>OMER01000083.1_pt1 | contig 99886 bp, 96 predicted proteins | sample 1645431 | NCBI WGS metagenome assembly OMER01 (sample SAMEA103958144, study PRJEB25191) | human gut metagenome | reverse complement strand
GAATATCTGTATCGTGTTCGCCCAGCTTGAACGGGAAACGATACAGAAGCGGGTGACGGACGCTTACTACTCCCGCAGTCAGCGGGGCTTCAAGATGGGCGGGAAAGCCCCTTACGGCTTCCATACAGAGCCGATTAAGATGGACGGTATCAACACAAAGAAGCTGGTGGTAAACCCGGAGGAAGCGGCAAATATCCGGCTGATGTTTGAGATGTACGCCCAGCCCACAACCTCCTACGGGGACATTACCCGGTACTTTGCCGAACAGGGAATTTTATTCAACGGCAAGGAACTAATACGCCCCACGCTGGCGCAGATGTTACGCAATCCTGTCTATGTGCAGGCAGACCTTGATGTGTACGAATTTTTCAAAAGTCAAGGGACAATCATTGTCAATGACGCTGCCGATTTTACCGGCATGAATGGCTGCTATCTGTATCAAGGGCGGGATGTGAAGCCCAGCAAAAAGAACGACTTGAAAGACCAAATGCTGGTGCTGGCTCCCCATGAGGGCATTGTCCCCTCCGACATCTGGCTGACCTGCCGCAAGAAGCTGATGAACAACATGAAAATCCAGTCTGCCCGAAAAGCCACCCATACATGGCTGGCGGGAAAAATCAAGTGCGGAAACTGCGGGTATGCCCTTATGAGCATTAACAATCCTGTGGGAAAGCAATATCTCCGCTGCACAAAGCGGCTGGACAATAAAAGCTGTGCCGGGTGCGGGAAAATCATCACTTCGGAGCTGGAAGCGGTTGTTTATCAGCAGATGGTGAAGAAGCTGGCAAGCTACAAAACGCTGACGGGCAGAAAAAAAGCGGCAAAGGCAAACCCGAAAATCGCCGCCCTGCAAGTGGAACTTCTCCATGTGGACAGCGAGATTGAAAAGCTGGTGGACAGTCTGACGGGTGCAAACAATGTTCTGCTCTCCTATGTGAATGTGAAGATAGCGGAACTGGACGGACGCAAGCAGGAACTTCTGGCGAGGATAGCGGAGTTGACGGTGGAAGCCATCAGCCCGGAACAGGTCAGCCAGATTTCCGGCTACCTCGACACATGGGACAATGTATCCTTTGATGACAAGCGGCGTGTGGTGGATTTGATGATTACCACCGTTGCCGCTACAAGTGACAGCTTGAACATCACATGGAAAATCTGACGGGCGGCACACCTCCCGTCAGACCGTTACCCTGTGTAGTCCCTTGTAAACTGTACTTTTCCTCCATAAAAATAAAAAGCGCACCGCCCGAGGGCGATACGCTTCGCAGGCACTTCTGTGCGCTACGCGTCTCTATTCTTTTACCACACCCGCCGGGAAATGTCAATGGGTTGGGCACATAATGCTTATATTATGTCAACTTGTTTTTGTGTCCACGACCTTACCGTACCAGAATTTCCGCACCGGGTCATACGGCACTGCTTACAATCGCCGCAGCCAGACATTACATCCTCCCCACATAAACCAAAAGACCGGCTTTCGCCGGTCTTTTGGTTTACATAATTTAGTTTTTCTTCCCGTGCTGCGCCTTCATGCGCCGCTCGTGGTTCAGGATGGTCTTGCGGATGCGGAGGTTCTTGGGGGTGACCTCCAGCAGCTCGTCATCCGCCAGGAATTCCAGGCACTGCTCCAGGCTCATCTTCCGGGGCGGCACCAGACGCAGGGCGTCATCGCTGCCGGCAGCACGGGTGTTGGTCAGCTGCTTCTTCTTGCAGACGTTGACCACGATGTCCTCCTGCTTGGGACTGATACCCACCACCATGCCCTCATACACGTCCACGTTGGCGCCGATAAACAGCACACCGCGCTCCTGTGCGTTGAACAGACCGTAGGTGATGGACTCACCGGTCTCGCTGGCCACCAGAGATCCGGTATTGCGGCGGGTCAGCTCACCCTTATAGGGGGCGTAGCTGTCAAACACGCTGGCCATAATGCCCTCGCCGCGGGTATCCGTCAGGAACTCGTTGCGGTAGCCGAACAGACCGCGGCTGGGCACCAGAAACTCCACCTTCATGCGGCTGCCGATGGGGGTCATTTCCTGCATATCCGCCTTGCGGGCGCCCAGCTTCTCGATGACCGCGCCCACACTCTCGGCGGGCACGTCCACCACCAGGCGCTCGATAGGCTCGCACTTCTTGCCGTCGATGGTCTGGTATAGTACACGAGGGGGTGACACCTGGAACTCGTAGCCCTCGCGGCGCATGGTCTCGATGAGGATGGACAGGCTCATCTCGCCGCGGCCCGCCACGTTGAAGGCGTCCATAACGCCCTCGATCTCGCTGACGCGGAGGGACACGTCCTTCAGCGTCTCGCGGAACAGGCGGTCACGCAGCTGGCGGCTGGTGACGAACTTGCCCTCGCGCCCGGCGAAGGGACTGTCGTTGACGGAGAAGGTCATCTCCACCGTGGGGGCGCTGATCTTCACAAAGGGCAGCGGCTCCACGCAGTCGGGCGCGCAGATGGTATCGCCGATGGTGATATCGCCGATGCCGCTGAGGGCGATGATATTGCCCGCCGTGGCCTCGGTGATGGGCACCTTGCCCAGACCGGCGAACTCGTACATACTGACCGCCTTGGCCTTCTTGGCCGGGGCGTCGGGATCGTGGTAGTTGCACACGGCGATCTCCTGGTTCTGCTTCAGCACGCCGCGCTCGATACGGCCGATGGCGATACGGCCCACAAACTCGTTATAGTCGATGGAGCTGACCAGCATCTGGAAGGGCTGGTCCAAGTCGGCCTCCGGCGCGGGGATGTAGTCCAGAATGGTATCGAACAGCGGCTTCAAGTCCGTACCCACCACGTCGGGGGAATAGCTGGCGGTACCGTTGCGGGCGGAGCAGAACAGCATAGGGCTGTCCAACTGCTCGTCGGTGGCGTCCAGGTCCAGCAACAGCTCCAGCACCTCGTCGATGACCTCGTGGATACGCTGGTCGGGACGGTCGATCTTGTTGATAACCACAATAACACGATGGCCAAGCTCCAGCGCGCGGCTGAGCACGAAACGGGTCTGGGGCATAGGGCCCTCGGCGGCGTCCACCAGCAGGATGACGCCGTTGACCATCTTCAGGATACGCTCCACCTCGCCGCCGAAGTCGGCGTGGCCCGGGGTATCCACGATGTTGATCTTGGTGTCGCCGTACTGGATGGCGGTGTTCTTGGCCAGAATGGTGATGCCGCGCTCACGCTCCAGGTCGTTGGAGTCCATGACGCGCTCCACCGTCTCCTGGTTCTCGCGGTACACACCGCCCTGCTTGAGCATCTGGTCCACCAGCGTGGTCTTGCCGTGGTCGACGTGGGCGATAATGGCCACGTTTCTCAGTTTTTCGTTCTGCAAAGGTAAAAACCCCTTTCTCTCGGGTAAATTCACTAACCTTTGTATTATATGCCTGCAAAGGACCGATTGCAAGCCCTTTCGTCAACTTTTTCGCCGCGGCGCCGTTGACAAATGCCGCCGCCTACGGTACAATACCAGTTGCACACACCTCCGTAGCTCAGTTGTATAGAGCGACCGCCTCCTAAGGTTGTGCTCTACCAGCTGCCTTACGGGGAAAAGTGATCGTTGCCAGTCTCAATTTAATATAAGTCTCTGTAGCTCAGCAGGATAGAGCGTTCGCCTCCTAAGGTTGCGTTACAACGGCCACCTCAAAAAAAACTAAATAAGGGATTGCAGTTCGACTTTGATCGGGCTATAATCATATATCAGACACGTCCATATAGCTCAGCTGGATAGAGCACACGCCTCCTAAGTGTGAGGTGGTCGCTCACCCTGCGAGCATAAAACTAAATACTAGCCTCGGTAGCTCAGTTGGATAGAGCGACTGCCTCCTAAGCAGTAGGCCGCTGGTTCAAGCCCAGTCCGGGGTGCCAAAAACGCTGTAATCTCAATGGATTTCAGCGTTTTTGCTTTTCTTGGCTCACCCCGAAAAAGCAACTGCTTTGTGATTTGAAATGCAACTTATTTCCAGACTGTTCCCTGCTGGACTCGAACGATTTTCGAGAAATCTGCTAATGAAATTCGGATTCTGCTAATGAACCCTGCCGTGGTGTTTTATAGTCGTTTCGAGTCCTCCCGTTACCCTGCGTGCAAAAGGGCTTTCAACTGGCGGGCAAGTTCGGGATTTTCCTGAAGCTGTGCAAGAAGCGACTGGAGGTTTAGGTCGGGAGCCGGTTCCGGTTTCGGCGGATTCAGTTCCTGCTCCACGCGCCGCATATCCGGGTTCGCATAGAATGCGACCTCAAACTTCTGCGCGTTGATTTTCCGCTCCTCATCCAGAATATGCGCATAAACTTCTGTAACCATAGACGCCTGCGCATGGCCGGTATCCCCCTGCGTGGCCTTAATGTCACCATGATTGAGCTTCAGCTTATAGGTGGTGCTTGAGTGCCGCAAAGAATGAAAGACTACATTCGGGAGGTTCGCTGACTTTTTCAGCCGTTCAAACTGATTCCCGATCACCCTGTCTTCGCAGGGCCGCCCGGTTTCCAAAGCTAAAACAAGATTATAGTCGGCATACTCGTCACCCATAATTTCTTTGAGCTTGTCCTGCTTTTGATGCCAGTCCCGAAGAATATACGCAAGGGTCTTCGGCAGCCATACCTTCCGGATACTGGTTTCCGTCTTAGGTCGTTTGAGCACAAGCCGTGTTGTCGATTTGGCTTTCACGATCCTCGGGAACATAAAGATGATGTCTTTCTCTCCGAGCGCGTCAATCGCACGCTGATCGACACGCGCTAATTCCTTGTTGACAATGATATGGGCATCGTCTTTTGCGATGTCTGAATCGGAAATGTGAACACAATCCCATGTCAGCCCTGTGATCTCGCCCATGCGCAGTGAACAGGCGAACGAAAGGTTGATTGCGACATACAGTTTCCCCTCAGAGCAGTTATCCAGAGCCTGTCTGATAATGTCAGCCGTCCAGATAGCGCGAGGATTTTTCTCTTTCTTGGGAAGAAGAACATCGTCAAACGGATTCTTCGGAACCATATCCCATCGGACGGCCTGGCGGAAAGCGCAGTGCAGCACCTTGCACACTTTTTCAATCGTGTTGGGAGGCAAGAATTCCGAGCGTGCGTTTCGGTATGTTGTGCTGACGGGTTTCATCTTTTGCAGTTGGGCGATGAAGCTGTCTACGGTACGCCTTGTCACATCCTGGACATTCATATCGCCAATGACTGGATTGATGTAATTGTTGATGATCCCGGTGTTTCCAGAGTAGGCTGAAAGCCCCCACCGCTTTGAACCGTAGAGTTCAACAAAATCTGCCAGGAAGTCACGGACAGTTACGCTGGATGGCGGAATGAAGGTTCCGTTGTTCATTTCATTCTCTACCTGTGCTTTTCTGGCCGCAGCCTCCTTCTTTGTTCCATAGGTTTCCCACTTCTGCCTTTTGACATCGGCAGAATCCGTATAGGTATATACGACGGCATACTTTTTACCGCGTTTTTGAATTGATGCCATAGCTCATGGCTCCTTTCAGGTATTGTCTCTGCCATCAAGCCAATCATCGAAAGCCTTCTTTGATATTCTCAGCCTGGTTCCAATCCGTACACATTTGAAGGTGCCGTTAGCACACATGTTATAGACGGATTTTTTGCTGACACCGAGAATTTCCGCTACTTCCATAACGGAATAGCTTCTTTTTTCAGAGTTGGCTTTAAGGCCGTTTGTATTTATCTCAGCCACAGAGGGCCTCCTTTCTTTGGTGGCTGGGGAAAAGAGCCTGTGATGTCCTCACAAATATATTATACGGATTTTCCCCACTATCACCAACAAGTAAATTACATTAGGTTCTAATCCAAGTTCGATTCCCAATTCCGGGCCATTTCCTGCGCCCTCGCTTCAGGCCGCGTATTTGCAGGCTGCCGCTGTGCGGCACTTCCCCGGCAGGTACGCAAACGCATACTGTCAGCCGATCCTGTATAACTCCCGGACAAATCGATGCAGCCGCATTTGGGGGCGGCGTTTTCAAGGTTCAATAGGTGGTTTTTACCGTTCACAAAATAAATACGGGGCCATGTCCGTATTTTTTGCACGCGCGCCAGAAAAACTAAATATGGTATTTTTGTATTGACTTATACAATATATTGTGTTACACTTTGCCCGTAAATGAGTTTTGCGCAATTTCCCTTTGGGCATAGGTCAATGATCTGTGTGTGGAGTGATCCACCTGCGCACGTTGTCAGGTTTGTACGTTTTTGTCAGTAGTATTGCTGTGCCATGAGAGCCGGCTGCTGCTGGCTTTTTTGTTTTACGGGGCACCGTCCCATACTGCGGGAATGACGAGAGTTTGCTGTCAGGCAAACATACTGGATTTTACCAGAATCGTTGTTCCCGCTTTTTTTGCGCCCAAACGCCGAAAGGCTTTGAGGATATATCATCAAGAAAGGTGGAAACAGGAAATGAAATTCAGACGAAAATGGAAACCCGGAGGGCATCCCAGACGCTCCTTCCGACCGTACCACAGGTACAGAGAGAAGCGGCTTTTGAATAAGCCGCACATCAAATATGAAACCGAGGAGGAACGTATCCATGGAAAACGCGAAGTGTTACGCTCCGCAAATTCTCGTCGGTACAGAAGGTCTGCCGCGTGAACAATGGCTGGAATACCGGCGCAAGGGCATCGGCGGAAGTGACGCCGCTGCCGTTCTCGGAATTTCACCATTCCGTACCGGGCGGGATCTCTACTATGACAAGCTGAATATCGTCACAGCGGATGATGCCGAAAATTGGGTCCAGTTGGAGGTTGGAACCCTGCTGGAGCCGTTGGTTGCCAAGATCTTCGCCCATAAGACGGGCTATAAGATCTACCGACGGCCATTCATGTTCCAGCACCCGCTGTATCCCTGGATGCTGGCGGATCTGGATTATATGGCGGAACTGCCGGACGGTACAACAGCCATCCTTGAGATCAAAACCACGAATTACAACGCCAAGGATAACTGGTGGTACAACGGCGAGGAAATCGTTCCTATCTACTACGAATCGCAGGGGCGGCACTACATGGCGGTCATGAACATTGACCGGATCTACTTCTGCTGCCTTTACGGAAATTCGGAAGACGAGGCGATCATCCGCCGCATTGACCGTGACATGGCCTATGAGGAAGAACTGATCTCTTTGGAACGGGACTTCTGGGAGAATCATGTTCTTACAAAAACGCCGCCTCCCTATGTGGAAGCGGACGGTGACCTGATCCTCGAAAGCCTGCGGCGAAAGATAGGACCGGCGGACAAGGACGCGCCGCCTGTGCTGTTGGGACAGACACAGTTTGGGCAGCTGTCCATGCTTCTTTCCCTGCAAGAGAAGAAAAAGACGCTGTCGGCTGATGTGAACAAACTGGAGAAGGACATCAAACGGTTGAAGGGTATGCTCATCGAGAAAATGGGCACAAGCTGCACCGCCGTGTATAACGGTTCTGCGGAGAGCTACACCATAACCTACAATCCGGTACGCTCCGCAGGCATATCGAAGGACGCCTTAGAGCGTTTGAAGGACGAACACCCTGATATTTACGATCAGTATGTCACAGTGTCTGAATGGCGAAGATTCCATGTGAAAAAAGCTGCTTTGCAGGCAGCGTGAAAGGAAACGGAGGTGATGTGCTGTGAGCATTGTTGCAGCACTGGACAAGGTACTGTTTTTCAATGCGTCCAGCAAATATTCTGTTCTTCGGATGAAAACGGAGGACAGCAGCGTACCCACAGAAGCCCGGAGCCCCTATCGCTATCACGACCACCTGATCCGCTTTACCGCCGTCGGCATCGAATTGCCGCAGACGGATACGGTGAAGATCGAGATGGATGGAGAGTGGAAGGACGGAAAATACGGGCTTCAGCTTCAGGTCGATCATTGGCAGGAGATCGTGCCGCCCACATTGGAGGGCGTCCGCAATTATCTTGCCTCCGGTCTGCTGAAGGGCATCGGAGAAAAGACCGCCGACGCGATCATTGAAAAGTTTGGCATCAATGCTCTGGAGATTCTGGAACATCAGCCAGACCGGCTTCTTGAGATTCGCGGCATTACGAAGGAACGGCTTGCGGAGATCAAGGACGCCTATGCGGAAACCAGCCGGATGCGTGTCCTGATGACCCTGCTGGCCCCGTTCAAGGTCACGCCGACGACCGCGCAGAAGATCTATCAGTATTTCGGCCCTTCCTGTGCAGACATCGTGAGACAGAGTCCCTTCAATCTCTGTCAGGTGCCGGGGTTCGGCTTCAAGAGGATTGACGCCATCGTACAAAAATCCGGTGGAGATCTGCGTGATCCGAAGCGCGTCCACGGTGCGCTCTTTTATGCGCTGGAGGACGCACGGACAAAGGACGGACATCTCTATCTGGAGGCAGAGGCTCTGCTCAAAGCGGCTATGCAGCTGCTCAATGAACGGATACCCCTCCCGCAGATGCGCGTCCCCATGAGCCAGGTCGAACAGGAACTGTCTGCCATGATCCGGCAGGACGAGGTGGTATCGAATCACGGCAATGTGTATCTGCCCAAGCAATTTCTGCAGGAGAGCGAAACCGCACAGAAAGCGGTAGAGCTGTTTCTGGCAAAGCCGACGGTGGTGGACATTGCACAGCCGTTGGAGCGAGTGAAACATAGCTTAGGGCTCAACCTGTCCAAACGCCAGTCAGAAGGCGTGGAAATGGTGTTCCGGCATAACCTGTCCATCATCACAGGCGGCCCCGGCACCGGCAAGACCACGGTTCTGAAAACGGTGATCGAAGTGTACCGTCAGCTCTATCCTCAGCAGAAGATCGTACTCGGAGCGCCCACAGGTAAGGCGAGCCGGCGTATGGCGGAGGCAACGGGGATCGATGAAGCACAGACGCTCCACAGCATTCTGGGACTTCACGGTGATTCGGAATCGAAGAAAGACCGGGAACGGAAACCGCTGGAGGCAGGGCTCCTGATCGTGGACGAGACTTCCATGGTCGATATGTGGCTGATCCATCAGCTCTTTTCCCGCTTGCGCCCCGGCACCAAAGTCCTTTTGGTCGGTGATGCAGACCAGTTAGAGAGTGTGGGCGCCGGTGATGTATTTCACGAGCTGATCAGCTCCGGCGTCGTGCCAGTCACGGTGCTGGACGAGATCTTCCGTCAGGCACAGGACAGCCTGATTGCCCACAATGCCCGTTTTATCAACGAGGGCAAAACGACGCTCTACTATGGTGAGGACTTTGCCTTTCATAAGGCAGAGAGCCAGGAGGAGACTGCCGGCATCATCCGTGAGCTTTACCGGGAGCAGATCGCCGCAAAAGGAATCGAGCAGGTGGAGATTTTATCGCCGTTCCGCTCCGAGGGCGAGGCATCGGTCAACAGCCTGAATGAAGCTATCCGCGAGGAGATCAACCCCGCAGCGCCGGAGACGCCGGAGATCGTGTACGCCGGAAAGATATTCCGCCTCAACGACCGCGTGATGCAGATGCGGAACAACTATGAGATCAAGCTGTATAACCGCTCCGGCAAGCAGGTCGGCGAAGGTGTTTTCAACGGTGACATCGGTACCATCCGCAAAATCAGCGGCACCAATGTCGTGATCGAGTTTGACGGCCGCTATATGGATTGCCCGCAGGTGCTTCTGGATGATTTGGAGCTGTCCTATGCCATTACGATCCACAAATCCATGGGCTCAGAGTATGATACGGTCATTATTCCACTGCTGGCTGCCCATAATGTGCTCCTGACGCGGAATCTTCTCTACACGGCAATCACGCGTGCCAAGCGCCGCGTGCTGCTGGTGGGTGAAAAAAGGGCGCTGTATATGGCGATCCATCGGAGCCGAAAAGGAAAACGCAATACCATGCTGGGCGAACGCATCGCCCTCTACTATAAGGCAGTCACGCGCAAGGCTCTCCGTAACGAAGAGGGCAAAGAATGGCAGCGTGCCAGTTAATGTGAGATGAATGTGCAAAAAAACGCACAGTCATCTCTTATTTATTTTATGAAGGGAGTATCAAACCATGTCCAGAGAAAGAATTATGCTGACCCAAGCGATTCCTGCCGTGCAGCAGCTTCGTAGGGTGCAGGGCTTTGACCCGCTGCGCTTTCTGAAAAGAAACGCCAACGGCGGAATCGAGCTGGAGCCGCGCTATCAGCGGCTCTGGTTCCGATTGGCCTGCCCCGATGGAAAAATGCTGCTGAACCGGCTGCAGATCACAGACCAAATCGCCGTTTATGAGGCGCAGGTATTTCTGTCCAGAGAGGACAACCAGCCCATTACCAATTTTACCGCGGCGGTGGAAAAGGCTCAGGCTCCTGCCGGACGCTATGTGCAGGCCGCGCAGGACGAGGCGCTGAAAACGGCGCTGGATAATGCAGGCTTCGGCATCCAGCTCTGTGAGATCAACCCCTCTGCGGCGGTAGATGCACAGGCCGATGGAAAACAGGAAGTCGCAACGGGTACTGTAAATCGTCAGGAGACTGCTCCGGCGGTAAATAGAGCCGTAGCACCGCAGCGAGAAGCGTCTGTCGGTGAAAATCATCCGGTGCAGGCAGTGCCTACACCGCAAGAGGTTCAACCGCAGGAGGCGGCAAAGACGCCCAGCGTAAATCAGCAAGAGGTTCACACCACCCAGCAGACGGAAGGCGTTTCAGACGCCATGAGTCTGCTGCAGGCGTTAAGCGGCGGAACTGCGGCTTCTGAGCCTGACCCGGTTATGCCCCAAAAGGCACAGGAGGTTCCTTCGGAAACGGCGGAGCCTGCGGTCACGGAGCGGGCTGAAACAGCGCAGACGGTGAAGCCTGTTGTGGTCGATATGCCGGCAGCGGCATCGACAGCGGCTGCACCGAAATATTCGGACGATATGACGGTGGACGAGATCCTTTCGCTGATGACAGAAGAGGAAGCTGCGGAGCTGGTCGTAACCACCGGCGTCAATAAGGGCTGGACGATGGCACAGGTTTCTGAGCAGCGTCCCTCCAGCCTGAAATATTACGCCTATCTCTGTGAGGATTGCGGCAATATTATGAAGGCTGCCGCCATGCTTCTGATGGGCGGTTCGCAGCAGTTAAAGGCAAGCTGACCGCTTTCCATCCGTAAATTTTGCGTCTTGGGAGGGATGCTGGTTTGAATTACGGGAAAAAGCATGATCTCCCCTTTGGCATTATGGATGTGGCCGGACTCCTCCGCCTGAATATCAGGCGGAGGGCTCCCGGTCAGGTGTATGTGGATTGTCCCATCTGCGGTGACCGCCGGGGGAAAATGAATCTGAACACGGCAAAAGACCTGTGGCGCTGTAACTACTGCGGTGAAGGCGGCGGAATGCTGTCCCTTTACGCAAAGGTATATGGCGTCAGCAATTCAGACGCTTATCGGGAGATCTGCGACGCTTTGGCGGTAAACGGTTTTTCACCGGACTATACCGTTCCGGAGAAGACGGCGCCTGCGGAGGCCGAGCAGTCTGACGCGGCCTCTGTCCAGGAAGTGCATCAGACCCTCTCCATGCTGCTGTCCATGCTGACCCTCATTCCGGCGCACCACACACACCTTCAGTCTGTGCGGGGGCTGTCCGACGATGAGATCACACGCTTTGGCTTCAAGAGTACGCCGCCCCCTTTCCTCTGCCGCTCCCTGACCAATCGGTTGGTCAAGGCGGGCTGCAGGGTGCAGGGTGTTCCCGGCTTCTACGTGGATGATAACGGCTGCTGGACGGTCAAATTCCACCAGCGGACATCAGGCATCATCATTCCCATCTTCGGTGTAGACGGTCTGATCCGCGGCGCACAGATCCGATTGGATCATCCGCTCAAGGATAAAGACGATCCACCGGAGAAAACGGGCGTGAAATACCTGACGCTGTCCTCCACGGGAAAGCGCATGGGAACGACCTCGGGGAGCCCCATTCATTTTGTGGGCGATCCATGCTCCCGCGTTGTATATGTGACGGAAGGCTGCCTCAAGGCGGATGTCGCTCACGCGCTGATGCACAGGACCTTTGTTGCCACGCTGGGAGCCAACAACACCGCCAAGCTGGATGAACTGTTTGCGTTCCTGCACCGAAACGGAACGGAGGAGATCATCGAGGCGGAGGACATGGATAAGTACAGTAATGAAATGGTGGGAAAAGGCGCATCGAAGATCTATGCGCTGGCGGCCAGGCACGGGATTCGCTGCCGCAGGCTCACATGGAATCCCAATTACAAGGGCATTGACGACTGGCAGCTTGCGCTGCGCCGCAAAGAACAGAAAATGAAGGAGGATCCAGGAATGACATTTAAGGAGCAATATCTTAATGGCCTATGCGGGCTGGAAATGCTGGAAGCCTGTACGGAAAAATGGCATGCGATGAAGGTGGACAGTATTTCCCTGCGGGAGTATCTGGGGCTGACAGAGCAGGAATACGATGCGTACTTACAAACCGACCCTGGCGTTTCTTTTCAGAAGTTGTTGGACAGTCAGCGTAAAACGCAGCGGTTTCGTGTTTACCAGCTGGATCTGGAGCATGGCGAGACGCGCGCATTCGCCTTTGGCGGCATTGACGCGCTGCACAAGGCCGGCTTTCAGCAGCCGCCGGCGGCGGAATACACACTCGTTTACGACGGTGAGCTAACCTGCCCGGTCGGGCAAGATGAACGTGATATTCTGGAACGCATTTTTGCACGCTATAATCAGGCGTTCCCCCCGGACTATCGCGGCCGCAGCATTGCCCCATCCGATGTGCTGGAATTGTATGATGAAAGCGAGCGCAGATACTTCTACTGCGATATGGCTGGTTTCCTGCAGGTGAAGTTTTCTCCCGCGCTGGCAAAGAAGGCTTGAATGCAGGCTTTACCGCAGACGATCCATTCAGAAATGGACGAGCAGAAGACAAAGCAGCTGAAAGCCATGCTGGGAATCTGTCAAGGACTTGGGGCGGAGACACGGTATCATCCGGAACACCGTTATTTCACAGCTATGGTCTGGACTGGATGGGATACTCCCTGTGGAATGGGAGAGGCCCTTGCTGTCCAACAGAAAATTCAAAGAACAGCCGCTCAGTACCCGGCCGTCGTGTGCTATTGCTTCGACCCGTTCAGCACACTGGTCTATACGGTTTGAGCGCAGTATGTAAGAAGGGACGCCTTGTGCCATTGGCACAGGAGCGTCCTTTTCTCATTTTTTATTTAGGAGGAATGTACGAATGGGCGCTTTTTCAAATATGGATTATGAGCTTCAAAACAGCGAGGCTGCCGTTTCCGACGCCTTTACGGAAGATGATGCTATGGATATGCCGCAGGCGGCTCCTGTGGAACCGGCGACAGCAAGTTCTCCGACTGCAGATCCGACTCCGGCAGCGGCGGCCAGCGAACCGGCAACCGCCCCCAATACCCAAAGTGAGGATGAGGCCCGCCGTGCGCACGAAGCGTCTGAAGCCAAGCGCAAAGCAGAGTGGGACGCCAAGCAGGCGGAAAAGCGGCGGGCGGAACAGGCCGCGCTGGAAAGGTTGGATGCCATGGGCCCGGCGGAACTGCTCAAGGCTGCCGCAAAGCGTGTGTCCGCAGATACGGAGAAGCTGACGCGGCGCAACATGAAAGAGAGCGTTGCCGAGTTTATCCAGACCAAGTGTATTGATGACCTCGGCTTTGCCCGGCTCACCATGCACCCGCGTAAGAGCATGATCCACTGTTTCCAGTATATCAGCCGGAAGGCATGGGATTATGTGCAGGACGAGCTGAAGGCAAACGGCGTTCAGCCGGGCCCCGGTCAGCAGGCATACGGCTGCGATATTCCCGATGATCTCTGCTATCAGTGGGCGGAGGACTATTTCCGTGACCCCGATGCCAAGGAGGATCAGGGGGATGAAGAGGAATTTGTCCCGCAGCCCTATCGCGGGAAAACATCTTCCAAGTCCGCTTCCAAGAAGAAAAAGGAAGAAAAGAAGAAAGAGCCGGAGAAGAAGGAACCGCCGAAAAAAGCGGAAGCCGATGATGGGCAGATCTCGCTGGGAGACCTCTCCTCTTTTGGGGAGGCCGCCTGATGTACGCTTATAAAGGCTTTGAGCCGGATCTCTCCTGCCGTGGCTATCGGTTCGTCATGGGAAAGAATGTCACCCCAGAGGCAAACTGCGCCAGCAACGGCTTTCATTGTGCGGAGAACCCGCTGGATTGTCTTTCCTACTATGGCGACATGAATCGCTCCATTTACTGCTTGGTGCAGCCCGGCGGGGATATTGACGAGGACGATCGTGACTCCAAAATTGCCTGCACGGAACTGACAATCCTGCGGCGGCTGACGAGGAAAGAATTCTTTCTTCATGCACTTGCCTACATGGTGGATCACCCAGGCCGCAAGGTAAGCGACAAGGTACAGCGTGAGCACAGCACCAGCCACAACGGCTATGCCATCGTTCGAGGCAAGACACCCACTGCGTGTGGAAAACTGGGCGATATTCTCGCATTTGCCAGAGAGCGGCGTGAAACCGAAGTAATCTGTCAGATTGCGGTCGTTGAGGTCGATGGAGAAAGAATTCTGCCTGATGTATGGTATGACATTGATTTTGTGAAAAGAGAGGCGGTGCAGAAATGAAAAAAAGCAGTTTGCTGAAAATGAAGAATTTGCCTGCGACTGAAGAAATGCTTGCGGTTGCCCGCGAGGATGTGCCGGTCAAGGTCGGTTCGGGCTGGAACACTTCCTATCGATGCCGATACAGCGGTTTTGCACGAAGCTCGGTGGAAGGCGGCATTTTGAAGGTCACCCTGTATGACCCGGATGCAATGCGCCTTGGTGGGACGCTGCCGGTCTATGAGATTTTCATGGAGAAAGAAAAGCAGCAGTTTCTCACCTATGACCGTGCCCATGACAAATGGCGGACGGCAAAGATCGATTACTTGGAATGGCAGGCGAAGGGATCCAATAACGTGTGGATCAGCGCCGTGGATGATGCACAGATCCGGCAATATCTGGTGTCGGATGAAAAAAACGTATATCGGGCTATTCTGAAATTTCAGCGCGCCGTTCGTGATGCTGAACTGGAACGCCGGCACAGAAAGGAAACCGATCCGTGGGATGCAGAACTGGCACAGACACCGCCGCTGCCGAAAGACTGGGAACGGTGGGTCAATAAGGTGGGTATTCAGGAAAACTACATCTTCTACGATTACCGCAAGGGCGGGGCAAGGTACGGCTACTGCACCTATTGTGAAAAGGAAGTCGCACTGAAACAGCGGCCCTATCATAACGCGGTGGGAAAGTGCCCGAGATGCCGTCATAAGATCACGTTCAAGGCGAAAGGGAAAATAACGGAGTACCTGCGCTCACCGACCGAATGTGCATATCTGGCCCAGAAGTGCGGAGACGGGTTTGTGGTTCGCCAGTTTCACGTGAACAGGCAGTACCGGAAAGAAGAGAACACCATCACATCGAAAACCTCCAGCTTTGAGAAGCAGCGTATTTTCTACCGTGCGGATCTGTCTTCACATTCGTATTACTGGGGCTGGTACAAACAGCGCCGCACCCGATGGGTGGAGGGCATCGATGAGTATGTCTACACGGGTATTGGCTATTCCTACAACGAGTATTGTTATCAGCCGGGGAGCATCTATGGAAAAACGCTTTCCAGCATTGCACCACTTCTTGCAAGAACCGGATTGAGGGAGTATGTAAGACTTTGCCGGGGCTGTGTAAGCCCCAACTGGTACCTGTTTGCATGGGGGAGGTTTCCACGCGTTGAGCAGATCTGCAAAGCCAATCTTCCGCGGCTGACCACGGAGTGCTTGGAAGATTTCGGAGCCGTAAAAAGCTGTATTCGGCAGGAGTCCGAAACCAGTCTTGTCAAGGCATTGGCGCTTGATACGAACCGGCTTTCGCGGCTCCGGGCGCTCAACGGCGGCTCCATTATGCTCGACTGGCTGCAGCGTGAGAAATGCAGCGGCAGAATCATCCCGGATCATGTGCTGCACTGGCTGGAGCAGGAGAAGATCCATGTTTCCGATATCGACTTCATTTTGGATCGAATGTCGGAGCAGCAGGTCTGCAACTATCTTCAGCGTCAGAAAAGCGGCACACGGGATTCCCTGCGGCAGATTATTTTCACATGGCGGGATTACCTTTCCATGGCGGACAAGCTGGGAATCAACACCCATGATGAGATCGTGTACCGCGTCAAGCTGCTGCGCCAGCGTCATGATGAACTGGTGGAGCAGCTGCGGAAAAGAGAACGGGACATGGAAGCTGCCGCAACAGCAAGAAAGTATCGGAAAATTGCAGGCATCTGCCGCTCAATCAAACCGAAATACGAATACACCGGAGAGATGTATTCCATCGTCGTTCCGTCAGGTGTACGCGATATTATGCGCGAGGGCGATGCGCTTTCCCACTGTGTCGGCAAGTCAGACCGCTATTGGGAGCGCATCGAGCAGCAGGAGGCATATATCCTGTTCCTGCGCAAGACCGCAGAGATCGACAAGCCGTACTACACCCTTGAGGTGGAGCCAAACGGCACGATACGGCAGAAACGGACCTACTTTGACCGACAGAACGATGACCTCAAGGACGCGGAGAAATTCCTGAAGGAATGGCAGAAGGTTGTCTCCGAGCGCTTGACAGAGAACGACCGGGAAAAAGCGGAAAAGAGCAAGGTCCTTCGCCTGCAGGAATTCGAGCAGCTGCGGCAGGATGACATTCGTATCCATACCGGCGACCTTGCCGGTCAGCGGCTGGTGGATGTTCTGGTGTCGGATCTCATGGAAACCGCGGCCTAAGCCGCAATACAACACATTTGAACGAAAGAAAGGAAACTATACAGAAAATGAAAAACGGATTTACGATCACGCAGCGCAACGCTGTGGTGGAGCAGTATCTTTGGTGCATTGACACAGTCATGGCGCAGTACGCCGCGTGGATGCAGGCGGAGCCCATAGACCCCGATGATGTGTACCAGTCTTTGGCGGTACGCCTGATCCGGGCAGTCAACAGCTACGATCCCCGTAAAGGGTATCTGAAGGAGTACATCCTCTCTCAGCTCAAGTGGGAGATGGTTCGTGTCCGGAGTACGCAGGCTGTCTATGGACTGACGCAGGCGCCGGCCAATATCGGCAGCACCATTGTTCCGCTCACGATTGCGGCACAGCGGGAATCGTACTGGGAAACCTATATTGCTGTATGAAAGGAGTCATGTGAAAATGAAACAGTTGGGAAACCTCGCGGTTATTTGCGCCCAACGCCCGGAGCTGCTGATGCAGCTCCGGGACGGTCTGGTCTTGGTACGGGCAAAAAACCGTGCGGCGATGGAGGCCGCATGGAACGATGACGCACGGATCGAAAAGATGATCTATGAACTGAACTTCGGAGCATTCTCCAAGGAAAGGCTGGTGTAAGGAATGGAGCAGAGCAAGCAGCAGAGAATACGGGAATTGACCGACCGGCTGAACCGATGCCGGTATGAATACTACAATCTCAACGCGCCGTCTCTGACGGATGCCGAATATGACGCGCTTTTTGATGAACTGAGTACGTTGGAAAAGGAAACCGGCTTCAGCATGACGAACTCGCCCACGCAGACGGTAGGCTGCTATCCCGCCGTCAGCACTTTGGTGAAAACAGCGCATCCGATCCCACTGCTGTCGTTGGATAAAACGAAGAGCAGCGCGGAGCTTCTGCGCTTTGCGGGAGAGCAGATGGTCATGCTGATGCTCAAGCTGGACGGCCTGACGGTAAAGCTGACCTATGAAAATGGCCTTTTGATGGAGGCCGCTACCCGCGGCGATGGAGATACCGGTGAGAACATTACTCACAATGTGCTGGGGATCTCCGGCATCCCGGATAAGATCCCATACAAGGAACGGCTGGTTGTTACCGGCGAGGCATTTATCCGTCCCAGCGATTTTGAGGCGTTAAAGGACACGCTGCGGGACGGAAATGGCGAACCTTATAAAAACGGGCGTAATCTGGCTGCCGGCTCTGTCCGACTGCTGGACTGCGGCGCCTGCAAGGATCGCCGTGTGACCTTTATGGCTTTCAACGTGCTGGAGGGCTTTACAGAATACGCTTGGAAATCGCAGCGGCTTCGGGCCATCGAACAGCTCGGCTTTCCCATCTGCAAATATCTGGCGAGCAAGCAGGCGTTGACGCAGTTCGATATGGACGCCGGTATCCGGCACCTGCGGAAATACGCGCAGGAAAACGACATACCTATCGATGGCATTGTGGTCACCTACAACGACGCCGCCTATGCGAGATCCTGCGGCCGGACCGGGCATCACTATAAGGACGGGTTGGCGTTCAAATTTGAGGACGACACCTATGAAACCGTCCTGCGCTCGATTGAATGGACGCCCAGCCGCACAGGGGAAATTGCTCCAGTAGCCATCTTTGACACGGTGGAGATCGACGGCTGTGCGGTATCCAGAGCGAGCCTCCACAACCTCTCCTTCATTGAGAATTTGGAGCTGGCGCCGGGGTGCCGCATCAAGGTGAGCAAGCGGAACCAGATTATTCCCCATGTGGAGGAAAATCTGGATCGAAACTGCTACTCCAGAGACAAAGTTGTTCCGGCCAGATGCCCGTGCTGCGGACAGCCCACTCGCATTCACATGACCAAAAACACCGTAAACGGGGTGGAAAAGGTCACGGCGGCGCTGTTCTGCGATAACGAGCATTGTGAAACGCGAAAGCTGCGCAAATTCGTCCACTTCGCAAGCCCGAAGGCGATGAATATTATGGGACTTTCTGAGTCGATCCTGGAAAAGTTCATTGGAAAGGGTTGGCTTCACTCCTATATGGACATCTTCGCTTTGGATAAACACAGGGCGGAGATCGTTCAGATGGAGGGGTTTGGGGAGAAATCCTGGCAAAATCTTTGGGATGCCATCCAGCACAGCCGCATTACCACCTTTGAGCAGTATCTGACCGCTATGGATATCCCTATGGTGGGCAGCACCGCCAGCAAGGCCATCTGCCAAAGATTCCGCGGAAACCTTGCGGAATTTGAAACGGCCGTGTGCCAGAGCTTTGATTTTACACAGCTCCCGGACTTCGGAGAAACGCTGCACAGGAATATCCATCAATGGTTCCGCAGCGAGGAAAACTGGACGATCTGGACGGAGCTGCGGCGACTGGTGTGCATTAAGACTTATCAGCCTCCTGCGGCCAGCACCGATATGGGCAATCCCTTTGTCGGAAAGACCCTTGTAGTGACCGGCAAAGTAGAGCCATACACCCGGGATGGGATCAACGAAAAAATTGAATCTCTGGGCGCTCATGCCGGCAGTTCGGTAAGCAGCAAGACAGATTATCTAATCTGCGGCGAGAACGCCGGAAGCAAGCTGGCAAAGGCACAGGAGCTTGGAATCAAGATTCTGTCGCCAGATGAGTTCTTCCGCATGGCCGGAGAAAGTGCATAAGGATATAGCGGGAGACTGGCATACAGTCTCCCGCTTCAGTCTGTCGAAAAAGTCCGGCTGGAGCTGGGCTTTTTCTGATAGATATGGTAGAATGGGCAAGGGTGATGAAAGATGCTGGAACGCGGGAAAATGGATCGAGATCTGGTAGAGTTCGTAGTCATAGACCAACTGGTGCCGAAGGAGCATTTGCTGCGAAAGATAGATGCAGCGGTGGACTTCACACATCTGTATGAAATGGTGGAGCCGCTCTATTGCGAGGATAATGGACGCCCCAGCATTGATCCGGTGGTGTTGTTCAAGATGGTGCTGATCCAGCATCTGTACGGCCTTCCCTCACTGCGGCGGACTGCGGAAGAAGTCAGCGCAAACAATTGCTATCGCTGGTTTCTCGGTTATCCCTTGCAGGAGGAAACGCCGCACTTTTCCACGGTGAGCTATAACTTCCGGCATCGCTTTACAGAGGAAACAGTAGACAAGGTCTTTGCATGGATACTGAGCGAAGCAGCACAAGGACATCTGCGGACGTCCGGATGTGGAGGATGACGAGCACGACGTGACCATCACGGACGACGAAATCATCATTCACGACGGGCTGGATACCATCCGTTGGAAGGTGGGCGAGGCTACGCCGGAAGTTCCGGTGTAAAACGCGGACTTGCGATTTAGACGCGGACATGTTATCCTATACAAACTGAGTCAGCAAATCAGGAGGAAGAACCATGAAAAAACAGAAAACAAGAGAAGACGCTTTCAACTGGATTCTTGAGAATTTTTCCGTCGACGGTGCCGCGGGCAGAATCATCAGCAACATTCTGGAATATGCGGATGACCTCTCTGAAGAAGAGCAGGTCGAGTTTATGAACAAAATGCTGGATGGAACCATCGGCCTGACCGAGGATGAAATCGAGAACCTCTGTTGGAATGCGTAAAAAAGAAAGAAAAAGCGGCAGCCCCATAGTGGGACTGCCGCTTCAGTCTGTCGAAAAAGTCCGGCTGGAGCTGGGCTTTTTCTGATAGATATGGTAGAATGGGCAAGGGTGATGAAAGATGCTGGAACGCGGGAAAATGGATCGAGATCTGGTAGAGTTCGTAGTCATAGACCAACTGGTGCCGAAGGAGCATTTGCTGCGAAAGATAGATGCAGCGGTGGACTTCACACATCTGTATGAAATGGTGGAGCCGCTCTATTGCGAGGATAATGGACGCCCCAGCATTGATCCGGTGGTGTTGTTCAAGATGGTGCTGATCCAGCATCTGTACGGCCTTCCCTCACTGCGGCGGACTGCGGAAGAAGTCAGCGCAAACAATTGCTATCGCTGGTTTCTCGGTTATCCCTTGCAGGAGGAAACGCCGCACTTTTCCACGGTGAGCTATAACTTCCGGCATCGCTTCACCGAAGAGACCGTGGATCGGGTATTTGCGTGGATTTTGGATGAGGTAGCCAAGGCAGGCTATCTGTCTCCCAAGGCCGTCTTCATTGACGGTACTCACATCAAGGCCAACGCCAACACGAAGAAGCAGATGAAGGAACAGATCCCAACAGCTGCCAGGCACTATGCAAAAGAATTGATGGAAGAGGTCAACGCGGATAGAGAAGCGCATGGCAAGAAGCCCTTTGATGATGACAACGATCCTCCGGCCTCTCCCAGGAAGCACAAAGACAACACCTCTAAGAAGAAGCTGGCCCGCAGGAAGAAGCAGGGCTTTCGTACCGTAACGAAAAGCGTTACGGACCCAGACTGCGGCTTATTCGTAAAGGGCGAGCACAGGCGGCAGTTCGCCTATGAGGCGCATACCGCCTGCGACAAGAACGGTTTCGTGCTGGAAACAGTCGTAACACCCGGCAATGTCCATGACAGCGTGGCCTTTGATGAAGTTTACGACAAAGTAACGGAAAATTTTCCACAGGTAGAGGCCGTTGTGGCCGATGCCGCATACAAAACGCCCCATATCTGCAAGAAAGTCTTTGGCGACAGCAGAGTCCTTTCCACAGCCTACAAGCGCCCGCAAACCATGAAGAATGGACACGAGTGGTGGAAGTATGTCTATGATGAATTCTACAACTGCGTGATATGTCCCGAATACCAGCCCTTGAAATACAGCACCACAAACCGGGATGGATATAGGGAATACAAGAGTGATCCGAATATCTGCGCCGCCTGTCCGACCAAAGAACGGTGTACGCATTCCAGAGACTGTATCAAAACGGTGCAGCGGCATATCTGGAAGGACTATGAGGAATTGGCGGACGATGCCAGATATACGCCTGTGTACGCGCAGCTCTACAAAGTGCCGAAAGGAAACCATTGAGAGGGTCTTCGCGGACGCCAAGGAAAAACACGCGATGCGTTATACGCAATACAGAGGCTTGGCTCAGGTGACGAACTGGGTGAAGCTTAAGTTTGCTGCCATGAACTTGAAAAAATTGGCCACATGGAAATGGAGGAATCTGTTGTCCTCGTTTCGCTTTGCTGTTTTTTCGCTCATATATGTTCGAGACCCAGTCTGCTCCTGAGTACAGACCGGGTTCCTCGACAGACTGTAGCGGGAGACTGGCATACAGTCTCCCGCTTCAACTATACAGAGAACTTGGGGTGCTGCGGTGAAAAGCAAAATATAAGGCTGTGGTAAAAGAAGGAGCGTATCCAGAGAATATTTGACGGTAATTATAGTACAAAAGCTGGGCAGCGAATTTCCTCGCCGCCCAGCTTTTTTAGGTAATGAACTGCGGTTGCCCCCCCGTTTGGGGCAGCTTAGAGCTTGAACATCCTGATACAATGAATCAGCGTTGCACTAAGCTCCTGGAAGAGATCCTCGTCAAAGATGCCGTTCACGCAGGACTCCTTGAACAGCAGCGGACGATACATCAAAAATATCTCTTCCTTCGCCTGTTGGTCACCATCTTTTGCACGGAGCAATAGATCCTTGAAGTTCACTTTACATCCCTCCCTGTAGCCTCCTTGACTTTTTTGCAGACACGATGATATGCAGCCGCAACTCCCTGATACCCAAGGTCAAGCTCTAAAGCGAGTTCATGGAAGCTGCGTCCATGCAAAACACGGGAAAAGAAGATATAGCGGTCTCTCTCGCTGATGCGATTCAAAGCCTCCTCAAGCGCGGCATTTTCAATGCAGCAAAGCAAATCGGTCGGATCAGAAATGCCGGGTGCTTCCTCAGTTGACAGATCATCCGGATCTGTCAATACCTCTCTCGCCTGTCGGCGCTGTTTGGCATGAAGATAGTCTGCCTTCCTGTGTGCAACCGCCGAGAGCAAATAGGCGGTAAATCCATTCTGGGTAATGTTGCTTTCCCCTTTTCCATCGTTTCTTATATACATCTTCGTTCCTCCGTTTCTGATTTTTGGGGAAAATTTCAGAAACGGGGGACTTCGACAGCGATATCGCTCGCTTGCTAAATTCCGACAAAGTAAAAGAGAAGCGCCCAGCAGACAATGCTGTACGTTTCTCTTTTTCCTTATCTGCCCCGCTATATCGGGGACGTATCCATCATCCAGAAAATAGAAGTTTCCTTCACGCGAATAGAGAAGAACTTCAAGCTGCAGGGCATAAAGTGTTATGCTTCCAGGGTCCCTTTGGCTGCTTGGACGGCATCTGTTCTTTTCCTCTAGTACAAGGATCTTCTTAGCGACCCTCCAGCTTGCTTACCTCATTTTTCATGGTTTGCTTCACCCTCATTATGCAGATAATTAGTACTATCTTTCTAATCATTAGAAGTGAAACGGAATTTATTAGAAGCGCGGTTCCAATTAAAATAGTGATAAAGAGACGAACAAAACAGTTGGAAAGAGCAACCCGCAAACAAGGCGAATGGGAATCAAAAGAGTTTAGGGCAGCTCAAGGGCGCAAAAACCACAGCGCGGTAGTCCCCGCACCTGAAAACGATATGGAAAAGTGCAGATCAGACGGAACGCCGAAGCAGTTTGACAGAACGGTAGGAGTGAGAACCATGCAGAACGGCGGCCAGCGCAACCGCTAAAGCGGAGATGTGGGCTACTGTGTTGAGATTAGCAGCATTGTAACGCTCACATTCTGTACGCAAAGCATAGACACGCTTAAAACGCAGGCATTCCCTGTCAATGGAAAGTCTGTAGTCTGTTGGAATGGCCTTATACTTGGTACAGCCACGGTTCTTCTTGCCGTTATTCCAGTTCTTGTGGTTGCAGGGGCAAACACCGGTTTTGGACTGGCGGAAGGGGCAGCAGTATTTCTGCCGAATCCCCCCTCCGCCATCGGTGGTCTTGCCATCCTTTCTTATGGCGAGACCAGCTTCACAGATAGGATTGCCAACGGACAGTTTTTCAGGGCTCTTTATACCGCGCTTGTTTAACGGGATCACAGCCTCTCCCTCATAGGCGTCCTTCACCAAGTTGTAGACGGTTTTCACATCGTAGCCCTTATCGCCGAGGAAGGTACGCTCGCGAAGGAACAAAACGGCATTGGCAGGACGAAGAATGTCCGGAACAACTGATGCATCGGTTGTGTTAGCCAGTGTGGTCAATTCAAAGAGAGGCAGACCGGAGATGCAAAGATTGAACAGCATCAGGAAAGCCGCAATCCGGAGCCGTTGGAGATCACAGCAAAAGACATTTCCGCCATTCTGGTGGATGCCGCGATCAGTGAAGAAAAAGCCGAAGCGTTCCAAAGCTGCTGTAATGAGCGCTTTGGCGCTGGCGTTACCTTAAACCCGTTGAATCTGATCGACAGTGGCCGTTTTGAAGTAAAAACGGCCAACGCGACTATCTTTGTCGCGCCCGAGCAGAGTTATCTGCTGGAGACTCGTGTGATCGATGGGCGCAAATATCTGACGATCCCCGTCGAAGAGGAAATCGAGGTCAACGGCTTCGGTGTCCGCACCCAGGGAGAAAAGCAAGGCTGAATGTCCGATAACGCGGTCATAAAGTTAACAAGCAGGAAGCCTCTACCGCGGCAGAGGCTTCCTGCTTCTTTAGTATACTTAGTATTTACCTGCAAACCACAGTATAGGAAGTGATATACCCTGTGTCTGAGCCTTTGCTGTTTCGCGCATAGACTGTCAGTGTTACGCGGTAGCTGACACCGGGTGTTCCTTGAAAGTAGGTTGTTCCAACATAATCCCATGTATTGTAATCATAGAATTCGGGGTGTTCGGCGCCATACTGAGAATCATAGTAACGCCAATTACCGTTCACTTTCTGCTCGATTTCCACTTCGTGCACACCGAGCTTTTCCATTTTGCTGCGGGCCTCGACTGTCATGGCTACCGCAATCTTACCATTCCCTCTCGCTTCGATTCCAACACTATAACCGTCCAAATAGGCGCTGGAGCGGGTGCCGTTTATTGTGGGCATTCCGATTTCCGGACGATATACGGCGGATGCAGTCATGCCTACGCTGAACATCATAATAAGCATCAAAAAAAGGGAAAAGAGTCTTCTCTTCATAGTCATTCTCCTCATATGATTTTATTGAATTGAGTTAATCATCTCTTTAATCTCAGCCTCGGATATCTGTCCACTGATTACATAAGATAGCATTCCATCTTGCCATCCTGCTTTTGTCACTCCGTCGTCCGTCAAAATGTAGTATTCGGTTTGATTGTGCGTATAAACACTTCCCAATGAATCAAGCTCTTTCGCTTCGGTTGATAGTGCCATCGTATGCTCTATTACGCGAATCACTAAACCTCCACGGGTCGAATCATAAATGGCAGAACATTTAAGCACACCATCTGACAACTTAACTGCAATAGCCGAAACCGCATAATCTCTCGGCACCCATGTGGGCAGACCTTCTGTACTGATCCCGTTTGCCGCCAGAGCCTCATACATGGAATGATACTCGCTGGGATCGTCGTCAGGCAATTCCATGATGCCGGAAGGATTGGTATAGATCTGAATGATTCCTTCGGCCCATCGCAGGACAGCCTGAACAGGTTGGAATCCCATAGCGCTGGCGGTTATAATAAAGCAAAATGCCGCGGCTGCGGCAATAGCTGCCGCACGGAAAACGCGGGAAAAGGATCGACGAGTTCGGTTCCCATGTCGATTCCTTGCTTCTGCCGCAAGATCAGACTTGCAGGAACTCGTTTCTTCTTCAAAAATCAACGGATGGGATTCTTCGAGTTTTGCCCATTTTTCTTCCGGGTCATAATGCTCTGCGACTGGTGCCCTTTTTTGCAACAGTGACAGATATTCCTCAATCCTGTCCGTATCCATCTCCTCCGCAGGTACACTTAGCATTGCTTCTACTTCATTCAGAAGCTGCAAATTAGATTTTCCCGTGATGGACGCGGAAGCAGAATCTGTTTGCTTTCTCCCGACAGCAGATTTATCGGGATGCTGGCTACCCAACATTTCATTACCCCCTTTACTAGTTCATCTCATGAATTATCGGTTTTGTGACAATAATTTGATAATTATTTTGGCGTACTGCCAAGAGGCTCCTCCAGCAGTGTTCTGCACTTGTGGAGCGCTCTGGATAATCGCTGACGGCACGCCATTTCACTGATTCCAAAATGCTCTGCGAGTTCCAGAAATGAATAGCCTTTATCGATGCGAAGCAGGATGATCTCCTGCTCAGATCCGCTTAGCCCCATCGGAATATGACAGGCCATTGGAAGTTCCGTGAGTTCATAGCTTTCAGCGATATCTTCAATCGAAACCTCTGTATGATAAAAGCGGCGGCTTTCGCGCAAGGTCAAATTGTTCAATGTCTCAAAGAGCCACGCCACCGGTTTCTTGTGACCGCATACCCGTTCCGACTTACAGCACGCTGTCAGAAAGGTCTCCTGCACCAAGTCCTCCGCAAGATGCCAGTCCCCTACGCGACGATATGTAAGCCGGACCATGGCATCAGAGTATTGAAGCATCAAATGATGGATGTACTCTCGCTGCTGCTTATCCATACAATCCCTTCCTTCGCAAAATCTCACCAAAAAATCAGCTGCCATGCAATCAACAGCCGGCAGCTGATTTATTTGAACTGGTGGCTCTCACCATGCTCCATAATCGTTTTGCACACAGACAGGCACAATTTGACCTGCTCCGGCGCGGCATCTTTCAACATGCTTGCAAATTCAACAGAAATGCTGACGTCTGGAGGAACCGGAATGTTGCTTCCAAGCAGAGTATAAAGATCAACGCGCAGTGCTGTCGATATATCCACCAGTAATGTCAGGCTCGGCTTCGTTTGACACCTCTCAACGTGGCTGATGTGCTGGGATGTAACACCGACCATTTCGGCAAGTTCAGCCTGCTTGAGATTGCAGCGGATTCGACATATTTTAATGTTGTTTCCGATTTCCTGATAATCAATCATACTTCAGCGTCTCCTGTAATACGCGCCACGGTACTATTCTGCCTATACGCATATTATACAGGGAGTCATTCGTACAATAAATCGACTATCAAGGCGTTTATCGCTCTTATAGATATAATGCGCATGATATTTTTGCATTTTCCCCATGCGAAAACAATAGGAGTGCATCTGTACCGATGATCATTACGGTGCAGAGAAATGAACGGCATGCGTCACAAAAAAATGCAGAAAAAATCGAACTTCTTGTCACAAATCGACACTGTCAAGAGATGAATATAGTAAGGGTGCATTTTTGGAGGAGGTGGTCATTGGGGCAACATCCGCCGCAGATCCACTGTCATGTATCGTAGAGAGGAGAATAGCAAATGAACCTAAAACGATTCCGAAACAAATTCATTTCGATGCTGCTTACGCTGGCAATGCTTTTGACACTGTTCCCTACCGCAGTCTTTGCCGAGGATACGGCGGCTGACCGACCGGCCAGCGCCGAATTTAAGATCATGGGACTGTACGCTCTCCGGGATAACGGGCGGCGTGTGTCCTTCTTCTCTTATGAGTCAAGAGACAACGCATTCCTGACAAAAGCCAATATGACCTATCCCGACTCCTGGTTCAAGTTGATCTATGTGATCGAGAGATCACAGCCGGTCACGCTGGAACTGTATGAGATGAAGGATGAACCCGCGTATATGGATGAAGATATTGTTTCCATGCCGTATGCGCCGGAGGATGATGCGGATGGACACGGAAAACTCCAGAGTGAGGAGTTCCTTGGCCGCCGACTGGGTGTACTGGTGGGCGTTCCGGTGCAGGAAAATATTGTCCCGCTTCAGGAGGGGGATGACATTTATACGGCGGAGCAGGTGGGCTATTCGCCTATCGATGAAGATGAGTGGCTGAATATCGTCTATCAGACGATCCGCGGGAAGCGTCAGCCGAAAGTGATTGAGGATTTCTACGCTTTTGGCTTTGAGGGCAATCGCCTCGCCGGACTGGACGATGCGGCTGCAACGGTGAGCCTTGATGAGCTCCCTGCCCCGGAAGATATGGCAGAGACAGACGCTCTGCTCCCCTCGGAAAATCTAGATGCTCCAAATCCGGAAGCAAATTTGCCCGCTGACATCAACGATGAAGCAATGGATACGGAAAAATCTCCTGCCAATGAGACATCGGAGGATGGGGCTTCCGAGGAAAGCCCGACAACGGATACGGAGTCTGCAACGGCGATAGATGAGTCCTTTGCTCCCTCTGCAAATGCGGAACCATTGGAAGATGATGCGGACACGACACCTGCCGATGCGGATACGGTGGATTCGGAGGCGGTGGAAACGGATAAGGCAGATGTGCCGGTGACAGCGATTGAGGACGAGCCTTCTGCAGAAGAATCTGTTGAAGCTGTTTCGGACGTGGAACCGGAGGAGCAGCCGGAGATCAATGCGGAGATCGACTATCTGCCGGAAAGTTCTGTCCTGCCCAGCGCACACGCTTTCTTCGGCTTGACGGATGCTGCCGAAGAAAGTGAAAACACCATCCAGAATATAGTTCTGTGGGACGGCAGTTACAGGGATGACAGCGGCAGCCTCACCCGTATTTCCAGCGGTGGCCGCTACGTCATCGTCATGCAGCCCTGCACGCCCCGGACAGCAATCTACAATAGCTTTCTTGGTTTTGATGTGCCGGAGGAAAGTGAGGCCATTGACACCTTTGAGACGATCAATTCCTGGGATGATCTGATCGCAATTCGGGATGAACTGGCCTGCAGCGGCGACCCTGTGGATCTGCTCAGCGGCAGTTTTACATGGAATTACCGTGACCTTGCGCTGTACGGCAAGGATGATCTGGAATTTACACGTTACTACGAATCTGTCCACGCGGATGAAAATTACGGGCTCGGCGGCGGCTGGACGTCCAACTTCTCCTATGCGCTGTAGTTTGACGGCCGTTCCGTGATCGCCCATTTGCCGAGAGCCGTTACGCTTTATTTCCCAATCGGCTTTGACGGCAGCTTTGACGCCTGCGGTGATTACTCGCTGGTGCAGACAGGCAGCGGTTACGCCATGACGGATAAGGCGGGGACGATCTACCGCTTCGACAATAGCGGCCGTATTCTGAGCATCGTCTATCTTAGTGGGAATACGCTGTCCTTCCAATATGACGGTGACAAGCTCCGGAGCGTGTCTAACGGCGCCGGCAGCTTTACATTCTCCTACAGCGGCGACAATATCGCTGCGGTGACGGACAGCGTGGGTCGCAGCATCCATCTGTCCTATGACGGCGGCCTCCTGACTGAAGTGGAAAACCCAGATGGAGACAGTCTGCGCTATGCGTATGACGGTAACGGGTATCTCAGTTCTGTTCAGAATCTCAAGGGTGAGATCTATGTAGAGAATGAATATGACGCACAGGGCCGTGTAGTCCATCAGCATGCCGTAAACTTCGGCACCTTTGATTTTACCTACGATTTCGATGGGCGGCACAACACCTGCACCGGCGAGGACGGCTATTTTCATGAGATCTGGTTTGATGAGCAGGGCCGGATCACCAAGTCTACAGATGCCAGCGGCAGCCAGACGGTGACCTATAACGACCTCAATCAAGTCACGAGCCGGACGGATCGTGAAGGCAACCGCACGTCCTATGCCTATGATGCCGCGGGCAACAAATCCAAAATCACTTACGCCGACGGCACTTATGAGAGGTTCGAGTACGACAGCAACCGGATGCCGACCATGATCCGTGACCGCAACGGGAATACGAGCTACTATACCTACGACCATCAGGGCAATATGACTTCCGCTACCGATGGCCGCGGAATGACCCGCTCCTATGTCTATGATGCCGACGGCAATCTCACTTCCGCAGCGGATGCGCTTGGCGCGCAGACGGCCTACACCTATGACGCTCAGGGTAACTGCACGTCCATGACAGACCCGCTGGGCAATGTGACCGCCTATGCTTATGATGAGCAGGGCCGCCTGATCACAGTCACCGACGCCATGGGGTCAGTCACTTCCTATGAATATACCGAGGCCGGCAAACTGGTGAAGGTCATCGGCACCGATGGCAGCGAGCAGACCTACACGGTGGATGGCAACGGCTTCAACATCAGCGAAAGCGACCGCATGGGCCATGTCACCACCTTTACCCGTGACGCGCAGAACAACGTGACCTCGATCACCGATCCGCTGGGCAATGTGACCCGCTATACCTATGATGACAGCGGAAATCTGACCACAGCAACAGATGCCAACGGAGCGGTCACCCGCTATACCTACGATGCTGATGGCCGTATTGTTTCCATGACCGATGCCCGCGGCAATACCTGGCGCTATGCTTATGATCGGAACGGTCAACTGGTTTCCACCACCGATCCTGTCGGCGGCGTCAGTTCTACCGAGTACAACAGCGTTGGACGTACTGCCTCCGTCAAGGATGCCAACGGCAATACCACCCAATATACCTATGACGGCGTCGGCAACCTTACAAAGATCACCGATGCACTCGGCAAGAGCACCGTCAGCGAATACGATGCCAACGGCAACCTGACCGCCGCTACGGATCGCAACGGCCACACCACCCGCTATGCTTACGACGCGGAGAACCGTTTGATCCGCATGGAAGATGCTGAGGGCAGCACGACCTCCTACACCTATGACGCTAACGGCCAGATGACCAAGACCACCTCTGCCATGGGCGCGGAGACTTCCAGCACTTATGACGCGCTGGGGCGTCAGATATCCTCGGCGGATGCACTGGGCCATGTGACCGGCTACGAATATGATGTGCTGGGTCGCGCCACGAAGATCACCTATGCGGATGGCGGCTTTGTTGCCTACACCTATGATGCCAACGGTCAGGTTTTGACTGCCACCGATGAACTGGGCGGCGTGATCTCCTATGTCTACGATGCCAACGGCAGACTGATCGAGATGACGGATGCCATGGGCGGAAAAACGGCATATGCCTATGACGCTGTCGGCAATGTGACTTCTGTTACCGATGCTCTGGGCGGGAGCACAACCTATCGCTACGACGAAACGGGAAATATGACCTCGGTTACAGACGCCAACGGCAATACGACCGGCTACACCTATGATGCTCTCGGCCGCGCTGTTGCCGTTACGGACGCCAATGGCGGCGTAACCCGCGCGGAATACGATCATAACGGGAACATTGTCAAGGCTGTCGATGCCGAAAGCAATGCCACTACTTATGTTTATGATGTGCTGGACCGTCTTACCAGTTATACCAATGCTGAAGGATGTACCTTCTCCTTCCAGTATGATAACGAGGGAAATACGGTTGCCTCTACTGACGGCAACGGCAATACCACCCGCTATACCTACGATGGATTGAACCGCGCAGTCTCCAGCACCAATGCCGAAGGCAATACCGCGTACAATACCTATGACGCAGATGGCCGTATGGTAAAGTCCGTGAATGAAGAGGGCGCGGAGACTGCCTATGCCTATGACGCGGATGGCCGCCTGATCTCCATGACGGATGCTCTGGGTAATGTTACCGGCTTTGAGTACGACAGCAGGGATCGGGTCATCAAGGTTACCGATGCCAAGGGCAATGCGACCACATTTACCTATGATCTGGCAGGCAATGTCAAGAGCGAGACCAATGCCAAGGGCGTTGTGACCAGCTATACCTACGATGCCAATGGCAACCTCACCTCCATGACGGATGCTGCCGGCACCGTGACCTATACCTATGACGCCCTGAATCGGGTTACCAGTGTGAAAGACCGCCGTGGCAATACGCAGTTCTTCACCTATGATGCCACAGACCGCATCGTGCAGGTCAAGGACCGCAACGGCAATGCCACCCGGTATGTCTATGACGGCAATGGAAATATTGTAAAGACCATCGATGCGCTGGGCACGGAGTCCGTATTTACCTACAATAAGAATGACCAGCTCATTTCCACCGACCTCCACCGTGTGGATGCCCTCAATGGCGTGGACTCTCACGAGATCACGCTGTATGAGTACGATGGTCGGAATCTGGTCACGAAGGAGATCAACGCGCTTGGCGACAGTACCGTTTATGTCTACGACGGCAACGGCAATCTGGTCTCCAAGACCGACGCGGACGGCTATGTGACACGGTATTCCTACACCGCCCTTGATTTGGTGAAGAAAATCAATTACAATGGGGCAAAGGAGGTCTCCTACCAGTATAACAAGGTCGGCGAACTGGTGCAGATGGATGACTGGACCGGCACCAACACCTTTGAGTTGGACCTGCTGGGCCGCCTCCAGAAGATGACCGACCACAAGGGCAATACGGTTTCCTACGCCTATGACGCCGTGGGCAATCAGACCGGCATTACCTATCCGGACGGCAGCAAGACCCGCAGCTTCTACGATGCGGTGTATAACCTCACCAGCGTCATTGACGCGGATGACGGCACCTATGCCTATGTCTACGATGATGCCAACCGCCCCGTCAAGCTGACCTATCCCAACGGCTGGATCGAGCAGTATACCTATGACGCCGAGGGCAACCTCCTCAAGACGGTGGACACTGATCCCTTCCAGCTCTACAACAAAACGCCCAAGGTCAAGTATGAGTACACCTACGACGCCGAGGGCAATGTGCTGACGGAGTTCCAGCGGGACAGCGACGCTACGGAAAATCTCAAGAGCCGCACAGCCTTTACCTATGATGCATTAAACCGGCTCACCGGCAGCACCCGCAGGCTGGAGGTCTATCCCTACGATACCCTCGCCTATGCCTACACCTACGATACGCTGGGCAATCTGCTGAAGCAGAGCGGTCCAACTAAGGGTGAAGAGGATACCTACCAGTATAACGACCTCAACCAGATGGTGAGCAAGCATGTGTGCGGCTATGAGCAGAAGCTCACCCGCATCTATGACTACGGCTATACCTACGATAAGCGCGGCAATCTGGTGAAGGAAGAAGAGATCTGTTCGCCTACCACCACCGGGCCCAGGAACATCACCATTGCAACTTATCTCTATGACGAGACGAACCGCATGGTGCAGGGCACCAACAAGGCCGGCGAGGTCAGCGCGTACACCTTCAACGGCCTCGGCGTCCGTGTCGGCACGGAGCTGATCCTGAAGGACAATACCCACGGCTACACGGACTTCCACTGCCAGACGCCCAGCGTGGAGACGGGCATTGAAAAGCCGGAAGTGGTCAAGACGGATTATGTCATTGACTATACCAGACTGAACATCGACCAGCGGGTGTTGATGAAGTCCGAGCAGGACGGCTATGACTTCTTCTACACCTACGGTCTGGACAAGCTGCAGGTCATGACGATTGGCGAAGGCAGCAACTGGTGGGGGCAGAGCATCAAGAAATGCGTCAATATGGCCTACGTCCACACCGACCGCCTTGGCAGCGTGGTGAATCTCTCTGACCAGTACGGCCGTGTGACTGCACGGGCGGACTACACCGATTGGGGCGAGGTGCGCCGGTATACGGATATCACCGTGGACGGCGGCTTCCGCAGATTGCTGCCGGAGATCACCTACGCCACCCATGAGTATGATGATGTCCTGAACCAGTTCTACGCAAAGGCAAGAATGTACGATGCGGAGAACAAGCGGTTTGCGGCAATCGACCCCATCCTTGATCCGGCTAGGTATGAAATCGGACTGTATGTACTCAATCCGATGATGCTGGTACAGCAGGTCTATGCGTTTGATGCACCGTATACCTACATTGATCCACTTGGGTTGATGAATTACATCACGCAGACGGATGATTTGACTGCGGGGATTTGCCACAATCTTTCTAACCAAGTAAAAGGTCTGTTGAATATTGGCGCCAATATCCAATTTATAGTTGAACTTGGAAAAGGACTGTTTTCAGGTGAACTATCTCTGCTTGAGCTTGGAAAAATGGTAATCAACAGTGTAACAGACCCTTGGGTATATTGTTACAGAAACATTGGCCTATTGAATCCGTTCAATACCAGTTTTTCTGATTCCGAAGTTGAACGGTATGGCGAGAATTTAGGAAGTGTTCTCACAGACATTGCCGGAGCTCTTATTGGTGCAAATGCAGCTAAAATTACAAGTTATCTGTCTAAAACGGCATCTGGTCAAAAACTACTAAAGATAATCAATGCAGCGGATAAAATCGGCAACCTAAATATCGGTCGGTTGGCGATTAAAACAGTCAAGTATTTTGATCAGCTCGACTGTGAAAAGGTGTGGTTGCTGAAGCCTTTTACTCGTGGAAATAAAATTGATGATCTTTTCAATAATCTTGGACGGTATTTCCCTGTAGTTGATAGGCTTGAAAATGGTGTCATTACAAGCGTAAAGAGTGTTGACATGTCTTTGAAAACCTATCAAAATGAAAGGAAACTGTTGTCCACGCTAAAAGGCTATGTGAATGCACTTGATAACGCAGAAACTTATGCCGCTGTCCGAAAATTGAATTATTCTGGGAAAGAATTGCTTTTAGCTATTCCCGACATAGAGCTGGCAGATGCGCAAATCAATGCCTTGAACAGCCTGTATGCATATGCTGCTGAAAAAAATATTGCTGTTTCTATTGCGATTATTAAGTAATCAGGAGGTAAACATTTGAACTATACAATAGAAATCTATTTGTACGACAATAAACTAATCTTTACCGGGACGAGAGATTTATATTTTGAAAAATATAAAGGAAACGGACCGGGTGTATACTCTCAGCCTATTTTGTGTTTACCAAGTAGTTGCTCTATTTCAGAAATTCAGCAAGCTCTCTTGACATGTGTTGGCGTTTTGGAACAAAACGAAAAAAAGATTCTTGACGAAAACACCTCGAATTCTGTTACACAGATGGAAAGTGTTTTGTTTCGCAACTTTAAATCCTTTGGCATTAAAGCGTCAAAAAGTAAAATTATTAAATCGTCCATCATGATAATGATTCGGATGAATGAAAAACCTTTACTTTGTAGATGTGTCCCAGAAGGACGCGACATGGTAATTCAGAGAGAAATTTCTCTTACTACAGATGCGCAGCCTGCCGAAATCGCACAACGCATATGTGATTTGCTTGAGCTAACATGAATAGACCACCTGTTTGCTGAGTTGCAGCAGCTGCCGGGGAAATCGGTACTTTTCCGATTTCCCCGGCATTTCAGCTATTTGCAATCTGGTCTCCAAGACTGATGCGGACGGCTATGTGACCCGGTATTCCTACACCGCCCTTGATTTGGTGAAGAAAATCAACTACAATGGGGCAAAGGAGGTCTCCTACCAGTATAACAAGGTCGGCGAACTGGTGCAGATGGATGACTGGACCGGCACCAACACCTTTGAGTTGGACCTGCTGGGCCGCCTCCAGAAGATGACCGACCACAAGGGCAATACGGTTTCCTACGCCTATGACGCCGTGGGCAATCAGACCGGCATTACCTATCCGGACGGCAGCAAGACCCGCAGCTTCTACGATGCGGTGTATAACCTCACCAGCGTCATTGACGCGGATGACGGCACCTATGCCTATGTCTACGATGATGCCAACCGCCCCGTCAAGCTGACCTATCCCAACGGCTGGATCGAGCAGTATACCTATGACGCCGAGGGCAACCTCCTCAAGACGGTGGACACTGATCCCTTCCAGCTCTACAACAAAACGCCCAAGGTCAAGTATGAGTACACCTACGACGCCGAGGGCAATGTGCTGACGGAGTTCCAGCGGGACAGCGACGCTACGGAAAATCTCAAGAGCCGCACAGCCTTTACCTATGATGCATTAAACCGGCTCACCGGCAGCACCCGCAGGCTGGAGGTCTATCCCTACGATACCCTCGCCTATGCCTACACCTACGATACGCTGGGCAATCTGCTGAAGCAGAGCGGTCCAACTAAGGGTGAAGAGGATACCTACCAGTATAACGACCTCAACCAGATGGTGAGCAAGCATGTGTGCGGCTATGAGCAGAAGCTCACCCGCATCTATGACTACGGCTATACCTACGATAAGCGCGGCAATCTGGTGAAGGAAGAAGAGATTTGTTCGCCTACCACCACCGGACCCAGGAACATCACCATGGATTTGAAGAAATTACAAACTACTACTCTCAGGTAACTTGTTCTTATGCGGTTATCAAAGGAATTCGTGTTGGTGCCCTCAAGAGCGTGCTATATGACGGTGTATACTCGATTTTTTCTACAATGAAAACTAAAATTGATAATCTTCCCAGGTGAAATTACTTAAAGACATGGAGGCAAAATGTTTAGAAATCATTATACAACAATTGCTGCGTGGATTATTGTGTATATTTCACTATGGCTCTCAAGAGATAATCTTGTTAGTTCAAAATTTTCTAAAAATAACTGTCACACAGGGTTTGTTTCACGAATTATTGAAACAATGATCTTCCCTTTTCAATGGTACAAAAACAGGCCAACATATGAATATGTTGTTGGTTTGGTTTTGTTGTGCTGCATTAGTGTAGTTGCCGTTATCAAATGCTTTTCAGTATTTTCTTCAATCGAACAACCGATGATTGAAGCTATATTTGAGCACTGTAACTTTACTTTCATCAGCACAGTATGTGCAGTTTGTGGGTACTACTGTTTAATTGTTGATGTGCCCCATTTTGAAAAAATAATATATCGTAGTGCAGCAGTAATCTTTATTGGGTTTGCAATCATATCTTTTGCATTTCCATTTGTATTCTAAGTATCAACCACCACCCTGATTGTGGATGCGTGACTGGAACATTTTGCTCCATCAAAAAGAATCATAAAAAGGGGGTGTCGTCCTACGACGATATCCCCCTTTTTATACTGAAAAGGGGTTCTTTATATTCTTTAGCTTTTATGCCGATGCCCTCAATGGCGCTACCGGATATGGACGCAGATATGCGTCCGCTGGCGGAGCAGACGATCCATAAGCTGCACAACATGACCGATGCAGCATTTGAGGAAGCGCAGTTCACTATGACGCTTTCCGACACAGAGTAAAAGATGACGCGGGGCGCGGCAGCCGATGATGGCTGCCGCGCCCCACAATTTGCATATTTAGGGTATAGTTTTCCTATTTGCACATAGATGCGACTTGAAGAATCAGAGTATACAAAATATTATTTGGCACTTTCGATAGCAGAATCAATCATTTTATAAAGATCTTCTGGCATAATTTCGGAATTGGAACGTTCTTCGGGTGAAAGCTCTTTGCAGTTAATTATTGTTGCATTATATCGCCAATTGTTTTCCGGTCGCTCTATCATTATGGTAGCATACCCAACATATTTGTCATCCCGTTTGATCAAAACTCCTAAAAAGGTTTTTTCTCCATCCCACGGCTGAATTTCACCATTTGATGAAACATTCTCCCAATGGGCATCGCCAACTCCCTCTATGACTAAATCGGAAACATACTGCATTTTGCCATTCTGCTGCTCTACAAGAAAACTGCCATCGTAGGCATGAACTTCAAAGGAATAATTATCTTCCTCAGTTTCACAATGGATAACGCCAGCACGTTCGATTGAATCCAGCGGCGACCAACTATCACCAACCTGCACGGCATTGCTGTTTATCATTACATTGTCAAGATGATTGGTGGTGCAGCCGGTTATAAAGAGCATTACACATATAACCGAAAAAAAGGCATTTCGTTTCATTGTGTAATACCTACATTCATAATATCAATGCACGGGGGACCACTACAGTTAATAACTGACCATGTGGTTGTGTTCGCTTTTTGATCACCACACCCAGTACAAATATCGGCGTATTCGTAATAATGCTTGGAACCCGAATGATAATTATTGCCAGTATAGCTATGAGTGTAGCTATGAGCGCTCTTGAAAAGGATATAATAAATACTACTGTCATAAACTATATCGCCCAATATAGCGTTTGACCCGTCATATCCTTCACTAAGCCAGACGCGTGAATTGGACGGCAAATAATCGTATGTAAGAATAGCTGTACGCCCAGGCTTGTGCCGCCATGTATCACCGGAAAAGAGCTTCATAAAGTGATAGTCGTAAACTCCGTTTCCATTATCGCCTTTTCGTATACAAATCGCGGATTGCCCTGATATAAGCGAACTATAGGAAGGTCTTGTATAAGTAATTTTTACACACTTCTTATTTAGCGTGGAACTTTGCAAATCGTCCTTAACGTATTCAGCCAATTCATAAATAGACTTATTTTTTAGAGTTGTTTGTGTCATATCACCATGCCCGCTAAGCTCACCGGGGGAACACCAACTACTCCGTCCTAAAGCATACGCATAGCAATTATAGCTTGTCATGTTGCTAGGTGTCTGATAAACAGTACTATCCTGTAACCCGTAATTTGCAAACGGTTGAATTGATGAATCGACATCATAGAAATCGTTGACTGCAAATTTTAGAGCATATGCAAAATCTTGAAGTTGCGCCAAATTATATATAAACTCAATATTTGGATTTAGTTCAATCTCTGCAATAAAATACCGGACAAGCTCTAATAAATGTTCTTGAGAATCAGCGAGTCCGTCAGGAATTGCAATATCATTTTCACGCAAAAACGCTAATAGTTCATCGTCAGAGCAATTAGAGAGGACAGTATATCCATCGTATTCTATGCCATCAAGGGCAGTATTAGCAGCGAACGCAGGGATCGCCAACGAAAAAGATACTGCCAATGCAAGTAATAAAGCCAGTAATTTCTTCATAATATATATGCTCCTTTCTATAAGTTATAAAAACAAACTTTTTCGGAGAACGGCGCATAGGCACATAAGTATCGCCTATGCGCTGAAATGAACGATTTTGATGCACTCCCTCCATATCTGAGAGCCACACCAATATCGAGGCACATAAGCGTTATTTCCAATTCGGGAACGACACATATAACTACCTCCGATCTCAGTTTAACGATTATACTTCGGCCATTATTATTTCCACGTAGCTAATCGAAGAAGCATCGCGCATTAGTTTAGCTGTTTTGTGGATTCACCTATATAACGGACGGGATCAAAAAAGGGGACATACTTTTTGAAAAAATATTTCCGATTCATACCTTGCTAATGGGTTGCCACTTTTCTGCGGAACATTTTTGTGGTATAATTTGAAATAAGCAGTCGATTGTTACTGCAACGAATACCCATAACGTGCAAGGAAAACTTTACTTGCTTGCTTAGAATGGGCGGTCGTAGGGCTGTCCATGAGGAATCTATATGCTAATACTCCTATTTAGTGTTTTGAATGATGAACAACGTGCGCTGGTAGAGCGGATATTCCATGAGCATCATATCCACTTCCAGCGCATTTCGTTTAATATTGTTAAATCAGAGGAAGCCGCAGAGGATGTCGTGTCCACCGCATTTATAAAAATCATGGACAACATCGAGAAAATTTCTGATTTACCCTGTCCCCAAATGACCGCTTTCTGCGTTACCATAGTGAAAAACGCTTCTATTGACGTGTTGCGTCAATTACAACAGAGTGTTCACATTGATTACTGGGACAATATTTCGGACGAGGACACGGACGATATTGCAGATGAATGTATTCACAACGCGGACGTACATAGGTTGACTGAGGTAATAGATCAGCTTGATCCTGATGATCGGCATTTTATCTATCTCCGCTATACGCTGGAAATGGGATATAGAGAGATTGGTGAATTGCTGAACATTTCGGAGGATGCCGCAAAAAAGCGCGGGCAGCGGCTTGTCAAGAAACTCCGAAAACTGTATGAGAGAAGGTGACGATATGGATATGAATTGGCAGGCCATGCTGCATGAAGCAGCGGATGCCAGCTTTGAAAAGAATATAGAATCTCTTGCTGCTGCCGACAATGATGCCTGTTCCTATGCGGATTTGCCGAAAGCGAAAATACAAGAATTGAGCGAAAAGATTTTATACTTGCCGCATCAGGGAATTGTTTTGCTATTTAGTAGATACTGCTTCCGGCTATCCCCAAAAGAAGCGGAAAAGTTCTTTCAACTGGAAAATGCAAAAGGACGATTCCGCTTTTACCGCGAACTGCTTTCGTCCAATATGGGGTTTAGTTCGGCACAAGTGATTTCGGATGATTCTCTCAATCAGGCCTGTAGAATCGCCATGAAAACCTATCTGCGCATGGAGTTAAAAGAAGATCCTGCTGCAAATAGTGCTGGAAAGCGACGGACACATATTGCGTTCAGGCGGTTCGGCAAAGCTGTTGTAGTCGCAGCAATTACCATAACGTTGTTGTTCTCAACGGCTATGGTTGCTAACGCGCAGTTCAGGGAAAAGGTGATCGCGTGGGTAGTTGAAACTTTTGAGAAATACAGCAGCTTTGAGCTACAAAGCGATAGAGAAAATGCGCAGACCGGCTTGCAAAACTATAAGCCTACCTATCTGCCTGATGGATCAGAATTGTTGGATACGGTTGAACAGTCGGAAATGATTGTTTATGAGTTTGCAATCAACAACTCTGGCGGTTTTGAAATCCTTCTTAGCAAGTCAGATACCAAAGTTTATCTCAATACTGAAAACACAGAAATTACTCCATTTGATCAGAATGAAATTGCAGGCTATTACTTCAAAAAGGGAGATTTGAATTATGTTTGTTGTGACCGGGATGGCTATTTCATTGCCATATACGGTTCCATTGATACGGATGAATTGATAAAAATTGCTGCTGGTATTACAAGAAAATAATTCAAAAAACTTGTCCCTTTTTGCCTCCTTGTGCGTTATATGGGTGGTTCCCCAATAATGCACAAGGAGGATTTTATTTATGGTGAAGAAAAAAATTGTTATGTTGGCATTAACCGCAGTTCTATTATTGACAACGTATTCCGTACCTGTATCGGCAGCAGAAAATGCAGCAGTTATAGGTACAGTAGCATCAGCGCAAACTATCGCCCCCTTATGGGAAAGTACAAAAACCGTTGTGCCGTCAATTTCGATTTCTGGCAAACAGATTTCCGTATCAGTATATATTTCTCCCATTAGTTCGACGACAACTACCACAGGGAAGTTATATCTTGAAAAGAAAAGTGGAAATGGCTGGGTACCAGTTACATCGTGGCCGATTGATGTAACTGGAAAAGTAGACATAGCCAAGACCTATAGCGGCACAACTGGTGTTACCTACCGAACAAGAGTAGTTGTTACAACTGGGGCAGACGAGATTGATGTAGCTTCTAACGAGCGCACCGTCTAAAATTTTTGAAAAGAGATTGTCCCTTTTTCTGCTTCCGTCCGTTATATAAGTAAAAGGACACAACAGGGGGGTGAAATAAGCAATGACAACGGTTGATATTCTATACAGGCGCTTGTGCGGGTCTGCTTATTTCTCCTGCCAACTATGGAGGCTGCGACTTAAAATTAGCAGGGCGGGCGCATAGCCAAGCAGATTACATAGAGACTTGCGCTGTGCGCCTAAATGGTGGATAAGTAATCATAAAATATGGAGGTTAAATTGTATGAATAAAATGAGAAAAAAGCTCAGCATGGTTGTGCTGGGAGTAGTGCTTGTTATGGCATTGAGCGTAACTGCCTTTGCTTCCTCTGCATGGGATTCCTTTAGTACAAAACTACCTGCAAATCAGGGGGATACCGAAGTTAGCACTGTCGCACGGGCTTCTGATAGTGTTGACCACTTCAACATTCAGATCAACAGCCTCAGCAATGGATACACAGCTGTCCGTGCGTGGGCAGAGGGTTCTTGGGGCGGAAACTACTCCGATCCTTATTGGGAACTCGGCGTTGGAAGCAACTGGAATGTTTATTACTATTCCAATAATATTCCGTCTAAAGGAACCAACATCACGCTGAATTTGGATAATCCCGTTAGCACAACCATTACTCCCAGCGTTTCCGGAAAATGGACACCTAATTGATGGGACGTTTTTTGAGTTTAATAAAGCTTAAACCATAGAGAGCGGACTTGTTGGCAGAAGGCCGCAAGTCCGCTCCTTTATTGAGGGAGTTGATTAACCATGTATTTTATATCTGACATCAAAAAAATGTTGTCAAGCCGGATAGTGCAGATTACATTTATATTTCTGCTGGTTACTATGTTAGCTGATCCTATATCAGTATTGATTCATGCGAGACGGTATACGGGTTTCTTTGAAAATATAGGAGCAAACCCGTTTCAGTTTTGGCTACTTATGAACTCAGCAAGTTGGGGAAATAAGGTTTATAATATATTATTTTGGGTTATTCCTGTTTTAGCTACAGGAATGATTTACTATAATGAACAATCAAGTTCAATGAGCAAATTCTTAGTCGTAAGAAAAAGCAAACCACGATATATGTTGTCAAAGGTAATCTCAGTATTTTCATTCACGTTTGTTTTTTGTATGTTTTTACTGTCCTTGAATTTGCTTTTAACCTTTCTCATATTTGACGTGAGAGCTCCTTTTACAGAGCAGTATCAACGGCTTGTTCCTAATGCGGGAACATTTGGATATACGCTGTATCAGATTAGTCCTTTACTTATGGCGGTCGTGTATTCCTTTTTTAATTCACTTGCGCTTGCGCTATTTGCTGTTTTTGCATTAGCCATTCAAATGATTGTTAAATTTAATAATCAATACGTTGCTATTGTGATACCAGTGATTTTACTCTATGCGATTACATTTGCTTTTGATTCGGTTCCGCTTCTACTACCTTATGATATAAGAATTATTATCCAACCACGTTCAGCAAATGCCATTACCGAGATCGTTACGAAGCAGGATTTTGAAATAACCTTTTGCGCATGGATAGTCGCTGATTCTTTCTTGACTTTGATTGGGTTAGCAAGGAATAAGGATATTCTATGATGTTATATGACAAAAAATTCTACAAGTATATTGGATGTTGCGCGGTATACTTTGTGTTCACTATTTGCTATCTGTTTTTTTCAAATGCTACAACTGTTTGGCAGGCAAGTTGGTTTTCAGATAAGTTTTTTGTTTACCAGTACGCAATAGTTTTGCTGCTAGGATATTCGATAATCAGTTCATACTACAACAGTCAAACATATAATCGCTTTGAAACAAGAAAGCGGATAGTTACAAATCAGCTATTTCTATATGCTTTGCTGAATTTGATCCTGGTTACAATGCTTTTTGTTCTTGCAATGGCTGTAACTATGATATTGGGTGGAGCAAAAAGTTTCTTTACACTTCAAACGCTATTGGATTTATACTTCAGATTTTTACTTGGCTCATACCTATTAGAGACTATAGATTTGATATTTGAGTACTCAGGCGTTAAGAGCCTTTCTGCTGGAGCACAGATTATTTCGTTTCTACTTCTGAATTTTGAACTATTGTTGCTTATTCCAAGGCTTCATTTGCACACTTGCAATAGTTTGAATCTTTTGTTTTCTTGGATCTTTTTTGCTGATATATGGGGGTATGTGCCATTAGGGGTGCTCTGCTTACTATCGACAGTAGTTGTATATGAGAGAGCTAATCGAGGCGATTTATTGAAATGAAATATATAAAAAATCAATTTGCAAAGGTGGTTTTCCTTTTTCTGGTAATATCGTTAATCGTCACAGGTATGTTGAAACTAGCCGACCATGATTTCATTTATTCACTTTCTATATTGTTTGGCTGTTCATCACCCGCGCCACTAACATTAAAGATCTGCTTTTTCATGTTCGTTATACTTGCACAATACTTTAATGCAGATGGTTTTATTTTTTATATCAAAAATATTGACTACCTATTGATAAGATACGGGAGTAAATATCAGACATTGAGAAGCCTGCTTAAGTGGGTATTTTTCTCAAACATGGTTTTAGTATTTACAGCTTTTGTTGGCGCTGTAGTTGCTTTGTATTTCTGTACAGGTTCTTTAAGTGGTTCATTTTCAATGGATTCTATAGCGATACTCATAAGAGGATTTTTCCATTGTGTAATTCTGGCATTTTTTCAAGTAATGCTGCTCATCCGCGTTGGAGAGACAAAATGCTTTGGAGTAATTCTGTTGCTTGCAGTAGGTTATACTTTTTTGAAACTGTCGTATTCACCATTGGATTCATCTGCATTTTTATATAGATTTGCACTCGGTGGAATCATTTATTCGCTACTGTGCTTTTTAGAAATCACTGCACTCAAAAAAATATATATGGAGGACTGGACTGACTATGAGAATAGATGTTACTAATTTATCGAAGATAATTAGAGGATCTGTAATCCTCGACAATATTTCAATTCATTTTGAGAGTGGACATATCTACGGTATTATAGGGAAAAATGGAAGCGGAAAGACCATGCTTCTCAGAGCTATATCTGGTCTTATCGTTCCAAGTAGTGGCGTTGTTTATGTTGATGGAAAGGCTCTCGGCACAGAAATATCATTTCCTCCTGAGATTGGCATTCTTATAGAGAAACCTGAATTTCTGGGACACTTATCTGGATTTGAGAATCTCAAAATGCTGTCTGAAATAAAAGGTAGCATATCTGATGCCAATATAGCAGAGTACATGAATTATTTCGATTTAGACCCAGAGGAAAAAAAGCCTGTCCGCAAATACTCACAGGGAATGAAGCAGAAACTTGGGATTATTCAAGCCATTATGGAAAACCAAAAGCTATTGGTCTTAGATGAACCCTTTAATGCCTTAGACGAAAAATCTGTAAAGCTATTTCGAGAACTTTTGATCGAATACAAGAAACAGGAGAAGTTGATTATCCTTACATCTCATAATAAGGAAGATATTGAATCTCTCTGCGACCACACCTATCAAATACAGTCAGGGCAGATTATTGCAGAATGATGTAAAGCAAAAGCCAACGCAGGATGCGGCAACCGACGATGGCTGCTGCACCCTGCATTTTTGCTTTAGGTATTGTCAATACCCGCGTTTATAATATCGCTGATAATCTCGGCAATTTTGGTATCTTTTTTTACCTCACAACTGGCCGCATATTGTGCAAGCGCTTCGGTTGTCCTTGTGCCTGAGCATAATTCCGATTCCAATTCTCAATCTTCTGGCAAGCAGCGTAGCGGTAGTCGTATGGGAAAATATCGGAAGGTATGTCCTCTTGGTAATCATGCTGTGTAGCATATTCCTTCCGATATATGCTGTTGGAAAAAAGTATGAATAGACTTGATTTGAATTGAGATAAGATGTGCCAAAACAGTCATATTTTCATAAGGACATAGCAGTTTTGAACTGAGTTAACAGAATAAGAACTGAATGGAACTCCTACGGATTTCTACAAATAATTAAAGACAGGGGATGGCTGATAGATGAAATCAGCCATCCCCTTAACACAATTAAAAGATTTTTCTTAGAGTCAATGTTGTATCGACATCGAATTCTTCGCTGTTTGGCAATTGAAGATTTGAGATCATGCCATAGGATTCTTTTGCGCGGATGATGAAATTCCACTTTTTTCTTGTAAGCGGTCGATGTTATTGACACTCTGCATAGCGTTCACAACAGTAAGCGTGTGTACACAAAAATTTGCACAAAGAGTGACGCCCTTTTGGGCGCCACTCAAGAGATAAGTGAGGTTTTCGTTAGGGCGCTTTTACAGTGGAGGTGGTAATAACCCGACTGTCGTATTCTGAACCGACTTTTGCAAACACTTTGACATTTGCATAATAAAAAATTCCAGAGGTCAACTGGCAGTCATAATAGCTCTTACAAATATCGCTATTCGTCTCAATTAAGCCGTTGCTGGTTGATCCAGTAATGCTGGTAACATAGCTACCATCAGCTTTATAAATGTCTACAGTCTCTACGCCAATGGAACTTGCCAGCTTGTTTGACTGCACATCATAACTGATACTGATCATGCCTGCACTGTCCCCCGCCGTCAGGCCAACATTGTAGCTGGATAGCGTAAGGCTGGCCCGCATATCAGGAGCTTCTAATGCAGAGACTGAGCCGTAGCAACACGCAATCACCATCACCGCCACAAGAGTAGATGAAAAAAGCTGTTTCATGTTACTTATCCTCCAATCGAATCCACAATCGCCTTCACCTCGTCTATTTGAAGATTTCCAGAAATCGTTTCGACAAAAAGTCCATCAGACCATACTGCGGTTATAGCATCTAAATTTGACATGATATAAAATGTTCTTGACCCGCTGACATATTGTTCAACCAGGGCATCGTCCTTTTCAAAGATGTGTGTATTCAAATAGGATGTTGACCGGTAGCGGGTGATGTTTAGATTGAAAAAAAGCTTATCTCCATCGCTGAAAAAGATGTGTACTGTATCACTTAATTTATCACTTAGAATTTTGGGGTCAGATGCCTCAATACCTACTGGATACCATGTTGGGGCTAATTCTTCCGGTATTTCGCAGTCTTTCAATGCACCTTTAATCACATTGCAGGTTTCAACATTTTCGAGATTTGGCGCTGTCGTTTCCTGGTCCTGTGGGATACTGTGGGGGAAAGATACAAAGTGAAATGTTTCATCCGTCCACCGTCCAATCGCACCAAATACATCTATGCCCGCAGCCTGAGCGCCAATCAGCATTGCAAACATAAAAATCACCGTGGCGGCGATAGTGCCTAACACCCTTATCCAGGGACGCTTCGGGATAAAACCGACCATAGTAACGGCATCTGTCACGCTCTCTGCGGTCTCCTCGGGATAGAGCGTTACGCCATTCATCTCAGGGATATTGTAGTATGTCTGAAATTCCTCCAACGCCTTGTCCACATCGGAGAGACGACCAGTGGGAATGGCTTTCTCCCGTTGCTCTATCACCTCCAGAATATGCAAAACAACCTCATCATCGTCATCATCCAGCGATTTAATATCCGCACACAGAAGTTCCTCCAGAGCTTCTGTGCTCAGCCGATCTAAGTGGGCATATGTATTTTTCTTGTTTTCTGTGTGCCCATTCATCTCCCGAGCCCCCTTTCTATTTATTTATGTACGCCGCTTGAAAAACGGACATCATTTTTCTATTTCTTTTTCTTTTTATGGTCAGGAAATTCTTCCGATAGTTTCTGTCTGATGCGCTGCATCCGTTTTTGACAGGCCCATAGGCTGATACCTAATTCCTGTGCGACATCAGAATAGCAGGCGCGCTCTATGGCTATCCGCTTCAGCATGGTTATTTCCGTTGGTGTAAGTGTCTGTCGGATCGTTTCTTCCACGGACGCTCGTTGCTGCTTGTCCTCTTGCTCTATTATCGCATCTTCTACAGAGCCTGCGGAGGATACTGCTGGTGTTTCCGGGGCATCCAGAGCGAGATACCGCTTCAAATACCGTTGACGGGTCCTCTGCTCGTTCCGTATTTTATTCTTTGCTGTCCGCTTTAACCATCGGATCGGTTCATCTGCTTTCATGAGGGTATCAATCTTTTCAACAGCTGTGTGGAATGTATCCTGCGCAATTTCCTCCGCACGGTGAGGATCAGAAATATGAGCCATGGCATAGAGCTTAATTTGGTTGAAATACTCTCGGTAGAGCACAGTGAAAAATTCTTCTTGGTCGGGGCGCATCTTCGATCACCTCTTTTTTTGCCTGTGGCTTGTTGGCATCCCAGCCCTTGTCTAAAATCTCAGCACATGGGCATGGCATACAAGTGCCGAGATATGCGTATACTAACCTCTTTGCGGCTATTCTACCATACGCAGACACCATGATGAAACTATTATTTGAAAATTTTAGCAAATCCTGTCCGCTTTTCAAGATAGCGTACATATAACAACGAATACAAACAAATAAAAATTTGGCATTTGGCACATGCGCATATCAAGCAGGTTTGCCATATTTACAAAATGACTGTGTGGAGAGGAAGTGAGTCCAATGGGCAAGTTTTTAGGAAAAGGTTTGTAGGAAAACCTTTGATAAATCATTCAAGAGTACCATAATTTTCTGTCGCTAAATTGAGACTCGAGTTTTGCAAAAATAGTAAGGAGGAACTGAAATATGGCGCTTAACGAATTTGTTCAGACAGCACTTGACGAAGAAGGATACGAAGAGGGTTCTGACGGTTATACCAAATATGGTTCATGGTATGGTTTAGCAAATGCGGACTGGTGTGTCATGTTTATTTCTTGGTGTGCAAACCAAGCTGGAATCATGACCACATCTTCTACGGGAACTGTTCCTAATGTTCCCAAAATGGCAAGCACTTCCGCTATGTACACATGGTATACTAACAATCGCAGAAATTTAGCGCCATCGATGTCAGCAAGCAGTCCCAATAGACTCCAGGTCGGTGACATTGTTGTCATTAACACGCAAAACGGCGGGCCCGTAACTGACCATGCTGGCATTGTTGTAAGTGTGGATTATGATGCTGGTACAGCTGATGTAATGGAAGGCAATCGTAGCAACAAGGTAAAGAAAGTTACCTATACAAATCTTGTGGATTCTATCGGCTATACGATTGTCTATCTTTGCAGCAATCACACGAGCTACTAATATCTATGATATGAGCGGCTCTTGCATAGTGAGAGCCGCTCATAATTTAACGGCTACACAAGAAATATAGTTTTCCATCAACATTTAAATTTATGTATAGATCATAAGACGGAAGTTCTATATTACTGACCTTTGTTAGACGAAAGGATGGATGTTATTTTGAAAAAGGCAACACTGTGCTTACTGCTGGGTGGGATTCTGGCCATTTTACTACTGAGTGCTTGCACTTCCGCAGAGAGTGGGAATTCTGACTCAATTATAGATAAATCTCCTAGTATGGGCGCCGACGAGGATAACCAGGAAGCATCGGAAGTAACGATCCTTTCTGTAGATCAGCCGGCCTTGAGCCTCTCCATTCCCAAAGCGTGGGAGGACATTGCAATTATTAAGCGACAGACTGACATCCAACAGTCCGCAGAAGCGAAGGACGGTACACTACTCTTTCAGCTCTATGAAAAAACAGCCTATACCACGGACGAGGCAATGGGCAACGTATGGAGCCTGGTTGCCTTTACTAAGGATGCCTTCAAGGAAAAATTTGGCGATGCGGATCTCGCCACGGTCATCGGGGTGGAGAGCTATGTACTTGGAAGTGATAGTGACTATATTTACCTGCTCGTAAGACCATCCGATGTACAGTTTCTTGAAAATGATGATACATCACTAAAACAGTACAAACAGCTTCAGCAGGAGTCCCAGGTAGTTCTTGCAGGCTTTCTGAAGGACAATAGCATTACCGTAAATGAAGACTGCCCCAACAGTTCTTGTTACAAAGTGGCTCATGGCGCAAACAAGTAGTGTTCAGAGTATAGTCGCACGAGGTTGGCTTAAAGGCCTCTATTTCGATAGCTGAGTTCTATGTGCCAAGCAAAATATGGTACAGACACTCTGAATCGACAAGGATTTATCGATTCGCCCGGTTATTGGACAAACAATTATGGTAGATTTCTTTACTATATATGGTTCTTCTTCCGGGTCTCTCTAACTTGTTAAATAAGTTCGTCCCGTAAACAGGATTATCCTGGTGCTGAATGCGAAAAATTATTTCGTTCCTTATCTATCGTATGCTTGCGTGCTATCTTTACCAAAAAGGGGCTCCGCTTTCTATTAGGGATGAGCAAAACTCTGATTTGTTCGCAGTGACATACAATATATAGATGCTGTAACAATTTGTAACTCAATATATTGCTTCACGATTTTGCAAAACTTGCGTTTTGCTCATCTCTGCTTTCTATATCAATGGAGTGATTTTCGGTTTTAGCCATGGTCGAAAATCATACTTTTCTCATAAAAAAACATTGAAAAACGGGCTACATATAATATACTAAACTTACCGTAGTAGATTGATTATACGGCATAATTCAAAGGAATGGAGGAATCGATATGTACGGTATGCAGTTCATGTGTCATACCAGAGGCCGACAGGGTCAAAAATATTCGTCTCTTCAATTCTGGAGAGGACGAATTAAAATCGTAAGTGTGGGCGCATGAACATCGGCTTTATGTAGGATGTTCGTGCGCTTTTTGCTGTTTAAAGGAGAGGAAGATAGCATATGGAAAAAAGGAAAATCGTTTTTTATCTTACCATTGGAATGATTTTGATTCTCCATCTGACTGCATGTACTAACAGATCAAGTGAGTTGCCAGCTCCTGATTCGACTGTTTTTGGATATGAGGGAGAAACAAAAATCATATTTGATGGAGTGTGCGCGAAATATAATGATAAAAAAGAAAAGAATCAAGTGTTTTTGCCAATTGTGCAGGTTTTAGGGACATATGAAGAGGGAAACATTACAAAGATCGTTTCCTGTGTGTCATTAACAGAAATGAGTCTCGAAGAAGGAAACTTAACAATAGCAGGAACAAATATTTTTCCGATGGTTACAGAAATAAAATATGAAAATGAAGAGTATGAGATAATAAATCTGAATTCAGCAGAAACTGTTCTCGCAAATGGTTCAGCCTCATTCCCTGAGGTATTTCTTTTAATATGTGGTCCGCTTGAAGATGTGAAACAAGACATAGAAAACAGGACTTTTGCATTACCAGAAATGGAAAAGAAAAAAAGCCGTGAAAGGGAATATATCGAGTGGTCAAACGTAAATGTATCTACTGTGAATGGTGATATCAATTATGATGAGTATTTTCGGCTTGCGGATTAAGGAGGATCGTATGAAAAAAGCAATTAAGAAAACTTGCGTTGTTCTGCTCCTTTTTGCTCTTTTGGTTTCCCAAGTTGCAGCGAGTTATAGTGAAACTGGTACGTTAAATGAAGGAACATCCGCTATATCGGCTGCAGAACGGTATTTATCTAATTGGGCGTATAACAGTTATATGTATGCGGATAAGAATTTGACTTTAGGGACGGTTCTTGACGCTGAGGTGGAGCCTGCTAAACTTACACTTGCAACATCGGAGATCATGGCACTGAGAAATGATGCAGATGGGCAAGAAAATAATATTAGTGTCGCTGTGAGTAAAATGCAGGCGAACATTCAATTTATGATAGATAAGGCTACGTATTTTTCTACGATAAGACAATACAATGGCCTGCAGAGAACAGATTTCAACACTGATTATGTAGTTCAAAGGGTTGATGTTCAGGGGAATTTTGCGGTTATTGAAGTCCTTGAAAATATAAGCTTCCAATATGTGGGTGCAGAGGACTCTTCGTTTAGTCAAAAAGAGCATACGGTTTCTCTAATTAAAGTAGATGGAGAATGGATTGTTGCAAATGTAGAAACAAAGTATGATTGGTTTGCTAATGAATATAAAGATACAGAATATAAAATATCGTCCATAATTGCTGCAGAAAAGCAGAACATTCAGGCACAGGCGGAGTGTTCTGCAAATGAAGATTCTGTAGTTTCAGCCGCACCTGCAGAGGATGAAATGGTTGCAGAGGTTTTGGCAAATGCTTCTTTTGCTCGAATGTACAACAAGGAAAATGCATGGAAGTATGCCTATACATATGCTACAAGCACGACAACATCAACGGCAAATTCATATTATAATACTGACATTTTCAATGATTATTCGGGGCCAAATGCTGGGGATTGTATGAATTTTGCATCTCAAGCAATTTATGCAGGCTTTTCAGGAAGTAATAACTTGACCTCGGTGAATGCAGGGACAGCTCCTCAGGATACTGTAGGAATAGCAGCGGGTCAAACGAACGCGGCACAAACAAAATGGTATGCTAAGCCAGCCTCTACATACTGGGCATGGACTTCTTGCGGATATTTTAGGGATTATATAGACTACTCCATAAATGACACAGAAACAAGACTGCGCGCAGTGCAAAAACCGATTACGGCTTCTTCTGACTTTTCGGAAGTTGGAACAGCAAACCTCATTGGATCCATTATCCATGTAAATGGAAGTAAACCATTAGGGCATGCGGTTATTGTGAATAACGCTACTGGAACAGCACGCAATCAAATTTATTTCACAGCGCACTCGCCAAATGCAAAGAACCTTAATTTGGCGGATGAGTATTCAGGGCAAATGGTTTCAATTCGGCCAACGTATTTTTATGATGTTACCACATGTACTGGGGCAAACACGTCACATACATTTTCTTCGACCAATTCCAAATGTGCTCGTTGTGGTTATGTTCGGACATATATAATCCCAACTTTACTTATACCTATGGCGAAGAATACGCAAATTACACTTACTGCACGAACTAACCACACCGTTTCGTCTATTTCAATGAGTGTAAAGAACCCGAATGGCGCAACGACAAATTTAGGAACAGTAACAAACACAAACTCTATTTCAAAGGTTTATACGCCGACGGTGGCAGCACATCCAAACGATTTATACACAGTAACAGTAACCGCCGTTTCTGCTGATGGGGTGACGACATCGAGCACATGGACGTTTAGGACGTATTGATACTTACAAGTAAGGTGCGGAGGCTTCCGCACCTTACTTGTCTATAAGGAGTTTTATATAACGGTTTACCCGTTTGCGCATGGCGCGAACGGTCCTTTGCTTTTAATCCTGCTCGAACATTTTCAGAGAGTTCAGGATCGCTGCCACACCATCCTGCCCGCCAAACCATTGTTCCAATTCTGCTCCGTCTGCGGGCGGCATAGGTTCGGATGCAGCGGAGATAGCCGCATCCTGCTGTGCGGTGGAAGGCTTCGGCTCGGGCTGCTTTTTCAGGTAGCTCTGGTTCTTTGTCAGGATGGCAAGGATCAACTCCTCCAGCGCCGCCTGATTTGGAACCGGAACAGACACCTCCGGCGTCTCCTTGCAGTTGATATAGTGCAGGACAGCGCTGACAAGAAACTGCGCTTTGCTACGGCCTTGCCGGTTGAGCAGGTCGATCACCGCTTTATGCTGTGGGTCACAGATGTTGAAGCGAATCGTGAATTTCCCGGGGTCCTTCTTGTCGGTCATAGCACTCACCGCCCGCTGTGCTGAAGCCGGTAAAGATACTCATACCCCTTGGCATTGGCATTGATGTCCTCCACAAAAATCGCCTGCCCGATTTTTCCGGACGCTTCGATCTGCCGGCGCAGCAGAGTAGCGCCCCCGCCCAGGAAGATCACTTTGCCGGACTTGAGTTCCAGCATCCGCTCCCGCAGGCCGCTGAGCAGGTCGTTGATAAATTCCTGTGCTTCCCGTTCTGCCAGAGCGATGACCTCCGGCGCCGCGTCCTGATCCTCGCCGCGCAGGATCCGGTCGATCTCGCTTTCCTCCAGCAGAATGTCCAGCTCGGCATTTGCTTTTGCACAGATGCGGTTATAGAGCAGGATCACACCGTTTTCCAGAGAATCACAGGCTGCCATGTCCGGCACGCCGTTCCGCAGACGCACATAATCCGCCGTAAAGCCGCCGATATCGACCACCAGCGCTCTGGGGAATGAGGCGAGGTTTTTTACCGTGGCAGCAGCGGCAGAAAAGGACTGCGGGAAACAGGCGGTGTTTTCAATGAAAATGGCATAGGGCTTCCCCTTAAACTGAAAAGCAACCGCACCCCGCCCGTTGAAATAGTTGATAAACCGCTTTGCCTGCACGCCAAAATGCGCGGGAGGAAGGCCGACCGCCAGCTGCACGCGCATGAGGCTGCCGCTGTACTGTCCCATCGCTTCGATCTCATGCGCGATGGCAAAAAGCGTCAGAATGAAGAAGCGTTCATCCTCCGTCTTATCTCTGCGGTAAGGGATCCGCTGGTCGGTCAATGTGTAATACTTCCCCCGATAGGCCAATGCGTCCGTTCCGAAGCCGGGCGTGTCGCTCTGGATAAGCCCGGAGGTAAACGGCGGCGTATGGACGGTTTTGATTTGTTTGTTCCCGTGATCGACAGCAATTAACATAGCTATGTACCTCCTATACTTCTCTTATACGGATGCAATACGCATAAGAGCAACAAAAATCGGATCGTTCCAGAAAAAATATGCCTGTACACAAAGAAAAAGCCGGAGACCGCGATGCGGCCCCCGGCTTTCTGCGTCTGAACAACTGGGTTATTTTGCGAAAAAATATGTGTAGAGGTTATAGTCCCGCTCCCGCGTAATCAAGCGGAGCCAGATATGAAAATGCGCCGTTTCCGCATACAGATTAAATTCCGTGGGCTCATTTGTCGGCTGGGCATACAGCCGGCACATCTGCTCCATCGCCCGCAGAGTTTTGAATTCCGGCAGGGCGAGCAGCTGTGACTGGAAGGCATCGATCTCCTGCCCAAGCTCTGGGGCTGGGCGCATTTCTTCATCCGGGAACCACGTTGTCCATCATCGCCACCCGTCATAGTCGGAGCGGGAATAGGCGACCAACGAAACGGGATACTTAACGCTGCTCAACGGCAGCGTCTTCCGCGCTCCGGAGAAGATCTCCATGAACGCACAGGCTGGCGTCAGCTTGACTGCCTGCGGGTCCTTATGCTCCGCAAAACGGTGCTGCTTCACGGCGTACCACTCGCTTATGGGGAGTACCTTCCCCGCGGCATCCCGCAGGGCCTCGTCCATGCCGCACGCAGGGCAGACATAGATGTTCAGCGCACGGCTCAGAGCGTTTTCGGCAAGAGATTCCCGCATAGGGCCGCCGCAGCGCATACAGGGCATGGCACCGGGCGTGCGCTTGTTCTTTGTCCATTCGTTTTCCAAATCAGCCTTTGGATAAAATTCAATATAGAATTTGTCCATTTCTTGTTCCTTTCCTGAAATCAGGCGATCTTCTGTTCGCCCCAGTGGATACGCAGGTGTCCCTCGTCATCTGTCTCGCGGGTCATCAACGTGGAGAGCAGATCATAATCCACACCGAATTTGGCATAGATCTCGTCCATATCCGCGTCCTGCCCCTTCATAAACATGGTGAGCTTTTCCTTTGCCAGCACCATCTGCATGAGGTTGGATTCCAGGCTTCCTATGTAGATGGGGAAATACAGGTCCTTTTTTTCTGTGGAGGTGTAGCGGACAAAGCGCATATAAAACTGGCTCATGCCGGCGTTGTTGTAGTGCATCTCCGGAATGATGATCTTGTTGACGAACTCGAAGTTGACGCTGGATGGAAGACTCTGCTGCGTGCAGAGCAGGATGCCGTTCTGACTGTCCCGCAATACATCCCGCAGAGCGCGCCGCTTGGCGAAGGTGACGGTGGAGCCCGTCACCACAAAGAGAGGCCGCTCCGGAAGGTATTCACGGATGGCGGCGGCGTAACGGTCCAACACCGTTGTATGCCGCACGCCAATGGCTACAACTTCTTCCGGCCACCGGGCAAGGGCTTCCACAACGGCCATCTCCTTGAGCGGCGTCTCGCCCTCGTATTCCTTCATGCAGTCCGGGGCGGCGCTGATGCGCAGAAGCAGTGTGATCTGCTGAATGAGCCGCATCAGAGCGTCCTTTCTGCTGTTTCCGGTCGAGCTGTAATACTCGCGCTGGATGCGGTAAAACTCCTTCAGCACGATATTGTAGACCTCCCGCTCCTCCGGGAGAAACGGAATCGGCATCTGATGGATACGGCGGATGTCCTTTCCCGTGACCTCTTCAAAGGTGCGGGTGATGACCGTCTTTCCCAACAGTCGATCCAATTCGTCGGCGTTGTAGATGTCCTGATTTCGCTGTCCCACGCCAAAGACGGTGATTTTCTCCGGCAGATGGGAGTTTGCGAACAGGCGGTAGCCCTTTTTATAAGCGGGAATCGGCATTCCGTAATAGGGGTTTTCCTTGTGCTCCATATATTCAGACCGCTTATCGTAGCTGTAAAGCGTTCGACACCATGAGATCATATTGATGGAATTGTTGTAGAGCAATTCCAACTGCGGGGCAAACTCGGAGATGTTGTTCCGCGTGCTGGTGCCGGTGGTCAGGAGCTTATACTTGCAGCGGCGAAAGCAGGACAGTACGGAAAGCGTCTGCTTGGAGCTGGGGTTGGAGATGTTGTCACTCTCATCAAAAATAAACTGGATCTTATAGCCAAGCTGCTTGATATAGCGCCCGATCTGCTTTTTGTACTGGCTGACCTTATTCAGCGTCAGGATCACAAAATCGCCCGGTCGGATGCGCTGCAGATCAGCCAGACGCTCCACAAACACATAGGAAAAACCCGCGCCCTTCAAAATCACATCCCAGTTGTTGCGGATGGAGATGGCGCTGGAAATGACCCATATACTGTGGACAGCTCCCATTTCCACGCGGTGCTTCCCCGTGAAAATGGCGGCGGGTGTTTTGCCGCTGCCCTGCTCCCATTGCAGGAAGGCATACCGCTTTTGGAGCGTCAGGTTGACATCGTGGCTCTGGAGCGGATTCAGGTGGATGTAAGCATGATTCTGGGCGTCCCAATATTGAAAGCGGCCGATCCAGTCAGCAAGCTGCGCGTTTTCGGCCATCTCGGAAAAGGGCTGCTCCTGATTGTCATACTCCCGGCGTTTCCGGCGCAGCAGACGCTCATAGCCGGGAAACCGTTCCGGCTCGTCGTTCAGCACCGCCTGATAGATCGGCACCGGCGCACGCATCTCGTCCGTCAGGAGCTTTGCCATTTTCCGGCTGTAGGCCTTGTAGACAAAGCTGTATTTCTGCTTGACCAGACGAATTTCGTCCCGCTCCGGCTTGGCGTTTTGGCGGCATAGCGCCTGCTTCAGATACGCCAGCACCTTTGCTTCGGTAAGCTGCACGCGCTGCCACTCCTCATAGGGCATATCCGCCGGCTGCCGCTGGGTATAAAAGCGGTGAACGTAGGCAAAACAGGCGTCGTATTTCTCCCGCGTGGCCGGATGGCTTCGGATCTGATACAGGTACTTCTTCACCTGATAGAGAAAAGTACTCTTGGTGGTTTTGAGCTGTGCCAGTTCCAGAAAGACTTTGTTCCGATTGCCTGCCAGATCCGCCTTTGCGACCATGACAAACTTCTCGTAAAGCGCGGGCGCTGCCATGACCGGATGCCCGGATGGAATATAGATATCCGAGCAGTCCGTCGAGTACCGTTTGGGCGCCCAGTCCGCCGCGATGCTTTTCTTCTGCCAGAATTGCAGCTTGGTCGGAAAGCCGTCCACGCCGCTGTCTGAAAAGGCGTGCTCCGGCAGCATCACCTGCCCCAAGAAGCCGAATCGGCTCTCCATCATGCGGATGGCGCCTTTATCGGAGAAGCTGTCAGCAAGAAAGGACGCCGGCACAATGACTGCCAGAATACCGAGGGGCTTGAGCAGCTTTGCCGCCTTCAGGCAGTAATACTGATGAGAAGTCATAACGGTGGCGTCCGGCATGATCCAGCGCAGGTGAAAGGGCGGATTGCCCAGGACAAAATCAAAATGCGTTTGTGGCTCATAGTCCCGAATGTCACCCTGTACGATGTGTGCCTGCGGGTAGAGCTTTCGGGCAACAGTGCAGGCATTGGGATCGACCTCACAGCCGTAGGCGTTGCGTTCATTTGGAAGGAAATTGAAGAAATTCCCCATGCCGCAGGTGAGATCTGCTACCAAATCTGTGTCGGAGAGGCGCAGGGCCGAAACGATCATTTCACAGAGGGGCGGCGGTGTGAAAAACTGGCCGTTTTCCAGTTCCTTTTTCGCCGCGCTGAATGCGTTGTAGTTTTCATAGTCGCTGCGCCGCAGTCCGTGCAGGCCGCCATCTCCGGTATAGCGATTGAAAATGTCCTCGTCTGTCAAACCGGCCTGCTCGCAGGCTCCGCTTTGCAGCAGGCGGAGAATCTGCTCATTCAGCTTTCTGCGCTCCTGCTCCGTCCGTCTTTTCGGGTAATATTCGTATTTCATGTTCAAATCACATCCTTTTTGTAAATGGGGGAGGACGCCGAAAAACGGCATCCTCCCCTTGAAATGTATAGAAAGCAGGTCAATACAGCGTATGAAACGCCGCAATGATCCGCAGCCGTACCTCCGGGGTGCGGTCTGCACTGGTGACATAGCGCCAGCCTTCCTCTGAGATGTAAGCGTCGATCTCCTCGACGCGGCCGCTGTCCAAACGGAGCCGCATGAAAATATGGGGCCCATTCGTCTGTTCAGTCAGTTTGACTGCCATCGCTGAAATGCTCCTCCTCTGTCAGTAATGTAAGCTGTTCCTCCTTGGGTGGAGCCGGAGAGCGCCGCTTATTCAGCCGCCGCTCCTTCTGCTCCCTGCGCCGCTGCCGGGACTCCCGCTTTTTGGCAGCCTGCTCCTTCTTGAGATCGACCGCATGGACGACCTCCAAGCCGTCCGCCACATCCCGCAGGTCTTGCAGCAGATCTCTCTGTTCACTTTTGGCAATGCGGATATTCTCCACATCATAGTGAAATTCAAAGTAATCATACTCCCCGTACCGGCGGTGCATTTTGCTGAAAAATGTCTGCCGCCGATCCTCTGGTGTCAGGTGCGGGGAGTCGATCACAGAGCTGCTCCAAAGCGGGTTGAAGTGCGCCTTTTTCATTTCCAGCCAAATCTCCGCGTCCGTTCGAGCCACAGGATGGGGAAACACACGCTCGCCCTTTGTCACCTGTACTTTCTTTTCCTCCAGAAAGCCAATGCGGGTGATCCATGTGCGGCGCACATCATAAAAGATATTGGCGCGGCTCAGGTCCCGCTTCTGCTTGCGAATGACGCAGACAGGATTCTGGCAGCGGCAGCGAATACACTGCTCCACATCGTATTGGACTTCGACATGGCCGCCATCATAGCCATTACCGCCAACCACGCAGGCGCAGTAGGCTCCGCCGGTAATCTCCATGTACTGCCGGTGCTGTCTCTCGCTTCTCTCCGATTCCACCCTCTCGGCGCTTTGCTCGAAAGAATACCGTTTGCCGGTGGTGCGGCAGGGGCAGAGAGGGACAGGAAAGCCGCTGATGCTGTGTGGACAGTCCTTGCGTTCATAGGGACAGCGCAGCAGTGGATTGTCATTTTCCGGGCAGTAATCGATGCCTTGGAACGAGGCGTCGCTGCAGGCAAGGCCCCGGCCGAGATCACTTTTGCCATCGACCAAAAGGCCGCATGGAGTTTCCCATGTAAACTTCAATAGAGCCTCAAAGAGATAGCCGAAATTCTGCCAGTCACTCCAATACACGAAGGAGGGGTGATCCTCCCGCGTGTAGCCTGCGGCGTAGAGATCCCGGGTCAGTTGATTCTGTTCCATGCTCATATCCCCGGACACGGAACCAGTCCAAAGTGGTTTTCCATCACATAGCGCAGATTTTCCACCGTGACCTGATACTCCTCTGAGATACAGCCCTCGCATACGATCTGCCGGTAACCCAGCGCACGGCTGCATCGCTTATCCCATGAGTTGACATCACCGCCGCAGACAGGGCAGGCGATGTCCGGATACCACGCCAGTTTCCCGGCATCTGAATAGGTGGGTTTCATATCATCCTCCTAAAATAAAAAAGGACGCACAGACTTTTTACAAGTCTGTACGTCCTTCGCAATATGCTGCCATGCGGCAGCGATTCTTTTTTTACGGGTCAGGTGACCCAAATGTTTGAAAGGAATGGCTTCCTTCCAAACGAAGCTGAGTTCTCAGAGCAAGGAGCCCCGCGCTATGGCGTGATCCAAGCAGGATAGAACCTGCTCAGCCGTCAGATATTGCACACCGCGCTTCCGGTCATTCCGAGCCGCCAGCAATTTGGTGGAAAGGGCCTGTTCGGGAGGCAGAGAGCGTAGTTCCTGTGCGGGCAGGATCGCATTTTCTTCTTTCACCATGCTACCATATCCTCGATCCACTTTTTGAAGTGCGGACATTGCGCCATGATCGCACCGAGCCCCATCGCCTCAGAAAGCTGTGTCCCGTTCTTTACCTTCGCATAGCCGGGAATCAATGTCTCCAATCTCTTCGAAGGGGCAGTCTCCGGAGAATTATTGATATGCTCCGGCGTCTCAAAATCGTTTCGGATCCGCTGAATTTCACCAACAATCCCATCATTGGCAATCAAATGGAATGTATTCGGCTCAGAGAACAGGATGCCTTCAAATTCATGAAGCATGAAATGGAATCTGCAGTTGCGCTCACCGATATCTTCATTGATGATGGATTCAATTTTCCCAATTCGCTCAAAGATGTCTGGTGTGGCATCGGAGATACCGGGCGTGTCGCTGGGCATCGCATAATAGTCAAACATGGTCGTTACATACTCATGCGGATGACTCTTACAGAGGATCATGAGCTCGTTTTTGACTTTTGCATAACGGCTTACACCGCCGCGATACTTTCTGTTGGCATCCCGTCTCGTCTCGCAAACGATGGGGCAGACATAAATGCCCATGCCGAGAAAATAAGGGTACAGCACCGCATTGATGAACGACTCCTCTGTGGGGCCTTCGCAATAAATGTAGATTGTTTTCATTTTGAGAGTCTACCTCCCAAAACATTTTTCTTCCAAAGGTCACCCAGCGTGTAGTCACCATCCAGCCACAGCTTGAGCTGCTCCGGATCTAACCGTCTGAACTCAGAACCGGTATCACTCCGGTCAACGACAATGACATCTTCCACATCGAACTCGTTCAGCAACTCTACAGATTGCGTGGATATAATGATCTGTTTTTCATTGGAAAGCTGCCGCACGATCTCAGAGAAAATCGTGATTGCATAGGGATGCAGGCCGAGCTCCGGCTCATCAACGATGATGGTAGCTGGCTGCAGTTCATGGGGCTGCAGCAAAAGTGTTGTCAGACAGATAAAGCGAAGAGTACCATCCGAAAGCTGAGAAGCATTGAAAATATCTTCGCAGCCGATCTGGCACCACCGCAGAACGATCTGCTCTTCATTACCCTCCTGGGGTTCCAAAACAAAGTCATCGAAATAAGGCGCAACCAGACGGATCGTTTCCACAATTTCATCGTAGTTCTGCTTGAAAAAGTTTTTTAACCGGTAAAGGAATGCGGCAAGGTTTGCCGCATCGTACAGCAGCATTTTATTATTGGAAATGTTATGCTCCTGCTTGACTCTGGCGCCCTTACCCGTGTCATGGAAATGATACACCCGCCAATTCTGCTTGCGCAGGGTTGGGACAACGTAATCGTCAATTCCGTTATGGGCGCCGTTTTCCCACTGGGATTCACTATGCCCGCGTCCAATGTTGCTTTCATTGTCCCAACCACCATGATAACCGAAGTATTCCTTTTGGAAGATCAACCGGTTATCATCGGTAGGCACCAGAACGAAGCCATAAGAGTTCTGCCCAAAAAACACCTCAAAGTCAATCTCCTCGGTCACTTTCCGGCCATTATATAAAAGAGAACTCAAGCCGCTCTGTCCCACAGACACCTGAAGATTTTTAGACAGAATATTCTGGAGAAAGGAAAAGGCCGAAATAAAGTTGCTCTTTCCCGCTCCGTTAGAACCAATGAGCACATTGATTTTCCCGAAAGAAATATCGCAGCTTTTGATGGATTTGAAGCCGCGAATCGTCATGCGGCTCAACTGGTCTCCCTGTAATGGCATACTAAACCTCCAAAAACAAGAAACAATTTGCTTAATTATATCAATTTCTCGTGTTCCTGTCTACCATGAAAGAGCCATATAAGGTATACGGTATTTTCTGCCTCACAGGCCGTATTTATCCCGCAGCATACGCAGCCCTTCCATGGCATCGGACCCCATTCCCGTTTGAATGTCGGTTTCCGCTTCTGCAAGCTTTGTATAGACATCCTCCATAGTTGGCTTTCCTGCATGGGCTTCTATCAGCTTGCTGAAGTCACGATCCGAGATAACATGTGGCATAGATATCGGCTCCTTTCACGAAGCTACTGTACCACAATGATCACGCATCCGCAAACCCTTTATTGGCGGTCAGGAGTAAAGAATTACGCCGAAGGCTCCAGCCGGCGGCGCATATCAAATTCCTGCCCATCCGCATAGCCCATGGCGGCATATTGGCGGTTCATGCTGCTTGTGGACGAGATCTTATAACTGCTCCGCTTCATTTTGGAAACGGCGTCCTCGACCGCCTGCGGCACGACCATGACCAATCCCCATTCCTGGTGTTCGGCCTCCTGCTTTTGGAAAGCGGCAGACAGGCCGCGGCAGAAGCCCCAGCCATAAGAATTGCACATCTCCCGAAGAGCCTTTGCGGAATATTCCTTTTGGGTACGGATCTGCCTGCATCGGCTTGCGATGCAATCATAGGCGTAGAGAAACGCCAGCTTGCAGAGCTTGAAATCGTCCTCCATGCCGATAAACCCGATCTCCGAAACCTTGCTGCCGTGTGCATGGCTCCGATAGGGCCTGCAGCAGTAATGCGCAGCGATGAGCGTGGAGAGGTAAACCGTCCACGGCGAAGAGAGCTTCGTACAGGTGACGCCCACGCATTCCTGAACCATCTTCTTATTCTCCTGCGGCTCAATATCCTCCGGCATGAGCTTATGCTCCGCCATCAGACGCCGGGCCTGCAGCAGCGCGGCTTTGGCTTCCTCCTCGTAGGGGCTTTCCGCCAACGCAAGGAGCTTGGCGATCTTTTCCGTAATCTTTGACATAAACAACCACCTCAATAAGAATCTGCGCCTGCCTGATGTTCCGCCCAGTCATAGAGCAGAAGATCGTGGCGCGATGAAGATGAAATGATGCCGGCAGGCCGGATACAGTAATTTGTAAACTGGAATCCGGTCGGCTTGTGCGTATAAAGAACAGCAATCAGTTCATAGGACCGCCCCATCCACTCGCTGGTGTCGATGACCTGCACGGTCTCCTTGCCGAAGTTGAGAGCATAGATCCAGTTATCCTGACAGGCACCATGGAGGGAATATTGCTCACCACCGGGCAAGGATAACAGTTTTTCTTTCATCTGCTCATAGCCTTTCAGATTTGGCAGCTTTTTAGAGCAGCGGATCGCTTCTCTCCGTTCAAACTCAAAAAACGGAACAAAGGGGATCTTTCCCTCAAAGTCACCGTTTCCGTCTCTTGCACAAAGCCTCCCTTGATAGACCACCTCAAAGATCGTTTGCGGGCTGATACGGCAGTCACTTTCAAAGATCGAGGGGCTAGCGGAATACCATGTGGCGACTTCGCCGGTGTAGTTTTCAAAAATGCGGTTATAGTAGCGCGTCGGTTTCTCAACTGTGGCAAACACGTCTTTGCAAAAGCCGCGATCTTCCATCAAAAAAGTTACTTGGATTACCGCAGATCGCCCGCCTATGATGTTATCCATATTCGTGTCGTTCCTTTCTATGGCGAGATGTCTCACCAGTTTTTGATGACCTCCGGGAGCTTATCATACTGCCCGGTGGCCAGCAGGCCGCATTCGTAGTGGAAATTGATGTAGGTGAGATGGTATTCGATCTTTTCCATCATCTTCTTATCGCCTATTTCCCGTGCGTGCTGGTGCTCTATGAAATACTGCTTCATTTGCTCCAGCGTAATGCCATAGCTGTCTTTTCGGATCTTCGCTAAGATCCGCGCTTCCTCTTGTGCTGTTAACATTTCTTTCTCCTTTACATCGTTGCTGCCCGGCTCAGGAGGGAATCGTCCACTCCCTTGCAGGCGGTTTTCCATGTGTACTTTGAATAGCGAATGCTGATATCTTTTGCACTTCCTTCCGCATGGCGAGGACGGCCTTCCGCACATTGGGATTCGTCATCTGATCCAGACCTATCGCCTCGACGACCTCACGGACGCCAAGCGCCCGAATGGTATCGGTCAGCCCGTGCAGTGCGTTGACGCCGCTAATGCAGAGGAACAGATTACCCCTTGCGCGGAAACTGCTTATCCGGCCATGCGCCGGGCTCTGCGTTCGGCGTGCTTCTGCTTGAGCCGCGTATAGTCCCCTTCGTAACGCTGGCAGCCGACTTTGTTCAGGCGGCGCAGCGCGGCGGAGTGGAACTGAAAAACGGCGGCAGTCCTGCGGTTTACTCCGGTAAATACATCGGCATCGTAACGCTTGTAGTCCACGATGTAGCCCAGATCATTTTCCTCCATATAGTCCATGAAGGCGGTGCTGTCCACCTCCAGCATCCCGTCACAGAGAAATGCCTGATAACGGGGCAGCGGCTGACCAAGGTTCTGCGTCATGGTGATGCGCTCTCCGGCGTTGACCGGAAGAAGCTGCACCTTGATCGCCGGGGTATTCGGGTAGCATTCCACCTTAATGCGGTAGGTGTTGCCTTTATAGGTGCCGGATAAAATATCATTCATATCGGTTCACTTCCTTATCATCATTCTGACTGGGTGAAGAAGGCTTGTTGGCTTTTGCCTGCGCCTGCTCAAAGCCGCGCTTGACAGCAAGAACCATCGCCTCCTCTCCCACGTCGGCGTTGCGAGGCTTTTTCCCCCGCAACTTTTGACACTTCCTCACGGCAGCGTCGTAATCATAGCCGATGCCGCATTGAAACTTGTCCGCGATCTGGCGGAGCTTTTCTGCCTGATATTCATAGGTTGCCCGGTGAAAGCCGCCGAGATCCCACTCGTCGCACACCAGCTCCAACAGCCTTGCGTAGTCCCGCAGAGCGTTGACGATTTTTACGACATCGCCGTAACAGGTTTTTACCTCATGGGTGCCGCTGAGATCAAATACATGCAGCAACATCTCGCTGGAAAGGTAGCGCTCCAGATCAATGGATGCGGACAACTGCGGCTCATAGGCTGCAGCTGGCAGATCCAGCGGTTGCTTGGCGGGCTCATTCATCTTCTGCGCACCGCTTTTCGGCGCTGCCGGATAATCTGCCGGCGAAACGGACACTCCTGGGGAATGGTATGGGGGACGCTCTGCCAGTTGTCCAACACCAGTTCATGGGAGATCTCGCAGATGCTGTCGCCCTCTCCGATATAGAGACATTCCGAGCAGGTATCCGGATTGCAGTATTTCATGTTGGGTAAACGCTCCTTTCAAATCATTATGCGGATTTTTGGCCGTACCGCATCAGCGGCACGCTCCTCCATTTTGCGCAGGCGGTCTGCACCGTTCCGGGAATACGCAGAATACGCCATCGCGTCATATCCGGCTGGCCCCGGCGTACACGCTCAAGCGGGGCCTTTGTTTCACAGATCGCACAGCGCAGCCAGGTGTGATGTCGGTTGGCAGTCCGAAACTCCAACGCATACATTTTTTAGCCTCCTATTCCTTGGATAAAGTGAAAAGGCACAGCACCGCAACGGTGCTGTGCCTTTCAATCAAGATGTTACGCCGCCTGCTCCGCGACCGCCACCGGCATATCAGCCGTGACCGGCGAGGAGGGAGCCAGCAGGCAATAATGGGAGTTCATCGTCTCAAAACGGATCTGCTGCGGCGTCACGCCATGAATGGCGATCACCGTAGAGGTGTGGAGATACCGCCCCTCTTCAAAGATGAGGGCGCGGCTGCCGACCTCCAGCGGATACATCAGGGTTCCGTGAACGATACGGATATTTTTCATGGGTTACAACTCCTTCTGTTTGGTTTCTTTCTGCGCAAAATAGGCGCGGTACAACGCTTTCAGCCGATGCCGCACCCGCTTGACACTCATGCCTTCCCTCCGCGCGGTTTCCGCCAGACTGCAGCCGTGCAGACGGTGGCGGATCAAAAGAGCCTGCTCTTCATCCGCGAGGAGAAACAGATCATGCAGCAGCAATCTTGCCCGAAGTGCATCAAAGGCGTCGTCAGGCGGCGGATGCGCAGCCTGATAGGAAAACTCATGGCTTTGCCGCCGCTGCTCCTGACGCCGGAAGGTATTCAGGCTGCTGTTCATGGAGCGCCACGCAATCGTGGAGAAACGGTATCTGTGCAGACTCTTTTCGGTAAAATAGCGCTGGACAGCGTGAAGATAGCCGATTGCCGCAATATCGTAATACTCCCGGATCTCCAGCTTCTTTTCCAGAAGAAATCCATAGATCAGGGCGTGGTACTGAGCGGCAAAGCGGCGCTGCGCTTCGGTCAAAGGGACGGGAACAGGGGCCTCCGGCGGAGGCCCTGTTTCCCGTTTTTCTTCCTCAATGCGGGGGATCGTATCAGGCGGGAAGTTCTTCCCGTTCTCCATCAATGACCGCCCCTAACGCAAAGTGCGCGCCGTTGTCAGGCAACTCCAGATGCGAGGCATCGCCGTCTCCGATGATGCTGGAGGCTGCGGCACCCGCCTGCGCTCTCTGCGCGTTGATGTCCTTGATCTGCGCCACGAAGCCATCCGCGTAGGCGCGGATATGCGCCAGGTCTTCCCCGGCGAAATCGGCGATCTTGGTAAAGGTGGCGACGCAGTATTCGTGGCTGCCGCTGACGGCCTTCTTCAGCCCGATCCGCACCACGCCGGTACAAACCTTGCGGCGGCGGGAGAGGAACGCTTCATTGACGAAGCGGGTATAGGGCATCAGACTGGTAGGCGGCAGCGCGATCTGGATGGGCATATACTCACCGCTGCGCAGCAGGTAGAGCATTCTCATGTTCTTGCATGCCTTCCCCTTGTTGTTCCCGTCGCTGCCAAACTGGTTGAGAACGCAGTCCGCACAGGTGCCGCCGGGCTCACCGTAGCCGACCTTTCCATCGAAGGACTGGCACAGGGGCGGCTGGTCATCATCGTACTCGCTGCCCTCCGGCCAGTAGGCGTTGGAGTTGTGGCTGTAGAGAATGACACCCTCCAGATAAGGCGCATAGTCCGGCACATCCGGGTTTCCGGACGGGATCTCAAACTGCAGATGACCGCCGCCGGGGATCTTGATGCGGGTGAAGCTCAGGCGCAGGCCCTCCATATCGTCCGCAAGGTCTTCACTGGTGAAGTTGTCTCCGTCAAGAAGCTGCGGGATCTGGAAAGAGGTCTTGGTCTCCATCATGGTGTTGGTCTGTTCGTACATAATCGTATCCTCCTTAAAATTGTTCCGACCGCTCAGGCGGCCAGCAGTTCCGTTTGATTCATCTGCCGGAACAGGGCGGGCGACATCGTCATGACGCTGTACCCGATCTCCTCCAGCTTCGTTGCCCGGTCATAGCTCTCCACATCCTGACTGAAGCGGGTCACGGCATTGGCAAGCCCGTAGAGGGAAAAATCGCCGCCGGTGATCAGATGCTCCAGAACGCCGTTGCTCTCGTCCTCCGTAATGCCGAAGCTGGAAGAAGCCAGCTTGACAATGGCAGGGAGCTGCTTGGTATCCAGCATGGCCTCCGTACTCTCCCGCATTCGGCTCACCGCCTGGGCGAATCTTGCCTCAGAGATGGCAGCGCGGACGGTGTCTTTGATCTTCAGCACAAAGGCGTGGTCGTCTGCCAGAAGCGTCTCATTGGAATAGATGGAAAAGTCCTCCTCGCTGGTCGCGGCGCGCCCCACATGGTTGCGGCGGGTTTTGGCGTCGTTGATCACCATGCCGTTGGAGCACACCAGGCGATAGATCAACGGCTGGATGGTAACGGAGCCCAGTCCTGTCTCACTGTTGGAGATGATGACGCCGGCCTGTACCACATCGCCCGGGACAACATCCGCCTGCAAGCGGGGATTGACCACCTTGATATACATGAAATCATCGGTGATCTGCGTGCTGACGAACCGTGCCTCCGGCAGCTCCCCAATGACGGGCAGCGTTACACTGGCAATGTCCAGATTGTCAATGCGGCGGTAGCGGTTGCTGAGAAACGCGCGGGCGCAGCCATCCATCGTGCGGAGCGTCCGAAGCTCATTTTTCTGGGAGAACCAGTAGTTGGCGTTATAGGCCAAAAGCTCCGGCGCATCCGTGCGCATCAGTTCATAATACTTCTGCGGAATGCCAAGATAGGTTCCCAGCTGGCGGTGTGCCGTCTGGCGAATATCCAGGGGCGTGATCTTATCCAGCCCATTCTCCGTGACACGGAGCTGCGGCGCGTCCGAGGTGACCGAGAGGGACAGGCTTCCGGTGTTCACCAGGTAGTCCTGCTTGGCCTTGCTCTGACGCAGAAGCTCCTGCGCCATCTGCTGAATGGTAAGTCCGGTTTTCATTGTTGTTCCACATCCTTTCTCTGCCGCTCACCAGGAGACGAGGATATCCGCGTCTCTTGCGTCGGCAGCGTAGCCTTCTTCCTCCAAAACCTTGACCAGCTGCGGCCAGTAGACCTTTTCAGGAAAGTCCAGAAAGGTTTCCTTTGCCGGTTCCGCTTCGTTTTCCTTGGCCTGCACAAAAACCTCACCGTTTTCCTGCACGGTCAGGCTGCTGTGGCCTCTGGAGTTCAGATCGGTAACCAGCGCCTCCAATACGGCGCGGCCCCGTGTCTCAAACCAGACGCGGGGGTTCACCGGCTGCCGGTTTGGCGGCTGTGTGTCCGATGCCCCAGCCACCAGCGGAGAGAGCTTGACAAGCGAACAGTCCAGATTTGCCTTCTGATCCAGCTTCACATCGGCGTAATCAAAATCCGGAATACCATAGACGCGGATACGGGCCGTGCCGCCCTCCACCGCAAAGCGGGAGGGCTTGTCCGCCAGCCACTCCCAACGGGCGTTGGGATATGCGGCGTGGAGCATGGCGGTGATCCGGTAATTTACATGGCACAGCAGCGCGTCTGCCAGTTGACCGCCGCCATTTGCCGCCGCAGTCTGCTCGCGGAGCCGAGCCTCTTTTGCGCGGTAGGCACGGTTATTGCGCCAGAGCGGAAGAGCCTGCGTCAAGAGCCACCACAGCAGCCAAAGGGCAAACACCGCCAGCAGCAGGGGGAGAAGCATCCGTCCGCGGATGAGTGCGAGAATGGCGATCACGATACCGATGAGAAGCGAGATACTGCTCCAAAGGGGAGATTCTTTTTTCATTTCAGTTGCCACCTTTCAAAAATAATCTGGAAAACAAAAAAAGAGGAACCGCGTATGTGTCCAGAATCTCTTAAAACACATGATGCGGTTCCTCTTTTTCACTTTGCCGGAATACGCTTATTCCGGCAGGCGTTCCCGATCTCCGTCCACGACCTCCACAGGAGGCAGCGGCGGCTGGGCAGCGCCGGGGCTTTGCTTTCGTGCGGGGCTCTGCGCTGTACGGGGAGGCTTTGTCTGCCATCCCGTCAGGCTGAGCTTCAGCCGCTTGTCCTTTTCGCTTCCGCCGTTTCTGGTACAGTCCACCAGCTCCAAAAAGCCTTGGACCCAGATGCGGGAATCCTTGTGGATTCCTGCATCCGCCAGCGACAATGCAGCCGTTCCCCATGCCCAGACCTCAAAATACTGTCTGTGACCGGTATCCCTGCGCCCGATCCATTCGACCAGACCGAAGGACACATAGGGGACTTGCCTGTGACTCATTTTCAGCTGAAGGTCATTGGTCACCCGACCGAAAACATGGACTTCTGCCATACAACTCCTTTCTGCCGCGAGGGCAATACTTATATATAAAAAGTGCCAGTAAAGCGGCAGATACCCAATAAGGGTACAGTCGTCCTACTGACACTTGCGTACAAACCTGACAGCGTGCGCAGGTGGATCGCTCCACACACGGATCTAAGTCCATGCCCCGATAAGGGAAATTGCGCAAAACTCATTTACAGGGGCATTGTACCACAGGATATAGCTCGTGTCAAGCAAGAAACACAATATATAGTATTTATTCGCGGCGTATTTTATAGATGTTGTGTCTCGGCCTATTCCTTTACGAACAGACCGATGGGACAGATGTGGGTAAAACCGGGGGTGGAGATGTACCAGCAGCCGGGCCCCTCCGGTTCCCAGCTCATTTCTATGGTGATCTCCCGCCATCCATCCGGAAAGAGCGCATGGAAGGTCTCTCCGGCGTGAATACCGCGTCCATTGAGCAGCAGACGGGGGTGAGGATCGAAGTCCTCCGGGGCGGGCAGCTGGATTTGCCCTAATTTTTCCATGTTCATAAGCAAGCTCCTTTTATTCTGCATAGCCGGGACAGGGGTAATCGCTGAGATAGAACTGGAAGGATTCAGCATGAGCGGTGTTGTGCCAGAGGGTCAACTCCATATAGGCGCCTACTTCGTCACAACCGCCGAAAATGAGCCGGTGCCCATCACCGCCTGCCGCAAGAAACCATAGGAGCATACTCGTGTAAGCGTCCTCATCCACACTTCCGGTATCCACAAGGCGGCGCACATCAACATCGGAGAGCTGCGGGTGTGAGAGAAAGTGACGCAAGAGGCTTTCCGGCAATTCCACAGTTTGCTGCAACGTAAGCCTGCGGGGCATCCGGCTCAATTCCCCGCGTTTAGTCACAGCGGTTCGGCGCGCTGTGCTCCCGTAGACTTCAATGATCTCCGGCGCTACACTGTTCGGATCATCTTCACGCTGAATGCAGCCGTCTGTGCTTTTCAGGCAGAGCTTGTGTACGCCATCGGTCACCCGCAGACCGGCGGGAGAAGCTGCGGTAATACGGCAGCCGGAAAGATCAATATGACTGCTCAAAAAACGGAGTACATGACGCTGCCCAAAGGTTTTTGCAAAAGACATTGTGATTTTCCTTTCCATTTAGTAAATACGTGTTGGGTCATTGTTTTTTTGCAGGGATTGGAGGGGGAAACCTTTCTGCGATGAATAAGATTATTAAACCCGGTTTCGGTCCTGCGGTTAGGTACAGACTGTCAGAATGACTGCTGGCGATTGTTCTGATAAATCAGTGAAGGCAGCTTAATCGTTGCAATAATCGGCATATTATAACGATAGAAACGATAGTGGCGTTTGACTGTAACAAGTTGAGTGCCGCTTTGTTGTTTTTTGAGGCAGATGTTCTCAAGGTAGCGGCATCAAGTGTCCTTGAGAAGATGGTCCTCAATGCGGAAATCGCCGAGCTCCGCCAGATGCTCCAACGTGGGCATGAGCGCACGGTAATCTTCCCGCGTGTGTGCGCAGGGCAAACCCATCTCGTTTTCTTGAACCGGCGAGAAGCCGCTTCGGATTCTCTCAGCAATCTCGGGGCCTCGTTCGTCCAAGACCGCTGTGAACGCAGAGACTCTTGCGAGAAACGCATCGCTTGACCGAAATCGGACAAGGACAGAGCCGTTGGGAAACTGCGGGCACGCCGGGCGGAAGGTAACGCTCTCCACATTTTGCAGCGGTGCCTGCATAACCATCGGATAGAAGCCGGAAGAAGCAGCCTCTGGCGATAATTGTTTCTGTAATTCATCCGCAACCATGCTGTCAAAGAAGAAAATTCGTTCCTCTGTAAACAGAGCAGCGGAAAACATCCCCTCTGTGAGCGCTCCGGACGATCCGTTTCGCGGTCCGGCAAGGACATAAAGCATGTGTTCTTCCTCACGGAAATAGAAGGAGGGCTCTGAATCGTCCTCCGGCTGGCAGGCAAACCGGAGGAAAACGTCCCGAAAGCTCCATGCCCGTTCAAACAGTTCGGTATCTTTGGGAGAGATGTCGCTGAATACGATCACCGCAGAGATGAACATCTCCAGTTCATCACAAGTGTGAGCCTGCTCTTCGGTCAGTTCTCCCTTTTTCGCACAGGCTGCCCAGTATGCATGGCGCTTTTGCATATAGTCATCATAAGGGTCTGCAACTCTCTTATGCTTTCTTTTTTTATGCTTGCTCATTAAAATCCTCCGTTTTTATGATATTTGAGCCTTCCTGTGCAGCAGTCTGACAGTCTATCTCCGATTCGGGCCGGCACTCCCCAAGATCCTCCAGCCCCAGCAGTGCGCCATGGGGGATCCCTGCTCCCGGCAGCACAGTCCCGGGAGGGCTTTGAAGATAGATGCGATAGCTGCTGCCAATCAGAAATCTTTGACGCCGATCCAGCAGGAGGTCATGCGCAGTGCCGGAATCATCCACCAGCCGGATACGCTGGTGACCGCCCAGGGGCGCCCGCCTGAAGGCAACACACACGCCCTCCACCGTTTCATAGTCCCCCTGACGAATCGCTTGAAACAGCAGAATACATCGAACGACCATGCAGGATGCCAATAAGGTGCTGAGCGTCAGAAGCGTTGGGTCGTGCAGGGCGATGCGGCCTGCCAGCCCTATCAGGAAAATGACCGGCCCTGCGGCGGCGGATAAGAGCCACCGCCGCAGGATCGGAGCAGGCCAGTTTTCAAACCCGCTCATGCACAGGCCCTCTCAAAGATGACCTGCTTGCGAAGATAGAGATTGGCAACCGCCGCTGTCACAGACTGACAAGCTGTGGCAGTCCGCATTTCCGATACGATGTTGTCACCGGTCGTTTCCTGATCGCCGTACAACAAATCAAGCGTTTGCAGGCTGCTGGCGGTATCCGGGACGCCGCGTTCCGCGCATCGAACCAGTTCCGCTGTGGAAAGCGGCGCGCAGCGGCTGAGGGCCATAATGTGCCGTTCCGGCTCTGTGCGCCGATCCCGCCGAAAGAGCGCAGAAGCCGACCCAGGAGCCGTTCCGCTGCACAGCAGTTTCAGAAAGGTCACCACCTTCAGGGGAAAGCTGCTTGAGATGGGAACAACATAAAGCCCGCCGAGAAGGTCATAGAGCGCGTCAAAATCCGTCGTGCCGCTGCCCTTGGCAACAAGCCCCCGTGTTACGAGCCGATCAAGGCAGTCTGAAAAGCTGCGTCGAGGGAAAAGCTCCATTCCGTTGGAGAGCTCTTCATAGAAGTTCTCTGCACGCTGCCGGTCTGTCAGACGCCAACACAGGGCAGTCCAAAGCGTCATCTCCTGCGGATCCATTCCGAACTCACGGTGATCCATGAGAATGACCGGATAACGCCGGCCCCCGCCATCGTGTCGGCAGCGGAAATGTCCCAATGCCGTATAAAGTGTTTTTTCTGCCATACGAACTCCTCCTTATGCGCTCTTGATATCCTGTTCCGTGCAGGCGGTATAGAACTCCCGCACGATCCGCTCCCGGCGCAGCTTTTCCGCCGCCCGTGAGATACAGGCTCCGATGTAGTTTGGTTTCTTTTGATATAGCTTGGCGATATCCGCACAGCTGTAGCCTCTGACCCGCAGCTCCAGCGCTTCGATCCCAAGCCGGGCGGTGCCGTGGTAGCGGTTCCTGAAATGGGAGAGCAGGGCGTCGGAGGAAACATCAGAGATCAGATCTTCCGTATGAAAAGGGCTGACCGGCTCCGGCGCTCCCATCTCGGCAAAAGCGTCCAGCGACAACAACGGCAGATTTTTTCGCGCAGACTGGATCTCACGGCAGCGATCCAGCAAATAATTTCGGATAACGGTTCTGGCGTAAGCGGGAAATGCTCCCATTTCCTCCCGGTAGGAGACCGCCGCGCGGCAAAGGGCGATGCAGCCGTCCTGATATAGATCGTCATGCCCCATGCCGTCCACCGTCTCATTGGTCTTGATGCTGCGGCGAAGCACCTGTTCCACCAGCGCAAGGTGCTCTTCCACTCTCCGGCGCTGGAGATCGTTCAAGGTAAATTCCATACTCATGATTTCCCTTCTTTCTATGTTTGATTTTGTTATGCCGCTCTTGCTGCGGCGGCGCGAAACCTGCGGCTGAGCGCAATGACCTCGTCACAGCGCGCGGCGGAGAATTTAGCGATATGCGCCTCCTCGGCGGGAAGCCCCATAGACAGCTGCAGCAGGCGGTAGGCTTCCTTTCGGCTCATAACGCCATTCTTCCAGAGGCTGTCCAGGGCCATATGCGCATCGTGCCGCTTTTTCCGCAGGGCCTTATCCGCCAGCGTCCCCATGGGCAGCATCGTTTTCCGGTGTGCGGCCACATAGCAGTCACAGGCGGGGTACCGTCCGCAGACATAGTATTTGGCATCGGGGTCTGGGGCCTTATCGCCATAAACCACGCTGGCCGGGCGAAGATACGCCCTGGAACCACAGGCAGGGCAAGTGATGTTGATTCGTTTCATACAAGATCTCCTTTCTGTTTCTGATATTTTGGAACGAGGGTGCAAGGTGATGAACTCGCAAGGTATTCCATCGGACACTGCTCAGAACTGATCATTTCCCAAAGCAGGTAGTTGGAAAAGAGGGATGAGAAGGCGTCCTTGCTGAGCGTTCCGATGCAATCGTCCGGATCGATCCGCTCTCCGGTTTCTTTCTCAAACTCCCGAACGCCGACAAGCAACGGCGCGCCATCCTGTCGGATCGCCGCGAGACAACCGGAGCAGTCAACCTTGCAGGGATGTGGGCACGGCCCACAGGGGACATAAATGGCGTTACGCCAGTTTCCTTTGCAGCTGAACAGCAGTTCATACAGGTTTCGTTTGATTTGATCCATGGGAGCCTCCTTAAAAATCCCTCGTAGTATTACGCGCCGCTCAAGGGGGGTATCGTCCCCTTGAAATTTGAACTTTTTGTAAAGAATAGAAAAAGCGGCCCGCATATAGCAGACCGCTTGACAGTTTCAGAAAACCGCGTATAATATAAACATAATTATCATAATATGATTTATCATAAATGAATCGTAGATGCTGGAGGTGGCACAGGTGAACTTTATCGGACGAAAAGAAGAATTGAATACGCTGGAAAAGGAATTCCGCCGGGATGGCAGCTTTGTTGTGATCTATGGCCGACGCCGTATCGGAAAGACAACGCTGATCAAAGAATTCATCAAAGATAAGCAGGCATTTTATTTCCTTGCGACAGAGGAAGTGGAGTCCCAGAGCATGAAGCGTCTTGCCGGCGTGGTAGCCCGGGTCACTGGAAATTCCATGCTGCAGCGGGTCACCTTCACGGACTGGTTGGATCTGTTCCGGGAGATCTCCAACTACCGGCCGGGGGAAAAGAAGGTGCTGGTCATTGACGAGTTTCCGTATTTGGTTAAGACAAACACGGCCTTTCCGTCCATTCTGCAAAACGCCTGGGACGAGATTCTAAAGGACAGCAATGTGATGCTGATCCTCTGCGGGTCGCTGATCAGCATGATGCAAAAGCATGCCCTCTCTCACGACAGTCCGCTTTATGGCCGGCGCAGCGCGCAGATCCGCTTGAAGCCGCTGCCGTTTACAGACCTCTATGCCGTGCAGGGACAGCCGTTCTCCCAGGCAGTGGAGCAGTATTCCGTAACGGGCGGCGTCCCGAAGTATCTGGAGTTTTTTGAACCGGGAGAAGACCTCTACCGTCAGATTCAGGAAGTTGTACTGTCCAAGAATGGGTTTCTCTATGAGGAGCCGAACTTCCTGCTGAAAGACGAGGTACAGTCCGCCAACAGCTATTTTTCCATCATTCGCGCCATTGCGGACGGCAACCACAAGCTGGGCAAGATTGCCGGTGCTCTGGGCATGGAAACATCCTCGCTGACGCCCTATCTCTCCACGCTGATCGATCTGGACTTTTTGAAAAAGGCAACGCCGGTCACGGAGAAGAATCCGGAGAAGTCCCGAAAGGGTCTCTACTTCATTTCAGATAATTTCATCCGCTTCTGGTTCCGCTATGTCTATCCCTACAAGGGGGAGCTGGAACTGGACAATCAACAGATCGTTCTGGACGAGTTGGAGAAGGACTTTATTCAAAAATTCGTTGCCTTCTCCTACGAGGACGTCTGTAAGGATATCTTTGCCTCCCTGTGCCGGAGCAAGGCGGTGGACTTCGTGCCCTCCCACATTGGCTCTTACTGGCTCAACGACATCAACGGCGATACGGAGATCGATGTGATGGCGGTGGATCACCAGAAAAAGCAGGTATTCGCCGGGGAGTGCAAGTACCACAATAAGCCGGTGGATGCGACGGTCTATTATGAGCTGGAGGAGAAGGTGAAAAAGTCTGCGGAGCTGCGCACGGCTTTCCCTGAGTATAAGGTGCTGTACGGGCTGTTTTCCAAGAGCGGCTTCACGCAGCGGATGCTCGACCAGGCCGAAGGACGGGATGATATTCTGCTGATTCAAGAAGACCACATTTTATAAATAGCCGAAGCGGCTGCACACGACTTTCCCTGCATAGTCTGCTACTTTTGTGCGCATTAAAACGCATTAGGGAATACGCAAGGACTAGCGCTTGACTTTTTACGTATAATAGAATATAATTGTATTGCAAACCAATACAATTATATTTGAAAGGGGTGCTTTTATGTCTACAAGTGTTATGCAGGTGCGTATTGACGATGATCTCCGCGCCAAGGCTGCCGCTGTCTACGATGAACTCGGCATCGACCTTCCCACCGCTATCCGAATGTTTTTGAAACGCTCTGTCGTGGTAAATGGCGTTCCCTTTTCCATGACGCTGCCCAAGCAGGAATACAGAGCTGAGCGGGCGATCCGCGCCGTGCAAAGCCTGAGTGAAGCCGCACAGCAGAATGGCACGGCCGATATGTCGCTGGATGAGATCAATGCTGAAATTGCAGCGTCCCGGGCTGACCGTGCGTCAAGAAATGCTCGGAACGGAGCGTAACCATGAAATACTATGTTGTACTTGATACGAATGTAGTGGTTTCCGCTCTGTTTAACATTTCCTCCGTTCCCGGTATGATTCTGCAAGAAGCTCTTGCGGGGCGTGTAATTCCTCTGCTGCATGAGGATATTCTGGACGAATACAACGATGTTCTGCACCGCCCTAAATTTAAGTTTGACCGCCGGGACATCGAAATTGCGCTGACAGGCTTGATTAAGCGAGGTATCTTTTTGGATGCTGCCACGATTGAGGACTATGTCCCCGACCCCGATGATGCAATTTTCTATGAGGTGGTTATGGAAGCAAGAGAAACTACCGACGCTTATCTTGTAACCGGCAACATCAAGCATTTCCCGGTCAAGACCTATGTGGTGACGCCAAAAGAGATGCTGGAAATCCTGTACGAAAATGAACGCTGATTAGATTATTTTATCGTGGCATTGTTAGAGAGGCACCTCAGAGATGAGGTGTCTCTTGCTATATTTGTCAGCAGTTTCAGCCGATGATCCAAAACGGCCCGCCGGCGCCAGCGCGCCTGCTGGCCTCGTTCAGAATGATGGACAAGTCCCAGGTTTTTTGACTGCGCCGGTAACTGGCGGGGTCGGCCACGAGGATCTTTTCATCCTGGACGCCACGCAGCACGATAAAATGTCCGGACTTCGTGAAATGCCCCTTGGTCATCAGGGCCACGACTAACTTTCCGTCTGCCAGGGCAGCCAGAATGCGCTGCGGTTCCGAAGCGGTACACCCTTCAACGGAAAGTCCCCACGCCTGTGCTGCGCTGGGAATCAAAGTGTGGTAGGAGCCGCTTTTGCTGCACCAATAGCCATGCTCATAGGCCCACCGTGCCATTTGTGCAGGGTCAACCGTCTCACTGGTCAGTGAGGAAACCACAATAGCCATGGAAGTTGGCCCGCAGCCATAGCCCCCAATATGGTCAGTGCCATAAGGCTGATTGGCATAGCGTTCATCCAGCTGGTTGAAGTAGATGACCTCCGTTTCCCCATCGGTAAAGCGCACATCGCCAAGAGCTGTAATGGTGTTGGTGGAGGGAGCGTATTGGAACAGGCCGTCGCCAAGAAACAGGCTGAGATTTTCCGCATAATTCTCCGCCAGATCTTTCTGTTCGTCAGTCAGCGCAAAGATGGTGTCCGCAAAGTAGGCTTCACCATTATAGCGGATCGTGTAGATGTACCATGTCTCCGCCGTATCTTCCTCGCCGTCCTCCTCCGCAGGGACAGTACGCACCTCCATCGTTCGGCTGAAGCTGTAAAGGTGCGTGAGGCCCGCACGCAGGATCTGCTCCATGTCGGTGAGGGAGATGGCGGCAAAGTCCAGATTTTTCGCCGCACAGTATTGAGAGATAAACAGGTTGGCATTGCTGATGAGATCCCCCTCATAGGGATTGACTACTTCATAGTGATCCCCGCCTGTTCCGGCGAAATCGTTGGCGATGCGCTCCTGTACATTCTCAATGCCTTCTCCGAGAATCTGATTGATTGCAAAGGCAGCCTGATTCATATTTTCCGTAATGGCCGCATTATCGTTAAGGATCGGCTGCCCAGCTGCTCCGGACACTCCGCTGTCCGTCAGGCTTCCAAAGATAATCCCAGGCAGGAGCAAAATAAAAAGCAGCGGCAACGCCAGTAACACCAGCGCGGCCGCCGCTATTTTCCCGATATGCTTTCGTGCGGACAATGCTGCTCCTATGGCAGCTCCATAGGGCCCGCCTGCCGCAGCGCCCTTTGCCGCGGCGGAAATGGCCTTGCCGGTTCGTACTGCCTGCATGGTATTGGATGCAACAGAAGCTGCCTCATCCAGTCCGGTATGGTTATGTTCGCTCATGGTCGTATCCTTTCCAGTCTAAAGGTGGCGCCTGCATCATTTGCGGCAGGCTTTTTTTGCGTGGCAGATCGGAACCTTCAAAAATCCACACTTCTCAATCCGAACAGTCTGTGGTAGAATACCCCTCGTGTGCGATAGGAGGGGAAGAATATTGTTTTATACGCAGGAAGAATCCGCTGTTTTAGGCGGCTTTCTCAGCAGCTACTTGAATCGTGACTCTGCATCAGACCATGTCCGAGATGCGTTCGCACGGTTTCAAGTCGGATTGGAACGGGGCTGTTTGCAAAAATCGGAGCTGCAATGGGCCGAACAAATGCTGCTTGCCCTAAAGCCGCTCTGGTGGGAAGAGTGGGAAGATCACCGTGCCTTGATGAGTGCGCTGCTCAAGACACAGGCACTTCTGCGCTCCGATGAATGAGGTTTCCCGCAGACATGAAAAAAGCCCCTGCTGCACGCAGAAGCCAGCATATAAGAATGGCCCTTGACTGCTTTCGTGTTCCGCAGTCAAGGGTCATTCTATGTAAGTCTTGGGCTCTACCATCATTGGTTACCTCCGATTTCTACAGATTTGAGGGTTACCGGTACATCGGACTCACCTTTCTTTCTGTGTTTATAAAATAGCAGATTTTCTATTGGTTTGCAATCCGCAAATTGTACGAAATAGCCATAATCCAAACTGTGCATCCATCTGATTTTAGACGGATTGCCGTTAATTTGATTGACGATGCAGGACACGGTACAGTATAATAACAGTGTTGTGGGGTTTCAAACAGCCCTATCCAGGCAGGAAGGCCTATGCAGCCGGCTGCCAATTTTGACTTTCCAATGCCAAAAGATATGCGTATGTTTTTGGTGCGGCGCTGCAAAGCGCCGCCATTTTTTTGCTGTTATCACGGTAAATGAGCCAGTACACGAAGCAGTCCGCAAAATACTCCCGCTCGTTGGTAAGCGCATACGGACGGAGCAGGGCTGCTGCGGTTCCGGACTCCTCCTGATAAAAGCCTTCCGTCTGAGACGGGAAGCCCATCAGCTCATCGAGAAAGTGACCAAACTCGTGGATGGTGGCCCCCGCCGAGGATACAGTGATTTGGCGGCTTCCGTAATTGGTTGCCCCGATACAGCTCATATCCCGCTCTTCACTCAGCCTTGCGAGGTACTCATAGTCAATGGTGTACTGCCACCCTCTTTCCGCAAATGCATGCCGGATCGGCTCCGGGATCTTTTGAAGTTCCAGCAGATAGCTGTTCAGATGGACGCCCTCTTTATTGTTCAGAGGGATCGTCTTCAGAATGGGCGGCGGCGCAACGGTAAATTCCCCGGTCAAAAGAGCATAGAGAAGATCCGCAGCCTCGCCCCGTGTGATGATGTCCGTCCCTGCACAGGTGTCTTCGCATAAGCCAAAGCTCACAGCAGCGTGGAAAGCATTGTCCTGCGAAGACAGGGTTTCCCCCTCCGGGTAGAGCTGAGAACTGTAAAGGGCAATGTCAAAAGCAGCAAAGCCGCTTTCATAGATGGCATAGCGGCACAGGCGGGAGTCCGGCGCCGCCATAGCCGGCAGATTCAGCCATCCATCCGCATAGCCCTGGTTGATACAGGCATCACCGCCATAGCCGGCAGGATCCGAAAGGGCGTCTTCTTTATCAAAGGCCCGGCAGATCATTGTTGCCCATTGGCGCACCGTAATCGGTGTGTCCGGTGCATACCAGCCGTTTCCCGTACCGCAAGTAATGCCTCGCCCAGCAAGGTAAGTGACGCTTTCATAAAACGGAGATGTCTCCGGCACATCAGAAAAGCCGTCAGAGGCGGCAAAGGCGGAAACGGACAGCAGTGCGCTGATGATCAGCGTCAAAAGGACGGCAGCAAATCCTTTTTTGTGTTTCATAGTTCAGCTCCTCACATTAGAATTGGGAAAGCGCCCCGGATAGGGCGCTTTCCCTGAAAAGGGTTGGATTTAGTAGCCAGTCTTGGGGAGTGTAGGTGTATTCCAGAGACGGCGGATGATCGTCACCCAGCTTGCCGTTGCGGTCTGCCATGTGCCCTGATATTTGCCGCCCACATCGGCGCGGTTGACCATCTGATAGCCATTGACCGCGTTTCCGTTCACCATCACGCTCAGCGTGGGATTAACAACGCTTTGGAAGCCGACAGGAACCTTGCCGAAGTCAAAATAGATGTCGGTCACCACTTCGCCGGCCTGCATGGGAATGGCGTTGAGGCTGAAGCTGTAATTATTGCTGGTGAGCAGGTTGCTCGCCAACACCTGATAGCTCGTGTTGTAATTGGTTTTGTAAAGGACGCGGTAATTGAGCCGTGCGCTGTAGGTGCCGGTGGTCAGCGTCGTGGGACGAGCCACATCATAGGGAATTTTATCGTGCCAGAAGAAGGATTCCAGCGGCACGTTGGAGGTGTTCGCCACCGTCAGATCGTAGCGCATGGACTGGCCTGCCATGACCTGTGCGTTGCCGCGCTTGGTGATGGTAACGCCGAGACTGGCAGGCTTATCATAGGCAGAGAGCTTGATGATCTGACCGGGATATTCCAGCGTCACATCATGCACGGTAGGGTCGAGCTGCCAATAGGCGGGCGCTGTGACCTCACGAATCTGATAACGGGTCAGCGGCAGCGCCTTGCTGGCCGCAACGCCCCGGGCGTCCGTCGTGATGTAGTCCACCACCTTGCCGCTGCGGGCATTGACGATCTCATAAACAGCGCCCTTGAGCGGAGTGCCTGCGGCGGTGCCGGTGACCTCGTTATACTCAGCGGCGTACTTATAAATCTGGATCTGGCCCGTGACAGCGGTATTTTCCCACTCGATCTCCACGGTCTTGCCCGGAGAGACATAGACGGTCTTATACTGCTTATCCAGCGTGTAGCCGGGGGCGGCTTCCAGTTCTCTCAGATAAAAGCGGCCGCTCAGCCCGCCAGGAATCTCGTCAATGTAGATGTAGCCCTCATCGTCCGAGGTGTACTCGCCGATGGGCTTCTTGTTCGCATCATAGAGGACAAACTTTACGCCATAGATCCCCTCTCCCGTGGCGCTGTCGATTTTGTGGATGACGATGCCGCTGAGCTTTTTGTTGGTCACCTGCAGCGTCACATGCTTGCCGTCCTTGATCTCGAAATAGTGGGGCGTATCATCCAGCCGGAACGATTTGTTCGATGTGACCTCTTTTGCGTAGTAGCTGCCATCCTCCAAGGATACGAACACGTTGCCATTTTCACCGGTCGTGACGGTATCCACCAAGGCATCGTCCACCTTGCGGATCTCAAAGGTGGTGTTGGGGATGCGCTCGCTGTGGTTGTCCTCGTTGACCTTGATGATCTCCACGCCACCAATAGGCGTGTTGTAGAAGTGGAGAGTCTGTGTATCGTTGGGGTTGACCACCACGGTCTGGGTACGGGTGTTTTCATCAATGGTGTAACCGGGGATCGATTTCACCTCCGTCGCTACTATGGTGCCGGAGATGCCGGAAATGGAGATTTTACCCGCCTTATCCGTCCAGTACAGTCCGGTGGAGGACAGCGTGCCGCCCTCGGCATCTACATAGGAACCGTCGGCATAGACAATCTTGAACTGTACGCCCTCCAGAGGTTCTTTTGTCACGGAGTCCTGCTTCACGATGATGAGATTGCCCTTTGGCTGATTGCGGAACTCCACCGTGACAACTTCATTGGACTTGACCTTGACTGTCTGAGGCGTATCATCCAACAAATAGCCGTCCTTTGCGCGGGTTTCCTTGATGATAAGCGTGGTGCCGGGGGCGATGTCCGTAATGGTGAACGTACCTGCGCTGTCCGTCACGAACTTGCCGTTGGCATTGCCGATGAGATTGCCGTCGGAATCCGTGACAAGGAACTCCACGTCGGAGATGGGAGCGTTCGTTACGGCGTCCACCTTTTTCACCAAAACGCCGCCCTTGGGCTGATTACGGAATTCCAGCGTCATGACGGAATTGCGCTTGATCTTGATGCTCTGCGGGGTATCGTCGAGGATGTAGCCATCCTTGGCACGCACCTCTTTTGCGATGACCGTCATGCCGGGCGTCAGGCCGTCAATGCGGATGGTGCCTGCGCTGTCGTTCACATATTTACCGTTGGCCGTGCCGATCACGCTGCCATCCGAATCCGTGACGAAGAATTCCACATCGGAAATGGGGGTGCCGGTGACAGCGTCTTTTTTGACAATGAGCAGAGAGCCCATCTTATCGTTGCCGAAGGTCACGGTAATGACGTCCTGATCCTTACCGGAAAGATAGACCGTTTCCGTGGCGTCGGTGATCACATACCCGTCCGGCGCGGAGATCTCCTCGCAGACATAGGTGCCTGCCTTGAGGCCGGTCACGACGATGGTTCCATTGCTCGAAGTGCGGTACTCGCCGATAACTGTCCCACCCGTACCGGAGGTGCCGCCGAGGTAGCGGATGCGGAACCACGCGCCTTCCAGCGGCTGACCACTTTCACTGTCCACCTTGCGGATGATGATGGCGGAAAGGGGCGTATTTTCAAAGGTCAGCACCTTGCTCTCACCACCGGAGATGAAGCATTCCTGCGTGGCAGGCTCCTTGATGGCGTACCCGGACGTCGGTTCCAATTCAGTTACCTTGTACCAGCCATCCTTGATCTCAGGAAGAATGATTTTTCCGCTTGCGTCAGAAAAGTAAGTGCCGAGGTCGTTGAGTTCTCCGGTGTCGGTGTGGTTGCTGCCATACCAGATCTGGAACTTGGCACCCTTGACGGGATCACCGGTGACGCTGTCCACCTTGCGGATCTCCAGACTGGGCTTGAGCGCGTTGAAGAAGGTGACGGTAGAGGTTTCGCCGGGCTTCAATGCCACTTCCTGCGGGATGGGGCAGAGAATGACATGATTGGGAACATTGATCTCCGTCACCTTGTAGCTACCCACAGGGATGCTCTCAAGGAAGATGCGGCCGTGATTATCGGTGGTGGCGCTGGTGGAAAAGCTGCCGTCGATCTGCTCGATGCGGTAGGTCACGCCCTCGATAGGCTCTCCGTTGGCGATGTTCTTCTTGACAATTTCAAGACCGGGCTTTTCATAGTCAACGAAAGTGACCTCGGAGGTCTTGCCGGGGCGCAGCGCCACGGTCTGCTCAGTATTGGTCACAATGTACGGCTCGGGAACGGATTCCTCACGCACAACATAGACACCGGCAGGAATGGCCGAGAGCGTTGCGGAACCGTCCGTGCCAGTCGTGACGGAGGTGGAATAACTTCCGGTAACGGACTTCACCGAGAACACTGTGCCGGCGATGGGCTTACCGCTCATGGCGTCCCGCTTGGTGATCTTCATATCGGGCAGTGCGTAATTTTCGGCAGTGACCGTGTACTGCTTGTCGCCATCGGTGGTATCGACATAGACGCTGATGGGCGTAGAGTCGGCGCAGTAGCCCTCCGGGGCCTCGGTTTCCACGAAGGACCACAGGCCCTTGGTGACATCCTTGACCTCAATGATTCCGCCATTTTGGGTCACATCGCTGCCGACGATCTGACCGTCGCGGTAAATATTAAATTTTGCGCCATCCAAACCACGGGTCGTTCCTGCGGCAACCTTCCGCAGCGTAATATCAGCGTCCCCAGCCGGCGGCTTTTCCGGCTCGGATGTATTGGTGACGAGTTTTCTCGGCGCATAATAGTTAAAGAAAGCCTGACGCCCCTTAACGCTGGATTTCGCGTAGACCGCCCATTTTGCAGCTTCATCTTCTACCACAGTGGCGATGATGCCCTGTTCTGCGTATTCTTCAATTTGGCGCTGAAATTCTGCGTCTTCCTTGGCCTTTTCTTTCAACATCCAATCGATATAGCCCAGGTACATTTCATAGGTATCGGCGTTGGCGTAACCACCGCCATCGATGTCACCATCGCCCTCACCCTTGAAGGTCTGGTGATCCCACACATACGTCTGCGCAGCCATAAAAAGGCTGCCGGGGATGTCACCCTTATAGTCCACGATGAATGACATCATCCATTTGAAGTTTTCAAGCTGCTGGGCATCCAGTTCACCCATGCCGCTCTGCGCCAACGCCGTTTTCAGGACAGCGTCCGCGTCCGCGCCGGTGGCGGAGGTATAGGTGTAAGAGTTGAGGAACGACGGAGTACCCCAGCGGTAGCCATAGCCGCGATCCATGCAGTAGAGCATTTTGCCTGCCGCCATCGGAGGCTTATAGCTGTAAGGCGTACCGTCATGGAGAAGCCGCGTTGTCCAGTAGTTTGTGTTGCTGGTAGGCTTGATCCCTGTTCCGGTGCTGGAAGCGGCCAGCGCGGAAGTCGGGAGCAGCGTCAACAGCGTCATGATAACGAGAAACGCCGAGACGAGCCTGGTTCTTAATTTTTTCAATGAGCTACCTCCTTGCAAAATTGCACAAGAAAAAGCAGACCGAGGCTTCCCGGTCTGCTTTGTGATATAGGATAACAGAATTTACTTTGTTGCCGGCTTGTCCACCGCCGAAATGCTGTATCCGCTGCGAAGAAATAGTTGGACACAGTACCAGCACTCCAAGCCGTTGGCGTCAGTCCCTCGTGCAAGGCCGACGCCGATAGCCGCATAGCTTTCATCGGTCATGTTTTCCATGTGTCCTGCGGATTTTGACCATGAATATACGAGCGTTTCCGCAAGCGTGGTTTTTTGCTGCGCAAGATAGAGCAGCGGGATCTGGTGGATATTTTCCCCAACCCGCCTGCAGTCCGTAACGGTGTAATACTTCCTGCCGTCCGGTCTGGTATGAGAATAGGTACCTGTGGCAGCCATTTCATCGGCCCGCACCTGCGCGGCGCGCATCAGTTGATCATCGGCCGCCAAAGCTGCGATGCCTCGCTCCGCACGGAGGGCGTTGGTGCGAGCTACAATATCCTGCTTTGCAGCATCCACATCAGAAGGCGCAGCAGCAGGCGGAACAGCTTCAGCGGAGGGAGCCTCGCCGGTGTAAGGCGCGTCGGTTTCAATTTGCACACATCCGCTGTCCGCATCCCAGAACACATTGAAGCCGACCGCTTTGCCAATGTCGCGGAGTTTCACATAGTTGTGTCCAGCAATACCATACGCTTCCATTTGCACCTCCTGCCCATCGACAAAAATACGATGGTTGCTGCGTTCAGCGAGGATTCCCGCAGCATAGGCGGAAGCTCCACCTGTGATAATAGCGCCGATAAAAAGGCCCGTAAACATCGTGAGGATCTGCTTCTTCATGGAAAAGCCTCCTTATTTTTGATCTACTATTCCTTTACGATCATAAAGCGGCTTTTTCAACAAAAGATTTTTAAGAGGTCTGAACAGCCTGCACACACCAGCGCTGACTGGAATCTCCGGCAACGCAGGTAAGGAGAGTCATTCGGTTATCCGTGGTAGAGGACAAATAGCTCCAATCGCTGCTGCTGATTTTGGTCACAGTCTCCACCAGATAGGTGCGGGTACCCATGGATGTGGTATAGGTGATTTTATCGCCCACATCGAGATCCTTGATGCTGCCAATCACATATTTGGCGCCGCGATTATGCCCGCAGACAGCCACATTGCCGTTCCAGACGCTGGTACTGGTGAAATGCCCCAGCCCCTTTTTCATGCTGGCAGTCGTTTCACCTTCCCAGAGATAGTAATTCTTAACTCCGATGGCAGGAATGGAAATCTTTCCGACGGCGCCGTTGGAGAGCAGAAAATCCTGTGTCAGCTCTGTGAAAGCGGGCGTCGCAGGAGTAGCTGTGGAGCCGCCCTGCAGAAAACCGGGGATCTCCACAGTTCCGCCGCCGGGAGAAATTCTGTAAATGCCGCTGCCGGATGCAGAGATGCTCTGAAGACCAGGCAGCATGATTTTCTCCATCACCCCGGTTTGAGTGGTGCTGAGCTGCCCGTACTCCAGCTCGGGGATCTGGTAGTCCACCACATTTTTTTCGCCGTAATTGTAGCGGGAGCCGTAGACGTCCTCATAGGAAGAGGAGGGATAGTATTCCGGGGTGCCATCGGTTTCAAAGGAATAATCGGCAGCCTGTGCGCTGACCGCCATCGCAGAAAGCATGGCAGTTAGAGTCAAAGTCAATGAGAAAACCTTCTTCATACGGGAGCCTCCTGTTCTTCTTCAGCGGGAACGGTAAATTCATGCCAGTCATTGTGCTTGCTGGCTTGGATCGTGTAAGTATGGTCACTCTGCGGGAAAGAAACGGTGAACTCGCGCCCAGCCAGATGCCTGGCAAGGGATTTTTTCACCTCAACCGCGACGGTATCTCCCGGATCCAGTGTGAGAGCGCCTGCATCGATAGCGGGAACCTCGCTGTCAGGCTCCACACGGAACTTTGCAATCAGCCGGTACTCTCGGGGCTTGCTGTCCGGAACATACACATAGACATTTTTGCGGCGGCGCAGCAGAAGCAGCCCAGCGGCGGCGATGCCCGCGCAGAGCAGCACGGCAGCGATGATCAGCAGCGGAGAGGCAAGACTGCCATTATCCCAGATATGTGTTTTCTCGGGGACGATCTCACTTCCGGTATAAACCACGGTATAAGTGATGCTGTCCACGCCTTCCGAAGTAACGGTTCCGTGATATTCCGCCGTGGTGACATAGCCTGTGGCAGCCAGATAGCTGCTGGAGGCGGAATAGGTAGCGACCGCCTGATACTGGGCGGGAACCAGCGCCTCGCCGACGAGCGCCGTGCCGGTGACCTGCCATTCCACATTGGCAAGGGTGAGCGTTTTCCCGTTTTTGACGGTCGTGGCCGGCACATAGGACATGTCGTTGCGATCCAGATTGCCGATCACCTTCGTCTCGGTAGTTTTGCTGTATTTGGTGGTGTAGCCGGACGCCTCTGTGGAAAGCGTGGTATGATCCAGCGCCAACTCGCCGGAGAAGCCGTCTTTTTCATAGGGCATACTGGGCGAAAGCTCTGCGAGGATCTGCGCAAGGTCATTTTTGGCGGTGTTGACTGTGACGGTTTCCGTTACAGTTTTGCTTTCCAGATACGGGTGTTCCACCTTGGTGGTATAGGCCCAGGTATAAAGATAGCCGTCGTAGGAAAAGTTCTCTTCCTTCAGCTCATCTGGGTCAACCTCCGGGGAAAGCGTGTAGGTTTTTACAAGCCGCTGCTGGCCGTTCAGATATTCCGCTACCAACGAATCGGGAACCTGAGCGGCAAAGGCGCTGACCGTCAGCGACATGGCAAGCAGCAGGCAAAGGGCCAGCTTTGATAAGCTCTTCATGGTGGCCTCTCCTTTTTTACAAATTCTGTTTGATGATTCTGGTGATGATGCCGACGGCGATGCCGCGTTCCTCATCCAGACGGGTAACGGCAAAGCTGACGTCGTCTTTCTTTCCAGGCATTCGCCGGTCATAGCAGGTGTGGGCAACCGCGTTGACACCGTTGTTGAGCCGGATGAACACAACGCCGTGCCGCACATCGGTCACTCTGCCGGCATATTTGCCCTGCAGGACGCATTTATCCAGATTGCTCTGGTTGGCGGCGGACGAAACGCTGCGGATATCTGCTGTGATGGAAATATGGTTGATGTCGTCGCGGTCAATGGTGAGCACACGGACAAGAACACGGTCGCCGACGCTGTAATACTCGCGGGCGTCACCGAACCATGCGGCAGACAGATCACGGGCGAAAATCGTACACTCCACGCCAAACACTTCCACACGCAGGACTTTTTCCGCAACGCCAATGACGCGCGCCTGTACGACGCGCCCTTCATAGATCATGGGGACGCCATCCTCGTTGGTGTCCAGATAGAAGGTCTGACGCTTACGGAGCATGGCGGCCTTGCGGCTTGCCACAACGCTGCGGGCGGTGTTATCCAAACCCCGGACGATGAAATCGATCTCCGCGGTGAGCATGGTCGCAAGGATACTGTTCATCCGCTCCATAAACGGCTTGTATTTCGCCCCATACGGAACGGGCCCGGAATAGAGCATCATTTCTTTCAGCGGGATCGCAATGCGATAACCCTTGTAGTCAACGACAACGATAGTACGGCCGGAAGGGGTCTGCTCCACGCCGTCCAACGTTCCGGTCAAAATACGACCGGCAATATGCGAGGTCTTGATCTCATGCCAGATGACCTCACGGCGTTCTTCTTCCGTTTCGATACGGTCTTTTGCATCAACGGTCAGAATGTAGGAGTCACGGCGTCCGGCAGGTGCGGGAGGGGCGGTAGGCTGCGGAGCAGCTTCACCATCTGCGGATCCCGTTTCATCTTCAGCGGGCGGAGCATTTTCCACATTTCCTTCCAGCAAAAGCGCATCCAGAGCATTTTCGCCGCTGCTGTCAAGGGGTGCCGGAGTGCTGCTGTTCAGCTCCTGTAAAATGCTGTCGTACTCCGGGTCCTCAGCCTTTTCATCGGAAACAGGGACAGTATCTGCGACATCAGCGGTGTTTTCGGCATCCGGCTCGTTTTCTTCAACATCTGCTGTGCCGCTCACATCGCCGGAGCCGAGATCAACTTCCGGGGGTCCTGCCAGCGGAGTTTCCGTGTTGTCGCTGCCGGCGGCCTCCACCTGCTGCTCAGAAAGTTCTTTGGCGGATTCGGTTTCCATGAACTCTGAGGAGAAATCATCAGGGGGCGGGATCGTTTTTTTCTTGGGCATTAAGTATCCTCCTTTTTCTTCATAATGGATTCTTTGGTTACGGCAACGACTTTTTCAGCCGGTGCAGGCTTTTTCTTTTGCGCCGGCTTCTTTTCCGCTGCCTGAGATGGCGGCGCCGATGGAGGTTGCTTTTCCTGCGGCTGATTTGCCCGCCATGCAGGGACATGGGAGGCGGCCTTGCTCGGCCGCAGCTTCTTCGCCTCGGGATGTTTGGAATAGTCGTACTTATCCACCTCCAGTACATTCTTGCCCCGAATGAGGATCAGGGCTTTATCAATATCCATACGCAGCACCTCGTCCATGGTCATCAGCTTGCGCCGGCCGACACCGCTGGTTTCCCGGTATTCAGGCGTGTAATTGGATACGCGCCATGTTCCTAGCTGTTTGGCTTTACTGGTGACAGAGATACTGGCCTCGCCGGTCCGGTCAGAAATAAATTCCGCCGTCAGAGCATCTGTACAGCCAAGAAAAAGCTGCACATCGCAGTTGCCCAGAATTTCCTGCCACTGGTTGTAGGGATAGCGGTTCTGAAGACCAGCTAAGTTCTGGAACACGCATGACATGGACAGATTCCTGGAACGAATGACCGAAATTTTTCTCGATAGATCTGGGATCACTCCACAGGCACACAGCTCTTCACCAAGTACATGAACAGGAACCGGCAGCTCCCCGCCGGGGCAATGTTCGTCCGCATAGCGAACCAGGCGGATAAACACAAAGGAAAGAAACAGCGAGGAGAGGAAATCAAAGGTGCTGTCCTGATCGCTGGTAATGCAGTAATACGCGCATGGCTGCTTTCCCGGAAGTTCCAGATCAATCTCGTTGTAGGATGTGATGTTGCGAATATCCCGGTTTTGGAAAACCTGCAGTCTGGAGCCGAGCCCGATGATAACGCCGCCGCGCACACCCTCTGACGCCTGCTTGAAAATGTTGTAGGGTGCTTTGGCGGGGTGCGTGAGGGGAAGAACATCAAAGAGCGCCTTCAGATCTTGTTCGGAGCTGGCGGTGAGTAATTGGTACACCTCGCCGATATTTTGCTTTTTCTTGGGATAGCTGGTGGAAACATAGAGGACCAGCGCCTTGAGCAGATTCATTTCGGCGCTGTCCCAGAAGTGGTCGCGTTCCTCGCCGCCGGTATTCTTGATGATGACATCGCAGAAAAGCTGAGCCATCAATTCCTGACCGCCGACCTCCGCAAGACAATTCCATGAATCGGAGGCTGACGGTGTGACCAGATTGAACACACGGACGGTATAGCCTTGATCCCGCAGATATTCGCTGGTCTTTTCATAAAGCTCGGATTTGGGGTCGCAGATCACAAGGCTTGACTTCCGCGCTGCGCATTGGAGAATCATGTTGACGCAAAAGGCTCTTGTCTTCTTGGAGCCGCTGGCACCGTAAACCGCAAGATTCCCGTTAAATCGAGTCTTTGGAGGAATACAAATGACCTGATGATCCAGCTCTCCGAGAATCGTACCGGAATGCTTGCGGATATCCGGAACAAGATCAAGCACCTCCGTCAGTTCCTTGCGGGACATAAACCCTGCGGTGCCGTAGGTTCCCTTGTTGGAATAGACAAGGTTGCGCCGCCGGTCGTATTCGCCGCCTTCGCTGTAGCCCATCCGCATGACCATGAGGATCAGCAGTGCCAGCGCACCGATGCAGAGGCCGAGGCCATACAGCCCATACGGAAAGTGGAAGGCTGCCGCAAGGCAGGGAACGAATCCGGCGTCCGGGAATGCGGGAGACGTCCCAAACACGGCGCCAGCCTCCTGCCATGCACGGTAATTGGAAAAAAGCTGCGAGAGGTAGCCGCTCCCATAGAGCAGCGCCAGCGCAGCGATTGGAATGATAATGAAAAGCTGAATCAGCTTCTTTTTAGGAATAGAGCACGCTCCTTTCAAACTGTTGAAAATCAATGCTTTGCAGCATCACACACTGCCCGCAGATCTCCCGCAAGGCTTCTTCCTGGTAATCGAAGCAGATCAATGTCCCCGTCATTCCGTGCAGCTCCAGCGCGGTATCGAAACGCCGGATGCGAGGAAAATCACAGGTGTAGGCGAATAGAACAGGATTCCCCTCGCTGTCAATGGCGTCGTTCTCGACGCGCCAATTTGGTATCCCCTCATGGAACCCGTCTGCAAGGATTGCATCGAGCGTCCTGCGCTGCTGCGTGTCGCATAAGAGGCGAAGGATCGCTTCGCCATAACGGTCATTGGTCAGATAGTAGAAATGCGGAAAGCTGCCATCCAGCAGGAAATAGCTGTGCGCGTCCGGCTGCGTCAGGATAGAAAGTTGTTCCATGGTGGAGCCGAACACGATCCCGGAAATCTCCGCATCGGGCATGACCCCTTCGGTTTGCAGCAGAGCTTTGAACCGCAGTTCAGCCTTGTACTCCCATTTCATCTGCGCTTTGGCGGTGTTATAGGTCAAAAAAATACCGCCATCCGTCAGCAGGATGCCGGTTGCGCGTGAACTTTTGATTTTCGCCCCTTGCGGGCCAATCTCTTTAACCTCTCTGGAGGTGTAATAGGCGGGGATTGCCGCACTTTGACTGGCAGCGGAAAAAGGAGCCTTTTCCCACGGAAAGGCCGGAATGTCAGCGTTGTGCATGATGGTCAGGACCTCAGCCATCCGGTGAAGCCGTAGCCGTCTGGGAATTTCGCTTTTGAGCTTGTTTGGCTCAGAACTGCCGGTCAGGTAGGCTGAAAACCATTCGGGAGCATCAGCCAACAGCAGCCGTTTGGCTGACGAGGTGAGCCGAAGTCCACGCAGGCCGTCTTTGGAGAAGGTACGCAGCAGCCCATCTCGCCGGAGAGCGGTAACGACATTTTCGAGGTATGCGGAACCACCCGGCAGGTGGCTGATTTGACGGATGGGGTATTCACCGCAGAGGGCGGTTAATGTCAAAAGAAGATAGGGCAGCGTATTTTGAGCTGGCAGCTGCCGGGGCTTTCGAGGCATAAACCGTGCTGCCTCCTTGTACGATATTTTACCGTAGGGCTTTATAGCTTGGGTAATTTTGCGGCTGGAGCGCCTTGAAAAAACGCAGTATTTTCAGCGCTTTCAGGGCGCTTTTTGTACCTTGGAAAATAAGCGCCCATAAAAGGTCAAAAATCCGATATGCTTTTTACACCATTCTGGCGCTCTGCGAGCCAGGCCGGAAACTGCGTGCTGTCCATGAGAAAAAGCCGTGTGCAATCCTCTTCGCCCAGCTCCGTGGTGTTGTAGGCGTCGCACAGCAGCCCATTGTCATCCGTTAAGATGAAGGAGGCCGCAACATCCAGAAACTGCTTCAGTTCCAGATTGTCATAATCACGGATACGCCGCTCTGGCAGCTCCTGCGCATAGATATGGGAAAAACAGACCACACAATGCTGAAATTGCGGCATGGTGTGGTGGGCGGCGTAATCGGAGAGCGCGGAGGTAAACGGATCCAACAGGAACTCCGTGCTTTGGCGCTGCCTGCGCTTTGGCAGAAGGCACGGGAGCTTGATCTCCAGAATGCCGTCATTTTCGCTGATCTCAATACCCTGCATGGTTTCAGCAGACCGCAGATATTCCTCTTTTTTGATGCTGGTAGTGGCATAGATCAGGTGGCGCAGCCGGCAGGTGATCCGCTCGGCCCGCAGCGCCGCATCCGTGGACAACACCTCGTAGTTGTCGGGATAACGCTGAATATCCGTCGTGTTCATGGCATAGAGCGCATTGTTCAGCCGTTCGATCTCAGCCAGAATAGATGTAATTCTTTGTGATATGATGGCCCTGTTCAAGAAAAAACTCCTTATTCGATTTGATAATACTGCACTTCGCCGCCCGAAGAGACGGTACAGTAGCCGCTGGTGTTTGGTGTGTGGATCTCGGCGATCTGCTCCGGCTGCTCAATCAGAACGATGTATTTGGGCGGAACCTCTTTTACCGCGGAGAGCATTTGGTTGATAAGCTGCTCTTTACCCGGCTCCGCGTAAATGATCTCGTAAACTTCGCCATCCGCAAAAAAGATGATTTTGGCGGGATAGTCACTGACAGAATGATATTCCACCTGCTCCATAAAGTCGGTAAGAACCCAAACGGCCTTTGAAAGCCCGTGATCGATGCTCTCCTCCGCATCAGCGGGAATGCGGTAATACTCGCCGCGCTGCACAATGCGGCCCTGCTTTTGCAGGTAGGACAGCAGATTTCGAATTTTACTTTCCTTGTGCGGATAGAGCTTCAAAAGCTGCATCTCCGTCAGAGCGCGGTACATGGAAACATCCCGCAGGAGGCCGGCGGCTTCCTGCCCATAGATCTGTTCCCTCGTTTTCATTGAAACATCTCCTCGTTATGCGTATTGAAGCCGTATAATCGCCGTATTGCTGTTGGTTGTGGAGCGTTATACGTCTTAAATGCGTATTGTGTACGGATTAGCATGGATGCTGCTTTGGCGCAGCACGCTGAGCAAGCTCGGCCAGCTCCCGGCGATCCGTGGTGATCAATTCCTTTTCCATTTGACTGCACTTGATCTCCACGGCAATATTATTGTTATTTGTGCTGATGAGAGCGCTGCCGCGCTCAAAGTGCGTAATTTCCATCAGCTCGGCTTCAGAAAGGTGAAGAACACCCTGAACACGCTGGGCTTCCTCCTCTTCCAGATTCAGCAGGATCTTCGTTTTGCTGTTGTTGATGATGCCCTTGCCATATTTACCGTCGTCCAGCGCAAAAAAGTCATTGAGGTCCTGTGTGGCGCAGACAAGGCTGCCGCCATAGCCGCGGATCGTCTTGGCAAGCTCCAGAACGGATTCGGCGGCCTGCCGGTTGCTGCTGGCGCCGATGAGCTGCCAGCATTCGTCCACGAAGATGGCTTTTTCCGCCGTGCGGTTCTCTTTGGCCTTGTCCCATACAAAGTCAAGAGCAACAAACATCCCCACCGTCAGCAGATCACCGGTCAGCTCAGAAATATCAAGGACGATGTACTTGTTGTCCAGTGCCACATTGGTTTGCTGATTGAAGGAGCGGGCAGAGCCGTTGACCAGCCGGTTCAGGATGTTGGCAAGGCGCTTTGTTTCCGGAGAGGCGGCGAGAATTTCATACAGGTCTCCCAGGATCGGCATTTCTTTATAGCACCCTGGATTTTTCGGCTGTTCCAGAGAAGCATTGTCATGTGTGATGCCCTTGACCCCGTAGGTGCAGATCATGGCATCATCCAGAAGCTGCCGCTCCTCGTGAGACATATCCGGAATTAAGAGGCTGAAAAACGTGTGCAGCCGCTGAATTTTGGCTGCCAGCAGAGATTTTTCCGCGCCGGGGCCATCCAGCAGATCGTCCACGGACTTATCTGCCTTGCGGATCTCCATGATGTTGATGCAGTTTTGAGAAGCCGGAGATATGGAGATAAACTGTCCGCCGATGTTGGAACAGGCCCGGTGAAACTCATGCCCTTTGAGCGGCGCGATGATAAAGACCTGAATTCCCTTGCGGCGCATGCGCAGAGCCATCAGCTGAAGCGTAAAGGTTTTTCCGGCTCCGCTGGTTCCGAGAATGGCGATATTGGCATTCTTGTAGACGCAGGAATCGAAGATGTCCACGATGATGAGAGAATTGTTGTGTTTATTGACGCCGAGAAGAATACCGTTGTCATCGCACATCTCATAGCTGGTGAAGGGATAGCAGCTGGCAGCTCCCGTTGTCAGAACATTCCGCTTAGACCGCTCATAGAGCTGGCGCTCCAGAGAAACCAGAGGAAGAGAGGATAAAAAAGCCTGCTCCTGACAAAAGGAACAGGTCTGTACATCCATGTCCTGCGAAAGCAGGAGTTTTTTCATTTCCGCGACCTTCCATTCAAGGTCATCCACGCTGCCGGCTGTGACGGTGATAAGCAGGTTCAGATAATAAAAATCCTCATTGTTGGAAAGACCGTCTTTTAGAAAATAGCCGCTGCGGATCGCACCGTTGAGGTCGTCAAAATCCGTGTTGGTGTCGCTGGTTTCCTTAATTTTGCTGCGGTTGATACGGAGCTGCTGCCCCAGCTTTCTGACCATGCGGTCCTTTGGCTGCCGCGCGAGAAAGACGTCCAGATCGATCCCGTCGCCGGCGTTGACCAAAAGGCTGAGCCAACCGGCGGGAACGCGCGCTTTATAACCATCTGATGGGACAAGAAGATAGGCATAATACAGCCCATCTACACAGAGGTAGTTTCCATGGGTAAGGTCGATGCTGTCAGGGGCATAGAATTCATTGACGGGAATTGCGTTGATGTCCCGTCCGGAGGCCATGTAGTCCGCCAGAACGGACTTCACCCGCTGATAGAACGGCTCACTGCTGGCCCTGCGGCAGAGAATGTTATAAAGGATCTCTGCCGTGGCATCGTCCTCGTTCTCAGGGGAAATGACTTCGTTGCCGCATTGCCGCAGATAATTTGCCGCCGTGCGTGCGGCCGTTTGCAGAGAAGCGATTGCATCCTCTTCCTCATGGCCGCGTTTGGTTCCGGGCAGCGGCTCATACTCGAAAACAAGGAAAAAGCGCCTTGTGATTGCCTCACGGGAGCCAAGCTGCCGAATGAGCTTCAGGTAGTCTTCCTGCAGGACACGGCAGCGCGGATCCTGCTCATGCTCCAGCTCCCTGCGGACAGTATCCAGATGCCGGTTAATGTCCGCACGCTTTGTCAATGCCTTGAATTGCACCTTGACCGGGGCAATTTTCAGATAGGAAATGAAGGAGTAAATGATGCTGCGCTGCTCTCTCGCGCTGCGCAGCAGGAAGTTGACGGGAACCACCTCTACAACCTTGACATAGCGGTGATCTCTTGTATAAATGACGCCGTGCTCAATCTTCTCGATAGGGATATAGTCCGCCAGGGCATTGAGCGGCTGAACGGCTTCTTCCTCCTGCAAGAAGGTCTTGAACTGCGTCACGCTGCGCTGCTTCAGATCAACAGAAAATCGGCTGCGGCTTTTGGGGTGCGGAGGATCTTCTGCTTCGCAGTCGCTTTTCCGCTGCTGCGCCCAGCTGGGCAGCAGCGTTTTTCCATTTTTGCCGCCCTGCGTCCCATCGCGTGAAAGGATTCTGCGGTTGTGCAGAAAGCAAAAGAACAGGCGGATAAAAGCGGACAGGCTCATGCCGGATACGCCAATCAAAGCGAGAAGCACCAGCGGAAGAGCCGTCAGGCATAAAATCACAACGCGGACGGTGAGGGAAAACGGAAGGTGCAAAACCGGCACACCAACCGCGAGGCCAAGGATGACCGCCTCAATCGTATTGCGGGTTTTCAAAAGCCCGCCGAAGAGTGTGCCGCCCTCCATAAAGTTGGGAGGGATCACATAAACCTCAAATTCTTCCGGTTTCATAGACAGCCTCCCTTACATCCGGTCTTTCCGCTTCGGCGGATCGGGCATCTTCTTGACGATCTCCTTATGATAGTCGATTTCACCGTCCGGTGCGGTAAATGGCTTCTTGATTACAGTGTCAACAGCATACTGCTTGTACCATTGGGCGCCATCGGCAGAGAAGACTTTCTGGTGTTCACCGTCCGGCGCGGCATATTGCCCGGTATGGTACATTCCAAAGGAAATGCCCTCCGGATGCTCCGGAGAATACTCTGTGCCGGTGATGCGCCCGCCGCCGATCTCAACGTCGGAATAGGATATTTGCGGTGCGGCGTCTCCCTGAGCGGTAATGCCCATGTAGGAGGACAACGCCTGTGACGCAAACTCTCCGGTGATGGAGCCGGTGGAGTGCAGGTCTCCGGCTGCGACCATACCTATCACATCGTTGGCAAAACGCCCGCCCTCCAGCATGGAGTTGGTAAAAATACGTCCGCCGAGGCCAACGGAATGCTGTGACTCCCTGCGGAGTGAGGAAACCGAGGCGGTTCGGGTACTGGAAGCGACTTGCTGATGGGTCACGCCCATCTGCGACTTTTGAGAAGCGCTTTCGCTGCGCGTCTGCTTTGCCTGATGAACAACGCTTGCTGCCTGCCGCTCGGCATTTACAGTACGCTCCGTGGCCTGATGCGCGGCGGACATGGTGGAGGAAGACGCTTTCTGTGTCGTTTGCGTCGCAGTTCTTACGGCATCATTGGTGATTTTCCGACTGACAACGCCGGCCAGACCACCTTGCAGAAAGCCGGAAGATCCGGATGCGGTGGCGCCTGCGCGGCTGGAGGCTCTGTCGGCAAAGTTCCCGACAACTTTTCCAGCCATGCCGGCAGCGAGGGAGACACCCTTGAATGCCACCATCGCCTCACCCAGCATGGAACCGCCGGTACGCCCCACGTTGACGCCGATGCTTGCCATGAAGCTGTCGATTTTCTGCGAGACTTTGAGAAAACCAACCGCGCAGAGAAACCAGACCAGGACATTTCCCGTCACGGCCTCGCGGCTGGAACTGCTGACTGCGGCTTCGACATCGCTTTCCTCCAGAGCAAACGCAGGTACCGCCAAGGTGAGCGCAAGCAAAAGAACGGTGCCCAGCAGCGGAATGATTCTATGATATTTCTTCGTGGTAATGACCTCCTACATGGAAAGCGGATTTGAGATGAATGTGCCGACCATCGTGATAAACAGCCGAAGACACCATGCGTTCATCAGCAGCAGGAATATCTGCCCGCCGAACATCCGGCACCAGCTCTTAAAAATATTTGCGGTGGATTGCGATGCGCCCATGGCAAAGGCTACCGGTGCGGTATAGACCAGGACGCCCAGCAGTACATACCGTTCTGCCGCTTCAAACAGCAGCTTAATGTAGTTCCACGCAAGAATCAGTGTCAGAATCAGAACGATCAGCGCAACACCGCCGTTGGCACAGACGCCGATGATGGTCAGCAGAACAGAATTGAAGCTGGCAAAGTCCAAAGAAGGAAGCTCTGAGGACAGTATCCACGCATAAGGCGTTCCGCCTATCGTCAGCGCAATGTTTACGATTTCATCTGCATAGTACGCAAGCACAATGAACAGAATCGCCTTGGCGGTCAGCTTGACCGGATCCTCTGCGTCCACGCCCAAGCCCAGTCCGTAGTTCTTGAACAGATTCCAGACCCAGCCCAACAGGATCAGCCCGATGGCAAGTGCCACCAGAAGGCTATACATGGTTTCCGCTGCGGGAAAATATCGCAGAAATGTGTTCATGTCACAGCCCAATGCCCCCAAAACAGAGGTGTTGATCATATCCAGACCGTACATGATCTGCTCCGCGATCCACTCTACAATACCGTCTAAAATTCCCATAGCTTTTACGGGGCGGTCCACTGCCCGCCGCTGAAGAAGGGCGTAACATAGCTCATAATGAAGCCGAGACCGTTCAAAACAGCCCATGTGATGATGATTCGCTTGAGCCAAGCCCGGCTTTCATCGACGGTTCGGCCGCTGCGGGAGAAATTCATCATCAGCAGTGCGACTGCGGCCGTAACGATGGCTGCAATCGTGGAGATGCCGAGGATCTGCGTATAGACATCCCGCATGATCTCATTGGCCTTCTCCCACACGGTTGCGGCGGAGGCCGGCTGACAGAGAGAAGCGGATAGCGTGGCGGTCAGAAACGCCGCATACAGCCAACGGCCGATATTGCCACGCGGCTTTTTCCCAATACGGGGAGACGGACACTTGTGCTTCAAAAGCATTACCTCCTTGTGTTGCCCAAAAGCAGGAAACAGCACCCAGCGAAAGCCGGATGCTGTTTCATTGACCGCAGAAGGGCATAAAAAAAGACGCACATCAAAAATGGCGTCCTCCTGCGGCTGCTTTTGGTTTGTTTATAGTTTTGAGCATACTTAGTTTAACATACGGCGATTTTGCGTTCAATAGCAAAACCCTTCCAATTTCCTCCCAATTCTCTTTCAAAATACTCTCACACATCTGGCGGGAAAAAGCAGTCCAGCGTTTTCAAAGTGTCCTGCGCGGAAAATCCCCAAAGGACAGAGCTTAACGCTTCCACGGCAGCTTTGCGCAGGCGGTAGTAGGTGCTGAAGCTAATGTCCCTGATATGCGGGTGGAGCGCTTCAATGATCTCCTCCACATTTTTCAGCTTCTGTGGGGATAAAAATGAGTAATACAAAATCCAGTAGTACACCTCTCCGCTCTGGTGGTGCGTGCGGAGAAGGTTGACGGAATTTTCAAGCAGGGTCAGCATTTTGTAGCTGCGCTCAATGCACCTGGCATGATTTTCGATGTCCGTGCCGCCGAGATCCGCGCCTGCCATATAGATGGACTCCAAAAAATCTTCAATGCTGCAATCATAATCAATGCGAAACTGATTTTTGACCTGTCGGATAGACAGTTCCAGGCTCCATGTTACATCTCGATATTTTTTGAGCAGTCTCCATGTGTCGTGATAGCGGGCATCCTCTTCCGGCCGTTTTTCATACATCTTTCCTGACATTGTCGCACGCTCCTTCCGCTTCAGCATTTGGGATGATCGTCATTTCAAACCGATACAACGGACTGCCGGCGCCGCAGCAGATCGCAAGTCCCGCTGAGATAGTGCCTTTCTCTATTCCTACCGTGCAGTCGTCGGATAATGGATATAACATATATTTGGATTTTGGGCATGAAAGGCAGGAAATGCCTTGCGCTTCAAGGGTTCGCAGCACTTTCCGAACGAAGTACAGCATGTGAGGTTTTGAAACGCTGGGAAGCTCTGTTGAAACGCAGATCTGCTCATCAGAAATTGAGCCGGACTCTGGCGAAATGGTATCTGGCACAGATACGCGAAGGTTCAGACACATAGCAACCTCCTCTTTGTCTATCATGACATCCGAAATTTGGAACATGGTTGAGAGATAATTCTTTAGGTAAATTACCGTTCCGCTGCGGCCTGGGAAAGTCAGCAGAGAAAGATAATCAAAATCGGCCAGTTTTTTGAGCAGCCGCCCCACGCTGGAACGGGAGATTCCCCAGCGCGCGGATAATTCGCTGTAATTGACGATCGGATTCCCGGTGCCGTTTCTGAAATACGCAACTGGCCCGATCTCAGAGCCGCGTACTTGCTGATCCTTATAAATCGCAGAGATCCAAAGATCCAAAATGACATCCATCTCAGATGCGCGTCCCGCGGAGATCAACTCCGTTGCCGTTGAAACAGGAATGAAGAAGAAACCGGAATCTTTTTGGCATGGGCAGTTATAATCGAGCGCGGTGTTATTGCGCCGCCAGTCCGTAATGGAGAACTTTACGATATGCCCGCGGCCGAGGCGGGTAAATGTAATGAGCTGTCGATCCTGCAAGGATTTTAGGATTGCAAATGCCTGGTAGTGAAAGCGTACACGGAACCATTCCGTGATGTCAGTGATGGAGCAGATCCATTCGCCCGGATATACCGTGTATGAGATCCCGTCTATGCGCCGATAAGAGGTTCTGAAGTTGGCATAGGAGCAAAGAACGACATAATAAAAAAGACCGGAGCATCCGCCTGTGCGAATGCTCCGGTCTGCAATCAGAGTTTGCATAAATTCTCGATAAATTCGGCATCGTGGATAATCTACAACCTGCCTGAGTTCAAGCTGATAGTCTGCCATGGGTGGCCTCCTTTGCTAAGCATGATTGCTTTTGCATACATGATGTGATATGCTTTTTTTGCCATTAGAATAAGTGACGGATTCGAACACGCGCAAGGAAAATCTGCCTCATTTTTTGCTAATGGCCTGCTAATTTGCAGTTTGAAATATCGCAGCTAATTTCTTGCTAACGATTACTTTGGTTATAAAAGGCTCTGAGAGTTGACTGTATTGCACAATAGGAGATATGGATAATAGCCGCAGCATGGTCGAAATGCACAGCGGTATATGTGAGGACATCGCAGGCAATTCGACAAACATATCTCCTAAGCGGCAGATTGTTCGATTCCTTCGAGCCTTGAAAATTGCATAAACCTTATAAATGTCTCAGTAGCTCAGCTGGATAGAGCACACGCCTCCTAAGGTTGCGTTACAACGGCCACCTCAAAAAAAACTAAATAAGGGATTGC
>OMER01000060.1_pt1 | contig 113295 bp, 95 predicted proteins | sample 1645431 | NCBI WGS metagenome assembly OMER01 (sample SAMEA103958144, study PRJEB25191) | human gut metagenome | reverse complement strand
ACCTAGCATTCATCGTTTACGGCGTGGACTACCAGGGTATCTAATCCTGTTTGCTACCCACGCTTTCGAACCTCAGCGTCAGTTACAGACCAGAGAGCCGCTTTCGCCACTGGTGTTCTTCCATATATCTACGCATTTCACCGCTACACATGGAGTTCCACTCTCCTCTTCTGCACTCAAGTCTTCCAGTTTCCAATGCACTACTCCGGTTAAGCCGAAGGCTTTCACATCAGACTTAAAAGACCGCCTGCGTTCCCTTTACGCCCAATAAATCCGGACAACGCTTGCCACCTACGTATTACCGCGGCTGCTGGCACGTAGTTAGCCGTGACTTGCTGGTTAGATACCGTCATCGAATGAACAGTTACTCTCACTCGTGTTCTTCTCTAACAACAGAGTTTTACGATCCGAAGACCTTCTTCACTCACGCGGCGTTGCTCCATCAGACTTGCGTCCATTGTGGAAGATTCCCTACTGCTGCCTCCCGTAGGAGTTTGGGCCGTGTCTCAGTCCCAATGTGGCCGATCAACCTCTCAGTTCGGCTACGTATCATCACCTTGGTAGGCCGTTACCCCACCAACTAGTTAATACGCCGCGGGTCCATCTAAAAGCGATAGCAGAACCATCTTTCATCTAAGGATCATGCGATCCTTAGAGATATACGGTATTAGCACCTGTTTCCAAGTGTTATCCCCTTCTTTTAGGCAGGTTACCCACGTGTTACTCACCCGTCCGCCACTCAACTTCTTACGGTGAATGCAAGCATTCGGTGTAAGAAAGTTTCGTTCGACTTGCATGTATTAGGCACGCCGCCAGCGTTCGTCCTGAGCCAGGATCAAACTCTCATTTTAAAGTTTGTGACTCATTATTTTTACTAGCGAATTGACTTCGCAAATGTTTTTGCTTCTTTATAGAAGCCCTGCACATTTGTTTCATCGAAACTTTGTTTAGTTTTCAAAGATCATATACTCGGTTAGAACAACTCATCTGCCCTAACAGCATAATCTACTATACCGACTTCAATACTATTCGTCAACCCCTTTATTTCAAGGTGTTTCGGGTGCCCTAAGTCACAAAGTTCGTATTTTATAATTTAAAAACAGTTTCATTTTGATTTGCGATCACCATTTTAATCTCAAAACCACAAACAAACTCTACTTTCCACTCAAATACTTCGGTTTAATCATCAGAAAATTTTTTTGAATTTTTTTTAGGATACTAAAAATAGCTATTAAAATTGAATATTTCATCAATTAATAGCTACTTTTACTGAAAAATTTTTCTTATTGTACTACTCTTAGTCTTTACTTCGCCAAAGAAATAATATTCTAAACCTGCATTTACTACCGAACCTAGCATTATTACCCAACCGGTATAATTTAACCATAATAACAGAACTATAAATGTACCTAGGGCTTCATAACTTAACAAAGTCCGCGTAAAGTATCTAACATAAATAGAAAAGCCTTGCGATAACCCCAGCCAACCTATTGTTGCCAAAATAGCTCCCGGTAATACTAAAATAAAATGTAATTTAGCGTTGGGGATTAGTGTGTAAATCAGTATTATAATTACAAAAATACCAATTGCAGCTGTTGGCCATTTCCAACGCATGAATAAATCTATCCAATTAGTAGAAAGATTCAACAAAGGTGTAATATAATCCAAGGCTATCTGTCCAAAACTGAATACTAAAAATAGCGCAACTATTAGCAAGCCCAAAACTACTGTAATAAAAATAGAGAATATTCTTCCTAATACTGCACCTGTTCCAGTCCCCTTACCTACTCCATATGCCATATTTAAACCATTTTTTAAAGCATTGATTCCTCGACTAACCGCCCAAAGTGCTAAAATACCACTAACAGAGGCTATTCCACCTGAACCTTTCTTTAGCATGGTTTCAATAATTGGTTTTAAAGTCGTAAAAACATTACTTGGAACTATTACTTGCAATCCATTTAAAATATCTGCTTCTTTTAAATTAATTATCGAAAGAATATTCCCTAACAAAATGATTGTAGGTAAGATAGCTAGTAATGCATAGTAAGCGATTGTTATAGATGTACTATTTATATCCGCTTCACTCGCACGTTCAACAATTAAGAGAAATAAATCACGAAATTTATGCAATTTTTCTTTCAAATTCATCATTACTTTCAATATTTTTAACGTACACTATTCTTTGGTATTTTTAGTGTAGTTCCTGTTGAAACAGTTCTTTGAGTCAATCCATTAACCTGCATAATTTCTTCAATCGTTGTATTATATTCTTCCGCAAGCATTGTCAAATTATCGCCTGCTTTAACTGTATAAGTAATATACTTAGATTTTTTAGAACTACTACTACTCATTGTATCTGTTTCAAAACTTGCTTCTTCATTATTTTTCTTTGGTTCAGATTCTTTTTTAGTAACTTTTACTCCATATTTTTCACGCGCAACTCTTTTGTTACTTTCATATTCTGCTTTCTGCATCGCTGCAGTTGGCATTGCACGCTCAACAATTATTCCCTTCACAGGAGTTACCATCACTAATAAAATAGCGATAAGAATTACTGAAATAATGGAATAAGCTATCCATCTTCTTTTTTTCTTATGTCTCTTTTTCAAAATTTTCACCTCTAAAAAATTAATTAGATTAATTAACATACCTAACCTATTATAAAATTAAAAAGCCTGAAAAGAAACAAAATCTTTTCAGACTCCTATAAAAATAATAAATAGTATTATTTAATCTTCTTAGAAAGTTCTTTGATATATTCTTTCAATTCATCTCTTACTTCAGGATGACGTAAACCGAATTGAATAGATGTCTTCAAATATCCAAACTTATAACCTACATCATAGCGTTGGCCTTTAAATTCATGTGCAAATACTCTTTGAATCTTGTTCAAACGGTCAATAGCATCAGTTAATTGGATTTCATTACCAGCACCTGGCTTTTGTGTTTCAAGCATATCGAAAATTTCAGGTGTTAATAAGTAACGACCAATGATTGCTAAATCACTTGGTGCCTTGTCAACATCTGGCTTTTCAACAAATTGCTTAACATCAAACAAACCTGGTTGAGTTTCTGCAGCTGGATCGATTACACCGTACTTATTTACTTCTTCATGAGGTACTTTCATTACAGCTAATGTTGAAGCATGTGTTTTTTCATAACGATCAATTAATTGTCTAGTCAAAGGAACCTTATCTTCCATAAGGTCATCACCTAACATAACAACGAATGGTTCGTTACCTACAAAATCTTTTGCCATTAATACAGCATCACCCAAGCCACGTGGATGTGATTGGCGAATAAAGTACAAATTAATATCTGTTGTTTGCTGTACTAATCGAAGTAATTCTGTCTTTCCTTTTTCTGTTAGATTTTGTTCCAATTCTGGTACTGAATCAAAATGATCTTCAATTGGACGCTTACCCTTTCCGGTAACAACTAAAATATCTTCAATGCCAGATTTTTTAGCTTCTTCAACAATATATTGAATTGTTGGTTTATCAATAATAGGAAACATTTCTTTAGCTAATGCCTTTGTAGCAGGTAAAAAACGTGTCCCCAAACCTGCAGCAGGAATAACAGCTTTTCTTACTTTCATATCTTTCGTAGACTCCTTAAATTTAAGTTAGTATGTCAACAATAAATGTTTATATACTCTCCTTACTGATTATACCAATAATAGCGAGATTTACAAGATTAAAATAAGGGCTTTCATAAAAAAATAAGTACTTAATTGCTTAAAAGCAATAAGTACTTACCTTTTTGTGCTAATCGTCTAATAGGTATTTTTTATCTCTTTCAGGATCTTGAGAAGTCAAAATCTTAGGACCATCCTTAGTGATTGCAATAGTATGTTCATATTGGCAAGATAAACTACCATCTGCTGTACGTGCTGTCCAACCGTTAGGATCATCCATTTCTGCTTCCCAACCACCAATATTTACCATTGGTTCGATTGTAATTGTCATACCTTCTTTTAAGCGAACACCTTGTCCAGCTTCGCCATAATGAGGGACATTAGGACTTTCATGCATTGTGGGTCCAATACCATGTCCTATAAATTCACGTACATCGCCATATCCATTTTCATCTTCTACATAATGTTGGATAGCAGCACCGATGTCACCAATTCTATTTCCAACTTGTGCTTGTTCAATCCCTAAATACAAAGCATTCTTTGTAACTTCCATTAGTCTGTCAATTTCAGGAGTAGACTTACCTACCACATAACTCCAGCAAGAGTCACTCATAGCTCCGTGATAGTTAACAACTGTATCTACCTTAACCAAATCTCCATCCTTTAATATTAAGTTCTTTCGTGGAAAACCATGGCAAATTTCATCATTAACACTTACACATGTAGCGTACTTATAACCTTCAAAACCAATTTGTTCTGCAATGGCATCGTGTTCTTTAAAATATTTTCTAGCAAATTTTTCAATTTCCCAACTAGAAATTCCGGGTTTGATAATATCTCTCAAGCCAATATGCATTCCAGCTAAAATTTGACCTGATTTTTGCATTTCTTTAATTTCACGTGGTGATTTTAAAGTAATCATTATATTCTTCCTCCAATAAATCATTTCCGACTAATCCATTATAGCACTTATCACTTGATTTGTGATGATTGGAAATTTTAGCAACCTATTCTGAAATATCTGTTATAATATGGAAATGAAATAATTATTGTAATTTTATGAAAGAAGGGCTTTTAAATGGCTAATGTAAAAGTTGTATTTGCAACAATTACAGGAAATAATGAAGATGTTGCTGATATTATCGCAGAAGCATTAGAAAACAAAGGAATTACAGTTGACGTTGAAGAAATTTCACAAGTTGATGCTTTTGACCTAGAAGAGTTCGATGGTGTTATTGTATGTCCTTACACATATGACGAAGGGGCATTACCTGATGAAGGAATGGACTTTTATGAAGATTTGGCAGATGTTGATCTATCAGGTAAAGTTTATGGTGTTGCAGGTTCAGGCGATACATTCTATGGTGAATACTTCTGTACAGCTGTTGACGATTTTGGAACACAATTAGCTAAGGCTGGTGCTACTAAGGGTGCTGAAAATGTAAAAATTAATCTGGCACCTGATTCAGATGAAGATATTGAAATCTTAGAAAACTTTGCCGGTGAATTTGCTGCTAAATTGGAGGAAAATTAATGATTTTCAAGCTTTTCAAAAAATATCAAAGCGTAATTGCCTACTTATTTTTTGGAGGATTAACAACATTAATTAACTTTGTTGTATTTTTCATCTTTGACTCTGGTTTGCATTGGAACTACCAAGTTGCTAATTTTATTGCTTGGTTCTTATCTGTTTTATTTGCATTTTTTACCAATAAAGTTTGGGTTTTTGGCTCAAAATATACAACTGTTAAAGCTTTTTTCATTGAAATGTGGTCTTTTTTCTTCTATAGAATTCTTTCCTATTTCATTGATGCGGGTATTATGTTTGTTGGTATTTCTTTATTGCATGCTAATAGTAGTTTGACTAAACTTATTGACCAAGTAGTAATCGTAGTTCTAAATTACTTTTTTAGTAAATTTTTCATTTTTAAAAAACGAGATTAATTAAATATTCTTTTAAAAACCTCCTAATCATTCACACTTATTACTAATTACGGTAAAATATGTTGTGAGCATATTAGGAGGTTTTCTTTCGTGAATTTCTCATTTGAAAAAAAAGATTTCAAAAAATTATTTATTTGGTATTCAATTTCATTTGCGATAGTCGCTTTTTTTGTTTATGGCTCCTATTATTTTTCAGGCCATTCATTAATTTGGCAAATAGATGGTTCTCAACAACATTTACCTCTATTAATTAATTATCGCAGAGCTTTAATTGAATTTTTACACCATCCTTTTTCTGGTATAACGACTTGGTCTTGGAAATACGGATTAGGTGCTGATACTTTTCAAATTTATTCTTATTATACAGTTGGAGATATCTTTGCTTACCTAACCTTACTATTTCCTGCAAGTAAAATAATTTTTGCTTACCAGTTAATGATTATTTTACGATTATATTTTGCTGGATTAGCTTTTACATATTTTGCTAATCATTTCGACTTGAAAAAGTCAGTCATTATTCCAGGAGCAATGGTTTATATTTTTAATGCGTATCTTTTATACGCCAACGTTGCACAACCTTTTTTCACAACTGCATTCATAATTTTTCCACTAATTATCTTAGGTTTAGAAAAAGTTTTGCAAGAAAAATCCGCTTGGATGTTGACATTTGCATTCACTTGGATGTTAATCAATAACTTTTATTTTGCCTTTATTTTAGGCATTGGAGCTATGATTTATTTAGTAATTCGAGTCTTTTTCACTTATCGTAAGACTTTAAATTACTTCTTAATATTTCGGAAGCTCGCAGGTTCTACTATTTTAAGTTTGTTACTGAGCTCTGTACTTTTAATCCCTGAATTACTTGCAGTACAAAACTCTACTCGAGCTGGTAGTACTTTCGCCAATGGGTTAAAATTTTATCCACTCTACTATTACTTAGCCTTACCATCGCAGCTAATTAATGGTGGAAACCGTGATTTTTACTTTTGGAGTGCTTTAGGTTTTTCTAGCATCGCCTTTTTCGGAGTAATTTATGTCCTTGCTAAGTATCGAAAATATCCAGTTATGACTGCTATTTTCATCCTTAGTGGGATTATGCTTTTATTCCCCGCTTTTGGTGCAGCATTCAATGGTTTAATGTCTCCTTCAAATCGTTGGACTCTAATGCTTTGCTTACCAGTTTCATTATCTGTATGTATTTTACTAGAACATGTTAAGAAACTATCTCCAAAAATGTTAAAGTACATTACAATTACTACCGCTATTTATATCAGTATTGTAGGTATTAATTATTATTTCCAAAATAGTGAAAAATTATTTATTCCTATCATCTTCTTATTTGTATTTTTAGGTTTGATTTTTTGGTTACGTTTCATTGATTATAAACACGCTTATCGATGGGCAAATATTTTAGTATTGTTAAATGTTATTTTAAATGCTATTTATTTTGAAACACCTTATAATGGAGGTTTTGCTAATGAAATGTTACCAGCTGGTGCTTATGATAAATTGCAAAATCAACGTTATGCTGGTTTAGATTCAGATATTGATAATGATAATACTTTTAAAGTTTCTACTATTAGTAATAACTATTACTTAGGTGAAGACTTTAAAATGTATAACACTCTTAACGAAAAATTGCATGGACTTAGTTCATATTATTCCTTACAAAACAAATATATAGGTCAGTTTGCTTTAAATATGCAAAATGTCCAATATGAAACTAATGTGCCTCTGCAACAGTTTGATGACCGCTCAGTGATCTTAAACTTTTTAGGAGTTAAATATTTATTTACTCAGTTGAATCAAGAAAATGATACTAAAATTCCATATGGTTATCATCTCGATAAAACTACTCGTTTAATCTATGATGTAAACCAAAATTCTAGTAAAAACCAACAAACACGTAGATATGCTACTAAAAATAATTTTCCTTTGCTTTATTGGCAAGACACTGCTATCACTCCTAAAAATTACGATAAACTCAGTGTCTCTCAAAAGGAACGCTTATTAAGTAAGGCAGTCTTTACATCTAGTAATAATGCCAAAGGATTGAAAAAAGCTAAAATTTCCAATACTGATGTAATTGACATTCCTTATGTATTGGTTTCTAGTCGTGGAAATGTTATTGATACTAATAACTTAGAAAAACTTGATGCTAATGAAACTTACAAACTTGTTTTACAATTAGATAAATTGAAGGAAAAGAATAATCTTCCTCAAAATGTAGAATTACATGTTGAAATAAATGATATCAAGTACACTCCATTTTCTTTCAAGAAACAAATTGCACTGGAAGAAAAAAATCAAACAGATGATCTAACTAATGGTCTTCTAGCTGCTAATGAAAAATTGGCCTACTATAAATACTTTAGATATCATGTTTTGAAGGGATCACCTGATATGAGTTATGCTTTAAATATCAGCTCTAATCTTGGAACTGAAACAATTGCTCAACCTCGTCAAAGCAAAACTTCATTCTTTAAAATCGTAAACAGTGGAACCATGAATATGGGATATTTCAAGAATTTACCGGAGACTTTAAAACTTACTCCTTCAAAAATGGGAACTTATAGTTTTAAATTAAAGGTTTATGCTGAACTATTAAATACTAGTTACGATAAAGAAGTAGCTAAAATTCAAAAACATGCACTTCAAAACTTAAAATTCAATAAGCACGGTCTTGAAGGAAAAATAACTACTAATCGTACTGGAATATTAACTTCTTCAATTCCTTATTCTACCGGTTGGACTGCCACAGTAGATGGAAAAAAAGCTCCTGTTATTAGAACTAACCAAGCTTTTGTAGGATTAAAACTCCCTCAAGACACACATAAAGTTAAATTAGTCTATAATATTCCAGGTTTGAAACTAGGGATGATTACCTCAATCGTTGGATTAATTCTTTTAGCAATTAGTTTGATATATACTAAATTTAAGAAAAAATAATATTAAAAGGAAGCAAAGATTTTTTTGATCTTTGCTTCCTTTTTTAGTTGCTAACTCTTTAATTTAATTCAAACTCGTGTCCATATCCATTAGCTTGTGCTTTTTTTACAATCTTATCTGCAATATAAACATCTAAAACAGCTGTTCCAACTGTTTTAAAAATAGTTATTTCATCATCACTAGTTCTACCTTTTATTTTTCCTGCCACTAATTGTCCTAACTCACCAGTAATCATATCTTTACTAATTTCACCTTTATTTAATGGTTGAATAAAATCACCAGCTTCTTGCCAAACTCCATCAAGGGTATCAAAAACAATGGTTTTAGCTCTTTTTATTGTTTCACATGGTATTTCACACATTTCTGGCGTATATGCTCCAATCCCATTAATATGTGCTCCTGGTTTAACCCATTCATCATTGAAAGTTGCACGTTTTGAAGTAGTAACTGTTGTAATAATATCGGCATTTTCAACACATTCTTTAGCAGTTTGACATGGATAAATATTTTTATTGAATTTATCTGCCATTAATTCAGCAAACTTTTTAGCCCTGCTAAAATCTATATCAAAAATTCTAATTTCTTCTAAATCTCTAACTTCTATCATTGCTTCTAGTTGTGTTGCTGCTTGTCCACCAGTCCCTATCAAAGCTCCAACTTTAGCATCTTTTCTAGCTAATAACTCTGTGGCTGCACCTTGAACAGCACCCGTTCTTAACTGTGTCAAATAAGTACCTTCAATTACCGCACCTAATTCTCCAGTATCAGCATCTAAAGTTATTACTGTCGCTGGCACACTTGGTAAACCCTTAGAAATATTATCAGGATAAACAGAAACGATTTTTAATCCAGCAGCAGCTTGGTTTCCTCCAACATAAGCTGGCATATAAAGATTTTGTCCATTTTTTTCATCTATATCAATATTAGTTCTTAATGGCACCTTAGCTTTTCCTTCAGAATATATCTCTAAAGCTTCTTTATCTGCTTCAATCGCATCTCTCATTGTAAAACACTTTTTTATATCATCTTTTTTTAAAATTAACATTTATATTTCCTCCCTAAGCTTCTTCTTTTTGCTTTGATAACATAGTATAGGCACTATATAGCAAGACAATTACTACTAACCAATTTAAAAGATATGTATTTAGTTGCTTTACCAAAAATACAGCTACTAATACACCTAACACCCCAAAAGTTGCAGTGAATAGAGTTATTTTTCTACTATAGTCATCCAATTTAATAAATTGAACTGAACCAACCGGAACAGAGAATGTACATGCCCCCATCATAATAGGAAAAGCTGCAATTGGATTTAATCCTAGTAAATATACTGTCACCATCGTCAACGCATATGATCCAATCCCAATGTTATTCAACGCACCATATACAAAAAGTAAAAATCCTGCTAAAATCAGTTTCCAACCATATAATTCTGTTGCAGTCCCATTTGAAGGAATTAATTTTAACTGACCAGCAACGATCAAAAGTGAAGCGATAATTAAACCAATCCCTACAAAAACTTTAATGGTTTTTTCTGGCAATTTAACTACAAAACGTGGTCCTAAATATGCACCGATAACTTGGCAAATGATACAAACCAATAAAGTTTTGATACCAACTGATATTCCAGTAATATAGCTCAAAGCCATAACTGCTACAGGTATTACGCATTCTGTATTCAAAGTTCCTGGCAATTTTTTCATGCTTACCCATTTAGCTTTTTGATATAGAACAGTACCAATTGCAAAATCAGAAATTCCAAATGTTGATAAAAAGAATATAATAAATGATGACAATGCTAACCATTTGGAATCAGCTGGTTCTTCCTTAAATTCCTGCTTATGTTTCAATAAATCACGGATAAATACAGTTGCAAAGTATCCGTTTACAATTACAACCATTGTTAATAATATATACCTAACCATTTTCTTTCACTATCCTCTCAATAAATTTCCCTTACTCCTTCAAAATCCACACCATACTCTTTCTTTAGATCTTCCGGTAAATCTCTAAAAATCTTCAAAGTATACGCATCATGTTTTACATATTCTGAAGCTAAACTTATCATAGCTGTATTTTCTGTCCAAATTACATTTGTTGTATGATGATTAATAGTGCCGTACACTACTTGCTTGTTATCTGCAACAACATTAATCCAACGAGAACCGAAATCTGATAACTTATCCTTTTCAAAACCATGGTAATACACATTTTTAAAATCAAAATTATCTTCACTATCTTTGAACAAAATAATAACTACTTTAGTAAGTCGTTTTTCTGCCAATTTTATTAAATTAACCAGCTCATCATCAATATCAGAAGTCCATATTTGAATATATATACTTTCTTTTGCGTTACTGATAACATATTTTATTTTTTCAATCATACTTGTGTAATCATTAATCTTCCAAAGGTGTCCAGCATCTCGTTTAGGTTCTTTAATCTCTTTAAAACCTTGCTTCAGATTTTTTAAGTCATTCTTAAAAATATGCTCAAGTCTTGCTAAAAATTCATCTGTAGGAATTGCACGGTACATCTTATTTTCTGTTTGATTTACTAAAACCATATTCTTTTGTATTAAATTTTCTAAGACATTGTAAACTTTTGAACGAGCCACACCAGATAATTTGCTAACTTCATACCCTGTCATCTGTTCATGATTAATTAAGGTGAGATAAACTTTTATTTCTGATTCATTGAACCCATATTTTCTCATAATCGTTGATATATCAAGCATTTGATCTTCACCTCCTTATAGTAGTACCTTACAGTAACTACTATAATGCAATTGTCGATTAATTTCAAGTGTATTTTTTCACAAAAGTATTTTAACAGTAAAGATTGATATGTTTTTCACAAATTGTAAAAAAATAAAACTAGTCGTCAGAAAACAACTAGTCCTATTACTATTATTCAAACTCTATTGGCTTTTTATCTGTCACACCAAAATAATACGCAATTGCATCTAAAATTCGTTCCGATGCCTTTCCGTCGCCATATGGATTCTTTGCTTGTGACATTCTTTGATACTCAGCAGCGTTATCTAGCAACTCTTCCATTTCCTGTTTTACTTTTTCAGATTCTGTACCGACTAATTTTAAGGTACCTGCTTCTACACCTTCTGGACGTTCAGTTGTATCTCTCAATACTAATACCGGTTTACCTAATGAAGGTGCTTCTTCTTGAACACCACCAGAATCTGTCATAATAAAGTAACTTCTAGCTGCTAAATTATGAAAATCAACAACATCAAGTGGTGAAATCAAGTGTATTCTTTCTGTATTTCCTAAGATTTCTTTTGCTGCTTCTTGGACTGCCGGACTTAAATGAACTGGATAAATAACTTCTACATCTTCTCTTGATTCAACTACTTCGCGAATCACTTTAAACACACGTCTCATAGGTCCTCCCTGATTTTCGCGACGATGCATTGTTAGTAAAATTAATTTATTATCAGGAGAAACCTTATCTAGAATATCATGGTGATACCCTTTATCTACTGTTTGTTTAAGTGCATCTATAGCTGTATTTCCTGTAATATAGATATTATCTTCTTTATGGTTTTCTTTAAGCAAATTAGCTTTACTTTGAGTTGTAGGAGCAAAATACAAGTCTGTCATCGCATCTGTCATTTGGCGATTCATTTCTTCAGGATATGGGGAATATTTTTCCCATGTTCTAAGTCCAGCTTCCACATGTCCAATAGGTATTTGATTATAAAATGCTGCTACACTTGCAGCAAATGTAGTTGTTGTATCCCCATGAACTAATACAATATCCGGTTTAGCCTCTTTTAAGATTTTATCTAGATTGATTAGTACATTAGAAGTTATATCAGTTAAAGTTTGTCTAGCATGCATAATATTTAAATCATAGTCAGGCTTGATATGAAAAATATCTAAAACTTGGTCTAACATTTCGCGATGTTGTGCAGATACTGTTGTAATTACTTCAAAACGCTGACTTTGTTTTTGTAATTCCAATACTAACGGTGCCATTTTTATCGCTTCTGGTCTTGTTCCAAAAACCGTCATTACTTTTATTTTTTTCATTAACATCCGTCCCTCTTCAAAATATGTTTTCATTAAAAGTATAACAAATCCAGTGCTTTTATTGTCAGTTTTTATGGTATTTATGATATATTAAATTTACAAATCTGCTTTGAATGGAGGTCCATTATGACAATTCCAAATTTTAAAGAAAAACTACAAAAATATGCTGAATTAATTGTTAAAGTTGGTGTAAATGTCCAACCAAACCAACCAGTTGTATTATACATTAACGTTGAACAACAAGAATTAGCTCACTTAATTGTTAAAGAAGCATATGCTGCTGGGGCAAGTGAAGTTATGATTAAGTGGTCAGATACATTTACTTCTCGTCAATTTTTAGAATTTGCTAATCAAGAACGTCTTGAAAATATTCCTGACTATCTTGTAAAAGAAGCTGAATATATTGCTGATAATAAAGCTGCACGTATTTCTGTTATCTCTGAAGATCCTGATGCTTTTAACGGATTAGATCATAATCGTGTATCTACATTCCAAAAAGCTAATGGTAAAGCTTTAAATGTTGTACGAAAAGCCACTCAAAATAACGATTTAAGCTGGACTGTTGTTGGTGCAGCTGGTGTTAAATGGGCTGAAAAAGTTTTCCCTGATTTAAAGGGTGATGCAGCAGTTGACAAATTGTGGGAAGAAATTTTTAAAACTACACGCATCGATCAAGAAGATCCTATTGCTGCTTGGAAGAAACATGATGAAACTTTACGTACTAAAGCTGATTGGTTAAATAAAGAGCAATTTAAAGCTCTTCATTACACATCGCCAATTACTGATATTACTGTTGGACTTCCAAAGAATCATATTTGGGAAGGTGCTAGCAGTTATAACGCTGCTGGAATTGAGTTTATGGCAAATATGCCAACTGAAGAAGTCTTCACAGCACCTGATGCTCGTCACATTGACGGTTATGTCGGTTCAACTAAACCTTTGAGCTATGCTGGTAATATCATTGAAAATATGCACTTTGAATTTGAAAATGGCAAAGTTACTAAAGTCACAGCTGATAAAGGACAAAATATTTTAGAAGAACTTATCAAAACTGACGATGGTGCTACTTCATTAGGAGAAGTTTCATTGGTTCCAGATCCATCACCAATTTCACAATCTGGTATTACTTTCTTTAATACTTTATTTGATGAAAATGCAAGCAATCACATGGCTTTAGGTGCTGCTTATCCTTTCTCAATTCAAGGCGGTACTAAAATGTTGGACGAAGAATTAAAGGAACACGGCATCAATATTAGTCAAACTCATGTCGACTTCATGATGGGCTCAGCTGATATGGATATTGATGGTATCAAAGAAGATGGTACTGTTATTCCTATTTTTAGAAACGGTGACTGGGCATAAAAACAATACTGCTAAAATGCGCTTGAGAGGAATTTTTCTCAAGCGCTATTTATATTGTTTAAACATATAACTTTGCTTTACATAATTTATCACCACTTACTAACATTTTCTTATTTTCACACAGGACCAATTTTTTAATTTCTGCAATTTCTAATTTTGAAAACGATTATTTTGTATAAATTAAAAAATTGGTCCTATATCCAAATCTTGATAAATTGCTTTTTCTACTTTTTTAGCTTGCATAAATATTTATCTTAAGCTATTCTTTTATTCGTATAATCTTATTACTTTATAAAGAGGTGGAAATTTTAATGGATGACTTAAGCAGTAAAAATTATATTTCCTGGCCTATTCTAACTCTAATGGCCTTTGTTACTGTTATCGGTTTTGATGACATCATGTATAACTTCCAAAACCAAGGAATGACTGTTATTACTTCCTGGGTTTTGATGCTATTTTTATATGTTATTCCTTATTCTTTAATCGTTGGACAACTTGGCGGTATTTTTAATAAAGAAGGTGGTGGTCTTAGTTCATGGATTCGTGGAACTAACGGAGAATTTCTCGGTTACTTCACTGCTTGGACTTATTGGGCTGCTTCCGTACCTTACGTAGTTGATTCTGCAAATTCTGTTGTAGTTGGTTTTGGCTGGGCATTTACTGGATCAAATAAATTTCAAGATACAATGTCTAATGCCGAATTTACATTTTGGACTTTTTTAATTTTCATCGTATTTATTTTTATTCAACGTCACTTGAAAAATTCAATGGAACTCCTTTCTACAATCGGTGGCGGTATGATGTTCATCATGACAATTTTATTTGTTGTTTTAGCCTTTTTTGGTTTAGCTAAGAATGGCGGTCATATGGCAACTCAGCCTATGACTTGGAAAACAATTATCCCTAAATTTGATCTAAAATACTGGTCAACTGTTGGTATGTTAATCTATGCAGTTAATGGTTGTGAACTCATTGCTCCTTATGTTACTAAGATGAAACAACCTAAGCGTGATTTTCCTAAGGCAATGATCGCTTTATCAATCATGACAGCTTTCTTAACTATTTTTGGTTCATTTGCATTAGGTATCTATTTTAATGCTTATCACTTACCAAATGATTTAAAGATGAATGGTTCTTACTATGCTTTTCAAGCTTTAGGACAACAACTTGGTGTGGGTAAATTGTTCATGTACATCTACGCTTGGACTTCTGTTCTTTATATGTGTGCTTTACTAGCGGTTCTATTAGATGCTATGACACGTATGTTAATCTCAGATACTGGTGATAAATTCATGCCTAAATTCTTACGTAAAACTAATAGCGATGGCTTACCTATTAATGGCTATATTTTAACTAGCTCATTATCAGCTTTCATCATGCTATTAGGGGTATTCTTACCAGAAATGAATGATGTATTTAATTGGCTTTTGAATTTAAACGGTATTATTTCTCCTGGCGTTACCTGCTGGATTTTCTATGCCTTCATGCGTGTTCGTAAAAATTCAGCTAAATATCCATCAGAATATGTTTACATAAAAAATGACAAACTGGCTTATATTGTTGGTTTCTTATTACTTGCTGTAACTGCTATTGCTACTATTTTGGGAATTACACCTCAAGATGTTAAGCAATTCAGTCATACATGGTGGTATGAATTAATTATTAATATTGTTGCAATTGTAGTTTTAATTGGTTTAGGTGCTATCTTACCTTCTATCCGTCGACGCGAAGAAAAATATGGTATCGCCTTTAATAAAGGTCAGTGGATTGCTATTTTAGGCATCGTCATTGTATCTATTATTTTTAATCTCTGGCTTGGTGGTACTCATCTAGCTTGGCGCGGATTATATATTGCAATTGAATCAATTATTGCCTTGATTGTAATTACTATGATAGGTCGTAAGAATCCAAATATTTAAAAGAAATGAGGATTAGAGTTCTTTCTCTAATCCTCATTTTTATACGCAAAAAAAGATATTAACCAAAATCAGTTAATATCTTCTTCTCTCAATCACATCTTATTCTCTTATTTACTTATTCACTTTATTCCACACTTGATTAAACAATTCATAGCTAAAATCTTGTGTACTTGGTACAACTTCATCAGCTTGGCTTAATTCATCCTTATCACCAACTGCAACTGCAACCATTCCTGCAGACTTGATAGCAGCTACTCCAGCTACTGCATCTTCTACGCCTACACAATCTTTAGGATCTAAATTAATTGCTTCAGCACCTGCAATAAAGATATCTGGAGCTGGCTTGCCTTTAGCTACCTTAGCTGGATCAGCAATTGCATCAAACTCATCAATGATTCCTAGCTTTTCTAAAATATGTGGAGCATTCTTAGAGGCAGAAGCTATTGCTAGTTTCATGTCATGTTCTTTCAACTCATCAAGTAATCTTTTTACTCCTGGTAAGATATCATTTTCAGTTAATTGACTATCAATTGCTGCTACGTAGTAAGTATTTTTTTCATTTGCCATTTCAGCTACTTGATCACTTGTATACTTATCGCTCAAATTACCAAATTCCAAAATTCTTTCTAAAGATTCAATTCTACTAATTCCCTTCAACTTACTTTCAAATTCAGCTGGTAGAGTTAAATCAAATTTTTCTTTTGCAAGTTGACTCCAAGCTTCAAAGTGAAATTTAGCTGTATCAGTAATTACACCATCTAAATCAAATACTACACCCTTCAAACTATTCACCTACTTTTCTGTTGTTAATGTCAAAGATTCACCATTTAACTTAATTGTTAAATCATCGCCTTTTAGCAATTTAATAGATGAACCTTCTTTATTTACAGTAACTTCAAGTAATCTGTCACGGAAGTTAATACGGAAGTTATAACCTTCCCAATCTTTTGGTACAAATGGTGAGAATTGAAGTTCATCATCAATTACTCTCATACCAGCAAATCCTTGAACAATAGCTAACCAAGAACCAGTCATTGATGTGATATGCAATCCATCATTAGTATCATTGTTGTAGTTATCTAAATCAAGACGTGCAGTTCTAGAATACATTTCTACAGCTTTATCTTCTTTGTGCAAATCAGCAGCAATAATTGCGTGTACAGAAGGAGATAAACTAGATTCATGTACTGTTAATGGTTCGTAGAATTCAAAGTTGCGTTTCTTAACATCTTCTGGGAATTTATCGATAAAGTACCAAATTCCTTGCATTACATCACCTTGCTTGATATATGGTGATCTTAAAATCTTATCCCATGACCAATTTTGGTTTAATGGTAATTGATCAGCAGGAATATCAGCTACTGGTGTTAAATCTTTATCTAAGAATGTATCATGTTGTACAAAGATTCCTAATTCCTTGTCTTCTGGTAGATACATATTATCTGCAATTTCATGCCACTTGTTACGTTCTTCTTCAGTAAGTCCTAATTCAGCTAATTTTTCATCAGAAACCTTATCTGCAATTTCATTAGTGTAATTTAAGCACCATTTAGCAAGCATGTTTGTATACCAGTTATTATTTACATTGTTTTCATATTCATTAGGACCTGTTACACCATGAATCATGTATAATCCCTTACGTTGTGAGTAATGCACCCTATCTGCCCAGAAACGTGCAATACCTGTCAAAACATCAAATCCATCATGTGTCACATATTCTTCATCGCCAGTATAACGTGTATAGTTGTAAATAGCATATGCAATTGTACCATTACGATGAATTTCTTCAAAAGTAATTTCCCATTCATTATGGCATTCAATACCATTAAACGTTACCATTGGATATAAAGCACCTTTTAGACCTTGTTCTTGTGCGTTATGGTATGCACCTGGTAATTGATTATGACGGTATTCAAGAAGATTATGAGTAACTTCTTTATCAGCCAATGCTAAGTAAAGTGGAACAGCAAATGCTTCTGTATCCCAGTAAGTTGCACCACCATACTTTTCACCAGTAAAGCCTTTTGGTCCAATGTTTAGTCGAGCATCATCGCCATAGTATGTTGAGAATAGTTGGAATAAGTTGAAACGAATACCTTGTTGTGCTTCGTCACTGCCTTCAATCTTAACGTCAGCTTTTTCCCATCTCTTATCCCATGCTTCTTCATGGGCAGTTAATAATTCACTAAATGTCTTTTCTGCTTGTGAATCTAATAATTTACTTGTTGCTTCATCTAAGTCTTTCTCATCTGCATAGTCACGAGATGTTGTAACAATTACACGTTTTTCAAATGTTACTTGTTCATTAGCTGCCAATTCTTTAGCAAAAGTATTAACAACTTGCTTGTCTTCTTCTTTACCTAAGCCTTTAGCTTCCATGTCAGTAACATGATGCATTGCCATCTCAGTAGTAAATTGAGGTGTACCAAAATTGTTTGGAATTGTTTGTGCAACTAATCTTCCATCTTTAGCAGATACTTGTTTACTCAAAACATTCCAGAATTGTTCATCATAATTCGCATCTTCATTGTATACATCTGCATCAATTACAGAATCAACTTCTAAAGTTACAGGTTCTGAGCCCAGATTTTCAAAAGTTAATTTATTAGCATATAGTTCTTTAAATGCAATACTTACAAAACGAGTAGATGTTACCTTTACCTTAGCTCCATCTTTATCAACTACATAGCTACGAGTTAAAATACCTTTCTTCATATCAAGACTAACTTCATAATCAGAATAACTATCTTTAGCTAAGTCAATGGATTCACCATTTACTTTAATATCAACAGATACAAAGTCCACAGCGTTTATAACTTTACCAAAATAATGTGGGTAACCATTTTTCCACCAACCAACAACTGTCTTATCAGGGAACCAAACTCCACCTAAATAGATACCTTTATGTGTATCGCCAGAATATTTTTCTTCAAACATCCCACGCATACCCATATATTCGTTACCAATACTTGTCATACTTTCTTGTAATCGTTTATCTTCAGGCTTTAGTTCATGAGAAATAACTTTCCATGGATCAACTTCAAATATTCTCTTCATAATTAGACTTCCTTTCAAACTATACTTACTTTATATTTTATTTCGTAATTTTTTTCCTGACCATCATACAACCTTATATCACCAAAATCTGGATGATGCAACGAATCAGAAACTGTTTGAGCTTCAGTTGCCACTGCATTGTAAATACCCTTGTCATGATTAGCTACATCTATAGGATCAGCTGTAAAAACAATCAGTCCATTTCTATTACTAAAAATATCTATATTAATATTATCTTCCATATTGGTAAGTCTAGCAACCACTTTATCGTCACTAGCATCAACTTTATAGATATCGTCTAAACCTGCAATTTCATCAGATCTTAGTTCTTCTATTACATTTGATAAATATTTTTCTTTTTGTAAATTATACTTCTCATTCGTATCAAAATTACCAGTTGGAATATTTTCCACATCTGTTTCTACATGTTGACCAGTAGGAATTATCAACTTGGAATTCTTCAACCCTTGTGGTAATCTCCAATAGACATGCACCGTTGGATCAAAAACTGTACTTCCAATTGCTTTAGCCTTATATCCCACACTCAAGCAATTATCATCATCCAAACTATAACTTATTTCCAAGTCTATATCTCCTGGATAACCATCTACTTCATGTTTTAATCTCGTAAATAAGATTAAAGTGTTTCCTGTAATTTTGGCATCCAAGATTTGGGTGCTTAAACCATGTGAGCCTCCATGCAATGCATTAGAACCTTCATTAGCTTCTACTGTATATTGCATATTATCAAGTTCAAAACTTGCACCTTTTATTCTTCCAGCAACTCTTCCTATTTGCTTACAAATTTGAAAGTTATTTTCTACATACTCATTAGGTGTGTCAAAATTAACAACCAAATTTTTCTGCTTAGAATTTACTACTATTGAGAATTCTTGAATTATTCCTGCCAAATTTAAAATTCCAACTCGTGTTTGTTGCTTATTTTTTAGAATATATTTTGAAATTTCTTTATTTCCAATATATCCAAAATGTTCTTCTTCTATCATAAATTATGCCTCATGTGTTTCTTTAATTAGTAATACTGAAAATGCACCTAATGCTAAAACAATTCCGGCTGCTAAGAACATATTTGCTTGATGTCCGCCTAGTAGAGGGAATAAACCAAAACTTAGTAAAGATGCAACGATTTGTGGTAAACAAATTGAACCATTAAATAAACCTAAGTATGTTCCCATGTGATTTCCTGATAATGCATTTGTAACAATTGTCAATGGATATGTATTAATACCTGCCCATGCAATACCTACAAGAATATAAGAAACAATCAAAACATATTGATTAGAAACAAAGAAAATTGATAAGAATCCTAATGCACCTAGTAATAAACTTGAGAAGTAACCTGCTTTGTGATATTTATTAGGAACTTTAGCTAATACATATGACCATACAACAGCTGCGATAGATTGAACCGCTGCCAAAACTCCGTACCAGTTACCAGCTGCTTGATATCCTTGAGATGTTGCGTTTGTTGTATGCCATACATTTTCAGCAATTGCACCAGCTGAATATGTCCACAAGTATTGGAATGCAAACCAGCAGAAGAATTGAACTAAAGTAACTGTCCAGAATGCTTTAGGTGCTGTCTTCAACAATTGAATCCAACTAACTTTTTCTTCATTTGCTTCTGTAGAAATACCATGATATAAAGCATATGTTTCAGGATCATATTCTTTTACTTTAAAGATGGTAAACAAACTTGTAATGATAAGTAATGCAGCGCCTACATAAAATGCTACCACAACAGTTTGAGGAACAACCCCTTTAGCAGCTGTATTCTTTAATCCCATATATGCAAATAAGAAAGGAAGAACAGCTGCGATTACAGCCCCTGTGTTGGATAAGAAACTTTGAATACCATATGCATAACTCTTTTGATCATCATTTACCATATCACCAACCATCATTTTAAATGGTTGCATAGCCATGTTAGATGAAACGTCTAAGAACGCAACAGTTATAGCACCAAATAGCAAAGCTGCTAATGAACCATATCCAAAACCAAAACTACCAGAATTAGGCAATAAAATCATTACAATAACGGCAATTAATGTACCTAATAGTAAATATGGCAATCTACGACCACCTAATTTTGGTGCCCATGTACGGTCTGAATAATACCCTACAACCGGTTGCACTAATAAGCCAGCTAAAGGTGGTAAAATGAAGAACCAACCAAGACTATTAGGATCCGCACCTAATGTTTGGAAAATTCGAGACATTTGCGAACTTTGTAACGTAAATGCTGTTTGAACTCCTAAGAATCCAAAGTTTATCATCCAAATTAAACTTCTACTAACGTCAGGCAAACCTTTTGTTGCTTGTGAACTTTGCGCCTTTTCGCTCATATAAGATCACACTCCTAGATAAATGTAATAAAATTATCAAAAAATGAAATCGCATTCTTTCATTTCGACAATGAATATAATAGCAGATAACGTTTTCTTTTGCAACCGTTTGCGATAAAAAATTTTAAAAAAATCACAATTTTTTTCGTGACTTTTTAATGCTCTATAATTTTATGTGGAACAATTATGTGTTTAGTCCCCACATCTAATGTTTTTTGCCCATTATTTATTGCTAAGACAGCTGCTTCTGATCCTAAAAATCTTGGAAAAATTTCTACTGCAGTTATCATAGGTTTAGCAATTTGAGTATAGATAGAATTATTAAATGTTACAATTTCATACTTTTCTAAATCTATCCCAGATTCTATCAATATTTGTTGAACAGTTAATCCTGTTATATCATCACATGCAACAATCCCATTTACTTGTGGATTTGCTTTGATAAAAGTTAATAACTTTTCCTTATTTTCTTCCCGATTATCACTTGAAAAGTTTAATTTATGTGAATTAAATAATTTTTCTTTAACCGCTAGCCTATATCCTACATATCTATCATCTTGTACCATTTCGTCTAGATTAGTATATACATAGCATATATTTTGATGTCCCTTATTGATTAGATAATTAGTCGCATCGCTACTAGCTTGAATATTATCGTTATCCACATATGATGTACTTTCAATATTGTCATATGGCTTACCCACAATCACATAAAATACATCTTTTTGCTTCTTAACATATTCTAGAATCGCATCATTTTCTTTCGAATAAAGAAAAATAAAGTTCTTAACATTACCCCTATTTATCAAATTATCTATATTTTGGATTAACTCTTCTTCTTTTTGGCCTGTCGCTAACGAAACTATATAATCATGTGCATTACAAATAGTCGAAATTCCTTGAAGTATTTGAATAAAGAATGGATTATTACCAACGGATTCTTCTCTTATTGGTAAAATAACCCCAATTGTTTTTGAAAATCTATTGGCCAAACTTTGTGCAGCGTAATTAGGAGAAAAATTCAACTCCTCCATTGCTTTTCTTACTTTTTTCTTTGTCTTTTCACTAATTAAATTACTATCGTGCATCGCTCTTGAAGCTGTTGATGGAGAAACACCAGCTAATTTTGCAACATCTCTAATTGTAGTCATACAATCCCTCGTATTTCTCTTAAATTTATCCTCATCTCTACTATACAATATTTAACATTAAATTTTCTACCACAAATTTCATGAAAGCCTATATAAAAAAGATAGTTAACATTTAACTGTCAACTATCTTTTCTCTATTATTCTTTTGTACTACGTTTTACATCTTTAGGATTCAAAATCATTCTTTGTTCCATTGCTGGTATTCTTCGTTTCTTCAATAGCAATGGTACCTTTTCAACCTTAACCTCACTAAATTCAAGTCCAAACCATTGAATTGGGTTAGTACTATGGTTTTGAATAAAGATTCTGGCAGAAATAAGTAAATGTTGCCATCCTCTTACTCTTGTATTTGGAGATAGTAGTTCTTGAATGATAATAAAGCGGAAATCCCCTATCTTTCTTCCAGGCATAGTTGTATACTTTTGAGGTTGTTCATCGATAATATCATTTTCGATTAAGTCTTCAACTACTTGTCTCAAATAAAGGTTTACGCGATGATCCATTTTAAATCCTAAATAAAGTTGTAGATTAACAATGTTTCTTGTTCCCATCATATCAACTGTATAATAATTTGTATATGGATCACTAGTAGTATTAACTGTTACAAACCAATATACTTTGGCTTTCTTAGGAGACTTATCTAAAATTGAATACAGTGTTTCTCTTTTAACTTTATAAGTTCTTTTATCTACTTTAGTCAACATTACTAAATTACTGATATAAAGTGGAATCCTATCATCATTTGATAGTTCCTGTAATACATCTTTATAATCACTTAACGATACCCATTCTTCTTCATCACTTAGATAATCACGTAATTTATTACCAAAATACCAAATTACCATAATTAATAGTATCAGAAGCGTGATTAATAGAGTTACGTAACCACCATGTGTAAACTTAGTTAAACTAGAGATTAAGAATATCAATTCAACTGACAAGAAAACAGCTAAGAAAATCCCATTAAACACTACATTTACTTTATCCTTAAGATATTGTGATAACAAAATAGTTGTCATAAGCATTGTAATTGTAATTGCTAAACCATAAGCTGCTTCCATTCTTTCAGAAGTTCTAAAGTATACCAAAACTAACAGAGTACAAATACATAATGACCAATTTATCGTACGAATATAAATTTGACCTCTGGATAAAGAAGGATGTTCTACTTTCATTTTAGGTAGTAATTTCAATCCGACTGCTTCTTCAACTAATGTGAATGATCCAGTAATTAAAGCTTGAGAGGCTATGATTGCAGCAATCGTTGAAATTAGTACGCCAAATAAATAGACACTGGAAGGTAGCATCTCATAAAACGGATTAAAAATATCACCAGTAGTTTTAAAATTACCAAGATTTTTAATCAAATATGCTCCCTGTCCAAAATAATTTAATACTAATGCCCCACAAACAAATGGCCAAGTTAAATATATACTTCTCTTACCAACATGACCCATGTCAGAATATAAAGCTTCTGCCCCGGTTGTTGCCAGGAAGACACTTCCTAAAATAAATATTCCTACTTTATTAGCAGGAGAAAACAACAACATTAATCCATAATGAGGTGACAAAGCCCTCAATACCAGTGGCTCATGAATTAAGTTAACAATTCCAAAAATTGCTAGAAATGAGAACCATAACAACATCAATGGTCCAAAAGCTTTACCAATAAAACTTGTACCAAATCGTTGAATCAAAAATAGTACTAATAGAATTACAAATGTTACTAGATTAACTTCTAACTGTGTATTTATCCACGGCTGAGAACCAATCGAAATACCCTTTAAACCTTCAATAGCACTCGTTACAGTAACAGCAGGTGTTAAAGTTCCATCTGCTAATAAAGCCGCACCACCTAGTAACGCCGGTAATATCAGCCATTTTTTCTTATTACGTACCAATGCATATAAGGCAAAAATTCCACCTTCACCGTGATTATCTGCCCTCAACGCTATTAAAACATACTTTATTGTTGTCATTAACATTAAAGTCCAAAAAACCAGTGATAGACATCCAATTATGTAATCTTCGGTTAGCCCATTTAATCCTCCAGCATCCATAATTAGAGCTTTCATTACATACAAAGGTGATGTCCCAATATCACCATAAACTATCCCTAGAGTTATTAAAGCTCCCCAAAAGATTTTTCTTTTTACTTTCATTTCAATCTCCAATCGTTTTTAAATACTTAAAAAGCCGGGAAAACCTACTGGCTCCCCCGACTGTTTAAATTGCTATCTCGGTATATAACTTCGATAAAATGCACTCAATCGGATTTGAACCGATGACCTACCGCTTAGGAGGCGGTTGCTCTATCCAGCTGAGCTACGAGTGCATTGTTAATTATTGACAACACCATATAGTATAATAAATTAAACTTGGTTTAGTCAATAATCATTAAATTAAAAATATTTATATTACTAATATCCAGTTTCTAGATGTTTTAAAACCTTTTTAAAGTTATGTTTCTTTAACCAGCCCAAAGATATATTAGTTATTTTATTAGCTACAGCTTTCAAAAAATTAGATGTAACTTCTATTTGCTCAAATGTAACTTCTACTTTATCTTGAGCTAAACTCTTAAATTTATAGGTTTCTGTAACATGACTATCAGCTGTATCAGTAATATACTGAAACTTTGAGTAAGGGAGGACACTAGTAATTGTAATTTGAGCTTCATTATACATATCAATCTTAGTCAAATAAGAATACCCCTGTAATTCATTCAAAGAAAGTTCCTGACCAGTTGTTTGAAAAATATCATACAACGTTTTATCAGCAATTCTTTCAAATAAATATTTAGCTGAAACATGTAAAGTCGTTACTGCTTTCATCCGCTCACCTCTAACTCTTACTTTGTCCTACTCTACTTATCTTTTTTACGTCCATGACGCTTGCCCTTATTTTTCAAATTACGCTTGCGCTTTTTCTTCTTCTTTTCTGTAGCCTTTTCTTCCTTACAAGTAGGCTTCTTATCTTTAATTTTTTTCTTTGTTGCTTTTTTATTAGGTCTTTCATCTTCTACTATAATCAATGCTTTTTCAGATTCTAGAATTAATTTTCCAGCATATAATATACCTTTTTCTATCACAAAATCTGTTCCAGACATTAATTGTTTGAATAAACGCAAATCATGTTCATTCCCCAAGTTAACAACAATACCATCTGCACCCATACGACCAGTTCTTCCTGCGCGATGAATGTAAGTATTAGTATCCTTAGGTAAATCATAATTAACAACTGCTGGTAAATCAGGTAAATCTAATCCTCTAGCAGCTACATCAGTTGTTAAAACAAATCTTATTTCTCTCTTACGTAACTGTCTTAATGATTTTTGTCTATCTACTTGTCTTTGTTCACTAGACAAAATAGCTACTGGTACTTTCATATGAAGTAACTTTTCTGCTACATCACGTAAAGTAGCTGTTTGTTTAAAGAAAACTAAAGCATAAAAATCATCAACATGTCCTAATCTTCTTAACATTTCAGTTCGTTTACGTGTTGGGGTTTCTATCATATAGTTAGTTACTTCACCACGTGTATTATCTTCTTTTCGAACATCTATTTTTTCTACATCAACACCAAACCAACGATGCAATTCAGAAAGAATAGGTGCTTCAGTAGCAGAGAAAAAGCTAATTTGTGCTTCAGATGGACAGTGACTAACGATTTCGCGTACATCGTTTAAGCTATCTTCATCACCTAACATCTCATCTGCTTCATCAATAACAATAGATTCAATTTTATGAAGCTTCAGTTTCTTTAGTTTTATTAAATTTAACAATCTACCTGGAGTTCCAATAACTACTTCAGGATGTTTCTTTAGTTTTTCAATTTGTCGTTTTACATTAGCACCACCTAACAAACCAATAACACTTAAGTCTAATAATTTAGCCCATGGTCTTATCGTATTTGTTAACTGTGCAGCCAATTCTTGAGAAGGAGCCATGATTAATAATTGACTTCCATCTTTGGGTAATATTTTTTCTAGCAATGGTAATGAATATGCTAAAGTCTTACCGGAACCAGTTGGAGCTAAACCTACTACATTCTTTCCTTCAGCTAATTTGGGATATACATACTTTTGAATTAACGTAGGTTCGGTAAATCCTTCTTGACGGAATTGTTCTTCAAATTTTGGATTCATTATTAAAATTAATCCTTTCTACTCTTCTTCATAATCACTTGGAAATTCTATTTTTGCATAGTAACGTAATTTATACATTACTTTATTAACTTCAACTGACATAGCTAACCATTCATCAGCAATATCTCTAGCTTCAAGACTATCTGGATTTTCTAATACATCAGCAAAATCTATAACTTCTGCTAACATTGGATTATTATCTGCTAACTCTGAAATAATTGTCTTTTCACCTTCGCCATTGACAATGTAAACTTCATTTAAATCTGCAGCATTATCCATAACAATTGTTTCTTTCTTACCATAGATTTCACCAGGTAAATATGAGTTTGCAGTTTTTCCAAATTGCAAAGTTACTTCGAATTGTGGGTAATTAAAAATTGCAATGCCTTTTCCATCAATTCCATTATTTAGCTTTGTAGCATAGTAATTTACACTATCTGGTACTCCAAACCATGCTAGTGCATCATACACCATATAAACCCCTAAATCTTGTAAAGCACCACCAGCAAAATCTGGTGAAAATACATTAGGATTCTTACCTTCTAAGAAGGCATCATATCTTGAGGAATACTTCATATAAGTCAAAGTTGCACCTTGAATTTCTTCCATTCCTTGTACAGCTTGTTGAACAGCTTTGAAGTTTTCTTCATGATAATGTCTAGCTGCTTCAAATAAAAATTGTTGTGGATGTCTTCTTAATATTTTAATTAACTGTGACATTTCTTGTGGATTAGATGTAATTGGTTTTTCTACAATTGCATGCTTTCCAGCCATTATTGCAGCTTTAGCTTGTTCAAAATGAAGACTATTTGGAGAAGCAATATATACTACATCAAAACTATCACTTTGGAAAAAATCGGATAATCGATCAAAATAGACAATATCCTCAGAATACTTGCTTCCAAATTCTTTAGCTCTCTTCATCCTTCTTGAATAAACAGCTGATAATTGCCATCTTTTTGTTGCATGAGCAGCTTCAACAAATTGGTCAGCAATCCATCCTGTTCCAATAATTCCTAGTCTGAGCATAATAATTCCTCCATATATAATTTATTACATTTATCATACCAAAAATTACTGTTATATTACAACGTAAACGTTTGCTTGTAAACGTTTTATTATTTCCAATTTGTAACAAAAATAATGAATTATTTCATTTTAGTTATTATTTATTTTTTCTATTCCACAACCAAAAAAATAGTATATAATAGTCGGTAATAAGAGGTATTTAGTGTGTTTTTAAGTTTGGAGGAGTTGATAGTGGTGATGGAACGTAGGCACTTCGTTAGGTCTAAATGGTTCTTAAAAGATGGCATAAAAAATTTTTTTCACGCTAAGAAGAAACATAGAAAAAACAAAATTACTATTCCTGCATTTTATTTTGGAGTTTGGATGTTTACTGATGAAATTAGTAAACGAAGTCATCGCTTAGAAGTTGCAGATAATTTGGAAATCTTTATCGATGGCAAGCGTCTTCCCGGTAAGATCGTTAGTCTAGATAATCGCGAATTATTGTTCCTAGATAATTATGGATATCATCTCCGTATAGATGCTGTTAATCAGCTTCCAGTTAGTGTTTATGATGAAGCAGATGATCGTGTCTATCCTTTAGAAAAATTAAATTAGCAATTATTTCACCAGTCTTAGTTTTAAAAGACTGTTTTTTTTACAAAAAAATGTACCAATCTTCATTGTTAGCTCTTAACTAACTTTTGAAAATTGGTACATTTTTATTTATATAACTTTATATTCCCACGAGTCCAAAGTTAACTCATGTTGGAATTTTTGTTGAATATTTTGTGGTAGACAAAGGTATTCACAGTTCTCTGGTGAAATGATTTGTTTATATTGAGTTAAATTCAACCAATTATACACAGAATTTCCTTGATCATCATATCTAACTATTGCCAAAGCAGGACAGTGTGATCCTCTTGCAATTACAAAGCCTAGACGACCTTCTTGTAATAAAGTATTTTTCTTTCTTTTATCAACAAGTTGTTTTACTTCTTGAATAATTCTACTATTTTTTTCCTGTCCCCATGGGAAGAATCTACGGTTATCTGGATCAGCATCACCTTCAACACCTACTTCATCTCCATAATAAATACATGGGACACCCGGTAAATTAAATAGTATTCTGAAAGCTTGAATTACTTTATTATCGTCATTATGCAAAACTGTCTTAATTCTTTGGGTATCATGTGTTCCGATATTATTTAAAGTATTAAGCCAAAAATCTCTTGGATAATTTTCTTGTAGCTGTAAATATTCATTACAATATTTCTTAATATCTTGTGAACTCTTTACAGACTCTAATAAATCCATTACAAAGATTCTAGTCGGATAACCCATAACACCTGTTAAATTATCTCCAACTGTATATTGACGGCGTTCATCATATGCTATCTTATTCGAAGCATCTTCCCAGACTTCACCTATCATTACTTGCTTATGATGTGAGTCCAAGTTCTTTCTAATTCCTCTAAGGAAATTCATTGGTAACTCGTCAGCAACATCTAAGCGCCAACCATCAACACCAAAATTATTCCACTTGGATAGTACACTTCTATTACTATCACCATAAATAAACTTCTGATATTCAGGATTATCTTTATCTATCACTGGTAAATCTTTGATACCCCACCAAGATTTATAATCATCAGGATAATGAATAAAGTCAAACCACGAATAATAAGGACTTTCTTTACTTTGGGCAGCTCCAACATTTTTCCCATACGACCCACTGGCATTAAAGTAGATACTCTCTTTGCCCACATGGTTGAAAACTCCATCTAAAATCAAGTGCATATTTTTCTTATGCATCTCAGTGATTAATTCTTTCAGATCATCTTCGTTTCCTATCATTGGATCAATCTTTAAGAAATCCGCAGTATCATAATGATGATTGCTTCGAGATAAGAAGATAGGGTTCAGGTAAATTGTAGTCACACCCAATTCTTCTAGATATGGTAATTTCTTTAAAATTCCTCTTAAGTTGCCACCATAAAAATCCCAACGTACAATCTCATTATTTTTATCACGAATGTAATAAGGTTTATCAGCAGTAGTACCATAAATAAAACTATTTGGCTTTCTTCCTTGAACCTCACCATTAGGCAATCCATTAGCAAATCTATCAGGGAAAATTTGATAAACTACACCTTGACGATACCATTTAGGACTTGGAACTTCTTCGTCAAAACATGTTAACTGAAATCTCAACAAATCTGATTGACTACTTACTTGTTGAGCCATACCACCTTGACGTTTTTCCAAGTATGATCTACCATGGCTAGTTTCAATTTCAAAATGATAGAAATATAATCCAGCTGTTCCAATTTGGAGCTTTACTTGATATAACCCATCATGATTTAAATTTTCTAAAGCATAAGGTACATCTTCTTCTCCATCCTTGGTAAGAATTAAATTAACATAATGAATTTCTTCATTCTCATCTGAAAAAACTTGTAGACGCCATACAACTTCGTGCCCTATTTTTACAGCTCCAAAAGGTTCTTTGTATAAAGAATTCCAGGCATTATAAAGAATATGTGCCATGTTTTTCATCCTTTAATGGACTAATGTTCCAAATATCTTCAGCATAACGCTTAATAGTATCATCAGAAGAAAACATACCACCGTAAGCAATATTAACCAAACTCATTTGGTTCCAATGACGCTTATTACCGTAAGTTCTATCAACCATTTCTTGGATATTTACATAACTTTCGAAATCTCTTAATACAAAATATTCATCATTGTATTTTGTAAGTGAATCAAAAATTTCTTGACCTTCAGCTTGGCAATTTGGAATTGTTCCATCTACAAAAGCATTCAATACACGACGGATTTCTTCATGATTGTTGTAGTAATCATATGAATGGTAATTACCATTATTGTAGTAGTCGTATACTTCATCCTTAGTTAAACCAAAGATAAAGATATTATCTTCTCCAACATAATCTTTAATTTCAATATTAGCACCATCAAGTGTAGCTACAGTCAAAGCACCATTAAGCATTAACTTCATGTTACTTGTTCCAGAAGCTTCTTTAGATGCAAGAGAAATTTGTTCACTAATATTAGCAGCTGGAATAATCTTTTCTGCTAAAGATACACGATAATCTTCCAAGAATACCACTTTTAACTTATCGCCAATTTCAGGGTCATTATTTACCATGTTTGCAACTTCATTAATGCACTTAATGATGGCTTTTGCATAGTAATAACTAGGTGCTGCCTTAGCACCAAAAATAAATACTCTTGGTTGGAAATCAGAGGCTACCTTACCTTGCTTAATGTCTAGATACAACTTAACAATGTGCATTAATTTCAATAATTGACGTTTGTATGCATGTAGTCGTTTAATTTGAACATCAAAGATAGCATCTGTAGAAACTTTAATTCCTGTTTCTTTTTCGATAAACTTAGCTAATCTTTCTTTGTTCTTCAACTTAGCATTAGCAATTTGGTTCAAAACTTTATTATCATTTTGATGCTTCAATAATTTTTGTAGCTTAGTTGGATCTTGACGCCATTCTGTACCAATTGCTTTGTCTAAAACTTTAGATAATTCTAGGTTAGCAATTTGTAACCAACGACGGTCTGTAATTCCGTTTGTCTTATTGTTAAATCTTTCAGGATACATTACATAGAAATCATGCAACACATCATCTTTAAGTAATTCTGTATGCAACTTAGCTACACCATTAGTACTATGAGAACCAATGATAGATAAGTTAGCCATTCTCACTTGATTATCTTTAATAATACGTGTACGTTCGATCATATCACGTGCATATTTACCTTGTTTTTCTTCAACAAAACGACGATCAATTTCTTGAATGATTTGTAGAATACGAGGTTGAACTTGTTGCATGATATGAACAGGCCATTTTTCAAGGGCTTCTGCCATGATTGTATGGTTTGTATAACTCATTACAGCAACAGTTTGTTTCCAAGCATCATCCCAACTCATATGTTCTTCGTCCACTAAAATACGCATTAATTCAGCTACACTCATAGCTGGATGAGTATCATTAATATGAATTCCAATATATTCACCAATCTTATTCATTGATTTATTGTACTTCTTAAAGTGACGAACAATACTTTGGATACCAGCTGATACAAAAAAATATTCTTGTTTCAATCGAAGAATTCGTCCAGATTCCTTAGAGTCATCTGGATATAGAACAGATACTAAATCTTCAACTTCACGTCTTTGTTCAATAGTTCTGTATTTAGTTTCTTCTGAAGATGGAATTTCAGCATCCCATAATCTCATTGTATTAACAGTGCCATTTTTATAGCCCACAATGGCAGTATCATACGGTACAGCTTTAATTAATTGTGCACCTTCATAAACTGGTTCAAGGTAACTTCCTCTGTCAACAAGATATACCTTTCCACCCAATCTAACTGTCACAGATTTACTTTCACGACGAATTTCCCAAGGATTACCACTATCAAGCCATTCATTAGGTAATTCAATTTGATAACCATCAATAAATTTTTGCTTGAATAATCCATAACGATAACGGATACCATTACCATTTCCTGGAAGACCGTCAGAAGCTAAAGAATCCATAAAAGCAGAAGCTAAACGACCTAATCCCCCATTACCAAGAGCCATATCTTTTTCTACTTCCGCAATTTCATCTAAATCGATGTCTAAATCTTTCAATGCATCTCTGACTGTTTCTAACCAACCCATATTGAGTAAGTTACTCATTAATAAACGACCTGGTAAAAATTCAATAGAGAAATAATAAATTTGCTTTTTACCATCTTCCATGTACTTCTTCCAAGTTTTACGCCAATAACGACTATAACTTGATCGTACAATTGAACTTAATGTTAAATAAAGTTCTTGAGGTGTTGCATCCTTTACATCTAAAGCATATTTTTCATCCAAACGATTTTTGAATTTTTCTTTAAAAACCTCTTTATTAAAATCCATGTTAACCCTCTTTCCTAAGCTATCCTTATTAGACTAATTCATTATACATATTTAGATATTCTTGACTCGCTGTTTCCCAACTAAAATCTTGTGACATAGCTTGCTTTACAACTTTTGTCCATGCTACTGGCTCTGCATACAAACGTAATACTTCTTGGATTTCTTGCATCATATAGAAGCCAGAAAAATCGTGGAAACCAAATCCTGTTCCTTCACCAGTTACAGGATTAAATGGTTGAACACTGTCTTGCAAGCCACCAATTTGATGAACAATTGGCAATGTACCATAACGCATTGAAATCATTTGCGATAATCCACAAGGTTCAAATGCTGATGGCATTAAGAACATATCTGCCCCTGCATATATTCTTTGGGCCAATCCAACATCAAATGTAATAGCAGCTCCAACTTTGTCAGGATAAGTATCTGCAAAGTATCTAAAGTCATGTTCAAAATTAGCATCGCCAGTTCCTAAAACTATCACTTGAACATCAAATTGAACTAAGTTTTGCATTTCTGAAACAACTAGTTGGAATCCTTTTTGAGCTGTTAAACGACTAACCATTGCAATCACTGGAACATCTTTACGTTGAGGTAAACCAAATTCCTTTTGCAAAGCTAACTTATCTTTAACTTTGCCCTTTAATTTTTTAGCAGAATAATTTGCAACAAGATTTTTATCTGTGGCAGGATTATTTCTTTCGTAATCAATACCGTTTAGAATTCCTCTTAACTTCCAATTATGCATTCTCAAAATTTCATCTAACCCTTGCCCAAAGGCTTCAGTTTGAATTTCACTTGCATAAGTTGGACTAACTGTATTTACCTTATCAGCATACAGAATACCAGTCTTCATGAAATTAACAGCAGTATCAAAACGAACAGTTCCATCATCGTAATATGAAGCATCTAAATTAAATAATTCTCCCAATACTTCACGACCATACTCACCTTGGAATTGTAAGTTATGAATTGTCAAAACTGTTTTAATGTTTTGATATGCATTAATCCAACCATATTTTTCTTTTAATAAAAATGGAATAAATGCTGTATGATAATCATTTACATGTAAAATATCTGGAATAAATCCAATTTTTTCTAACATTTCAATAATTGCTTGTTGGAAGAAGGCCCAACGTTCGCCTTCATCATAGTAACCATACAAGCCTGGTCTATCAAAATAATACAAGTTATCAATAAAGTAGTAAGTAACGTTATCCATTTCTAACTTTAGCACACCACAATATTGATCACGCCAGCCAACTTTTACATAAAAACTTGTTACAAATGATAGTTGGCTCTTGTATTCTTCAGCCATTCCTGTAAAGAATGGAAGTACCACTCTTACGTCATTATCAGTTGTTTTAGCAATTGTTTTAGGTAATGCCCCCATTACATCGCCTAAGCCACCTGTTTTAAAGAAAGGTGCACATTCACTACCGGCAAATAAAAGTTTCATTAGTCTTCAACATCCTCCCTAGGTGTATCTTGAATAACATCACTTGTTACTTTCATCTTCTTTTCAATAACTACAGGGTTTTCTGGAGTTCCGATAATCTTTACACCAGATTTAACTACAACATCTTTGTCTAAGATTGCATATTTAATTTCTACATCTTTTCCAATACGAGCATTAGACATGATTATTGAGTCTTCTACTTTAGAGTTTTCAGAGATAAATGTTCTACGTGATACTAAACTGTTTCTTACATATCCTTCAACAACGCATCCTGTTGCAAATTGACTATTCTTAACATCGGAAGTCTTAGTAAAGTGAGTAGCTACTTCATTCTTTGTTCTAGTAATAATGTGTTGGCTACTGTATAACAATGAATTCATATGATCGCCATTCAACATATCCATGTTAGCATCATAGTAACTCTTCACATCAAAGATATTGCACATGTATCCTGTGTATTCGTATGTACCACAGTTTAAACGACTAATCAAACTTAAGAAGAAGTCTTCTAAGTTAGCAGATGCACCTATTCTTTGACCTTTACGAAGTTGGTTAATTAAGTTTTGAGTTTCAATGATGAAGATATTCATTGATAAGTTGTAAATATCAGAATTATGTGGATATTCACTAAAGTTATGATTGCCCTTTACACGATTTGTTTGATCATCAATTTCTAAAATTTGATCATCAGAAGCAATCTTATCTTTTGGCATACGTTTGAATACAACTGTCATGTCATTCTTTTGTGCCTTATGAATCTTCAAAACAGCTTTCAAATCAACACTGTTTAACATCTTATTACCAACAAAAACAGTATATGTTGAACGTGATTTTTCTAAGTAATCAATTACATCATCAAAATATTTTTGACCTTCTACTTTTTGACGAACTAAATCTTGAGAAAAGTTAATATAGCGATAACTACCAATGCTATCTAATCCCCATTCTCTACCGCCACCTAAATGGTCAAAGTAGGATTTTAATTTAGCTTGGTTTACCACTAAGAAAATGTTACGAATATTAGCATTTACAATACTTGATAAAGCAAAATCCATGATACGGTATTTGCAGTCAAAGTAAAGAGTAGCTAATGCTCTTCTTTTGGTCAATGGTAGTAATTCCGTATATTCATGTTCATTCCCTAAGATTGCACACATTTTATTATTCTTCATGACTTGTCACCCCAACTACTTCTTTATTTCCGATAACTGCAATTTCATCTGTACCATCAATGACAACATCATCGCCGATAACAGCACCTTCACCGATAATTGCGCGATGAATAGTTACATTTTTACCAATCTTTGCACCTGGCATGATCACAGAATCTGTTACAACAGAACCTGTTTGAATTCTTACATTAGCAGATAAAATACTATGATCAACCTTACCTGCAATATAAGAGCCATCAACAATCATTGCATCTTTAATTTCAGCTGTTTCAGCAATAATTTGTGGTGGTGCAATAGGATTTCTAGAATAGATACGCCATGTTCTATCTTGTAAGTTTAATTCATTATTTTCATCTAAGAATTCCATGTTTGCATGCCATAATGAATCGATAGTACCAACGTCTTTCCAATATCCTTTGAAGTTGTATGCAAATACACTTTCACCACTCTTTAGGTAATATGGAATAACATTTTTACCGAAGTCCACCATATCTTGATTACGAGTAAAGCTATTTACTAAAACTTCACGTAATCTCTTCCAGTTGAAGATATAAATACCCATGGAAGCATGATTACTCTTAGGTTCAGCTGGCTTTTCTTCAAAATCAATAATACGATTATTGTCATCAGTATTCATAATTCCGAAACGTGATGCTTCATCCCAAGGAACATCAATAACAGCAACTGTTAATGAAGCTCCTGTTTCTTTATGTTGGTCAAGCATTGCTTCATAGTCCATCTTATAGATGTGGTCACCAGATAAAATTAAAATATATTCTGGATCCATTTGATCAATGTAACCAATATTTTGATAGATAGCATGAGCAGTACCTTCAAACCACTTGCTACCTTCATTATTAGAATATGGTTGTAATATTGTTACTCCCGCATTCAAGTCATCTAATCCCCAACTAGCACCATTTCCAATATGTGCATTTAGATTTAAGGGTTGATACTGGGTAATAACACCGATATTTTTAACTCCTGAGTTAACGCAATTACTTAAAGTGAAATCAATAATGCGATAACGTCCACCAAATGGTACAGCAGGTTTAGCTTGATTATGTGTCAATTTTCCTAAACGTGTACCTTTACCTCCTGCAAGGATTACTCCTAACATTTCATTTTTCATATACTACGATGAAGCGTAACAACTTCATCTCTCACCTCACTTTGTTCTTACCCTAGACATCAAACAACAAAAACAACCAAATTCTCTCTCTCTTTTTTTGCTTATTTCTTATGTGAGTGTTTCTTAGAACTTCGACGAGTTACCTTAATATCTTTAGGTTTCAATATAATTGCGCCTAAAGCTGGAACTGTTGTAGTAATAGAATGTTCATAATCTTTAAAGTTAACTTCTTCGCTAACACTATCAGCATTATGCTCTACCCATGTTCCACCAAATTCCTTCATCTCAGTATTTAAAATTTCAGTATATGTACCCTCATATGGGACACCAATTCTGAAGTTTCTTCTTTCAACTGGTGTAAAGTTTAAGATAACAATCAAGAAATCTTTTTTACGTTTACCATGACGAATAAAGCTTAAAACTGTATCATTATGATTATCAGCATCTATAACTTCTAACGTAGCATCTTGTTGACCCAATTCCCACAATGGTCTTTCTTCCTTGTAGAAGTGGTTTAAAACTGAAGTGAAATGTTGCATCTTAGCATTCATTTCATCTTGTAAATCTACCCACTCTAATCCGTGATCAAATTTCCATTCTAAGAATTGTCCCCATTCGCCACCCATGAAAAGTAATTTCTTACCTGGATGCATAATCATAAATGTATAAAGTGTTCTCAATTGTGCAAATTGACGATATCTGTCTCCCCACATCTTATGCATTAAACTCTTCTTACCATGTACCACTTCATCATGTGATAAAGGTAATACAAAGTTTTCTGCTTGCCAGTACATAAATGAAAATGTAACTAAATTCAAGTTATCTTTTCTAAAATATGGATCCATTTCGAAAAATTCTAATACATCATTCATCCAACCCATATTCCATTTATAATCAAATCCTATTGCTCCAGATTCAATAGTTCCTGATATTTGTGTACCTGATGAACTTTCTTCAGCAATAATCAAAGATTCAGGATGAGCGAACTTCACAACTTTATTGAATTTTTGTAGGAAAGCATATCCTTCTAAATTACGAGTATCTCCGTATTTATTAGGTTTCCATGGGCCTTCATCATAATCTAGGTAAATCATGTTTGATACGGCATCTACTCGCATACCGTCTAAATGAAATTCGTTAAGCCAATAAAAGGCACTTGATAAAAGGAATGATTGCACTTCTGGTTTACCTAAATCAAAATTCAAAGCTCCCCAACCTATATTCTTAGCTCTGTCTGGATCTTCATACTCGTAAGTTGGAGTTCCATCATAATATGCTAAAGCATCATCATTAATACTGAAGTGACCAGGAACCCAGTCAACCAAAACACCAATATTATTTTGATGGCATTCATTAACAAAATCCTTAAACTCATCTGGTGTACCGTAACTTGAACACAAAGCAAAGTACCCCGTTAACTGATAACCCCAGGATGCTGGAAGGGGATGCTCCATCAATGGCATAAATTCGATATGAGTGTAACCCATCTTCTTCACGTATGGTATTAACTCTGCTGTTAAATCCTTAAACGTATACAAACTACCATCTTCATGTTCTTTCCATGATGGTGCATGTACTTCATAAATATTGATAGGATTATTAAAATGATTCATACGTTTTTGTCTGCCACGCCATAGACCGTCATTCCATTTAAACGGTTCCAATTCTTTGACGACAGCTGCTGTCTCAGGTCTTTTCTCATATACCTGTGCCATAGGATCTGTCTTCATAATTTCTCTACCGTTTGCTTGTTTGACTAGATATTTATAATATTGATTTTCTCTAGATTCTTTTACCTCGATACTCCAAATACCAGATTTCTCATCTAAAATCATCGGATGAGATTTATCCCAATTGTTAAAGTCTCCACATACCCATACTTGTTTAGCATGAGGAGCCCAAACGCGAAAAACATAACCGTTTTCATCATCTCTACTAATTTTATGAACACCTAAAAAATTATAGAGTTCATAGTTCACACCTTGATTAAACATGTGTTTATGATTTTCTAGCGATTCTTGTCCGTGGCGTTCTTCTGTATTTACAGCCATAGACACCCCTCCTTATGTTGAATTGATAAATTTAAAATTATCTACTTTTATAATACAACGTATATTGATTTAAAGAAATAGCTTTCACAAATTTTATCAAAATCAACCGACTTTTTTAATCTATTTTTCATCTAAATGTATTTTTTACTAATTTTATTCCAATAAAAAAAGAGAGAAAAACTATTTTTTCTCTCTAAATTTCTCTTAGTCAGTAACAGTTATTATAAAGCCACCTGGAGCGATTTCATTTTTTCCAATATTACTTGCTAAAATTTTCTTTCCATCCACTTTTACATCTATATTATTCTTTCCAAAATTAAAAATTGATTGCACTTTACACCCAGGTAATTCTCGTATTAACTCAACACTATAATTACCCTTTTCTACTAAACTCCATGTTATATTACTATAATTTAATACTTTTGAATACTTTTTTCTTATAGCAATTAAATCTTTCATAAAATTGAACATTCTTAAATCTTGCTGACTTTTATCCCAAATCATGCATCTTCTACAATCTGGGTCTGGTCCTCCAGTCATACCAATTTCAGTACCATAATAAATACATGGACTTCCTGTCAACATGAACATAAATACTAAAGCTTGTCTTACTTTATTCTTATCACCCTTTGCTAGCGTCAAAATTCTGGCTGTGTCATGTGTATCTAATGAATTTAACATAACTTGATTATTTTGATCCCGATATTTCATTAAATTATTTATAAGTGTATCCTTCATATCTGTAATATTGATCTTATTCAAAATAATTCCATCAATAATTGCATCAGTAAATGGATAATTCATCACACCATCAAATTCAGCTTGATCTAACCAAGATTGAGCTGAATGCCAGACCTCTCCTACAACATAAAAATCTGATTTCAACTTATGAGTTTCTCGATAGAACTTCTTCCAAAAGTGATGATCTATTTCATTAGCAACATCTAACCTCCAAGCATCGATATCAAATTGTTCAATCCAATATCTAGCAATTTCTAACAAATAATCTTGCACTTCAGGATTAGCTGTATTTAATTTAGGCATATGTGGTGTCTTAGCAAAAACTTCATAGGTTAAATTTTCTGCTTGTTCCAGACTAATTTCATCATAAGATACTGGGAATTTATTAATATGGAACCATTCGGCAAAGCGGGATTTTTCTCCATTCTTTATGACATCTTGCCATTGCATGGAAAAGTCCCCCATATGATTGAATACAGCATCTAACATTATCTTAATACCACGTTCGTGTGCTTTATCTACTAATTCTTTGAATTTTTCCTTACTGCCAAAAGCAGGATCAATATTAAAATAGTCTATCGTATCATATTTATGGTTAGAATGTGCAGCAAAAATCGGACAAAAATAGATTCCATTAATTCCTAAGTCTTCCAGATAATCTAAATGATCGATTACCCCTTGAAGATCACCACCAAAGAAATTTGTTCTACTAGGCTTTTCACTTCCCCATGGCAATGTTCCTTTGGGATCAATTGAATGATCACCATTAGCAAAGCGTTCAGGAAAAATCTGATACCAAACCGTTTTTTTCACCCAATCTGGCGTTTTTATGCGATCTATTTCGTGGAAATAAGGCATTCTAAAACCAGAACTATTCTCTAAATGTGTCTTAGAATAACTCCAAATATGTCTATCATCATATAAAAATTCTTTGCCATTTCTAAATTTGATTTTAAAAAAGTATTGTAACCTTTTTAGTGGAACGCTCACATTTAATTGCCAATAATCATAAAGGCTTGTTGAAGCTTGTAGATTCATTTCTTGAACTTGATATTCCCAAATCTGCTTCTTTTTATCATTTATGGTAACGTCATATGGATCTCCATAATATAAAATTACATTTTCAACTTCATTTGTCCCCGTTCTTAACCTAATCTGAAAGTCATCTTTCTTTACTAAATATGCCATTTCACTATCTGGCCTGTGATAAAGTGCTGCTAAATTCATTTTTCTCAAATTCCCCCTATGCTATCTTGATACTTCCAATCAAACTTTTCTTAGAATCTTTTTTGTCTTTTCAATTGGATATGGTGCTTCTTCCTTATAATAATAATTTACATCAGCTATTTTAGCTTTTACTACATGATTATCAACACCAACTGGGATTTCAACCTCATCGCCAACTTGAATACTCTCATCATCAGTCAAATAATTATATTCTTTATATCCACCTTCAAAGAATACACCACAAATAATATATTCGCCTTTTCTGCGTAATCTCCTATTATAAACACTTGATTTAAAAATCTCTGTTTCATCTTCTTGTGAAATTATATTTGTTATATCTTTAATAAAATCTCCCCAATCTGTTGGAAGAGAATATTTATCATAAGTTCCCACATAAATCTTTCGATCATTTTGACTATTTTCAATTATTAATTGGTAATCCCGCTTTTCTTCTGGCTCAATAACATCTTTAGGATTGCCTAAGATTCTATTAAATGAATTAGTAAAAGAATAATTTTCTAAAAGTTCTTTCACCTTATTAGGAATTACATACGTCTTAGCGCTTTTCATTCCTTTGTCATCTTTTTGACTGTATTCAATTTTATCTTCTTTAGCAGTTATAATTAATTTTTCTATCTTGATCGTATCGCTTAAATTATGTCTAGTTTCTAAAATAACTTTTTTTATTTCATCCCTAATATCTTTACCATCAAATAACCATAAATAATCCAAGTCTAACTCTTCTCGAATATAACTTGAAATCTTGCTAACAGATTTGTCTCCATTTACTATACCTACTAATTGGTTCTTTCTACCATTTTCATCAGTTACATCCAAAGTCCAAGGTCTAGCATCTAAACCTATAATGTTACCTTCTCTATTATTGAAACAATCCCTTATACTTGCTAAAATCTTTTGAGTGATTTCTTCATCAAATTTAAATGTCCGATCAAAAAATTTTCGATCACCATTAATTTCTAATCTATAGCTATATCTCTTAACTCTAACTTTTCCATTTTTCTTTATTATAACTATTTGTTTTGTTTCTTCATTTTCTTGAGGTCTAAGTCGTAAGCCTCCACTATCATCTGTAACAATTTTAACTTTCTCTAAGGGAGCTTCAAATAAAACACTAAATTCACCTAACATTGTTACCGCTTCCTTTCAGATATAATTATACTAAAAAAAGCCATTAGGAAAAACCTAATAGCATCTTAAATTATTTAATTAGTTATTCTCTAAACTACACCTTGTGCTTCCATTGCTTCTGCTACCTTTAAGAAGCCAGCAATATTTGCACCTGCTACATAGTCTCCATCTAAACCATATTTCTTAGCAGCTTCATCAATATTATGATAAATGTTAACCATGATATCCTTTAACTTGCCATCTACTTCTTCGAATGACCAGCTTAGACGTTCTGAATTTTGACTCATTTCCAGGGCTGACACTGCAACACCACCAGCATTGCTTGCTTTACCTGGAACAAAAAGTACCCCGTTTTCTTGAAGATACTTTGTTGCGTCTAATGTAGTTGGCATATTTGCACCTTCACAAACAGCAAGTACACCATTAGCAACTAAATTCTTAGCATCATCTAAATTTAACTCATTTTGAGTTGCACATGGTAAGGCAACATCAGCTTTAACTGACCATACCCCACGACCTTCATGATATTGAGCACTTTCTCTTCGTGCTGCATATTCTGTTAATCGTTGACGTTTAACTTCTTTAACATCTTTTAACAGTTCAACATCAATTCCTTCTGGGTCATATACCCAACCATTAGAGTCAGAACATGTTACAACTTTAGCTCCTAACTGTTGTGCCTTTTCAATTGCATAAATAGCTACGTTACCAGCACCAGAAACTGTCACAACTTTATCTTTCAAGTCTTTACCATGATCTTTTAATAATTCTTCAACTAGATATAGTAATCCATAACCAGTTGCTTCAGTACGAGCTAAAGAACCACCAAAGGTCAAGCCTTTCCCAGTTAGAACACCTTCATATGTAGACTTTAGACGCTTATATTGACCAAATAAGTAACCAACTTCGCGAGCACCTGTTCCGATATCACCAGCTGGTACGTCAACATCAGCTCCAACATATTTATAAAGTTCAGTCATGAAACTTTGACAGAATGCCATAACTTCTCTGTCAGACTTACCTTTAGGATCAAAGTCCGAACCACCTTTAGCACCGCCAATTGGTAGTGAAGTTAATGCGTTCTTAAATACTTGTTCAAACCCTAAGAACTTAATAATACCTAGGTAAACTGATGGATGTAAACGAAGACCACCCTTATAAGGCCCAATTGCATTATTAAATTGAACACGATAACCATTATTAACTTGAACTTGTCCATTATCATCTACCCAACTTACTCTGAATAGAATTTGACGGTCAGGAGTTGTTAATCTTTCCAATAAAGCTTCTTTACGATACTTTTCTTCATCACTTTCGATTACTGGTCTTAATGATTCTAATACTTCTTTAACAGCTTGATGGAACTCAGGCTGACTAGGATTTTGTTCTACTACTCTTGAATAAACGTCATCAACATAACTCATTAGCAGCACCTCCAATTTTATCGTTGACCTAATTATATCTAATACATCTATTTAAAATCAACTGTTTTCTCATATTTTTTAAAAATAAATTAAATTTACCTAATCTAAAATTAAACTTAAGGCCAGATTTATTTAATAAAAAATATCGACAAGCCTTAAAAACTCGTCGATATTAATAATTATTGATTATCTCTTTGGTTCAAATACTAAGTGTTCATTTACAAAAGCATTGAATCCTAATTCACTTAATTCTCTACCATATCCTGAATTCTTAACTCCACCAAATGGTAATTCTGGAAGTGATGCCCAGCCTGAATTAATCCAAGACATTCCTGTTTCAATCTTAGCAGCTACTCGAGCAGCGTGTTCTGGTTCACCGAAAACTGTATTTCCTAAACCATAGCTTGAGTTATTTGCTAATGCAATTGCTTCTTCTTCAGAGTTTACTTTATAAACAGATGCAACTGGTCCAAACATTTCTTGATCAAAAATAGGATTATCAGGAGTAATATCAGTTAAGATAGTTGGCATAAAGAATTGACCTGGTAAATCAACTTTTTCATTTCCATAGTAAACTTTAGCACCATTTTCAACTGCTAGTTCAACCTGTTTCTCTAATTTTTCTTTAGCACTCTTAGAATTTAATGGAGCCAATGTTGTAGTTCTATCAGTAGGATCTCCCATGCGAACAGCTGAAAAGGCATCTTTCAATACTTCTAAGAATTCATCATACTTATCAGCCATTACAATAAATCTCTTAGATGAAGTACATACTTGACCAGCATTGTATAAACGAGCTTGTGGTGCTACTTCTCTAACTAGCTCCCAATCAGCATCATCTAAAATGATAAATGCATCATTACCACCTAATTCCATGGTAGTTTTCTTTAGACTCTTACCAGCTTCAGCAGCTACACTCATTCCACCACGTTCAGAACCAGTTAAGCAAACACCGCTAACACGCTTATCTGCAATTGCTTTTGCTACTTGATCATAGCTAATAAACATATTATTCAAACTGCCTTCTGGAGCTCCTGCTTCTAAAACTGCATCTGCAAAAGCTTGAGCTGAAGCAGGACAATTAGAGGCATCCTTTAAAATCATTGGATTACCGATAATAAAGTTTGGTGCAAATACACGTGCAATTTGGTAGAATGGGAAATTCCATGGTTCAACCGCTACCAAAACTCCAGTTGATTGCTTAATATAATATGCCTTTCCAGCATCTGTTTCTAAAGTACGAGGCTTTAAGAATTCGTCCGCCTTGTCTGCATAGTAATCACAAATATCTGCACAAAGATCTACTTCTCCTTCTGCTTCGCCAATTAATTTTCCCATATCATGAGACATAGTTGTTGCATATTCTGTTCTTCTTTCACGTAAAATATCAGCTACCCTATGTAAAATAGCTTTTCTATCTTCTAAGCTTTCAGAATCATTTCGCCAATCTAAATATAATTGGTGTGCTTTGGCTAAAACAGCTTCCAACTCTTCATCAGTTGCATTAGGAAATTCTTTTTCTACTTCATTTGTATATGGATTAATTGTCTTATATGCCATAAAAAGCACCTCTTTCTAAATTCGAGTACGCTTACATAATAATGCTATTATAAAAAATAAGCAAGTATTTTGCTTTGATTTTTCACAAAATATTCTAACAAATGCTTTTAAATTAAGCTTTATCTTGTGAAAAAAACTTATTATCACTTGCTTATTTACTAGTTTTTTTCGTATTCAATTATAATTCCTTTTCCATGTTGTACCAAATTTCCCCAGCATGTTCAGAAGATGATTTCCCTTTGTTTGAATAACCATTTTTCTCATAAAATCCCACTTTACTTTCTAAGCAAGTCAAAGAAATACCATCTATTCCTAACTTTTTAGCAATTTTCTCCAAATTTATCAATAAGTCACTGCCAATATGATTCCCACGATACTCAGGTGCGACAGCAACAGATAAAACATTTAAATACTTACCACTATCATCTGGCTTAGCTTGTGCTTCATACATCCAATCTTCTACATAACGAGCGTCAGTCCTAATTGCACAAATAAATCCTCTAATTTTATCATCTTCAACTGCTACCAAAAACGTCTCGGAAAAATTCTTAATTCTTTCAATAAAAGTAGCTTTACTTCCCGCTTCTTCCGGGGTAAAACCGCTTTGTTCAATTCTAACTATCGTATCTATTTCTTCTGGACATACCTTTTTAAATTCCATAATCTCTTCCTTTCAGGTTATCCAATATGATTTTCTTTTAAAATTTTTTCAACTATTTCTTCCATCTCAGGGGTTTTCTTCCATTCTTCAAATTCAGTAAAGTTTTCAGGTGGCATTTCAAAATTCTCATTAACATAATTTTCATATTTAATTACGTTAGTAGAATGTGGAATATTTAATTGAATAATTCTAACTTCTTTTATCATTCCACGAATTGCGGCTAATTCTGCACGTCCATTTTGAACCATATTTGAAATTTCATAATATTTACTGCCATCATTACGTGTTATTTCTTCAATCAAAGTCAATGTTTCATTACTTTTTCTTGCCATTTTACTTTTCCTTTCCCAACTATTATGCAATATCTATTTTAACTCAAATAATATTTTTCAACCATAGCAAAAGGAGCTGAGATATAGCCGAATGACTTTATCCCAACTCCTTGGCATAAGAGAGAAAGAGAATTGATTAGAAGGTAAATTTATTAAATACCTTACTCCATAATAATACTTCCATCTGTAAGCGGTGTCAATAAGTTTTTGATATTTTTATCTAACCTTTTTAATTTAATCTATATTTGGTTTAAATTCCTTGATATTCATACTATAATAGAGGTAGCTAATTTGTTAGGAGTTTTTTCTATGATTAATAAGAAGCAATTTAAGAGTAGTATTTTTCTAGGCTTTATTATTACCCTCGTTTATGTGATTCGCCTATATTTAAAAGGAAAGTTAGCCTTCGTATCAGTTTTACTTTCTCTTAATCTTTGGTACTTACCTTTGATTTTGCTTCTCTTATACTATTTTATTGTCAGTAGTTCAATCTATCTATTTTTTCGAGTATTAAATTACGTAGTAAATATGTTTAGATAATAAAATGTGGTAGTTTCTAATCAGCATAAACTGTTCAGAAACTACCACATTTGTTATTGTCCAATAAAAAATTGTAAAAACATTTGTGCAAAAAGGAAATATATTAATAGTGAAGTCACGTCACTTAAAGTTGAAATAAGAGCACCTGAAGCAACAGAAGGATCAACATTAAATTTTTCCATTATCATTGGAATTAAACAACCCACTAAATTAGCTATAATAATTGCGAAGAACATAGCTATTCCAACTACAAATCCCAAAACAAAGTTGGCCTTCCATGCCCCAACCAAAATCCAAATAATAATGCCAGTAACTCCACCAATCAAGATACCAGTCAAAATTTCATTTACCATAATTTTTAACCTAGACTCATCATCATCATTATTGGCAATACGTTTAATCGCCACAGCCAAACTCTGGGTACCTGCATTACCAAAAGCACCGGTAATAGTTGAAATAAATACTGCTAAAATTGTAGCTTGATTTAACAGGTATTCGAAATGTGAAACTAATAAAACTGTCAATAATCCCAATAACAACATTACCGTTAAACTTGGTAGACGTTTTTTAGCATTTTCAAAAGGATTTATCGTAACTTTCTCTGTATCAACACCAGCCAAACCTGAGTAATCTTCAGACGATTCTTCATCAATAACGTCAATAATATCATCGACGTTAATAATTCCTATTAACTTATCATCGTAGTCAGTTACTGGAATTGCTAAGAAATTATAATCTCTGATTGTTTGAGCAACTTCTTCTTGGTCTTCAGAAACTTCAACTGACATTACTGGAGTATTCATAATATCACTAATCATTGTATCATCATCATTAGTTAATAAATCACGTAGAGTTAAAACTCCGATTAATTTTTCTTCATCGTCAATTACGTAAACATAATAAATAGTTTCTGCTTCTAAAGCTTCACTTTTGATAACATGCATCGCCGATCTGACAGTTTGGTTACCCACAATATCAACATATTCTGTAGACATGATCGCTCCAGCAGTTTTATCTTCATAATGCAACATTTCTCTAATTTCAGTTGCCGATTCTTCTGGCAGTAACTTCATATATTTTACTAAGTTTTTCTTCTTAGCATATGCCAAAATATCAACCGCATTATCTGTATACATTGAATTAATAACTTGAGCTGCATAACGCGGAGTCATTTCTTCAAAGTAATTTGCTAATACCACTGGTTCTTCTTCACTAACATTAAAAATTTCCCCAACTTCTTCAGGAGTAAGATAGCGATACAATCTAGAACGTTGGATATAGTCCATTTCAGCAAAAATTTGTGCTTGCTCATAGACGTGTAAGTCTAAGTATTGCTCTCTAAAATCATGCGCCTTCTGTTGATTTAATAAATTTAAAATGGCATTGACTTCTTCTTCGCTCTCAATTTGTTTCTCTACCATTGCTAATCATCCTCCTTTCACTTTAAATAATTCATCATATCTTGGAAAATATTACTCTTTACTTTTATATACTGAGAACTAAATTGATCCCAGAATACAACCTCACTACAATGTAAAGCTTGACGTTGTAGTGGCATAGAAATAGCCCCACCATATAAAGTATCACTAACCAAAGGATATCCTAAATAGGAGCAATGTACTCTTATTTGATGGGTTCTACCTGTATGCAACTTTATTTTACAAAGTGTATTGTCTCTTATTCTCTCTTTTACAAAAATTTCAGTTTTACTTCTCTTAGCTTTTTCAGAGAATAGTACTTTCCGTTTAATTAAACTTGTACTATCTCTACCAATAGGTAAATCAATTATATAATGATTATTATGCAAAATTCCACTCAATATTGCTGTATATGTCTTGCTAATCTTATGCTCTTTTAATTGACTATCTAGTAAAGCATGAGCATAGCGATGTTTGGCGAAAATAACAATCCCTGACGTATCCCTATCTAGTCTAGTCACAATATGTGGGATAATTCCACGATATCCTCGAATTTGATAATAACCTACAACTCGATTAACTAAAGAGTCATTAGGATGCAAAGGTGAAGGAATTGACGCTACAAAAGCCGGTTTGTCTACTAAAAGATAATTATCATCTTCATACAAAATTTTAATTGGTACAAATGATGGCGGAACGTTCCGTCTAAACTCTTCGTCTGGAACAACTAAAGTTATTTTATCGTTCTTTTTTATTTTATCTATCTTACGCCCGGATTTACCATTTATCAAAATCTTTCCGTCAGAATACCTGACCTTAGCTAATAATCTTCTAGATATTCCTTGTTTTTTGAAGAAAGTTTTCAACTTACAACTAACATCTTCCGAATAAATCCAATTAATCTGCATCTTCATCACCAATGAACGCAGTTTGAACACGATGCCAGAAATGTGTATGGCGATACTTGGCGAAATGAATTTTCTTCTTCGAAATCTTAAACTTGATTTCTTTTATTTTCAATTTATGATAACTATCGGAATCCACAGTTAAAATAAAATCTGCAGCTCCTTCAGGTTCAATTGTTATCCAATCTTTAGGAGCAATAATCATTGGTGAACTTAATGTTCTAAAGACACGATTATTAATCGAACTTACTTCAGTTAATTGTAATACATCTAAAGTTGGATGCACTACCGCACCACCTAAAGATTTATTATAAGCAGTAGAACCAGTTGGAGTTGATACACACAAACCATCGCCACGAAAACGTTCAAAAAATTCGCCACCAATAAAAATATCAGTTACCATAGTACTACTAATACGACGAATAGTAGCTTCATTTAAAGCAGTAAATATATCTCGTTTATTTGAATCCTTATAAGTAACAAACACATCTAGGAGAGGATAACTAACTGACTGTCCATTATCAGACTGTAGACTGATAACTAAGTCATCTATTTCATCGTCACGCCAATCTGTATAAAATCCCAAATGTCCAGTATGTACACCTACAAATCTTATCTTATCTAACATATCAATGTATTTATGAAAGGCTGACAAAAGTGTACCATCGCCACCAATCGTAACTACCACTTCTGGATTTTCATCATCAATTATAAAATGCCTTTCCAAAAAGCGTCTAGTCAAGGCAGCTTTTACTTCTAAAGAACGACGAACATTATTTGAAAAGATTCCGACTCTCATGTTTAACTTTACACCTCAATTTAGTTGTCTATATCATCCAGCGAACTATCTGTATAACCTTTTTTTTGTGAAAAAATCTGTTGAGCTTCTTTAATATCACCATTAATACTAGACATTTCTGTATCTAATTGAAAAGCCGCCTCAGCTGCTCTACGCAGTCTAGCTGCTATCTCATCAGGAAATTTTCCTTGATACTTGTAATTAAGTGAATGCTCAATTGTTGCCCAAAAGTTCATCGCCAAAGTTCTGATTTGAATTTCAGCCTTGATAATCTTTTCACCATCAATTTGTTGTAGAGGATAATTAATTACGATGTGATAAGAACGATATCCACTAGACTTGTTATTTGTAATGTAATCTCGTTCTTCAATAATTGTCATATCTTTTCGTTTACGTAAATCTGATACAACTTGATAAATATCTTCAACGAACTGACACATTATTCTTACACCAGCGATGTCTTCCATCTCATCTAATCTATCTTCTGTTAACTGTCGTCTCACCATTTTCTCTTTAATACTATCTACTGATTTAATTCGTCCAGTTACAAATTCTATCGGTGCATGATTATCAGTTTGACGATACTGCTTTCTCATTTCTCTTAATTTTAATTTTAATTCATTTACGGTTTGTTCGTAGGGATTCAAAAATAATTGCCAATCCATCGTACTTACCTTCCAATTCTAAATACTTTCGTTTATTAGTTTAACATATTAGCGTTTGTTGTTGGAAATAGATACTTTTATTTTTCAAAAATTTTCAATTTTATTCGTTTTTACCCATTGCTGTTTTTAAAGCTAATGCTAAAGGACTCTCTTGTGGCTCATCATCTTGGTTAATTTTCTTTAGCAATCTTCTTTCCTCATGCTTAGTCATCTTTTTATTTTTCTTACCAACTGTCATCTTTTCAGTAGTACCGTCATACTTACATCTGAAATATTTACCGTTTTTTCCTTCAACAATTAACATTTTACGGTGACATTGTGGACAGCGATGGTTGGAAACTTTAGCATCTTTTCGACGACGATAATTGCATTCTGGATTAGAACATACATATATTTCTCCATCTCTTGTTTTTCGAACTTTTAGGAAACTATTACATTCTGGACAACGTTTCTTAGTCAATGAAAAGTCTTTATAATTTTCTTTACTATTCTTTACTTCACTTACTAAACGTTTAGTATCATTTTTTATATCTCCAATAAATTTTTGTGATTTCATTTTTCCATGAGCAATATCTTCCAATTGTTTTTCCCATTTAGCAGTCAATTTAGGACTAACAAGTTCTTTATTTACAAGATTTAACAATTGTTTTCCTTTAGGTGTTACTCTTAGTGCATGACCAGTTCTTTCCATCAGCTCCGATTTTACTAATTTCTCAATAATTTCAGCTCTAGTTGCTGGAGTACCCAAACCAAATTTTTCCATTTGCGCTAATAATCCAGCTTCGGTTAACGGTGATGGTGGTGTTGTTAATTTTTCTTCAACTGTAAAGTTTAGACTTACTACAGTATCTTTTTTCAGATTTAAAGCAACTTCTTCAGATGCATCTTTATTCTTCCAACCATAATCTAGAACTTTCTTTCCTACGAAAATAAATTCATCTTTATCAAAAGTTACAACTACTCTTAATTCTTCAACTGTATAAGGTTGTGCAAAAATCCCTAAGAAACGCGAAACAATTAAGTTATATATTTTCTGTTCATCAGCAGAAAATTTACTGTAGTTTGGTACTTGTTCAGTTGGAATTAGAGCATGGTGATCTGTAACTTTACTATCATTGAAAACTTTTTTCAAGATAACCTTAGCTTTGTTTTTTATAGATTCTTCAGCCCTACTATCATATTTTCTAATCGCTTGTAACCTTTCCATTAAAGTAGACTTAATATCATTAGACAAGTATCTACTATCAGTTCTTGGATAAGATACCACTTTATGAATTTCGTATAAACTTTGAACCAAGCTCAATGTCTTCTTAGCTGAATAACCGTATCTCTTATTTGCTTCTCTTTGTAATTCCGTCAAATCGTACAGTAAAGGTGCTGCTTCTCTTTTTACCTTTGAATTAATATTCCTTATTTGACCCTTAAAATTATCCAGATGACGCTTTTTCTTTTCAGCTTCATCACGTTCTTTAATCGCATAAATGTTTTTTTGTTTCATGTATGCAGTTTGATTACCAAGGCGTAATGCTATCCGATAATACTTTTGAGGCATGAATTTTTCAATTTTTTCTTCTTGTCTTCTCACTAAAGCTAATGTAGGAGTTTGAACACGTCCAGCTGATAAATTGTCTTGATATTTAACAGTTAATGCACGTGTAACATTTAAACCGACTAACCAGTCTGCTGTGGCACGAGCTAATGCTGATTCATATAAGTTATCATATTTTTCTGCTGGTTTTAATTCTTTAAATCCCTGCTTAACAGCTTTATCTGTCTGTGAAGAAATCCAAAGACGCGTAACTTTTTTATTTGCATGTACATATTGTAATATCCAACGCGCTACCAATTCTCCTTCACGACCAGCATCAGTAGCTATTACAATTTCATTTATGTCTTTTCTTTTGACTAAACTTTCTATTGTCTTTAATTGGCTTCTGGTCTTTGGCAATGGCTTTGTTCCAATGAATTTAGGTAGCATTGGTAATGTTTCTAATTGCCACTTCTCCCACTTCTTGTTTAAATCTTCTGGCATTTTTAAACCTAGTAAATGTCCTAAAGCCCAAGTTATAACATAATTTTTACCTTCAAGATAGTTTTTCTTCTTTTCATTAGCATTTAAAATTCTTCCAATGTCACGAGCGACACTTGGCTTTTCTGCTAAAATTAATTTCTTCATTAAAAATCTTCCATTCTTTTACATTCTTGCTACAATAAAATTATACACTATATTGAAGAAAAGGAATTGTAAGATTGTTTAATAGTCAAACTGATAAACTTACGGTATTAAAAGCTCAAGCTCAAGATATCTGTCGTAAATATAATAATAAGATAAATTTCGAAAATAAGTATGATTACTCATTACTGTCATCTTTATTTAAAAATTTAGGAGATAATCCTTACATTGAATCTAATTTTTATTGTGAACTAGGTACTAATATTTCATTTGGAAATAACTCTTTTCTAAATCATGATGCAACTATTGTAGATTATGCACCAGTTAAGATTGGAAATAATGTCAATATTGCCCCAAAGGTTGGTATCTATACTACTATTTATCTTGATGATCCTAAATTGAGAAAACAACATTATCTTTTAGCTGCTCCAATTATCATTGAAGATGGCGTATGGATTGGAGGACATGCTGTAATTGGTGCTGGAGTAACAGTTGGTAAAAACTCTATTATCGGTGCTGGCAGCGTTGTTACAGGAGATATTCCAACTAATTCAGTGGCTGTTGGAAATCCAGCCAGAGTTATTCGTAAAATCAACATTGATGATAAACCATAAAAAAAATTCACGATATGTTTTTACATCTCGTGAATTTTTTCTTTTTATTTAGTTTCAACCGTCATTGGACGTTCATCTTTTTGAGTAATTTGTTCCTGATCTAATCCTTCTTTACCTTTGAAACAAACATTTAAGCCAACTGAACAAATACTTGCAACAACGATACCATTACCTAAGAACAATTGAATTGTGCGAGGCAAGTTTTGGAAAATTGTAGGATAAATAGATACTCCTAATCCCAACCCAATTGACACTGCTACAATCAAAATATTACGTTCATCTTTGAAATCAACGTCAATCAACATTCTAATCCCTTGGACACTAATCATTGCAAACATTACCAACATAGCCCCACCTAAAACTGGAGTTGGGATAATAGTTGCTAATGCTCCAATTTTTGGAAGTAACCCTAAAATCATCAATAAAACTGCTGACCAATAAATTGGACGCTTAGTCTTAATTCCTGTTAATTGTAATAAACCTACATTTTGTGAGAAAGTTGTGTATGGGAAAGTATTAAAAATACCACCTAAAACTACAGCTAAACCTTCTGCACGATAACCATGCTTTAAATCATCTTCAGTAATATCTTTGTTTAATAAATTACCTAAAGCAAAGAATACACCTGTGGATTCAACCATTGATACTAAGGAAATGATTATCATTGTTACAGAAGATGACCATTCAAAGTGTGGAGCTCCAAAATAAAATGGTTGTGGCACGTGGAACCATGCAGCTTCGACAATTGGTTGCAAGGATACCATTCCCATTGTAGCTGCTAGTAATGTTCCTAAAATTAAACCAATTAATACAGCTATGGAACTCAAAAAACCTTTACCCCAAATCTGAATAATCAAGATAATCAAAATCGTTACAAAACCAGTAACTAAATTCTTCCAATTACCAAAATCAGCAGTAGTTGCATCGCCACCACCGATATTTTGTAGAGCAATTGGAATTAATGTTAAACCGATAACTGTAATCAATGTTCCAGTTACAACTGGTGGGAATAATTTCTTAATCTTAGAAAAATAACCTGAAATCAAAAACACAAAAATTCCGGCGACAATAATTGCACCATACATCGTTCCAATTGTAAATTGTTTACCTATCATCTTCAAAGGTTCTACCGCTTGAATCGCACATCCTAAAACAACTGGTAGTCCAATTCCAAAATACTTATTACGAGCTAATTGAATAAAAGTAGCTAAACCACACATAAAAATATCAATTGATACCAAATATGTCATTTGCTCGCTATTAAATCTTAATGCTGTACCAATTAATAATGGTACGGCAACTGCTCCTGAATACATCGCCAATAAATGTTGTAAACCTAAAATCGCAGCTCTACCATGATTTACATTTTTTTCTTGCATGATTATTCTTCCCCTTCAAAATGTACTTGGTTATCATCAAATGAACTAATAACAGCTAGAGATTCTAATCTAACTCCTCTATCATGAATAATCTTTGCACCTTCTTGGAAAGATTTCTCAATGACAATTCCTACACCTTTAATTTCAGCACCAGCAGCATCGCAAATATTGAATATTCCTTGAACGGCTTGGCCATTAGCTAAGAAATCATCAATAATCAACACTTTATCATCTGATGTTAAAAATTTCTTATCAACAGAAATTGTATTAGTAACTTTCTTTGTATAAGAATAAACATCTGAAGTATATAGATTATCTACCAATGTCAAACTCTTATGTTTACGAGCAAAAACAACTGGTAACTTCATAACTAATCCAGTCATTACAGCAGGTGCAATCCCTGATGATTCAACTGTAATAATTTTTGTTATTTCTTCATCTTTGAATAATCTTGCAAATTCCTCTCCCATTTTGTACATCAATTCAGGATCGATCTGATGATTTAAAAATTGATTTACCTTCAACACATTTCCTGGTAAAACAACTCCATCTTTCTTAATTCTCTCTTCTAATAACTTCATAACTCCTAATTCCTCCATAAAATAATAAAAGCTCTTTTACCATAAGTAAAAAAGCCCATACTAAAATATACTATGCTTAATTACTTATAGTCCAAGATTTAAGGTCCTGGGTAGAAACTGTCACCCATATTATGACGATATATAAGTATATATTTAAAGATAACATACAATAACAACTTTAACAACCATTATAATTCGGATTTTAACTCTTAATTATTATCATATTTATCTAAATTATATGTTTTTATTAATGAAATTAACTTCTGAGCATAATTAGGATCTGTTGCATACCCCTTTTGCTGTAATGCTTGAGCTGCTTCTACATAGTTATTGGCTGATATAACAGCTTGATAATGACTACTATCCCAACTTGTTCCATTTACTAAAAGTGCCGTATGTTGTTCAATAGATTCTCTCCAACTTTGATAAATAGCAAATCGTGCTCTTACGACAATCCATTGTCCATTTACATACTCTTTAGTTGTCATTAAGCCCCCAGTATCACTCTTTACCCCAAATAAATTGTAATATTGTGTGGCTAATTCACTTTGACCCCAATTTGATTCTAATGCTGCTTGAGCAATAGTAATACTAGCAAAAATATGGTATTTTCGCTGTTCATCTTGCGCAATTGGAGCAATTTTTTCTACAAATTCTTCCTTTTTTACGTCTTCAATTTTGGTCGTTTGTGTACTATTGCTTGTACCAGACCATTTTATTAATTGTACAAATAATAAACTTAACAAAATAACTACCAATAATAAGTCTGATAATCGAAGTTTGCCATTTACGTATAAGAACTTAAATTTTGTTTTTTTTCGTCTTTTCTTGACTATTTTTTTACTTTGTGTTCTTTTTCGCGCCAAGCTTGGTAACTTCCTTTCTATTAGTTTATTTATTATTTGATACGATCAATCATCATCTTTCTTAAAGGCTTTGCAATCATAGGGGCTAATATTCCTGCTAAAATAGCTTCAGGAATTCCATTTGTTGCGATTACCCCTAATAAATAAGGTAATAATGCTTGAATGTCGATATGATATAAAGCCATTGAATGTCCACGGTAAAATAGATAGATTTGACCTAGGACCAGGATAGTATTAACTAATGATCCTGCAACAGCTGCAACTGTCATACTTAAATATCTTTTCCCAGTCCTAAGTGTTAAGAACTTGAATAACCAGCCAGCGACTGTCCCAATTAAAATTCTAGGTAATATTGAAATTAAAGGATTAACAAAAACAATTGCTGCTAAGGGACTAGTTGGCCAAACAAAAGCTCTAATAAAAGTAATGACACCCCATATTCCACCTATGATCGATCCATATTTAGTACCAAAAACTAAGGCCGTAACAATTACCGTTATGTGGATAATTGTTAAATTTAGTGGCCCCATTGGAATATAACCTAAAAATGGTATGAAATTTTGAATGATAATAATTGCACTAAATAAAGCAATTAGTACCTGTCTAAAAATCTTATCCTTACTCTCCAAAATATAAAATCCCTTCTTAGATAATTCATTAGCTTAGATTATATCACATTATTAGAAATAAAATTATAAAAATAAAACTAATCATATTATGAACTTCTAATCGTCATAATATGATTAGTTTCTCTCTCTTATGCTTAAAAAACTATATATATTGGATGATTGTCATTAAGATTGGTACTACTACAATGAATAATACTGTACTCATAACAACAATGTCAGTGGCATATTTTACATCGCCATGTGCTTCATTTGCTAAGATTGGTAAGACTGCCAATGCTGGTGTTGCAGCTTGCACGATAAATGTTTCTCTCATTAAACTTACCATGTGAATTCCTGCTGCTGGAGCAACAAATTTTATAAGTAAAATTAATACAAGTGGGGAAAGAATAAATCTTCCTATTAAACCTAAAATTGTGTCTCTTTCAACTTTAAAATTCTTCAATCCCGCATCACAAAGTACAATACCAATATAAATTAAAGATAATGGTGTTACCAAACCACCAACATATGTCAATGTTTGAGCCGCAAATGCTGGAACTTTGATACCAGTCAATAACCATAAAATTGCAACAATGAAACCTACCAATGGCATTGGTAATAATTTACGCCAATTAATCTTTTTAGCTGCATTTTTGTTTTTAGCAACTGGATCATCATTGTAAATTAAATAAACACCAAATGCCCAGGTTGAAACTGTATTAATAATATAGTAAATCAAAAAGTAAGATAGTCCTTTTGAACCAAACAAAGCATTGTTTAATGGCATACCAATAAAAATTGTATTGGCATTTACTACTGTGTTCATAAAGATGCCTCGACGACCTGGACGAATTTTAAAAATCTTAACTGTTAACCAAGCAATGATATAACCTATTACTACTCCTAAAGCTGGAAATAGTAATCCTTGGAATAAATTGCCTAAGCCATCTCTTGTCAAATGATCTTGAACTGAAATAAAAATTGAAGCTGGTAAAGCAATTTGTGTGATTAATTTGGAAATATTACTTGAAAATGAATCGTCAAACCATCCATTCTTTCGTAAAATATATCCTAATGCCATCATCAAAACGATAACAACTACACTAGATACTGAAGTTAAAAATGCTACCACTCTATCTCCTCCTAATCTAATCTCTCTATCTCTCTTAAATTAATTAATAGCGTGGTTCCCATTTCATATTAGCTACAGCTTTTTTAGCATCTGTCACATTTTCTTTAGACAAACCTTGATCAATAACTGATTGAGCTACAGTTTCAGCAACTGTTGTTGTAAATTCTTGTAACTTATCAATTGGTGGTAAAACTGGTGCACCTGGTTCATCAGGATCAACAATTCCACCTAAAGCATGACTTGCTTGGGAAATCATTTCTTCATTCAACACTTTAGAACTTGCTGCCATTGCACCAAAACATACACCTGGATAAATCAAAGCGTTGTTAGCTTGACCAATCTTATAAGTTACCCCATTATATTCAACATCATCTGATGGAATACCTGTTGCAACTAAAGCACGACCTTCAGTCCACTTAATCAAGTCATCTGCATGTGCTTCAATCAACTTAGTTGGGTTAGAAATTGGGAAAATGATTGGACGTTCTGTATGTGCAGCCATTTCTTTGATTACACTTTCAGTAAACGCACCTGGTTGAGTTGAAGTACCAATCATAACTGTAGGATGAACTGCTTTTACAACAGCTTCTAAGTTTGTTAATTCATCAGCATTTTCAAATTCATCGCGTGAACGAACAAATGCTTTTTGACCTTCAGTTAATCCTTCTGTATCGTCAAATAATAATCCTTGTTTATCAACAAGATAGAAGTGTTTCTTAGCTTCTTCTTCACTCAAGCCTTGACGCTTCATTTCATCAAACATTAAACGAGCAATCCCAATTCCAGCTGTTCCAGCACCAAAAGTTAAGAATTTTTGATCTGTGAATTTTTGTTTTGAAATGTTTAAAGCACCTAAGACACCCGCCAAACAAACAATACCCGTACCTTGAATATCATCATTGAATGTTAAGATTTTATCTTTATACTTATTTAAAATAACGTCCGCATTAGAACGACCAAAGTCTTCAAAATGTAACATTGATTCTGGGAATAATTTTTGAACTGCAGCTACAAATTTATCAATTAATTCGTAGTACTTTTCACCATAGACACGTTCATGTTTGTTACCTAAGTACAATGGATCATTCAATAATTCTTTGTTGTTAGTACCTGCATCAATAGAAACTGGTAAAACTTGTGCTGGGTTAATACCTGCTGCAGCTGTGTAAACCATTAATTTACCAATAGCAATATCAACACCATCAACACCCCAGTCACCAATACCTAAAATTCCTTCAGCATCAGTAACTACAATTAAGCGAATGTCACGACCATCAGCTGCATTTTTCAAAGTTGTTTCAATTGATTCAGATTTATCGATTGAAATAAATGCTGCTTCTTGAGGACGCATAAATAAATGATTGTATCCTTCGATTGATTCAGCAACTACTGGATCATAAACAATTGGCATAAATTCTCTTAAATGTTGTCCCATTAGATAAAAGAATAATGTTCTATTAGTATTAAATAAGGACATTAAGTAAATTCTTTTTTCCAATCTTGATGTCTTTGAGCTATACTGTTCATAGATACGTTCAGCTTGTTCTTCGATTGTTTGAACGTGACTTGGCAATAATCCTACTAAGCCTAATTCTTCTCTTTCTTCTTTAGAGAAGCCTGTACCTTTATTTAAAAATGGATTTCTTAAAATTTCTTGTGGCGTTGCCATATAAATTCCTCCCATGTAAATATCTAATTTACCTGTTTACATGGTGCATTATAGTTTTGGGTTAAAATTATTGTCAAATAAAGATACAACTATTAATATTATTTATATGATAAAAAGAAAGGCTATTATACCGGTGATTAAATGGATACGAAAAGTTTAGAATATTATCACAAATTAGTTGAAGAAAAAAATTTTTCAAAAGTTGCGGAATTTTTTGAGGTTAGTCAACCTACTATTACGTTAGCTATCAAACGTCTAGAAAATGAATATCAAACAAAATTTTTTCTACGTGATCGATCACATAAAGAACTTATTTTGACTAAAGATGGTAAGCAGTTTGATAGACATGTAGTCACAATTCTTAATGAATTAGAAATTGCACGTAAAGAAATTTCTCGAAATCAGGAACAAATGATCCGTCTAGGACTGCCCCCTATTATTAGTCAGTTCTATTTCCCACAAATTACTCCAGGTTTAACAGAAAACAAACTTTTAAGACGAATCGAACCCTATGAAGAAAAAGGATCTGCTATTCTATTGAAAATGTTAAAAGATGGTACTTTGGACATGTCTTTGCTTAGTTCAACTACTCCATTAACTGATAAGAACTTGAAAGCACATATTATTTCAAAAGCTAATTTTAAAATTATTGTTAGTCCTCAACATCGCTTAGCAAATAGAAAAAGTGTAACTTTCAATGAATTAGTAAACGAAAACTTTATTAATTTAAATTCAAGCTTTATTCATGCAGAAGTTTTTAAACACTTTGCCCACGAGGCACATTTTCGTCCAACTATTATCTTCCAGACCAGCGATGTCCCGTTACTAAAAAGTTTGGTATCTCAAAATACTGGAATATCTTTATTAACGGACTTGGCTTTGAAAAACACTGACGATCTAGTTGCACTAGATATTGAAACTAATATTCCACTAAATTTCATTGTTTCAATTGCATACCGTCGTTCTCATATTTTAACTCCTAACCAAAGTAAACTAATTTCTTTATTAACAGATAAAAAATAGTCTAGAATCATCGATTTTGGAATCTTTGATTCTAGACTATTAATTATTTATTTACTTATGAGTAATTATCTAGGATTATTTTCAGCAATAAATTCTGTTGTTTGACGTAATACACGCTTAAAAATAGCTAAGTCACGTGGAGATACTTCATCTTCTAAACGTTCTTGTAAATTATCCCAAAATTCACTTTGTTGTGCTAAAGCATTAGTATAATCTTCTGTAACTGATAAATGTGTAACACGTCTATCTTCATCATCGATTTTTTTTGTCACTAAACCTAGACTTGTTAATTTTTTAATATGATAATTTGTATTAGGTGTAGATTGACCTAATAACTTAGAAATTGTTCCAATAGTAGGATTATCTAATTGGTTAATTGCTTCTAAATAATACATATCGATTGCACCCAACTTGTCCAATTCGACAGCACCTTCATAATAATCATGTAATCTAATAAGTTGTGTTAAGTTAACCATTGCTCTTTGAATAGAATTGCTCATTGATCTTACCTCCAATTTACTAAGATTGCCTTATAGATCTTCCTTTTTATGCAATAAACACAAATTCTATCGTATAATAAAACATGTACATAAGTAAATAGCAAATACTATAAATTTATTTAAAATAACGTTTTCCAGACAAGTTTACAGTTGTACTTAATTTACCTTTTGTATTATTATACTTTATTATTTTTATCTTGTAAAATACTTTGGCTAAATTATTTTTACTGCAATGAAATTTAAAATTATTGACTATTTTTATAAAATCATAATAAAAGCACTAACTATCAACACTTAATTTAGTATTGATAGCTAGTGCTTTTACTTAATTACTTACAATGTTATGGCATGAAATTCCTAAAGAAGTCGATTAACTCTTCTTCTGGTGTTTGAAAATTTTGTTCTACCCAATCCACTACAACTGTTAGAACTCCACCAGCAATCATTTTAGCCGTCATTTCCGGAACTGCAGAAGTGCTTAGAGCATTTCTCACCCAGTTAATGTCAGTAAAATTTTCTGTGTCTTCTTTCGAACCTTGCAGTAACTGTTCGCAGAGCATATTAGTAATAATATTCATCAGTGTAACATCATTATTATTAATTAATACATTTCTAAAAAGCGGCTTATCATTGCCAATCATTGTAACAACTGAATTAATAGTATCATGTGGGTCAAGTTCAGCAACCATGAAAGTTAAGAAACTATACTTTAACAAATCAAATTTATCAGTAAAGTAACGATAAAATGTACTACGATGTACTCCTGCTTCACGGCAAATTTGATCTACCGTTATCTTTTCAAGTGGTTCTTTTCGCAAAAGTACTAATAAACTATTACCTAATGCTTCTTTTCTTCTGGCTTGTTGCTTTTTCATTGACCTATTACCTCATAATTTTTAATTATTAGCGTACTACTAACACTGAAATTGGGGAATATTTAACGATATAAGCAGCTTGTGAACCAAAATATTTTCTAATTCCAGTTTTGGATAAAGCACCGATAATTAGTAAATCTGGTTCAACCGCAGGGATAATATGCTTAACAATTTCTTCACCGGCATTTCCTTCAGAAAATACTAGTTGAACATTTTTTACACCTGCTTCTAGCGCTATTTTTTTGTAACCTTCCATGTGCTTTTCTAATTCTGCACGTTCACCATGAATATAATCACGTGACATAGCTTGATAAATATTCATTTCATCTTTTTCTAAAATAGAAGTAATAACTAAAGTTGCATCTAATTCAATAGCTCGACGCATGGCTACACGGAATGCTAATTGAGCATCTTCTGAATCATCTACACCAACTAGTATCTTTTTAATATTTTTAATATTTTCAGAGTCCATCTCTTCCATCCTCTCAACAAAAAATTGTACCTGCAAAGCTACGATTTTATTATACTTTATTCCCCTAAGTTTTTAAATATATTTTTTAGGATAACCAAACTTTTTATTTCAATACTGTAAAAATCAATTATCCATCTCCATCATACAATCACAACTGCCATTAGGAACACAGTTACATGGCAATGATTCTGGAGCATTTTTTGCTTTAACTTCAAGAATTGACTCAAGTTTTTTTATATCATCTTTGGATAATTCTACATTATTCAATACCGTTGCCAAAGTTTGACCCACATGCATCTGACAAATATTTCCAAAACTTGTTAATATTTGTTCGTTAATTGTTTGTTGTTCTTTAATAATAGGATAGTAAATATAGGCTCTACTTTTCCGTCTAGTTCCTACATATCCCTTTGCTACTAAGCGACCAATTAATGTTTTAGTGGTAGCTGGTTTCCATTGTCTTCTGTCAGATAAAGCTTCGATAATTTGTCGACTTGTTGTTTCACCTAAAGCCCAAATAACTCTCATAACATCCCACTCTGCATTACTGATCTCAACTTTTTCCAACATTTCCACCACCTTAAAAAATATTATATATAATAGTATACCACTATCTTATATATTTTAAGTAGTAGTACATACAAATTACACAAAAAAAGATCAATAACTTTTACGCTATTGATCTCTTTTGCTAGTCAATCTTTATCTTAACTAGTCTTTCTTTCTCTTTTTACCTAAGCCGAACAAACCTAAGATTCCCATTAATGCCATTCCGATTACAGATAACTTCTGACTATCATTAGTTTCACCAGTTTGTGGTAATTCACCTGCTTTAGCATTAGCAGTATTCTTACCAAGTGAATTATTATCTTTATTAATCTTATTATTGGTATTTGTTGGTGTAACCTTCACGTTAGAGTTTGTAGTATTACCATTACCTTTAGCAGTTACTAATTGACTACCTGAAATTGTATTTGTTGAACCATCTGGGTATGTTACTGTTGCAGTTCCGTCATCAGCTATAGTTACCACTGTACCTGGATTAAGTTTTTCCAAGTTATTTGATAGTTCTTCTTTTTCGCTATCTGTTAGTTTGTTTGGATCGTCTACTTTTACCTTGTCGCCTGGTACCTTTGATTCGTTCTTATCTGCGTCGCTCTTTCCTTCTACCACTTTGTCACCTGGAATTGTATCCTTGGAGCCATCTGGGTATGTTACTGTTGTAGTACCATCATTGCCTACTGTAATTTGACTACCTGATGGAAGATTACCCTTATTGGCATCAGTCACATTAGTCTTAACTTGGTCTTTTTCAGTTTCAGTTAAGTTGCTGGTATTTGCTACTGGTACCTTCTTTTCTGGAACATTTGGTGTGATCTTATCAGTGTCGGTTGGCTTCACACCATTAAGAGCAGACCATGCCTTATTTTCGTCATCAGTAAGCTTTTCTACCGTCGCTTGATCTGCATAGGTACCATTACTTTTGTCAATTATATTACTTACTGCATTTGTCGTATTGTCATAAGTTGATTTTGTATCTGAATCAGCATATTGATACCGATCTGAAGCCTTAGTTGTATCGACTTTATGATCAGTAAACTTGCCATCAGAATCATACTGTCCGATACTATTACCAAGATTTTTCATAGCATCGTTTAAGGAATTTCCTTCATTAATAATCTTTGTTAAAGCATCAGAGTCTGTAATGTTATTTTGAATTTTATTACGCAAAACATTAATTTGAGCATTATTTAAATAGTCGGTATGAATCTTAGCCATAGCAGTATTGGCTTTATCCCAATCAGAAACAACATCTTTAGCTTTTAATGGTGCACCAGCTGGATTCAGTGCTCTCTGCTCACCATATAAGCTAGAAAACATGTTATAGTAGCCATTCTGATAAGAATAAATATTAGCTGCGATTCCTGAGAATTGTTGATTTTTCGGACCTGTAGTTAAACCTACTTCATAAGAGTCTGTGTGTTGCGTAGTAAAGGAAATAACATAAGAAGAAAATTGTGTTTGACCATTACCAGTGGCACCTTGTGACTTAAATTCCATTGCTTGGTTAAAGTTATCACTGCTAAATACGCCATTAGAATTAGCGTTTTTAGAATTTAACCTATACCCCAGTGTGTCCATAAATGATTTTGTCCCGATATTTTGCACCGTCAACAACTCCAGTTTCATTTTTAATTTCAAAATTATTAAGATGAAAGTCATGATTGCCACCTAGATAAGGGGACCCATCATATGCATTATTATATTCAACAGCATCTTTAAAGTAAGTCTGCCATAAGTTCTTAGCACCAGTATTAGTAGCAGTGGTGAAATAGTATGGGCCTTGCAAATATTGATTGTTATAAGCTGGCATGGTTTCACTATTAATTAAACCAGTATTTGGATCAACATCTGTGTTAGGATTAAACGAAAAGTCTTTTTCAGCTGATGGATTTTGTATTGGAACGGTAGTAGCGCTATTGCTACCGGGCTCAAATGTATAAGACGTAAATGATTTTTTAGGATCACTAATTACTTTCATGTCAACATTACCATCGATTTGGTAGTCAGAAGTAAGAGCAATACCAAATTTTGTAGAAGTTAACCCACTTAAGTTACTGCCAACATTTTGTAATCCCTTATTAGGGAAGAAAACAACAGTCCAACGGGTCTTACCATTTCCTAAATCTTCTTTAGAAATATTGATATTATTTTTAGTATCTTCAGCTGTCGTTGCCTTTTGCAAAAAAGCAGTACCATTAGCTTGAATGTCAGCAGCACGGTAAACGTAGTCATTACCATAAATAGTTACAATCTTGTAATAATTTTCATCTTTACCTTTATAGATATTAGAACTGTAGTTATCTGAAGAAGTTAGATTAGTCTTATTGGCCAATTCTTGATTTTCTTTAGCTGGCTGAGTATTAATGTTATTTTGATTTACTATACCTGCTGCATTACGATAATAACCTGTTGTTGTACTTGTTGCCATTCTCATTGCTGGAGCTGCAGATGTATTTGCATTACTTTCCACAGGAGCACTTACTTCTGGTGTATCTGATTTAAGTGTAGCGTTTTCTGTACTAGGAGCTTTATTTTCTGCAGATACATTACTTTCTGTATTTGAAGTTACATTTTGAACAGAGTCTGCAGCTTCGTTAGAACTATTCTCATTTTTCTGATTGTTTCTTAAAGTAACAACATTAGACGTTTCCGAAGTTTGGTCATTACTAATAGTAGTAGCAATCGTATTTGACACAGTATCTGCCTTAGTATTAACTATGCTTAAGTTAGAGCTTAATATTATACCAAAGATTTCACACCAATAAAAACAGATGCTGTTTTCCCTGAAACCTTTTTAATAGCATATCTTCTTTTCTCTTTGAAATCTATTCGATTCTTCTTCATAAAAAGTTCCTCCCAAAATAAACTCAAATAAAAAATAAAACGTTTTATCACATATAATTTAACACAATATTGACAATAATTCTAAATTTTCAATAAATTAATTACATTTTAATTTAAGATTGTTTGCAAATTCTTAAACGGTATCTTCTTTTTATACATGGTATAATTTATATTATAAAACTATTCCTTTATTTAGGAGGGGTATTTCTATGAAATCAAAAAATATTATTAAAATTGTAACAGGAACTATTATAGCCACCACTATTATTAGTCCCGTTGTTCCTGTTATACAGAATATTTCTGTACTTGCAGATACAACTAATTCAAATTCTAGTAACTCAAATACACACACTCTAAATTCTGCATACGTAGTCTACGGGTCTGGAGTCTCATCAGATATCTACTCAAGTTTAAATGATGTTTTACAAACAGATTCTTCATTTAAAACTATGACGGCAACAGCAGACGATTACCGTAAATATATTAATAATAATAGTAATACAACTAACGCTGCTATGATTAGTTCTGTTGCTATCGCTCCTGGTGATCCAGGGTCTGGAGTTAAAGTTAATATAAAGAATTATAATGGTGAAAATAATATCACTGAGGTTACTGCTCAGCAATATGCTATGGTTGCTCAAATGGCTGGTGTAACTGATGTAAGTATTGTCGTCACTGCTAACCGAGCTGTATCTGGTGAATCTGCTTTAACAGGTGTTTATAAAGCTTTAGCTACTGACGGTGTAAATATCAATTCTGAAAACACTTCTGCTGCAAATAACGTTTTAGATGCTACTCAATCTGCTATTGATGCTAATAAAGATGATAAAAGTTATCCTGGAAAATTAATGGCAGCTGTAGGTGATGTTTCAAAACAAATTGCTCAGCAAAAACAAGATGATTCTAGTAACTTAGCGACTAAACAAGACATCCAAGATATGTTAAATAAAGCTCTAGAAAAACGTGGCATAGCCGATACAACTAATCAAACTCAGATTACACAAATTGTTAATGCTTTAGTAGTATTTCAAAATGCTCCTATTTCATCAAGTAAAACTTACGTAAATACTGTTGATGATACGATTAATAATGTAAAAAACTCAACTGGTAACTTGATGAATAAAGCAAAAAATTGGGCTAATAGTGAAAAATTTGGTCAAACAGCTGAAGAAGCTAAGGGCTGGTTCGCTAAATTCACTGATTGGATAAAAGGTATTTTTGGACAAAAATCTGATAATTCCACAGACACAGATACTAACACTAACGAATCAAGTAATACGATTTCATCCTCTGACACTTCTAGTGTTGTAGATGATAGCTCCAGTAACGAAAATACTGATACAAATAATTCTGAGAATTGGTGGACACAATTTACCAATTGGATAAAGGGATTATTTGGACAAAACAATAACTAATTTGGAGGTTTTCATGAACACAACAGTTCTTACCGAGCTTATTAATCAATACGGTTACTTGGCAATTGCACTGCTGATTGCTCTTGAAAATATTTTCCCCCCTATTCCATCAGAAGTTATTTTAACCTTTGCTGGTTTTTTGACTTTAAATAGCGAATTACACATTCTAGGGGTAATAGTTGCATCTACCATTGGAGCTGTTTTAGGTGCTTTAATACTATATCTAGCCGGGTATCTACTTTCAGCTGAACGTCTGGAAAAAATATTATCTGGAAAAGTTGGACAATTACTTCACTTTAACGATAAAGATATAGCCAAGTCTATTAGTTTCTTCAAAAAACATGGTAGTAAAGCAATCTTTTTTGGTAGACTAGTTCCTGTAATTAGAAGTCTAATCTCTATTCCAGCTGGAATGACACATTTCGATTGTAAAAAATTTATTGTTCTTTCCTTTTTAGGAACAGCTATTTGGAATACTATTTTAATTTGCTCTGGACACTATCTTGGAGCATCTTGGGAAAAAATTCTTACAGTTTTTGATTCTTTTACTACAATAATTGTTATTCTCTTAGGCTTAACAATTATTAGCTATTACTTCATCAAATTAAGAAAGGCAAAATAATATAGGATTGAGATTTTGAAAAATTCATAATCTCAATCCTATTGTTTTATATAATTAAATTTTATTATTTATTCATTAATGCTTCTACATCACAACAAATCATATATTCTTCATCTGTTGGAATACGCATTACTGTAATACTTGAATCTTTTCCAGAAACAATACCTTCTGTCCCGCGTTTAGCATTTTCTTCTTTATCAATCGTTACTCCTAGGAAAGATAGTTCATTCATTATTGCTTCTCGAGTTTCTGGAGAATTTTCTCCAATACCAGCTGTAAAGACGATACCGTCAATTCCCTTCATTTCCATGTAATACTGACCAATATATTTGACAATATCATTGTAGAATAACTTAATGGCTAATTCTGCTCTCTTATTGTTTTTAGCTGCAGCTGCTTCAACATCGCGCATATCCAAAGATACACCAGACACACCTAAAAATCCTGACTCTTTGTTCAACATATACAAAATTTCAGAAACAGATTTCACTTTTAACTTCTTCATCATATATGCTACTAAAGAAACGTCCACGTCACCTGAACGTGTTGCCATTTGAATACCAGTTAATGGAGTAAAGCCCATTGAAGTATCGAATGATTTTCCATTCTTTACCGCAGTAATTGAAGCACCTGCACCTAAATGGCAAGTTACTAACTTCAAATCTTCAACAGGTTTACCCATTAATTCTGCAGCACGTAAAGATACATAACGATGGCTTATACCATGTGCTCCGTAACGTCTTACACCGTATTCTTTATACCAATCATATGGTGTACTATACATAAAGTTTTCTTCTGGTAATGTTTGATGGAATGCTGTATCAAAAGCAACTACACTCAAAGCATTTGGAAGTAACTTTTTGAAGACTTTAATACCAACCAAGTTAGCAGGATTATGTAATGGAGCTAATTCAATAATATCTTCAATCTTCTTAATTACATTACCATCTACAGGAACAGATTTCTTGAAATATTCACCACCAGCAACTACACGATGACCTACCGCACTAATTTCGTTAAGATCAGTTACTATATCTAGTTTCTTTAATAATTGTAGCAATAAATCAACCGCAACAGTATGATCTTTTATTGCTTGAACCTCACGATGTTTTTTCTTATCTCCATATTTAATTGTAATAATCGAATCATCTAACCCTATTCGTTCAATAAGGCCACTAGCCAAAACATTTTTAGATGGGGATTCAAATAATTTGAATTTTAAACTAGAACTTCCAGAATTAATTACAATAATTTTTCTCATAAAACTCACTCTCGTTTCTTCAACTGGTTACACTATATATAATATTATTTATTTAAAGCGATTTCAAGTGCGTAAGACCAATTATTTAAGCAGTTTTATGCACGGTGGATTCCCAGTAACGAAAGAGTTACTAGGTACATCTTTAATAACTACACTATTTCTTTCAACTACTACATTATCTCCAATTGTAACTCCTCCACCAATCACAACATCATCTTCAATGACAACATTATTTCCAATTGTTATTGGTAGATCTTTAACCCAGTGATCCGCACGATACTGAGGATTTTCAGCATGCTTAGAAGTAAATATACCTACATTATTTCCGATTTGAACATTATTTCCTAAAAAAACATCATTACAATCTATTAATTTAAATCCCTTACCTATCGAAACATTATTCTCAACATGAAAATTAAAGCCAAATTCACAAATAAAGCCTACTTTAAACACGAAATTTTCTCCATAACTTCCTAATAAATCTAAGATTAAATTTCGATCTGCTTCTCCTTTTATTTGGTAATCACTATTATATTTACGACAATTAGTAAAAGCATAGTTTCTTGCATTATCTATATCTTCATCAAAATCGTAGTATAAATTTCCTTGATTTGTTATCTTCTTTATCTTTTCAATGTCAAAATTTTTCATCGTATAAACCTCAAAATTTCTCAAATAAAAAAAGGTTGTCAAAAAAGATCAACCTTTCTTTAATATTAAGTTTATCTATATCTTCGTTAAAAGCAACTGTGTATTTTACCACATACCGATAACTTTCATCCAAAGTGTTCCTACAACCATCCACAAAACGATGTAGATAATTCCTAAGAAGGCATTCATTTGCCACCATTTAGATTGTGTTACATAACCAGAGCCAAACAATACTGGTGCAGGACCTGAAGCATAGTGTGTTGTAGATGCACAAAGATTACCAAAGAATCCTAACATCAAAGCTGCTAACATTCCTGGAACACCAGCAGATATAGCTACACCTAACAAAGCTCCGTACATCGCACTGATATGTGCTGTTGAAGATGCAAATAAGTAATGGCTATAGAAGAATGCTAGAACTAAAATCAACAAGATAAAGAACCAACTAATACCATGTAATGAACCAGCAATTGTTTTACTCAACCAAGGAATAAAGCCTAATTCATTTAATTGACTAGCCATCATTACTAAAACTGAGAACCATGTCAATGTGTTCCAAGCACCACTTTCATTTAAAATATCTTTCCAAGTTAAGACACCTGTAATCAACAATAAGGAAAGTGCCATGAAGGCTGTTAAAGTAGCATCAATCTTTAATGTACTACCTAAGACCCACAATAATAATGCGAAAATAAAGATTCCAATCATTACTTTTTCAGGAACTGTTATTTTACCCATTTTTTCTAATTCTGAATCTGCCCATTCCTTAGCATTTGGAGTCTCTTTTATTTCAGGTGGATAAAGCTTGTAAATAATAAATGGAATGATAATTAATGACAATAAACCTGGAACTAATCCAGCTAAGAACCAATCCATCCATTGAAGATGCACACCATTACTCTTAGCTAAAGTTTGAACTAAAGGATTTCCGGCCATCGCTGTCATAAACATTGCTGAAGTAATCATATTACCATGGTATTCAGCAAAAATTAGAAATGAACCGATTTTTCTTTCTGTTTTCTTCTTAGGATCTGAGTCAAATTCTTTGGCTAATGATTCAATAATTGGGTACATGATACCACCTGCACGTGCTGTGTTAGAAGGCATTGCTGGTGCTAGAATCAAATCTACCCCGATCAATGAATAAGCCAATCCTAAAGTACGTTTACCGAATAACTTAACAAATATCAAGGCAATTCTTCTACCCAATCCCGTTTTAATAAAACCACGAGCGATAAAGAATGCCATCGCAATCAACCAAATACTTGCATTACCAAATCCTACGATTGCCTTTTCCATTGGCACAGTTCTCGTCAAAACAACCAAAGCAAAAGCGATAATCGAAACTGCACCAATTGGTAGAGGTTGTGTAATACATGCAATAATAGTAGCAACAAACAAAGCAAACATATGCCAACCAGCAACTGAAATCGCTACTGGTCTAAGTGGAGTTGCAAACCAGATAATTAAGCCCACTATAACTGGGACTATAAACTTTTTATAATCAACTTTTTCCAATGATTTCATAAAAAATTCTCCAAACTTCTCTATGTAGGGGATTTGCTTAATTTACAAATCCTTAGAAAAAGGTTGAGATTTTATTGCTCAACCTTTATTTGTTATTTTTCTAAAAATGCTTCGCGTCCAGCTTGTATACCGAAAATAACCGTTTCTGCAATAGAGTTACCACCGATACGATTATTACCGTGTAAACCACCTGCAACTTCTCCAGCAGCTAAGAGACCTGGAATTATATCACCATTTCCATCTATAACTCTTGTACGACTGTCGATATGGATTCCACCCATTGTGTAATGGATAGCAGGTGCAATATGAATAGCGTAGTATGGAGCTTCACTAATCTTTCTTTCCATTCCTGTTTTACGATCAAAATCAGTATCTTTACCAGCAGCAACCATTTGATTCCAGTTGTTAACTGTTGTTTCTAATTTATCTGCAGGAACATTAATCTTTTCTGCTAATTCTTTTAAATCAGATCCATGTTCTACCAAGCCGATACTATCATAGAATTCAATAGCTTTTACTCGACTGCGAATATCTTTATCGAAAATCAAGTATGCACTGTGTTCTGGTAAAGCAGTAATAGCGTTAGAAACAACTTTTCTTGTATTAAGTTCATTTACAAAACGTTGTCCTTCACCATTTACTAAAATACCACCTTCACCACGAACAGCTTCACCTATTAAGAAGGCATGTGGTGTATCTTGTTGTACAGTTGGATGCACTTGAATTAAATTCATTTGTACAACTTGGGCACCTAATTCTTCAGCTAACTTAATTCCATCTCCAGTAGCTCCGGGATGGTTAGTTGTCTTGTAGCTAGCTAAATCTGGACGATATTTCTTGATAATATCTTGAGCAGCACCAAAACCACCTGTAGCTAATAATACTGTTTTGGCATTAATTACTTTTTCACCTTCGCTAGTTTTCACAGTCACACCATTTACTCGACCATTTTCTTTGTTAACTTTTGTAACAGTTACATTATTGAAAACTGGTAATTCTTCATCTTGAGCAATCTTTAATAGGTTCTTTATCAAGAAAGCTCCAATTGGTGCCATGCTAGATGGGCGATGAGTTCTCATTTTACTCATACCACCAGTGAAAGTTAGTTCGTCTAATTCAATTCCATGATCTTTTAGCCAGTCGATTGCAAGAGCTGAATGACTAGTGAAATATTTTAATAATTCTGGATCATTTAACTTTCCACCACCTTTATAAGTTTCCTTATAAAAGTCATCCATATTATCAACAATTCCATGATGTAATTGGATGTTAGTTTCAGCAGCATTCATTCCTGAAGAAGCACGATTAGTATTACCACCGAATTTTTCCATTTTTTCTAAAACAACTGGCTTCAAACCTAATTCATGTGCTTGAATAGCTGCTGTTAAGCCTGTACTACCAGAACCTACGATCACAACATCATAACTACTTTGTAATTTTGAAATATCCCATGGTTCAAAAATAAATTTTTCAGCCATTATATATCCTCCTAAAAGTTTATCGATCGATATTTGTCATCTTCAATGGATCTACCCATTCATCAAATTGTTCAGGAGTTACCTTACCTGATGCAATTGCAGCTTCACGTAAAGTTGTTCCTTCTTTATCTGCCTTTTGAGCAATCTTAGCACTGTCATGGTATCCAATATATGGAGATAGAGCTGTAACTGTCATTAAGGAATTGTCTACTAATTCTTTCATACGAGTTTCATTAACAGTTAGGCCACTAATCATCTTATCTGCGAAACCTCTCATTGTTCCTGCTAATAAATCAGCTGATTCCAAGAATGCTTCAATTAATACTGGCTTGTAAACATTCATTTCAAAATTACCTTGGGAAGAAGCCATACCAACTACAACGTCATTACCTGTAACACGAACTGCAGCCATAGTAATTGCTTCTGCTTGAGTTGGGTTTACTTTACCTGGCATGATGGAAGATCCTGGTTCATTTGCTGGGATATTCAATTCATCATATCCTGCACGTGGACCTGAAGCTAAGAAACGTACGTCGTTAGCAATCTTCATTAGGTCGTCTGCTAAAGTCTTCATTGCTCCATGCACTACATTTAAGTTAGAGTGATGGGATAATCCATAGAATTTATTGCTTTTAGCTGTAAATTCATGTCCGTATACTTTACCAACTTTTTCAGCAATTACATCAGCAAATCCAGGAGCAGCATTCAAACCTGTTCCTACTGCAGTACCACCCATTGCTAATTCTAAAAGTGTACCGTCTAATTGTTTTAAGTATTCAAGATCATGTTCTAGAGCTGATACCCAGCCAGATACTTCTTGACCAAAAGTTAATGGTGTAGCATCTTGTAAATGAGTACGTCCGATCTTAACTACTCTCCAATATTTTTCTTGTTTTTTCTTTAATTCATCAATCAAGTGTTGTGCAGATTCTTCCAACTTAGCTACTGCATCTGCAGCTACAATGTTCATTGCTGTTGGGAAAATATCATTAGAACTTTGACCTTTATTAACATCATCGTTAGGTAAAATTTCAAGTTCAGGATTTAATTTTGCAGCTTGATGAGCTACTACTTCATTACAGTTCATATTTGTTTGAGTACCAGAACCTGTTTGATAAACTTTTAATGGAAAATCTTTACGAAGATCTTCATCACTTAAAGCAAGTAAAGTATCGATACTTTCAACAATTAACTTTCCCTTTGCTTCACTAATCTGGTTTAATTCCATATTTGATTGTGCAGCTGCCTTTTTAATTTGAAGTAAAGCACGAATTATTTCAATTGGCATAAAGCGTCCAGTTGGAAAATTGTTACGACTACGTTCTGTTTGTGGTCCCCAGAGTGCAGTCTTAGGAATCTTTACTTCTCCTAATGTATCTTCTTCAATGCGAAATTCTGACATAATTAATCCACTCCTTAAGTAAATATTAAGAAATCACTTTCAATGTTAATGATACAATTCACATATTCATATAGTCAAATGTTATAGACTCTATAAAATATTTTTATATGTAGCTTAAAAACATTTATAAATAAAGCATTTATAATCTGGACAGTTAATTATAAATATTCGTTTTTACAAAAAATAATTTGTTCTGTTTTGCACAAATTAATAAATTTTCTTAAAATAATCTTTAACCACTTTATCATTATTTTGTGCTATACTTTTTGTAAATGATAGTAAAGGAGACATTTTATGCGTTTTGTTTTAAGAGGAATTTGGTTAGTACTTGCAATTTTCTTTTTTGTCTTAGGATTAGTCGGTCTAGCTTTACCAGTAATCCCTCAAGTACCATTCTTTCTTTTATCAATTTACTTTACGTCTAAGTTTTCTCCTAGATTCCATAACTGGATTTCAAACAATAGATTGTACAAGAAGTATTTATTGCCATTAAAGAATGCTATTAAGAGTGAAAAAGAAGTTGTCAAAGATAAATCTAAACAAGTTTGGTATAAAGTATTAATGACCAAACTAGGATTTATTCGTTAAAAAAAAGAGATCTACTTTAATCTTACGAGCGATTAAAGTAGATCTCTTTTTATTTATTAATCTTTTAATACATCATTTAATGCTTCTGTCATTGTCGGATGAGTATAAATTTGGTCTCTTAACAGAGTATATGGTAATTTAGCTTTCATCGCCAACGCAATTAAATTAATTACTTCATATGATTCTTCACCGTAAATTGTCGCACCTAAAATTTCTTCTGTATCTGGATTTACCAAGATTTTATACATTCCACGGGTATTTCCTATTACTTTAGCCTTTGGAATGGAAGTAGCTGCCAATTTAAATAGCTTATACTCAATTCCCTTATTTTTAGCTTCCACTTCATTTAAACCAACTCTAGATAGTGCTGGTGTAGTGAAGACACTATAAGGAACTGACTTTCTATCACTAACTTTTCTTTCACCTTTTCCATAAAGTTGGTCAAAAATGATTCTAAAGTCATCTAGAGAAATGTAAGTAAATTGAGGTCCACCTTTGACATCACCAATTGCCCATACATTTTCTGCAGTTGTTCTTAAATAATCATCAACTTTAATTGCCCCACGTTCATCTAGTTTAATATCAGTATTTTCTAATCCTAGACCTTCAGTTACTGGCTTTCTTCCAGTTGCTACCAATAATTTATCGGCTTTAACAGTTCGTTTTTGACCATTAATTTCGTAAACAATTTCCACCTTATCAGATAGATCTCTAACTTCTACAACTTTTACTCCCAAATTAAATTCAATACCATCTTGACTTAAGTCATTAAAAATCATTTCTGATATATCATCATCTTCACGCTTTAAGAATTTTTCGTTAGTGTCTAAAACTGTTACTTTAGCCCCATAACGAGCAAACATTGAAGCAAATTCCATACCAATATAACCAGCACCTAAAATTACTAATTCATTTGGTAAAGAATTTTGATCCATAGCTGCTGTTGAATCTAAAATATACTTACTTTCTTTCAAACCTTTAACTTGTGGAATTATCGGAGTAGCTCCAGTATTGATAAAGATTCTTTCACCCTTAATTTTAGTCTTTTCACCACTGTCCAAAACAATTTCAATCGTATGGTTATCAACAAATTTAGCTGTCCCATCTAAAACAGTTGCCGTTTCTTCATCTGCGACCATATGATAATTCTTATTTCTTAAAGCTGTTGTCATTTCATCTTTTTGCTTAACAGCATCTTCAAATTTAATTCCACGTTGAGCATTAATGATCAAGTTTTTTGATGGTAAACAAGCAATATTAATACATGTTCCACCATACATCTTCTTAGACTTTTCTACTACTAAAACCGACTCTCCTTTAGCAGCTAAATTCTTAGCTAAAGTTTTTCCACCTTTTCCAAATCCAATGATTATATTTTTAAATTCTTGCATCTAAATAACCCTCTTCCTAGTTCAAATTCAAATAGATTGTATCATATATATTTTTATTTTACTAATAAAAAGTAAGTATTACACGATAAAAAAATGACAAATCATGTTCTTTTTGAAACACAATTTGTCATTTCCTTACTTATTATTGATTAATTCTTACAGATCCACCAATGCTTGTGCTCTTTGTAATTCTAAAGCTCTAACATCTCTTGGTAAGAATCTTCTGATTTCGTCTTCATTATATCCAACTTGAAGTCTCTTACTATCCATTATGATAGGTCTTCTAAGCAAACCTGGATTCTTTTGAATTAATGTATAAAGTTTTTGTAATGGTAACTCATCTAAATCAATATCTAAATCTTGAAAAATCTTAGAACGTTTAGAGATAATCTCTTCAGTTCCATCTTCTGTCATTTGTAGAATTTGTTTAATTTCATCAACATTCAAAGGATTAGAAAAAATATTTCTTTCTTCAAATGGAATATTATGTTCTTCTAGCCATGCACGAGCCTTACGACAGGATGTGCAGCTTGGTGATGTATAAAGTGTAACCATCTATGAAACGCCTCTTTTCTAAATTAAGGACCTACCTCAATGTACTACAATATAATTAACCACGTATTTATTTTACTACATATTGTTCAAAAAATAAATATCTTTTACAAAAAATATTAATTAACTTTTTGTAAACATTCATCTTAATTACATTAGTATAATTGTATCAAGTATTCTTAATTTCAAATATCTATATATATAAGCTTATATAAAAATTAAGTTTTTATTTATTTCGTCAATTTATCCCAAATTACAACTTGGCCTTCTTTAAGTGATCTTTGTACATCAATAATTCTTTGATTAGAACTTCCTCTAAATTGTAAAGTTAAATCCATCAAATCTTGCTCAAATCTACCGTCAACTAAAATATCCAAATTAGATAACAATTCTAATTTATCCTCGGATTCTTGCATTAACTCATCCCAAGTATAACCAGACCAAGACCAAATATCTTTTTCGTGACCGTATTCTTTTCTTATTCTTTTAACTAATTTCAAACAAACCTGCGTATTTAAAAATGGTTCCCCACCTAATAAAGTTAATCCTTGGCAGTAGCTCTCACCTAAATCTTTAATAATTCGATCTTCAAGTTCTTGGGTATATGGGGTTCCATAATTAAAATTCTGAGCAGCTTTATTATAGCAACCTGGGCAAGCAAACATACACCCACTGACATATAGACTACATCTAATTCCTTCACCATCAACAAAATTAAATGGTTTATAATCTGCAATCTTCATTTGACTTAAATTACTTGCTAACCATTCTTTAGGTTGTGGATTACGAGGGCCTCTTTTTCGTCTTCTTTGCTTATTTTTTGATTCTCTATTACCTACTTTAAAATCATCCTTATTAACAAAGACTGTATCTCCACCAACACTTATACGAATCGAATCATTATTGTTCATCTTCTGCCATTCCATTCATTAAATTTTTAGCACGTGATGCTATTTCAACGTGACGACCATGTACCATTGGTCTTTGTAGAGGATTACCTAAGTAACCACAAGTTCTCTTTACACAATCACATGTCTTAGGATCATGATTACCACACTTAGGACATTCAAAACCACGTGCTGTTGGTTTAAATTCACCCTGGAATCCACACTTATAACATTTATCAATTGGAGTATTAGTTCCTAAATAACCTATCTTATCATAAGCCCAGTCCCACACAGCCTCGAGTGCCTTAGGGTTTTGTCTCAAGTTAGGATACTCGCAGTAATGGATGAATCCACCAGAAGCATACTTAGGATAATCCATTTCAAAAGTCAATTTTTCAAATGGAGATGGATGCTTTCTTACATCATAGTGGAAGCTATTTGTATAGTATTCTTTGTCTGTAATGTCTTTTACCTTACCAAATCTTTCTGTATCTAATTTGCAGAAACGATCTGTCAATGATTCACTTGGAGTTGAATAAACACTAAAGTGATAATTATATTCCTTAGACCAAGCTTTGCATCTTAAGTTTAGCTCTTTAACAATTTGTAAAGTAAAGTCATGAGCTTCTTGATTATTTTCCCAATCAGGACCATAGAAACTTGTTCCGACTTCATACAAACCAATGTATCCCAAAGAAACTGTTGCTCTACCATTTTTGAAAAGTTCATCTACATTTCCATCTGGTTTTAATCTCTTGCCGAAAGCACCAAATTGATACAAAATAGGTGCATTTTCAGGACTAGCATCCAATACTCGTTTAACCTTGAAAACTAATGCGGATTTAGCAACTTGCATTTCCTCATCAAAAATTTGCCAAAATAGATTTTTATCTCCATTAGCTTTTAAAGCTATTCTTGGTAAATTAACTGTTACTACCCCTAAATTCATCCGTCCAGAGTTAACTTCTTGACCATTTTCATCCTTCCAACCTTGCAAGAATGAGCGACAACCCATTGGTGCTTTGAAACTGCCTGTTAACTCTTTAATCTTGTCGTACATTAAAACATCAGGGTACATTCTCTTAGTAGCACACTCAACTGCCAATTCTTTGATATCGTAGTTAGGATCTTCAGGTTTCAAATTTACACCTTTTTTAATTGTGAAAACCAATTTTGGAAAAATAGCAGTTCTCTTTTCTTTACCTAATCCAGCAATTCTAATTCTCAAAATTGATTTTTGAATTTCTCTTTCAATCCATGAAGTTCCCAAGCCAAAACCTAAAGTAGTAAATGGTGTTTGACCTTGTGATGAAAATAGTGTATTAATCTCATACTCTAATGCTTGCATCGCATCATAAATATCTTTTTTAGTTCTTTTAACTGCAAAAGCCTTGATTTTATCTTCATCAGTGATAAATTCTTCACTTTCCTTCAAGTGCTTGTGATAATTCTTCATCGCAAATGGTGCTAAAACTTCATCAATTCTATCAGCAGAACAACCACCATATTGAGAAGAAGCAACGTTGGCGATTATTTGTGCCATTTGTGCTGTTGCAGTTTGAATAGAATGAGGGCTTTCCACTTCTGCATTACCAATCTTAAATCCATGGGTCAACATTTCTTTAAAGTCAATTAAGCAACAATTAGTCATGGGACTCCATGGTGTGTAGTCCAAGTCATGATAATGAATATCACCACGTAAATGAGCCTTAGCAACGTGTTCAGGCATCATCTTCAAGCCTAGTGTCTTTCCAACAGTTCCAGCTGTTAAATCACGTTGCGTATTAAAAACTTTACTATCCTTATTAGCATTTTCGTGAACTAAACTTGGATCCTTTCCTTGAAGTCTAGCTAGTCTCTCTGTTGGATTTGTTTGTTCTTCCCATTTTTCTTCATCTTGTTTACGATATTCTATGTAAGCTTGAGCTTTATCATCTAAACCTAGCTCTTTTAACGTATCTACAAAAGCAGTTGCTACTTCCTGTGCACTTACTTCGTCTTTTCCTATTAATTTATTTAGTATTCCGCTAATTATATTTTCTTGGATCTTACCCGATAAATCCATCGCATTTAGTACTAATTTTAATTTATATAAAGCAAAGGAAAATTTTGCCCCATCTCTTTTAACGAAGTAACTCGGTACTTCTTTTATTATTTTTATATTATTTTTATCCGTTTTTAAATCCAACATAGAACATTCTCCTCTCTTTAAGTACACTATATATATTACACGTTAACTCCACTCAATACAATATATAGTGTTAAAAAATAAAATATCACACTATATATAGTATACAATCTATTGAATAATATTTTTTCTCAAACTTGCGTTATAATAAGATATATAGCAATTATTGGTGGTGAGAAAATGGAATTAACTGAAATCAAAGAAAAAACTTTACAAGCACTTAATGAGTTGCTTGAACAAGCTAATTTAAAAAAAGATGATATTTTTGTACTAGGTATGAGTACTAGTGAAATACAAGGACAACATATTGGTAAACATTCAAATATTGATATCGGTCGCACAGTCGTAAATACAATCAATGATCGCCTTAAAGAATTAGGTGTACATCTTGCAGTTCAAGGTTGCGAACATTTGAACCGTGCTTTAGTTGTTGAAGAAAGTGTTGCTGAACAGAATAATTTGGAAATTGTCACAGTTTATCCGTCTCTACATGCTGGTGGAGCTGGTCAAATCGCAGCATTTGAAGCTTTTGATAACCCAGTAGAAGTTGAACATATCACTGCAAAAGCTGGTATGGATATTGGGGATACTTCTATTGGTATGCATGTAAAATTTGTACAAATTCCCGTTAGAACAAGTGTTACTGAAATTGGCAAAGCCCATGTTACGTTCTTGCGTTCACGTCCTAAATTGATCGGTGGTCAACGCGCTAAATATACTTGGGATCCATTTAATTAATATAACAGCGTCAAACTAGATTTTTATCAAGTTTGACGCTGCGTTATTTTATCGCTCATTACGGTACGGAACACGCCATGGTAACAAAACAGTGACCTCTAACAATTTAGTGAAAAGTTAGACTGGCAAATTTACTGTGTTCCCAGAATCCCTAATTTAACCGTTAAGAAACGATAGTTTTAGGTTAAGTTAGGATAAAGACATAATTCTATTAAGATTTATCACGTAATTTAACATGAATTTCTTGTATAATTTTTTCTAAACTTAAATAAAAGATCTACCGGATAATTACCTGATAGATCTTTCATTAAATTTATGCTGAATATTTGACAAAAATTCTCCCCCACATAATATGGGGAACACCTACCTTTAACTAAAATATAATAGGATCACCCACACAGTATGGGGAACACATTCTTATCCTTCAAAGTATTAGAAAAGGTAAGCTATTATTTATATAGTAGAATCATTATCACAATAAACTATATACAATCTACGCTATATTTTAACACAATGTAGCAGTAAAAAAATCCTATACTAATTAAACGTAGAGTTATCTTTTCATATTTATGATAATTGCCCTGGTAAGATTTTCTTTTCCTTTATTGGAAAATTAGTATCAAATTTTTCAACTTCTGCATTTTCAACAATATATCCTTCTGGATCCTTAAAAGTACCAATTACTCCAGAAAGATAACCTGATTGTAATTCTTTTACCATGAAAAATGGAATTTCTTCATTTCGAGGAAAAGGATCATAGTAAATATTCATAGAATGTCCACTTACAAATCCAAATTTTCGATAATACTTTGGATCTCCAGTAATTGCTAATGCACCACAACCAAGTTTTTTTTGCTTTACCCATTGTAAATTTAATCAATTTACTACCATACCCTTTCCCTTGATATTTTGGTAACACACTAACAGGACCAAATGTCATAACTGAAACAAAATCCCCATTATCACATTGTATTTTAGAATTACAATACATAATATGGGCAATCACTTCTCCATCTTTTTCAACAACATAATCCAATTCTTTTACAAAATCAGAACGTTTTCTAAATTTATGAAGAATATAATGTTCAGAACATCCAGGATGATATTTATTCCAAAAAGCTTCTCTTGTAAGATTCTCTACTTGTTTCCATTCTTCTTTATTTTCCAAACGAATTATAATATTATTTTCCATAGAATACGATTTCACCTCTAAAAATTTTATTAATTAACACTACACATAATAACATTTAACTGTTTAGTTTTTTATACTTCCTAGTAGTTCATAAAAAGACGGCACTAAATCTCGTTAATATTGAGCTTAGTGCTATCTATTATAACTATTTTAAGAAAAATTTCGTTACTTAATATATCACATCAATTTTTTAACGTTTTCGAATAATCTCCCATACTCCAAGAATAGACGTCAAAAGTAATCCAATAATCGAGTAAATGGTCCCTACTTTATTTCCAGTTTGTGGAAGTTTATTTTGAAAGACCTTAGACTTAGTATCCATATTTTTTAATTCAGGTGTAGCTGTCTTTCCTTTTGCGTTTGTGATGTTTTTTGGAGTTGGACTAGTTGTAGAAGTTTCTGGAGTTGGATCATCTGTCATATATCTAGTATCAGAAATATCACCAGTAATCATTAGTAATGGTTGTTTCAATAAAGCTGCTTGATTTTTAACATCAAAGAAATTTCTGCCGATAACTCATTTCTAAATACACTAAATATTATGCTTACAAAATCAGCTTTCATTTGGTAAACACTTTTCTATGATATCCCTTTTTACCACAATATGGACATTCCATTTTTCTTGTTGTTCCATAATGTGGAGCTAAAAGAACAGCTTTCCTGGTTGGTATATACCTCATCTTACAATTAGGGCACTCATAATATCCTGCATCATGCTCAATCATGACAGCATATATAGCAGTTACAAAAATTAGAATTGTACCTAAAATAACGACCATAATTCCTAAAAATTGACTTATTTTCGTCAATAACGTTCCCATAAGTATTAACACAACTGCAGAAATACAACTTAAAGTAGCTAATATCTTTACTGTAGTAAGTAATCTTCTATCTGCTTTTTCTTTTTGGTTTCGTAATTCAATTAAATTTTGTTCAGCTATTTTTTTATAATCTTTCATAACAATTTGTTCTCCAGTTAAGAGTTCATTCACATTAATTTCTAGTAATTGACAGAGATCTAACATCAACGAAGCATCTGGTATGCTTTTACCATTTTCCCACTTGGAGACAGCTCTATCGGTAATTCCTAATTTTTTTGCCAGATTGGCTTGAGTAAAATGTAAATCTTTTCTACGTTTGGCAATAAACTTTCCAATTTTTTCCTGTTCCATAAAAATTCCTCCCTCAAAACTCATTATCTTATTTTATAATTTAAAACACTATGAACCGTTAGTTGAATTGCATTATTTCAAAAAAACAACTAATAGTTGAGTCAAAAAATAAAAATTCAACCAACTTTTTCTTATATTCAAAGTATATCATCACTATTCGAAATAAAATTTATTAAATCATCTCTTACTATACTGCCCTTTAAGAATTTTATCCTCTATAATAAAAAGATCTACCAGAAAACTATCTGATAGATCTTTCAATATTATTCAATTACTAAGCTTTGTAGCAATTATCTCCCATAAAATGGGGAACACCCATCTTTAACTAAAACATATAAGGATCACCCCCACCAGATATGGGGAACATATTTTTTATCCTTAAAAATATTTCTAGCAAAGGTCATTAATTAATTTCAAATTGCCACAATGATATCTCACATGTAATTCATTTTACATTTTAACATAGTTTATGGAGAAATTCACTATCCTTTAAACTTAAGTAAATCCTCTTCAGTAATTGTCTTCAACACATCTATATCATTCATATCATTTGGGCTACTTGCTAATCTTTCAGCCTGGATCGCAATTAATTTTTCGTTAACATTGCGGATCCAACGTCCATTGCTATGATCATTAGTATTTTCGTAACTATCTTTTACTACCTCTGAATACGTGTCTTCATTTTCTAAAATATATTGTCTCTTTGATAGGTCAAATAAGCCAATTTGCACAACTTCATCAGCAGTATAGTCTTCAAAATCAAAGACATTGGGAATACGGCTCTTCAAACCTGAGTTCATCTTGAGGAATTGCTCCATTTCTTTGGTGTAACCTGCAAAGATAATTACGATGTCGTCGCGATGATCTTCCATGAATTTCAGAATTTCATCAATAGCTTCACGTCCAAAATCATTACCTCCACCTGAACTTAAAGTGTATGCTTCGTCTATAAATAAGACTCCTCCTAAGGCAGATTCTAGCACATCTCTAGTCTTAGGGGCCGTTTGACCAACATATTCTGCTACCAAATCCGTTCTGGAAACTTCAACTAATTCAGGTTTACGAATAACACCCTTTTGGAACAAAATTTGTCCCATAATTCGAGCAACTGTTGTCTTACCTGTACCTGGATTACCTAAAAATAGCGAATGTAAACTTACCGCAGAAGTTGCTAACCCTTGCTCTTTACGCTTATTATTAATAACACTCATATTAATAAATTTAGAAACTTGTTGTTTAACCTTTTCTAGACCTATCAATGAGTTAAGCTTAGCATAAGCGTCGTCGGCTGAATTTATTTCTAAATCTTTATTTACAACTTGGTTAATGTCATCTTGCGTTATTTCTTGAAGTAAATCTACGCTTATATTATCGCTCTCTGCCAAGCGCAATGCCTGGGCTTTCATAATTTTTTCGTTGACATTGCGGATCCAACGCCCATTACTATGATCATTTTCTTTGTCATAGTAATCTTTAAGTTCCTTTTCGTAATACAATTCATCAACAGTGTAATTTCGTTTCTTTAGGTCAAATAAACCAATTCTTACAATTTCATCAGCAGTATAATCTTCAAAATCAAAGACGTTTGGAATACGGCTCTTCAAACCTGAATTCATCTTGAGAAACTTTCTCATTTCTTTTGGATAACCTGCAAAAATAATCATAATATCATCGCGATTATCTTCCATAAATTTCAAAATTTCATCAATAGCTTCACGTCCAAAATCATTCTCTCCACCATTGCTTAAAGTATATGCTTCATCTATAAAGAGAATTCCACCTAAAGCCGATTTTAATACTTCTCTAGTTTTTGATGCAGTCTGGCCAACATATTCAGCTACTAAATCTGCACGTGAAACTTCAATCACATCTGGTCGACTGATTACTTGTTTTTGATAAAGAACATCTCCTATAATTCGTGCTACAGTCGTTTTGCCTGTACCTGGATTACCTAAAAACAATGAATGCATGCTAGTATTAACTACTTGAAGTCCTTGTTCTTTACGTTTCTGGTTAATAATATTCAAGTTAATAAACTCTTTAACTTGTTTCTTAACCTTATCTAAGCCAATCAAGCTATTTAATTTTTCTAATGCTACATTTGAATCTTCACTTTGAGTTTTATTAGTTGTATCTCCTACTGATTCTTCATTTTCTGATGTTGATTTTTGATCATGTTGTCCATCATAAATTAACTTACCGCCATTTTTAGCTTCCATTAAAATATCATCTGGATTACCATTTACAAAATCAATTTTATCAATAGCAGCAAAAGCTTCATTATCTACTCTGACATTAGGATCAATTATCTCCTCAAATACTGCATTTTTTATGTATAACACAGATTCATCTGTACTTAGAATGTTAATTATACTTTCTGAATGTTCATTAAAATGTACACTATTTGCATAACCTGAAGAACGATTGGTCAACAAGAAAATTAACTGTATTGTCGCATTACTTAAAAATACTTGACTGCTATATGCTGCTAATTTATATATGTAATCATTATTTGATTCAAATACAGAATGTTTTTCTAAATGAACACTTTCTACCTCATCTTGATTATCTAAAATTGAATTATGTGATTTTAAACTAGATTGATTTAAAAAGACGGTTGGATACTTATTTTCTCCATCTATGCCATCGTTAATTATTTTTGAGTCTTCAATCTCTACATTAGATCTAATTGCATATACTGCATTTGTACTGCGAATTCTACTACTTTCAACCCTAGTTAATTTACAATTACTATTTTCAGATGTCCAAATCGAAACTTTATCAAGTGTTGTATTTTCAATTACCAAATTTGCTTGATAAGTCTTAATTGTATCCCATCTTTTTTGATCAGATGTATCTACTATGGAGTTCATAATTTTCACTTGTGCATTATCGTTAGCATACAATAAAACTTTCTTATTAGTATTACTAAAATTGCGCATAATACATTGATTTAAAACGACATTTGCACCATTAACAGTAACTACAGTTCTATCAATATTGTCATTCAAAATCATTTTTTCAAACGAAACTTGATATCCTTTAGTAACTAAGATAGTCCCATTGATAGATGTAGTTAAACTTCCGTCATCTTTCATATCACCAACAAAGCTGAGATTTTTCTCAATTGTAAATCTATTTTGTCCTAAATTTATTATAGTTCCTGCTTGGAATTGAATTACATCGCCATTGCTTGCATTCCTATACGCTTCAGAAAAGTCCCAAACTTTACTTGTACCAAAATTAAATACTTTCCTAGTATTTCCTACAATAAAGGTTGCCATAGTCTCACTTCCTATACCTTAAAGATAGTAAATATTCAAATATTATCCTTCGTCATTTAAAATTATTGTTTTACTTCTTTATTTTACTACATAATTATTGATGGTGCTTTGGGTTTTACTAGTTATAATATAGTATAAAGAACAGCTTTTGCCATAACATTAATTACAAGTATTTAGAAGCTATAAATTTTTCCAAAATAAAAACTCTATGAAAAACGATAAAAATTTCATAGAGCCATCCATTATTAGATGATTTTATTCAAAAACTAAATGTGACTTAATATACTATCAGCATCATTAATTGATTTATTTACCGCCGTATGATTAACCGTATCAATGTCATCATCTTTTGAAGTTTTATTTACTAAATTAACCTGACACATCTTATACAATAACTCCACTAATAAAACTGTGTTTTGAGCTGCAACTCCTCATTTCAAACCATCTTACCACCATAAAAATTAACCTGTAAATAAATTTTACCATACTAACCTGGATAGTAACTTAGACATTATCGTGGCTTTTTATGATGCTGATTTGGAATTTGCAGCCGCGTAGAAAAATCCTATTATAATTATTAACCATAAAACTATAATCCATTTAAAAATTATCATTGTTAAACAAATATTTAAAACATAAACAGCTAAGTTTAACCAAAAATAAGCATTATAATCAGAATAATAAATATAATCATACATATTTTTACAAAAACAGTTCCATAAAATATAACTAAATAAGATCACTAAAACACTACCAATTAATGCTTTCATTATTAATTGATCATATCCGTAATATTTGAGAACCTCAAAAGCATCTTTTCCATTAAGAACAAGTCCACTTTTATGATTTAATTTTTCTTCTAAATTAAATCTATTAATAATTTCCATAAGACTACAGTAATACCACATATTTAGTAAAAAGCTACTAATACCACATACTAACGCACTATACTTATCTCTTAAAATCTGTTTCCAATTCAACTCATTTCCCCCAGACATATCCTAAAAATACTGCTAATATAGTCCACACAAGAGTCATCTTAGGAAGCGTTTTTTCACTATCATTTATTATCCATTCATACAATCGTATAAGTATCAGAATAACTGTGTAAGAAATCCACGATATAACACTCATCAAACATAATATTCCTATTGTTTTAAGCTTACTATGAGAAATCCAATTAAAAAATAATACAAAATCTGAAAGTAACGATATTGAAGTAACCAATAAATACCATTTGAGCCGGTTAAAATACCTATATAAAAAACATATAAACAGTAATACCCCTAATGAAATTAATATATAAAGAATTAAAGCAATAATCCGGTAACGTTACTCTACTGCTTATAATCTACGCATGCAAAAAGACCGTTCCGTTAACTTTGGCCAATTGCGGACGGTCTTTTATTGATTTGAAGCAGCTAAACAATCGCCTTTAAAGTGGCCCGCTTTTTTCTGTACACTTATCTTTTACCGTTAGTAATTACTGGTAGCACATTACACGTTACTATGTCTTACCTATTCTTCTTTTGAAAAATATCAGACGGAATTACGCTAATTCGATTTTCCAAATTAAGCCTATTTATGATATTAGCACCATGTGCTGCACTCAATGTTCGTCCATAGTCAGTAAGCAAATTATATAATTTAGTAATTGCTTCCCTACGTTTCATCACTTTTTCAATTTCATCTTTTCCAGGATAATAATAGTATTTGATTTTACAATCAGAAGAATACAAATTATTTTCATCAAATATGGTTTCAAAATAGGAGTAATCCGCTCTACCTAAGGAATGTCCATATATTGAAATTAGATCCTTAGCCACATAACCATTTGAATATCTAATTTCATTTATTCCTTCATCAATAACTCTATAGGGCTTAGTAAATAAGATTCTATACTCATCCTGATTTGTTTGAGATACAATACCATGATTATCAATTCCAAAAATTGGAGAAGGATAGTACGGTGTCACACTATGATGCGCAATTCCATGGATATTAGACCAAGATTTTAATCGAACATCGTTTATTTTTTTATCTATAGTTTTTATAAATCCTTCATCCAACGAATAGTTAAAGCTTAGAACATCTATCTGGTCATTCTCAGTAATTTTTTTATTCTCCGAATACTGAGAAATACCTTCATATAGACTGATTGCTGATTTGATATACTCGCTATTACAATCATCAATACTAAACTGATTAGCAATATATCTGCTGAATATGGTTTCAAATTTCTTTAATTCACTAAACAGTTCCACGGAAATTTCAGAATGCCTATTATAATCTACATAAGAGATGTTGTAAACCAGCTTTGCAAAAGCTTCTTTCCCATGCTGTGAACCCCCAATAAGATCTACTTCGTCTTTATATGATATCTTCGATTCATATTTACAGCCCAATGCAATCGATATGACTTCATAAATTATTGATTCCACATCTTGCCATTCGTATAAGCCAACATCCTTACCTACCCATGATTCAGCAAATAAGAAGAATATATCCCATCTATTTAAATCAACTTTTTCCGACCACTTACTTGAGTTCACCTTAAAGTAGTCACAATCTCTATTTTCGTCTGGTGAAAAATTAATGCTATTCTTTGTCCGTTCAATGCTCTGAATAATATGGTTTCTTTTGTTCTCTAGGTGAGGCGTCATCTCCTTAAAATCTTTGCATTGAGTGCCTAAGAGCTCATTAAAACGCATTAAAAAGAAGTCAGAATAAGAGCTTTTCAATCCGCAGGCAATATCAAATCCGTTTCCTAGAACAATTAATTGTTTCAACTAAGAACTCGCTCCTCCCAAATCGTGTTTATTATCTTTAAAGTACCTCATAGAATCTCTAAATAGATGGTTCTAACATGACTTTAGGCCCAGGACACCATCAAAGCTATTTTAGCTATTTTTCGTTGATAGTTACTTGTCCGTTCATTAAAAGGGGTAGCAAAAATTGTTTCAATGATTCCAGTTTCTTGTTTTCTTCAAGTAAATAATGTTGCTTTTTAAAAATATCACTGGCAAGTTTTGAAAATTCTTTTACAACATTACTGTCAGGAAGACAAAATTGGTATTCACGTAATAAATTTTTCTGCAAGTGGCGCAAGCCTGTCCCTTGGAAGAATACCTTATCCATGCTTGGCTTAATTTTGTTAAGCACAAATGGCAAAATATACTTCGTCTCGTTTTCAGCAGTAATACACCATGTATCAGTAGAATATGATGCTTCTCCATAGTAGTATTTCACATCAGCATTACCACCAGTATTTAAGTAACAATTTAAGCCCGAAACTATTGATTCGCTAGTTGACAAGATATCTGTGCCACTTGTAAAAAATGGTATTTCTCCATCATTTTTTACGTCACTAACCTTAATCTTAGATTTAGGATTCTCGACAATGATGTTTTTTAACTTTGAACTAGCCCATCCATCAGGAATCTCTTGTTGCAACTCTTTATTCCAGACCATTTTGCCACCTGATGACTTGTAAGGCTTCCCCTCTTCATTAGGGAATTCAAACTGCAAGAACCAGTAATCATAGATAGTTTTTGCAATTAATTCAAGTTTCTCACAAATAGAGTTATTGAGAGAAATCTTTTTTTCAATAGGATTTAATACATCAACAATCTGCTTTTGTACATTTAGATCTTTAGGAATTTTAATTTCCATAGATTCAATATTTGAGTTATATAATCTAGTAATAGTAGCTCCCGTCGTTGTAACCCATCTAATATTTTGATAGACATAGTATAGGTAGTCATCTAATACCTTAGATTCGTCATTGTCAATCCAAACTATATTACTATCTTGGTAGTATGCTTCTTCACCTTCATACCTTACAGTTCTTCCAATTGTACCCGATGCCGAAATTAAAGTATTACCAATTTTGGGATAAGAAAACTTTTCCTTATATTTTTCGAATAATTCCTTATTAATAAAACTATCTGGCTGTCCACCAAAGGTACCGATTTTATAAAATGGGATATCTCCTTCATTAGAAGTCTGTTCTTTTAATATGCGCTTACACATTTTTACTTTACCAACTTCGCCAAGAGTCGTAGTAATCATGTCAATCATAACTTTAATTCTCCAATCTGTACCATAATATCAGATTCAATTCTTTCACTTTCAGCAAATAAATCACTTAAATTTTCTTGATAAGTTGCCATCTTGGCAGTAAACTCTTCCGGTGTCATTTCAACGTATTCAATCTTTACAGGAAAATATTGACCAGCTGATAGACTATAATTACGCGCTTTGATATCTTCTAACTTGACTGATACAGAGAATTCATCAATTACTTCATTATTCACAAATGAATTGATAATTTGTTGTTCTTCGTCATTTGATAAAACTGTCTTTTGGGTTCCGTTATCTTCCTTAACTTTTGATCCTAGGCTAGAAGCATCAACTAAGAAAACATCTTCTTGTTCTTCTGTCCGACTCTTATCAATAAAAACTACGCTGACGTTAGTGCCAGTTGTCGCAAAGATATTTGATGGCATTGATACTACCCCGGCTAACCAGTTTTAATCAACCAACTTTTGGCGAATTTTTTTGTCAATCCCTGCTTGTGCCGTCAAGAAACCAGTTGGTACCACAATGGCAGCCTTACCGTTTTCCTTTAAAGAATAAACTATATGTTGGATGAATAGTTGGTAAATTGCCATTGATGATTTTTTCTTCGCAGGAATCTTAGGCACCCCAGCAAAAAAACGATCATTATACTCAGGTAGTGCTTCAACATCATCCCGCCATTCTGAGAAATCTAACTTAAAAGGTGGGTTAGATACAATAAAGTTCATCTTTTCCGGGTGCTTATTATTCAGAATCGTATTTCCTTGCACAATGTTACGAATTGAGTGACTCAGCCCATTCAAAATTAAATTCAAACGCAAAAGGTTTGAAGATTTTTGCGAAATATCTTGGCTATAAACAGTCGTCCGATCAGTCCCAATCTGACTTGCCAAATTCATTAATAAGCTTCCTGAACCAGCAGCCGGATCATAAATTCGAACATTTTGTGGCTGATCATTTCCAACTAAAATTTGAGCAATAATTTTAGCTACTGCATGTGGAGTATAGTATTCAGCATACTTACCACCACCATCTTTGTTATAGTCCTTAATCATGTATTCAAAGATGGTTGAGAAGAAGTCAAAACCAGCTGAAAAAATGTGTTCATCAAACTTAGTTTCAGATAATTTATTGATAATTGCTCGTGCAACGACATCTCTTTGAGACCCATCTAAAATATTATCCCGAAGCAAGTTACTATCAAACAAACGTACTTCGGTATTTCCAGCAGTTTCTACTGAGTAGATATCATTGTTATCAACAGCAATATCATTCAGAGTTGCATCAAATAAAGTATAGAATCCATCCTCATTTTGATGGTTAAACAAGCTTTCTATCAGATCTTCTCGCTTAATCTTGGCAGATTTGTTACCCAGGTCCATCTGTAAGAACTCATAATCATCATCTGTCATTTTCATAATCGTGTCATAGTCATTTTTGGCATCAAATACCTTAGCCTCATACAAGAACTTATCATTGATAAACTTGTACAGAAATGACTGGGTTAATAGTTTATATTCTCCAGGTTCTCCACCTAAACCAGCGGTGGTAAAAATACCTTTTAAATCGTCAACCAATTGTTTCACCAAACTACTGTATTTTGTATTGTCCACTTTTTAAACTCCTAGCATCTCTAATTCTTTTTCATATTCATCAGTCAACAACTGTGAGACAGTTTTAACTTGCGTTGGCGCAATTTTAACCTGTTCTTGGCGACTACTATTACGAATAGTAGCAATCGATTCATTAGTAAAGTAGCCTTGATTTTCAACCATGCTTTGATTCTTAGCTACCTTATCATCAATATCTGTCTTAGCTCGTAACATTACTCGATAAAGCCCCGGCTCTTCTCTGACAGAAGTTGGCATTTGCTGCTTTTGGCTATAAATAACGTGTTTATAGGCCCGTGCGTACTTATAATCACCACTAAATGCTGTCGCAATTTTTCTATTGCGAGCATTTAAGTTATTAATCTGAATAATGACTTTATCTAAGGCAGTCGTATTGATCTTCGTTTCTTTAGCCGACAATTCTCCAATATGTTGCCTTTGCAGAATTCGGGTAAATTCATCATAAAGACTAATCCATTCTGGATCAGTTTGATCCCAGTTATGTCCTAGTCCAGTTGCTGCTTTGCGTTGACGTTCCATAAAGTCATTAGCCGCTAATTCTAGCTCAACTTCACCGACCTTCTTGAAACTAAAGTCCATTTTATTCATTGCTAGCTTTAGTAATTTTTCACTACTATCATCCCTAGCATTAGCCAATAGATTTAATGTTGCAATCCGATTAGTCACCACCGTCAGTAGTTTGGCTACATCCAGATTTCTGATTTGATCAGTTAAATCAGTATAACCCATCAATCGACTGATATTGTAGTATTGTTTCAATTCTTTCAAGGTTTTAGCTAATTCTAACAGATCTTTCTTTTCTGGCGTCTCATTAACTTCCTGGCTAAATTGCTCCAAGTTATCTGTAGTGTATTCTGCAAGTACAATCTCTGCCTTTTTCAAACTAGCTTCGATTTCTGCAGATGGAACAAACAAAGAGCCATAAATATTTTGTAATTCCTCGTCCGTTGTATCTTTGTTATATTCTTGATTTAATTCTTCAAAATAAGCATGATTGGTCTTATCAAATTCACGAGAAATATTAGCGAAATCAACAATATAGCCCATTCTGAAATCCTTATATGGACGGTTAACTCGCGTCAAAGTCTGCAACAAGTTATGAGCTTTAATCATTCGTCCCAAGTATAACTTCTTTAATCGTGGAGCATCAAAACCGGTTAAAAGCATGTTATACACAATTAAGAAGTCTGTCTTTCCACTCTTAAAATCATCAACCTCTTTAGCCCGGGTTTCCTTATCATCTTCATCTGAAAGAATCAAAGATGCAGTAAGGGTTGTTTCTCCCTGTTCACGCTTGTTCATAAATTGTTTATATATTTCACGAGCCTGAGCGCTAGACTGGCTAACAATCATTCCTCCGATTGTTTGATCATCATAAATATCACGAGACTTAGTGAAATCGTTTAGAATATACTCCAACATTGGTGTTACAAAATGAGGATGTGAATACAAGGTCGTTTTATCCAAACTCCCCTTCTCTACTTCTCCAGAAATGCTACTTAAAACATCAAACAATTTTTTCTTGTAGCTAGTAGCAATTTCTTCTCGGAGCAAGCGTAAGGTATATCCATCTTCAATTGATTGGTTGTAGTAATACTTGTGGATATAGTCACCAAATATTTCACGTGTTGTCGCCCGACTCTTCTTACTATTTTTACCGTCTACACTAATTAATGGCGTACCCGTCAATGCGATCTTGATAGAGTTTTTATCGGCATTATAGAGATTCGGCAAATATGATCCCCTTTCGTTATAAGAGCGGTGGGCTTCATCAATGAAATAGACATTTTGTGTATTTAACGCATAACCTGATTTATTGGTTAGATCAGTGTCTTCATTAACTTTTTGAATATTGACTACTGCAATGTCTTCAGCAAATGCTTCATTCAACTGCTTTTTACTTGAGATTAGTTTGACAGTTAAGCCTCGCTTTCGGAATTCCTTACTTGCCTGCGTTGCTAAATCTAACCGATCAACCACAAAGTAAAAGCGAGGTATGAGCTGTTTTTGCTGAAATTTGTACTTCAAATACCTCACGTTAAAGTAGGCTAGCGCCGTTTTCCCAGATCCTTGCGTATGCCAAATGACACCTTTTTTCATCCCCTCATCAATTTTTTCGGAGATTTTTCGAGTCGCGAAGTACTGTGGGTAACGCATGATGTGCTTCTGGATAGTAGGCTTACCATCTTTAGTGGTAGCATCAACATATACAATACCAAAGCGTAAGAAAAATGCTAATCTATCTTTAGTGTATATCGAAGTCAAAAATCTATTGAGTGGAGTATTAGGATCACAGTTGCTCTTAAACTCTGCCGTATTTTTCAAGACGATTTTATTGGCATCTTTCAAGACATAATCAACATCTTCTTCGGATAATGTTCCAATTTGATCGACTAGTTCACCATAACGTTCCTCGTGCATTGAATTGAAAACAGCTTTGCCTAAGCTAGTAGTTGCATAGTATGATCCCTGCATTTGTTGACCATCATCGTCGGCATAATCCATGTTGTCTGAAAAGGCAATTAACTGTGTAATATTGTGAAAAGCTCGGTACTTTTTATTTCTAAAGCGAGTACCCATTCGTTCAAATTCTGACTTCATCCCAGTCATACCATCTCGGATTGCATTTGGTTGCTTTACTTCAATGTAGGTTAATGGCAAACCATTAATAAAAATAGTAATATCCGGTCTGAATTCTTCTTCACCATTTATACAAGGAACCTCGATTGCCACATGAAAACTGTTACTGTCAAAATTTTCCCAATCAATCAGACGGTACTGCGAGTTGCCTTTGCCTTGGAGCCGATTGAAAAAAGATTGTCCCAAATCATCAAAATTCAGCTCTAGCTTGATATCTTGATATTCTTTTTCAAAATCCTCTTTACTAGCTTCAGGGTTTAAATTTAAAAATTGTTCCTTAAAGATAGGTACAATAATATTATCATCTAAATCGAACTTATCTTTGTTTTCTTTGTATGATAAGTATTTATATTCCAATCTTATTAAGTGCAATACTGCGGGTAATTGCACACGAGATAATTCATTAAAACTCTTACTCACTTTACTTCCCCCATTCTCTTTACTATTGCTATTTACTTTCTTTCAACTTCACAAATATCACTGATATCGCAATCAAGCGCAATACAAATTTTCAATAATACTTCAGTCGTAATATTGCCATTACGGCCCATCTTAGCAATCGAAGCAGCACTAACTCCACTTGCTTCTTGCAGTTCTTTTTTCTTCATACCTCGGTCAATTAATAGTTTCCATAGCTTATTATAGATGATTTGCATTTGAACCCCCTAAATTTCCTTTAAAAATCCTTCTTCATTTTCATAACTAATCACATTAATATTTTTGCGTTTAAAATCTATATCACTTGGTAAATGATCCGGATTTTCAACAACAATCGTCTGGTAATTCTTGCCCCTCTCTATGAAAAGCTCAAAAATGCCATGTTTCATGCTTTCATTAGGATTTTCGCTGTACTTCTCTGATAATCCCTCAAGTGGTGTATCGATGATTAAAAACTCCGGCTTATATAGAGCATTCTTATTTATATATTCGCTCAAGGCCATAACTGTAACAGAATTCAAATATGATCTGAAACCTTTACCATGACTAACCTTCTTCTTATTACCGTTAATCATAATATCAAATGAAACTTGACCAAAAGTAGCAACATGATGCTTAGGGTAATTTCCCTTCTCTAATAGAGAATTTAAAATTTCACCCATATCATCATAAAACTTTTCTCCCAGTTCTTGTTTGGGTTTGAATTTAACATCCCTTTCTGGTATTCCCTCATTAGTCAAATCGTTAATCTTCGACGTCCATTTTCCTAATAAAGCATCAAAGACCTTAACTTGTGATACTACCTCTATCTGTTCTCGGTAATCCTTCTCGGCTGCTTTTATTTCATCTAGGCGTGGATATAGCTTATCATCGAGCTCTATTTGAATTGCATTGCGTTCCTTCTCCAGCTCAGCATATTGCTTTCGCAAAGAAAGTTTCTTCTCGGCAAGACTAGCTGTTGCTTGCTCGAGATCATTTAATAAGGCTAGGGTTCTAGAAAGCTCTTTCCTGGCTGCTTCAACGTGCTTAGTTTCATTTTCTACATTAATAACTGGCTGTCCACACACTGGGCAAAGTAAAGGTTCTTCAATATTTTCAAAAGCAACTTCCCCATCAACAATGAAGCTTAACCTCTTAATGTCAGAAATATATTGTCCCTTCAGTGATTCATATCTGGATAACGTTACATCTGCTGCCACTATCTTGTCATTAAACTCACTCATCTGATTAAAAGTTTTCTTACTTTTAGTGAGTTTATCTGTCACAAGGGTGGATACTTCATCTAATTGCATAGTTAAGTTATCCAGTTCTTCCTGCAGTTTGGATTCATTTCCGATACTTTTTTGCTTCAACTGCGCTTTCTTATGTTCCACCATTTCTATTTGTCCAGAAATATAGTCTCTGACGATCCTTCTTTTTTCAATTTCCCGCCAATCATAGGTATCAATCTGTTTTCCATTTAATAAATACAGTAGAGAACTGAGAAAAAGGCCACTATTGCTAGATGGTAACAATACTGAATCATCCTTGGGCATATCATTCTCATTTAGTAACCACAATGGTTTCAAGACATTGAAAGAGACGTGCCCCGGATCTCTTTTCTCATTTTTTGGGAGATATAGGTCCGTTGGCATATCTATTAACTGTAAGAGCGCAATACCGATATTTAATTTTTTATCAGTACTGCTGTTTGCGGTATAGTCTCCACTTAACAATCTTTTATCTTGGCTTATAACTTTGATCGTGCTCTTGTTTTCAACTAAATTTCTAGCTAACTCTACTTCACCCTGTTCCGTTTGAAGTGTTACTTTCACTGTCGCATAGTTTGTGCCTTCAATATTTAAGGACAGCGAATCTTTCTGATTCCTACCACCAAAAGCATACTCGATAAACTGAACGATCATCGTCTTCCCATGATTTGAGAGACCTTCAATCAAGTTAAAGCCTTTCGTAAATTTTACGATCGCATCTTCAACTCCAAGACCTTGAACACGCACCGATTTGATATAAAAAGACAATTTAATCACCCCACTTCCACACCGAATTGCTTGCTAAGCATTGAAAATAATTGTTCATCATCTCTTTTACCAACTAACTCAATTGCCTTCCTTAGAGTCTTTTGATAACTATCCGAGTAGTCATTATTAACTTGATCAATAATTTTTCTTCCATTATTTGTCAGCCTGTATGTATACCCTAAGCTTGAATCATAAAATTCCTCGACTAGCTCATACAAGCGTAAATATGCGATTGCCTGATCAATTAACTCTTTTCGAATGGCTACCTCTGAAATATCGAACTGATTGTTGCCATGTAAATTTTCATTTGCGATCTTACAAGATTTACCATAGGTGGACATTAGATCAAGTGCTAATATTTCTGATTTCGTTATTTTGTCCGAATTTTTAAGAATCAACATTACTCGCAATGCAAGTTCAAATCTGCTATTAAATAACTTCATCATAATCCACCTTTACCCACGATTTTATTTTTCCATCATTAACCAAAACATGGCATAATCCCTCCTTTGTGTCGTTTCCAAGAATGTTATCGATATTTTTCAAATTTGATCTGTCAAGTTGCAAAACAACCACTTGTTGATGAACCTTTTTTAATCTCTTCATACCATCAGTACCGAAGTCTTCATCATGATAAACGGGTTCAATACCTTCATAGACATCTTGTTTCAATAAGTCATACTGATTATCAAAATCAACCACTGTATCTCTTAAAGATCGTTCATACCAGGCCGCTTCGTTAAACCACTCTTTCTCTCTTTCAAAGTAGCTCTTATACTCACTATCTTCTATATTTTCGGCAGTAATCTTTTGTTTTCCTTTTGCCGAGTATGCTTCAAACAGAGCATGACAATACGGTAAGGTACGCACTACTTCTAATTCATCATTCATTAAATGTGCTGACACTTTAAAAGAAACCCCATCAACTTCAATTTCTTCTTTATCACGCACATAGCTTATATATTGGTGAATGCCACTACGCACATCGATCTTTTTCTCCTCACTTTTTTTGAGTGGGGATTTTTTATTTTTATTATTTTTTAGATGGTTGCCAGCTTTCAGAGAATCAACCAATAAGTTATAGCATACCCGCCCAACTGTCCCCCTATCCATAGGCACTCCAGTAAGCTTTTTGAGGTCTTGGGCAAGATTACTTCTACCATCTTCGGAGATATTTTCTTCTATGTAGTCCGCAAACTTATTTACTCCGGCTAAATTGTTAAGTATTCTGGCAGTTGCTATTTTTGATGGACCAGTTGCGAAAATAGTTTTGTAAGTTGTATCGGATTTAAACTCTTGCAATTTCTCAGTCGTTATAAGGCTGATGACTTTTCTAGCCACATCATATCCCGCTGTACCATCTTTATCTGCCCAGTACTTCTTTAAAATTCCGAGTATTTGATTGAAACATACATCCATAAACGTCACTCCACACAATTTGACCTTTTCTGTCCAAATCTGACTTTTTCTGGCTGAGGCATTTTCCTTGCATTGTTATTATCAAACCATCAGCTAAGGACAAGTGCTCAGCACCAATAACCCTACACACATTAAATTATAAATGCGTCGGGGTAGATGCTCAATATTGAATTTATGCGTTCGCATATTTTTTTAGCTGTTCTGCATGGGGTATGAGGCCTATATCTATTACTAGCATGCCATTCAAATTTAATATCACTCTGTAACAAAGCCACTAGTAAGGCGCTGTTGCAGTACCCAAGCGATTTAGTCGTTTAGGTCTGTTTAATGCACCCTACTAGTGGCTTTTACATACACTCGATTTCTTCGCTTGGGAGATTAAAGAGGAGGAATTTTAAATGCATAACAATTTATTTAATAACACAAATATTGAAGTTATTTCAAAATACGAAAACAGTTCAGTAACTGTTTGCCCGAAACAGTTAATACCAATGAATAAGTACGGTTTATTTGCCGATACTAACGAAACAGCAAGAGTTGATAGTCGTTTTATCGCCCAAGCATTCGATAAGCATCATGATGACGTACTTCGAGATTTAAAAAATTTATTGAAACCAATGAATGGACTTTCAAACGATTTTATCCAATGCAATTTTACGTTTACATTTTATATTGACAGCCAAGGTCAAAAACTTCCTTGCTATCAACTAACACGTGATGGCTTTATAATGCTCATTATGAGGTATACCGGCGCAAAAGCTAACCATTCCAAAGAACTATATATTCAGCACTTTAATGAAATGGAAGAACAAATTAAAGTTCTTCGATCAGCAAGAATTGAGTTTCCAATGTTAACTGAGCAAATTCAACTCATTCATGAAAATCCAAAATCTTATCATTACTCAAACGAATGTAATTTAATTAACCGAATTGTACTAGGTATATCGGCAAAAAAATTTCGTGAAAAAAATGGCCTTAAAAAGGGTACTAGTATTCGCCCCTATCTAAGTTCTGACCAATTAAAACAAGTTGATACTCTTCAAAAAATTGATATTGGTCTAATGGTTGGCATCCCTAGTTACCAGGAGCGAAAACAAAAACTTGAGTGGTACTATGCCAAAATTTACGGAATTAAAGATTAAATATATAAACAAATTTTAATATATCGAAACTAAGAAAAAAGCTCAAAACTTAAAAAGCATTAGAAACAACATTACCGAAAACGTTGATTTCTAACGCTTTTTATTATTTTCTATAGTTTCATCTAAAAAGTTATTTTTCTCCAGTTTCTTTTACTCTTCAAAATTTTCAATAACACACTTTCTAAACTTAATTTACTTTCAAATATGAATACCACAAATAAACTTTTTCTAATCAACTTTGTTTAATTCATCTGTTGTTTGATCTTCAATAATGAAGTTATTATCATTTAACTCTTCTAGGCAACTCTTAATTTGTTCAAGTATACATAGTAATTTCTTTTTATTTTTAGCTAGTGTTTCTTCATTGAAATAACAACCTTTGCCATGTGAATCAAATTCATAGCACTCATCATAAAGATCCATGCATTGTCTATTCCACAATTCTAAATCTGGATCACTATCTACTACTTCAATTCCTGACATTAATTTTCCTGTAAACGGTTCAGAGTCCCAAATAGGACCATGCCCAAATTCAAACATCAATTTAATTTTCTGCATATCAATTTACCTCAAATATAGACTAATTTATACTAAAATAATCAGTCTAAATATTCTAGTTTAGATTCTATCAATTAATCCTCATCAAAATAAAAATTTTTTAATCGATAAGTTGTAACTGGTTCTACATAATAGTGGTACTTTGCCACTAAATCACAGATTTGATCTCCATTAATGAGTGTAATTACCCTAGTCCCTTCTCTAGCGGTTTTCATAGCCTCACGCGTAAAATCTGATGTTGTAATAAAAATACCATACTCAGCATTATGTTTATCCATCGCTCCACGAAATTTATCAATCTCTGGTGCAGAAACTTTTCCATCCCATCGCTTAGCTTGTAAAGCAACACGAGTTGTACGAAAATCATCAGATGTAATGTAGCCAAATCCATCTAAGCCACCATCCCCTACATATCTAACACCTATATTATCATCTAGGTCAACTCCCATATGAATAAGTAGCCCTCGACTAAAAAACTCAAATTTTTTAGGTGACATTTTTGCTAAAGCATCTAACAATTCTGTACGCCAAGTCTCATCATTATCTTCATTGGGATTAATCTCATCATTTAATGGTCCATCTACAATAGATCTAACATCATGAATTGGATCGAACTTTTCAAAATCAACCATCCGTCCTTTTTCTGACAATTCAAGATCATGGTTATTCTCAGTAACGATATACCCTGCCGTGATCAAATGCTTCACAGCAAAATTAAACCTATAGGCAAACGGATGATACTCTTTTCCTGTCTTTTTTGACTTTCTGATTTTATCAACTTGTTCTTCTGAAATTACATCCGAGTGATCACGAATCTCTCGCCTAACTTCTTTGCGTGTCACTCGACCCCCAAGCTCTTTCATTGCCTTTAAGACTTCAGTCATGATTAAATTTTCAAATTCTATCATTTTATTCTTAGGCACTATCTCTCCCTCCCTCCTTTTTATGCTAATTATATTTGCTTATCTTACACATGCTCCAACACAGTAACACTCTCAACATGCGTTGTTTGCGGGAACTGGTCTACTGGTTGAATAGGCTTTGTAACTTGGTATCCTAGTTCCATGAATTCTTGAATATCACGTACTAGAGTTGCTGGGTTACAACTTACATAAACGACTTTTTTAGGTTCCATCGCCACTGCGCTTTGAATCAAACTAGAAGTTAGACCTTTTCTTGGTGGATCAACCATTATTACATCTGGCTTAATTCCTTGCTTTTGCCATTTTTCCATCCACACTTCAGCTTCTCCAACTTCAAAGTCCAAGTTATCTAGATCATTTAGACTAGCATTATGCTTAGCATCTTCAATGGCTTCAGGGACAATTTCTACACCGTATACCTTTTTAGCAAATTTAGCCATATTTAATGAGATCGTTCCAATTCCACAATATGCATCAATAACCGTTTCTTTTCCTGTTAATTCTGCATTTTCAATTGCTAATTGATACAATTTTTCAGTTTGCTGTGGATTAACTTGGTAGAAAGATTGTGCTGAAATATCAAATTTCAAGCCATTCAAAGTATCTTGAATTGTATCTTTACCAGCTAATTTTATAGTTTTCTTTCCTAAAATAACATTTGTTTTATCTGGATTTACATTCAACATTACGCTCTTTACATCTGGACATTGTTGTTGAATTAAGAATGCAATTTGATCAAGATTTGGAATTTTTCTTACTCGACTAACTAGAACTACCATCGCTTCATGAGAATAATATCCTCTTCTCACTAAAATGTGACGTATCATTCCAGTATGCTTTTTTTCGTTATAAGCAGTAATCTTGCTCATGCGTAAAATGTCTCTTACTTTTAGCAAAATTTCGTCTATTCTTTTATCTTGAATGAGGAAATGTTCCATCGCCACAAAGTCATGACTATTGCGCTTGAAAAATCCTATCTCTAACTTACCATTAACTTCTCTTACTGGAACTTGAGCCTTATTTCTATAGTAGTAAGGTGTATCCATTCCTAACGTATCTGCCACTTCTAAATTATCCAAATGCACTTTTTGTAGCAAATCAGTTACTAACTTACGTTTAAATTTCAATTGAGCTGAATAACTTAAATTTTGTAGTGGAGCAATCCCTGTTTGAAGATATATTTTATCTTCATTTTCTACTCTATCCGGACTCTTTTCAATAAAATCTATCACTTTAGCAAAGCCATAATTCTTAGTAACTTTAACCACATGTGCCTTAATTTTTTCTTGAGGTAATGTACCTTCTATAAACAAAGGATAACCATCTACCTTAGCCACACCCATTCCTTGATAAGTTAAGTCTTCAATTGTTAAAATTAAATCTTCATTTTTACTAACTGGTAATTTTTTCTTCATTATCTTCCTTTCCCTAAAAAAAGAGGGCAAAAAGAATTAACTCTTCTGCCCTCTTCTTTAGACTTTATTGGCTTATTAGTTTACTCTTCTTTTTCACCAATTATTCCATCGCCATTTAAATCTTTTTTAGTTACTTCTTCGATATCTTTAACTAATTGCTTAGTATCTTCACTAGCAGTGATTGCACCCTTTGGAATTTCATCAGTATTAGCAAAAAATTCAATATGTTGCTTCAAAGCTGTAAATTTCATTGGTGCATCGCCACCATATTCACCGTCGATATTAATCATAATTCTAGTATCAACTGGCTTAACAACTAATTTCTTTGTTTTTATATATAAAACACGCTTATCATTAACATGCTTACCACCATTTAAGACCATTGTTATCAAGTGGAGCATTTCAACAAGATTACTTGTCTTTACTACGATAACTGTGAATTTACCATCATCTAGTGAAGCATCCGGTACAATCTGTTCAAAACCACCGATTGAGTTGGTCAATGCTACTAAAAACATTGAAGCTTCACCATCAAATACCCCATCATCATATTCAAGATGCATAGGTACATTCTTCATTTGTGGTAATAATTCTGCGCCTTTTGCTAAGTATGCTAAATATCCAAATAAGGATTTTAGCTCTGATGGAACACTGTATGTTAATTCAGTTAGTAATCCACCACCAGCAATATTCACAAAATAATTATCATTTGCCATACCTATATCCATCTTAACTGTTTTACCAGCAGCAATTACTTTTGCAGCTTCAACTGGACTTTCTCTAGGTATTTTTAAAGCACGAGCGTAGTCATTAGTTGTACCAGCAGGAATAATTCCTAACTGTGGACGTTTCTTTAGCCCTGCAATTCCGTTCACAACTTCATTTATCGTACCATCGCCACCAGCAGCAACAATCAAGCTAAATCCTGCTTTTGCTGCACGTTCAGCTTCATTTCTAGCAGAATTTTCTTCAGCTGTTGTAGCAAATGCACTTGTTTCATAACCAGCATTCTCAAGGATATCCAAAATTTCTACTAAATCACCTTTTAATGCTTCACGACCAGAAGTTGGATTATAAATAATGCGACATCTTTTTTGCATGCTTTTTTCCCCGCCTAAGAGTCTAAAACCTCTTATCTTTCCTTCAAACTAGCCATTAATAATTTGTTAACCATCTTAGGGTTAGCCATACCACGAGTCTTCTTCATAATTTGACCTACTAAGAAACCAATAGCACGATCCTTACCATTCTTGAAGTCTTCGATAGATTGTTCGTTGTTATCAAGAACTTCATCAATGATAGGTTGTAACTTAGCTGGATCTGATAATTGAACCATACCTTTGGATTCAACCCAAGCTTTAGGTTCAGTATCATTTGTAATGATTTCTTTGAATACTTTCTTAGCAATCTTAGAAGAAATTGTTTCATCTTCAATTAATTTAATCATTGTTGCCAAATGTTCTGGAGTTAAAGCAGTATCACTTAATTCTACTTGCTTAGAATTCAAGTAAGCATTAACTTCACCCATCAACCAGTTAGCTGCTAATTTAGGATCTGCTCCTGCAGCTACAGTTGCGTCATAGAAGTCTGACATTTCTTTAGTTTGAGTAAGGACACCTGCGTCATAAGCTGGAATACCCCAATCTTGTGTATATCTTTCACGACGCTTATCTGGCATTTCTGGAATAGATGCACGAACTTCTTCAATCCAATCATCACTAATATGAATTGGTGGTAGATCTGGTTCTGGGAAGTAACGGTAGTCGTTAGCTTCTTCCTTAGAACGCATTAAAATAGTTTCACCACTTGGTTCATCAAAACGGCGTGTTTCTTGTTCTACTTCTCCACCAGACATCAATAAACGTTCTTGACGCTTAACTTCATATTGAATACCTTTGCGTACATGTTCAAATGAGTTAAGGTTCTTCATTTCAGTACGAACACCAAGCTTGTCAGATCCGATTGGTGCAATTGAAACGTTAACGTCAGCACGCATGGAACCTTCTTCCATTTTTACGTCTGAAATACCTGTAAATTGGATAACTTGACGTAATTTTGTTAAGTATGCATAAGCTTCATCAGCACTAGAAATATCAGGTTCTGCAACAATTTCAATCAAAGGTGTACCCTGACGATTCAAGTCAACGTAAGAGTAACCATCTGGATTGTGTGTGTTTTTACCAGCGTCTTCTTCAACGTGCATTTCACGGATACCAATCTTTTTCTTGGTACCATTCTCAAGTTCGATTTCTAACCAACCATTAGTACCAATTGGTGTACGAGCTTGTGTAATTTGGTAAGCTTTAGGGTTATCAGGATAGAAGTAATTCTTTCTGTCAAAACCAACATCTTGTGTGATATCACAATGAAATGCTAATGCAGCACGCATTCCAAATTCTAAAGCACCCTTATTTATTTCAGGTAAGACACCTGGATAACCCCAATCAATGACATTGGTATTTGTATTTTGTTCAGCACCATATTGAACAGGAGAAGGTGAATATGCCTTAGAATTTGTTTGCATTTCAATATGGACTTCTAAACCTACAGTCGTCTCAAAATTCATTAGTTTTGACCTCCTAACGTTGGTATTGCTTTATGAAAATCAGTTGATTGTTCAAATGCATATCCTGCACGATACATTGTACTTTCTGCAAAACGTGGTGCAATTAGTTGTAAACCAATTGGCAATCCATTAGAGAATCCTGCAGGTAAGGACATACCTGGAAGTCCTGCTAAGTTAACTGGAATTGTTAAAATATCATTCATATACATTGTTACTGGATCGTTGATTTCTTCACCAATTCCGTATGCAGTAGTTGGAGATGTTGGAGCTAAAATCAAGTCATAGTTTTTATAAACATTTTCAAAGTCTTGGCAAATCAAAGTTCTAACTTGTGCAGCCTTCTTGAAGAATGCATCGTATGAACCAGCAGAAAGAGAGAATGTTCCTAACATGATACGACGCTTAACTTCATCGCCAAATCCTTCAGAACGTGAACGTACATATACATCTTCCAAGTTCTTTACATCTTTAGCACGGAATCCATAACGAATACCATCATATCTTTGAAGGTTAGAAGATGCTTCAGATGAAGCAATAATGTAGTAAACTGGAACACCATATTTACTATGAGGTAGAGATACTTCATCTACTGTTGCCCCTAAGCTTTCAAAAGTCTTTACGGCATCCTTAACTGCCTTAGCAACGTCTTCGTCTACACCTTCACCAAAGTATTCTTTAGGAACAGCAATTCTCATACCCTTAACACCATCTTCAATTCCCTTAGTAAAATCAGGAACTTCACGACTGGAGCTAGTAAAGTCATGAGCATCATGTCCACTAATTGCGTTTAACACTAAAGCATTGTCTTTAACTGTACGTGTCAAAGGTCCAATTTGATCTAAACTAGATGCAAAAGCAATCAAACCATAACGAGATACACGACCATATGTTGGTTTTACCCCAACAATTCCATTAAATGCAGCTGGTTGACGAATTGAACCACCAGTATCAGAACCTAAAGATGCTAGAACTTGACCAGATGCAACTGCTGCTGCAGAACCACCAGAAGAACCACCAGGAACTTTTGTAGTATCCCAGACATTCTTAGTAATTTTGAAAGCTGAATTTTCTGTAGAACTACCCATCGCAAATTCATCCATATTCAACTTACCAACTGTAATCATGCCAGCGTCATTAAGCTTATCCATTACAGTTGCGTTGTAAATTGGTTCAAAATTTTCTAACATTTTAGAAGCAGCTGTTGTTGTTAAATCTTTAGTTACGATATTATCTTTAATACCGATACCAATACCATCTAAAATAGAATCAGCTTTAACGCCTCGTTCATCAATTTTACGAGCCTTTTCTAATGCTCTTTCTTCATCTAATTTCAAGAAGGCTTCAATTTCTTTATCTACCTTTTTAATGTTATCAAATGTTGACTTAGTTAATTCTTCAACACTATATTTCTTATTTACTAAATCATCGTGAATACTTGCTAAATCATTCTTAAAGTAATCCATTACTATTCCTCACTTTCGTCAATAATTGCTGGAACTTTAATATATCCATCTTGGCTTTGAGGAACATTTTTCATTAATAAATCACGATCTGTTCCTTTTACTGCAACGTCTTCACGTAAAGTATTTATTGCATCTGTTACGTGTGTTGTTACAGGAACATCTGTTGTATCTACTTCACTAAGTTGTTGAACCATGTTAATAATTTCATCCATTTGTCCAGTAAACTTAGCTAATTCTTCATCTTTAAAAGCAAGCTTTGCTAGCCCTGCAACGTGCTTTACTTCTTCAGATCCAATTGCCATTGTTCATCCCTCTTTCATCACTTATCTATTACTTTAATAATTTTATTACTACTTATAGTTTGTTAATAAGTTTCCTAATTGATATTCTAGCATAATCATTTAAAAATATAAAAGAGACTACTGCAAAAAATAGTCTCACTTTATATATTATTTAGTAACTTCCGAATACATGGGTATAATATCCGCCATTGCCACCTGTTGTTGAAACAAAACTTTGTGTTTCGCCGTCACTACCATTAATCTTAATATCTACTGGAATACCACTTGGTAAGTATGACTTGGCAGCTTGTGCTACATATTGAGTAAAGCTAGTTATCTCGGTTTCACTATAAAATTGAGTTGTAATTGTTATGTGTAAACCTTGCAAAGTCTTATCTTTATATTGACCTTGTCCCGTTACATTAGAAATATTAGGGAAGAAATTCTTAACTTCTTTTTGGAAATTATCAAATGATGTTGAATCATTGTCATTAGGAAGTTTGTTATCTTCAGTAGCTGGAAGAACGTAACTCTTAATGTTTGTTTCTGTCCAACTTCCGATATCTGTCCCACTCTTACTTACAGTATAGGAGTAGAAATAACCACCTACTAAACTATCATTAGGAGCTTGAGCAAACATCGCAATCACAATTGGTACATTGTTTCCGACTTTTTGACGAACTCGTGCAAGAACTTTCTTAGCAGCTATCTTACCTTCTTCAATTCTCTTTTCTTTAGAAATTATTGTTGAATAAGTAGCACCATATTGTTCTTTTTGGTAGTAATCCTTTTGATTCATACCAATCCCAATTGTCATACCGGCTAATTCCAATTTACCATTATTTTGCTTCATGTAATCTTGTTCTTCTATTTGTTGAACATAAATTGGGTTTCGCTTATTTGCTTCTTTCTTACCATTGTCGCTAGGATTCAAACCTTCTGGATTAGAACTAGATTTTCTCCCTAACCAATCTTGAATAGTAGCCTTATTTAAATATTGTCCTTCTTGGAAAATGTAACTCTTAGTAGAGAAATGATCCTTAGAAATTGTTGTTAGACCTGCTTCAAAACTCTTCAAATTCAATAGATTATCTGAATTTTGAGAAATCCCTACCCCTCTAGACTTACTTGTCTTATATTCTCCATCTTCAATAATTCCTTGATAATCACTACTATTGTTTTCACCAGTTGTCTGATAACCACTTTTAGATGACTCTGTAGTTGCTGTTGTAGTATTAGAATTACCACCAAGTTTTCCACAAGAAGCCATTAAAGCAGCTGATAGACATAAACTGATAATTATACCAAACTTTTTCAAGATTCTTCCTCCATCTGCTGAATAAATTCTGCTTCATTCATTACTCTAACATTTAATTCTTGAGCTTTTGTCAATTTGCTACCAGCATCATGACCTGCAATAAGTAAATCAGTTTTCTTAGACACACTTCCTGTAACTTTTGCACCATGTGCTTCAAGCCATGATTTAGCTTCGGATCTCTTCAAAGTATCCAAAGTTCCAGTTAGAACAACACGTAAACCGTTGAAACTACTATCGGTGCTGCTTTCAAGCTGTTCTTCACGAGTTTTCCCTAAGAATTCCAAGTTTACTCCAGCTTGTCGCAATTCATCTAATAATTCCATCACGTGTTCATCTGCAAAATACATTCCAACACTATCACCTATAATTTTTCCTAATGAATCAATCGTTGAAATTTCATCACTTTTTGCTTTAGCTAAGTTATCCATTGATTTATAATTTTCAGCTAATATTCTAGCTACTTTAGCACCAACATGGCGGATTCCTAGTCCAAAAATTAAACGTTCAATAGAATTATTACGACTATTATCGATTGCTGTCAATAGGTTATTCGCAGATTTTTCTTTAAACTTATCTAAAGTTATCAACTGTTCAAAAGTTAAGCTATAAATTCCAGCAACATCTTTAATCATTTCACGGTTATAAAGCTGTTCAATTATTCTAGGTCCTAATCCTCTAATATCCATCGCATTTCTTGAAGCGAAATGAGTTAAGCTTTCTTTTACCAAAGCTGGACATTGTGGATTGATACATCTTAGAGCTACTTCATCATCTAAATGAACTAACTTAGCACCACATTCTGGACATTCTGTTGGAATTTGATACTCTACTGAATCTTCTGATCTTTTAGCTAAAACTACTTCAGAAATTTCAGGAATAATATCTCCAGCTTTATGAAGTTTCACCGTATCGCCTATACGAATATCTTTTTCCCTTAAATAATCAGGGTTATGTAGCGAAGCTCTTGCCACAGTTGTTCCTGCTAACGTTACTGGTTCCATAACAGCAGTTGGGGTTACCACTCCAGTTCTTCCGACTGTCCACTCAATATCTAAAACTTTTGTTTCCTGTTCATCTGGTGGAAACTTATAAGCTATTGCCCATCTAGGAACTTTAACTGTGTTTCCAACTTGAGACTGAACTGCAAAGGATTCGGCTTTTAGAACTATTCCATCAATGTCGTATGGAAGATTAGCTCTTTGGTCAGTAGCCTTATCAATATAAGCAAATATTTCTTCTTTTGTTTTAACTTGCTTAGATTCATTATTAACTTTGAAACCCCAGCTCTCTAATTTGTTTAAGGCTTCAGTTTGAGTTTTTATCCCCAACTTTTCAGGTTCCATTAAATAATAAATAAAAGTACTCAAGTTTCGACTAGCTGTTATTTTTGTATCTAATTGACGCAAAGATCCTGCTGCTGCATTACGTGGGTTAGCAAAAACAGCTTGTCCTTCTGCTTCACGTTTAGTATTCAATTCCACAAAAGATTTCTTAGGCATGTAACATTCTCCACGAACTTCAATTGACACAGGTTCATTTAATTCCATAGGGATTGCCTTGATAGTTTTGAGATTTTCAGTAATATCTTCACCGATTACCCCATTACCACGAGTTGACCCCTTGATAAACTTACCATTCTCATAAGTTAAGGAAATAGCCAAACCATCAATCTTTAACTCACAACTATAATCCAACTTCTGCTCTACACTATTTTCTAAACGCTCTAAAAATTCTATTAATTCCTCTTTAGAAAATACATCGCCTAATGACAACATTGGAATATCATGACTTACTTTAGTAAAGCCACTTAGAACTTTACCACCTACTCTTTGACTAGGAGAGTCCGCAGTCACTAAATCAGGATTAGCCTGTTCGAGCTCTAATAAACGTTGATAATGTTTGTCATACACGCTATCTTCAACAGATGGAGTATCCAACACATAATATTCATTACTCCAGCGATTTAACTTATCACGAAGCTCTTTTAATTCCATCTCTATATCTTTTTGTGACATATGGGCACCACCTTCCTTATATCTTTGTAATTGGTGCGAATGCTGCTAATAATCGTTTAATACCTTTACCTTCAAAAGCAATATCTAGTTCTGTATCTTCGCCATCGCCTGAGACCTTAACAATTGTTCCTGTTCCCCAAGCTTTATGAGAAATCTTATCTCCTATATTCCAGCTTTGTTTGTCAGCACCAGTTTCTTTAGGGCGTTCAACAGTTCCTGCTGGCATACGATATTTAGGCTTCTTACTAAATGGCACTTCTCTAGATCTAGTTCTCTTGGATGTTAATGTTGTACTTGCTACCGTTTGATTATCTGATTGGATTAATTCTTCATCAATTTCTTCAATAAAACGAGAAGCTGGATTATTTTGACTCTTACCATACAACATACGAGAAATAGAGTTAGTTAAATAAAGTTCTTCTTCAGCACGAGTTATTCCTACATAAGCCAGTCTGCGTTCTTCTTCAAGTTCATTTTCATCCATAACTGCTCTAGAAAGTGGGAAAATACCTTCTTCTAATCCCATCAAAAATACAACTGGGAATTCTAGCCCTTTTGCTGCATGTAATGTCATTAATGTGACTTCATCTGGTTCTTCTTCTACACTATCTTGATCTGAAACTAAAGCTAAATCAGCTAAGAAATCAACAAATGGATCACTTTCTTCATCTTCAGGTTCCCAATCTTGATCAAATTGCTTAGTAACCGTTAAAAATTCTTCCAAGTTTTCTAAACGATTACGGTTTTCTAAAGTATCTTCTCTTTGTAAGTTAGCTTTATAACCCGTTACATCTAGAATTCTTTCTGTAACTTCAGTAACATTATGTGCCTTTTGATATTCATGTAACTGTTCTATCATCTCAGCAAACTTTTCTAATTCATTACTTGCCTTGGCAGATACCCCTGCTAAAGCAGCACTCTTGGAAGCTTCTAACATTGACATACCATGAATTTGAGAGAATGTTCTTAATTTTCCAACAGTTACTGAGCCGATACTACGTTTTGGTTCATTTACTATTCTTTCAAAACTCATAGAATCAGCTGGATTAGTTACTAAACGTAAATAAGCTAAAGTGTCCATTATTTCCTTGCGATCATAGAATTTATGCGCTCCAACTAATTTATATGGTATATTGGTTTTCACGAAAGTTTCTTCGATTATACGTGACTGTGCATTAGTACGATATAAAATAGCAAAATCTCCATAATGACGTCCATTATTTCTAATTTGTTCTTGAATTTTTTTAACTACATAATAAGCTTCTTCATTAGCGTTATTTGCACGATAATAATGGATCTTGTCACCTTGCTTATTATCTGTCCATAAAGTCTTATCTTTACGATTTACGTTATTCTCAATCACATTATTAGCAGCTGCTAAAATATTTTTTGTAGAACGATAATTTTGTTCCAATTTAATTACTGTTGCATCTGGGTAATCTTCTTCAAAGTTCATGATATTTTCCATGTTTGCACCACGCCAACCATAAATACTTTGATCTGCATCACCTACAACACATAAATTGCGATATTTACGAGCTAACTTATTAACTAATTCATATTGAGCTTCGTTAGTATCTTGATATTCATCAACATGAATATAGTGGAATTTACGTTGATAAAATTCCAATGTTTCTGGTGATTCGTTGAATAATCTAATAGTTTGCATGATTAAATCATCAAAATCCATTGCTTGGTTATTTGCAAGCTGATTTTGATATTCAAAATATGCTTTACTTACAATTTCTTCAAATGGTCCATTAGCTTGTTGGGCATAATCTTTAGGATCTAATAGGTCATTTTTGGCATTTGAAATTACACTTAAGATTGCACGTGGATCATATTTTTTAGTATCAATATTTAAATCATTAAGAACCTGTTTCATTAAAGTTCTTTGCTCACTTGTACTTGCAATTGTAAATGATCTATTAAAGCCTATTTTTTCTGCGTCTCTCCGTAAAATTCGTACACATAAAGCATGGAATGTAGATACCCATATATCTTCTGCACCTTCACCCATTAAATTATTTACACGTTCTCTCATTTCACGAGCTGCTTTGTTTGTAAAGGTGATAGCTAGTATGTTCCAAGGATTTACGCCTTTTTCTTCAATTAAGTATGCTACACGGTGAGTTAACACACGAGTCTTCCCACTACCAGCTCCTGCCATTATTAATAATGGTCCTTCTGTACATAAAACTGCTTCTGATTGTTTATCATTCATTCCTGACAAAAACATATTGTCGGTCACAGTACTCATCCTTTCAGAAAAATGTCAATTCTTATTATAACTAAAATCCAATTATTAATCATTAAAAAGAGCGATAACTTTATAATTATTTATCGCTCCATTAACTATTATTCTTTTGATAAATCGTCCCAAATACCAGTCGATTCTATTTGTTGTTTTATTTCCATTTCACTTTCAGCTAATACTATAATATAGCCTTCTGGTTGTGGTCTCATTGATTCTGGGTATCTAAAGAATGTATAATACCAATTATTTTTTAGTACCCATTGTGTACGAATGTCATCAATATTTTCTTCTTCAATCATTACCATGCCTGCAGGTTGAACTAATTTAATATCAACTAATGGCATCTTCACCAAAGTTCTAAGATGTTGCTCAAACATCGAAACATTAGTTGCTTTATCAAAGACGTAGCCAGAATTGTGTAAAGCTGGCACAATTCTTTTTACATACAAAGAACCACTTTCAGTTAGATAGAAAGCTACTTCTAAAGCACCTACATATTTTAAACCACTGACAATTTCACCAGCTAAACGTTTTACTTCCTCCTCTACATCAGGTTGGATATTAGCTGGTACAATTGCCTCATTAAGACGATTTTCTTTATATCTAGTTTCAATTACAGGAAAATATGCTAAATTTCCATCATAATCACGTGTCATTATAACTGATAGTTCTTTATTATAAGGTATCCACGATTCTAAGATATAAGTCCCCATATCAATAATATCTGCACATTTGGCAATGTCTGTTTGCTTACGAATTATTTGTTGACGTTTAGGTCCAAATCCTTTTTGAATAGGTTTTAATACACAAGGGTAGCCAATTGAACTAACAGCTTGATAAACGTCCTCTAAGCTAACAATTGTTGCATAAGGGGCAATATTTATATTCATTTGTTCAAAGAAAGCACGTTCCAACAATCTATCTTGTACAATTTCTAAAGTTTCAGAACCTTGCGGAACTTTAGTGAATTTTTGTAGATATGCAATAACTTCAGAAGATATATGTTCTGATTCATACATTACTAAATCACAACGCTCAGCAAAATCTTGTAACTTAGCCTTATCGCTAAAATCACCCACAATCTTAACATCTGCATCTGCTAAAGTAGGACTTCCTTCGTTAGTAGCATAAATAATCACTTTAAATCCTAGCCTTTTAGCTGTTTGAGCCAATCTAATTCCATTAGAACTGTCACCAATAATCCCCAGAGTATCACCTGGAAAAAGCACTTCATTTCCCATAAAAATTCCCTACTTTCGAACTAAATTTATCTTTTTTTATCTCAATTTTTATGTACATATTCATCTTATCATAACTTGAGGAAATAAGTATTTATTTTTGTTTATTTCTAAATATATTAGATTAATTAGTATCTAAAACAATACTTATTACCAATAATTCTAATCCCTTTGTTTCTAAAGTAAAGTAGCTTATATCTTTAATCTGTAAAATAAAAATCAAATGCCAATATTTAGAAGATTTTTTTGAAATAAAAAAACGTTATTCAACAAACTAATGTTAAATAACGTTAATTATCATAAATATCAGCAACTTGTTATGCCGGCTGCAGGATTCGAACCTGTGACCCTCGGTTTACGATACCGATGCTCTACCAACTGAGCTAAGCCGGCATAAGTTTATTAGGATGACCCGTACGGGATTTGAACCCATGTTACCGCCGTGAAAGGGCGGTGTCTTA
>OMER01000015.1_pt1 | contig 182123 bp, 167 predicted proteins | sample 1645431 | NCBI WGS metagenome assembly OMER01 (sample SAMEA103958144, study PRJEB25191) | human gut metagenome | reverse complement strand
CCCTCTCAGTCACCTGCGGTGACAGCTCTCCCAAAGGGAGAGCCAAGGGGCTGCACCCCATTACATAGTATGTTGATATGAGAAATGGAGCGTATCTGTATCGATACGCTCCATTGACTGTTTTATGAACACCCATCTAAACCGGAGCTTTTCTTTTGCGCCGGAGAGTCATTCCCACCGCACACAGAGAGTCATCCCTTTTGATCTCAGAAGGCATGTTCGCGCGTGTACAGGCATAAGCTGTAAGCAAAAGGGGAGGGGATGTCTCATGAAGAAATCAAAATGTGAACGGCCGGTCTGGCAGATCGTGCTCGGCGGCGTATTGTCGGCGCTCATGGTGCTGCTCCTGCTGTCAGCGATTGCGGCGATGCTGGTGCTGAACGGCGTGCTGCCTGTGAAGAGCATTCCGGCTGCTGCGGCGGTACTCGCAGCGGTTGGCGCGTTCTGCGGCGCGCTGCTGACGGCAAAGCAGCTTCCCGGCAAAAAGCTGCTCGGAGCCGGGCTTTGCTGCGCGGCCTATGTGTGCTTGCTGCTGGTCGGAAATCTGGCGTTCGTAGAGACGCCGCCGGTCGGATTTGCCGTGATCGCACTCCCGTGCGCAGGCGCAGCTTTCGTCGCAGCACTGTTAGCCAGCCGCAAAAAGGGGAGAAGCCATGCAGGACGACGGCGTTGACAGATTGCCTGCATTTTGTGTCTTGAATGTAAATTAAATTTACCTTGTGATATTATGAAGGAATTCTTGCAAAAGCAAGATTTAGCAAGTCAAGGGGTATATTCCACCAGATGTGGTGCTTTCTGCCCGTTGCGCCGCATTTGCAGCGCTTCAACGGTTTCTTGGTTCACATAACGCAATTAACATAATTCTTTGGCATAATTAACAAAAATTTAAGAACTTCCGATTTTTCCTTGAATTTCAAGGCAAAATGCGGTATATTAACAGAGCCGTCAGGGAAATGGTCAGTAGAAATAATTTTCGGCACGCCATTTTCTGCTCCGACGGCGGTTTCTTTTCTCTGCTGTCCCTGTTTTCGCATTGTCCCTTGGCATTTGAATACCGCTTCTTGTTTTGATTCATTTTCTGACGTCAACATCTTGTGGTATCTTTCATTTTTGTTTTGGAAGGACAGTCCTATGGCCGACATCGTTACCAGGTATGAGGATTACCTCATCGAGATCAAACACGCATCGAACAATACCGTCGCATCCTACATGCGCGATATTCACCAGTATGCGTCATATCTTCTGGAGCTGGGAAGCGATGTCCTCGACGCCACGCAGCAGACGATCTCCGAGTATGTTCACTGGCTTCAGGGCCGGGGAAAGTCTCCGGCAACGGTCTCACGCTCTCTGGCCTCGCTCAAAAGCCTCTATCTCTTCGCCGTCAACGAGGACGAGATCGACCAGAATCCCGTACATAACATCAAGCTGGAGAAGGCCGAAAAGAAGCTGCCGCAGATCCTGAGCGGCAAGGAGGTCGAGCTTCTGCTCGAACAGCCGAAATGCTCGGATATGAAGGGCTACCGCGACAAGGCCATGCTGGAGCTGCTGTACGCGACCGGTATTCGGGTCAGTGAGCTGATCAATCTCAATTACGATGATGTCAGCCTGTCCGGCGGCTTTATCCGCTGTGCCGGAAACGGCAAGGTTCGCATCATTCCGCTGTATCCCGAAGCGCTTCAGGCGATGTCGGATTATATGGAGGATATCCGTCCGAAAATGATCGCTGTACCGACGGAGCAGTCGCTTTTTGTCAATGTTTCCGGCGAACGTATGTCTCGTCAGGGCTTCTGGAAGATCATCAAGTATTATCAGGAAAAGGCCCATATCGACAAGGATATCACGCCGCATACCCTGCGCCACAGCTTTGCGGCGCATCTGCTGGAAAACGGCGCGGATCTCCGGTCCATTCAGGAGATGCTCGGACACAGCGACATTTCCTCTACGCAGGTCTATGCGCAGCTGGTCAAGCAGAATCTCAAGGCCGTGTATAATAAGTACCATCCCAAGGCATGAAGAATAGAAAAGGCAGGCGTACGGTTTCAAGACCGTGCGCCTGCTTTTTACGCTCTGTGTCCATAAAAGTTCCCCGCCGTCTTACGGCGGCAGGGGATCAGCGTTTTCTGTAGTCTGTGCTTTCTCAGCAGCCGATGCCGGTCATGGCCTCCAGTACCTCATACTGCTGCGCATTGAGTCCCTTCTTCATGGAAAGGCCCTCGAGGATGTCGATATCGACCATCTTTCCGGCCTGTGCGCAGATCACGCGGTTGGTCTTGCCCTCGGCAAGCGCCTGCACGGCGTGGTAGCCCATACGGGTCGCCATAACGCGGTCACGCGCCGACGGCGTACCGCCGCGTTGGATATGGCCGAGGATCGTGACGCGCGGGTCGAGGCCCAGCACCTCGTGAATGCCCTTACCGATCTCGGTGCCGCTTCCGGCGCCTTCAGCGACGATGATCATGAAATGCGTGTTGCCGGCAAGGCGGGACTGACGGATGCGGTCGATGACGTCGCGCTCAAAGTCCACGCCCTTTTCGGGGACGAGTACTGCCGTTGCGCCGGTCGCAAGGCCGACATAGAGCGCCAGATGGCCCGCGTTATGGCCCATGACCTCGGCGACGGAGCAGCGCTCATGAGACTGCATCGTATCGCGCAGGCGGTCGATGGCTTCGACAGCCGTATTGGCCGCCGTGTCGTAGCCGATGGTGTATTCGGTGCAGACGATGTCGTTGTCGATGGTCGCCGGGACGCCCGCCACGGAAACGCCCTGCTTGCTCAGCTCGACAAGGCCCCGGAAGGTGCCGTCGCCGCCGATACCGACGATGCCGTCCAGACCCAGCAGCTTGCAGGTCGAGGCCGCCTTCTGCTGGCCCTCCAGCGTGCGGAATTCCTCGCTGCGGGCGGTGTAGAGCATCGTGCCGCCGCGATTGATGATATGCGAAACGCTGTCTGCCGTCAGCTTGACAAAATCGCCGTTGATCAGGCCGTTATAGCCGCGGCGGATGCCGATGCACTCGATCCCGCGGAAGGTGGAGGCCCGCACGACCGCGCGCACAGCGGCATTCATGCCCGGCGCGTCGCCGCCGGATGTCAGGACGCCGATCCGTTTGACTGCATTCTCCATAATAAGGATTCCCTCTTTCCCTGTTATTTTTAACTGAATTTTACCGCAAAACCATCTCCATGTAAATGCTCAATTTTATTTTTGCCTGAATTTTTACATTTCCTTAAGAATCTGCTCATATTTTCTTTTTGCCTTGGAAAAACTCGGTATTGGTGCTATAATGGTTTCCATAATTCAGAAGAGGGGGCGGCTGTGTGAATCAGATAAGTCAGATCATCAGCGAAGTCAAGAAGGCTGTGGTAGGGAAGGACCGCGTTTTGATCTGGGTCATGACGGTCATTCTGGCGCGCGGACATATTCTGCTGGAGGATATCCCCGGCGTCGGGAAAACGACGATGGCGCTCGCCTTTTCCCGGGCGCTTGGGCTGGATTATGGGCGTGTGCAGTTTACGCCGGACGTGCTTCCTTCCGATATCACCGGCTATTCCATATATAATAAGGACACCGGCGAGATGCGTTATCAGCCGGGCGCAATTCTCTGCAATCTCTTCCTCGCGGACGAGCTGAACCGCGCGACCTCGCGCACGCAGTCCGCGCTGCTGGAGGCAATGGAGGAGGGACAGGTCACGGTCGATGGCATCAGCCACCGCATCCCGCAGCCGTTCTGCGTATTTGCCACGCAGAACCCGACCGGTGCTTCCGGTACGCAGCTGCTGCCGGACTCGCAGATGGACCGCTTTACAGTCCGTATGTCGATCGGCTATCCGGCTCCGGCGGATGAACGGAACATGGTCCTGAACCGCCAGGGCAGCAATCCGCTTGGGCAGGTGCGGCAGGTCGTCCGGCGTGAGGAGCTCATCGCCATGCAGGAGCAGGCGTCCCGCGTGTACATGAAGGAAGAGATCGTCGATTACGCCGTTTCGCTGGTCGGCGCGACGCGAAACCATCCGCTCATTCTGCGCGGAGCCAGTCCGCGCGCAACGCTCTCCGTCACGGCAATGGCGAAGGCCGTCGCGTACATTCAGGGCCGCGATTACGTTGTTCCCAAGGACGTTCAGGCCGTTTTCGTCAACACCGTTGCGCACCGCCTGCTGATGACGCCGGAGGCCGAGGCGAAGGGTATCACGCCTGACAGTGTTCTGGAACAGATACAATCCACTACAACCGCGCCGAGGATCTGACCATGCTCAAAAACAGGCTTCTTTACGCGGCGCTTCTGATCGGCCTGATCTTTTTCCATGCCTTTTATACCGGCTGGATCTCGTGGTTTCTGCTGATCTTCACGCTTTGCCTGCCGCTTTTGTCGCTGCTTTGCAGCCTGCCGTTTCTGCTGAGCCAGCAATTTTCCGCGCAGCTTCCTGCGCAGTGCCTGCGCGGTGAGGAACGCGGCATCCGGCTCATCAATCAGAGCGCGACGCATATGCCGGCGCTTCCATGCAGCTTTCAGCTCGTCTGCGCCGACCGTCTGGCAGGAAGCAGCGATGTGCAGCGCTACGCCTTCGCGGCGTGGAACTATCGCGATATCCGGCTCGATACGGCGCATTGCGGCGCTTACGACCTTTCCTTCGCAAAGGCCCGTCTGACGGACTATCTCGGTCTGTTCTCCTTTCGGATGAATCTTCCGGTGCTTGGACGCATGTACGTCCTGCCACGGAAGCAGCAGCCGGAGCCGCTTCCGAATCTGAGCCGTTTTCAGGCGCGGGCCTTTCGCCCGAAGCCCGGCGGCGGCTTTTCGGAGATACACGATATGCGCGAATACCGCCCTGGTGACGGGATGCGGGATATCCACTGGAAGCTCTCCGCAAAGACGGATACGCTGATCGTCCGCGAGGCGCTGGAGCCGAATCGGAGCCAGCTCCTGCTGACGCTCGACCTGCGCGGGAGCCGCGCGGAGATCGACCGGACACTGGACATACTCAACTGGATGAGCATATGGCTTCTGGAGCATGAGGCGGCGCACTATGTCTGCTGGCTCCAGCCGGAGACGTGTGAGCCGGAGACGGCAGCGGTCGCGTCCGAGGAGGATATCCAAAAGCTGATGGAACGGCTCCTGTCCGCAGCGCTGCGCGGTGATCTGCCGTCGATTGCGGAAAAGGGCTTCACCTCCGCCGACTGGCGCTATCACATCCGCCTTCCCGAAACGCAAAAGGAGGGCTGTGCATGAAGAAAGCATCCGTTTTCTCCGTCCTTTCCGCCATACTGCTCACATGGGCCGTCACGGTCGGCGCGATTTTCTGTCCCATTACGGCTTTCCGCATCCCGGCGGAGCCGCTGACGCTCATTTTGTTCAGCGGCGCGCTGGCCATCCTGTTTTCGATCCTGCTTGCACTGCGGCGCGGCTGGATCGGGCTGGGACTCCTGTTTGCCGCTCTGGCGGCGTTCGTGGTCGTCCGGTGGGAGGATATTGTCAGCGCCTTCTACGCGGCGGCTGACAGCATCGTTCCGGTTTTCTGCGATGCGTTCCATCTGGGAATGGAGCTTCAAATGCCGGACGGCGTCCAGGTCTCGGAGACCGCAGATGCGGTTTTGCTTGCCGCCACGGTTCCGGTCGCGTTCTTTTCGTCGTGGGGTCTGCTCCGGCGGCACAGCGCGCTCCCGTGCGTGGCCGCGGGCCTGCCGTTTCTGATCGCCTGTCTCATCATTCTCGAGACCGTTCCGGCCGCGTGGGCCGTGCTGCTGCTGACCGGCTCAATCGCACTGGTCATTCTGACGCAGAGCATCCGCACGGCGGATGCGGAGGCTGCCGCGAGGCTATGCTTCCGGCTGACGCTTCCGGTCTTTGCGCTGGCGCTGCTTTTGTCTCTGATCTCACCGCCGGACAGCTACACAAGAGGGAATTGGGCCGAGGAACTGCAATACAGCATCGGCACCGCCGTCGAAAAGCTCTCCGTCTTTCGTCGGAACGAGCGCACCGGACAGGTCGAATTCGTTTCCCCGTTTGCTCCGAGTACGCTCGGAAGCCGCAGCTGGGATTCGAGCGTAGAGCGCGTCAACCTGTCGCGCGTCGGCCCGCAGGGAAAAACCGGGCGGCACGTCATGGACATTTACTCGCCGGTCAGCGGTGACTATCATCTGCGCGCGGTGTCCCTCGGCGATTACGAGAAAAACGAATGGCTCGCGCTCGACGAATCGCTTTACGACGGTATCGATGTGCCGCAGGATGCTTTTTTGCAGCTTTCGTATTCTCCGGACTCCGTCCGCACCATCCAGATACGGACGGACATGAAATCCTCCGTTTATTATCTGCCCTATAAGCCGGTGTCCTATCCGGAGAATGCCGCGCCATATCTGGATGCCTATGTCCGCAACCAGAGTCAGCTGACGCAGTATTCGGTCGATTATACGCCGGCGACGCTCCGCCTCACCAGCTTTGTGGACAGCGCCTACAGAAACTTCGTTCAGGAGCATTACACGACGCTTCCGCAGGAGCTGACTGACGGCCTGGACGCACTTACACCCGTCGTCTCCATGAATGTACGGAATTTGTCTCCGCAGGAGATCGCGCAAGCCGTCAAGGGCTTTGTTCAGGAAGGGAAGTCCTATGACCTGAACACGCCGCGTGTCCCGGACGGCGAGGATTTTGTGCTATGGTTTCTGGAAAGCAGCGATACCGGCTACTGCGTACATTTTGCGACGGCGGCGGCCGTCCTGCTCCGATATTATGGCGTTCCTGCGCGGTATGTGACCGGTTATTTTGTGTCAGCGACTGGCGGACAATGGACTGCCGTCACCGAGGACGACGCTCACGCATGGGTCGAGTATTATAACGGCACGGATTGGTGCGTTCTAGAGCCGACGCCCGCAGACCTCACATCTGTGGAAAGCAGTGAGTCGGACAATACATCGGATACGCCGGAAGCGCCGGAAAATAACGACCAAGCACCGCCTCAAAGCGATCAGAATACCGATCCGCAGCCTTCGCAGACCGATCCGACGCCGGTCGATGCGCCTGCGGAAACGACGGATGGAAGTCCGCAGAACACGGACACAACGGGAACAACAGCAGGGAAGAGTGGCTCGTGGGGAGCCGTCGTCGGCTGGACGCTCGGTATTCTTGGCTTTATCGGGTTATGGTTTCTGTATCGCGTGATGCGCCTTTCCGGGCGAAGAGCCCAGCTGCTGCACGGCCCGTCCAACCGCCGCGCAGTCATGTATTACCGGCACATCCGATATCTCAGCAGATTCACAAAGGCCGAGATCCCGGAGGAGCTTTCCGCGCTTGCGGAAAGGGCAAAATTCAGCCAGCATAAAATCAGTCCGGAGGAGCTTGCGCAGATGCAGGCGCACAGCGAAATGCTGCTGCAAAAGCTCATGCAGACGCGGAGCCTCTGGCAGCGATTCCTGTATCGGATGATCTATGTGATCTATTAAAATTTCAGCGGACGCAGCTTTTGCGTCCGCTGAAATTCTTCGTTTCTGCGTCCTTTGAAAACAATGGCTATTGGGGCAGGGCAGCGTTCCCATTGCGCCCGACGCATCAAAGCCTGATTTTATTTTGCTGCGAGAATGGCATTCGGGAAATTGCTCTGGATATCCTGATTGCCATTAACGCAACAAAATAAAAATTTTGTTGCGTTTGCAGTGCAGGTGTGCTATAATAAGTCTGTCAACAAGGCCGGACGCCTCTTTGCGTTCGATCCGGCCAATACAACGCCGCTCATACAGGAGGCTTTTTCATGCAGACATATCAGGACTGCCCGCAGGTGCTGCGCGAGTTTTTATCCTACCACGAGACGATCAAGGGCCAATCCAAACGCACCGTCTCCGAATATTATCTGGACATCCGGATGTTCCTGCGCTTTGTGAAGCTGATGCGCAATGAGCTTCCGGTCAACACGCCGCTTGAGGACGTACCGATCAAGGACATCGATCTGGACTTCGTGCGCAGCATTTCCTCGACGGAGGTTTTTGATTTTCTGTCGTTTCTTGCAAACGATCGCGTACCGGATGGCTCACATAACGGACCCGGCATCGGCTCCGCTGCGCGCGCGCGGAAGCTCTCCGCCATCAAATCCTTCTACAATTATCTCTCCGTTTCGACCAAGCAGATCAAGGAAAATCCCGTCAAGGACATCGAGTTTCCGAAAATCCGTCGAAGCCTGCCGAAATACCTGACGCTTGAGGAATCCACGACGCTCCTGAAGTCCGTTTCAGGCCCCAATCAGAAGCGTGACTTTGCCATACTGATGCTCTTTCTCAACTGCGGCATCCGTCGTTCGGAGCTGGTCGGGCTGAATCTGACGGACGTGTATGACGACCGCATTCGCGTTGTCGGCAAGGGCAACAAGGAGCGGATCGTCTATATGGGCGCCTCCTGCCGGAAGGCCATTGACGAATACCTCGTCGAACGCAACAAAATCGTGCTTTCGGACAATCGGGCGCTGTTTGGCTCCCGCGACAAAAACCGCATCAGCGTGACCGCCGTCCATCGGCTGGTCAAAAAGCACCTGCTGGAGGCCGGGATGGATTCGACGCAGTTCTCCGCGCATAAGCTGCGGCACACTGCTGCGACACTGATGCTGTCAAACGGTGTCGATCTCAAAACACTCCAGGAGGTTTTGGGACATGAAAACCTCAATACGACGCAAATCTACACGCATGTGGAAAGCACAGAGCTGAAAATTGCCGCAGAGGCCAATCCCCTCTCCAAAATCAAAATCTAAGCAAAAAATCCTGCCAAAAGGCAGGATTTTTCTATAATATGTTCGCTTTTATCCGCCAAGATAGGCTTTCTTGATCGAATCGCTTTCGAGAAGTTCGTGCCCGAGTCCGGAAAGTGTGATCGCTCCGGATTCCAGAACATAGGCCCGGTCTGCGACCTGAAGCGCCATCTGCGCGTTCTGCTCGACCAGCAGAATGGTCGTTCCGGCCTTGTGCAGCGACTGAATGATCCCGAAGATCTGCTCAACCAGCAGCGGCGCAAGGCCCATCGACGGCTCGTCGAGCATCAGAAGCTTCGGCTGGCTCATCATTGCGCGGCCCATCGCCAGCATTTGCTGCTCGCCGCCGGAGAGCGTCCCGCCGACCTGCTTCTGGCGCTCCTTCAAGCGCGGGAAAAGCGCATAGACCTTTTCCAGATTCTGCGCCAGCTCAGAGCTTGGCCGCGTGTACGCGCCCATTTGCAGATTCTCTTCCACGGTCATGCGGGCAAAAATACGCCGTCCCTCGGGACACTGCACAAGCCCGTGCTGCACGACCTTATTGGGCGGCATCGAGCCGATCATCTCACCCATGAACTCGACCGTTCCGCTTTTCGGCTTCAAAAGGCCGGAGATCGTATTCAGAACGGTGCTTTTTCCGGCGCCGTTCGCACCGATCAGCGTCACGATCTCGCCGTCGGCGACCTCCAGAGAGACGCCCTTGACCGCGTGGATCGCACCGTAATAAACATGAAGATCCTGTACCCTCAGCATCGTCAGCCCTCCTTTTTCTTGCCGAGATAGGCCTCGATCACGGCGGGATTGGCCTGAATATCATCCGGCGTACCCTTTGCAATGATCTTGCCGAAGTTCAGCACGCAGATACCCTCGCAGATCCCCATGACCAGATTCATGTCATGCTCGATCAGCAGAATGGCAATGCCGAACATGTCACGGATACGGACGATATTGTCCATCAGCTCGCTCGTCTCCGAGGGATTCATACCGGCGGCAGGCTCGTCGAGCAGCAGCAGGCACGGATTGGTCGCCAACGCGCGGACAATCTCAAGCCGCCGCTGTGCGCCGTAGGGCAGCGAACCAGCCTTGTGGTCGGCCAGATCCTGCATGTCGAAAATGCTCAGCAGCTCCAGCGCACGTTCCTTTGCGATGCGCTCCCGCCGCCAGTATTCCGGCAGGCGCAGGATCGCCGACGCGGCGCTGTACTTCATCTCATTGTGCAGTCCAATCAGGACGTTGTCCAGCACGCTCAGCTCGCGGAACAGGCGGATATTCTGGAAGGTGCGGGCAATGCCCATGTGATTCACCTGAATGGTGGACTTCCCTGCCGTATCCATGCCGTCGAGCAGGATGGTGCCGCGCGTCGGCTGATAGACCTTTGTGAGCAGGTTGAAGATCGTGGTTTTGCCGGCGCCGTTCGGGCCGATCAGGCCGGCGATCTCTGTGCGGCCGACGGCGAAGTTGAAGTCGCTGACGGCGGTCAGGCCGCCAAAATCAATGCCGAGATGGCGCGTTTCCAAGATCGGCGGCATTCCAATATCGCGCTCCGGAATGATATTGGTCGAAGGGACTTCGACGAGCTTTGTTTTCGGTCTTTCCGGTCTGTTCATTTCCCGTCACTCCCCTTTCGCGCTCTGAGCTTCGGCCGGAACACGGCGTTCAGCGCCTTTTCCAGCATTCTGGACATGGAAAAATCATAGCTGCCGAGCAGTCCCTTCGGGCGGAAGATCATCATAATGACCAGCGCCAGAGAATAGGCCACCATCCGGTAATTATCGAACGCGCGCAGTGCCTCCGGCAGGATGGTCAGGACGGACGCCGAAAGCACGGAGCCGAGCATGGAGCCCATGCCGCCAAGCACGACCATGACCAGAATTTCGATGGATTTCATGAATTTGAAGTTCGCGGGATACAGCGAGCCGAGATATCCGGCATAAAGGCAGCCTGCCACACCGGCCAGCATCGCGGAAAGAACGAACGCAAATGTCTTGTAATACGTTGTCGGAACGCCGACGCTCTCTGACGCAATCTCATTTTCACGGATGGAGAGGATCGCCCGGCCATGGCGCGATTTCATGACCATGTGAATGAGCATACATGAGAAAACGACGCAGAAGAAAACCAGGTTGAAGCTTGAAAACTTCGGGATGCGCTTGAGTCCCGCCGCGCCATAGGTAAATTCAAAGCCGAGCACGGAGTCGATGTTGGTGAGGATCACGCGGATGATCTCACCGAAGCCGAGCGTGATGATCGCCAGATAGTCGCCGCGCAGCCGGAGCGCCGGAATGCCGATGATCAGTCCGAACGCACCCGCGACGACGGCGCTCAGCAGCAGCGCAAGCAGGATGTACGGCAGCGCCGCCGCCGTATTCCCCTCGCTCAGAAGCGCCGCCGCAGGCGTCGCTTTCATCAGGATACCGCCCGTATACGCGCCGACCGCCATAAAGCCCGCGTGGCCGAGCGGCAGTTGGCCGAGGTAGCCGGTCGCCACGTTCAGCGAAACGGCGAGGATGATGTTGATGCCGGTCGTGATCAAAATGCCGGTCCAATAGTTCGTGATAACGCCCTGTGCGATCAGGAAGGTCATGAGCCCCCACAGCCCGGCGATCAGCAGCGCATTGATGAGGTAGCGCAGCAGCATCGGGATGCGGATTGGTCGAAGCTGACGCTCCGCGCGGGAGAGCTTCTCCTTTTGCGTTTTTTGCATGTTCTCTCCCCTCCTTACACCTTTTCTGTCGTCTTGTGGCCCATGATGCCGGTCGGCTTGACGAGCAGAACCACGATCAAAATGGCAAACACGACGCCGTCCTTCCAGACGGAAAGTCCGATCGCCGAGACAAGCGCCTCCAGCAGGCCGATGGCCATGCCGCCGATCATTGCGCCGGGAATCGAGCCGATTCCTCCGAGCACCGCTGCGACAAAGGCCTTCAGACCAAGCATGGAGCCCATGGTCGGCGACGCCTGCGGATAGGCGCACAGGTACAGAACGGAGCCGATACCTGCCAGCGCGGAGCCGACCGCGAAGGTAAAGGAGATCGTCTTGTTCAGGCTGATCCCCATGAGCTGTGCCGCGCCCATATCCTCGGAGACGGCGCGCATCGCCTTGCCGAGCCGCGTTTTCTGGACGAGGAAGGTCAACGCAGCCATAGCCGCCAGCGAGACCAGAATGGTCAGGATCGCCGCGTAGCTGACAGTCGTTCCGAAAATGGAGACATTGCCGGGGACGATCACGTCCATGCTTTTCGTGTCCGCGCCGAAGAGCAGCTGTGCGCCGTTTTCCAGCAGGAACGAAATGCCGATGGCTGTGATCAGGAGGCTCAATCTCGGTGCGGAGCGCAGCGGCGTATAGGCGATCTTCTCAATAGCGACGCCGAGCAGCGTACTGACCGCGACCGCGAGCACCACGGAAAAGACCGGATGCAGATGGAACGTCGTAATGGCGTAAAACGCCGTATACGCGCCGACCATGATGATATCGCCGTGCGCGAAATTTAGAAGCATGATAATTCCGTAGACCATGCTGTAGCCCAGTGCGACCAGCGCGAAGATCGAGCCGGTCTGGAGGCCGTTGAAGAGCTGGGAAATAAACAGAGACACAGGTCTCACACCTTTCCTTTCTGATTTCGGGTGAACGGCGGATGGCTGGCCCTACGGAGGTAGGTGCATCCATCTGCCGTCCACTGCCGCCAGCGGAGGGGCTGTCCCCTCCGCCGGCGGGAATGGGGCTTGCAGAGGCCGCAGAGGCGGCCTGCGCTTTTTCTGCCTTAATACATTTCCTTGAAGGTTTCTTCGCCGTTCGTCAGCTCAATGATGGCGACGGACTTGATGGGGTTGTTGTACTCGTCGAAGGAGTAGCTGCCCGTGACACCCTCGACGCCGTTCATGGTATTGATGGCCTCAATGACGGCCTGCTTGTACTCGTCCGTTCCGGCAGTCAGGCCCTTATCCTCCGCCGCTTTCAGGCCGCAGGCCATCAGCATGGCCGCGTCATAGGCCAGCGGCGCGAACATATTGGGGACGGTATCGACCTTATAGGTCTCGCAGTAGTCCTTTTCAAACTGTGCGACGCTTTCCGTACCGGGCGCGTAGCCGGAGCAGTAGACGGTGCCCTCCAGATCCTCTGCGCTTGCGTAATCCTTGACGGAGCCGAAGCCGTCGCCACCGAGGAAGGTCGCCGTGCAGCCCGCCTGACGAGCCGCCGTGATGGCCAGACCCGCTTCACCGTAATAGATCGGGCAGAACACAACGTCGGAATCCTTCGCGGCAATGTTGGTCATCTGCGCCTTGAAGTCCTTGTCGCCCTCAGGGAAGGCTTCCTCTGCCACGATCTCAAGACCGAGCTTTTCAGCCTCCTCCACGAACGCATTTTTCAGGCCCTCGGAATAGTCGCTGCCGGTCTGGAAGAACACAGCTGCGGTTTTGGCGTTCAGACGGTTGACGGCGTAATCCGCCATCTTCTGGCCCTGGAACGGGTCGATGAAGCAGGCGCGGAACACGTTGTTACGGACCTCGCCGGTGTCCTCCATGACGGTAACGCCCATGGCGGTCGCGGAAGCCGTGACCTGCGGCATATTGACCTCATAGGTCGCATCAGCCAGCGCGATGGTCGAGCCGGTCAGAACCGAGCCGATCACGGCGGTAATGCCCTTTTCCATGGCAAGGTTGAATGCGTTGACAGCCTCAACACCGTCGCCCTTGTCGTCGTATTCCAGAACCTTTACCTTCTTGCCGTTGATGCCGCCGCTGCTGTTCAGCTGGTCAAAATACATCATCACAGCATTGCGGACAGGAATTCCGTACTGCGCGTAGTCGCCGGTCGTGTTGCCAATAAACGCGATTGTGATTTCGTCGGAGGCATCTGTGCTGCTCTTGCCGGCGCAAGCGCTCAGCGAACACAGAAGCATCGCAAATACCATTACAAGACACAGAACATTACGAAGCTTTTTCATTTTAATTACCTCTTTTGGTGATATTTTTCAGCCGAAAGGATTCAGCGTGAAATACATGGAGAATATATAACAAAACGGCTCTGCCGTCTGGCAGAACCGTTTCTTCCGGTTTGATCGGGCCTTACTTAACGGCCCGCCGTTTGGTTTCTGCACAGCGGCAATCTGAACTTGTAAAGCAGTACGACCAGAAGCAGTACGGAAATTACAATACGTACAATGCTAATAAGGCCGGCAATGCCAAGAATGCTGAGAATTCCGTAAATGCAGGAAAAAACAAAAATGGATACTGCGAGCATCGCAGTATCCATAGACAGAGCAAGCATGGAGGCGGCACGACGGCAAGCCGGTGCAGCACAGGCCGCATCGGTATTCTGACTGGCGTTCATTTGTCTCGCATCGAAATACTTCATTTCAGCGGCCTCCATTCCTTTAGGTTGGCGTTATTATATTGCGTGAATAAATATTTGTCAATATGCAATGAATGCAAAATATGCGCGCAAATCACAGAATGTTTGGTGAGAATATACACATTCCATGCATGACGGACGTTTTCACTTTATTTGTTTGCGCAGGAAAATCATAAAACATCACTCCCCTTTTCGCGCATTTTACAGGAAATCCGGGCGCAGTTCTTGCATTTTCCGACGTGATTTGCTATATTGTTGTGGGACAAAATGTGGTTTAAGGTGTGTGAAAACTATGGAAAAACAAAAAAGACGCTTTGGCGACCGCAAGGACGGACGCCTGCTGCGCAATCTGGACGGAATGCACTTCATCACTCCGCTGATCTATCCGAACCGGTGCGACAATGAAGCGTACATCTCGGAATCGATCGATCTGACCAACATGAACGCCTATCTGGAGCGCAAAAACGCCGACGAAACGGAATTTCGTTACACGATGTTCCATGTGATCGTGGCGGCGCTCATCAAGACGATCACGCTGCGCCCGAAGATGAACCGCTTCATTGCAAACAAGAACTTCTATCAGCGAAACGAGGTCTCCGCCTCCTTCGTCGTGAAGAAACAGTTCGCCGACGAGGCTGCGGAGGCGCTGGCTGTCATTCACGGCAAGGACGACAGCACTCTTGACTCCATCCATGAGGATCTCCGTCACCAGATCCTCGACTGCCGCGATGAGCACAAGGTGGATAGCTCCACCGACAGCATGGACTTCTTCAATAAAATGCCGCGCTGGCTCGGAAAGTTCCTTGTCTGGATCCTGACGCGGCTGGACGTTCACGGCTGGATTCCGGCCAGCATCATCGAGACCGACCCGTATTACTGCACGGTCGTACTCTCGAATCTCGGCTCGATCAAGCTCAAGTCCGGCTATCACCATCTGACGAACTGGGGCACCTGCTCGATCTTCTGCATCATCGGCGAGAAGTCGAAGCGCCCGGTCTATCATGACGACGATACGTTTGAAATGCGGGAAATGCTTGACCTCGGCCTGACTATCGACGAGCGTCTTGCCGACGGCTATTACTACTCCAAGACCATCCGGCTGCTCAAGAAGCTGCTGGAAAACCCGGAGCTGCTGGAAACGCCGGCCTCGCAGGAAATCGAATATTGAACGGACAGTGGCCGGAACACAAGTTCCGGCCACTGCTTTATTCCGCTTGCTGCTCAGAGCGTTATGCACTGCGCCTCGTCGATCTTCTTTTGCGTATCCGCACGAATCTCCGCCCGGAGGCCCTTCAGATACTCCGAAAAAGCGACCTTGTCGTCGCCGTAGGTCATGTTCAGCGTGTATTCCAGCGGGAGCCACGTCGAAATATCGGACTCGTTGTGCTGAATGACGGCCTCGAGATTGTCCAGCGCCTTGTAGAGCTTCGACTCCGGCGTCTGCCGCGCCGCCATCTCCTGATAAAGTGCCGTCATTTCCGTGCAGAACGGCTCCGGCAGCGAGGCCGTCCATTGCAGGAGCAGCTGCTCTTCATGCTTTTCGTCGGAATCGCTCTTTTCAAACGTCGGGATATCACCCGTGAATGCCTCGCCCAGATCATGGATGAGGCACATTTTTATGACCTTCGCCGTGTCCAGCTCCGGAAACTCATCGCTCACCCAGTAGGCCATGAGGGCCAGCCGCCAGCTGTGCTCCGCAACGCTCTCATGCCGTCCGCCGGAGGTATAGCAGTGACGCGTCGCGTCCTTGAGCCGCTCCGCGACCCTCAATGCGTCGATCAAGCTTCTCGCTTCCATATCGTTCTCCCCTTACAGTGAAAATTCAATCGCCTCGCGGATATTCCGCACCCGGATCAGCTCCATGCCGGACGGAGCCGTGATCTGCTGCGTGCCGTGGCGCGGGATGAGGCAGTGTGTAAAGCCGAGGCGTGCCGCCTCGCTCAGGCGCTGCTGGAGCGCTGTCACGGAGCGAATTTCGCCGGTCAGGCCAACTTCGCCGATTGCCGTTGTTTTCGCGTCTATGGGCTTGTCCCGGTAGCTTGAGGCCACCGCCAGCACCAGCGCCAGATCGGCCGCAGGCTCATCCAGCTGCAAGCCGCCGATCACGTTGATGTAGGCGTCGCACATGCCGATGCTCAGTCCGCCGCGCTTTTCCGCGACGGCCAGCAGGAGATTTGCGCGGTTGAAGTCAAAGCCGTCGGTCGTGCGGCGAGGCACATTGAAGCTCGTCCTTGCGACGAGCGCCTGCACCTCCGCCATGACCGGCCTGCTGCCCTCCATAGCACAGGCGACGCACGTTCCCGGCGCGCCGATCGGGCGGCCCGCGAGCAGCATCTCGGAGGGATTCGGCACCTCGATCAACCCATGCTCCTCCATTTCAAACACGCCGATCTCGTTCGTGGAGCCGAAACGGTTTTTTGCCGCACGGAGGATGCGGTAATTGCTGGACTGCTCGCCCTCAAAATAAAGCACACAGTCCACCATGTGCTCGAGCACCTTCGGCCCGGCGATAGCGCCCTCCTTGTTGACATGTCCGACGACAAAGACGGTCACACCGCTGCCCTTGGCCAACTGCATGAGCGCCATGGTGCAGTCCTTGACCTGACTGACGCTGCCAGGCGTGGAGGTGCTTTCGGGGTTATAGAGCGTCTGGATGGAGTCGGCAATCAGGATATCCGGCGCGACCTCACGGACGGTCTCCACAATGGTCGTCACGTCGGTCTCGGAAAGCAGAAGCAGATTTTCGCTTTCCACGTCGAGCCGGTCGGCACGCATTTTGATCTGGCGTTCACTTTCCTCGCCGGAAACGTACAAAATCCGCTGACTTTTCCCGAGATAGGCGCAGATCTGAAGCAGCAGCGTCGATTTGCCGATGCCCGGCGCACCGCCGACGAGCACCAGCGAACCGCGCACGCCGCCCCCGCCAAGAACGCGGTCAAGCTCCCCCAGTCCGGTGGAAAACCGCAGCTCCTGCTCGGTATCAACCTCGCGGAGCGTCCGGACGGACGCACTCCCGCCGGGTGCGGCGCTCTTCCCCTTTGCGGCGGACGCCGGCTTCTGGACAAATTCCTCGATGGAATTCCACGCGCCGCAGGCGGGACACTGCCCCTGCCAGCGCGGGAACTCGTTGCCGCAGTTTTTGCAGTAAAAAACAGTTTTAGATTTCATGTCTCTCTTCTCTTTCGGAAAGATATTCTGTGATCGCGCCGCAGATGGCGGCGGAAAGCTTCTTCTGATAGGCGTCGGTCTGCAAGCGCTTCGCTTCTTCATAATTGGAGAGGAAGCCGCACTCGATCAGGACGCCGGTGCATTCGATGTGCTCCATCAGATAGACGGACTGCGACGGCTTGCACTGCCGGTGATTCGCGGCGTCCACATTCTCCCGAAGGGACTGCTGGATGCGCTCCGCAAGCGCCTTGCTGCCGTCTGTCTTTGCAAAGAACACCTGCGCGCCGCAATACTTGGTCTGCTCGAAGTAATTCTGATGGATGCTGACCAGCAGGCCGTTTTCCACCGTATTTACCATGGAAACGCGGTTTTTCAGGTCGGAGACCTTTTTCTGCGAGATGGTCCGGCAATCGCCGGAATAGACCGCCGTATCCGTATCGCGGATCATTTGCGTATCGACGCCCGCAAAAGCAAGCAGGTCGCGCAGCCGCAGCGCGATCTCCAGATTGATCCCGCTTTCCAGAACACCGTCCGCCGTCGATGCGCCGCCGTCCTCGCCGCCGTGTCCGGCGTCGAGAATGACTGTCACCGGTGTCTCCGGCAGGAAGGCCGCCGCCTCCGCGGCCTCGGGCGTTCGCAGAAGCGGAAACGCACACAAAAACAAAGCTCCGGCCAGCAGCGCCGCTGCCAGAATGCGCTGATTTTTTCGATCCATAGGCTTCACCTCGGAAAAGCTTATGGCCCGCCGTGCAATTTCATGATGATTATATCACAGCGCGCCGCACTTGAAAAGGAGCGCCCTGCATTTCCATTCAGAATGAAATGTGTCCTCGCGCATCTGTTCGGTTCACCGTAATCATAACCTGACGGCGGCTGTGCAGAAGTTATTCACACTGTCAACAGATTTGTCCACAGCAATTTTTCCTTGCATCCACAATGGATTTTTGCCGGATTGCCAGATATATGAATTCCCGCAAACGTGGTTCTTCATTTCAGCGTTTTGCAATTTTCGTTGACATAACGCAATTATGCAGGAATATTGTCATTCTTTTGTAAACATTCTGCGCAGCAAAAGCATACGCCGCAGGCAAATGCCTGCGGCGCAGAATCTCTATTTTTCGCTGCTTCTCCGGTTTCCGTCGTCGTCAAATTCCCGCCGAAGCGCACGCTCCGTGGGGATGATCGCACAGACGACCGGAATCAGCTGTACGCAGCACAGAATGCTTCCAACTGCGGAGACCGCATCCGTGCCTCGTCCAAGCACAAGGAGCATCGCGGCAATGCTCAGCGGCAGGCTGACAAGGCCGCAGATATACCAGATGCGCCCGAAATAATGATGCGCAAAGGCCCATGTTTCCGGATTCTTCATGGAGCGGCGCGTCCGGTATCCAAAAACGTAATTGATTTTCCCGGGTGCCTGCTTCATAAACCAGCGTCCAAGGCCCAGCATACTCGCGGGCAGAAGCAGCACCATCACCAGCATAAAGATCCAAAAGCCCATCGTCTGTTCCTCACCCAAGCTCGATCGAGCGCGTCGCATAGGCGTTGAGCGCCTGATCGCCGCGCGTACCGGCCAGATATTCATAGTAGCCCTGACTGCCGATCATCGCACCGTTATCGCCGCAGAGGCTCAGCGGCGGCCTGTAAAGCGCAATTCCCTCTTTGCGGCAGGCATTCTCAAAATCCTGACGGATGCGGGAGTTGGCGGCAACGCCGCCGGCAATGGCAAGCTTCCGGTAACCGGTCATCCGCAGCGCCTGCATCGTGCGCGGCACCAGCGTATCGCTGACCGCCTTGGAAAACGACGCACACAGCGATGGAATGTCCAGTGTCTCACCCTTCTGCTCCGCGTTGTGAATGAGATTGAGCGCCGCTGTTTTGAGGCCGGAGAAGGACATATCCAGCTCGCAGCCCGCAACGTGGCTGTGCGGCATGGGGTATTTTTCGTCGTCGCCAAGCTTTGCCTGACGGTCGAGAGCAGCGCCGCCGGGATACGGCATTCCAAGCACGCGCGCGACCTTATCGAAGCATTCCCCCGCCGCGTCGTCGCGCGTCGTGCCGAGGATGCGCATTTTCGTGTAATCCTGCACGTCCACGATCAGACTGTGTCCGCCGGAAACGACAAGGCAGACGAACGGCGGCTCCAGCTCCGGATACGCCAGATAATTTGCCGCAATATGTCCGCGGATGTGATGCACCGGCACCAGCGGCACATCCAGCGCAAGGGCCGCCGCCTTCGCAAAGTTCACGCCAACCAGAACTGCGCCGATCAGTCCCGGCGCATAGGTCACGGCAACCGCATCAATGTCCTTCCGCGTCAGATGCGCAGTCTCGAGGGCCTGATCTGCCAGCGCGTAGATCGCCTCAATGTGCTTCCGCGAGGCGATCTCCGGCACCACGCCGCCGTAAAGCTTGTGGATCTCGACCTGCGAAGCGATGCAGTCGGTCAGAATTTCACGTCCATCACGCACGATGGCGACGGCAGTTTCGTCGCAGGAGGATTCCACCGATAGAATATTCATAGCGTCCAGTCCTTTCTGAGGATGCACGCATCCTCCTTCGGATGAAAATAGTAATTTGGCCGCAGGCCGGCCTGCCGGAAGCCCAGCTTTTCATAGAGGCTCCGCGCAGCCGCGTTGGAAGCTCGCACCTCCAGGGACAGGCTCGTCACGCCGTTTGCGGAAAGGCAGCAGATCAGTTCGCTGATCAGTGCCTCCGCAATGCCCTGCCGCCGCGCCTCCGGCGCAACGGCAATGTTCATCATGTCCGCCTCCGGCGGGACCATCTGGCTCCCGACGTAGCCGAGCACAGCTCCGTTCTGCTCCGCGACGAGCCAGAGGCTCAGCGGGTTTTCAAGCTCCCCGCCGACCGCCGCCTCGTTCCACGGGACGGAGAAGCAGAGCCTTTCCAGTGCCGCGATCTGCGGCACATGCCGCGCCTGCATGGGCAGGATCTCATATTTCATCATTTCGCCTCATACCAGCTTGCGCCGCACTTTGCCTCCGCCAGCAGCGGAACGTGCAGCTGCATCACATGCTCCATCTCGTATTTGACCAGCTCCGCGACCGTCTGCTGTTCCTCCAGCGGACATTCGACGATCAGCTCGTCGTGTACCTGCAAAATCAGCCTCGCGCGGAGCTTCTTCCTGCGAAGCGCATTATCCACGCGGATCATGGCGATCTTGATGATATCCGCCGCCGTTCCCTGGATCGGCGTATTGAGCGCGACGCGCTCTCCGAAGGAGCGGATGTTGAAGTTGCTGCTTTTCAGCTCCGGCAGCTCCCGCCGCCGCCCGAGAAGCGTAGTCACATAGCCGTCGCGCTTCGCCTGCTCGACGATCCGCTTCATATATTCGCGCACGCCCTCATAGTTGCGCAGATAGCTTTCGATATACGCCTTGGCCTCCGGCACTGAGACGCCGATATCCTCCGAAAGAGAGAAGGCGGAAATGCCGTAGACGATACCAAAATTGACGGCCTTGGCGTGACGGCGCATCAGCGGCGTCACATTCTCCGGCGCAACGCCGAAAACCTGTGCCGCCGTCGCGGTGTGGATATCCGTCCCGGAGGTAAACGCCTCCTGCATCCGCTTGTCGTCCGCGATGTGCGCGAGAACGCGCAGCTCGATCTGGCTGTAGTCCGCATCCACGAACACCCAGCCCTCGCGCGGGACGAACATCTTCCGGATCTCGCTGCCAAGCTCCGTCCGGACGGGAATGTTTTGCAGATTCGGTTCTGTCGAGGAAAGGCGGCCCGTCGCCGTGACGAGATTCTGGAAGGTCGTATGGATGCGTCCATCCTCCGCAATCTGCTTGAGCAGGCCGTCGGCGTAGGTCGATTTCAGCTTGGTCAGCATCCGGTAATCCAGCACGCACTGCACGATGGGGTGCTTTGCGCGCAGCTTCTCCAGCACGTCGGCGTTCGTCGAATAGCCGCTCTTAGTTTTCTTGACAGGCGGCAGTCCAAGGCGGTCAAAAAGGATCTCACCCAGCATTTTGGTGGAATTGATGTTGAATTCCTCGCCCGCGTAGCGGTAGACCGCCGCCTGCGTCTGCTCGATCCGCTCGGCAAGCATCTGCCCGAAGGACAGAAGCGCTAGCTGATCGACCTCCACGCCCTCGTGCTCCATCCGCGCCAGTACCGCGCACAGTGGCAGCTCCACGTCCGTGAAGAGCGCATCCAGCCCCATGCTGCGCAGCTTTTCCTGCATCGGCTCGACAAGCGCGGAGACGGACGCCGTGCGGCTGAACAGCGCGCTGAGGCGCGCCGCAGTCTCCCCTGCCTCCTCGGGGTTCGGCTTCGACGGTTCAAAATTCAGATAGGAAACGGTCAGGCGCTCCAGCTCATAGTGACCCTGCGTCGGATCGATGAGATAGGCGGCCAGCGCCGTGTCAAAAACGAAGCCCTCCGCCGGAAGCCCGGCGTCCAGCAGCCGCCGCATCAGCGATTTCACGTCATGTGACGCCTTTCGTATTTTCGCGGAGAAAAGCTCCGCCAGCACCGCATCATAGGCTGCGCCCAGCGCCTCACGGCTGAAATACACCATGCGTCCGGCGTCCGGTATGTCCGCCGCTACGCCGGTAAGCTCTTCGTCAACCAGCACGGACACATACGGCTGCGCCGCAAGCTCCTGAAGCAGCTCCCGTGCGCGGACCTCCGTCTCCGGAGCCTCGGAGGAGCACTCGCCCTGAACGTATTCCGTTTTCTCCTCGGCGCGGTTCAGCTCCGGACGGAGATGATAGCGGTCGATGAGCTTCACAAATTCCAGCTTCATGAACAGCGCATAGAGAGCGCCGCCGTCCGGCTCCTGCACCAGATTCGCCTCCGGCGTGAATTCGACCGGCGCGTTGCAGCGGATGGTCGCCAGATCGTAGGAAAGATACGCCTTATCGCGGTCTGTTTCCAGCTTCTTGCGCAGGTTTTCCTTGATCTCGGGCAAATGCGCATAAATTCCGTCGAGCGTTCCGTATTGCAGCAGCAGGCCCGTGGCCGTTTTCGGCCCGACGCCCGCGACGCCCGGAATGTTGTCCGAGCTGTCGCCCATCAGGCTCTTGAGATCGATCAGGCGCTTCGGCTCAAAGCCGTATTCCTCGGTAAATTTCGCCTCGTCGTAGAGCGTCGTGAGCGTCTGCCCGGCCTTGCTGGTGATGAGCTTAACCGCGACATGCCCGTCGATCAGCTGGAGGCTGTCGCGGTCGCCGGTGACGATCACGCAGTCCCAGCCCGCTTCGCCGCAACGCCTTCCGACCGTGCCAAGAACATCGTCGGCCTCCCAGCCCTCGCACTCGTAGATCGGGATGCGCATCGCGCGCAGCACGTCCTTCATATACGGAAGCTGCATGGCCAGCTCCTCCGGCATCGGATGACGCGTCGCCTTATAGCCGTCGAACTGCAAATGCCGGAAGGTCGGCGCCTTGAGATCGAACGCCACGCACAGCGCATCAGGTGCTTCCTCCTTGCGAAGCCGCTCGAGAATATTCAGAAAGCCGTAGACGGCGTTGGTGCAGAGCCCCTCCTTGGTGGTCAGGATGCGCACGCCGTAAAATGCGCGGTTAAGGATGCTGTTGCCGTCGAGAATCATGAGCTTCATAATGCGTTCCCTCTTCGTTCCAATGTCCGTATTTTGTTTATTTTAGCACAGATGCACGCCGCTTGCAATCCGAAAGCACACGCTTCCCAGAAACGCTTTTCGGAAAGCGTTCTATGCGCCTTGCAATTGGTATACCTTCCATGTATAATGAAATTGTAAATGCTTCCCTCCAAGAAGGTCGAGAAGCGTGAGAAAGGAGAAAGTAAATATGGATGTGAAGAGTTGGTCCACAAAACGCTGGCTCGTTCTGCTGCTTCAGGGCGTGATCGTGCTTTTGGTTTTATTCGGAAAATGGCTCGGTTATCGAATCAACTTTTTCTTCGATTCCGTCAGCGACAGCACGACGCTTCTCAAGGTCGGCAAGTCGCTGGGAAAGCTCGGAGAATTCCTCAGTGATTTTCAGGATTCCGGCAGCGGCGGTATGACAGCGCTTGCCGTCGTGATCTATCTGCTGCTGATCGCGGCGGTGATCGGCGCAATCATAACGATCTATTCGCTTTTCCGTTCCAAATCGATCTCCATGGCAGGCTTTGCGGCAGGTGCCGTTCTGTTTGTCGTTCTGCTGCTTCTGGTGTCGATCACCAACGGCAGCATCAAAAAGGAAACGGAAGGATTCATCGAAAAGCTCTTTACAATCGGCGCACCCGCCTATTTTACGCTCATATTGAGCCTGCTCGGCCTTGTGGTCTGCGCAAAAATGCCGGATGTCGCTTCTGAACAGCAGTCCGGCTTCCCTTCGTTCACGCCCTCCGGCAGCTCCGGACATACCGCTGCCGCTGCAAGACGCTGCCCGTCCTGCGGCGCCGCCATCCAGAATGCCTCCAGCCAGTTCTGCACCTCCTGCGGCGCGAAGCTGGATGCGGGGACACAGTGTCCCGTCTGCGGCAGGACTCTGGAGCCGGGCTCTCGCTTCTGCCCGGACTGCGGCACCGACGTGAGCAGCTATCGCTGAATCGGAAAAACGCTATACAAAAACCGCGTTCCGGATGGAACGCGGTTTCAGTCTGTCAAAAAACCTCGTAGAGTTCCGCCGCGCACGGCGGAATAAAATGTTGATCGCGTTTTCCGGCGGCGTGTACGTCGGAAAACACACACTACGTACTGCAAGTGTGGAATTTGTGTGCCTGCGGCACACAAATTATGCGCGCAGCAGGACGCCGGCCTTTTCAAACGGGAAACCAGCGCAGCGTTTCCCGTTTGAGAGCGTGTCAAAGACATCTTGACACGCTCAAACCGCGTTCCGGATGGAACGCGGTTTTTCTGCATATCAAATGCGCTTCCACTTTGCGCCGCCGGGGATATCCGTCAGCTCAATACCCTGCGCCTTCAGCTCGTCGCGGATGCGGTCGGCCTCGGCAAAGTTCTTTGCCTTTTTGGCCTCATAGCGCGCCTGAATGAGCGCGGCGACCTCTGCATTCTCCTCGCCGGACTCGGAAACGACGTTGTAAGCGCCTGTCTTTGCCTTTTCAGCCTCGAGAAGTTTCCGCTGCTCCGCGGCCTTTTTCAGAAGGTCAAGGCTCAGCACCTTGTCAAAATCGTCCAGCACGAAGAGCTTCGTTGCGTCGTTCGTCTGGTATTTCAGAACGTCGTACAGCGCCGTGATGCCGAGCGAGGTATTCAGGTCGTTGCCGAGCGCCTTGTTGAACTTCTCCCGCAGCGCCGCGACAGCAGCCTCGTCGATGGCCTCGTCGGAGGGCTTGAGCGCCGCGATCTTTGCGATCAGCTTCTTATACGTTCCGGCCGCATTATCGAGGTTTTCCCATGTGAACACGAGGCTCTTGCGGTAATGGCTCTGGAGGCAGAACAGACGGTAGGCCAGTGGATCGTAGCCCTTCTCCTCCAGCAGCGAAACCGTCAGGAATTCGCCCTTCGACTTCGACATTTTGCCGGTGGAAGTGTTCAGATGCAGGACGTGCATCCAGTAATTGCACCAGTGGTGGCCGAGATAAGCCTCCGACTGGGCGATCTCGTTCGTGTGATGCGGGAAAGCGTTGTCGATGCCGCCGCAGTGGATGTCGAGATCCTCGCCGAGGTGTTTGATGGAAATACCGGAGCACTCGATGTGCCAGCCCGGATAGCCGACGCCCCACGGAGAGTCCCACTTGAGCGCCTGATCCTCAAACTTGGACTTCGTGAACCAGAGCACAAAATCGTTCTTGTTGCGCTTGTTCGTGTCCTCCTCCACGCCCTCGCGGACGCCGACGGCGAGATCCTCTGCGTCATGATCGTTGAAGATATAGTAGCGTTCGAGCTTGGAGGTGTCGAAATAGATATTTCCGCCCGCCTGATAGGCGTAGCCGGTGTCCATCAGCTTGGAGATGATCTGGATATACTCGTCGATGCAGTTGGTCGCCGGCTCCACAACGTCCGGCCGCTTGATGTTGAGCTTCTTGCAGTCGGCAAAGAAGGCGTCCGTGTAGAACTTTGCGATCTCCATGACGGACTTGTGCTCGCGCTTTGCGCCCTTGACCATCTTGTCTTCGCCCTCGTCGGCGTCGGAGGTCAGATGGCCGACGTCCGTGATGTTCATGACGCGCTTGACGTTGTAGCCGCTGTAGCGCAGGTACTTTTCGAGCACGTCCTCCATGATGTAGCTGCGGAGGTTGCCGATGTGGGCGAAGTGATAGACCGTCGGGCCGCAGGTGTACATTTTGACAATGTCCGGGTGATTAGGGATGAATTCTTCCTTTTTATGCGATGCCGAGTTATAGAGATACATTTTGCTTCCTCCTGTCGGTAATTTACGGTTTTTCATGCTTCGGCGCTGCTGCTTCCGCGTCCTGACGCTTCTCAAGACGCGCGATACGCTCCTGAAGCGCGGTGATCTCCAGCATGACGGGGTCAGGCGTATGGATGTGGTCAAGCTTTTCACCGCTGAGCCGGACGATGCGTCCCGGCACGCCGACGACCGTCGCGTTGTCTGGCACCTCGCGCAATACGACGGCATTGGCCGCGATGCGGGCGTTATTTCCGACCCGAAACGGCCCGAGCACCTTCGCGCCGGCGCCGACCATGACGTTGTTCCCAAGCGTCGGGTGGCGTTTTCCGATGTCCTTGCCCGTGCCGCCGAGCGTCACGCCCTGATAGAGCAGGCAGTCGTCACCGATCTCGGCGGTCTCGCCGATCACGATTCCGGTACCGTGGTCGATGACGAGTCTCCTGCCGATCTTTGCACCGGGATGGATCTCGATTCCCGTCCACATTTTCGACCACTGCGAAATGGCGCGCGCCAGAAAGCGCAGGTGATGGATATGCAGCCAGTGCGCAATGCGGTAATCGATGGTCGCGTGCAGGCCGTTGTATAGCAGCAGCACCTCCGCGACGCTTCGCGCGGCGGGGTCGTTATGCTTGTATGCGCGGATATCCTCCAAAAGATGCATAGTTCCTCCAAAAGGGCTGCGATTTCTCCCGAGAGATGCCCAATTGGGCTGCTGGGAATGTAAAAACCGCCTCCTGATGCATAAATGCGATCAAGAGGCGGGTAAAAAACTCGCGGTTCCACTCTGATTTCTCACTATAGCCTTGACGCAGCCTAAACGGGGTCTCCCCTCGCTACCGGACGCACCTTCCCCTCTTTCCCGCGATCTCTGCTTTCAGCCGATGGCAAAGACTCTCTGCCGCGCTTGAAAGGGTACTCTTTCCGGTCAACGCGATATTCATTTATTTGCGAAATGGCGCAGGTTCCTGAAAACCCAGCAACATTCTAGCATTTCGGCCGCGGCCTGTCAACCCTTGAGCTTCAGGCACTTGCCGTTCTTCACGAAATATTCCACACCGGAATAGACCGTAGTCACAACGATCACGACCGTCACGACCGTGTCCAGCACGGAGGAGGTCGTAAACGCCATCATAGCGATCAGGCCCACCATCGTGCAGGAGGTCTTGATCTTGCCGCTCCACGCGGCGGCGATGACCGTGCCGTTGTTGGCGGCGACCATGCGCAGGCCGCTGATGGCAAACTCACGCGCCACGACCAGCACGACCGCCCATGCGGGCATCCGGCCCCATTCGACGAAGATGATGAACGCCGCCGTCACAAGCAGCTTGTCGGCCAGCGGATCGAGGAATTTTCCGAAATCGCTGACCTGATTGCAGTGCCGCGCGATATAACCGTCGAGGAAATCGCTGACGCTGGCCACAACGAACGTCGCAAGCGCGGCCCAGCGGAGCCAGTCCGCGCCGCCATGGATGTGCAGCAGCAGAAAAACCATAAAAAACGGGATAAGCGCAACGCGCACAAGGGTGATCTTACTCGCAGTCGTCATTTTCAGCATCCTCCATCACACCGATCAACTCTCCGTCGCAGGCGTCCGTGACCTCCACGGTCACAAAATCGCCCGGCGTCAGTTCTTCCTCCGAATCGAACAGGATTCGTCCGTCGATATCCGGCGAATCCGCAAACGTCCGGCCGTACCAGCACTCCTCGTCCGCGTCGTAGCCCTCGCAGAGCACCTGGAGCTTCTTCCCCATCATGGACTCGTTCCATTCGTCCATGATGCGCGACTGGATCTCCTCCACCACGTCGGCGCGCTGCCGCGCGACCTCTGCGTCCGGGTATTCCATCTTTGCCGCGCGCGTGCCCTCCTCGGGCGAGAACGCAAACGCGCCCACGCGCTCCAGCTTGTATTCGCGCAGGAAATCGCAGAGCGCCTCGAATTCCTTCTCACCCTCGCCGGGAAGGCCGGTGATGAGGCTCGTGCGCAGGACAAGGCCCGGAATGCGGTCGCGGAGCTTCGTCAGAAGCGCCTTGAGGTATTTGCTGTTGCCGCGCCGGTTCATCTTTTTCAGAATGCCGTCGTCGATGTGCTGGATGGGAATGTCCAGATACTTGACGATCTTCGGCTCGTTTGCCAGCACGTCGATCAACTCGTCTGACATCTCGTCCGGATAAAGATAGTGTACGCGCACCCACACAAAGCCGTCGATCTTACACAGCTCCCGCAGCAGCTCCGCAAGCTTCCGCTCGCCGTAGAGGTCGATGCCGTAGCGGCTGGTGTCCTGCGCGACGACGATCAGCTCCTTGACGCCGCTGGCGGCAAGCTCCTTCGCCTCCTCGATCAGCTTATCCATCGGGCGGCTGCGGTATTTTCCGCGCAGCGTCGGGATGATGCAGAACGCGCAGTGATTGTCGCAGCCCTCCGCGATCTTCAGATAGGCGTAGTGCTTCGGCGTGGTAAGGATGCGGCCGCATTCCTGGACCGGCGCCTGAATGTCGCCGTATTCCTCGATGCCCTCCGCACCGTCCAGCAGCTGCTTGACCGCGCTGACCACGTCATAGTACGAGCCAGTGCCGAGCACGCCGTCCACCTCCGGCAGCTCCTTGAGGATCTCCTCCTGATACCGCTGCGCGAGGCAGCCGGTCACAAGAATTTTTCCGACGCTTCCCTCCGCCTTGAGCTGTGCCATGGCGAGGATGTTGTCGATGGCCTCCGTTTTGGCAGACTCGATAAAGCCGCAGGTGTTGACGATCACGACGTCCGCGCCCGCAGGCTCCGGCAGGATGTTATAGCCCGCCTGCTGGAGCAGGAAAAGCATCTGCTCCGCGTCTACCTGATTTTTCGCACAGCCAAGGCTGACCATGCCGATCGATTGACTCATTCCATTTCCTCCAGATCCAGCCCGTCGCGGTAACGGCGGAGTCCATCCCGGACATCCTGCCAGCTGTGACCGCGCCGCAGAAGTGCGTCGGCTGTTTTTTTGATAAGCTTCTCATCGAGCGCCCTGCCGTCCAGCCTCTGGTGCAGGAATTTGTCGATCGCGCCGTCCATTTCCGGAAGCTCCTCCAGCGCGTGTTCCCAAAGCTCCTTCGGGATCCCTTTTTCGTATAATATGCTCTTGATGCGCGACGCGCCATAACCCTTTGCAGCTGCGCTGCGGACGAGCTGCGCGGCGGTGTCGCCGTCGTTCAGCAGATGCAGCTCCCGGAGCCACGTGACCGTTTCCTCTGCGTCCTCCTCCGACGAGCCCTTCTGGACAAGACGCTTTTGCAGCTCCTTTTCCGATACGGCGGACGCCGCGACCGTGCGGACAGCGCGCTCCTTTGTCCGGGCCTTCGCAGCCTCGGCCTTGAGCTGCGCCAGCTCCTCGCAGGTCAGCTCCTTCCCGGCAAACGCCCCCAGCTCCGCAACGGAAAACGCAGGCGCTTTCAGCCGCGTTCCGTCCTCAAGCGTCAGCTGGAGCCAGGTCGTGCTTTGTCCGGCCTGCTCTGCCCGTTCAACCCTCATCGCTGAAATCGTCCGCAGACACATCTACGGGCTTTGCAGCCGGAGCCGCGGGCGGCTTTGCGCGGGAGCCTTGAAGCTTCCACATATTTTCGCGCACCTGCGCCTCGATGCGGTCGGCGACCTCCGGGTTTTCCATGAGGTACTTCCGCGCGTTATCACGGCCCTGACCGATGCGCTCGTCGCCGATGGAAAACCAACTGCCGCTCTTCTGAATAAGGTCGAGCTGCACGGCCATATCGACCAGCTCGCCCCACTTGGAGATGCCCTCGCCGTACATGATGTCGAACACGGCCTCCTTGAAGGGAGGCGCGACCTTATTCTTGACGATCTTGGCGCGCGTGCGGTTGCCGATGATCTCGGTGCCGTTCTTGATGGCCTCGATGCGGCGGATATCGATACGGACGGAGGCGTAGAATTTCAGCGCGTTGCCGCCGGTCGTGGTCTCCGGATTGCCGTACATGACGCCGATCTTCATACGCAGCTGGTTGATGAAAATGACGACGCAGTTCGTCTTTGCGATGTTGCCGGCCAGCTTGCGGAGCGCCTGCGACATAAGACGTGCCTGAAGGCCGACGAAGGTATCGCCCATTTCGCCCTCGATCTCAGCGCGCGGCGTCAGCGCTGCGACGGAGTCCACGACGACCACGTCCACCGCGCCGGAGCGGACCAGAGCGTCGGTGATCTCCAGCGCCTGTTCGCCGGTATCCGGCTGTGAGACGAGCATGGAATCGATGTCCACGCCGATGGCGGCGGCATACGTCGGGTCGAGCGCATGCTCTGCGTCCACGAACGCGACCTCGCCGCCCTTTTTCTGCGCTTCTGCCACGATGTGCAGCGCCAGCGTCGTTTTACCGGAGGATTCCGGGCCGTAGATCTCAATGATGCGTCCCTTCGGAACGCCGCCTATGCCAAGCGCTGCGTCCAGTGCCAGAGAGCCGGTCGGGATCGCGTCCACGTTCATCTCCGGCTTGTCGCCGAGACGCATAACGGTCCCTTTGCCGAAATTCTTCTCGATCTGCTGCAATGCGGTCTCCAGCGCTTTTTTCTTGTCGCTGCTCTGCGTGTCAGGAACATTTTTCCTCTTTTCCATGCCGCGCGCCTCTCTTTCTGCTTTGTTAAACCAATTGTATCATGCTGTGTGCGAAAAATCAAACGTTTGTTTCTTTAATTTTCTGCGCGCAAACCGCGCGGATGATCCCGCCGCTGTCCTTGACGAAGCGCAGATTGCAGTAACCCGCGTCGGACAGGAGCATACCGACCTGCATATGCTGCCGGAAGCCGAATTCGAAGCAGATCCAGCCGCCGGTGTGCAGCGCCGGGGTGAAATTCTGCAAGATCGCGCGGTAAAAGTCCAACCCGTCCTCACCGCCGTCGAGCGCCATTTCCGGCTCATGCGCACGGACGGAGACATCCAGCTCCGTCATTTCCTGCGCCGTCACATAGGGCGGATTGGATACGATCAGATCGAACTGCCCCCAGAATTTCGGCGCAGGCTCCCGCACGTCCGCCTGAAGCGCGTTCACGCGGCCGATCATTTTCAGGTCTGCGATATTCTTCCTTGCGATCCTCAGCGCCGGCTGCGATAAGTCTGCCAGTGTCACGCGCGCCGTCTCGATCTGGTGCGCGATGGCAAGGCCGATGCAGCCGGAGCCGGTGCAGAGATCCAGCACACGCTGCGGCGGCTCCATCTCACGGAGCTTTCCGATGGCAAGCTCCGTGACCGCCATGGTGTCGTCCCGCGGGATCAGGACGTCCGGCGTCACCGTCAGCTCCAGTCCGTAGAAGCTCCATTTGCCAAGGATGTAGGCCAGCGGCTCCCCTTGAAGGGCGCGGGCCGTATACTGCTCCATCCGCTCGGCAGTCTGCTCGGAGGCGTACAGCTCCCGGTCCGCCATCAGCGCGGCGGCGGATTTTCCGGACGCAAATCCAAGCAGCTCGCGCGCGACAAAGGAAGCGTTCTCACCCTCCGACGCACGCAGCGCACGGCGCGCTTCCAAATAAAGCTCGCCGTACCTTTTTACCATCGGTCGCTGCCCTTTTCCTCCGGAATGACCAGTTCGAGCGCCTTGATGGCGACCTCGATCATGGAATCGTCCGGCTCGTTCGTCGTGAAATACTGGAACCACATGCCCGGCGCAGAGAGCGCGCGGGTCAGCCAGTTATCGTGGCGACCGACCATGCGGTTGAACTCATAGCTGATGGCTACGATCAGCGGCAGCATCAGAAGCCGGGAGCAAAGCCGCAGGAGCATGTTGCTGACCGGCCAGATCGCGCTGAAAACGGAAGAAACAAGGATGGAAATAATTACGACCACGAACAGAAAACTCGTTCCGCAGCGCGGATGAAGCCTTGTCTGTGGGCGGACGTTTTCGACCGTCAGCGGAAGCTGCGCCTCATAGCAGCGGATGGTCTTATGCTCCGCGCCGTGATAGGAGAAAACGCGGCGCATATCCTTCATCCGGGAGATCAGGATCATGTAGCCAAGGAAGATGGCGATGCGGATCACGCCCTCGAGCAGGCAGCGCAGCACGGCGCGCTCCTTGAGTCCGGGAATCAGCCCCGCCAGAAAGGTCGGAAGCAGGAAGAACAGGCCGACCGAAAACAGCACGCCGAGCACCACAGAAAGCGACACGACGACCTGCTGGAGCTTCTCCGACCCAAGCTTCTTTTCCAGCCAAAGGTCGAATTTCGACGGCTCGCTCTCTTCCTCCGGGAAGAAGTCCGCCGAATACATCAGCGCCTTGACGCCGTTGACCATGGAGGAACCGAAATTGACCACGCCGCGGATGAGCGGCCATGTCAAAATGCCCTTTTTCTTTTTGACCGGCTCGACCTTGGTGACCAGCCCCTCCGGGCCGCGCACCACGATGGCGCGCTTGTCGGGGCCTTGCATTAAAATGCCCTCGATCAGCGCCTGTCCGCCGATCAGCGTTTTGAATTTTTCCTGCGATGGATTTTGTTTTTTCTCTGTCATGGAAGTCCTCTATTCTTCCCCTACCGGGATGGAAATTGTAACGAGCGTACCGCCGCCCTCTGCGTTTTCCAGCGTCAGCACGCCGCCGTGCATCGTGACGATCTCCTCGCAGACAGCAAGGCCAATGCCACTGCCGCGCGCTTTGGAGCTGCCCTTGTAGAATTTCATCTTGACATGCGGAAGCTCCTCCTCCGGAATGCCGGGACCGTAGTCCCGGATGCGGATAACCACATTCTGCCCCTCGCGCCGGATGGAGGCGTCGATGCGTTTGCCGTCGCCGCCGTGCTTGGCGGCATTGTCCAAGATGTTCAGGAACACCTGACGCATACGCGACACGTCGCACGGGATCTCCGGGATCTCCTCCTCGCACGGCTCATAGCTGAGCGTGATACCCTCCTGCTTGAGGCGGCTGCCATACATGAACACCGTGTCTTCGAATTCCGCCAGAAGATCGGCCTTTTCGACATTGAGCGTAAAGCGGCCGTTCTGCATCCGTGTAAACTCCAGCAGCTCCTCGACCATGCCGGTCAGGCGCTTCGCCTCGCGGAGAATGATGAGCATGCCGCGCCGTGTTTCCGGCGCGAGGCCGCCCGCGCCGAGGATCGTCTCCGCCCAGCCGGAGATGGCCGTCAGCGGCGTCCGCAGCTCGTGTGAGACGGAGGAAATGAACTCCGACTGCGTCTTTTCGGACTGGCTGATCTTGGCCGACATGTCGTTGATCGTCTCCGCCAGCTCGCCAATCTCGTCGTCATACTGCTTTGGGATGCGCACGCCGTAGGAGCCGGCTGCGATCCGCTTGGCGGTCGCGGTGATCTGCGAAAGCGGTTCAAGGATCGAGCGGATGAAGAAGCTGCTGATAAACAGCATGAACGCGATGAACACAAGACCGACTGCGATCGTAATGACGGCGGAAAGCATGACCTGCCGGTCCACGATCCGAAGCGTCGTCACATAGCGCAGAACACCGATCACCTCGCCGTTGGAGTAGATCATCGGGCTGGAGACCGCCATGATCCGTTCCCCGGTCGAGGGATTCCGCCCGACAAAGACACCGGGCTTCTGCGTACTGATGGCATCGGCAATGTCCTGCGTTCCGGGCGGCTGGCCTGCCCACTGGCTGTAGGAGGAGGCGACGATGCTGCCGTCGGTACTGATGAACTGAAGCTCCAGCTCGTTCTTGTCCTCGAAGGTCTGGGCAAACTTGATGCAGGACTGATAATATTCGTTGTAGCTCTGGCTGATATAATTCCCAAAGAAATCCGCCGTCGTCCGGGCCTTGCTTTCAAGGCCGGAGCGCATGTTGGAATAATAATATGCAGCCTGTGAAACGGTCACGGTCAGGATGCAGGCGGCCACCAGCGCGATCATGATGCTGACGTTGTTCAGCAGCCATCTTTTTTCCAGACCGGTGATTTTCTTGAATTTCAGCAATGGCGGCTTCCTTTCCGGAGACTCAGACGCCCCACTTGTATCCAAAGCCCCAGACCGTCGTGATGTAGGTCGGATTGCCGGTGTTGTCCTCGATCTTGATGCGCAGACGGCGAATGTTCACGTCTACGATCTTCAGCTCGCCGTCGTAATCCCGGCCCCAGACGGAGGTCAAAATATCCTCGCGCGAGAGCGCACGGCCCGGATTCTGCATGAACAGCTTCATAATGGCGTATTCCACCTGCGTCAGCTTGATGCGCTCTCCGTCCTTTTCGAGCGTCCGGTTGCGCGTGTTGAGTACGAACGGCCCGAGCTTGAGCTCCACGCTGTCGGAGCCGCTGTCGCCGTCGATGCGGCGGTAGAGCGCGTCGATGCGCGCGGTCAGCTCCGCCGGGCTGAACGGCTTTGTCATGTAATCGTCCGCGCCGGTCATCAGTCCGGTGATCTTGTCCATCTCCTGACTGCGCGCGGTCAGCATGATAATGCCGATCTTCTTGTCGGTCGCGCGGATGCTGCGGCAGACCTCAAAGCCGTCGATCCCCGGCAGCATGATGTCCAGGATCGCCACGCCGACGTCGGGATTCGCCTTCAAAAGCTCGAGCGCCTCCTCGCCGGTGCCGGCCTCGACGACCTCATACCCGGCACGCTTGAGGTTAATGACCACAAAACTGCGGATACTGACCTCGTCCTCCAAAATCATTACCTTTTTCATAACGGGTTCCCCTCACCTTTCGCCCGAATTCCAGTCAATATGAATAAAATTGAACATTTTCCGAAGCGTTTCCTCCGAAAGCTCCGACGCCCACGGGCTGGTTCCCAGCTCCGCCGCGTAGACCGTATCGCCCTTTTCCGCAATGACAAAGCGACCGTCGGAGGACGCAAGCGCGCTCCGATCCTCGCCGGAAAAGGCGTAGACCGTAAAGATCGGCACGGCGCTGCGCGTCCCGGTGTTCCACTGCGAGAACACAAGTCCCCGCACACCCGAGACCTCGTCGCTGCGCGAGACGGTGATCGACTCCGCCCATTCATCCGGCAGCGTCACATACCAGCCGCCGGAAAAGCTGTGATAGGTCGTCCGCTTGATGCGCTGCGCACCGCCCAGCGTGAGATTATACCAGCGGATAATGGAATACTGCTCGCCGTTCGGGTCGGACGACGGCGGCGTCACGAGCTGCGGCAGCTCGATCAGTCCGTCGGAATCGATGTCCGCCGCGTATACGAAATAATTTCGCACCGTCTGGACGCTCATTCCGGTGTCCGTGGCGGAAACGTTCTGAAAAACGCCGCCGCGGTAAGCGAACACGTCCGTTACGATACTCTCCGCGTCGTAGACGCTGGCAACGAACACCGCCGGAACGTCGTAGCTCAGATATCCGGTCAGGATGCGCTTGATGCCCTCGACACCTGCCGACATGGACGCCTCCGGCGCGCGCTCGAACTGGCCATCCACACAGCGGTAAAGCTCCGCGACGCCCGTTCGCTGCTCCGGATCGAAGCGCAGTAGGAAAATATCCTTCTGGCCGTCGCCGTCGAGGTCTGCCAGCGTATATTCGGAATAGTTCGCCGACAGCAGCTCAACGACCCGCCCGTCCGTGAGCGTGTAGACGCTCAGCGCCTGAAGCACCTGATTGCTGAGCTGGCGGCCGAGGATCATTTCCACGCCAGCAGTTCCGTCCAGCTCGACGTATTCCACGCTTTCAAACGCGGCTCCGCTGCCCTCGATCGTACCGATCAATTCATAGTGCCCGTCCATAAGATCAAAAATGCAGGCGCTGAGCGGATTTTCTCCCGTCGTCCGGAGGAAAACGATGGCCTCGACCTCTCCGTCGCCGTCGAGGTCGGCCAGCTGCACGGACTGCTGATTCCGGCCGGATACCGGCGCGGCATACTGCACGCCCTCGGTCATGACGCCGTCGATGGCCTTTTGCAGCTCATAGTATTCATCGGAATGGCGCGGCAGCGCGTACAGCTCGTCCACGGTTTTTGCAATGCAGCCGCTGAGCGTCAGCGCGCAGAAGAGCGCCATTGCCGCAAGCAGGATGCTCCGAATTCTATTCAGCGCGGCCACGCTCCTTTCCATCCGATTCTTTGCCGCAGAACATTATATCACAAATTGTAACAGAAGTGTAGCGACTTTGTTAAAACTTTCTCGATTCTTCTGACCGCAAAGCCCGGAAAATGCTTCCGGCGCAGAAAGCTCATTTCAGAACGACGTTTTTCTCGCCCAGCAGCTCCCGCAGCTCCCGCAGCATCCAGTCGTCCGGCATACAGCTTCCGCCGACGCGCTTTCCGGTGTTCGCATAATAGATGACCGTCCGCATCCTGCCGGGGAACATCCGAAGAATTGGCAGAAGCTTCCGGATACCGGGCTGCGTTTCGGACTCCACCTTGAGGTAGAGCGTCCGCGCCGCCGCATTTTCGGCAGTCTGCGCAGCTGCGACCTCCGCGTCCGTGTAATCTGCCAGCGGCTGGACGCGGTTGACGACCATCTGCGGGTCCTTGTCCTCGCGGACAGAAATGCGTCCGGTAATCATGACCGCCGCGTTCTCATGCAGATAGCTTCCGTACTGCCCAAGCGCATTGGAGAACGTCAGCAGCTCCATCGTGCCGGTATCGTCCTCGAGCGTCACATAGGCCATCATGGACTGGTTTTTCGTCGTTTTCATCTTGACGTTCTGGACAATGCCCGCGACCGTCACGATCTGATCGTCGCGGAATTCGTCGGTATGCTCGGAGAAGCTCTCCTGGATCGCGCCGATGGGCACGGTATTCATCTTCCGCAGCATGGCGCGGTAATCGTCCATCGGGTGGCCGGATAAGTAGAGACCGGTCGTTTCCTTTTCCATCGCCATCATTTCCCGGCGGCTCAGCTCCGGCAGCTCCGGTACGCGGACGGCGGGAACGACCGGCTCTGCGTCGTCCGCAAAGCTGTCAAACAGGCCCATCTGCCCGTCCACGTTCTTCCGGCGGCTGTTTGCCACGGAATCGAGTACGGTGTCGTAGATCTGGAGCATCTGCGACCGGTGCAGACCGAAGCAGTCGCAAGCGCCGCACTTGATGAGATTCTCCAGCGCACGCTTGTTGAGATCTGCTCCGTACATCCGCGCACAGAAATCCTCAAGGTCGGAAAACAGGCCGTTTTCCGTCCGCTCCTGAACGACCCGCTGGATGAAGCCGCGGCCGATGTTCTTGACGGCGGCAAGGCCGAAGCGGATCCCCTTCCCCGAGACGGAAAAATGGTCATAGGATTCGTTAAGATCCGGCGGCAGGACGGCAATGCCGATGGATTTGCACTCGGTGATGTACTCCGAAATTTTGACCGAGCTGTCAAGCACCGAGGTCATCAGCGCCGCCATGTACTCACCCGGATAATAGCACTTGAACCATGCCGTCTGATACGCGATCACCGCATAGCCGACAGAGTGCGCCTTGTTGAAGGCATAGTTGGCGAAATCGTACATTTCGTCATAGATGCTCTGCGCCACGTCCACCGGGACGCCGTTGGCCTCGCAGCCGCAGATGCCGCGCGACGGGTCGCCATGGATGAACGCGCCGCGCTCCTTTTCGATGTCCTTGACCTTTTTCTTGGACATAGCGCGGCGCACCATATCCGCCTGTCCCAGCGAGTATCCGCCGAGACGGCGGAAGATTTCAATGACCTGCTCCTGATAGAGGATGCAGCCGTAGGTGACGGACAGGATTGGCTTGAGCAGCGGATGCTTGTACTTGACGAGCGATGGGTCGTGCTTGCAGGCGATGAGGCGCGGGATGGAATCCATCGGGCCGGGGCGGTAGGCCGCGACGATGATGGAAAGATCTTCAATGGACTGCGGCTTGAGGCCGACGCAGACGCCGGTCATGCCTGCGGACTCCATCTGGAATACGCCCGCCGTCCGGCCCTGCGTCAGCATCTCCATGACCTTCGGGTCGTTGTCCTTCACACGATCCATGGAGAAATCCGGGTCCTTTTTGCGGATCTCCTGGATCGCGTCGTCAATGACCGTGATGTTGCGAAGACCGAGGAAGTCCATTTTCAGCAGGCCCAATTCCTCCAGCGTGGTCATGGTATACTGCGTCACGATCGTGTCGTCGTTTGTGGAGAGCGGGACGTAATCGCAGACCGGCAGGCGCGTGATGACCACACCTGCGGCGTGGGTCGAGGTGTTGCGCGGCATTCCCTCGAGCGCACGCGCCGTGTCGATGAGCTTCTTCACGCGCGCGTCCTGCTCGTACATCTCCTTCAGCTGCGGCGAAACCTTCAGCGCCTCGTCCAGCGTCATATGCAGCGTGGACGGAACGAGCTTTGCGACCACATCCGTCTCGGCATAGGTGAAGCTCAGCGCCCGGCCGACGTCGCGGATGGCGCCGCGTGCCGCCATCGTACCGAAGGTCGCGATCTGCGCCACATGATCGTCGCCGTATTTCCGGCGCACATAGTCCACGACCTCGCCACGGCGGGTGTCGCCGAAGTCCATATCGATATCGGGCATCGTCACGCGCTCCGGGTTCAGGAAGCGTTCAAAGAAGAGGCCGTATTTCATCGGGTCGATCTCGGTGATGTGCAGCGCATAGGTGACCATCGAGCCTGCCGCGCTGCCGCGTCCGGGGCCGACCGGGATCCCGGCGCTCTTTGCAAAGTTCACGAAATCCCATACGATGAGGAAATAGTCGGTAAAGCCCATTTTCTCGATCATATTGATCTCGTATTCCATCTGCTGGCGGTATTCGGGATGCTCGTCGCCGTAGCGCTCGGCAAAGCCCTTCTCGCAAAGCTCCCGCAGATAGGTCAACGAATCGTAGCCCGCCGGGAGCTTGAATTCCGGCAGGTGATACTTGCCGAATGTGAATTCGACGTTGCAGCGCTCCGCGATGCGGAGCGTATTCTCATACGCCTCCGGCACGTTCGGAAAGAGGCTGCGCATCTCCTCCTCGGATTTGAGGTAATACTCCTTGCTGCCGAAGCGCATCCGGTCGGGATCGTCCACGGTCTTGCCCATCTGGATGCACATCAGCACGTCCTGCGTGTCGGCGTCCTCCGGGCGGAGATAGTGCGCGTCGTTCGTCACGACGAGCGGAAGCCCCGTCTCGCGCGCCATGCGCAGCAGCCCCTGATTGACCTTCCGTTCCTCGGGAAGGCTCTGATCCTGGAGCTCGAGGAAGAAATTCCCCGGCCCGAAGATTTCGCTGTATTCCAGCGCCGCAGCCTTGGCAGCGTTATAGTCGTCCTGATGCAGATTCTGCGCGACCCGTCCTGCGAGGCAGGCGGAAAGGCAGATAAGGCCCTCGTGGTGCTCCCGCAGAAGGTCCATGTCCACGCGCGGGCGGTTGTAGAAGCCGTCGATGAAGCCGCGCGAGACCATATAGATGAGATTCTGATAGCCCGTCATATTCTCGCACAGCAGGATCAGATGATAGGCCTCGCGGTCGAGCGAATACACCTTGTCAAAGCGCGTTCTCGGCGCGACATAGACCTCGCAGCCGATGATCGGCTTGATCCCGGCAGCCTTCGCGGCCTTGTAGAAATCAATGACGCCGTACATCACGCCGTGATCCGTCAGGGCGATGGCCTCCTGCCCAAGCTCCTTGACACGGGCCATCATGTCCTTGATGCGGCACGCGCCGTCAAGCAGGCTGTATTCCGAGTGGACGTGCAGATGGACAAATCCCATGTTTTTCTCCTTAAAGCTCCTTGGAAAGCTCGATCAGCTTCCGCATCCGGTGATTCATGGCGGATTTCGAGACCGGCGGGTCGGGCATCTCCGCAAGCTCCGAAAGCGTCGCCTCGGGGTTGGCGCGGCGCAGCTGCGCCGTCTGCTGAAGCTTCTGCGGAAGCGTCCGCAGGACGCCGTTCTCCTCTAATTTCCGAATGGCGGCCAGCTGGCCGATCGAAGCATCCACGACCTTGGTCAGGTTCGCCGTTTCACAGTTAACGCGGCGGTTGACGCCGTTGCGGAGGTCCTTTTCCACCTTCGCCTCCATCACACCCATCGCGGCGACCTGCGCGCCGATGGCCGTCAGAAAATCCTCGATATAATTGCTCTGCTTGAAATAGAGCACGCCGCTTCCGCCGCGTGAAAGCTCCTTCGGAGAGAAGCCCACGTCCAGCAGAAGTGCGTAGGTCTCCCGGCTGACCTTGTAATGCGACGTGATAAGTTCGAGATGGTAACGCTTCGCGGGGTCTGTGACGGAGCCTCCGGCAAGGAACGCGCCGCGCAGGAACGCCAGCCGGTCGGCATCCTCCTCGAGAATGCCGAAGTTGACGTGCAGCGTCACGCTGGTCTGCGGATGGTCTCCGAACGCGGCAAAGATTTTTCCGATCTTGGCGGCGTCCGTGATCTCAAAGACGAGCTTGCCGCCGCCCTGCTCCGCAGGCTCGGAATCAAAGGCAAAGCCAAAGGCCTTTTTGAACAGGCGCGGGAGCCGCGCCGCAAAATCCGCGCTTTCCGTCACGATCCGGATGGCGGATGGCGTAAAGGTATTGCAGTAGAGCAGGACGCCGTAGGCCTCCGCGACGGCGGCGGAGCGCTTCGTCAGCGGCTGGCGGCAAAGCTCCTGCTTGACATTGGAGGAAAAGGACATGACGTCCCTCCTTTCAGGCTTCAAATTCGTTCCAGACCGACAGGATCGCGCGCGAAAGCGCGTCCGGGTCGTGCCGGATATAGCGTCCCGGCAGGCACAGCGGGAATTCCCGCAGTGCCACGCCCAGCGCTTCGATTTTCTCCCGGTCCAGCTCGATCTGGCCGACACCCTCCTGCCGGTACGGCGCGAGCCATTTTTCCGGCACGGGCGCATTGTTGGCGATGCAGACGTCGATGACGCCGCCGCCCGCGTGCTCGAGCAGCGCCCGGACGTGATCCTCGCCGGTATAGCCGTCGGTCTCGCCGTCCTGCATCATGATGTTCAGGATATATTCCCGCACCGCGCCGGACGCGCGGATGGCCTCGCTGATGCCGTCAACGAGGAAGTTCGGAATGATGCTGGTATAGAGGCTTCCGGGGCCAATGACAATAATGTCCGCCTGCAAAATGGCGTCGATGCTGTCCTGAAGCGCCTGCGGATGCTCCGGCACAAGACGCACCTGACGGATGCGGCAGTCATTGATCTTTTTCGCGTAGAAGATCTTGCTCTCGCCGAGCGTGCGCGAACCATTGTCGAATTCGGCCTCCAGATAGACGTTCTGGTTGGTCACCGGCAGGACTCTTCCCGTAATGGCGAGAACGTCCCCCATCCGCTGCACAGCCTCGTCAAAGGAACCGGAAATGCCGTTCATAGCCGCGAGGAAGAGGTTTCCGAAGCTCTGACCGGTCAAGGAGCCTTCCGTAAAGCGGTAATTGAGCAGCTGCTCCATGGTTGGCTCCGTGTTGGCCAGCGCCATAATGCAGTTGCGGATATCGCCGGGCGGCAGCATCCCGAGATCCTCCCGGAGCATTCCGGAGCCGCCGCCGTCGTCGGCGACGGTCACGATGGCCGTTATGTACTTTGTATAGCGCTTGAGGCCGCGCAGCATCGACGAAAGGCCATGCCCGCCGCCGATGGCGGCAATGCGCGGCTGGCGCTTCCGAGGCTGATACAGCCGTATGCTCTCTCTTTGCGTTTCACCCATCCGCGTCACCTTCTGTTCATATCCCGGTGATCGAGCACCACCGTATATCCGCGCTTGGTGATGAACGCGGCAAGTTCGCTTGCGACCGCGACGGAGCGGTGCCGTCCGCCAGTGCAGCCGATGGCGATCACAAGCTCCGTCTTGCCCTCCTCCACGTACTGCGGAAGCGTGAAATTGATAAGGTCCTCCAGCTTGTCCATGAAGTCCTTCGTCGCCTGATACTGGAACACGAACTGGTGAACGTCCTCGTCCAGTCCCGTCTTGTTCCGAAGCTCCGGGATATAATACGGATTTGGCAGGAAGCGCACGTCGAAAACGAGGTCAGCCTCCAGCGGAATGCCGTGCTTGAAGCCGAAGGACAGCACATTTACCGTCATTGCGCGTTCGCGCAGGCCGCCCGCGACCATATCAATAAGCATTCCGCGCAGCATTCCCGTGGAAAGCTTCGAGGTATCGAGGATCACGTTCGCGCGGTTGCGGATCGGCTCGAGAAGCTTCCGCTCACGCTCGAGCGCTTCCAGCATCGGCGTGCCGTCGCGCATGAGCGGATGCAGCCGCCGCGTCTCCTTGAAGCGCTTGACAAGCACCTCCGTCGTGGCCTCGACAAACAGAATGGAATAGCGCAGGCCCATCTGATCGAGCGTATCGAGCGACTGAAACAGCACGTCGAAGCTCAGGCTCCCGCGCACGTCGGTCACCAGCGCCACCTTTTCATAGCGGCCCTTCGTCGCAAGGCAGAGCTGCGCAAACTGCGGGATCATTTCGGCGGGCATATTGTCCACGCAGTAAAAGCCGAGATCCTCCAGATTCGTTGCGGCCTTGCTCTTTCCCGCGCCGGAAAGGCCGGATACAATAATAAACTGCATTTCTCTCTCCTACCAGATGCGGACCTCCGGCTCGAGCCGGAAGCCGGAATCTTCAAACACTCTGTCCTGCACCATACGAATGGTCTGCAAAACGTCGCTGGCCGTCGCACCGCCGGTGTTGACCACAAACCCTGCGTGCTTCTCCGAGACCTGCGCGCCGCCTACGCCCTTTCCCTTGAGACCTGCGCGCTCGATCAGCGCCCCGGCATATGCGCCCTGCGGGCGCTTGAACGTGCTTCCGGCAGACGGAAGCTCCAGCGGCTGCGATGCGCGGCGCTTTTCCATCAGCTCGCGCATCCGTGCCTGTATCTGCCCCGGATCGCCCGGATGAAGCTCGAAAACCGTTTTGACGATCACGCAGTCCAGCTTTTCAAATGCGCTCGTCCGGTAGCCGAACGCCTGCTCTTCACCGCGCAGGACGCGCTGCGTGCCGTCCGTCAGAAGAACGGTCGTCTCGACCGCGATCTGCGCCAGCTCGCCGCCGTAGGCGCCCGCGTTCATGTATACGCCGCCGCCGACCGTGCCCGGAATACCGTGCGCAAATTCCAGTCCCGTGAGCGAGTGCTCCCGCGCAAAGACCGCCGCTCTGGAAAGCGTTTCTCCTGCCATGGCCTCGAGCCTGCCGCCATCCAGCAGCCGCAGCCCGAGCAGACAGCCTCTCGTGCAGATCACAAGCTCCGGCAGTCCTGCGTCCGGTGCAAGCACATTCGTTCCCGCCCCCAGCACGCGCAGCCGGACACCGCATTCCCGTGCCGCCATCAGGAGCCTTTGCAGCTCCCCGGGCGTTTTGGGAAACGCCATGAGCGCCGCTGGCCCGCCGATCTGAAAGGAGGTATGCGCGCGCAGCGGCTCCTGCTCCCGCAGCTCGATCCCCGGGCAAAGACTTTTCAGCTTCTGAAATTCCGCTCTGCTTTCCATAGACGCCTCCGTGTATATAATCTATTTTACTATAGCACATCCGGTGGGAAAATAAAACACTTTTGTAGGGCATAAAAATCGGACGCCCTTCGGCGTCCGATCCAGTCTGTCAAAAACCTCGTAGAGTTCCGCCGCGCAAGGCGGAATAAAATGTTGATTCGTTTTGTCCGGGGGCGTGTACCTCGGACAAAACACTTTGCGTCCTGCAAGTGTAGAATTTGTGTGCCTTTGGCACACAAATTATGCGCGCAGCAGAACGAAAGCCTTTTCAAACGGAAAACCAGCAACGCGTTTTCCGTTTGAGAGCGTTTCAAAAACACTTTTTGAAACGCTCACTTATCCGTTTTCCTTCTGTGCGAAGAACTGGTTCATCTGCTCCGTGAATTCCAGCGCCGCGTTGTAGCCCATGCGCTTCTGACGGTTGTTCATGGCCGCGACCTCAAAAATAACGGCCAGATTTCGTCCCGGCGTGATCGGGATGGTGATGGAGGGCACCTTGACATCCAGGATCTCCGTATACTGCGTCTCCATGCCAAGGCGGTCATATGCCTCGCCGTCGCGCCACGGGACCATGTTGATGATGAGATCGATGCTGCTGCTGTCCTTGACGGCGCCCATGCCGAACAGCTTTGCAACGTTGATGATGCCGATGCCGCGCAGCTCCATATAGTGCCGCAGCACCTCCGGCGGCGAGCCGACCAGCTCATGGGACGAGACCATCTTGATCTCGACGGCGTCGTCGGAGATCAGCCGGTGGCCGCGCTTGACCAGCTCAATAGCCGTCTCACTCTTGCCGATGCCGCTGTCGCCCACGATCAGAATGCCCTCGCCGTAGATCTCGACCAGAACGCCGTGGCGCGTGACGCGCGGGGCCAGCTGGCGGTTGAGATAGGTAATGAGGCTCGAAACGATATAGGACGTAGTTTCCCGGCTGCTGAGCACGGTCACATCGTGCTTTTTCGCCATTTCCAGACACTCCGGCAGCGCGTGAATGCCGCGCGCAATGATAAGCGCCGGGATCTTATACGACATGAAGTTGTCGAAAATGATCCTGCGCTCCTCGCTGGAGAGCTTTTCAAGATACGCCGACTCCACCGTCCCGCACACATAGAGCCGCATCGGCTCAAAATGATCGAAGAAGCCCGCAAGATACAGGCCCGGGCGGCTCACATCGTCTACGGTCACGCGGATCTTGGAAAAATCGGAGGACTCGTACAGCCGTTCCAGATGAAATTCCTCTACAAGCTCGGACAGAGGGACGGAATAGATATTTGCCATCGTATCAACACCTCACGGCGATTATAACCTGTTTGGCCGCATTTGGCAACCTTAAAAAAGCGGAACAGATATGGTATCGCTTCTTAGAAAATTTTTTTGAAATATACTAGAATTTGTGCTTGCATTTTGAGGAAACATCTGTTATTATACTAGTCGGCGTCCACAGGACGGCCGTTTTTCTGATTTTTAATCGGCGAGGAGGTGCAGCTGATGGCAAAGTGCGATATCTGCGGCAAGGGCGTTACTTTTGGAATTAAAGTTTCCCATTCTCATAGAAGATCCAACAGAGCATGGAAGCCCAACGTCAAACGGGTAAAAGCGATTGTTGACGGTACTCCGCGCCATGTATACGTCTGTACAAGATGCCTGCGTTCCAACAAGGTTGAGCGTGCGATCTGATAAGACAAACAGAAAGACAAGCCTTCGGGCTTGTCTTTTTTTCTGCTTTTGAGAGCACTGCGGGATCTGCTCCGGCGCGTCTCCCCCGCTGTGCGGATACCGGAAGCGGCCGCGCATGGTGCGCAGCCGCCTTTTCAGAATTTCTCCCGGATCGCGCAAACACCTCGCTCCAGAACGGCATCTGCGTTCTCGCCGATGGCCTGCCGCAGGAGCGCATACTCGTCCAGCATTCCCTGTCCGTGCAGCACCCGGTACGCGCCCGCATCGCTTCCCGGCGCGATCCTTGCACCAAGGGACGCTGCCAGCCGCACGTTTCCCATCGCTCCGCTGAGCAGCGGACGGAGCACCTCGTCCGGGAACCGTCCGCAGCCGATCAGATTTCCGATCGTCACGAGCGTCGGCACCCAGACCGTACCGCGCTCCGCCAGCAGATGCAGCGTCTCCTTTTCCAGATAGGCTCCATGCTCCACGGAGTCCACACCGGCGCGGATCGCAGCCGCAACGGTTTTGTCGCCGTTGGCATGAGCCATAACGGCAAAGCCCGCGTCGTGGGCAATGGCGATCATATCGTGAATTTCCGCTTCCGTCAGCGGCTCGTCCGTCAGTACGCCGAGATGGTCAAAATCCATCAGGCCGGAGATCATGATCTTAATGAAGTGCGCACCCTGCGCCCTTGCTTCCGCGACCAGTGCGCGGTACTGCACCATATCGTCAAAGCCGCGCCCGATGAAGCCGCCGTAATGGCCGTTTTTATGGATCGGAAATGCGGGCGTGCGGTAGCGAATGCCGTACTCCTGGGCGATCTGCGACGCAAAAAGTCCGACGCCCCATGCGTCGCCGCCGTCGCGCAGGTATTCCGCGCCGCAGCGCCGGTATTCCTCCAGCCTTTGGCGCACCAGCGCTTCATCGACCCGTTCCTTCTGGTGCGCAATGGCGGCCTTCCAGTAAACGCCGTCGAGCACCATGTGAATGTGGCAGTCTGCCCGCATAAGCTTCCCCTCTTTCTGCCGACACAATAGCACAGAAACGTCAAAAGCGCAAGTGCGCTGTCCAGTGTTTTTCCTTTTCAGTCCCGCTGAAAAAGCGAATACCTTAAGGAATTCTTAATACTTGGATTTTCATTCCAGCGCTTGCGTTCATGTCGAATTTTGCTATAATGATTTTACAGCAGTCCTTTTCCGCGCATCAAAATCTGAGTTATAGAGGAATCGGCCATGAAAAAGGCTCTTATCATTTTCTCTTCCGTACTGGGCGCCGCGCTTCTCTGCGCAGGCGTCTGGTTTTTCCTCACGACGGCGCGTCAGAACGCAGCCGCCGAGGCTGCACACGACGCCGTATTGCAGGAATATGCGCAGCTGGAGCAAAACGCCGCGGACACTGCGCTGACGGTCACAGAAAACGGAAGCGAGATCGGGCGCTACTCTCTCGAGGCGCTGGGCGTACAGCGCGGTACGGAAAATGCCGTCACCGCAGCCTTTTCCGCGACCGATCTCATGGACGCGGAGGCTTTTTCGGAGCTTCCCTTCCGCAACAAGCAGAACTGGGACGCGCTTCCCCACCCGCGCGGGATCCGCATTCCTGTGGATATGGACGACTTTGACGCCTCCCCTGTTATGGCCGCTCTGGACAGCGTTCCGCGCGAGCCAGCGCAGGATGCTTACGCCTATTTTGACGGCACCGGCTTCTCGATTCAGGACGCCGTTCCCGGTACGATGCTCAAAAAGGACGTGATCGAGGAAGCACTTTATGAGGCTGTTTCGCAGATGTCCGTGGATTCCTCCGGCCCGCAGACACGGACGCTGGAGATCACCGACTACGACTGCTATCTTCCGCCGGAGGTCACAAGAGAAAACACAGAGTTTGATTTCGCGCCTCTGCTTCAGGAGCGCGTTTCGGCGATGCGCATTCAGGTACGTTTCCGCGACGAGCTGATCGCGCTGGACGGCAGCACGCTCCGCCACTTCGTGAAGCTCGACCGCGACGGCCGCGTACAGGTCCAGAAAAAGACGCTCGACCAGCAGCTGAGCGCATGGTCGGAGCTTTATGCGCAGAAGGACACAGAGTATATCTTCAACTCCTTCGTGGACGGCCCGGTGCCGGTCAGCTTCCTCCACGTCAACTATGAGCTGGATCAGGGCGCGCTGCGCGGGCAGCTGATTCCGCTGCTGGAAACGCTCGAAAGCGGAAGCGCGGAGGCCTCCTTCCTCTGCACAACGCTGGACGGAGAGCCGTTCGGCATCGAGAATTCCTATATCGAGGTCGATCTGACCAACCAGCATATGGCGTATTATCAGGACGGCGCGCTCGTCGTGGACACGGATATTGTGAGCGGCACGATGAATACGCACGACACGCCCACCGGCCTTTACGAGTCGTTCTATAAGGCCGAGGACTGCTGGCTTTCCGGCGAGGACTATTATGTTTTTGTCGATTACTGGATCAGCGTCACGCGCGACGGCGTGATCGGTCTGCACGACGCCGACTGGCGCACACGCTTCGGCGGCGAAATGTATACCTACTGGGGCTCCCACGGCTGCGTCAATACGCCGAAGGAGGCCATGAAAACGATCTATGACACCATCAACGTGGACGATCACATTCCGATCCTTGTCTATAAGCATCCGAAGCCAGAGTCCTCCGGTACATAATGATGCTCCGGCGCAGATCTCCGTCTGCGCCGGAGCTATTTTACAAGCATAATTCACACTTTTTTCTTTTTTTACCGTTCCGGATGTGTTATAATCCTTTTTTAGAATGTAGAAGTATACATTGCGCTGTACTTCAGCGCAGGAAGGTTTCAATTATGGGTCTGTTTACAAAATTATTCGGCACGCGCTCCGAGCGTGAGGTCAAGAAGCTGGAGCCGACCGTCAACGCCGTCATGGCGCTGGAGGATTCCTACCGCAAGCTCACGGACGAGCAGCTCCGCGCAAAGACGCAGGAGTTCCGGGATCGTTTGGCCGCCGGTGAAACGCTGGACGACCTTCTTCCGGAGGCCTTTGCGACCGTCCGCGAGGCGGCAGACCGCGTGCTGGGAATGCGTCCCTACCGCGTGCAGGTCATCGGCGGCATCGTGCTGCATCAGGGACGTATTGCGGAAATGAAGACCGGCGAAGGCAAAACGCTTGTTGCGTTGCTTCCGGCCTACCTCAATGCCCTGACCGGCAAGGGCGTCCACATCGTCACGGTCAACGACTATCTGGCCAAGCGTGACGCGGAGTGGATGGGCAAGGTGCACCGCTTCCTCGGTCTCTCCGTCGGCCTCATCATCCACGATCTCAGCGCCGGGGAGCGCCGTATCTCCTATGCCGCCGATATCACCTACGGCACGAATAACGAGTTCGGCTTCGATTATCTGCGCGACAACATGGCCATCTACAAGCAGGAAATGGTGCAGCGCGGCCACAATTTCGTCATCGTGGACGAGGTGGACTCCATCCTCATCGACGAGGCCCGGACGCCGCTTATTATCTCCGGCAAGGGCGAGGAGTCGTCCAAGCTCTACGAAATGGCGGACTATTTCGTCTCCCGTCTGAAAAAGCAGGTATTTGCATCCTCCGACGACAAGGAGCTTCAGGATCAGTACGACTGCGACTACATCGTCGTGGAAAAGGACCGCACCGTCTCCCTCACCCAGCAGGGCATTGCGAAGGCGGAGGAATTCTTCGGCGTGGAGAATCTCGCCGACGTGGAAAACACCACGCTCTCACACCACATCAATCAGGCCATGAAGGCGCGCGGCCTTATGAAGCGCGACATCGACTACGTCGTTAAGGACGGCCAGGTCATCATCGTCGATGAATTCACAGGCCGTCTGATGTACGGCCGCCGCTACAACGAGGGTCTGCATCAGGCCATCGAGGCAAAGGAGGGCGTGAAGGTCGCCAGCGAGAACAAGACGCTCGCCACGATCACCTTCCAGAACTTCTTCCGTCTTTACGACAAGCTCTCCGGCATGACCGGCACGGCCCTGACCGAGGAGGAGGAATTCAGCGGCATTTACAATCTGGATGTCGTGGAGATCCCGACGAACAAGCCGGTCATCCGTATCGACGACCCGGACGTCGTTTACAAGACCGAGGCCGGAAAATACCGCGCCGTGATCCGTCAGATCCGGGAATGCCATGAAAAGGGGCAGCCGGTGCTGGTCGGCACGATCTCCATTGAAAAATCGGAGCTTCTGTCGCAGATGCTCAAGCGCGAGGGTATTCCGCACAACGTTCTGAACGCGAAGCATCATGAAAAAGAGGCCGAGATCGTCGCGCAGGCGGGCCATCTCGGCGCAGTCACCATCGCAACGAACATGGCCGGACGCGGCACGGATATCATGCTCGGCGGCAACGCCGAGTTTATGGCGAAAAACGACCTCCGCAAGGCCGGAATGTCCGACGAGCTGATCGCGGAATGCACCTCCTTCGCCGAAACGAGCGACCCCGAGATCCTGGCCGCGCGCGAGGCATACAAGCATGCCTATGCCGCACACAAGCCCGAGGTGGACGCCGAGGCGGAGCTTGTCCGCAAGGCCGGCGGCCTGTTCATCATCGGCACGGAACGCCACGAGACCCGCCGTATCGACAATCAGCTCCGCGGCCGTTCCGGCCGTCAGGGCGACCCCGGCGAGACGCGCTTCTACCTGTCCATGCAGGACGACGTCATGCGTCTGTTCGGCTCGGAGCGCATTCTCGGCATGATGGACAGTCTTGGTATCGACGAGGACACACCCATCGACGCGAAGATCCTCTCCGGCGCCATCGAGAACGCACAGAAAACCGTCGAAAGCCGCAACTATCAGGTGCGTAAGAGCGTTCTGGAATACGACGATGTCATGAATGTCCAGAGAAAGATCATCTACGAGCAGCGCCGTCAGGTGCTCGACGGAGAGGATCTGCACACCAGCATTCAGTCCATGATCCGCTTCGTGATCGACGGGATCGTCCACGCCGCCTTCGGCGAGCAGAAGCACCTCGGCGACCTTTCACAGTTCGCCGAAATGATGCGCCATATCGAGGGTGTCTATCTGCCGGAGGGCAGCTGGAAGGTCACGGAGGACGAGCTGAAGGCCCTCACAAAGGAGCAGGCCGAGGAAAAGCTGATGCAGCTCATGGACAGCTTCTACGCTGCCAAGGAGAAGCAGTATACGCCCGCCGTCATGCGCGAGGTCGAGCGCGTCATCACGCTTCGCGTGGTCGATGAATACTGGATGGATCACATCGATGCGATGGACGATCTGCGTCAGGGCATCCGTCTGCGCGCCTACGCGCAGGAGGACCCGGTCATCGCCTACAAGCGTGAGGGCTTCGAGATGTTCGAGGCTCTGACCTCTGCCATCAAGGAGGAGATCGTGCGCAGGCTCTTCAGCTTCCGCCTCAAGACGGACGCCGAGGTCAAGCGCCAGCGCGTGGCGAAGGTCACCGGCGAGGGCGGCGGCGGAGATCATACCGTCAAGCGTCAGCCCGTCGTCAAGAAGATCAAGGTCGGTCCGAACGATCCGTGCCCGTGCGGCAGCGGCAAAAAGTACAAGAAGTGCTGCCGCGACAAGGATCTCGCCGCCGAACGCGGTCAGAATAACGCCTGATCCGCACCGCCTTCATTCCGCGCGGACACCTGCGGCAAGGACTCTCTGTGTCCGCACATCTGAGGAAAACTATGCTTCACACCATCAAACATGGAAAACTGGAATATCTGACCGCCGATGCGCTGGAGGGCAGCATCCACTGCTTCTCCACGCGCTATGGCGGCGTCAGCGAGGGGTATCTCTCCAGCCTCAACCTTGGCACCCATCGCGGCGACAAGCCTGAAAACGTGTATGAAAATTACCGCATTCTCGGCAGCGCCGTGGGCTTCCGTCCGGAGGATACCGTTTTTACAAAGCAGCTGCACACGGACATTGTGCGCCGTGTCGGACGCGCTGACCGCGGCGCGGGCCTCCTGCGGGAGCAGACCGAGGTCTGCGACGCACAGATCACGGACGAGCCGGGAGTCGCGTTGGTCGCGTTCGCAGCCGACTGCACGCCCATCCTGCTTTTTGACCCCGTCCGGCGTGCCATTGCCGCCGTTCATGCCGGCTGGCGCGGTACCGCGCTCGGCATTGCCGCAAAAGCCGTCGAGGCCATGACGCGCGAATTCGGCTGTGAGCCGGAGAATATCGGTGCGGCCATCGGGCCGTGCATCGGCGCCTGCTGCTTCGAGACGGACGGCGATGTACCGGAGGCCATGCGCGCAGCGCTTGGCCGGGATGCGGAGAGCTGCATCATGCGCCGGGGTGAAAAATTCTTTGTAGATAACAAATCGCTCAACCGCATCTGGCTTGAGCGCTGCGGCGTCACGCGCATCGACGTCAGCTGCGACTGCACCAAATGCCAGCCGGAGCGCTTCTGGTCGCATCGCGTCACGCAGGGCCGCCGCGGCAGTCTGGCCGCGGTCATTATGCTGCCGGAGTCAGGAGGCGCAGAGGCATGAAAAAACGAATTTCCCTTCTGCTGGCCGCCGCGCTGCTGGCGGGGACTCTGAGCGGCTGCTCCGGAACAAACCCGATCGATTGGGTCAAGCAGAAATTCCGCGACGTGACCGGCGTCAGCGAGGAAGCCACGGCCGATCCGACGGAAACGGCCTCCGCCGACAACGCCGCGCCGGAGCGTGAGATCCCCGTCGCGCTGGACACCGAGATCTCCAACGAGCTTGTCCGCTACGGCCTTGCCTATCAGGCGGAATACGGACTCGATCCGTACAACTGCCTGAGCCTCAATAACCGCGTGATTTTTTCCTTCCTCTACGAGCCGCTCTTTGCCGTCAACAGCGCATATGAAGCGGTGCCGGTGCTGGCCGAGGGCTACGACATCTCCGACGACGGACTGACAACAACGGTCTATCTTCAGAAGGATGTCCGCTTCCATGACGGCTCCCGGCTCACCGCGAAGGATGTGCTCTATTCCATCGACCAGGCGCGTGGTTCCGATTATTACGGCTCTCGCTTCTATGCCGTTACGAATGCCTCCGCCGACGGCGACTACACCGTCGTGCTGACCACCAGCACGGCCTATGAGTGCCTGCCGCTGCTGCTTGACATCCCCATCGTCAAGGAGCCGGTCGTTCAGAAGCCGGAAGCGCCGCCCTCGGAGGAGGGCGCTGACACGGAAAAACCGGACGGTGCAGCTTCGCCGGACACAACAACGGAAGAGCCGGTCGAAGTCACGCCGTCGCAGCCGCTCGGCACCGGCCCGTACTGCTTCGTATCGGAGCATCAGCTGGAGCGCTTTGCGGACTGGTGGCAGGACGCTTCGCCCATCGCCGACTTTTCTTCCATCTCGCTCTATGCTGCGACGACCTCCGCCGATATCCGCGACCATTTCGAGTATGAGGACGTGAATCTTGTTCGGACGGACCCAAACTCGTCGGCTTATGTTAACTTCCACAACGACTACGAGCTTTGGAACGACACGACGACGATCATGCAATACGTCGGCTACAACCTCAACAGTAACGTCTTTTCCAATTACGGTCTCCGCTCCGCCATCACCTATGCCATCGACCGCGAAAAGATCGTCACGGAGCAGACCGGCGGCTTCGCGGCTGCCGCAGTGCTCCCCTGCTCTCCGAACGCGCCGTTCTACGACGTGCGTCTGGCAAACTCCTTCAGCTACAGCACGGCCCGCTTCTACGAGCAGCTGGAAAGCGCCAGCGTCGAGGATATGGACGGCGACGGTGTGCTGGATCTGTATGTGACCTCGCTGGGCTATGCCGTGCCGGTCAGCGGAACGATGCTGGTCTGCTCGTCCAGTTATCAGCGTGTGCTGGCGGCCTCGGAGATCGTTGACGCGCTCAATGCGCTTGGTTTTGATCTGACGCTCAAGACGGTCGATTCCACCGAATTCAAGCAGGCGCTGGCGCTCGGAAATTTCGATCTCTATTACGGCGAGGTGCGAATGTCCGCGAACTTCGACCTCAGTCCGTTCTTCCGCTACGGCGGTTCGCTCTCCTATGGCTCTCTGGCCGACAGCTACATGGAGAATCTCTGCAAGCTGGCACTGGCCAACAACGGCAACACCTATAATCTCTATGAGCGCGTCTGCGGGCGCGGCTACATCACGCCGGTGCTCTTCAAGAACTACGCGCTTTATTCCACACGCGGCTCCGTTGCCGATCCCAGCGAATATCTGGACTGGATTCTGCCGAAGCCGCAGCAGGCCGCCCCGGCGGAAACGACGAAGCAATGATTTGCCGGAGAAGCCGCAAAAACGCACAATGGCCGGGAAGCGAATGCTTCCCGGCCATTTCCGATGCAAGAAAACCACCGGCATTGCCGGTGGTTATGCTTTTTTCAATTTTCCTGTCCCAGAGCCTTGTTTTCCTTATTCAGCTCCGCGATAAAATTGAGCAATAAAGCCTCGTCCTCACGGCGATCCGCAAACAGCTCCAGATTGTCGCCCTGTTCGCTGAGCAGCTGGCCAAGCGCGATATACTCGCTCATTGCGCTTTTCAGATTGAACACGTCGCCCTCCGGGCTTTTGAGGTACACATTGCCCTCGCACTGATGAACGGCCTTCCGGAATTCCTCGACCTCTTGAATGTTGATAAGCTTCATAACAATGCCTCCCATGCTTGTTGCAGTCAGATTTTTGATTCGCTTGCAGTATACTCTGCAATGGCTGAAATTGCAAGGCATAAATTGTATAAATCATATAGTTTTGCGTGTTTTTATTTGTTAATATTGACCACAAGATAGTCCTGACAATTCCGCAGCGCAGCCGTGCGCGAACCGGCATAAAGGGAGATAAAATGCGTTTCGCCCTCCTCCGTCTCCGCAAGGAGAACGACTGTATTCAGCTCGCGGTCTCCGCTTATGGCTTTGACCCGGAAGCCGCTCTCTGCGCCGGCACTGCTCTGTGCTTCGGCCTTGATCTCCCATGCACCGTTTTCATGGACGCCGCTCAACAACCATGCCGCGCCGTCTATCTCCAGTGTGCCGGCAAGCTCCGTCGGCCGAAAGGCTCTGGATGTCAGCGTACCGTCCAGACGGACGCTGCGTGCCGTCTCAAACACTTCGTCCTCCACGGCGTACTCCATCGGCGTCCCTTCAAAGGAGACTGATTTTTCCGATGGAAGAAGCACCGCAAATACGATATTCAGCACCACGACCGCGATGGCAAAGCCAAGAATGAAGCTGCGGTTGCGCTGAAACCAGTTCTCTTCCCTACCCAGCATACCGTTCCCCCCATCAGCGGATCATATCTCTCTGCGGCCCTCGAGCGCGCGCAGAAGCGTCACCTCGTCGGCGTATTCCAGCTGGCTGCCGACCGGAATGCCGTAAGCCAGCCGCGTCACACGGACGCCGACCGGACGCAGGAGCCGTGAAATGTACATGGCCGTCGCTTCGCCCTCCGTGTCCGGATTCGTGGCCATAATGATCTCGTCCACGCCGCCCTGACCCACACGGGTGAGCAGCTCCCGGATGCGGATATCGTCCGGCCCGACGTGATTGAGCGGCGAAATGACGCCGTGCAGCACATGGTACACGCCGTTATATTCCCGTGCGCGCTCCATCGCCAGAACATCCTTCGGCTCCGCGACTACACAGATCTTGGCGTGGTCACGCTCCGGGTCGGAGCAGATGTCGCAGACGTCCTGATCGGTCAGATTCTGACAGATCGGGCAGAGACGCACAGTGCGCTTCGCGTCCAGAATGGCGTTGGCAAATGTCTCCGCCTCCTCCTGCGGCAGCGAAAGCATGTAAAATGCCAGCCGCTGGGCGGTTTTGCCGCCGATGCCCGGCAGGCGCGCAAATTGTTCGGTCAGCCGCTCCATCGCGGCGGGAAATCCGCGCATCTCAGAACAGGCCGCCCAGATTCAGGCCGCCGGTCAGCTTGGACATCGACGAAGCCGAATCCGCCTCCGCCTTGCGCATCGCCTCATTGACCGCCGCAACGATCATATCCTGCAGCATTTCCACGTCGTCGGGATCGACGGCCTCGGGGTCGATGTTCACGCGGACAAGCTCACGCTTGCCGCTGACGACCGCCGTAATGACGCCGCCGCCTGCCGTCGCCTCGTATTCCTTCGACTCCATCTCCTCCTGCATCTTCAGAAGATCCTGCTGCATTTTCTGCGCCTGCTTCATCATCTGCATCTGATTCTTGCCGCCCATGCCCATCGGCATACCGCCGCGATAACCGCCCTTTGCCATTTCGTTCTCTCCTTACTTGATCGTAAAAATATCATTATGCTGTCCGCCGAAGGCGACCAGCGCATCCATAGGGTCGTTTCCCTGCTGTGTGATCTGGCCCTTGCGTGCAAACTGCACGCCGACATGGCGTCCCAGCATTGCGGACGCCTTCTGCTGTACCAGCGTCTGGACCTCCGGCTTGCGGATGATGTTCAGCACAAAATCCGTATCCGCGATCAGCGTCAGCGTATCACCCTTCAACAGTGGCTTTACCGGCCCGTTCGATGCGAAAAAGCCGCGTTCGCGGACGCTGAGAGATTCGCGCAGCGCCTGTGTCAGCTCCGGCCAGATTTCTGCGCCGCCGTTCCGCGGCTCGGCCTGTTTCTGCTCCGGCTGCGCGGATGCTTCCGGAGCCGCGCCGCGCATGGGATCGTCCGCATCGTCCGGAAGCGGGGGCCGTTCGCCGTCGTCCACATCCTCCGGAGGCGGAGCCTTCTGCGGCACAGCCGCCGCGCTGACCAGCATGCCGGAGGCCAGCTTTTCTTCGATCCGCCCGATCCGGGCGCTGAGCGCCTTCGCATCGAGCGACAGCTGCGGCTGGCACATCTGGATCAGGCACAGCTCCATATCCACGCGCCGGTTGGCGCTCTTCTGAAAGCCTGCGGCCGTCTGCTGCAAAAGCGTCGTGATGCGCAGCAGCTCTGCCGGAGAAAAACGCTCCAGCAGCGCCAGCGCCTCCTGATCGCTGCAAACGCCCGTCAGCATCGAAAGCCCGCTTTTCGGGGCCGCCTTGAGCATCAGCAGGTCGCGCGACAGCGAGCACAGCTCGTCCGTCATGGCCGCAACGTCCTTTCCGGAGGCATAAAGCCCGGAAAACAGCTCCAGCGCGCGCGATGCGTTCTTATCGGCGACCGCCGCGAAAATTTCCGCCGCCTTCCGTTCTCCGGCAAGTCCGAGCGTGCTGTCAACCAGCTCCGCCGTGACGCTTCCCGTCGCGGCAGACGCGCACTGGTCGAGCAGGCTCAGGCCGTCGCGGAGCGCACCGTCCGCCAGCCGCGCCAGAAGCTGGACGGCGTCCGGCTCGATCTCGATATGCTCCTGATAGGCGACATAGTTGATGCGCGAGGCAATGTCCTCCTGCATCAGCCGCCGGAAGGAAAAACGCTGGCAGCGCGAAAGAATGGTCGCGGGAACCTTGTGCAGCTCCGTCGTTGCAAGAATGAACAGCAGATGCGCGGGCGGCTCCTCAATGATCTTGAGCAGCGCGTTGAACGCCGCCGTCGAGAGCATATGCACCTCGTCGATGATATACACGCGCATCTTGACCTCGCCGGGCGTATAGATCGCGTCGTCGCGCAGAATGCGCACGCTGTCCACGCCGTTATTGGAGGCCGCGTCGATCTCCTGCACGTCCATGCAGCTGCCGGAATCGATGGCGCGGCAGGCCGCGCAGTGGTTGCAGGGATTTCCGTCCTGCGGATTTTCGCAGTTGACGGCCTTGGCGAGGATTTTCGCGCAGGAGGTCTTGCCGGTACCGCGCGTACCGGTAAACAGATACGCATGACTCAGCTTTCCGCCGGTGATCTGCGCGCGCAGCGTCTCGGTGACGCTCCGCTGGCCCACCACGTCCGAAAACGTCTGCGGGCGGTATTTCCGATAGAGCGCCTGATACATTCCGTTCACCTCCGCGCTCACAATGGGTCTATTATACATGATTTGCGCGGCAAATGGAAGCACCATTTGCCGCGCCGGTGCGTGAAAATGTCTGTGCGGGAAAAAAGCAGCTTTTCTCTGACCATATCAGCTCTCAAACTGACTGTTGTAGAGCTTCGCGTAGAAGCCGTTCTTTTCCAGCAGCTCTTCATGCTTCCCCTGTTCGATGATATGGCCGTCCTTCATGACCAGGATCAAATCCGCCTCGCGGATGGTGGAGAGACGGTGGGCGACGATGAAGCTTGTGCGTCCGTGCATCATGCGGGCAAAGGCTGCCTGAATGCGCAGCTCGGTACGGGTATCGATGGAGCTGGTCGCCTCGTCGAGTATGAGCATCGGCGGCAGGCAGAGCATCACGCGGGTAATGCACAGCAGCTGCTTCTGGCCCTGCGAGAGGCTCCCGCCGTCCTCGGTGATGACGGTGTCATAGCCCTCCGGCAGCCTGCGGATGAAGCTGTCGGCGTGCGCAGCCTTCGCTGCGGCAATCATTTCCTCCTCAGTCGCGTCCGACTTTCCCATGCAGATGTTTTCGCGGATGGTGCCGCTCATGAGCCAGGTGTCCTGCAAGACCATGCCGTAGCTCGCGCGGAGGCTCCGACGGGTCACCTGACGGATGTCTCTGCCCTCGACGGAAATTTCGCCAGCGTCCACGTCGTAAAACCGCATCAGAAGGTTGATAAGCGTCGTTTTGCCGCAGCCCGTCGGGCCGACGATGGCGATGCGCTGGCCGGGCTGGACGCGGAGATTCAGATCCTCGATCAGCTTCTTTTCCGGCACATAGGAGAACGCGACGTGCTCCAGCGCAACGCTCCCGCGGACATTCGAAAGCACGGCGGCGTCCGGCGCGTCCGGGATCTGCGCCGGCTCGTCGATCACGGCAAAAAGCCGCGCCGCGCAGGCAAGCGCGTTCTGAAGCTCCGTCACAACGCCGGAGATCTCGTTGAACGGCTTCGTGTACTGATTCGCATAGCTCAAAAGTGTGGAGAGATTGCCGACGGTGATATTTCCACTGACTGCGGCCAGCGCACCGGTCAGGCCGACGGCGGCATAGACGATGCTGTTGACAAAGCGCGTGACGGGGTTGGTCAGCGAAGAGAAGAAGGTCGCGCGGAGGGCCGCGTGCTCGAGCCGTCCGTTGATCTCGTCGAATTTCTCAAGACTCTGCTGCTCGTGGGAGAAGGCCTGCACGACCTTCTGGTTGACGATCATTTCATCCATATGCGCCGTCTGTTCGCCGCGCGTGGAGGATTGGAGCTGGAACATGCTGTAGGTCTTACCGGCGATGAATTTCGCTGCAAACAGTGAAAGCGGCGTCAGCACGACGACCACGAGCGCGATCACCCAGTGGATGCGCAGCATGAAAAACAGCGTTCCAAGGATCGTCACAACGCCGGTGAACAGCTGCGTAAAGCCCATCAGCAGGCCGTCGGCAAACTGATCCGCGTCGGCAATGATCCGGCTGACCAGTTCGCCGCTCGGATGCGCGTCAAGATAGGACAGCGGAAGGATCTGAAGCTTGTCAAAGGCGTCGCGGCGGACATCGCGCACCACGCCGAAGGTGATGCGGTTATTGAGGTCGCTCATGATCCACTGCATGATCGCCGTTGCCGCCGCGACGGCGGCAATGCGCCCAAGCAGCGCCGCGATGGTCGGAAAATCCACCTCTCCCGGCCCGACGATGCAGTCGATGGCGTCGCCGATGAGGATGGGAACGTAGAGCGTTCCCGCGACGGAGGCCGCCGCCAGCAGAATGGACAGCGCCAGCAGCGGCCAGCGCCGCTGGATATATTTCAGTACGCGCCGGAGCGCCGCAGAAGAAGAACCCTTCATGTTACCGTTCCTCCTTTTTGTACTGCGATTCGTGGATCTCCCGGTAGACCTCGCAGGTGCGCAGAAGCTCTTCGTGCGTGCCAAGGCCGACCATGTGTCCGTTGTCCAGAACGATGATCTGGTCGGCATGTCGGATGGAGGAGGTACGCTGCGAGACGATCACGACCGTCGGCCGTTCCGGCAGCGCGCGCAGCGCCTTTCGGAGCGCCGCGTCCGTTGCGAAATCCAGCGCCGACGCGCTGTCGTCGAGGATCAGGATCTCCGGCTTTCTGACGAGCGCACGCGCGATCGTCAGCCTCTGGCGCTGACCGCCGGAGAGGTTGCGTCCGCCCTGTTCGATCTCAAAATCGAGGCCGCCCTCCTTGCCCTGCACGATCTCCTCCGCCTGCGCGGCGCGGAGCGCCTCACGGAGTGTCCCGTCGCCTGCGTCCGGGTCGCCCCAGAGCAGGTTTTCGCGGATCGTTCCGTGGAAAAGGACGGCCTTCTGCGGCACGACGCCGATGCGGCGGCGCAGGCTCTCCAGCGGATACTGCTCCACCGGAACGCCGTCCACGAGCACGCTGCCCTCCGTCGCGTCATAGAAGCGCGGGATCAGATTTATGAGTGTCGTTTTGCCGGAGCCGGTGCCGCCGATCACGCCGATGGTCTGGCCCTTTTCCGCGCAGAAGCTGATTCCGTCCAGCGCATCCCCGCCGGCGCCCGCATAGCGAAGCCCGGCGCGGCGGAACTCGATGGCGGGCGCGTCTGCGGTCGTCTCAGGCTCCGTCTGCGGGCTGTGCTGGCTGGACTCGATCTCCAGCACCGCGCCGATGCGGTTGCAGCAGGCTGCTGCGCGCGTGATGTTGAGCACCAGATTGGCAAGCTTGATCAGCTCCACCAGGATCTGTGACATATAGTTATAGAGTGCGATCACGTCGCCCTGCGACAGCGCGCCGCTTTCCACGCGCAGCGCACCGGTGCGGATCAGCGCGACGATCGCCAGATTGATAATGACATAGGTCACCGGATTGAGCAGGACGGAAATGCGCCCGACGTGGTTTTGCTCCTTTGTCAGGGCATCGTTCCGCGCAGAAAATTCGCGTTTCTGCTCCTCCTCGCGTCCGAACGCGCGAAGAACGCGCACGCCGGTCAGGTTTTCGCGCGTCATGCCCAGCACGCGGTCAAGCCGCGCCTGCACCTTCCGATAGAGCGGAATGCAGACGATCATGACACCGAACACCACGGCGAACAAAATGGGGATCACGATGGCAAATACAGCCGCGGCGTGCACGTCGATGGTAAACGCCATGACCATCGCACCAAAGACCACGAACGGCGACCGGAGCGCCAGCCGAAGCGTCAGATTGACGCCGGACTGCACCTGATTCATGTCGCTTGTCAGCCGCGTCAGCATCGTGGACGCGCCGATCGTATCCAGCTCCGTATAGGAGAGCGTCTGCAAGTGCGCAAACAGCGCCCGCCGCAGGCGCGTCGTCGAGCCGACCGCCGCCTTGGCCGCAAAATACTGCGCCGTGACCGAGCACAGCAGCCCGATCAGGCCCAGCCCGACCATCATCAGGCTCATCCGGACGATCACGCTCTTGTCTCCGAGCTTGACGCCCTGATCGATCATTGCCGCCACGAGCAGCGGCACCAGCAACTCAAAGCCCGCCTCAAAAAGCTTGAACAGCGGGCCGAGAATGCTCTCCTTCCGGTATGCCTTGAGTTGTTTCAAAAGATGCTTCATAGCGTTGTCCTTCGATCTCGCAAAGATAAAAACAGTGTACCACATTCCGCGCGTTTTTTCTACACCCCGCCTCGCTTCTTTCCCGTCCTCGTCCGATCCTGCGCATACTTGACAACCGGCGGATTTTCCTGTATATAATTTCTATCGAGATTTTTCCCATTTTCTGCTGATTTTACGACAGAGGAGGACACGAAATGCGTTACATCTGCGCAAAATGCGGCCGCACAGAGGCCGTGACGACCCGCAAGCCGCACTGCGAATGCGGCGGACTCTGGAAGCTGGATTACGAGCCGCCTGCCTTTTCCCTTGATGCGGTCGATCCGCACGAATGGAGCCAATTCCGCTACCGGCGCTTCATGGCGCTGGACGATGAGAGCTGGCGCGGCGTTTCCATGGGTGAGGGCATGACGCCCGTCGTCCGTCTGGACGGCGACGTGCTTCTGAAAATGGATTATTTTATGCCGACGCTCTCCTTCAAGGACCGCGGCGCGGCCGTGCTGATCGCGCACTGCAAATCCATCGGCGTGGAAAAGGTCGTGCAGGATTCGAGCGGTAATGCAGGCAACTCCGTCGCCGCCTACTGCGCCCGCGCGGGCATCGGCTGCGAGATCTTCGTCCCGGAGGGCACCAGCCCGAAGAAGATCGATATGATCCGCGCGCACGGCGCAGTCTGCACTGTCGTTCCCGGAACGCGCGACCACTGCGCCGATGTCTGCCGCGCCAAGGTCGAGCAGGAGGGCGTGTACTATGCAAATCATGTCTACAACCCCTTCTTCTACGAGGGCACCAAGACTTATATCTACGAGGTTTTCGAGCAGCTCGGCCGCCTGCCGGAGAACATCGTCATTCCCGTCGGCAACGGCACGCTCTTCCTCGGGGCCATGTACGCGCTCGAGCATCTGCTCCGCAGCGGCGTGATCGCCAGAATACCGCAGATCATTGCGCTGCAAAGCCAGAACTGCGACCCGCTTCTGCGCGCCGCAGCGCATGACGGCGCGTCGCCCGATCCCGTCACGCCCACGCCAACCATCGCGGAGGGCATCGCCATCGGTAAGCCGATGCGCGGTGAAGAGATCCTCGCGCTGGCGAAAAAGCACAGCGTCCGCTTTGTCCATGCGCCGGAGGATCAGATCCTCGCAGCCCGCACAGCGCTCGCGCGCAAGGGCGTCTACTGTGAGCACACGACCGCGGCAAACTACGCGGCATATCTCGAATACTGCCGCCTCTACGGGCAGGCGCCCGATACGCTCATCACCATGTGCGGCGCAGGTTTGAAATCCGACCACTGACACGCGGCTTCCCTGCTGGTTTTTCTATCGTACCGTAAAAAAGAAAATGTCGCTTTTCAAGCGACCAAAGCCTCCTTCCGATCTGTTATGCTTGTGCCAACAGATTTGAAGGAGGCTTTTCCCATGAAAAACAACATTACCGAACTCGTATTTATCCTTGACCGCAGCGGCTCCATGTCCGGCCTTGAGGACGACACCATCGGCGGCTTCAATTCCCTTCTGGAAAAGCAGAAGCGGGAGCCGGGCCGGGCTTATGTGTCCACCGTCCTGTTCGACCACGAGACCACCGTCCTGCACGACCGCGTGGACATTCAGGCGGTACGGCCCATGACCCGCGAGGACTATACCGTCCGCGGCTGCACCGCGCTTCTCGACGCCATCGGCGGCGCGATCCACCACATCGGCAACGTCCACCGCTATGCGCGCCGCGAGGATGTGCCGGAGCATACGCTTTTCGTCATCACGACCGACGGCATGGAAAACGTCAGCCGCCGCTACAGCGCCGACAAGGTCAAGGCCATGATCGAGCGCCAGAAATCAAAATACGGCTGGGAATTTCTCTTTCTCGGCGCGAACATCGACGCCGTCGAGACCGCGCAGCACTTCGGCATCGGGGCCGACCGTGCCGTAAGCTTCATGAGCGACCGCATCGGAACGGCGCTCAACTATGATGTCGTCTGCGAGGCAGTCCGCACCGTCCGCTGTGCGCAGCCGCTTTCAAGCAGCTGGAAATCCCGCATTGAAGCAGACGTTCAGAAGCGCGGAAAATAAGCGCCTATTCCCTGCCGTCCTCCAGCAGGCACACCGCGTGCGCGGCGATCCCGTCGCCGCTGCCGGTGAAGCCGAGATGCTCCTCCGTCGTGGCCTTGACGCTGACGCGGGAAACGTCGATTTGAAGCCGTTCGGCAATTTCCTTCCGCATGGCGTCGATATAAGGCGCAAGCTTCGGCCTCTGGGCGATCACGGTCGCGTCGATGTTCCCGACCGCATAGCCCGCCGCCCGGAGGCGGCTTCCGACCTCCGTCAGCAGCTCCATGCTGCATATGCCGAGGAAGCGGTCGTCCGTATCCGGAAAGAGCTTTCCGATATCGCCCATGGCCGCCGCGCCGAGCAGCGCATCCATAATGGCGTGCGTCAGCACGTCCGCATCGGAGTGGCCGTCCAGCCCCTTTTCCCACGGGATCTCCACGCCGCCGAGGATCAGTTTTCTTCCCTCGACAAGCCTGTGAACGTCATAACCGTGTCCGATCCTCATGCTTCCCTCCTGCGGCGCAAAATGGCCTCCGCCAGCTCGAGATCGAGCGGCGTTGTGATCTTGATATTTTCCTCCGAGCCTTCCGTGAGAAAGACTATCTTTCCGATGGCCTCGACAGCCGAACAGTCGTCCGTGACCGGCAGCTGCTTTTCCTGCGCGTTCTGCAGCGCGCCGCGCAGGAGGTCAACGTCAAAGACCTGCGGTGTCTGCACCGCAAAGAGGCGGCTCCGATCCGGCGTTTCCACGACTGCGCCGCCGCTTGCGACCTTGATGGTATCTTTGACCGGGACCGCAGGCGCAGCCGCGCCGCAGCGTCCCGCCTGCACAACGGCTGCGGAAATGACCTTTTCCGAAACGAGCGGCCTTGCGCCGTCCTGTACGGCGACAAGCTGCGTCTGCTCCGAGACGGCGCGCAGTCCCGCCAGCACCGATCCCAGCCGCGTTTCGCCGCCCGGCACGACCATCCGCACCTTCGGATACGCGGGACACAGGCGGCTGAGCCGTTCGAGCTTCTCCGGCCGCGTCACCAGCACGATCTCATCGATCAGGCTGCACTTCTGGAACGCCTCGACCGTCCGGCAAATGACCGGGAGCCGGTCGAGCAGCGTGAAAATTTTATCGGTTCCCTCCATGCGCGAGGCGCTGCCTGCTGCAACGATCACCGCCGCGCAGTAGGGATGGCTGAGGCTGCGCTTGAGGCTTACTGCCTTCTCACAGACGCTTCGTACCTTTTTCAGTGCCAATTGTCCACCTGCTTTCCGTCCGGCGCTCATTTCAGCGCCGCGACCATCTTCTTGTAGCTTTCTCCGCGCACCATGAAATTTTTGAACTGATCGAACGCCGCGCATGCAGGACTCAGTGTCACAATGTCCCCCCGTTGTGCGCGCATATGTGCCAGCTCCACGGCGTCGCCCAGCGACTGCACCGTCACGATCTCCGGCTGCCCCTTTGCGTATTCCGGCGCACCCTCGACCGCCGCGCGGATCTTATCCGCCGTCGCGCCGCAGAGGATCAGCAGCTTGACATGCGCGCAGACCTCCGGCCCGAGCGCATCGAATGGAATATGCTTGTCATAGCCGCCGGCAATCAGAATGACCCTGCGGTCGAAGCTGTGCAGCCCCGCGATGGTGCGCGTGGGGCTGCTGGCGATGGAGTCGTTGTAATAGCGCACACCGTCCAGCTCACGCACCAGCTCGATGCGGTGCTCCACGCCGCTGAAGCTGCGCGCCACAGCGTCGATGTCCGCGTCCGACGCGAAGCCCTCGACCGCGCAGGCCGCCGCCATGTAGTTCTCAATATTGTGAACGCCCGGAATGCGGATATCCGCCGCGTCCATGATCTTTTTCCCGTTGCGGTAGATCGTCCCGTCCTGGAGATAAACGCCGTTTTCCGGTATGCCGAAACGCGAGAATTCCTCTACCCTTCCCTTTGCCTTTCCGACAAACGAATGCGTGATGGCGTTATCCATATTCACCACGAGCTTGCCGGACGGCGACTGATGGAGATAGACGTTCTCCTTGGCGGCGATGTACTCCTCCATGCTCTTATGGACATCCAGATGGTTCGGCGCGAGATTCGTCACAACGGCGACCTCCGCCGAGCTTGTCATCGTCATCAGCTGGAATGAGCTAAGCTCCACGACCGCAAAGTCCTCCGGAGACATCTCCTTCGCCAGCGGCAGCAGCGGCTGGCCGATGTTCCCGCCGATCCAGACCTTTTTCCCGGCGTGCTCAAGAATTTTCGCGATCAGCGTCGTGGTCGTCGTCTTGCCGTCAGAGCCGGTCACGGCGATGCGCGTACACGGGCAGACCTCAAAAAATGCCTCCATCTCCGAGGTCAGCTGCGCCCCGCCCTCCGTCAGCCGCCGGATCTGCGGCAGATCCGGACGCATTCCCGGCGTGCGGAACACAACGTCCGCCTCCAGCCCCTCCAGATAGTCGTCGCCCACATGCAGCCGCGCGCCCAGACGCTCCAATGCAAGCACTTCCTCGTCCAGCTTTTCACGCGGCGTCTTGTCGCAGGCCGTCACCTCCGCGCCGTATTCCAGCAGCATCCGGATCAGCGGACGGTTGCTCACGCCGATGCCGAGCACGACGGCGCGTTTTCCTCTCAGTCGTTCAAAATAAGCGTCCACACGGTCGTTCATAGCAGATCCTTCTTTTCCATGTTGTTGTTCTATTATATATGCTTCGGAAAATAAATTCAATCTGTTTGACAATTGCAGCGTAATAAAGTAAAATAATCCTGCGACCGGGACGGACAGTCGCGGGCACAGCGCCGAAAGGCCGTGCATGAGGAAAGTCCGGGCTCCGCAGGGCAAGGATAACGGGTAACGCCCGCCCAGAGCGATCTGAGGAAAAGTGCAACAGAGAAATACCGCTGTGAGCGGTCCGCCGCTTGCAGTAAGGATGGAAAGGCGAGGTAAGAGCTCACCCAATGGCGCGTAAAAGTGCCCATTGCTGTAAACTCTATCCGGAGCAACACCGCAGAGGAAGCAAGGCTTGCCCGGCTGCTTCCGAGAAGGTGGCTGGAGCATACCGGCAACGGTATGCCTAGATAGATGACTGTCGATCACAGAACCCGGCTTATAGTCCCGATCGTGTAAAAATGCCGCCCAGATGGGCGGCATTTTTGCGCATTATGAAGTGCTTGACGCACCGTTTCAGCAGCCGGCGTTTTTCAGCTCGGCTACCAGCTGCACATAAAACTCCCTGACGTCGAAGCCTTTTATATTCTCCCGGTTCAGATCGACCATGTCCCCGTGCGAGATCCCGCGGCGGCCCTGCGGCATGAGCAGCTGATACCGGCTTCCCCACTCAAAGGAATCCACGCCGACCAGCCCGTCGTTTTCTCCGTCGAAGTACTTCACGAACCGGTGCGTCAGATTCAGCGGGAAGCGTCCGTAGGACGGCTTTTTCTGCACGGAGCCGACTGACTGACAAAGCACATTCTCCGGATCGGTCAGCAGCGTGTTCCTTTCCACGCATTTTTCATGCGTCAGATCCGAAACCGCCTCAAGGAAGTCCGGGTCGGTATCGCCGAGCTTCGCAGCGGCGGCATTATATGCCTTCGCAAGCATATTCTTGAATTTATCCGAGGTTTTCTCAAACAGATAATCGGCAAATTTACATCCCCTGTGCGGCGTGTTGATCGTCGTGACCGATGCCACCAGTCTCGCTTCCGCCGGGTCTGAAAGCAAATACCGCACGTCCAGGCCGCCCTTCGAATGCGCGATGATATTCACCCTTTCGCAGCCGGTCTCCTCGATGATCTTGTGGATGCGCACCCTCAGCTCCTCCGCGCTTTTCGCAACGGACGACGCGCTGTTGTGATCTCCGTAATAAATGACCGCTCCGTTTTCCGTAAGCTCCTTCGGAATTCTTCCCCAGTAGTTTATCAGCTTGAAGTCGCGGAAGAACACACCGTGTACCAGCAAAAGCGGATATTGGGTCGCGCAGAGCTTTTCGTTCTTCCGTGCTGCATTAAGCGCATACTTCGCTTTTTCAAAGCGGTATTCCTCGTCGGCAGTACGAATGATATCCAGAAGCATGACGATATTTGCGATTGGAACCCACGCAAGCACGATGCCCAGCACGCGCTTTTTCAGCCGCAGCTGGTTGCAGCAGATGTAGGCGAGCAGGATCCCGGCCCAGAAGACCCACGAACAAAGCAGGATCACCGCCACCGCACCGATAATAAAAAGCGTTCGATTTGTGTGCCACTGCGAAAAGCCCAGCGGCGGCTTCAGGAAATCGTACAAATAGAGCGCGCCGAAAACGCATACCAGCACAAGGAATATTTTCAGCAGGATGCTTCCCGCTTTGCAGCATTTCAGTCTTTTCACTCCGCTTTCTCCTTTTCCTGCATCAACAGTACGGACTTTGCGTGCTTATAAATATATTATACCATTCCTGCAAGGAAACGGCAAGCGCTGCGGATGCGATTCTGTATTTTCCGCATGGCAATTTGTGTCTCGTCTAAAGAACGTAAAAAGCTGCAAGCCCGTTTCAGGCTTGCAGCTTGCCATCTGGCACCCCAGAGACGATTCGAACGTCCGACCCTTCGCTTAGGAGGCGAATGCTCTATCCCCTGAGCTACTGGGGCGTATGCGGGAGCGGACGCTCCCAAAAGCATGGACATTTTACAATGAAATGGCGCTTCTGTCAAGGCGCACAGTCATGAAAGAGGCAACGCCGTCCCATGCTTTGCAGGCAGCGCAGGGCTGACACTGCTTCCCCATGCTTCCCCGCACTGTACCGTGCCTCGCGTCAGGTCGCCGAAAGCTCGACGGCGTGGCGCACGAAGGAATATGCGGGCACACGGCACGGGAGCTTCGCGCGGAAGCGCATCTGCGGCGTGCGCGGCTCCGGCAGCGGAACGCCGTCCAGATCCTCCATCGCGCCGACTGTCCACGGCATCGGCCGGAAATCCGGGCCGACCAGCTCGGTCACATCGCCCGTGCGGAACTTGTTGCGCAGGCTGAGGATCGCATTTCCCGCTTCGTCGCAGCTCTCAACGACGGCGCAGATCTGCCACTCGCGCAGATAGCGCGAGCTTTCCGTATACTGTCCGGGCTGGCCATAGTAAAAGCCGGTCGAATAATGCCGGTGGGAGACATGCTCCACCTCGTCGCGCCAGACGGGATCCGGTGTCCGTCCGGAAGCCACATCATCGAGCACATGCCGGTACGCGCCGGTCACGATCGCGGCGTAATAGGCCGATTTGGCGCGGCCCTCGATCTTCAGGCAGTCGATTCCCGCGTCAAGGATATCGTCCAGATGGTCGATCATACACATATCGCGGGAATTCATGATGTATGTACCCTTTTCGTCCTCAAAAACCGGGAAATACTCGCCCGGACGCTTTTCCTCCATCAGCGCATACTGATACCGGCACGGCTGCGCGCACGCGCCGCGGTTGGAGTCGCGCCCGGTCATGTAATTGCTGAGCAGGCACCGCCCGGAATAGGACACACACATGGCGCCGTGGCAGAAGGTCTCGATCTCGAGCTGCGGCGGCGTTTTTTCACGGATCTCACGGATCTCCGCAAGGGAAAGCTCCCGCGCGAGGACGACGCGCTGCGCACCGAGGTCATACCACGCCTGCGCGCAGGCGTAGTTGCCGATGGACTGCTGCGTTGAAACATGGCGCTCACAGTTCGGCGCGTACTTCCCGGCCATGGTGAACACGCCAAGATCCGCGAGGATCAGCGCATCCACGCCCGCCGCATCCAGAGAACGCAGATACTCCGGCAGCTGTGCAGCCTCGTTGTTGCGCGGCATCGTATTGACCGCCGCGTGGACGCGGACGCCGTGGCTGTGCGCAAAGCGCACAGCCTCCGGCAGCTCCTCCGCAGTAAAATTCCCCGTAAAGGAACGCATACCAAAGCTCGTTCCCGCCAGATAGACGGCGTCCGCACCGTACAGCACGGCCATTTTCAGCTTTTCCATATCGCCGGCCGGACAAAGCAGCTCCGGTTTCTTCTTCATGTCAATGCTCCATTTCTGCAAGGACTTCCTGGTGCTCATAGTACGTCTCAGAGAAGGTATGCACGCCGCTCTTGTTGAGGGCGTAGAAGTAATAATTCGTATCCGCCGGGTACAGCGCGGCGCGGATGGAATTGATGCCGGGGTTCGAGATCGGCCCGGCGGGCAGGCCCGCGTTCGTATAGGTGTTATACGGGCTGATGAGCGACTTGTCCGCGTCGGAAAGGACCTCCTTGCGCTCCGGCAGTGCATACTGGATGGTCGCGTCGATCTGGAGGCACGGATAGAGCTTGCTGCAAAGACGGTTATAGATGACGGAAGCGATGTTCGCGCTTTCCGAGGTCTTTGCCGTCTCCTTCTCGATCAGAGACGCAACGATGATGATATCGTGCAGATCAAGCGTAGAATTGCGGATCTCCTGCTGCGTGAAGCCGTTTTCCTCCATCTTTGCGGCGAGCTTTTCGTTGACGCCGCTGACCGCGTCGCGCAGCTCCTGTGTGAGCTTGCGGTCAAAGTTGCGAAGGAATCTGCCGATGACGTTCTCCGGCTCGTCTCCCAGATAGAACTGGTAGGTATCCGGGAAGAGGTAGCCCTCAAGGCGGTTGCTGTCGCCGTAGGGCAGGTCAGCGAGGAAATCATAGTCGAATTCATACTCAGCAGCCGCCTTCTGGAGCTTTTCAACGGAGCAGACGCCCTTTTCCTCCAGAAGCGCAAAGATGTCCTTGCACTCGTAGCCCTCGGGGATCGTGATCTCGACGGTCGAGCGCTGCTGCGAGGTCTCGCGCATGGCGTTGACCAGCGCGTGGTAATCGTAAATATTATTGAGCGTGTACGTTCCCGGCGTGATCTTCTGCTCGGCGTGGGAATACCAGCAGTAGAACTTGAATAGCCACGGGTAGTTCACAAGCCCGTTGTCGTGAAGCTCGCGCGTCACATCGTCGATCGTCGCGTTGTCTGCGATGGTAACGGTCATGGTGCGGTTCGGCTTCGTCAGCGCCAGAACGTCGTCCGCGCAGGTCCACGCGCCGACCGCCAGCAGTACCGACACCGCCAGCACACAGCAGATGTAGAGCAAAACGCGCAGTCCGGGCGCAAGGCGCGGCTTATCCTGCTGCATCGGCTCTTCCTCCTCGGTCTCTTCGTCCACGGTCAGATCCGCATACTCCTCCGGAAGCGTCGGCTCAAAGCGCGGGAAGGTGTGCTTCGGGGCCGGCTGCTCCGGCTCGGTATCCGCAGGGCCGCCTTCGGCGGCCTGGGCCGCTTCACCCTCTTCCAGCTCTTCCTTTGTGCTTTCCAGCAGATCATCCAGCGACATGTCGCTGAAATCGACCTCGTCCTCCGGTTTGTTGAACTGAAGGTCGTCAAAATCTGGCATAGTATCCTCCGTTCTCCGCCTCAGCGGCTGTAAACGATCTCCCCGGCCACCTTCTCCGCCGCAGCCTTGCCCTTCAGGGCCTCCAGCAGGAGCAGGCCGAATTCCTCGGACGAGCCTGCCGCGCGGCCGGTGATGACCGTTCCGTCGCGGACCGCGCCGCAGCTCTGCATCACGGCGCTTCCCATTTTCGGCTCAAAGCCGGGATAGCAGGTCGCCTTTCTCCCGTCCGTGATGCCGAGCTTTGCAAGGATCGACGGCGCGGCGCAGATGGCCGCGACAAATTTTCCTTCGTCATAGACGCGCCGGATCAGTTCGAGCGTTTTTTCCGAGCCAAGAATGGACTGCACGCCGCCAAGCCCGCCCGGAAGGACGATCATGTCCAGCTTTTCCGCGTCCAGCTCCGCGACCGTGCAGTCGGCCTCGATGCGGATGCCGTGTCCGGCCTCGACCAGACGCTCTTCGACGGAGGCACAGCATACCTCAATGCCGCCGCGGCGCAAAATGTCGCAGGGGGCGACCGCCTCGAGCGGCTCAAAACCGGTTCCAAGAATCAAAGCTACCATATTTATCCCTCCATGCATTTTTTCACATGCGCGTAAATCTCCTCGTGGATCTCCTCAATGGAGCGCAGGACACCGTCCCTCGCGCACGGGACGACCGTCCAGCCATAGAATGCGGCAGCCTCCGCCGCCGTCGCGCGGCACTGACGGAGATAGCCGTCGTTCCGCTCGTGGATGTCAGCCATGGTGTGTGTCTGCTCCTCGCGGCGGCGCATCAGCTCCTCCGCCAGCTCCACCGGCATATCCAGACAAATGACCAGATCCGGCTTCGGAAGGCCCATCTTCGCAAACTCAAAATCATAGAGCCAGCGGAAGAAGTCCTCCCGCGCCTCCGGCGGCAGCTTTCCGCCCTGATGGACGGCGTTGGAGGTCGTATAGCGGTCGGAGAGCACGAGTCCCCCGTTCTGATAATACTCCCGCCAGACCTTGACATAGGACGCATAGCGGTCTACGGCATAGAATGTGGAGGCCGCGTAGGCGTTGACATCGTCCGGCGATTCGCCGAACTCGCCGCCGAGATACATCCGAATGAGCGCCGACGACGGCTCCAGATACTGCGGGAATTGCAGGCGGTGGAAATCCGCGCCCTCATCCCGGAGCCGCTTGGTCAGGAGCTTGAACTGGGTGGACTTTCCCGACCCGTCGGAGCCTTCGAATACGATCAGTTTTCCCATAATTATGTTCCTCTTATCCGTTTCAGCATGACAGCCCATAAATATTTTGGCAGGCGGAGCATCCTGCGGAAGCGCTTCGGCTCCCGGATCAGCCGGTAAAGCCATTCCAGATTCAGCCGGATCATCCATGCGGGCGCGCGCTGCACCGTTCCGGCGAAGGCGTCAAGGCTTCCGCCGAGACCCGCCATCAAATGCACATGCAGCTCCTGCTGGTGCTGCACCATAAATCGTTCCTGCTTCGGCGCGCCGAGGCAGACGAAGAGCGCATCCGCGCCGGATGCGTTGATCTTCGCGATCACGGGCGCCTCGTCCTGAAAATATCCGTCGGCGATCCCGGCGATGCGAAGCTGCGGGTGTGCTTCCAGCATCTTCTGTGCAGCCAGCTCCCCGATCCCCGGCTTGCCGCCGAGCAGATAGAGGCTCTGGCCGTTTCGCTCGAGGACGCCGAGCAGCCCCGCCGCAAAATCCACACCGGCCACCTTCTGCTTCACCGGCGTGCGCAGGAGCTTCGACGCCAGCACAACGCCCGCGCCGTCCGGCAGCATCAGATCCGCTCCGTTGAGCATCTCGCGCAGCTGGACGTCATGCAGCGCCTCGTAGGCGATCTCCGCGTTGGGCGTCACGACATAGGCTGCCTTCTCCCCCCGGAGAAGCGCCTCCGCTCGGGAAAGCGCCTCGTCCATCGTCATGCTGTCAAATTTCAGGCCCATTACATCGATCTTCATATGCAGGCATACCCCACCAATTTATTCTTTATAATTTTAGCACATTCTTTTCCCTTTGTCTATCACGGCCGCAGAAATCTCTCTTAGCGCCGGAAAGAAAGTTTCACAATCCGCAGCTTCGGCATAAACTGTTATGAAAGCCTGTGCTTTCAATCTATATCAGGAGGTAATCCGATGTCTGATACCAGTCAAGTCAACACATCCTGTGATCTGCGCGGGATTCGGGAAGCTGTCTGTGTGCATACGGACAAAATCACGGACAGCTGTCTGGCCAAGGACTGCATAGAGGATCTTCGCGTGTACTTAACGCTCGATTCCCAGCGTGCTCTGGACGCGGCATCCGGCGCGCGCGCCAGGTATGTGGAGCTGATGCACGTCAGCATCCAGGTCGAGCCGGTCCCGTACAACACCGGCCACTACACCGTGGACATCACCTATTACTACCGCGTGCTCGGCGAAACGTCCTCGACCGGCAGCTGCCCGAACACCATCACCGGCCTTGCCGTTTTCTCGAAGCGGCTTGTGCTTTTCGGCGGCGAAAGCAAGGCAAAGACCTTCCTCAGCCGCGAATGCGGCTGCCTCAGCAAGCAGACCATCGTCAACTGCGCCTGCCCGACCGGCGTCGTCGAGGTCGTCGATCCGATCATTCTCGGCTCGTGTGTACAGGACGCCTGCTCCTGCTGCTGCAATCCGGAGCCGCCGGCCATTCCGGAGCCGATCCTCGCCTGCTTCGATCAGGAGCTGGTGCTCAAGGGCGAATGCAAGCGCCTGCATGTCACGATCGGTCAGTTCTCCATCACGCGCCTTCAGCGCTCGACGCAGCTGCTGATCCCGACCTTCGACTACTGCATCCCCACCAAGCAGTGCCCGAATTCCGGCGTTTCCGGCGCGGAAAGCCCGTGCGACGTCTTTGGGCAGATTGAGTTCCCGATGGACGCCTTTTTCCCCAGCAAGAACGACGCCTGTATTCCGCCGTCGCAGAGCTGCACCGGCTGCGCCAGAACAGCAGAATAACGAAAAAGAGCATCTCCCGTGAGATGCTCTTTTTTGCCTATCAAAGAATTTTCTCGCTGCGCAGGATCTCGCACATTTGCTCCACGCGGGCGTCCCACGAGCTTTTCCGCCCCTCCTCGATACGGGCGCGCACACGCTCCGGCTGCGTGTCCGAGCGCGCCTCGGCGCATTTCTCCACGAATTCGTCCGCCGTGTCCGCAATATGGATGAGCGGCGCATATTGCAGGATCTGATCCGGCTGGCGTGTGGAGACGATGGGCTTTCCGGTCGCAAGATACTCATAGAACTTGAGCGGGCTGACGTCCTTGCTCAGCGGGCCGCTTGCGAACAGATTGAGGCACACGTCGAAATGTGCAAGGTATTGCGGCAGCTGCTCGTTCGGCTTGATACCGAGAAAATGGCAGTTCGGCAGCGCCTTGAGTGCGGACACATCCGCCCCCGGCTTTTCTCCGCCGATCCAGACAAAGCTCCATTCCGGGTGCGCCTTGGCCGCATGCTCGACGAAGCCGTACTCGATGCAGGGCTGAAGCGCGCCGACAAAGCCGAATATCGGGTGTGGCAGCGCCGCCAGCTCCGAAGGAACCGGTTGCGGCTGCGACGCCTGATAAAAGCGCTCGAAATTCGCTCCGTTCGGAATAAAGCGGGCCTTTGGGTTTGCAGCGCGGAGGCGCTCCGCCAGCGGAGCCGCCGTCGCAAAAACCATGCCGCACTTCCCTGCCAGCTCCAGCTCCTCCGCGTCCACCAGCGCCGGATCCATCAATCCGCCGTAGGCCGAGTGACGGTCCACGCAGTCATAGACCAGCGCGCTGTGCGGGATATGCTCCACAGCGTCCACCGTCACCGGCGAATAGACCCACAGAAGCGGCTTTTCAAAGCCGTGCCGCTTCATGATCTTCCGCACATAGGCGGCGATGCGCTTCTGATTGACGCGGTTGATGGCGCGGGACTTGTTGAAAAACGGAAGCACCGGCGGCAGGCTGTAGACCGTGATATTCTTCTGCGGCCGAAAGCCCTCCTTTTTATACGCCGTGAGCATCGGACGCGCCTTTTTGTCCTTGATCGGCGCGATCACGCTCACGGACGGATCAAAATAGAGAATTTCCGCGTCCGGGATGCGGCTCATGACCTGCTGCTTGCGGGTCGGGATCGGAAACCACGGCGATGTGGCAAGGCAAACGATCTGTTTCATTCTGTATCCTCCAGAAGCGCCCGCGCGGCGCTTTCATTTTCCGCGGCAAGCTGCCGCAGATGCTCGACGCAGTACGGCTCGTCGTCCGCCAGCGTCTGGCCGATCAGCTCCGTCAGCCTCTCCTGCGTCACATCCTCAAAGGCGATACAGTGCTTCTGCCCGATGTAGCGCATGAAGCCCGTCACCTTCGGATCGTAGGAGACCGCCGCCAGCTTTGCGCTGACGCTGGACGCGAAGATCAGCGTATGCAGGCGCATCGAAACAACAACCCGCATTTTCCGCATCATGCCGATGATGAGCCGCTCGTCCTGCGGCGCGGAAATAAAGAAGCTGCCGCCACTCAGAAGCTCCGCGACCTCGCGGCAGGGCTGCGTATCCCGGTCCGGCTCGAGCGCAAAAAAGACCGGCGTCAGCCCATACTGCGCGCGCACGGCCTCCGCCGCCGCGGCAAAGCTCTTCTTCCGTTCCTCAAAGCCCGGCCACGGGCGCAGCACATAGAGCGCATAGGCTCCATCCGGCGAAAGCCCCTGACTTTGCAGGAAGCTCTCCACCGCGCCGGGCTCTCCCGGCTGAAGCAGGAGCGCCGGGTCTGCGGTAATGCGGATATCCGGCTTTACAACACCCATCGCGCGAAGCTCCGCAAGGGACATATCCTCGCGCAGCGTGACGGCGTCCACGCAGCGGTTGATGATCCTCGCCGCCATTTTCCGGTTGCGTGCGCCGTTCACGGGGCCGATGCCGCAGCCGTACATCAGGACGCGGTTTCCGGCCAGCTTTGCAAGGCGGATGCTCCAGAGATAATACCAGAGCGAGCGGCTGCTCGTCTGATCCTGAATGAGGCTGCCGCCGCCGGACAGATAGAGCTTCGTCCGTCGCATGACGTGCCAGAAAGCAAACGGGTTGAACACATGCACCGAGCCGACATAATATTTCTTCCGTGTCTCGATGGGGTTATGGGAAAGCACATAGACAGGCATATCTTCGTCGATGTTCTTCATCTGCCGGACGATTGCCTTTAAGATCGCGTCGTCGCCTGCGTTTCCCTTCCCATAGGCGCCGCAGATCAGGACGCCGCTGCGCTTTTTCTTCGGCGCGCGCTCCCTGCGAAGGATGGTCTCATAGATCTGTATCTGATGGGACACAGTCGCCTCGATGGAAAGGAGCCGCGAGGCGCGCTCATGCAGGTTTTCGGCCAGCTGGAGGCGGTACGCCCCGTTTTCGGCCAGCGTTCGGATATGCTGCGCAAAGGCTTCATAGTCGCGCGGCTGAGTCAGAAGGCCCGTCACGCCCGGCTCGATGATATACGGCACGCCGCCGACCGCCGTTGCGATCGTCGCGCAGTGCATCCGCGCGCCCTCGGGCAGCGCATACGGGAACGCCTCAGAAAGCGAGGACAGCGTATTGACATCGATAGCGCTGTAAAAGCTGTCGGTGTCGGAGACCCATCCGGCAAAGGCGCAGGTGCCAGGCGCACACAACTCTGCAGCCAGCGCTTCGAGCTTTTCGCGCTCCTCCCCTTCGCCCGCGATCACGAGCCGGATGGACGGGCAGCTCTTCTGTGCGATGGAAAACGCACGGATGAGCATTCCGATATCCTTGACTGGCGAAAGCCGCGCCGCTATGCCGAACACAACGCTGTCCGGCTCCAGCGTCAGGCCCACGCTCCGCAGAAATTCCTCCCGGCTCATGGCCGGCTCGACCGGCGTGAAATCCACACCGTTGTAGATGGAGAACATGGTCTGCGGATCGAAGCCGCGCGAAATGAGCATCTGCGCCACGGCGTCGGACACACCGATGTGATAATCGAACAGGCGCAGCGCAACGGTATTGATCGTGCCGTAGGTCAGACGGTGCAGCGGCCTTCCGAGATAATCCAGCCTGTAATCGCTGTGAACAGTCGTTACCGTCGGGACCCGGATCTTGCGGCGCAGGATTGCGCCCATCATATTCGCGCGCGCGCCGTGGCAGTGGACGATCTCGAAGCCCTCGGCGGAGATCATACGGCTGAGCCTGCGCACAGACTCCGGCACGCCGCAGTCCATGACCAGCGTATCGATCCCGAGCTTTCGCGCGTCGTCCGCAAACGGCCCGTCCGTAAAGCAGACCAGCCGCACCGTCTGCGTCTTTCCAAGCCCGCAGAGCAGCGACAGCACATGGGTCTTGGCTCCGCCGACGTCTCCGCCGGAGATCAAATGCATGATTTTCATAAGAATTCTCCTGTTTTGAGAAGTTATGCTTGTTTCTTGGCGCTTCATCGGATAAAATAAAAAGAAGTGCCTGCGGTTCCATTATAGTATACTTTGCCGCAGGAATCAATGAAAATCACCATTAGGAGGCACTCATGAAATTCATCGATGAAAAAGGCAGACTGTTCGGAAAAATCAATCTGATCGATCTGCTTGTAATTGTCCTGCTGCTGGCCGTCGTCTGCGCCGTGCTCTGGAAAACTGTCGGAAAGCGCGCATCCGAGGCAGCAAATACGCAGTCGCTCCGCGCATCCTACACCGTCCGCTGCGAAGAGGTTCCGAAGGAAATCTGTGATTTTGCGCAGACGCAGGTCGGCGAAAAGCTTCTGAACAATGCCGTTTTCCTTGACGCGGAGATCACCGCCTGCAAGGCGGAGCCGGTCGATGCGGAAAAGCCCGACGGCCTTCAGACGCTCTACATCACCATTGACGCCGCTGCGGCAACGGCCAACAATGTCTACAAGGTCGCCAGTCAGGAGATTCGCGCAGGATATGAGTACAACGTCAAAACGCCGCTGTTCGAGCTTGCGGGCGTGATCTGTGAGCTGGAGGTCCGCAATGGGTAGGCTGCTTTCCGGCAGCGCCGTCTGGCGGATGCTCTGCGCCGTCGGAGCATTTTTCTCCGCAGCCTTTCGCGGAAGCCGCCTGAATCAGGCTGTCGGCTGCGCATGGAAAAACTCCGCGCTGCGCGGCTGGTTCCGCCGCCGTCTTGACGCGCAGGACGGCTGCGTTCAATCCTCACGCACGACGCGCCTGCTCCAAAGCCTCAACGACTGGCTCTCCCGCCGCTTCCGGCTCAAGGACACATGGAGCGCCTCATGCCTGCACCGCTGCTTTTCCGCGATCGCCTGCTGCGGCCGGGAAAGCCGTCTGCTCGGCTGGCTGTTCCGGCGCGGCGTGACGGGACTGCTTCTGACGCTGCTCGGCGTTTACGTTCTGATCGACTATACGCTGCGGGAGCTTCTGACCGTGCCGCTGCTCTCCTCCGTCTGGGACGAGCTGCTGATCCTTTTCGCGCTCTTCTGGATCATCTGGGGACGGATGGGTCGGAAGGAGCCTGTCCGGACGCGTGCAAATCCCCTCGACCTGCCGGTCTTCGCGTTTTTCTGCGTCGGTCTCGCGCTGATGTGCGTCGTCGGGAGCTATCCGTCCATTCAGCTGGACGGCTACCGCGCGACGGTGCAGTATATTCTCTGGTTCTATCTTGTCACGCGGCTCCTGCGTGACCGCAGCGACCTCACATGGCTGTACAGTCTTTTCTGCGCGGTCGCGTTCGGCGTAGCCGTCCACGGCATTTACCAGTATATCATCGGCGTCCCGATGCCGTCCCACTGGATGAGCAAGGCGGAGACCGCCGTCCGCACACGCGTGTTCTCCATCTTCGGCAGTCCCAATATCATGGGCGACTTCATGGTCATGTTCGCGCCCATGACGGCGGCGCTCGCCTATTACACAGACAGGAAGCCGCTCAAGCTGGCCGCGTGGCTTGCGACCTTCGTCATGTGCTTCGCCTGTCTGTTCACCATGTCGCGCGGCGCGTGGGTCGGTATGGCGATCGCGGTCGTGCTGTTCATCCTGCTCGTTGACCGGAGGCTGTTCGGCCTTCTCCTTGCCGCCTGCGCGCTTTTGATGTTTGTCCCCTTCGTGCGCACGCGCATCAGCTTCCTGTTCACAGATGAATTTGTCGCGGCCAGCAACAACGGCGGCCGCAGCGAGCGCTGGGCTACCGGGCTTGCCCTTCTGAACTCGGCAGATCCGTGGCTCGGCTACGGCCTCGGCATGTTCGGCGGCGCCATCGCCATGCAGACGCAGATCATGGACTGGATCGAGTATTTCTACATGGACAATTATTACCTCAAGATCCTTGTGGAAATGGGCTATGTCGGCCTTGCGTCCTTTGCCGTCATGATGCTGACGCTCGTCTGGACCGGAAACCGCACGCTTTTCCGCCTCCGCGGCCAGCGGCGGCATATGGAGGGAACGCTCTATCCCCTCTGTGCGGGCATGTTCGCGGGACTCTGCGGCGTGCTGGCGCACTGCTTCTTCGAAAACATTTTCGAGCAGCCGTATATGATGGTCTATTTCTGGACGATCGCCGCCATGCTCGTCTGGGCCGGATTCCTGCAAAATCCACGCAAGGAGGTCGTTTGATATGCCGCAGCCTGTCCTGCTCACCTACCGCGTCCCCGCAAAGCACGCCGCAAAGCTGCGCGTGCTTGCCGTGCGGATGGGCATTCGCGTCCGCGCAGTCGAAAAATGGGAGTATCTCCAGCCGGTCGGAAGCTTCACCGGGGACTGCGAGGGCTTTGAGTCCTTTTATGACGGCGAAGGCTTCTCCGACCAGATGCTCGTCATGGCGCATTTTCCGCAGTCCGTATTCAGCCGCTTTTTACAGGAGCTGCGCGCCGCGAGGCTCGTATTTCCGCTCAAATGCGTGCTGACGGAGTCCAACCGCGGCTGGAACTCGCTGGAGCTGCACGAGCAGCTCTGCGAGGAGCGTGACGCCATTGCGCGCGGCGCTTCCGCGCATGATCCGGAGGGAGGCGGCATAGCATGAAAACGATCCTCTCCATCATCGGACTGCTTGCGCTCTGCGCGCTGGAATTCTTCCTCGCACGGCGCGGGAAAAAGTGGCTCGGATGGCTTCTGCCGGTCCTTTCCTTTCTCGGCTCGACGGTGTTCTACTTCTGCAACCTCCGGATGCCGGAGGGAGGCTCTGTGGACAGCTTCCTGCTGACGGCGCTACTCGGCTTTTTCCTGAGCAATATCCTGACGCTCATTCTGCTGGCGGTCTATTTCGTCGCGCACGAGAAGCAGCAGGATAAAAAGGATCAGCACCTTTGATGCATACAAAAATGACGCGGCAAATGCCGCGTCATTTTCTTATATTTTCTTCTTACTCGGCAGAATAGACCGTTTTGCCGCTGATGAGCACACGATGGACGCAGGTAGAGACCTCGAACGGGTTCCCGTCCGTCAGCACGATATCGGCGTCCTTCCCTTCCTCGATGGAGCCGACGCGGTCAGCCACGCCGATGTGCTCGGCGGGATTGATGGTGATGGCGCGGAGTGCCTCAAACGGATCCATGCCCGCGCAGACAGCCATACCGGCGCACAGCGGAAGATACTGCTGCGGGATAACGGTGCAGTCCGTGATGATGGACACATGGCATCCGGCGCGGCTCAGAATGCCCGGCGTCTGCCAGGACTTGTTGCGCACCTCGACCTTCGTCGCATGTCCGAGCGACGGGCCGACGGCCATGCAGAGTCCCGTCTTAGCCAGCTCGTCCGCGATCAGGTGTCCCTCCGTCACATGCTCGAGCGTCAGCCGGACGCCGAACTCCTTCGCAATGCGGATGGCCGTAAAAATATCGTCGGCGCGATGCGCATGGGCCTTGAGCGGAATCTCACGGCGCAGCACAGGAATCAGCGCCTCCAGCTTCATGTCAAACGGCGGCAGCTTGCTCAGATCGTCGCCTGCCGCCTCCTTCTTGCGAAGATAAAGCTGCGCCTTCATCAGCGCCTCGCGGAGGATCGCGGCGGTCGTCATGCGCGTGGAATCGCACTTGGAATTGTAGCAGCGCTTCGGGTTTTCGCCGAAGGCGCACTTCATCGCTGCCGCCTGCTTGACGATCATGTCGTCGATCCGCTTACCGGCAGTCTTGATGACCGTAAACGTGCCGCCGAGGACGTTCGCACTGCCCGGGCCTGTGCAGACGCAGGTCACGCCCGCGTTTCTCGCCAGCTCGAAGCTATGATCCATGGGATCGACGCCGTCGATGGCGCGCAGCTGCGGGCAGCAGATGTCGTTCATCTCATTGTAATCGACGCCCGGCTCACCGTAGCCGTCCAGACCGATGTGGCTGTGCGCGTCCACAAAGCCGGGATAGACGTTCAGGCCGGAGGCATCGATCGTTTCCTCCGCCTCCAGATTTTCGCCGATCCTGCAAATTTTCCCGTTCTCGACCAGAATATCGGCCACATACGCCTCGCGGTGTACGGCGTCGTGAATGGTTCCGTTCTTGATACAAAGCATAACGCTGACCTCTCATTTCATTTGAATTCCCGGCGCTTTCGCCTTGCTATCAGAATAGCACATTTTTCGCGTTCCGGTCAAGACCGGCAGACAAAATGCCGCCGCCCATTCCGGGCGGCGGCACTGCGCATATTGGGAAATATCTGCAAGCCCCTGCGGCTCACTTCATCAGCTCGCAGACAAGCTCGGTATACTCGCCCGCGTTTTCGACCGGCAGGTCGGCCATCATCAGCGCCTGCGTATGCAGGATCTTCACATACTTCTTTGCCTTTTCCGGGTCCTGCGCAACGGCCATCTGCAAGGCGGCGAACACCGGGTGATCCGGGTTCAGCTCAAGCACACGGTCAGCCTTTGCCTGCATCTCCGGGCTGACGCGGCGGAAATACTTCTCCATTTCGAAGGTCATGCCGCCCTCCGGCACCATGCAGGCCGGATGACTGCCGAGATTCGTGCTCAAACGAACCTCCTTCACGGCGTCGCCCAGCGTATCCTTGACGAAATCCAGCGTCGTCTTGGCCTGCTCTGCCTTCTCCTCGGCGGCCTTCTTTTCTTCCTCCGTCGCAAGGCCGAGATCCTCGGTCGTGATGTTGCGAAGCTCCTTGTCGGCGTACTTCATCAGCGACTGCGGAACGAACTCATCCACCTCGTCGGTCATGAACAGCACATCGTAGCCCTTCTGGCGGAGCAGCTCGAGCTGCGGAAGCTGACCGAGGCGCGAACGGCTCTCGCCGCTTGCGTAATAGATGTACTTCTGATCCTCCGGCATGGCGTCGGTATATTCCTTGAGCGTGACCAGCTTATCCTGCTTGCTCGACCAGTAGAGCAGCAGATCCTGAAGCATTTCCTTCTTCTGGCCGTAATCCGCAACGATACCGTACTTGAGCTGCATTCCGAAAACGGAGAAGAACTTTTCATACTTCTCGCGGTCGCTTTCCAGCAGCTTCGTCAGCTCCGCCTTGATCTTCTTCTCAAGATTCGAGGCCATAAACTTGAGCTGGCGGTCATGCTGGAGCATTTCACGCGAAATGTTCAGGCTCAGATCCTGCGAATCGACGATGCCGCGGACAAAGCGGAAGCAGTCCGGAAGCAGGTCTGCGCAGTTTTCCATAATGAGCACGCCGGAGGAATAGAGCTGAAGCCCCTTCTTGAAGTCCTTGGTGTAGAAGTCATACGGAGCCTTCGCCGGGATATACAGCAGCGCCTTATAGGTCACAGCGCCCTCCACGCTGGCATGGATCACAGCCAACGGGTCCTCAAAGTCAAAGAACTTTTCCTTGTAGAAGTTGTTGTACTCCTCGTCGGTGACGTCCTTCTTGGCCTTCTGCCAGATCGGCACCATCGAGTTGAGCGTCTGGTTCTCCGTCACGGTCTCATACTCCGGCTTGTCGGAATCAGCAGTGCCTTCCTTGACGCGCTGCGTCTCCACATCCATTTTGATTGGGTAACGGATGTAATCGGAATACTTCTTCACGAGGCTCTGGATCGTGTAGGTCTCGAGGAAGCGGCTGTACTTTTCGTCCTCCGTGTCCTCCTTGAGCTTCATAATGACATCCGTGCCCGCGCCGTCGCGCTGTGCCGGCTCGATGGTATAGCCGTCTGCACCGCTCGACTTCCACATGAACGCCTCGTCGGAGCCGTATTTCTTCGAAACGACCGTCACCTCGTCCGCGACCATGAAGGCCGAATAGAAGCCGACGCCGAACTGGCCGATGATGTCCAGCTCGTCCTTCTTCTCCATCTCCTGCTTGAACTTGAGGCTGCCGGAGCGGCAGATCGTACCGAGATTGTCCTCCATCTCGTCCATGCTCATGCCGATGCCGTTATCGGAAACGGTCAGCGTGCGCGCCTGCTTGTCCGCGCAGACGGTAATGGCAAAGTCACTGCGGCTGAGGCCGACCTTGTCGTCCGTCAGCGCCTGATACGCCAGCTTATCGATGGCGTCGGAAGCGTTTGATATGATCTCACGAAGGAAGATCTCCTTGTGGGTATAGATAGAATTGATCATCAGATCCAGCAGCCGCTTGGATTCCGCCTGAAACTGTTTCTTTTCCATAATGTCACGTCCTGTATCTCACAAATTAGCACTCTTTATCTTTGAGTGCTAATCGTATTATAGCCGATTCTGACAGGATTGCAAGTCCTTTCTGCAAAATTCACAAAGCGTTCACAAGGAAAACCGGCGCGGGAGCGACCCGTGCCGGTTTTTGATCGTAATATAAATGTCTTAAAACTTGAATCTCCCGTAGGAGTGGACGCTCTGTCCCGCGAACGACTTCTCGCTCTGAAGCACATTGAACGCATCATAGGTGCTGACCTTCCAGAGTGCTCCGTTCTGGAATTCAAACACATTCACCGTGCTCAGATGTACTTCGTTCTTATCATTCACACTGTAGACGCGCTCCTTCCACGGCAGCCCATTTTCATCATACTCTGCCTCGGAATACGACGACATTGCGCCGTCGCCATAGTAGCATTCGTCCCGGATCCAGCGGTTCTGATCGTCATAGAACGACAGCCTGTATTCCACCACCATTCCGTTTCCAAGGGATGCTACAAATTTTATCAAATTGTCGTTTTCATCATACTGTACCGTGAACACCGAATATGCGCGGTCGTCTGCCGTATAGAACGTCGTTCTATGCTGGCGGTCATCCATATCCTCCTCGATCGAATAATACGCGAGCTTTCCATTCGACCGGAAGATCGTCTTTGTTTTGCCGTCCTCCAGCGTCTTTTTCTCCGAATTTGTCATTGTGTTGATGTCGTAATCGCCCGGGACTATGCGGAGCAGAAGCGACCGCAGCAGCACCGTTCTCGTCGAGCCGTCATATCCGACGGAGAGACTGATCGAGGACGAAAGGTCGCGGAGCTTGAAGTAGTTGTTGCCGCCGATGTTATAGCTCTGACAGGAATACTCCCGGTCACCGATTTTGAGGGTGCAGACGCTCAGGGTGCAGCTGGCAGACTGATCCTCGCCGCGTTTCAGCTCGCCGCCGACCGGCGTGTAATCCTTCCCGGGCGTCATGGTAACGGTCTTGGTCTCGCTGTCATAGCCGACTTCAAACCGACTCGGCGTTTCCCGCAGCATCATGGCGAGGTCGCGGAGCTTAAAATAGTTATTTCCGTCGATCAGATAGGCCTGTGGCGTCTGTTCCACACCGTTTACCTTGACCTTCATATCAGAAACGGAGACCTGCGCGGCAAACGCGCACACGGAAAGCAGCACCATCATACAAGCGCACAGCAGGAAATTGCGGAGGAATCTTTTCATCTTTTTCTCCCTTCTGAACATCGCGCTCCGGCGAGTCTGAGAGCTTCCAGAATTATTCTATTACAGTTTTTTCGCCGTGTCAATCCCTGCTTCACCTTCCAACTGCAAATCGACGCTTTTTCCCCTTTCCAAACCGGAGAAACTATGTTAAAATCAATTATAATACAATTAAAGAAAAACCGAACAGGAGCAAATCATGATTACAATATCCAATCTCGCCATGCAGTTCGGCGGTTCCGTTCTGTTCAAAAACGCAGATCTGCAATTTCTGCCCGGCAACTGCTACGGCATCATCGGCGCAAACGGCGCCGGAAAATCCACCTTTTTGAAAATTCTCTCCGGAGAGCTGGAGCCGACCTCCGGCTATGTCGCCATCAAGCAGGGCGCGCGCATGTCCATCCTCAAGCAGGATCAGTTCCAATACGACGAATATACCATTCTTGACACCGTCATCATGGGCAATCAGCATCTCTACGACGTGATGAAGGAAAAGGATGCGCTCTACGAAAAGGAGGATTTCACCGAGGCGGACGGCCTCCGCGCCAGCGAGCTGGAGACGGAGTTTGCGGAAATGGACGGCTGGGAGGCCGAATCCGACGCGAGCCGCCTTTTGCAGGGTCTCGGCATCCCGGTCGAGCAGCACTATGACCTTATGGCCAACACGGACGGCCGCCAGAAGGTGAAGGTCCTGCTTGCGCAGGCGCTTTTCGGTAAGCCTGATATCATTCTGCTCGACGAGCCGACCAACAATCTCGATATTGAGGCAATCGACTGGCTGGAAAACTTCATCATGGACTACGAGGACACCGGTCTTGTCATCGTAGTCAGCCACGACCGCCATTTCCTGAACACCGTCTGCACCCACATCGTGGACATCGACTACGGCAAGATCAAGCAGTACGTCGGCAACTACGACTTCTGGTATGAGTCCTCTCAGCTCATTCAGCAGCTCATCCGCAATAAAAACAAACGCAACGAGGAAAAGATCGCCGAGCTGCAAACCTTCATCGCCCGCTTTGCCGCCAACAAGAGCAAAAGCAAGCAGGCGACCTCCCGCCGGAGACTTCTGGACAAGCTCTCCGTCGAGGAAATGCCCGCCTCCTCGCGGCGGTATCCGTTCGTCGGCTTTGAGCGTGAGCGCGAGGTCGGCAAGGATATTCTCTTTGTCACCGACGTGTCCAAGACCGTGGACGGCGTAAAGCTTCTGGACAAGGTCAGCTTCATCGTCAATAAGAACGACAAGATCGCCTTCGTCGGCGAGAACGAGCTTGCGCAGACCACAATGTTCAAAATTCTGATGGGTGAGCTGGAGCCGGACGAGGGCAGCGTCAAGTGGGGCCAGACCGTCACGACGAGCTATCTCCCGAAGGACAACAGCGAGTATTTCGACGGCCATGACGAGAGCCTCGTCGATTGGATCCGCCAGTTCTCCGCGAAGAAGGACGACGTCTATCTGCGCGGCTTCCTTGGCCGGATGCTCTTCTCCGGCGACGAGGTGTTCAAGCCCGTAAACGTCCTTTCCGGCGGCGAAAAGGTGCGCTGTATGCTTTCGCGGATGATGCTTTCCGGCGCGAACGTCATTCTGCTCGATCAGCCGACCAACCATCTCGACATGGAGGCCATTCAGGCCGTCAACAAGGGCCTCTGCGCTTTCCCGGGGAATATCCTGCTGGCCTCGCATGACCACGAGCTTTTGCAGACGGCCTGCAACCGCGTCATTGAGTTCCAGCCGGACGGCACGATCCTTGACCGTCCCGGAACCTACGACGATTATCTGGAATGGAAGCGTGAGCGTCTCGCGCAGCAGAAATAAGGAGGAACTGCTTTATGAATGTTATCTGCACAAAAAATGCCCCGGCTGCCGTCGGCCCGTACTCGCAGGCCATCAACTGCGGCGATTTTGTTTTCCTCTCCGGCCAGATTCCTCTTGTACCGGAGACCGGCCTTGTGGCCGATGGCGGGCTGGAAGCGCAGGCACACCAGATGTTCGCCAATATCAAAGCCGTTCTCGCAGAGGCCGGAATGTCGCTTTCCAACGTTGTGAAAACGACGGTCTTTATGACCACCCTCAGCCAGTTTGCCGCGTTCAACACCATCTATGCTGAATACTTCAAAGCACCCTACCCCGCGCGCTCCTGCGTGGAGGTCTCTGCACTTCCAAAGGGCGTACTGGTCGAATGTGAATTGATCGCCAAGCGCTGAGCACATCGAGCATTCAAGCCGCAGCCGCCGGGACGGAGTCCGTTCCGGCGGCTTTCCTTGACCGCACGCATACCTCGCACGCTCCGCAGCTCCGGTGCTGGCCGGTTCGCTGTAAAAAAGCGGCACTTCCCCTTCCAGAAACTGACCTTGACAATTCCGCTCGGCAATGCTATGATGCTGTTGACAAATGCGTCGGCTGACGCCATAGAAAAGCGATGACAAAGACGGATCTGTTCGTGCGTCTCACAGAGAGCCGGGGGTGCTGAAAGCCCGGCAGACAATGTTCAGGATCTTATCCCTTTTGAGCTGAATCCCCAACGCCTTGCAAGTAGGGATCTCCGCGCAGGCTGCGTCAGTGCCTAGGGCTTGTTGGAGCCTGAAAGCGGCATAGCCGTCCGGCTGTGCAATTTGAGTGGTACCGCGGGTATTGATCGTATATCAAGGCTCGTCTCAAAGCAATTTGAGACGGGCCTTTTTTATTTTCAGAAAAAGAGGACGAAAAAATGAAACTGAGTAAGAAAAATATGCTTCTGGTCAGCTTTATGCTGTTTTCCCTGTTCTTTGGCGCGGGAAATCTGATCTTTCCGCCGTTCCTCGGCCAGAACGCCGGTGCGCAAACCATTCCGGCGCTGCTCGGCTTTCTGCTCACGGCAGTCGTTCTGCCGGTACTCGGCGTCGTTGTGGTCGCCCGCTTCGACGGCCTCGACCGGCTTGGCCAGCAGGTCAGTCCCCGCTTCGGCCTGATCTTCGCCGTTTTGATCTACCTTTCCATCGGCCCGGGCCTCGGCATCCCGCGCGCAGCCTCCGTGCCCTTTGAAATGGCCGTCGCGCCGTATCTTCCGGAGGGCGCAAGCGTCTCTGTCTGGATGGCGGTGTACTCCTTCGTTTTCTTCTTCGCCGCCCTCTGGCTCTGCCTCACGCCAAGCAAACTCGTCAGCCGGATCGGCCATGTCCTGACGCCCGCGCTGCTCCTGCTTCTCGGGTTCCTGTTCGTGAACTTCCTACTTCGTGGGAGCGTCCATGTCGCCGCGCCGCAGCAGGATTACGCCGCCGCACCCTTTTTCAAGGGTTTTTCCGACGGCTATCAGACCATGGACACCATTGCGGCTCTGAACTTCGGCCTTGTCATTGCTGCGACGCTCGGCGGCTTCGGTCTGGAGGAAAAGCGCGAAAAAATGCGCCATACCGTGCTGGCAGGCGTTTTTGCCGGAACGATCCTCGCGCTCGTCTATATTCTGCTTGCGTATATGGGCATGTGCTCCTCAGGTGTCTATGCCATTCAGGAGAACGGCGCGTGGACGCTCCGCCGCATCGTGTTCCAGCTTTTCGGTGAGCCGGGCGCCGTTCTGCTGGCCGCCATCTTCACGCTTGCCTGCCTGACGACCTGCGTCGGCCTGATCCACTCCATCTCACAGTATTTTTCGGTGCTCTTCCGCAAGCTCTCCTACCGGAGCTGGGTGTTTGTCATTACCTGTGTTTCCTTCCTGATCTGCAACCTCGGTCTGAGCACCATTCTCAACATTTCCGTCCCGATCCTGAACGCGATCTATCCGGTCTCCATCGTGCTGATCCTTCTGGGCCTGAGCCACGGCCTCTGGAAGCAGAACAGCTATGTCTATCCGCTCACCGTCGCCGGAACGGGGCTTGTCAGCGTCGTCTATGCGCTGGATACGGCTGGTGTCCCACTCGGTGCGCTCGGCACGCTCGCGCGCAGGCTTCCGCTTTATTCGGTCGGCTTCGGCTGGGTCTGCGCGGCGGCTGTGATGCTCTGCATCAGCATCTGTATGGCGCTTCTCCGGAGGAGGATGCGCAGCACCGCCGAGCTTTCGTAGTATTCCACATAAAAGGGGGCTGTCTCACTAAGAGGCAGCTCCAGAAATAGAAAGCCCGCTGACCGAAATCAGCGGGCTTAAATCATAGGAACTTATCGTATGCTATCGGAACTTGTCTGCAATCGCAGAATTGGGGACGCATTTTTGGCGTAAGCTCGGAGTAAATTGGCGTAAGCACCGACAATTTGGGTGCAATCAATAGAGCTTTGCGCCTGCCGGAATGTGAGGATCGACCATCAGCAAATGGAGCTTTTCCTCGCCGTTTTCGTGATGCACGGCGGAGATCAGCATACCCTCAGAGGCAATCCCCATCATGGGTCTTGGCGGCAGGTTCGTGATGGCGACGCACGTTTTGCCGACGAGCTCTTCCGGTTCGTAGTATTCGTGGATACCGGAAAGAATCACTCTATCGGTTCCAGAACCGTCGTCCAGCGTGAATTTCAGGAGTTTTTTGGACTTTTTAACCGCTTCACAGGATTTGACCTTCACGGCGCGGAAATCGGACTTGGAGAACGTCTCGAAGTCCACATAGTCCTTGAACAGCGGCTCGATCTCGACGTTAGAAAAATCAATCGGCTCGTCCTTGACCTCGATCTCGACTGTGCTCGTCGCGCCGCCGATGATACCAACTTCCTCTGGCTTTTTTGTCTTGGGAGCGTCGAGTGGCTTCATCGTCGGGAACAAAATCACGTCGCGGATGGTGTCCGCACCGGTGAAGAGCATGACCGCACGGTCGATGCCCATGCCCATACCGCCCGTGGGCGGCATACCGTATTCCAGAGCTGTCAGGAAATCCTCGTCGAGCATTTCCGTCTCGTCGTCGCCGCGTTCACGCTGCTCGACCTGCTTCATAAAGCGCGCGCGCTGGTCGATCGGGTCGTTCAGCTCGGAGTAGGCATTGCCCATCTCGCTGCGGCAGATGAAGAACTCAAAGCGCTCTGTCAGACGCGGGTCCTCCGGGCTGCGCTTGGTCAGCGGGCTGACCTCGACCGGGTACATCGTGATAAACGTCGGCTGCACCAAGTGCTCCTCGACCTTCTGGTCGAAGCAGGCATAGAGTGCATTGCCCCACGTCTTTTCAGCGGCCTCCGCCAGCTCCACGCCGACGGCCTTGGCCGCCGCAACGGCCTCTGCATCGTCGGTGATCGCGCCAAAGTCAACGCCGACATATTTCTTGACAGCCTCCACCATCGTCAGACGCGGCCAGCCGGGCGTCAGATCGACCTTCTCACCCATCCACTCCAGCTCATAGGTGCCAAGATATTTCTGCGCAAAGGTGGTGTAAACACCCTCGGCAATATCCATCATGTCGTGGAAATCCGCATAAGCCTGATACAGCTCGACGGTGGTGAACTCCGGGTTGTGCTTGGGATCCATGCCCTCGTTGCGGAAGATACGGCCGACCTCGTAAACGCGCTCCATGCCGCCGACGATCAGACGCTTGAGCGGAAGCTCCGTCGCAATGCGCATATACATATCAATGTCGAGCGTATTGTGGTGCGTGATAAACGGACGTGCCGCCGCGCCGCCTGCAATGGTGTTCAGAACCGGCGTCTCGACCTCGATATAGCCCATATTGTCCAGATAGTCCCGCAGATGTTTGATAAACTGCGAACGGATGATGAAATTCCGCTTGACCTCGGGATTCACGATCAGATCGACATAGCGCTGACGGTAGCGCGTCTCCTTATCGGTCAGGCCGTGGAACTTCTCCGGCAGCGGCAGCAGAGACTTGGAGAGCAGGGTGATGGTCTTTGCACGCACGGACATTTCGCCGCGCTGGGTGCGGAAAACCTCACCGTCGATACCGACGATATCGCCGATGTCGTACTTCTTGAAGCGGTTATATTCCTCCTCGTCCATTTCGTCCTTGCGGGCGTAGAGCTGGATGCGGCCGGTCTTGTCCTGAATATCGCAGAAGGAGACCTTGCCCATCCCGCGCTTGGACATCATGCGTCCGGCGATGGAAACAGGTTTCCCCTCCATCTCGTCAAAATGGTCCTTGATCTCCTGCGCATTGCTCGTCACGACAAACTTCGTCAGCTGGAAGGGATCTCTTCCCTCCGCCTGAAGCGCGGCCAGCTTTTCGCGGCGCACCTTGATCTGATCGCCTACGGATACTTCATTCTGAACTTCCTGATTCTTTTCCTGTGCCATAGCTTCCTCCGGGGACGCACCCCACTCTCATTTGTTACTTTTCTACAGTCAGCACCTTATAGCGGAGCGCTCCGACCGGAGCCTCGATCTCTACGGTATCGCCGGCCTTGTGGCCGAGCATCGCCTTGCCGAACGGAGAGTCATCGGAAATACGGCACTCCATCGGGTTTGCCTCCTGCGAGCCGACGATGGCGTAAAGCTCCTCGTCGCCGGTCTCCAGATCCTGCACCTTGATCGTGCAGCCAAGGCCGATCACGCCTGCGGCTTCCTCGGTCTCGTCGATGATGACCGCGTGCGCAAGGATGTTCTCGACCTCTGCGATGCGGCCATAAAGCTTCGCCTGCTCATTTTTCGCTTCGTCGTATTCGCTGTTCTCGGAAAGGTCACCGAAGGAACGCGCTTCCTTTATCTGCTCCGCGACTTCCTTTTCGCGGGTGGTTTTCAAATACTGAAGCTCCTGCTCAAGCTCCTTCAGACGCAATGTGCTGATTTTGAATTCCTTTGCCATAATTGTCCGTCCTTCCAAATTAAAACTGCATGGCGAAACGCCTTTTCCGCCTATAATCGGTTGTCATTATATAAGCATCTGCCTGGATCTGTCAAGAGATTTTCTCGCGCAGAAGCCGGACTGCCGCCTGAAGCTGTGCATCGTCCGCATGCTCCAGCGTGCCCATGTAGAGCGCCAGATAATCGTCGTCCGAAAGATCCAGCTCCACATCCGGCGTCACGCCGGTCTCCGACAGGCTCACGCCGTTGGGCGTAAAGTATTTGCCGATGGAGATATTCAGGAGCGAACCGTCCGAAAGCCGGAACGCCGTCTGGAAATTGCCCTTGCCGGTCGTCTTGCTGCCGACGACCTGCGCCGCGTCATACTCCTGAAGCGCCGCGGCGAAGAATTCCGCCGCAGAGTAACTGTCCTCGTTGACAAGGACGGCCATCGGGAGCGTCACGCACTCGGCGTCCGAGGTGTCGATCTCCTCCGCGCCGGTGTAATCCACGCTCCGGAACAGCTCGCCCTCCGGCAGCAGCCGGTCGAGGACCTTCACCATCTCGTCCTTGTAACCGCCGCCGTTGAAGCGAACGTCAAAAAGGAGCGCCTTCGCGCCCTGTGCGAGCAGCTGCTCGATGCAGTCAATGGTCTCGTTGGCGCAGCGGTTGTCAAAGTTTGCGATCTTGATATAGCCGATTTTACCGTCCAGCATCTCGCAGGACGCGACCTCGGTCTCGATGCTCCTGCGTGTGACCGTCAGCTCCATGTCCTTTCCATCCCGCCGAATGGTCAGATGAACGTCCGTCCCCTCTTCGCCGCGCACAACGTCGCGCGTGCCGCTCGTGCCAAGCTCCAGCGCGCTCTGGCCCTCCACGGAGATCAGAATGTCGCCGACCTGAATCCCGGCTTCATCCGCCGGGCCTCCCGGCGTCACGCTCTCGATGCGCAGCCCGCCGTCGTCCTCACTTTCCAGGATGGTCACGCCGATGCCGACATAGGCGTTGTTCATCATTTCTTCGTAGTCGGCGTATTCTTCCGCGCTGAGATAATAGCTCCAGCGGTCGCCGGTCGCCTCAACCATTGCCTCCGCGGCTGCATCGGCAAGCTCCTTCTCGTCGTAATCGTCAATAAAATAGCGTTCGAGATAGGAACTGATCTCCGCAGTTTTGAGTGAAGCAGAGGAGCCGGAGGCCAACTGCATCCTGTAAAGCGTACCCGCCTCACGGTAGGTGATGAAGAAGGTCGCGCCGATGGCGAACAGGAACAATAAAACAAGGAGCAAGATCTTGACGGGCTTTTTCACAGGCAATTACCTCTTTCAGAAACGGACCCACAGCCCGAAAACGGGCTGTGGGATGCGTCTAATTCTCAGGGAAGGGATATGTAGTTCATCGGGTTGACATTCGAGCCGTTATACAGGATCTCAAAGTGCAGATGCGGACCGGTGGACCAGCCGGTCGTACCGACATAGCCGATCAGCTGTCCCTGCTTGACGGAGTCGCCGGCGGAGACCACATAGTTTGTCATATGCGCATAGATACTGGAATATCCGTCGCCATGGTTGATCGTCACATAATAGCCGTTCGCCTCACCATAGGTTGCGCCAGTGACCGTGCCGCTCTTCGTCGCGTAGATCTCCGTGTTCATCCCTGCGGCCAGATCGACACCGTAATGGAAACTCTTATTGCCGTTGATCGGATGGACGCGCGGTCCGTAGGCACAAGTCACACCCGTGGAATAGGCCAGCGGGAACGCAAAGCCGCCGGAGGACGCGCCGCCCGAAGAGGATGCGGAACTGTTGTTGCTGCCGCTGGAGGGCTTGTTGGCCGCTGCGGCTGCGGCGGCTGCCGCCGCCTGCTCCTTGGCAAGCGCGTTAAAGTAATCCGTTTCAGTCTTCTTGATCTGCTCGCGGACAGCAGCCTCGTCGGCCTCTGCCGCAAGGAACTCATCCGAAAGTGAGGCATATTCCGCCTGCATCTGCGTGATGAGGGTATCTGCCTTGGCGCGCTTCGTTTCCAGCTCTGCCTGCTCGACCGCAAGGTCATCCTCCGTCTGCTGGAGATCCAGCTTCTGCTGCTCAAGATCGGCGCGCTCCGTCTCGACGGCCTGCGTCGCGGCGGAAAGCTGCTTGAGCATGAGCTGATCGGATTCCGCGATCTCGCGGATCATATCCACACGGTCCAGAAGATCGGAGAAGCTGCTGGCCCGGAACAGAATTGACCAATACGAGACGCTTCCCGTCTCCTCCATCGACCGAAGCCGCGCCTTATACTGCTTCTGAAGCGCCTCTTCCTTTGCAACGGAGGCTTCCAGCTCCGTCTGCTTCTCGGCGATCAGCAGATTGAGCTGCTGGATCTGCTCGTTGAGATTTTCGATCTTCTGGCGGGACATCTCCATCTCCTGATCGATCTCCGCCTTCTGGCTGACCAGCGTCTTGGTCTGATCCTTGTTTTCCGCGATGCTCTTTTCCAGCTCGTCGCTCTGCTTCTGGATCTCCGCCTGCTTCGCACGGAGGTCGGCAAGCTTCGATTTGATCTCGGAAGAGCTGGCCGCATGGACCATGACGATCAGCGCGGTGGACACCAGCGAAAGCAGGATCACCGCCGCAAGGACAATGGAAATGATTCGCACGATTTTTGTTCTACTGGATCTCATAATTTCCTCCTGCCATCTGGCCTTCGTCAGCCGATATAGGACATCGGGTTGACGTCCGAGCCGTTATAGTAGATGGTAAAGTGCAGGTGCGGGCCGGTCGAAAGGCCGGTCGAGCCGACATAGCCGATCGTCTGCCCCTGCTTGACGTAATCGCCGACGGAAACGATCAGGCCCTGCATATGCGCATACAGCGTCGAGAAGCCGTCTCCGTGATTGATGACAACGTAATTGCCCCAGATGGAAGAATTCACGGCCGTCGTGACCGTTCCGCTCTTTGAGGCGTAGATCGACGTGCCGGAGCCGGCGGCCAGATCGACGCCGTTGTGCCATGTTCCCCTCTTGCCGCTCACGGGGTGCGTGCGGTAGCCGTAGGAATCGGTGATGGCGACCTGATACGGCAGCGGGTACAGGAAGCCGCTCGTGCCGTTTTTATCCGGGACATAATTATTGTTTTTGTTCTGCTCGGCAAGGCGCTCAGCCTCTTCTCTCGAAAGGGCCTGATAATACTCCTGCTGAGACTTGGCGATCTGGGCGGAAAGCGCTGCCTCCTGATCGAGATAGCCCTGGTATTCCGCCGTCATTTTTTCGCTTTCCTCGGCGATCTTCCCAAGCAGCTCGTCGGCCTCGGCGCGCTGCTGCTCCAAGACCGCCTCCTGCGCGCTCAGCTCTCCCTGCGCCGTTTGCAGCTCGCTTTTCTGCTGCTCCAGCTCGCTGCGGAGCTGCTCGACCGCGGCGGTCGCCTCGGAGAGCTTTTTCATCATGATCTGGTCGGATTTTGCGATTTCATGGATCATATCGACCCGGTCAAGAAGGTCGGAGAAGCTGTTCGCCTGAAACAGGATCGACCAGTAGGAAATGCTTCCCGTCTCCTCCATGGCGCGCAGCCGCGCCTTATACTGCTGCTGGAGCGCCTCTTCCTCCGCCTCGGAGGCTTCGGCCTGCTCCTGCTTCTGCGCGATCAGCTGATTGTACTGCTGAATCTGTGCGTTGAGGTTGTCGATCTGTTCGCTGGAAAGCGTGATCTGACGGTCGATGTCATATTTCTGCTCAATGACCGTCTGGGTCTGCTTCTGATTCTCTTTGATCTCCGATTCCAGCTCGGAGCTTTGCTTCCGCAGGTCAGACTGCTGTGCACGGAGCTTGTCCAGCTCCTGCTGAAGCTCCTTTGAGCTGGCGGCGGAGGCCGGAGACGTCAGCGTCATGGCGCCCGCCGACAGCAGGAGCAGCAGCGCCAGCAGCCCGCACAGGAGTCTTCTCCTGCCGTTGCCTTTCAGGAATTTCATGCCGGGGCCTCCCCTCAAACCTTGAGGAACTTGCGGATGGACAGCAGGCTTCCCACAACGCCGACAGCAAAGCCGGTCAGCGCATAGGAGATGGCCACAAGCTCAATGACCTCCGCGAACGGAACGATCTGGAACAGTCGGAGCGTATCGACGGCCGCGATCTTCGCCTGAAGGAAGTCGTACAGCCCCCATTCGAGGAAGAATGCGATGACTGCGCCCAGCATGCCAAGAATAAAGCCCTCGACCACGAACGGCAGGCGGATAAAGCTGTTGGTCGCGCCGACCATCTTCATAATGGCAATCTCCTCGCTGCGCGAGTACATGGCCAGCTTGACGGTATTGGAGATGATGAACAGCGACACCACAAACAGCACGATAATGATGACCATGGACGCGATGTTCAATACCTTCTGGAGCGACTGAAAGCCGTTTGCGATCTCGTAATACGCGTTGACCTCCGCCACGCCGTCGATCTTCTCGATCTCGGCGACCGTCTGCTCGAGCAGGCTGTTGTCCTCGACCGTGACCTCATAGCGGTCGCGCAGGATGGAGGCGTCCACGCCGTTGAAGGCGGTCGTGTCGCTCTGCTTGCCGACGAAATTGTCAAGCGCCTGCTCACGCGAGACGAATTTTGCCTCATGGACGTTGGAGATCAGATTGATCCGGGAGCCGACGCTCTTGGCCTCGGCCTCGGAGTAGTCCTCGTCGATGTAGACAAGGACCTGATTTTCCTTTTCCAGATCGACGATCATGACATGGACGTTATACAGCACAAGGCTGAAGGTGCCCATAATAATCAAGCACGCCACCGTGACGCAGACCGCCGCGAAGGACATGAACCCATGCAGGAACACGCCGCGGAAGCCCTCACGGAGCAAATATCCGATATTATTCTTTTTCATGTAAGTAGTACCCGTCCATTCCGTCGCTGATAATCTTTCCCTCGTCGATGGCCACGACGCGCTTGGTGAAGCGGTTGACCAGCTCCTTCTCGTGCGTGACGACCATGACGGTCGTTCCGAGCGCGTTGATCTGCTCGAGCAGCATCATGATCTCGAGCGAACGCGAGGGGTCAAGGTTGCCCGTCGGCTCGTCGGCGATGATGACACTGGGGTTATTGACCAGCGCACGCGCGATGGCGACACGCTGCTGCTCACCGCCGGAAAGCTCGTGCGGAAGGCGGCGGCCCTTGTTTTCCAGTCCGACCAAGTCCAGCACATACGGAACGCGCTTCTTGATCGCGCCCTCGCCCGCACCGATCACGCGCATGGCGAACGCCACGTTATCGTAGACCGTCTTGTTCTCGATCAGCCGGAAGTCCTGAAAAATGACGCCCAGCGTTCTGCGCAGATACGGAATGGCGCGCGGGCGGATCTTTTCCAGCACGAAGCCGTTGACCAGAACGCTGCCCGCCGTCGGCTCCAGCTCTGCCGTCAGGAGCTTGATGATGGTGGATTTTCCGGAGCCGGACGGACCGACGAGAAAGACGAATTCTCCGTCGTCGATCTTCAGGGAGATCCCGTTGAGCGCCTTGACGCCGGGATCATATGTTTTTACGACATTGCTTAATTCAATCATGCTACTCTCCCGATGTGGAACGATCCCCGCCGGCCGGATCAAATGATCCGGTTCTCCCGCGAGACCAGATATTTCTTGACCATGAGCGCGACCTTGAAGATGATCGCGTCGTCAAATTCACGCAAGTCAAGACCGGTGAGCTTCTTGATCTTCTCAAGCCGGTAGACGAGCGTATTTCTGTGGACAAAGAGCTTTCTGGAGGTCTCGGAGACGTTCAGATTGTTCTCAAAGAATTTGTTGATGGTAAACAGCGTTTCCTGATCGAGGGTGTCGATGGAATTCTTCTTGAACACCTCAGACAGGAAGATCTCGCACAGCGTCGTCGGAAGCTGATAGATCAGGCGGCCGATGCCGAGATTTTCATAGTTGATGATGGTCTTTTCGGTGTCGAACACCTTGCCGACCTCGATGGCGACCTGCGCCTCCTTATAGGCGTCGGCCAGCTCGCGCAGATGGCCCGCGACCGTGCCGATGCCGATGACGGTCTTGATGAACAGCTCCGTCTTGAGCGTCTCCTCGATCTGCTGGGCAATGCGGATCAGCTCGTCGCGCTCCGTGCCCGGCAGGATCTGCTTGACGACGGCGATGTCCGTCTCGTTGACGCTCAGGACGAAGTCCTGCTGCCGGTCTGGAAACATGCCCGCCAGCACGTCCACCGCCGCAACATCGGCCCGCGATACCTGACGGATCAGGAACACCGCGCGCGGCACGTCGGTCACGAAGTGCAGCTCCTTTGCGCGGATATAGATATCTCCCGGGAGGATATTGTCGGTGATGATGTTCTTGACGAACGTCCCCTTATCATGCTTTTCCTCGTAATAGGTCTTGGCGCCGTTCAGCGCGACATAGGCCATCACGCAGAGGCTGCGGGCGGTCTCGTCGTCGCCCTCGGCAAAGACGGCGTAGTCAAAGTAGGCACTCCAGCTGACAAGCGGCTTGAAGGTCTTATGATCGACCACGACGATCGAATCCGGCGCGCTGTTCAGGCGAATGACAGCCTCCGGCCATTTTTCTCCGATCAGGGAGGTGTCGCTGCAGGAAATGACGTTGCTGTCGGCGTCGATCACGCCGATCACGCGGTCGGTGGCCTCCTTCATCTGAACGATCACACTCTGAAAAACACGGCTGGACATGCACGTTCCCTCCTCAAGATATTGCTTTTTACACAAACAACCATTGACATAATACTACGCATTCAGCATTATTGCAAGAGGTTTTTGACGTTTTATTTCAAAAAACGATGTCTTTTTTGTGAACTTTTCATAGTTCTTCGTCATAAGTTCCAAGACAGCAGGCAGGATTTTTCTATTTTTCGCTTTCAATTCGTCCGTGAAAATGACGAAAACCCTCAAAAAACGCCATCCAGCGCGGAAAGCGGAAGTTCCCGCACCTCGCCGGGCCGCAGCCCGTCCAGAAGCAGGGTTCCCTCCGCCTCACGGCGGAGATAGCTGACCGGCATTCCCCTTGCAGCCAGCATTCTGCGCACCTGGTGGTACTTTCCCTCCTGAATTTCGACCTGACTTCTCCCCGGCCCGAGCGGTGTCAGCCGCGCCGGGAGGCACTGCGTGCCGTCTCCGAGGGTCATTCCCTCTGCAAAGGCGCGGACATCCTCTTCTCCCGCCTCGCCGGTATGCTCGGCGTAATAGCGCTTCCAGACGCCGGAGCGCGGGCTGATGAGCCGGTGGGCCAATACGCCATCGTTGGTAAATAATAGCAGTCCCTCCGTTGCCTTGTCGAGCCTGCCGACCGGCATCACGCCGAAGCGCCGGAAGCGCTCCGGGATCAGCTCCAGCACGCTCGGCCCTCCGGGATCGTCGGTCGAGGTCACATAGCCTGCTGGCTTGTGCAGCATCAGGAGCACCGTGTGCAGCTTCTCCACCGGTGCGCCGTCGATCGTCAGCTCCGCCGTTTTTTCATCGAATTTCTCCTCCGGACGGAGCGCCGGGACGCCGTTGACCTGCACCCGTCCGGTCCGGATCAGGCCGCGCAGCTCCTTCCGGGAGGCGACGCCCGCGTCTGAGAGTATTTTATCCAGTCTCTGCATGGTTTACCGTTCCTTCTGTCATATTTGTCCGCGCAGCGCAATAGGTTGTACTACCGATCAATCGATCAAACAGGCATAGGAGGGATCTCTATGGTCATCATGACTGCCAAAGTTTCCAAAAGCAAGCTGATCGCAATTTCGCTGCTCGTTTTCGTCGCCGTGATCCTGCTGGTGCTCGGCCTGAGCAGCTCCGCCCAAAAGCAGGCCGCCCTGCCGGAAAACGGCGCGCAGGAGGCGCCCACCGTCCCGTCCGAGATCAAGACCAATGACGACCGCGTCGCCTATCTCGGCTCCTTCGGCTGGGAGGTCTGTGAGGAGCCGAAGCAGACGCAGGAGGTGCGCATCCCGACCGAGCCGTCCGAGGTTTTCGAGCGCTACAACGACCTCCAGATCTCGCAGGGCTTCGATCTGCACGAATATTCCGGAAAAAGCGTCAAGCGCTACGTTTACGAGATCACAAATTATCCGAACAGCGAGGATACCTATTACGCGACGCTGCTGATCTACAAAAACGCCGTGATCGGCGGCGACGTGTGCTCCTCGGCGCAGGGCGGTACGATGCATAGCCTCAACATGCCGAAATAGCGTCTCAATACCACAGCGGCAGGATCTGCTTCCCCTTCTGCCGGGCATAGCGGATCGTCGCCGCCGTCCCGCCGGGGCCACCGTCGTAGACCGTCACCAGAAGTGCCGCCGCGTCCGCCATCGCGCGGTTCCGGCGGAGCATACAGCCGTCGGAGTACGACGGCTCCAGCACACGGATCTCGCTGCACGCCGCCAGCAGGCGGCTGTAGCGCGCTCTGTCGGCCTCCGGCCATGCGTCCGGCTGGCTCGGGCATGGGATCATGGCGACAAGCCGCAGCTCCGGGCAGCGTCTCTGCACCGCAAGCACACTCTCGGCAAACAGTGTATCGCAGCCGCGGGCCATGCCGCACAGAAAGGTTTCAAAGCCCTGTGCGTGGAGCTCCGTCACGACCTGCTCCATGCGGTGCCGGAGCGCAGCGCAGCGCGCGTCCGTTTCGTCGCCTCCCCATGGGAGCCGCTCCGGCCTGTGGCCGGTAAACGCGCAGACCATCCGATCACCCCATTCCCGCAAGTCTCTGTTACGCAGTATCATACCAGAAAAAATGCCTATTGACAAGCAGGCGGCGTACGTGTATGATGTGGGCAACTGAATACGGTCTCTTCAGGGCAGGGTGAAATTCCCGACCGGCGGTGATGCAGGCGCAGCGCCTGCGCAGTCCGCGAGCGAAAGCTGAACCGGTGAAAATCCGGTACCGACAGTCCGAGTCCCGTGCGGCAGAAGCTGCGCGGCGCTTTACAGTCTGGATGGAAGAAGAAGTCCGCAGACGGAAATTCCGTCTGCGCCGCCTCGCATTGGTGCGCCTGAAGTCCGCTTCAGGCGCTATTTTTATGAGGTGATCGATATGTCCGAACTGTTCCAGAGCATCCGTGAAAATCTTTCCTTTCTGCTGGTCTGCCTGCTGGTCTCTGCGGCGCTTGCCGGGATCGCTGCGCTGGCTGAGCGCTTCCGCGGCGAACGCCGCCGTCTGAGCGCCGCGCACACGATCAGCTTCGTCGCCATTTTTTCCGCCATCGCGGGCGTCCTGATGCTGCTGGAGATCCCGCTTTTCTTTGCGCCGTCGTTCTACAAGATGGATCTGAGCGAGATCCCGGTCATGATCTGCGCGTTCTACCTCGGGCCGGTCTCCGGCGTGATCTGCGAGTTCATCAAGGTGCTGCTCAAGCTTCTGCTCAAGGGTACGACGACCAATTTTGTCGGCGACTTCGCCAATTTCGCCGTCGGCTGCTCCTTTGTGCTCCCGGCCTCTATTCTCTATCACTGGCACCGCTCGCGCAAGGGCGCGATCGCGGCGCTGCTGACCGGCACGGCCGTCATGACCGTATTCGGCAGCATGTTCAACGCCCTCTACCTTATTCCGAAGTTTGCCCAGCTCTTTGGAATGCCGCTCGATGCCATCGTCGCCATGGGCACACAGGTGAACTCCCATATCACCAGCGTCGGAACACTGGCGCTGTTTGCCGTCGTTCCCTTCAATCTGCTCAAGGGGCTGATCGTCTCGCTGCTCACCTACCTGCTCTACAAGCGTGTGGAGCGGCTGTTCTTCCGCAGGGGCAGCACTCAGAATTGTTAATTTTTCATGAAGCGACGTGTTTCGGTTGACTTAACGGCGGTTTCATCGTACTATACAGTTTACAATGTATTCAGGGGGCTGCGTCGCTTATGCGCGGAAGGAACCATCGCTTTCCGAAAATAGGAACCATCGATAATTACCGCCACTTTTGGATGATCTCCGTCTGGGCCGCTTATCTCATTCTCTATGTGATCGCGGAAAAGGTCGTCACAACGGATTATTATTCCGTTCATATCGCGCTGGACGATCTCATTCCCTTCTGTGAGTGGTTTGTCATTCCCTACTGCCTGTGGATGGCGCTTCTGGCCTGCACGGCGGCGTATCTCCTTTTCTGGGATGCAGAGAACTTCAAGCGCTTTACCGCTTTCATCGGTCTCGGCTTCATTCCCGTCATTATTTTCGACATGATCTTCCCGAACGGACAGGATCTGCGGCCGCTGGCCTTTGAGCATCATAACATTGCGACCTGGCTTGTCGGGCACATTTACGCCGCCGACTCCAATACGAACGTGTTTCCAAGCATGCATGTGATCGGCTCCGTGGCGCTGTACGCCGCGTCGCTGTACACGCCCGCCTTCCGCAGACACAAGCTCCACTGGGTCATGCTTCCCCTCGCAATCCTTATCAGCATTTCGACCGCCTTTATCAAGCAACATTCCTGCGCGGATATTCTCTATGCACTTCCCTACAGTGCCATTGTCTGGTGGCTGGTATACGGCGTCATTTTCAAAAAGCGGAGGGTCGCTCAAAAGTCGGAGCGATCTTCCGAAAGCACCCCGTAGCTTCGCGCGTCGTCAGAGCTTGAGCAATAGCATTTAATACAGCAAGCCCACCGTCTGAGTTTCAGACGGCGGGCTGTTTTCGTACTATGCCGGATAAACAGTGCTGCCGCCCATATGGGCGGCAGCCTGCATAATTACTGTGTATCCTCTTTATCGCCCTTCTGGCGGATGGTGATCTTGATCGGCGTGCCGGTCAGGCCGAACACGGCGCGGATCTGATTTTCGATATAGCGCTGATAGGAGAAATGGAACAGCTTCGCGTCGTTGCAGAAAATAACGAAATGCGGCGGCTTGACGCCGACCTGCGTCATATAATAGACCTTCAGGCGGCGGCCCTTGTCCGTGGGCGGCTGGACACGCGCGGTCGCGTCCTCCAGAATGTTGTTGAGCATACCGGTCGTAATGCGCATACTGTTCTGGTTGGAGACGGCGTTGATCGTCTCAAAGAGCTTGTCCACGCGCTGGCCCGTCAGCGCCGAAATGAACATGACCGGCGCATACTGCATATAGCTCAGGTCACGCCGCACATCCTCGGTCATGCGGTTCATGGTGTTTGTGTCCTTCTCGACGGCGTCCCACTTGTTGACGACGATGATGCACGCCTTTCCGGCCTCGTGCGCAAGGCCCGCGACCTTCGTGTCCTGCTCCGTCACGCCCTCGTTGGCGTCGATCAGAATAAGGCACACATCCGCGCGCTCGATGGCGGAGACGGAGCGCATATTGCTGTAGCGCTCCACGGCGTCGTCCACCTTGGACTTGCGGCGCATTCCCGCCGTGTCGATAAACAGGTACTTGCCCCATTCGTTCTCAAAATAGCTGTCAATGGCGTCGCGGGTCGTACCGGCCACGTCGGAGACGATCACGCGCTCCTCGCCGAGAATGCGGTTGAGCAGGCTCGACTTTCCGACGTTCGGCTTGCCGATGATGGCGACCTTGATGACGTCCTCGTCGTATTCCTCCTCGTCGTCCTCCGGGAAGGCCTCGACGCAGGCATCCAGCAGGTCGCCTGTGCCGTGGCCGTGGATCGCGGAGACCTCGATCGGTTCGCCGAGACCAAGACCGTAGAATTCATAGGCCTCCGGGTTGACGCCGCCGGTCTGGTCGCACTTGTTGACCGCCAGCACGACCGGCTTCTTCGACCGCTTGAGCATCGTGGCGACCTCCGCGTCCGCCGCCGTCAGTCCAACGGTCACGTCCACGACCATGACGATCACGTTGGCCGTCTGAATGGCGATCTCCGCCTGACGGCGCATAAACTTGAGCATGTCGTTGTCGGTGCCCGGCTCAATGCCGCCGGTATCGACCAGCAGGAAGCTCCTGCCGCACCACTCGCAGTCGCCGTAGATGCGGTCGCGGGTCACGCCGGGCGTATCCTCGACGATGGCCATGCGGCGTCCGGTCAGTTTGTTGAAAAGCATCGACTTGCCGACATTCGGCCGGCCGACGATGGCTACAATGGGCTTTGCCATAATGGTTTACCCTCCTTAATTGAAAGAAATCCGCCGTGCGGTCGCGGGCCTCCGGCATCCGCGGCCTTCTCCGGCTTCGGACAGGCGACAAAAGAAAAGAGGAAGGCAAACGCCTCCCTCTCATTCTCGTATCGAGCGAAATTACTCTGCCGACTCGACAGCGATCACTTCACGGCCGTTGTAATAGCCGCAAGCCTTACAAGCTCTGTGAGGCAGGCGGGGCTCGCCGCACTTCGGGCAAGCGACGACACCGGGGATCGCCAGTTTCCAGTGGGAGCTGCGTCTCTTATCTCTTCTTGCGCGGGAAACTTTTCTCTTCGGTACTGCCATTTTCGGTACACCTCCTTGATCGAAATGCCTTTTCGGCACATTGTCTACTTTTTCCTGTCCAGCAGCTGCTGCAGGACAGCAAATCTGGAATCCGGCTCGCTCTTGCAGTCGCAGGGACCTTCGTTGAGGTTCTTGCCGCAGCGGAAGCAGAGTCCTTTGCAATCTTCACGGCACAGCAGCTTCTGATCCATGTTCAGGACAAAAGCCGTCGTCAGGATGTCGTCAAGATCGGCACGATCCTCCACAAGCTCAAAAACCCACGGGTTTTCAAACTCGTCAGATTCCATGCTGGTGACCAGCACGGCCTCGATGGGATATTCCACCGGACGCGCAAAGGCAGCGGCGCATCGATCACACACACCGTGCAGCGTCGTCCAGACCGTTCCGGTAAGCTCCAGAACGCCGGCCGTGTTGCGCACGCTTCCCTTCGCCTGAACAGGCTCGGTCACGGGGCAGCAGCTGCCGAATTGCATGGCATGCAGATCAAGGCTTGTTTCAAAGGGAACCACGCCGCCGGGTACGGCGATAATCCTGCTCAGATCCAGTAGCATAGCGCCCTCCAATTCAGAATCATGCAGTGGATATTATATCGGAAGGGGCAAGGAAAGTCAAATACTATTTTCACTTTTTTTCATTATTTTTCTGAGTTTACACAAGCCGTTGCCCGTGGTAAAATGATTCTACCCTTTATCTGGTTTCGGAGGCGCTCATGAAAGAGTTCACCATCACGCAAAACGACGCCGGGCAGCGGCTCGACCGCTTTTTGTCCAAGGCCGTTCCCCTGCTGCCGGAGTCGCTGATGCAGAAATACATCCGTCTCAAGCGTATCAAGCTCGGCGGCAAGCGCGTCGAGCGCAATACGCGGCTGAACGTGGGCGACGTGCTCCAGCTTTATATCAACGACGAGTTTTTTGAAACGCCGAAGGCCGAGAACGCCTATCTGACCGTCTCCGCGCCAAAGCTCAACATCGTCTATGAGGACGAAAACATCCTGCTCGTGGATAAAAAGCCCGGCCTTGCCGTTCATCCGCACGACGGCGCGGAGTATGAGAAAACGCTCATCGACCACATTCAAGCCTATCTCTACGCCAAGCGCGAGTGGCGTCCGCGCGAGGAAAACTCGTTCACGCCCGCCCTCTGCAACCGCATCGACCGCAATACCGGCGGCATCGTGATCGCGGCCAAGAACGCGGAGGCGCTGCGCATCCTCAACCAGAAGATCAAGGACCGTGAGATCGACAAGCGCTATCTCTGCATCGTCCACGGGACGCCGAAGCCGCCCGAGGGACGACTCGAAGGCTATCTCTTCAAGGACGCGAAGGAAAACCGCGTATACATTACAAAAAAGATGCAGCCCGGCGCAAAGACCGCCGTCACGTTCTACCGCACGCTCCAATCGAAAAACGGCCTGTCTCTGGTCGAGTGTGAGCTTCTCACCGGGAGGACGCACCAGATCCGCGCGCAGATGGCAGCCGCCGGCTGGCCGTTGCTCGGAGACGGAAAATACGGCAAGCTCGACAAGCGCTATGACCGGAAATATCAGGCGCTTTATTCCTACAAGCTCCGCTTTGCATTCACGACGGAGGCCGGAATTCTGGAATATCTGAACGGAAAAAGCTTTGATGTCGCCTCTGTGGACTTTGTTCAGGAATATTTCCCGAAATAGCCCCGTCTTTCCCCCAAAATTTCTACAAAAAATTACACAAAACCAATTGACAACCGCCCCCCTACCATATATGATGTCTATCAGTACGTCTGGAACGCCAGATGTACTGATATTCTTTTTTCAGACGGAATATCGGAACAAATGAAAACAAAAGGCAGCTCCGGCTGGGGCTGATGTGCGGAGTGCGCCGTCAGATTTCCCGTCAGCCAAGGAAAAGCCGCAGGAGCCCCTGCCGGGTCTCCGAGGATTTTTCCGCAGGATCACGGGAAAGCTGCAAACAGGCCGCGCGTCAGAATCGGACGGTACTGCCGAAAAAACAAGGAGAAACGGGGGAGGATAATGTCTGAAGAACTCATTCGCCTGTCAGATCTTACGATGACCTTTGAGGACGGCGAAACCATTCTGGATCACATCAATCTTTACATCAGGAATAAGGAATTTCTCACATTGCTGGGTCCCAGTGGATGCGGAAAAACCACAACTCTACGAATTATTGGCGGTTTTTTGACACCTACGTCCGGTGATGTGTTTTTTAACGGCCAGAGGGTCAACGACGTGCCGCCGTATAAGCGCAAGATCAATACGGTGTTCCAGAAATACGCGCTGTTCCCGCATCTGGACGTATATGACAACATTGCCTTCGGCCTCCGGCTGCTGAAGCTGAGCGAGCAGGAGATCGACGACCGCGTGACGGAAATGCTCGAGATCGTCAGCCTGAAGGGCTTTGAAAACCGGAAGGTCACTTCCCTTTCCGGCGGCCAGCAGCAGCGTGTCGCCATCGCGCGCGCGCTCGTGAACCGGCCGCAGGTGCTTCTGCTCGACGAGCCGCTGGGCGCGCTCGACCTTCGTCTGCGCAAGGATATGCAGAACGAGCTGAAGAGCATCCAGCAGCAGACCGGCATCACCTTTATTTATGTCACGCACGATCAGGAGGAGGCGCTCTCCATGTCCGACATCGTCGTCGTCATGGACAAGGGCAAGATCCAGCAGATCGGTACGCCGCAGGATATCTATAACGAGCCGAAGAACGCCTTCGTCGCGGATTTCATCGGCGAATCGAACATTCTCGACGGCGTGATGCTGGACGATTATCTGGTCAAATTCTTCGGCCGGAAATTCGAGTGCGTGGACAAGGGCTTTGAAAAGAATGAGCCGGTCGATGTCGTGATCCGTCCGGAGGATATCGACATCGTTCCCGCCGATCAGGGCCACCTGTGCGGCACCGTCACCTCCGTCACCTTCAAGGGCGTCCACTACGACACCATCGTTGATTTCAAGGGCTTCAAGTGGCTCATTCAGACCACGGACTTCTACCCTGTCGATTCCTATATCGGCATCCGGCTCAATCCGGAGGACATCCATATCATGCACAAGAGCGAGTATTCCGGTCTCTACGGCGACTACAGCTCCTACAGCGCGGAATACGACGAGATCGCCGATGCAGCGGAGGATGAAGAGGATGAAGAATAAGCTGCTTGCCGCGCCCTATATCGTCTGGATGGCGATCTTCATTCTGGTGCCGCTCGGCATCGTCGTCTACTACGCGCTGACGGATTCCATCACCGGCCAGTTCACCCTTGCAAATCTGGCCTCCATCGGAAGCTATCTGCCCATCTTCCTGCGCTCGATCTGGCTGTCGCTGTTCGCGGCGCTGATCTGCCTTGTGATCGGCTACCCGGTCGCGTATTTCATCGCGCAGTGCAAGCCGACGACGCAGCGCTTTCTGGAAATGCTCATCATGCTCCCGATGTGCATGAGCTTTCTGCTGCGGACGCTCGCGTGGGTCGCCATGCTCGAGGATACCGGCATTTTCAACAGTCTCCTGAAAAGCATCGGTCTGTCCCCGCTGCCGCTCATCCGCACGAACGGCGCGGTCATCCTCGGCATGGTCTACAACTACCTGCCGTACATGATCCTGCCGCTGTATACGGTCATCATGAAGATCGACAACCGCCTCGTCGAGGCCGCCGCCGATCTCGGCTGCACGCCCGCGCAGGTCTTTTCCAAGGTCATTCTGCCGCTCTCCGGCCCCGGCATCCTGTCCGGACTGACCATGGTGTTCGTTCCGGCTGTCTCCACCTTCTACATTTCGCAGAAGCTCGGCTCGACCGGCACGACGCTGATCGGCGACGTGATCGAATCGCAGTTCAAGACCGCCTATAACCCGAATCTCGGCGCGGCCATGAGCCTTGTGCTCATGATTCTGATCTTTATCTGCGTCAGCGTCATGAACCGCTTCGGCGAAAACGAGGAAGAGGAGGTCATGGCAAAGGTATGAAGCACTTTAACCGTACCGTAACCGTTCTGGTTTTCATCTTCCTCTACATCCCCATGATCGTGCTCGGCGTCGCGTCGTTCAACGCCGGCACCGATATCGCCACCTTCAAGGGCTTCACGCTCTCGCAGTATGCGAATCTGTTCCGTGACAGCACGCTTCTGCGGCTGCTGCTCAACTCGCTCATCATCGCCGTGCTCTCCACGCTGATCGCAACGGCCGTCGGCACGATGGCCGCCGTCGGCATCCACGGCATGAAGGGCAAGCTCCGCAGCGCCGTCATGACGCTCACCAATATCCCCATGACGAATCCCGATATCGTCACGGGCGTCGCGCTGGCGCTGCTGTTCGCCTTTGTGGGCGGCGCACTCCGACGCAATGACATCCTGAGCTTCTGGACACTGCTCATCGCGCACATCACCTTCAACCTGCCCTATGTCATCCTCAACGTTATGCCGAAGCTCCAGCAGATGGACAAGGATCTCGTCGAGGCCGCCATGGATCTCGGCTGCACGCCGATGCAGGCGTTCACAAAGGTCGTGATCCACGAGATCATGCCCGGCATCGTCTCCGGCGCGCTGATGGCCTTCACCATGAGTCTGGACGATTTCGTCATTTCCTACTTTGTCACCGGCTCGCGCTTCATCACGCTCCCGGTCGAGATCTACAACTACGTCAAAAAGCCGATCCAGCCGAAGATCTATGCGCTGTTTACGCTGATGTTCCTTGTGATCCTCGTCCTGATGGTGACAATGAACCTGCTCCAGACCCGCAGCGACAAGTCCCGTCACGCAGGAAGGAGGGCACGCGCATGAAAAAGAGAGTCTTTTCGCTCCTGCTGGCATTCGTGCTGATCGCGGCCCTGCTGCCGCAGCCGGTCTCCGCCGCCCGTGAGGAGATCACGGTCTACAACTGGGGCCAGTACATCTCCGACGGCTCGGACGATTCTCTGGACGTGATCGCCGCCTTTGAGGAGGCGACAGGCATCCACGTCAATTATCTGACCTTCGACTCCAACGAGTCCATGTACACCAAGCTCAAGACCGGCGGCGCCAGCTACGACGTCATCATCCCCTCCGACTATATGATTGCAAAGCTCATCGAGGAGGATATGCTCGAGCCGCTCGATTTCGCGAACATCCCGAACTACGCCTACATCGACGAGGCGTTCCGTGATCAGGCCTATGACCCGGAGAACCTGTACTCCGTCCCTTACACATGGGGCACGGTCGGTCTGATCTACAATCGGAACTATGTCTCGGACGAGGACGCCGAAAGCTGGAGCTGCCTCTGGAACAGCAAATACGCCGGAAAACTGCTGATGTTCGACAATCCCCGTGACGCATTCGCCATCGCCCAGTCTCTGCTCGGCTATGGCATGAACACCGAGGATTTTAACGAGCTGAAAAACTGTGCCGACCTGCTCGCGCAGCAAAAGCCCGTCCTTCAGGGCTGGGTCATGGACCAGATCTTTGACAAGATGGAGCGCGGCGAGGCATGGGCAGCCCCCTACTACGCGGGCGATTACCTGACGATGGTGGAGGAAAATCCCGACCTTGGCTTCAGCCATCCGAAGGAAGGCTACAACATCTTCATCGACGCCATGTGCATCCCGAAGGGCTGCCAGAACAAGTCCGGTGCGGAGGCGTTCATCAACTTCCTCTGTGACCCGGAGATCTCCGCCGCCAACCTTGACTACATCGGCTATTCCACGCCCGAAACGGCGGCGAAGGAATATCTCGATGAGGAGATTACGTCCAGTCCGGTCGCCTACCCCGACGAGGAAACGCTGGCGCGCAGCGAGAGCTTCGCAGCAATGAGCGTCTCAGCCACGCAGACGATGAACGACCTGTGGCTGTCCGTCAAGACCAGCGGCTCGAATACGACGATGTATCTGATCCTGACGCTGGCTGCCATTGCCGCCGTCATTCTCTTCTTCGTGATCTCCGGCATCTGCCGCCGCCGCAAAATGGCGCGCCGCTGCCGCAAGTGGAGATCCGCATAACCAACACCATATGCAAAAGCCGGAAAGCACTCGCTTTCCGGCTTTCCCATTTGTTTGAAATTTTCACTTTTCTTTATAAAAAGTATGTGCTATAATGCTGCAAAAGGAGGTTTTATCCATGCAAATATTATCCGTCCGCGAGGCGATGGAAAAGCGCCATTCCGTGCGCTCCTATCTCTCCACTCCCATTCCTCAGGACATTCTGCTCACGATGAAGCAGGCCGTCAAGAAATATGCTTCCGCCGCAAAAATGCGCATCCAGCTCGTCACCGAGGAGCCGGACGCCTTCAAGGGCCTTCTGGCCCATTACGGACACTTCGTCGGCGTCCGCAACTACATCGCCTTTGTCGGTCAGAAGGACGATACGCTTGACGAGCGCACGGGCTATTACGGAGAAAAGCTTGTCCTGCTCGCCCAGCAGCTCGGATTGAGCACCTGTTGGGTCGCGCTGACCTACAGCAAGCGCAAATGCCCCGCCATTGTCAATCCCGGCGAAAAGCTGGTCTGCGTCATTGCCCTCGGCTACGGCATTTCGCGCGGCAGTCCGCACAGAAACCGTCCGCTGGAGCAGGTCTGCAACCTGACCGACGCCTCGCCAGACTGGTTCCGCAGCGGCATGGAGGCCGTCATGCTGGCCCCAACCGCCATGGATCAGCAGCGCTTTTTCTTCCGGCAGGAGGGCGATGAGGTATCGGCGCGCTCGACCGGCGGCCCGTGCAGCAAGATCGACCTCGGCATCGTCAAATGCCACTTTGAGCTTGGAGCCGGTACGGAAAACTTCCGCTGGGCCGGCGCGCCGCAGTCCGAAGTGCCTGAGGCCGCATCGGAGCCAAATGCGGAGGATGCTCCGTAAGCTTCCCAGAAACAGAGAAATGCCCGCGTATGCAGATGCATACGCGGGCGTTGTGTTTTCTGTCAGGCGTTTCCGTCCGGGAAATGGACGCGCATGGTCGTGCCCTTGCCAGGCTGGCTTTCCAGCTCGATCCTGCCGCCGAGATACTGCACGGCGTGCTTGACGATGGAAAGGCCGAGGCCCGTTCCTCCGGACTGACGCGAATGGCTCTTATCGACCCGGTAGAAGCGCTCGAAAACGCGGCTCTGGTGCTCCGGCGGGATGCCGATGCCGGTGTCCTGCACGGTCACGACCGCGCCGTGCGCTGTGCCGTCGATGGTCACATCCACGTTGCCGCCCTCACGGTTATACTTGACGGCGTTGTCACAGAGGTTATAGATGATCTCCGAAGCAAGCCTGCGGACGGTCGTGATCTGCCTGTCGTCTCCGTGGACGCGGATCGTGACCTGCTTTTCCGCCGCAGCGCTGGCCAGCGAGGCGGACGCCTCCTCGGCCAGCTTTTTCAGATCGACCGGCTCGAACGGCAGCTCCCCGCCCTCGTCCAGCTGAGACAGGCGGATGATGTCCTCAATGAGCGTCACAAGACGCGCCGCCTCCGTGCGGATATGGCCGACAAAGCGCGGCATGTCCTCCTGCTTCACGAGGCCGTTTTCGATCAGCTCCGCGCTGCCCATGATGGACTGGAGCGGCGTTTTCAGCTCGTGGGAAACGTTTGCCGTGAATTCGCGGCGATTGCGTTCGGCAAAGGCCTGCTCCGTCACGTCAAACGCCAGCAGCACTGCGCCGATGACCGTGCCCTCCGATTCGATGCGGCTGATATCGAGCTGATACTCGCGTCCGCCGCGCTCCACACGCAGCTCCGCGTGGCCCTCCTCCAGTGCGCGCCGGATGGCGCAGCTGATCTCATGGCTCCGTTCAACGGTCAGGAAATCCTGTCCGACACAGTCCGGCTCCGCATGGAACAGCTCCCTTGCCGCCGGGTTGATACTCAGCACCGTTCCCTTTTCATTCATCAGGACAAGGCTTTCGTTCATGCTCGCCGTGATCTGGTCGAATTCGTCCTTCTTCTGCTGGAGCGTGCGCAGCTGCGCGTCGATCTGGCGGCGCTGCTGATTGATGCGCGTGAGCAGCGGAGAAAGCTCCTCATAGGTATCGTTTTCCAGCGGCTTTTCCAGATCGAGCCGGTTGAGCGGCGCGACGATCCGGGCGGAGATGCGCTTTGCCAGAACAAGCGCCAGAATGAGCGCCGCCGCCAGCACGACCAGCATCGGCTGGAGCATCCCCATCACAAGCACGCCCGCCGTGGCGCGGCTGATCGAAATACGCAGGATGGAGCCGTCCGCCAGCTTTTTCGCGTAGTAGATCGTCTTTTCCAGAAGTGTGCTGGAGTAGCGGGAGCTTTGCCCCTCGCCGGTCTCGAGCGCCTGCCGGACCTCCTCGCGCTGGGCATGATTTTCCATGCTGCTTTCGTCGGCCTGCGAGTCAAACAGCACCTCGCCGGACGGCGCGATCCACGTCAGGCGGTAGCTCTCCCCTTCCAGCGCCTTGAGATATGTTTTTCCGCTGCATTCCACGCCCGTCTGTGCCAGCGCAAGCTCGTCCTCGAGCTGACGCTCCTGAACGCCGCCGAAATAGTCATACAGGCAGCCCATGATGATGAGCACACTGCACAGAAGCACGACGGCGGCCGCCGCCATGATGGACAGAAAGATTTTTCTTGTCATGGCTGTACCTCCAACCGATAGCCGACGCCGCGCACCGTCTCGATCCGCGCGCCGTATTTTCCAAGCTTCTGGCGAAGCGTCCGGATATGCATATCCACCGTCCGCGTTTCGCCGATGTAGTCCTCGCCCCAGATCTCACTGAACAGCTGGTCGCGGGTGAACGCAACGCCCGGATGCGACAGGAACAGCCGCAGAAGCTCAAACTCCTTGTAGGTCAGCTGGACGCGCTCAGAATCCGCCGTCACGGTGTGCTCGTCCAGATTGACCGTCAGCCCGTCCGATTTCAGGATGTGCTGCACCGGCGCCGGACGGCACCGCCGCAGGACAGCCTTCACGCGCGAGACCATCTCCATCATGCCGAACGGCTTGACCAGATAGTCGTCCGCGCCAAGGTCAAGGCTCTGGATCTTGTCGTATTCCATGCCCTTGGCCGTCGCCATGATGACCGGGATCTCCGCCGTTTCGGGGCTGCTCTTCAAAAACCGCAGCAGCGATACGCCGTCCTCGCCCGGAAGCATCACGTCCAGAAGCACAAGCTCCGGCTTCTGCTCACGGAGCGCGGCCCGGAACGCGTCTCCGTCTGCAACGCCCTTCGCCTCAAAGCCGGTCGAATTGAGGGTATACACCTCGATGTCGCGGATACTGGCGTCGTCCTCGACACATAAGATCATGCTTTATCCTCCCCCTTGTGAACGCCGGTCACGGAGAACAGCACCCACTCTGCAATATTGGTCGCGTGGTCGCCGATGCGCTCGAAATACTTTGCGATCATGAGCAGATCCAGCGCGTATTCTCCGTCGTCCGGATTCTGCGCGATCAGCGTAATGAGCGCGCTCTTGACCTTCAGGAAATAGTCGTCCACAACATCATCGTACCGAATCACACCCTCCGCCAGCGCCGTATCGCGCTTGACAAAGGCGTCCACGCTCTCGGTCACCATGCGGATGGTCGCACGTCCCATCTCGCCGATGGCCTCGCAGTTCTCACATGAGCGGCCCTTGAGAAACGTAATGATCTCGGCGATATCCGCCGCCTGATCTCCGATCCGCTCCATATCCGTGATCATTTTGAGCGCCGCCGAGATCTGCCGCAGGTCACGCGCGACGGGCTGCTGCTGGAGCAGAAGCTTGAGGCACATGGATTCGATGTCGCGCTCCATCTGGTCGATCTCCGTATCGAGCGGCGCGACCTTCGCGGCCAGCGTGGGGTCGCCGTCCAGCAGCGCCTTGGCTGCCAGCGCGATCACTTCCTCGCACATCGCGCCCATTTCGATCAGATCCTTGTTCAGCAGCGCAAGCTGCTCGTCAAACCGGCTTCTCATTATCCGAACCTCCCCGTGATGTAATCCTCTGTCCGCTTGTCCTTCGGCTGCGCAAACATCTGCTCGGTATCGCCGTATTCCACAAGCTCTCCGAGAAGGAAGAACGCCGTCTGGTCAGAGATACGCACCGCCTGCTGCATGTTGTGCGTGACGATAATGATAGTGTACCTGTCTTTGAGGCTGATTGCAAGTTCTTCGATCTTAGAAGTTGAAATTGGGTCGAGGGCGCTCGTCGGCTCGTCCATCAAAAGCACGTCCGGCTGGACGGCCAGCGCCCGCGCGATGCAAAGGCGCTGCTGCTGTCCGCCCGAAAGGCCCAGCGCCGACTTTTTCAGCCGGTCCTTTACCTCATCCCAGATGGCCGCGTCCCGCAGCGACTGCTCCACGATCTCGTCGAGCCTTGCCTTCGCGCGGATGCCGTGCGTGCGCGGGCCGTAGGCGATGTTGTCGTAGATGCTCATGGGGAACGGATTCGGCTTCTGGAACACCATGCCGATCTGCCGCCGAAGCTCGTTGACATCCACCGACGGGTCGAAAATGTTCTTCCCGTGGTATTTGACCTCACCCGTGATCTTGACCGTCGGGATCAGGTCGTTCATGCGGTCAAGGGTTTTCAGAAACGTAGATTTTCCGCAGCCGGAGGGCCCGATCAGCGCGGTGATGCTCTTTTCCGGGATGCGGATGCTGATATTTTTCAGGGCCTGCGTCGGGCCATACCACAGGCACATGTCCTGAACCGTAATCAAGTCGCTCATAGGCTTCTCCTTTTCTTGAAATATCTTCCGACCAGCGTCGCGGAGAGGTTGATGAAGAGCGTCAGCACCATCAGGATCGACGCGATGGCAAACGCCACGTCAAATTCGCCCTGCTCCTTGGCGTATACATAGAGCGCAACGGTCAGCGTCGCGCCGGAATTCTTGAGTCCCTTCGCCAGTCCGTAGAGCGTGTGGGCAAAGCCCGCTGTGTACAGCAGCGCCGCCGTCTCGCCGAGGATACGTCCGACGGCCAGAATGCAGCCGGTGATCACGCCGTCCACACATCCGGGCATCACGACCGTCCGGATCACGCGCCATTTTCCCGCGCCAAGTCCGAACGCGCCCTCGCGGTAGCTCTGCGGGACGGTCTTAAGGCTCTCCTGCGTGGTGCGCATGATGGTCGGCAGATTCATGATGACAAGCGTCATGCTGCCTGCCCACAGGGAGGTCTTCATGCCGAGGAACTGGCAGAAGAACAGCATACCGACCAGTCCGTAGATGATCGACGGAATGCCGGAAAGCGTTTCCGCCGCGTATTCAATGATGCCGACAAGACGCTTGTTTGCAGCATATTCCGTCAGATAGATCGCCGCGCAGACACCGAGCGGAAGCACGATCAGGAGCGTCGCCATCACGACATAGAGCGTATTGAGCAGATCCGGCAGAATACCGATGGTACCGCTCAGATAGCTGGGCGAGGTGGAGACCAACTCCCACGAGAGATTCGGGACGCCCTTATACAGGACATAGCCGATCAGAAACAGTACCAGCAGGCAGGTCAGCCCCGCCGCCAGATACATCAGCACGCGCAGAATGATGTTGTACGCGCGCCGGGATGCCGAAATACCTTGATGCATAGCCGTTACTCCTTACTGCGCTTGAGGAAAAAGTTCAGCGCGGCGTTGATGAGCATGATGAACAGGAAGAGTACCAGCGCGATGGAAAACAGCGCCTGCCGCTGTAAGCCGCTGGAATAGGACATTTCGCTGGCGACCGCCGTCGTCAGGAAGCGCACGCTCTGGAACAGAGACGGCATGTTGGCGACGTTGCCGGAGACCATCATGACCGCCATAGCCTCGCCGATGGCGCGTCCGACGCCCAGAACGACCGCAGCCGCGATGCCGCTTTTTGCCGCCGGGACGCTCACGCGGAACCATGTTTCGACCGGCGTCGCGCCAAGCGCAAGGGAAGCGTCCTCATACTCAGACGGGACGGCTTCCAGCGCCGTCATGGATACCTTGATGATGGAGGGCAGGATCATGATGGCCAGCACGATGATGGCCGCAAGCAGGCTTGCGCCGTCCGGAAGCCCGAAAACCTTTCGGATACCCGGAACCAGCACCAGCATACCGACCAGGCCGTACACGACCGAAGGAATGCCTGCCAGCAGGCTGACGGCCTCCTCCACCACCGCGCGCAGGCGCGGCGAAGCGGCCTTCGCGAGAAAAACCGCCGTCAGGAAGCCGATGGGAACGCCAAGCACGATGGCGCCGGCCGTACCGTAGATGCTGGTCAGGATGAAGGGCAGAATACCAAACTGAGGCTCCGCCTGCGTCGAGGCCCATACCCTCCCGAACAGGAATTTTACAAGGCCGATCTCATGGATCGCCGGGATGCCGCTGATGACGAGATATACCGTGATCAAAAGCACGCAGCCAACCGTCACCAGTCCCATGACCAGAAAAATTCCGTGGATGATGTTTTCCAATAAGCGCTTCTGGCTTGCCGAAAATGACTCCTGAAGCTTGCGATGACCTGTCATGTTATACCGCCTTTTCTTTTGCTTTCCGCCGGCTTACAAACGAACGCAAAGACTTGTGCGCGCTTGTCAGCCGACGCAGGATGCTCCGGTGCGGCGATGGCCCGGAGACCATCGCCGCATTTTACAGATCACGCTACAGGCACTGCACCTGCTGCCGAGATGAGGCTTGCCGCGTCAGAGGACAGAGCAAAGTCGAAGAACTTCTGCGCTGCATCCGAGAGCTTCGTGCCTTCCTTGGTGACCAGAACGAACGGACGCTGGACCTTGTAGCTGCCGTCCTTGACGGTCGCTTCGGTGGCCGCCACGCCTTCCACGCTCAGCGCCTTGACGCTGTCCTTGAGCGCTGCCAGAGAGGCGTAGCCGATGGCTGCCGGGTTCTGGGAGACGGTGGTGATCACGTCGCCGGTGGAGGTCAGCTCCTGACGGTACTGGCAGGCGTCCTTCGTGCCGGTGATGGACTCGAAGCCGTCGCGGGTACCGGAGCCGGCCTCGCGGCCGATCAGGACGATCTCTGCATCCTCGCCGCCGACATCCTTCCAGTTGGTGATCTCGCCGGTGTAGATCTTTGCGATCTGGTCGATGCTCAGGTCGGAAACGGGGTTGTCCGGATGGACGATAATGGCGATGCCGTCCAGCGCGACGGTCGTGCCGACAAGGCCGGAGGCCTTTTCCTCATCCTTCAGAGCGCGGCTGGAAAGACCGATGTCGCAGCGGCCTTCGGAGACGGCGGTGATGCCGGAGCCGGAACCGGTGGGGTTGTAGGTAAAGCTGATGCCGTCGTTATCCTTCATGAACTGCTCACCGAGGGCGCCGATCACCTTTTCCATCGAGGTCGAGCCGTCGGTCGAAACACTGCCGGATTCCTTCTTTGCGCAGCCGGCCAGTGCGGCGACTGCCAGCACCAGAACGAGTGCAAGACATACGAATTTTTTCATTTCTTTTTCTCCTTTGTTTTCATATTGTTTTGATTTCCGATCACGCTACAAGCATACCGCCGGTGCGTAAAATCAGAAAGCTTTCTTTTGTAAAATCCATGTCAAATGAATTTCGGATTGCACTTTCCGCAATTTCAAGGTATGATATACAAAATAGATATTCAGCTCCGGCACGCGCCGGATATTTAAGGATCAAAAGGAGAAAACATATGCGCTCTGAATATGACGTGATCGCTCTCGGCGAGCTTCTGATCGATTTTGCCTGCAAGGAAACGGACGCGGACGGATATCCCGTCATGGCCGCGCACCCCGGCGGCGCTCCGGCGAATTTTCTCGCCGCGCTGACGCGCTTCGGCGCGAAAACGAGCATGATCGGCAAGGTCGGCGCGGATACCTTCGGCAATCTGCTGCTCGGCACGCTGGAAAAGGCCGGGATCGGCACGGAGGGCATGATTGAGGCTCCTGACGTTTTTACAACGCTCGCGTTCGTGACCTTCGACCCCGACGGCGACCGGCACTTTGCCTTTGCCCGCAAGCCCGGCGCAGACACCTGTCTGCGCAAGGACGAGATCTCCACAGGGCTTCTGGACCGCACACGCATTCTGCACTTCGGAACGCTCTCCCTGACCGACGAGCCGGCGCGCTCGGCGACGCAGTTCGCCGTTGCGTATGCAAAGGAGCACGGAAAGCTCATCACCTTCGACCCCAATCTCCGTAAGCCGCTCTGGAACGATCTTGCGCAGGCAAAGGAGCAGATGCTCTGGGGCCTGCGGCAGGCGGACGTTGTAAAGATCAGCGACGAGGAGGTCTCCTTCCTCTTCGGAGACATTTCCTATGAGGAAGCCGCGCAGAAGCTTCTGGACGAGTTTGGCATCCGGCTCGTTTTTGTCACGCTCGGCAAAAACGGCTGCCTGTTCGCAAACCGCAATGCCGTTGGCACCGTCCCTGCCCTCACCGGCCTTCACACCATCGACACCACCGGCGCGGGCGATATTTTCGGCGGCTCTGCCGTCTGGAAGCTGCTCCAGACCGGGAAAGCGCCGGAGGCGCTGGACGGCACGGAGCTGGAAGAGATCGTCCGCTTTGCATGCACCAGCGCGGGACTCTCAACGGAAAAGCCGGGCGGCATTTCCAGCGTTCCCGCGTTCGAGGATGTCTGCGCCCGCGCGGGACTTTGACCCGCACGCAGAAATTCAGGAGCTGTGATCGTATGAAAAACGGAAAAACCATTCTTTACCGCGTCTACCAGGGCGCAATGGCGCTGGCTCTCCGCGTGCTTCCGGAGAAAAAGCAGGAGCTTGTGACCGGAAACGGAAGCTTTCTCAAGGCCGCCGTCATTCTCAAGCAGCATGGCGTACACAAGGTGCAGATCGTGACGACTGCCGGAACTGTCCGCCGCGGAACGCTTGCGCCGCTGCTCTCCGAGCTGGAAAGCAAGGGCATTGAAGCCGCCGTGTTCGACGGCGTCCGTCCGGACCCCGATCTTTCCTGCATCGAGTGCGCCGCGAAAAGCTACCGCGACGAGGGCTGCGACGCCTTTCTGAGCGTCGGCGGCGGCTCCGCCATCGACTGCACCAAGCTGGCCGCCGCCCGCACGGTCAAGCCGGAACAGCCGGTCGAAAAAATGAAGGGGACGCTCAAGGTGCGCAGGAAGCTTCCGTTCACCGTCGCCGTCCCCACCACCGCCGGTACCGGCTCCGAGGTCACGGCCGCAGCAGTGGCGACCGACGCGAAGCGTGAGCTGAAGTTCCCGGTGGCAGACCTCTGCCTCGTACCGGACGCGGCCATTCTCGACCCGCTGCTCACCTGCGCTCTGCCCAAAAGCATCACGGCGGATACCGGCATGGACGCCTTCACACACGCCATCGAGGCTTATACGAACTGCTTTGCCTCGCAGAAGGTACGCCATTACGCGCTCGATGCGATGAAGCTCATTCACGAGAATCTGCTTTCAGCGTACATGGACGGCTATAATCTGCCCGCGCGGGAGCATCTGCTCCTCGGCTCGTATTACGCGGGCATCGCGTTCACGAACGGCTATGTCGGCTACGTCCATGCCATCGCCCATGCCCTCGGCGGACTTTATCACATCCCGCACGGGCAGGCCTGTGCGACGGTGCTTCCCATTGTGCTCGAGGCATATGGTTTCCGCATCACCGGTAAGCTTGCGCGTATCGCGGAATACCTCTTCCTCGGCGGGCAGACAGATACCGAAAAGGCAGAGGCCGTCCTCTCCCGCATCCGCGAGCTGGAGCGGAAGATGGACATACCGCAGGCCGTCGCAGAGCTGCGGGAGGATGATATCCCCGAGATCGCCGTCCGCGCGCTCCGGGAGGCCAATCCTACCTACCCTGTTCCCGTTATCTGGGATCAGGCGGAGATGGAGGCCGTCGTCCGAAGGCTGCTTCCATAAGAAGCAGGTGCAAAAAGTGCCGCCCACCGGGCGGCACTTAATTTATCCGAGCCTTTTTGATGCAAGAAAACGTCGTAATCGTATACGCAAGATCAAGCCTGCGAATCCTGATACTCCGAGGGGCTCATGCCCGCGACCTTTTTGAAGGTCGCGGAGAAGTAGGCGATATCGCGGTAGCCGACGGCCTCTGCGACCTCGTAGACCTTTAACCGTCCCTGACGCAGAAGCTCCATGGCCTTGTGGATGCGGTAGCGTGTAAGATAATTGCCGATCGTGTAATCGGTCTCCTTTTTGAAGAGATGGCTCAGATGGCCTTCGCTCAGGTCAAGCTGCGCGGCGATCTGGCCGACGCTCAGATTGCTGTCGGCGTAATTCTGACCGATGTAATCCATAGCCTCGAGCACATAGCGGCTTTTGCCGCCTTTTTTGACGCCGGGAACGCCGGAGGCAGCGTTCGTGCGCTCGGACTGCGCCTTGAGCCTGCCTTGCAGCGTGAGCACTGCCTTTTCCAGATCGCCGTCATGAAACGGCTTGAGCAGAAAATCGACCGCGCCGAGACGGAGAGCGCTCTGCGCATAGGCGAAGCTGTCATAGGCCGTCAGGATGATGACAAAAACGGAATTTCCAGCCTCACGCAGGCAGCTGACCATTTCCAGCCCGTCCATTTTCGGCATTTTCAGGTCTGTGATGATGAGCGAGGGCTGCAGCCGCTCCACCGCCTCCAGACCTTCCTCACCGTTTGCGGCCTCCCCGACGATCACGCAGTCGAGCGCTGCCCAGTCTACCGCAAGCACGATGCCCTTGCGGATCATTTCCTCGTCCTCCACGACGAGCACCCTCAGCATTGGGAATCCCTCCTTCCGGCAGGAAGCACGGCGATGATGCACGCGCCGCCTCCGGCCGTATTGTTTTCAAGGCGCAGGCCGAAGCGCTCGCCGTAGTGTTTTTTCAGAATGGTATCGACGTTGAAAAGGCCGAGATGGCCGGTCTGCTTCTCTGGTGGGCGGTACGGCCCGAGCAGCTCCGGCGGCAGGCCGCGTCCGTTGTCGCGGACGCGAAGCTCCAGCGTTCCGTCCGGCAGAAGGCGGGCCGAGGCGGTGATCTCGCCGTGCTCGACGCCCTCCAGCCCGTGCAGGATCGCGTTTTCCGCAAGCGGCTGGAGCAGCATTTTCGGAACCATGAGCGCTTCCAGCTCCTGCGGAACGTCGGCGTGGTAAACGAAGCTGTCGGAAAGGCGGATACGCTGGATCTCAATATAGCGGCTGAGGATCTCAAGCTCCTTTTTCAGCGGGACGAATTCGTCCGGGGAGATGCAGAAGCGCAGGATGTCCGCCAGATTCGTGGACATCAGCGCCACCTGCGGCACCTGATTGATCTTGCTGATCCACTTCATGGTGTCCAGCGTGTTGCAGAGAAAATGCGGGTTTAGCTGTGCCTGAAGCATACGGATCTGCGCATCGTTGAGCGCCTGCTGGTTTTCCAGCAGCGCCTGCTGGTTATGCTGAAGCGCGACGACCATAGAGTTGAACTGCACGGCCAACTCGTCCAGCTCGTCGTGACGCCCCTCCGGCACCGGGACGCGGACGTCGAGGTCGTTTTTGCCGACCTGACGGATGCCATGGTGCAGCCGTCCGATGGGGCGGAAGGTGGTGCGGCTGAGCTGCAGACTCATGAGGATACTCACGACCACGCAGATGAGCGCGCTGAGCGCGCTCACAGTATACAGAAGGCGGAGCGTATCCTTCGTAAAGACCTGCGGCTGCTGAAGGACCAGAACGAGGCCCGTGCCGGGATGGACGCGGACGGTATAGAGAAATTCGTCGGAGCTGCCCGTGAGCGGCAGGCCGGAAAGCAGCTGCATCCGCAGCGCATCGGTCAGGGACTGTGCCTGCGCCGGACGCGAGCAGTAGATCGCGCGCCAGAAGCGGTCGAGGAGCAGAAACTCATTTTGTGCGCCGGCCTTACCGCCGAGCAGCGCTTGAAGGTTGGCCTCATAGACCTCGATCACCAGATAGCCCATCGGCGCGCCGTAGCGGTCGGTCAGAAGCGCGCCCGCCTGCAGGAGCGGCTGCGCCGTGTCCGACGGGTCCTCGGACGCGGAATAGAAAAGCGTTCCGGCCTCCGCGCGCGCGGCCTCGCTGAGAATGCCCCAGTTCGTCGGGAGCGTGCGGTCCTCCGGTGCGGTCTGCGTGGAATAGCGCCAGCGGCCGGAGATATCGTAGAGATCGAACCGCGCAAAGCTGCGGACGCTCTCCGTCGCGCTGAACAGCTGCGTGTAGACCTCGGAATCCTCGGCGGCGCCGTCAAAAAGCGCCTTTGTCACGAGAGAATTGGTTTGCAGAGAGTCCAGAACCTCCTGAAAGCCCTCGTGGAGCGCATCAAAGGACTGCAAGATGCTGTCAAGCTGTGTCTGCGCCGTCTCGCTTGCGTCCGTTTGCAGACGCAGGCGGAAAATTTGCAGCAGCAGCGCCGAGCAGATCAGCATCGGCACCAGTGAGACCGCCAGAAACGCGGCATTCAGCCGCTGGCGGAAGGAATGAAAGGAAAACAGCTTCATGACTCCGGCTCCGTATCGAGATAGAATGCCCAGCTCATTAAGATCGCGTCGCGGTGCGCGCTTGCCCAGCCGACATCATAATCAACCTGCGTCAGCTGCTTGAGCGGCGGAAGCTTGCTGGCAGGCTCCACGTCGCTCCGCACCGAGCGGCGGTAAAATCGCTCCTGGATCAGCTCCTGCACGTCGCGGCTGACCGTAAAGTCCACAAAGGCCTTCGCGTTGTCCGGATGCGGCGCGCCGGAGACGATGGCGGTGCCGTCGGGAACGCAGCTCGTGCCGTCCGTTGGATAGATCATTTCGATCTCGTCTCCGGCGGCGATGCGCTTGAGCGCGGTCTCCTCCAGCGTGATCCCGGCCAGCGATTCGCCGGAGGCGACGGACGAGACGATCTCACCGGAGCCGGAAAGGAGCTTCCCGTCCAGATTTTCCGCAAAGCGCTGCAAGACAACGTCCTGCTCCTCCCCGGAGAGGGCATAGAGCATGGTCACAAGGCCGGTGTAGCTGGAGCCGGAGACGGACGGGTCAGCAAAGGCGATCTTCCCGCGCAGCTCCGGTGAGAGAAGGTCCGCCCAGCTCTGGAGGCTTTCGGAGGAAAGCAGCTTCGGATTACAGATCAAAACGACCGGCAGGGACGAAAACGGCGTCCAGACATCATCCGGCGAGCGGTACTGCGCCGCGATCTGCGCCGCGTCCTGACAGGAATAGGGCGCAAAGCAACCGCTGTAGGATTGCAGGCTCTCCACGCCGCCGCCGAACATCACGTCGGCCTCCGGCGCGTCCTTTTTGCTGCGGATGCGCTCGAGAAGCTCATTGGTTCCGCCCTCCACGACCTCGACCCAGATGCCGGTGCGCGATTCAAATTCCTTGACGATGGGCCACCAGACCTCTTTTTTGTGCGAGGTATAGAGGACGAGCCGCTCCGAGTCGCCGGGTGCAAGGCCGTCCGGCGTCTGCACACTTGAGGTGCAGGCGGTCAGAAGCAGAAGGGATAAAAGCAGGAGAAGCGCGGTAAACCTTTTCATGAGACTTCCTTTCGAAGGGCGATTCTGCTCAGCCGCATTGCAGATTGAGGTAGACGCGGTCAAAGCGCTGTGCGGCCAGATCGTCCTTTCGGATGTAAAAATAGATGCAGCCGCAGTCGCCGAACATCAGCTCGTCCGACAGCGTTCCGAACTGGGCCAGCAGCGTCCATTCGCCGCCGGTTTCCAGCAGCGCCTGCTGCTCCTTGGCGGAGAGCTGCGCATAATCGTCCCAGTTGAGTCCTGCGGCGTGCATGGCGCATTCCAGAAGGATCGAGCCCTGGATCAGCTCGGCATAGCCGAGCAGCTGGAAGCATTCTGCGGGATCGTGCTCAAGCTCCACGCCGTTCTGCCGGAGCTGTGCCTCATAAAGATCGTAGATGCGGAAGCGTTCCGCTGTGCTCAACTCGGAAAGCGGAAGCTCCTCGGAGGACGGATAGCTGACCTTGCCCTGCATCGTAAGCGGCGATTCGGGGACCATCAGCGAAGCGGGCAGCGACTTCGGCGGCGCGGTCGGCCGGAGCGCGTCCGGGGACACATCATAATAATAAACCCGGGCGCAGCCGTCGTCCTCGAGATTGCCCCACGCCATGGTTTGCAGCTCATAGAAGAAGTAGAGCATTCCCGTGTGCGGCAGAAGCCCCTCCGGGTCGAAGCCGGCTGCCTGCGACAGATCGATCTGCGCAAGGAAGGAAAGCGGACGGCTTTTCCGGACGCCCTCATAGTCGGTGCCCTCGAAATACGGCCATTGGAAGCCCGCTGGGAGGTCGGGAATGCCGCCGATCTTGGAAGCGCCCTTCGCGGGCACACCGCTTTCACGCACAAGCGTTATGGCGTTCTTTTTGCCGGATAGAAGCTGCTCGGCAAGACGCTCCGCCGAGTCGTTTTTCTTTTTCATGGAGATCACCCCATACAGGATTATAGCAGAGATCAGGACGAACAGCAAACAGAGGAATACAAGCGTTTTTCGTTTGTTCATGGCGGCTCCTTTGGACATTCTGACCAGCTTGCGCTGCAATTTGACCATATTATAGCATACACGGCACGCGCAATCTATCCATATGATACAAAAATATCAGAGAATCACAAATTAACGCAGTTTTGTCCCCTGTTCATCGGAAAAAGAAAAAAGTAAAATAAAACTATCCCGAGCCGGGGCGATGCCACGGCTCCCGACAAATACGATAGGAGGAACCATTATGAAAAAGATTCTTGCACTTCTGCTTGCAGTCTCCATGATCCTGGCGATGGCCGCCTGCGCCGCAGCGCCCGCACAGAATGAGCCTGCAAAGACGGACGACACCCCCAAGACCGAGACCCCCGCAGAAAACAACAACGAGGAAACTCCTGCTGAGACTCCTGCCGAGACTCCGGCTGAGACTGACGAAAACCTGACCGAGACCCAGAAGATCATCAAGGAAGCCGAGGGCATGACGCTCGAGGAGCTGGCCAAGAAGGCCATCGAAGAGTCCAACGGCAAGATGTTCTATGGCGTCGGCAACTCCAGCCGCGGCAAGAGCGCTCTGCCCCTGTTCATTGAATATCTCCAGTCCATCGACTCCAGCTACAGCATGGAGTTCGAGTGGCAGCAGCCGAAGAACAACAAGATCTTCGATCAGCTGACCGCTGACTCCCTGAAGGGCACCGGCACGTTTGCCATGACCCTCATTCAGGATGGCAACCAGATCGAGAGCAAGATGGTCCAGACCGGCATCCTCGACACCTTCATCCCGAAGGATTGGGCGGACGCCAACGGCACTACGGCCGATGCCTACACCGGCTTCCTGCCGCTCCAGACTCTGAACAAGGTCTTTATGTACAACTGCACCGGCGACAAGACCTATGACAACTGCTGGGACTTTGTCGCAGAGGGCGAACATGGCCTGTTCATGGACATCGACTCCGAGATCGTCGGCAAGAACTTCCTGTATATGCTGACCCGTGACGACTACGCCGCATGGCTGAAGGAGTCCTATGAGGCGCTGTCCGCCGACGAGCAGGCTTATTTCCAGCCCACCATCGCTGCGATGGAGTCCGAAGCTGCCGACCTCGGCCTTGGCGCGGACGGCGCTTACGCACTGGCATGGATCAAGCTGTGGGTCGAGAGCTACAACGCTCAGACCGACGACGGCCCCATCTGCAACACGCTGGTTGACGAATCCGCAAAGAATCAGTTCGGCCTGTTGGTTTATTCCAAGCTCCGCTCCGTTGAGGAATCCAGCTCCGTTTCCGTCAACAATGTCAAGGTCGCTGCTTATGAGGACGGCTATCAGGGCATCGGCGGCTACGGCTACTGCCATTACCTGTTCGTGACCGACAACTCCCCGCTGCCCTGGACCGCCTGCGCGTTCATCGCCTACATGACCTGCACCGCTGACGGCTTCTCCGCTTGGGGCAAGGACATGGGCGGCTATTCCTCCAACCCGACCGTTGCGGCCGAGACGGAAGAGAACTTCCATCACTCCATCGGCGGCATGGATGAGGACGGCACCACTGTGAAATTCGCAGCCAAGAACGACCGCGGCTACGAATGGTGGACCACCAACGGCAAGCTCGTGCTCGAGGATCCGGAATACTGTGCAGACGTTGCGTTCACCGTCGGCAGCTGGATCGAGATGCTGAGCAAGTACAGCGCGGGCTGATCTGAAATTTCCCGGCGCTGCACCGTATGACACACATCTGGCGCCCTTGGATTGCGCATCCAAGGGCGCCTTTTCAAAAGCGCTGCATCCGCGCGCTTGCAGCTGTTTTCAACTCCAGATCATCAGCTCCGGGCGCGTGGATGTAACGCCCGACCATCTCCCATAAATTCTGTGAAAAGAGGAGAACGCCATGAACCAACCCACGACCCTTCGCGCCAGCAAGACCACCATCGTTCTCAATAAGGTCAAGACCTTCTTTTCCAAGCCGCACAACGTGATCCTGCTGCTGCTCGGCATCGTTCTGACCTTTACGACCGTCGCGCCGATCGTCGCCATCGTGGAGGATACCTTCAAGATCCACGCGGGCACCATCGACGCCCATCTGACCGGACAGGCGTCCGGCTTTACGACCGTCAACTACATCGACCTCTTTACCAGCCGCATGGCGAAAACGAACCTATGGACGCCGCTGCTCAATACGGTGCTGCTGGCGGTCGGAACCTGCCTTGTGTCCATCCTCTACGGCGGCCTGTTCGCGTTTCTGATCACGCGCACCGACCTTGCGTGGAGAAAGTATCTCAGCTCCATCTTTATTTTCCCGTATATCATGCCGCAGTGGACGCTGGCCGTCGTGTGGCAGAACCTGTTCAACTCCAACGCCGTTACCGGCACATCCAACGGCCTGCTTGCCGCACTGTTCGGCGTCAACATGCCGATCTGGTGGTGCAAGGGCCTGTTCCCGAGCCTCATGGTGCTGGGCCTGCACTACGCGCCGTTTGCGTATATCCTGATTGGCGGCATCTTCCGCAACATGGACGCGAATCTTGAGGAGGCGGCGACCATTCTGGACACGCCGAAGTGGAAAACGATGTTCCGCGTCACGCTCCCGATGGTCAAGCCCGCGATCCTTTCCACCATTCTGCTGGTGTTCGGCAGTGCAATGGGTTCGTATCCCGTGCCGCATTACCTCGGCCTGAGCACGCTTTCGACGAAGTACGTTTCGATGAACTCGAAATACACCGGCGAGGCGAGCATCCTTGCCATCATCATGATGATATTCGGCGTAGCGATCATGCTGCTCAACCAGTTCTCGCTTAAGAGCCGCAAGAACTACACCACCGTCACCGGCAAGTCCGGCCAGATCTCCAAGATCACGCTTGGCAAGTACGGCAAGTATATCCTGGCGATCATTCTGGTCATCCTGACCTTCTTCACCAGCATTTTCCCCATGATCTCCTTCGCGTTTGAGACGTTCCTGCCGAATCCGGGCGACTATTCCTTCCTCTACACCGGCGACCCGTCGAATCTGACGACCAAGTGGTGGATCACCTCGGAGAACGTCACCGAAAACGGCATGTACGGTCAGAAGGGTATTCTCTACAATGAGACGATCTGGCGTGCGTTCAAGGGAACGATCCTCGTTTCCGTGGCCTGCGCATTGCTGGCCGGCTCCATCGGCACCATGATCGGCTACGCCGTCTCCAAGAATCGCCGCAGCCGCTGGGCAAACTACGTCAATTCCGTGGCGTTTCTGCCGTACCTGATGCCTTCCATTGCTGTCGGCGTCGCGTTCTTCATCCTGTTCTCGACGGAAAAGCTGAATCTCTACAACACCTATACGCTGCTTATCATCGTCGGCACGGTCAAGTATATCCCGTTTGCGAGCCGCAGCTCGCTCAACTCCATGCTCCAGCTCTCGGGCGAGATCGAGGAGGCAGCCATCATTCAGGATATCCCGTGGTTCAAGCGCATGACGCGCATCATCATCCCCATCCAGAAGTCCTCGATCATTTCCGGCTTCCTGCTGCCGTTCATGACGTGCCTGCGTGAGCTGTCGCTGTTCATGCTGCTCTGCGTGCAGGGCTTCATCCTTTCGACGACGCTCGACTACTTCGACGAAATGGGCCTGTATGCGTTCTCCAGCGGCATCAATCTGATCCTGATCGTTACCATTCTGATCTGCAACACCCTGGTCAACAAGGTCACGGGTGCAAGCCTTGACAAGGGAATAGGAGGTTAATATCATGCCTGAAATCAAATTGGAACATGTCACCAAGCGCTGGGCAAAATTCTATGCGGTCGAGGACCTGAATCTGACGATCGCGGACAACGCCTTCGTGACGCTGCTCGGCCCGTCTGGCTGCGGCAAGACCACAACGCTCCGCATGATCGCGGGCCTCGAGACCCCGACCAGCGGCCGCATCACCATCGGCGACAAGGTCGTATTTGACAGTGAGCTTGGCATCAATGTCCCGGCCAACAAGCGCAAGGTCGGCTTCCTGTTCCAGAACTACGCTCTGTGGCCCAACATGACCGTCTATCAGAATATTTCCTTCGGACTGTCCAATATCAAGGAGCCGATGGCAAAGATCGACTTTGAAACGAAAAACGCTGCAAGGCTGGCAGAAATTCTGAAAGCGCCCGCCGAGGTCGTCTCCGTGCTCGACGAGTGCCGCGACAAGGACGGAAAGCTGGAGGAGAAAAAGGCCATTCTCAAGCTGATCGATGCCTTCACGCTGTCGCAGTATACGGCAAAGAAGCTCTACGACTACCATCTGGAATCCGGCAAGGACGGCAGAAACGAAGCCGCCGCGCTCCTTGCGAAGGTCGATGCAGGCCGGAAGAGCGCTGCCGACGCGGGCTATACGCTCGACGAGGAATACCGCTTCTGCAGGGACGGTGAGGTCGTCATGCAGACCCGCAAGCTCACGAAGGAGGAAATCGATCTGACCGTCCGCCGCGTGAGCCGCATCGTCAAGATCGGTATGTTCATGGACCGCTACCCTGCTGAGCTGTCCGGCGGCCAACAGCAGCGTGTCGCCATCGCAAGAACGCTGGCTCCGGAGCCTACGGTTCTGTTCATGGACGAGCCGCTGTCCAACCTTGACGCGAAGCTGCGTCTGGAAATGCGCTATGAATTGCAGCGTCTGCACGTCGAGACCGGCTCCACCTTCGTCTACGTCACGCACGATCAGATGGAGGCCATGACGCTGGCGACCCAGATCTGCCTTATCAATAACGGCGTCCTTCAGCAGTATGACGCGCCGCTGAGCGTCTATCACCATCCGGCAAACCTGTTCGTCGCCGACTTCGTCGGCAATCCCTCCATCAACTTTGTAGAGGCGAAGGGCAGTCAGGGCGCCGATGGCTCGCTTGATCTGACTGTCCTTGGCGGACTCAAGGCCAAATTCGTCCCGGCGAAGCCGGTCGATATGCAGAAGTGGTTCCGTCAGCGCGACGTGGAAACGGAAAAGCGCGCCGCAGAGCGGAAGGAAAAGGCTGCGCAGAAGGGCTATGTGGAGAAGGGCAACAAGGACGAGGTGTTCCGCTATCACATTGCCAAGGTCGAGGAAGAGGACGATTCCCTTCAGGAAACGCCGGTCATTACCAATGAGGATCTCGTGCTCGGCATTCGTCCGGAGTTCCTCGACATTGCCGACAAGAGCAGCCTCGAGGGCGAGATCTACGGCGCCATGCCCACCGGCATGGAATCGACGATCAAGGTCCGCGTCGGCGGCTTCCTGCTGACGGGTGTGATCTTCGGAAGCTCCCTGTTTACCATCGGCGCAAAGATCCCGCTGTCCATCACCGGCGATCAGATCATGCTGTTCGACCGGAAAACCGGCGTCTGCATCACCTCCGGGAGCCTGAAATTCTGATTTTAAGAAAATCTGAGTATGCAAAACGTCCTGCCGAAAGGCAGGACGTTTTGTATACTTGATTTATTCTGCGGCCACCGTCGGGGCGGCATTGAGCTTCCGGAAGCAGCACAGGAAATAGATGGTCTCCGCCAGTGCCGTGATGGCCCATGAGAACGCATACAGCAGATACAGCGAAGGGATCGTATGGAAATGTGCGAAGATCGTATAGACCCAAACGACGCGGAACACACAGGAGCCGAGAATGACGATCACCGTCGGTACAAAGCTCCGTCCGATGCCGCGGCAGGCCGCGATGGTGCAGTCCATGAAGGCGCTGATGGCATAGGAGAAGCACATGATGCGCATTCTCTGCATGCCGGCGGCAACGACAGCCGGGTCGTTTGTGAAGATAAACAGGAAGCCTTCTCCGAAAAACAGCAGGCTCAGGCCGATCAGCGCGCCGGAAAGGAACGAATACAACAGGCTGATACGGTAGCTTTTTATCATGCGTTCGCGGTTTCCGGCGCCCCAGTTCTGTCCCATAAAGCTCGAACAGGCTGTGTGGAACGCGGCCATGACGTTATAGACGATGGAGTCCGTGTTCGCTGCGGCGGAATTGCCGGAGACCATGATCGAATCAAAGGAATTGACACCGACCTGAATGAACAGGTTGGCAATGGCGAAGATCATATTCTGTACGCCCGCCGGAATGCCGAGCGCCAGGATCCGTCCGACCTGTTCCTTATGGAAGCGGATGCAGCGCGGGATCAGGCGGCAGCTGTCCTCGAGCCGGAGCATGTGCCAGATAATGAGGACAGCCGACAGATACTGAGAAAGAATGCTGGCCAGCGCCACGCCGTCCGCCGCCATCTTGCAGACGATAACGAAGAACAGGTTGAGGATCACGTTCAGAACGCCCGCAATGGTCAGATAGACCAGCGGCCGCTTTGTGTCGCCGTTTGCGCTGAGGACGGCATTGCCGAAGTTGAAAATGCCGAGTGCCGGCATACCCAGCGCATAAATGCGGAAATAGAGCACCGCGCCGTCGATCAGATCGTCCTTGGTTTTCAGGAGCTTGAGCATCGGCTCGGCCATCGTCAGGCAGAGCACCGTAATGATAAGCCCTGCCAGCGTACACAGCAGGAGCGACGTGTGGACCGCCTCCTGCGTCTGCTTTTCCTGCCCGGCGCCAAGGTGCTGCGCCACGCGTACATTGACGCCGCAGCCCATGCCGATCAGGTAGCCGGTAAAGAGCGTGACGAGCGTCGTTGTCGAGCCGACGGAGCCGAGCGCCGTCGAGCTGGCAAACTTGCCGACCACGGCCACATCCGCCATATTGAACAGCACCTGAAGCAGCTGTGAAAAGATCAGCGGAACGCTGAATAGGAATATATTTTTCCAAAGCGAGCCCTCCGTCATGGGAATGGAGCGCACACGCCCGGAAGCCTGCCTTGCCATGTTGAAGCACCTCGTAAATCAGAATTTCTTCTCTGGCCGAAACCCGTATATTATAGAGTGTTCCATTCAAATCGTCAAGCGCCGTTTTGTCTCATTTCCTGTTGGCTTTTCCGGCGCTTTCTGTCCATTTCGCCCTATTTTCCGCTTTCGGCCAGAATGCCGCGTTCCCGGCAGACGTTTTGCAGATACCTTTGCAGCATAGCGATCTCCGGCTGCTTCAGCGTCTCCCTGCGGCAGATGAAGCACAAACAGACCTCCGTCCACGGTGTGAGCGGCACCGCCGCGACCTGGTGATAGGCCGCAAAGGATGCCGGGCCAAGCGCGACGCAGCGGCCGCTGCGCACCAGATTCATGCTTGTCTCCACACCGTCGGAGCGGTAGACGCGATTGAGCGTGATCCCGTGGCGGCGACAGGTCTCGAGCAGCGTGGATTCCTCCGCCGACCCCTCCAGCCCGGAGGTGATGGCGCAGCCCTGAAGCTCATAGAGGGAGATCGACGTCCTCCGGCTGCGCGGGTCGTCCGGCGACAGAAGGACGCACTGCGGTTCGCGGATAAGCGGGCAGATGGAAAGCTCCTTCTCCAGCGCGCCGATATTCGTATCCGGCAGCCGGTCGAGCGCCAGATCGAGCGTACCTCGCCGGAGCTGGCTGATAAAGTCCAGTCCGACCTCCGTCACGAACGCAACATCCAGATCCTCATGCTCCTCGAAGAACTGCGCGATCTGCTGAAACAGGTCGTTGGAGTAGACGCGCGAACCCATGCCTATGCGCAGGCGCTTGCGGATGCCGAGCGCACTCTTCTGGACGTTCGCCTGAAACTCCTTCCATGTCCGCGCCATGCCCGCCGCCTGCTCGCAAAAGCGTTCGCCCTCCGGCGTCAGCTGCACGCCGTGCAGCGTGCGCGTGAAGATCGGATAGCCAAGCTCTTGCTCGAGCCGCCGCAGCTGCTGCGACAGCGCGGACTGAGACAGGAGCAGCCGCTCCGCCGCGCGCGACACATTCTGACACCGCGCAACCTCCAGCGCATATAGGACCTGCGTCATGGTCATACCGTCCGCCTCCAAAATATAAGTTCGCCTTATATCATTATCATATTATAATATTTTACACATTTCAAGTCCTCCTGTAAAATAAAAATATCAGCATAATAGACAAATACGATCTGGAAAGGTGGTCATCGGTTTGGAACACGTTCTCCTCTCCGGCAATGAGGCCATTGCCCGCGGCGCTTATGAAGCGGGCGTCATGGTCTGCTCTGCCTACCCCGGCACTCCCAGCACGGAGATCTTCGAAGAGCTGCCCAAATATCAGGACGCTCTCTACTGCGAATGGGCTCCCAACGAAAAGGTCGCGGCGGAGGTGGCCTACGGCGCGTCCATCGCGGGCGTCCGCAGCCTCTGCGCCATGAAGCACGTCGGCGTCAACGTCGCGGCAGACCCGATCTTCACAGCGGCCTATAACGGCGTCGGCGGCGGTTTTGTCGTCGTCTCCGCAGACGACCCAAGTATGCACTCTTCCCAGAATGAGCAGGATAACCGGCATTATGCCCGCGCAGCGCGTCTGGCCATGATCGAGCCGTCCGACTCGCAGGAGTGTCTGGACTTCATGCAGGACGCCTATGAGATCTCGGAAAAATTTGATCTCCCGGTGCTCTACCGCATCACGACCCGCGTTTCGCACTCCAAGAGCCTTGTCCGCTTCGGCGAACGCACGGAAAAAGCAGTCCCGCCCTATGCCAGAAACATCCGCAAATTCGTTTCCTCCCCCGGAAACGCCTATCTCAACCACGCCAAGGTCGAGGAAAACCTCCGCGCGCTGGAGGAATACGCTTGCACCTCCCGCCTCAACCGCATGGAGCTGAACGGCGGCAAGGTCGGCGTCGTCACCGCCTCCATCGCCTATGAATACGCCAAGGACGCCTTCCCGGAGGATACCTCCTTCCTGAAGCTCGGCATTACCAATCCCCTGCCGATGGCGCTCATCCGCGAATTCGCCTCGAAGGTCGAAAAGCTCTACGTCATCGAAGAGCTTGACCCCTTCATGGAAGAGCAGATCCGCGCTGCCGGTATCCCCTGCACCGGCAAGGAGCTGACCGGCAAGCTCTACGAGCTGAATCCGCAGCTGCTGCGCGAGCGTATCTTCGGCGACGCGCCCAAGACTGTAGACGTCGGCGTCACGCCCGTCTCGCGTCCGCCCGCACTGTGTCCCGGCTGTCCGCACCGCGGCTTCTTCTACACCATGTCCCGCCACAAGGACTTTGTCGTCGCGGGCGATATCGGCTGCTATACGCTCGGCTTTGCGCCTCCTCTGAATGCGCTGGACAGCTGCGTCTGCATGGGCGGCGGCTTCACAGTCGCCATGGGCATGGCGAAGGCGTTCGAGCGCGCCGGACAGACCGACAAAAAGGTATTCGGCGTTCTGGGCGACTCTACGTTCTTCCATTCCGGCATGACCGGCGCGGCGGAGATCCGCTACAACGGCGGAAACGTCATTCCCGTCGTGCTCGACAACTCCATCACCGGCATGACCGGCCATCAGGACAACCCCGGCTCCGGCTTCACGCTGGAGGGCGATGTTGCCGAAAAGCTGAAGATCGAGGACATTCTCACCTCCTATGGCTATCAGCGGGTCATCATCGTCGATCCGCAGGATCTGGCCGCCATGGAGCAGGCCGTGCAGGACGCGCTGGCCAGCGACGTGCCCGCAGCCATCATCACCCGCCGTCCCTGCCTGCTCATCAAGCGCATCAAGCACAACACCGCTCTCTGCGAGGTGGATGCCGACAAGTGCATTGGCTGCAAAAAGTGCTTGAAAGTCGGCTGCCCAGCTGTTATGATGGAAAATAAAAAATCCCGGATCGATCCCACGCAGTGCGTCGGCTGTACGGTCTGCGCGCAGGTCTGTCCGAAGGACGCCATTACCAGAAAGGAGCGCTGAGAAATGAAGCAGACGAAACATGCCCTTTTGGTGGGCGTCGGCGGTCAGGGCGCGATCCTGACGGCAAAGGTGCTGGTCAACGGTCTGATGCGCGCGGGCTACGACGTGAAAATGTCCGAGGTCCACGGTATGAGCCAGCGCGGCGGCAGCGTCTCCACGCAGGTACACTGGGGCGAGAAGGTCTACTCCCCCGTGATCGGCAAGGGCGCGGCGGATATCGTCCTCGCGTTCGAAAAGATGGAGGCCGTCCGCTATTCCGATTATCTCAAGCCCGACGGCATCGCCGTCATCAACGACTACGCCATGCCGTCCTCGACGGTCGCGGCCGGTATGTGCGAGTACCCCGAAGGCTGTCTGGAAGCGATGCAGAAGCATTTCCGCTGCTTCTCTCTGAACGCGGAAAAGCTCGCGCTGGAGCTTGGCAACGTCAAATGCGCCAACATCGTGCTCTTCGGCTCGATGGTCAAGGCGCTCGGCATGACCGAAATCGACTGGGAGAGCGTCATTTCCGACACCGTCCCGCCCAAATTCCGTGAATTGAATCTGAACGCCTACCGGGCCGGATTCAACGCCGTCTGACAGGTATCCATATGAAAATTCTTGTTATCAACCCCGGCGCGACCTCCACAAAGATCGCTGTTTTCGACGGAGAAAACGAAATTTTCCGCAGCTCCGTCGAGCACGCGGCGCAGGATCTCGCCCATTTCGAGCACGTCGCCGATCAAATGCCCTATCGCAAGGCGCTCATTCTCAAGGCGCTGGACGAGGGCGGCGTTTCGCTCTCGTCTCTGGACGCCATCTGCGGCCGCGGCGGACTGCTCCGCCATATCCCGTCCGGCACCTATCTGGTGACCGACCGCGTGATCGAAGACATCCTGCATCCCTTCTACGGTGAGCACGCCGCCAATCTTGGCGCGTACATTGCCAGAGAGCTGGCGGATCCGCTGGGCATTCCCGCCTTCTTCGTCGATCCGGTCTGTGTTGACGAGCTGACGGAGCTTGCCCGCGTCTCCGGCCTCAAGGGCATCGAGCGCGAGAGCTTCTTCCACGCGCTCAACCAGAAATCCGTCGCGCGCAAAACGGCAAAGGCCCTTGGCAAAGCCTACGAGGACGTGAATCTGATCGTCCTGCACCTCGGCGGCGGCGTTTCCGTCGCCGCGCACGAGAAGGGCCGCGTCGTGGACAACTACAACGTCAAGGACGACGGCAGCATGGGGCTTGACCGTCCCGGCGCGCTGCCGGTCAACGCCGTCGTGAATCTCTGCTTCTCCGGCAAGACGAAAAAGGAGATCAAGAAGCTCATCGGCTCCGAGGCCGGCGTCTATTCCTACCTCGGAACGAAGGATTTCCGTGAGATCGAGCGCCGCGCCTTCTCCGGCGACGCGGAAGCCAATCTGATCTTCCGCGCACTCGCCTATCAGCTCTCCAAGGACGCTGGTGCCATGGCCGCCGTGATGCACTTTGACGTAGACGCCATCGCCCTCACCGGCGGCATGGCCTACAGCGAACGCTTCTGTGAGGAGATCTCCTCGTATCTGAAAAAGCTCGCGCCCATCTACCGCTTCCCCGGCGAGGAGGAAATGAAGAGCCTTGCCGAGGGCGCGCTCCGGGCGCTGGAGAGCGGCCATTATCAGCTCTACGACCCGAAGGAGGAAACCGCATGACTTCCATTTCTCAGCTGCTCGAAAGGGCAGCCGGTCTCGGCTCCGGACGCATTGCCGTCGCTGCCGCGCACGACGAGGACGTTCTTCGGGCCGTCTGCGCCGCCAAGCGCGAGAACATCGCGCAGCCGATTCTGGTCGGCCATCGCGACGAGATTACCGCGCTTCTGGAAAAGCTCGGCGAAGCTCCGGCGGAATTCCGCATCATCGATGCGGATACCGACGCTGCATGTGCGCAGCAGGCCGTCGCCTGCGTCACGCGCGGCGAAGCCAATTTCCTGATGAAGGGCCTGCTCGGCACAGCCGATCTGATGCGCGCCGTTTTGAACCGCGACGCAAATCTTCGCACGGGACGGCTTCTGAGCCACGTCATGCTCTATGAGCCGCAGGGCCATAAAATGATGCTCAACACCGACGGCGGCATGAACACCTTCCCGACGCTCGAGCAAAAGGCCGACATTCTGGAAAACGCCGCGCAGACGCTCTGTGCGCTGGGCTATGAAAAGATCTACGCCGCCTGTATCTGCGGTGCAGAGGTCGTCAACCCAAAAATTCCGTCCATGCTGGACGCGCAGGCGCTGGCCGGAATGACCGAACGCTGGGCGCCCTACAACATGGAGGTCTACGGCCCGGTCGGTCTCGACCTCGCCGTCAGCAAGGAGGCCTGCCGCCACAAGCACTACGACGTTCCCGGCGCGGGAGAGGCGGATATCCTGCTCGTGCCGGACTATGAGGTCGGCAACGCCATGGGTAAGGCCGTGAGCATTTTCGGCGGCGCAAAAAATGCCGGCATCATCGTCGGCGCTAAGGTACCCATCGTGCTGGTTTCCCGTTCCGACAGCGCGGAGACAAAGCTTGCCTCCATCGCGTTCGGCGCGGTCACCGCACACCATTCCTGACAGGCAGCAAATTTTTAAGGAGGCGCAGAATCAGATGTTTGTGGATTCGATGTATCAGCTTGGTTCCAAGCGCTCGTGCATCCGCGAGCTGTTTGAATACGGTCAGCAGAAGGCCCGCGAGCTTGGGCCGGAGCATGTTTTTGACTATTCTCTCGGCAATCCGTCCGTACCGGTTCCTGCGGAGGCAGGAAAGGTGATCGAGGAGCTGGTGGAAACAGAGGATACGCTCGTTCTGCACGGCTATACCTCCGCCTCCGGCTCTCTGGACACCCGTGCCGCCGTTGCTGATGATCTCAATGCGCGCTATCACGCGGGTGTGCGCCCGGAAAATCTCTTTATGACCTGCGGCGCGGCCCCCGCGCTGGTGAGCATTCTTCGCGCGCTGGCGATCCCCGGCGCGGAAATTCTCCTGCTCACACCTTTTTTCCCGGAGTATGTGCCCTTCTCCGAGGCAAACGGTGCAAAGCCCGTCATCGTTCCGGCTGAGGAGGGCTTCCGTCTGAACGCGCAGAGCGTCGAACGCTACGTCACGCCGCACACGCAGGCCATCATCGTCAACTCCCCCAACAACCCCTCCGGCGTCGTCTACACCCGCGAGGAGCTGGAGGCGCTTGCGGAGATGCTGCGCCGGAAGGAAGCGGAATACGGCCACCCCATCTATATCATTGCCGACGAGCCGTATCGGGAGCTGGTCTATGACGGCGTTGAGGTCCCGTTCATTCCGACGATCTACGCGGACACGCTCGTCTGCTATTCCTGGTCAAAATCGCTGAGTATGCCCGGTGAACGCATCGGCTACGTTCTCGTGCCGGACGCCGCCGCCGACAGCCATGAGCTGCTCTGTGCCATTGCCGGCGCAGCCCGCGCCCACGGCCATGTCTGCGCGCCGTCCCTCATCCAGCGCGTCATTGCGCACTGCGCGCATATGCGCCCTGACGTCGCGGCCTATGACCGCAACCGGAAAACGCTCTACGAGGCCCTGACCGCCTACGGCTATTCCTGCATCAATCCCTCCGGCGCGTTCTATATGCTGGTACGCGCACCCGGCGGCAATTCGCAGGCATTCTCTGACCGGGCGAAGCTCGAGGAAAACCTCCTGATCGTCCCCGGCGAGGGCTTCGGCTGCCCGGAATATTTCCGTCTGAGCACCTGCGTCAGCCATGACATGATCCTGCGCAGCCTTCCCTCCTTCCAGCGGCTCATTCAGAGCACCTGAGTGGGATTGCCGCCCGCCTGAACATCCAAAGACTTGCCCGGATGGTGCCTTGCACCATCCGGGCATTCCTGTTTTATTCTGCGGAAGCCGCTTCCGCTCCCGTTCGCAGCTCCGCACCGCCCCATTCCACAACGGTGAAGCCGCGGCGCTCCGGCGCGGACAGCTCCTGCGCCGGAAGCTCGACCGGCTCTTCCAGCGCCGTCCACGCCATGAATACGCGGAGCATCGTATCCGGCTCCGGCGTGACCGTCAGCCGCGCCGACTGTGTGTAGGCGTCTGTCTGGAACGCGATCAGGTTATACGGACTTTCCTGCATTTTCGGCAGCCAGTAGATGATGAACTCATTGGCCTCCGTCCGCGTCAGTCCGAGCGCGTCCAGCGCCTCCTCCAAAAACGCGGCGGTCTCGTCTCCGGGCACGCAGAAGCCCCTTGAAAGGTCGTACTCCGTGTCGTCCCGGCCCTCCCAGTAGAGATAGCGGTAGGTCTGCCCGGATGCATCCGTCAGCGTGCCGTCCGGCGCAGCGCTGACGTGCCAGCCTCCGTCATAGGCCGGATAGGTGCAGGTCAGCGTTCCGGCATAATCGAGCTGCACCGTAACGTCCATGACCGCCTCCGGCCTCAGATAGATCACCGGCTTTGCGTCCGATGTCTCCTCCGGATAGATGTAAATGACCGGCTTCGCCGAATACTGCTCCTCCCGGCAAATTTCTTCATCCTCGTGCGTGCAGCCGCCGAGCAGCAGCGCCGCCAGCAGGAGCATGCACATGAAAGCTTTTTTCATCGTCTTTTCCTCCATTTTTGCTTTTACTCTATCAGACGAAAAAGCTCCGCTTTTCTTACAGGCTTTTCCGCAATTTCCTGTGGATTGCAAATTTTTCATCTCTATGATACAATCTCAGAAGAAATTACGCGAAGGGAGGCGCTTCCATGCGTCTGCTGTTTCCGATGGACGCCCAAAATTACGACCCCGCATGGCGCGTTTTTCAGCGCGATTCCGCGCGGGCCATTCTTCTTCGCGGCGGAAGGGCCGCCATGATCTACAGCCGGAAATATGACTACTACAAGTTCCCCGGCGGCGGGATCGAGCCGTCGGAAGCGCCTGTCCAAGCCCTGCTCCGGGAAACGGAGGAGGAAGCCGGACTGCGCATTCTTCCGCAGAGCATCCGGGAATACGGCTGCGTCCGCCGCATCCAGAAGTCCGACAACGGAGCAGCAGAAATTTTCCGGCAGGACAACCTTTACTATCTCTGCGAAGCGGCGGACGATCCTGTTCGCCAGCGGCTGGATGCCTATGAGTCGGACGAGGGCTTCACGCTGGAATGGGTCGATCCGTTTCACGCCATTACGGTAAACCGCCGCCACGCGCACGGCCCAGCCGATCCGGCCATGCTGGAGCGCGAAGCGCTGGTTCTCGAGGCTCTGATCCGCGAGGCATGGCTCCCCAGCGGCGACCCGCAGCGGCTCTCCCCTGCCAGGCTCTCGAGCCATTACGAAGTCCGGCCTCTCACGCACACGGACATCCCGGCGCATTATGCGCTTTCCAGCCGCAATATGCTTTTTTATGAGTATCACAAGCCGTTCGTCACAGAGCAAAGCATTCTCGAGGATCTGTCCGCGCTTCCGCCCGGAAAGCAGGCCGCGGACAAGTTCTATCTCGGCTTCTTTATGGGAGACCGTCTGGCCGCCGTCATGGATCTGATCATCGACTACCCGGAGCGCGGCGTCGCATTCCTCGGCTTTTTCATGATGGAGCCGTCGCTTCAGGGCTGCGGCGCGGGCAGCGCGATCATTCAGGAATGCCTTGCGTACCTTGCCTCCATGGGATTCCGTAAGGCGCGCCTCGCCATTGACCGCGGCAACCCGCAGAGCCGCGCATTCTGGACGAAAAACGGCTTTGCTCTGACCGGCGAGAGCCGCCCGCACGGCGATTCCGCCTATCTTCCGATGGAGCGTTCGCTGAACGCTTGACAAAACAGGAAAGAGGATTTTTATGCTGGAAATTCAATTGGGCCGCGTTTACCGGCATTTCAAGGGCGACTATTATCTTGTGGAGGCTGTCGCGCACGACTCTGAGACCGGCGCGCCGTGCGTCATCTACCGCAAGCTCTACGGCGATGGCGGGCTGTGGGTGCGCCCCCTGTCCATGTTTCTGAGCAAGGTCGACCAGGAAAAATACCCGGACGCGCAGCAGGAATACCGCTTCGAATTGCAGGATATTCCGAGCGTCGCCGATCACTGAAAGGATAACGTAAAATGGAAATTACTGTCCGATATGCAGACCGCGCGGAGCTTCCGCGTGTCAATGAGCTGCGGAAAATGGTAAACGAGCTGCACGCCAACGGCCGTCCGGACATTTTCCGTCCCGGCTTCTGTGCAGAATTGCAGCAGCATGTCTATCAGAAATTTGATTCCGACGCTGCCGATGTGATCGTCGCGCTGGCAGACGGCGTCGTCTGCGGCTTCGCCATCGCCGAGTATATCGACCGCCCGGAGTCTCCCTATATCTTCGCAAGGCGCTTCTATCACATTGAGGAATTCGGCGTGGACGCGGCCTTTCGCCGCAAGGGCGCTGCGACCGCGCTCATCGCCTTTTGCCGTCAGGAGGCCACGCGGATGCGCTTTGACCGCATCGAGCTGGATGTCTGGTCGTTCAACGAAGAGGCCCTGAAATTCTATGAAGCCGTTGGCTTCCAGACGTACCGCCGCTTTATGGCGCTTCCGACCACCCAGGAGTGTGCGCAAGCATGAAGCAGCCGGGATCGTTTACGGTTCATACCGGCCATGCCGGGCCGCTGTTTTACGCGGAGGCCGGGAGCGGCTATCCGCTGCTCCTGCTGCACGGAAACGGCGAGGATCACACCTATTTCTCGGCGCAGCTCCGCTTCTTCTCGCAGTATTATCACGTTTTCGCGCCGGATACGCGCGGACACGGAGCCTCCCCGCGCGGAAGCGGCCCCTTCACGCTGGAACGCTTTGCGGACGATCTTCTGGAATTCCTGCATGCGCAGGCGCTGACCCGTGTTCATCTGCTCGGCTTTTCCGACGGCGCGAACATCGCCATGCTGTTCGCCCTCCGCCATCCGGAGCTGGTCGAAAAGCTGATCCTGAACGGCGGGAATCTCTCGCCAAGCGGGATCCGCCCCAGTGTGCAGCTTCCGATCGAGCTTGGCTATCGCATTGCGCGCCTTTTCGCAGGAAGAAGCCCGGAGGCCCGGAAGCACGCCGAGCTTCTTGGCCTGATGGTAAACGAGCCGCGTATCCCGCCGGAGACTCTGTCCGCGCTGACCATGCCCGTTCTGGTACTGGCCGGTACGCGTGATATGGTGAAGCGCCGTCACACGGAGCAAATCGCCGCCAGCCTGCCGAATGCGCAGCTTCAATTCCTGAACGGCGACCACTTCCTTGCCGCAAAGGAGCCTGCGGCCTTCAACGAAGCCGTCCTGCGCTTCCTGCGGGAAGCATGACCCCGAAATAACAGCAGCCCGCTGAGCAGCTCAGCGGGCTTTTCATATTTTTCCTCCAGTATAGTTCTCAGTCCGCGTACTTCCCCGTCCGTTCAGGCCCCGATCAGGCTCTGATCGAAGGCAAACAGCGCCTCGTTGATCTCAAACACGTTGTAATTGCCGCGTTCCACGAAATACTCCACAATGATATCAAATTTGTTGGAATGCGACAGCGCAAAGCCCGCCTTGTACAGCATATCCTTCATTTCCGGCAGCGGGAGTTCCAATGCCAGCGCAAACGCGATTACCATCGGCTTGGACGGCTTATAGCGCCGGTCTGTGCGGATCTTTGAGAAAAGCTTCCGGTCGATGTTTGCCTTTTTGTAGCACTGCGCGTCAGTCATCCCCTTCTCGTTGATCTTCCGCAGCAGCATCTCCGAGAAGCTCTCGTCGATCTCATCCAGCGCATCTTCAAGTGAATACGACGCTGCCACGGACGCCTGCGACGCCCTGCTGCAAGGCTCCGGTGCCTTCGCGCGGAGTGTATCCATCCAGGAATCATTGCGATCGTCCTCAGCCTCTGCAAGCGACGGCATCCGTATCCTCGGCTCCCGCCGGACGGCGCGTGCATCCGCGTACCGGTCGTCGATATAGGCGGTGATATCGGAAAAGAGCGCTTCGCTGATCTGATAGGCCGCCCGGTCAAAGACAACAAGATAGACCAGCATCTCATTTTCCAGCAGGAAGGCCCGAATGGTCTCGATCGCCACGCGGAGCGCCTGATCCTTGGGATAGCCGTAAACGCCGGAGGCTATGAGCGGAAACGCGACGGAACGGCAATGCCGCCCTCTGGCAAGCGCAAGCGACGAGCGGTAGCAGGAAGCAAGGATATTCTGTTCGCCGTGCCGTCCGTCCACCCAATGCGGCCCGACGGTGTGAATGATGTATTTACAGGGCAGCCGGTATCCCCGCGTGAGCTTTGCATCTCCCGGCGCGCATCCGCCAAGCGCCGCGCACTCCCGCAGCAGCTCGCGCCCGGCGGCACGGTGGATCGCGGCATCCACGCTGAAGCCGTCCGCACCGAGCAGTGTCTCGTCTGCGGCGTTGACGATGGCGTCCACCCGCATTCTGGTGATATCGTTTCTGACGATCTGAAGCGGCATTTCTCTTTCTCCCTTCCGCCATTTCTGATCATATCATACCAGAAACATACAGGAAAATCCAGTTCGTAAAGGCCGCCGCAAATAGGAAAACGCATTTTTCTTTTCGCTATTGACTTTATCTGGGCAAAATGATATATAGGAAGCATCGATCAATCTGAAAGGAAAACGCCATGCGGAATAAATCTGTCTCATTTCTGCTGATATTTCTGCTCGTCTGCTCGTTATTTACAGCGTGCTCAGCCAAGGACGATCCTGCCGATGCGCTCCTTGATACCGCATGGGACGCGGCCGGCGCGCAGCCGGAGTACTTGACACAGTGGCCTGATAATGTTTTTACTGAGAAAATCGTTCCGCCGCAGAGTGGCTCGGTCGATTACGCACTGGATTATACCGATTCCGGCCGGTATGCAATATTTATCAAGGATATTTCCTCGGAAGGATCGGAGGAATATGTAAAAGAGCTGGAAAGCATCGGATACTCCGAAATACGCTCCGCCGCAGGCGGCGTATCTGTTGGAAGGTTGTTTGAGGGCAATGAGGCTTATTTAAGCATTTCGTACTCCGAAGGCATCCTCGGCTTGGTCATCACACCGAAAGAGGATCCTCGCTAATGGTTCCTCGGCTCAGCCAAGCTGTCAAGCTCTGTCGGCGCCGTGCTGAAAGGCTGCCCTTCGAAGAAGGGCAGCCTTTCAGCATATCTGTGGCTTAGGGTGTATTCTTCCAACTCCCAACGCACCCGGACAGCGGGTCTTTTCACGCCGCGACGCAGGCTTTCCAAATTGGACCATGCACGCAATGGGAGCTGACCAGTGAAGCGGCCTCGTAGGTAGGTTATTGGAGCGGCGGCAATAGACTTCCGCAGCACTCTGTGGTAAAATACTGCTGAACACGCCGCGCAATCAGAAATCCTTGTCCGCATTCAGGCTGAAGCTCTCAAAAACGTGCTGCGCAAGCTCCGCATACTGCGGCGCCAGCTCCTCGCGGACGGAAAAGGTCAGCGCGTAGCAGTGATCCCCGTCGCGCAGGATATCTGCCCGGCAGAGCCTACCGCCCTCCTCGCCTGTCGCATACCACGCGAACTGCGATTCCGGCAGTCCGCAGCGCCGGGTATTCAAAACCTCCAGCTGCTCCGGGTCGAAGCCGGACAGTCGGTGGATCGCGCCGTCCGCGTCCGAGGACAGCAGGACCTGCGCCGTGATCTCGTAATCTCCATCCGCCTGTTCATAGACTGTCGCCGCGCCATTCTCCGAAAACGCCGAGACAACGGCGTCCTCCGGCACATCAAAGCTGATTCGGTAAGCGTCCTCCGTCCAGACAGAGACGGTATCCGGCAACACATCGTCCACGGTCTCCCACGCCGTCTGCACTGCACACCCGCTTAGGAGCGCCAGCGCCGCCGCTGCGGCCAGCAAGCATCGTACACGCTTCATTACAACACCTCCAGAAAGGATCTCCTGTCATGTACATCTACCTGCTTATAATAAATGCAGCCGCATTCATGATTATGTGTCTGGACAAGCAGCTTGCCAAGCATCATCAACGGCGCATCCCGGAGGCGACGCTGCTCGGCGCAGCGTTTCTGGGCGGCAGCCTCGGAAGCCTTCTCGGAATGCTGATCTTCCGCCACAAGACGCGGAAGCCGAAATTTTATATCACCGTTCCCCTGCTGCTGGCGGTCCATCTCTATGTGTTCTTTGTGGTCTACGGTGTCCAGCCGCTCGCATGACGCCCGAAATGTCGCTCAATAGGCGCTGATGGGCAGGGACTCGTCGTCCGTTCCCTTGACGACCTTGCGGATCTGGATATAATAGCTGTAGTCCGGGTTGACCGCCACGAGCACACGATCTCCCGTCTTGTGGCCCATGACGGCCTTACCGACGGGCGATTCCTTGCTGATCAGTCCCCTGAGCGCATTCTGGCGCAGCGTCGTGACCAGCTCGATTTCCTGCTCCTCGTCGTCCTCCTCGATATAGATCGTCACCTTATCGAAAAGGCCGATCTCGTCGGCGTTGGAGCTGACGTCGATCACAGTCGCCGTTTTGATCATCCGCTCCAGATAGCGGATGCGGCTGTCGTTGCGGTTTTTCTCGCGCTTGGCCGACTTATACTCGAAATTCTCGCTCAGATCGCCGAATTCCCGCGCGGTCTTGACGTCCTCAATGAGCTTCGGACGCAGCTCGATCCGGCGGTATTCCAGCTCCTCCTGCATTTTTTTGATATCCACCGCCGTCAATTCATCATGCATGACGACACCTCGTTTCTAAATTTTTGTATCTGTATTGTAGCACATCCACAGAATTTGTAAAGCCGTCCCGCGCGGACGGCTGGCCGGAAAGGGAGCACTCATGGAACCGATTGCACACATTCATACGGACTTCCCCACCAAATTCGGCGTCCCGCGTCAGAGCGGCCTTGCGTCGGCGCTGGAATCCACGATCATTTTTGAGCCGGAATACCGCAATCCCGACGCGCTGCGCGGGATCGAGGGCTTTTCGCACATCTGGCTCATATGGCAGTTTGACCGGGCGATGCGTGAGGGCTGGTCGCCGACCGTCCTCCCGCCGAAGCTCGGCGGAAAGACGCGCGTCGGCGTATTTGCGACCCGTTCTCCCTTCCGTCCCAATTCCATCGGACTTTCCAGCGTCCGCCTGACCGGCGTGGAGCTGCACACGAAGGATGGACCCATGCTGCGCGTGTCCGGAGCCGATCTGGTGGACGGCACGCCGATCTTTGATATCAAGCCGTATCTTCCCTACTCCGACTGCCACCCGGACGCTGTGGACGCCTTTGACGGCAAACGCAGCGCAAAGCCGCTCACGGTCGTTTTCCCGCCGGAGCTGGAGGCGCTGATCCCGGAGGAAAAACGCCTTGGCCTGCGCCAGACGCTTGCCTGCGGGCCGATACCGGGCTACCAGCACGATCCGAACCGGCGCTACGGCTTCAACTTCTGCGGCCGCGACGTCCGCTTCACCATCGACGGCGACACGCTGACGGTCGTGGAGATCGTCATGCTGTAAGACCTCCACAAAACAGATCATACAGAAGGCTGCACGGCGGAGCTTCGCCGTGCAGCCTGTTTTTTCATATAAGCGTTATTTGTGCTGTCTCTCAGTCCTTGTTGAAGATCTTGAAGATCTCGTCGATATCGTCGATATCCTCGGTGGGCAGAGGCTTCGCCTTCTCGCTGGCGGCGGAATACGCGCCGATCTTGTTGGCGGGCTGCTGCTGCGCCTGCTTCTTGTCATCGAAGCCCGTAGCGATAACGGTCACGCGCATCTCGTCCTCAAAGGTATCGTCGAACGCAGCGCCGAAGATGATGTTCGCCTCTGGATTCGCGGCTTCCATAACGATATTGGCCGCCGTCTCCACATCGTCGAGACCCAACTCGTTGGAGCCGGTGATGTTGATGAGCACGCCCGTCGCGCCGTTGATGGAGGTCTCCAGCAGCGGGCTGGAAACTGCCGCCATAGCCGCCTGCTCCGCCTTGTCGCGGCCGCTGGCCGTGCCGACGCCCATATGCGCGTGGCCCGCGTCCTTCATGATGGCAGACACGTCGGCAAAGTCGAGGTTGATGATGACATGCTCGGAATAGCCGACCAACTCGGAAATGGAGCTGACAGCCTGCTTCAGAACGTCGTCCGCGATGCCGAAGGCGTTGGCAAAAGTGATCTTCTGATCTGTGACAAATTTCAGGCGGTCGTTGGGGATGATGATGAGCGAATCAACCTTGTCGGAAAGGTTGGCAATGCCGCTTTCCGCCTGCTTCATACGGTTGGCACCCTCGAACTTGAAGGGCTTCGTCACGACGCCGACGGTCAGGATGCCCGCATCATGCGCCAGCTGCGCAATGATCGGAGCCGCGCCGGTGCCGGTGCCGCCGCCCATACCGGCGGTGATAAAGACCATGTCAGTGCCCTCCAGCGCCTGAGAAATGGCAGCCTTGGACTCCTCCGCGGACTTCTGGCCGATCTCCGGCTTGGAGCCTGCGCCCATGCCGCCGGTCAGCTTTTCGCCGATCTGGATCTTATTCTTGCACTTGGATTTGTTGAGATCCTGCTTATCAGTATTGACCGCAACGAACTCGACGCCCTGAACGCCGCCCGCGATCATTCTGTTGATAACATTGTTGCCGGCGCCACCGACGCCGATGACCTTGATCGATACAACCTTCTCTGTAAAGTCTGCCATTTGTTCTCCTCCTATGTATGTCACAGCATCAAAAACTGGAAAAACGCATACTGAATCAATTATTCAATTTATTGTAGCTCGAAAATGGCTCTGGGTCAATAGAAATTCTGGAATTTTCGCGGATTTTCGCCGCGTTTTTCCACGATTCACTCCTGAGAATAGAATCTGGCCTCGCTGCTGTCCGAGAAGGTCAGGTCAATGACGCCCGCTTGGAAGTCGGAGAGCTTACTGAGGATCACCGTCAGGTAGTCGATCTTATAGCTTAGCTCCTCCGTTCCGCCGAGGCGAATCTCGTAGCGTCCGTCGTACTGGAGGACGATGTCATACTCCTTTTCCGTGTTGATCGACACGATATGGTCGAGAAGTCCCGTCCCGTCCAGCTCCGCGATCACCGCGAGGGCCGCGTTAAGCGAGGCCGGGTTCGTCGCCGTTACGACGCTGCCCACCGTCGGGCTGTTGACCGTCACGCCGAGGATGCGCGGGATGCGTTTGCCGTCCGCCTGAATCGCCGAGTTGTCCGCGGCAGAGGCTTCTGCAGCCGTATCCCTGCCCGCGGTGTCCGCTGTATCGGAGGGCTGCTGCGTCTGTTCGCCGGATGCTGCGTCCGGGTTTTCGGAGGGCTGCTGCGCCTCATCTTCACCGGCATTTTCGCTGTCCGTGTTTTCTACCGGCTGCTCGACCGGCTCCTCCACCGGCGCTTCTGCGTCCGGAGCCGTCGGCTCCGCCGTCAGCGCGCTGTCTGGAGCGGAATCCGAGATCTGCTCCAGCGCCTTGCCGACGGAATTGATGAGCCACGTCGTGTTGGTATCGGTCGTCACGGCAAACGTCGCGTCGCTCTCCTTGACCTCGATCACGATCTTATCCGGCAGGAAGCGGATGATGCTGACCGTCTCCACATACGGAAGGCTCGCCTTGATGCTTCCGGCGGCAGCCTCCTTATTGAGCGTGAAGAGATTGTCGCCCTTCTGAATGCCGGAGGCGCTGCGGATCTCCTCCGCAGAGTAGATCGCATTGCCCTGCACCTCCACCGTATTGACCTTGAAAAAAATCGCCACGCCGAAGATCACCGCTGCGACGATTGCCGCCATGATCAAAAGCCGACTGCCAACGCCGCTGCCGGGGCGGCGCTTTCCGGCGTCGCTTCGGCCGCTTCTGCGGACAGGCGGTGATTTACGTCCTTGTGTGTTCATGGATCTGCTCCTTTCCCGCCCTGACCGGGACCTTCTTCCGGGCGCGGCGGACGGCTGTATCCCGCCTCCGGGCGCTCCCGCGTATTGGTTTATTATACACGAACGCTCAGGAGATTTCCACCGTTTTTATGTCAGCGCCTAGACTTTTCAGATTCTCTTCCAGTCTATCATAGCCACGTTTGATGTGTTTTACACCGGACACGGAAGATTTTCCTTCCGCGCTGAGCGCCGCGATGACCAGCGCTGCGCCGCCGCGCAGATCCTCCGCCAGAAGCTCCGCGCCGTTCAGGCGCTCCACCCCAGTCACGACGGCCTTTCTGCCGTCCACGCGGATGTCTGCGCCCATCTTCCGTAGCTGCTCCGCGTGGCGCAGCCGGTTTTCAAAGATCGTCTCCACAAACTCCGTCCGTCCTTCCGCGCGCAGAAGCGCGGCCATCAGCGGCGCCTGTGCGTCCGTCGGGAAGCCCGGATAAGGCCCCGTCGTCACGCGCTCCAGCGCTTTCAGGCGTCCGGCGCAGGAAATGCGCAGCACATCGTGCCGCTCATTGACCGTGCAGCCGCTCTCGCGCAGAAGCGCGATCAGCGGACGGCAGGTCTCCGCAGACGCCTGACGGAGCGTAACGTCTCCGCCGCAGGCCGCAGCCGCGCAGAGATAGGTCGCCGTCTCGATCCGGTCCGGCAGGACGGTATAGGTCGTTCCATGCAGCGGCGCGCCGCCGCAGACCGTGATATGTCCGCCGCCCGCGCCGGATATCTCCGCGCCAGCGCTGCGCAGGAAGCCCGCCAGATCGACGATCTCCGGCTCCCGCGCCGCGTTCCATATTTCCGTGCATCCGGTGCAGCCTGTTGCCGCCAGCATGGCGTTCTCGGTCGCGCCGACGCTGGGGAACGGCAGCGCGATTTTCGCCGGGGCCAGCGTCTGTGCCTTCGCGCAGACGTGCCCGCCCTCCATCTCCACCTCCGCGCCCATCGCGCGGAGCGCCATCAGATGCAGGTCGATGGGCCTTGCGCCCAGCGGGCAGCCGCCCGGCAGCGCCAGCCTCGCCTTTCCCCTTCTCGCCAGCACCGGCCCGAGAAACACGATCGACGAGCGCATTTTTCCGGCCAGCTCCACGGGGATCTCGCAGCCGTCCATCCCGGATGCGTCCACAAAAAGGCTTCCGCCTCGGCGCTCCGAACGGCAGCCGAGGCATTTCAGAATTTCCAGTGCGGTATCCACGTCCTCGATCTGAGGACAGTTATGTAGCACACAGGGACTTCGGCACAGCACGGCCGCCGCCAGAATCGGCAGCACACTGTTTTTCGCGCCGTGGATGGGAACCGTCCCATACAGCGGCGCGCCGCCGGTGACAGACAGAATCTGCATACGCATTCCTCCGCATATTGGGCTTTTTCTGCCCATCCTATGCGGAGCTGCCTTTTATCGTGCCTTTGCAAGCTCCATCGCCACGTCGTAGATGCGTTCCGCCGCGTCCACGACGGCCATTTTATGCGCCGCGCTTGTCATGCTCCGGCGGCGTTCCGGATCGCTCAGAACGGCCTTCGCCGTCTCATAGATTGTCTCGCCGCTGCATTCCGACTCGCGCAGTACGATCGCCGCGCCGTGCTTTTCCAGCACGCGGGCGTTTTTTTCCTGATGATTGTCCGTCACGTTCGGCGACGGGACCATGATGCAGGGCGTACCGGAGACCGCAGCCTCGCTGATGGTGGCCGCGCCCGCGCGGCAGATCACAAGATCCGCCGCCGCCATGACCAGCGGCATATCGTAGATAAACTCCCGCATTTCCACATCGGGGTGTCCTTCCAGATCCACACCAAGCTCCCTGACATACTCCGGCATCCAGCGCCAGCCGTAGGAGCCGGTCGCGTGAATGTGGCGGAACGGCTCGCCGTCGCGGCATTCGCACTTCATGAATTCCGCGATCTTCTTGTTCATTTCACGCGCGCCGAGACTGCCCCAATAAGACACGACCAGCGGCTTGTCGCCGAGGCCGAGCTGTCTGCGCGCCTCCGCCTTGTCCATGTAGAGGAATTCCTCCCGAACGGGCGTCCCGGTAACGATCACGCGCTCCGGGCTTGTGTACTGCCTGCGGCTGTCCTCAAAGGAGACCATGATGCGATCCACCGACCGCTCGACCATCCGGTCTACCCGGTCGGCGACCATCCGGGTCGTCAGTCCGGGGACGGCGTTGGATTCATGCACAGCCGTCGGCACCCCAAGCCGCGCGCCCATTTTCAGCGCCGGAAAGCTGGCGTAGCCGCCCGTGCCGACGATCACATCCGGGTCGAATTCCCGGATGATGCGCCGCACCTTGCGCATGGAGCCGGACATATGCAGCAGCGTCGTCACGTTGTGCCAGACTGCCGCCGGGGTCAGCTTTCGCTGATAATTGGAGATCTTCAGCGTTTCAAGCCGGAAGTTTTCCAGCGGGACGAGCTTGTTTTCCATGCCGTCCTCCGCGCCGATGAAGAGGATCTCGCAGTCCGGCTTTCTCTGCCGCAGCATGTTCGCCACAGCAATGGCGGGATAGATATGGCCCCCTGTACCGCCGCAGGTAAATATGACCTTCATCCGGCCGCCTCCCAATTACGAAACAGATTTTTGATACAGGAAATTGTTGTCGTTCTGGCGTGAAACGCTCAGGATAAGTCCGACCTCAAACAGCTGCATCAGCAGCGCCGTTCCGCCGTAGGAGAAGAACGGCAGCGAAATGCCCGTCGCGGGCAGGAAGTTCGTCACAACGGCGATGTTCAGGAAGGTCTGGAGCGCAAGATGCGTCGTGATGCCAGCAGCCAGAAGTGCGCCGAAGCGGTCGCGCGCGTGCATGGCGATCCAGTAGCCGCGGATGATGAGCATGGCAAACAGGATCAGCACGGCCATCGCGCCGATATAGCCCAGCTCTTCGCAGACGATCGGGAAAATATAGTCGTTGTGCTCAAACGGAAGATACAGATATTTTTGACGGCTGCGGCCAAAGCCGAGGCCCATCAGTCCGCCGGAGCCGATGGCATAGAGCGACTGAAGGATCTGATAACCGTCGCCGGTCGGATCGGAGGCCGGGTCGCGCCACGCCGTGACGCGCGCGCTGGCATAGCCCATCGTCGCAAGGTAGATCGCCGCGAACGCACCGACCAGTGCGCCGCCGATGAGGAACCACTTCATCTCCACACCGCCGAGGAACATCATTGTCGCACCGAGCGCAAGAATAATCAGGACGCCGGAGAAATGGCGTTCCAGCGCGGTCAGTCCGCAGATGACCACCAGAATCGCCGCATAAGGCAAAATGCCGTACCGGACGGTTTGCATTTTATCCCGGTAGACCGACATCATGGACGCAAAGGCCATAATGATCGCCAGCTTTGCGACCTCCGAGGGCTGGAAGCTGAAAATACCGATCTGGATCCAGCGCTTCGCGCCGTATCCATCTGTGCCGAACAGCGCAACAAGAATCAGCAGGAACACGGAGCCTGCCAGAATAATCATGGAAACGCCGCGCCAGATCTGATAATTGATGCGGCTGACAAAGAGCATGATACCGATGCCGACCAGCGCAAACACAGCCTGACGGGCAAAATAGTAGGTGGAATTGTGCTTATCGGCGTAAGCGCGCGCATAGCTCGCCGAGAACATCATAATGACACCGATCGTGACCAGCAGGACTGTCAAAACCAGAAAAGGCACGTCGAGAAGTCCGCGCTCGTCCGGGATCAGCTTGGTTTTTTGCTCCTGCTGCCGGGGAAGATGTCCCTCCCGGTCCAGCGCAGGCATGGAGGCGGAATTCTGCATAGGCCGCTCCTTTCAGGGAAACTCAGAATCGGTTCATGACGCCGATCCCGGCGAGAATGCACATGACGCAGGTCACGGAAACAAAAACAGTCCAGATCTTGACCTCGCTCCAGCCGGACATTTCAAAATGGTGGTGGATCGGCGTCATTTTGAAGAAGCGCTTGCCGTGGGTGAGCTTGAAATAGGTCACCTGGATCATGACGGAGAGCGTTTCCAGAATGTAGACAAGGCCGACAAGGATCAGCACCAGCGGCATATCCAGCGCGAACGCCATGCCGCAGACGGCGGCTCCGAGGAACAGGGAGCCGGTATCGCCCATAAAGACCTTTGCCGGATGGAAGTTGTAGCACAGGAAGCCCGCAAGTCCGCCCGCGATGGTGGCCGGAAGCAGCGCCAGCGCCGAGGAGCCGGAATTGGTGCCCCACATATACGCAAACACGGCGAAGAACACCATGACCGGGAGCGTTACGCCGGAGGCGAGTCCGTCGATGCCGTCCGTCAGATTGACTGCGTTCACGCAGCCGACGATGACCAGCACGGCAAAAATCAGATAAACGACCCAGTTGATCTGGAACGTGACGTTCCAGAACGGGATATACAGGTCGCAGGTCAGGTTGCCGTTATGCCGCAGGAGCAGCAGATACGCGACCGCCGCCGCCAGCTGGAGCAGGAATTTCTGCGCCGCCGTCAGGCCGAGGTTTCTTTTCAGCTTGACCTTGATGAAGTCGTCCGCAAAGCCGATCAGTCCGTAGACCAGCGCGAAGGCAAACACCAGCAGATGGGTGTACTCCCCTTCCAGCATGTCCTTCCAGCCGAACGCGACCGTGCAGATCAGTGAGGCCAGAATGAACATAATGCCGCCCATCGTCGGCGTACCGGCCTTGCTGTTGTGCCACTTCGGGCCGATCTCCCGGATGGACTGCCCGGCCTTGAGGGCGCGGAGCATCGGAATGGCGATCCTTCCAAAAAGCACGGTCAGGACAAACGCGCAGACCGCTGCGAGCAAAATAAGCATGAGGCTTCTCCTCCGTATTCCATAGCGCCGCAAAGGCGGCGTTTATTTCTCTTCGTCCAAAAACAGATGCAGCGCCTGCTCCATCTTCATGCCGCGGCTTCCCTTGAACAGCAGCACGTCGCCCTCTGCCGCGCGGGTGCGCAGAACGTGGGCCAGATCCTCGTGCGTGTCGAAATGCTCCGCGTTTTTCGGAGCCATGCCGCCGGTGATCGCACCGGTCACGGTGCGCAGGGAGTGATGACCGTAGGTAAAGAGCATATCCGCCTTCGTCGCTGCGATGCGTCCAATGCGGTAGTGCTCCGCGCTGCTGCGGTTTCCAAGCTCCAGCATATCGCCGAGGACGGCGATGCGCCTGCCGGTCGTGTGGTAATTGCCCAGCACCTCCAGCGCGGCCTGTGTCGATTCCGGGCCGGCGTTGTAGCAGTCCTCAATGATCGTCATGCCGTTCTGCGTGTAGATTCTCTGCCGCATTCCGGTATTCCGGAAGCCCTCCAGCTGCGTCTGGATCTTCTCCGGCGGCATACCGAGCAGAAGCGCGACCGTGACTGCCGCAAGGGCGTTATACACCGAGTGCCGCCCTGCGGAAGGCACAAACAGCTCGAAGTGGTGCCCGAGGCCGGAGACCATGAAGCGCATTCCGTCCTCCAGCTCCTGAATGTCGGTCGCGACTACGTCGCAGGCCGCATTCTCAATGCCGAAATAGCGCTTTTTGTGTCCGCCGTCGTTTCTAATGTTCCACAACAGCGGCTCGTCTCCGTTGAAAACGCCGAGGCCGCTTTCCGGCACGCCGCGCAGGATCTCCAGCTTCGCCTGCAAAATTCCCTCGCGGCTGCCGAGATGCTCAATGTGCATCGTGCCGATGTTGGTGATGACCGCAAGGTCCGGTCTTGCGATATTCGTCAGGTATTCCATCTCTCCGAAATGGTTCATGCCCATTTCGAGCACCGCGACCTCCGTCCCCTCCGGGATGTGGAGAATGCTCATTGGAAGTCCGAGGTTGTTGTTATGGTTTCCGTCGGTGCGCGCCGTGCGGAACTGCCCCTGCAGGACGCAGGCCGTCATTTCCTTCGTCGTCGTCTTGCCGACGCTTCCGGTAATGCCGATCACCTTCAGTCCAAGGAGCTGGCGATAGCCCGCTGCGATCTTTCCATAGGCCAGCAGCGCGTCCGGCACGACAAGGCACGGAAGTCCCGTCTCGACCGGATGCTCGACCAGCGCGGCAGCCGCGCCGTTTTTCGCCGCAGCTCCCAGAAAATCGTGGCCGTCCACACGCTCGCCCTTCAGCGCAATGAACAGATTTCCCGGCGCGATGGCGCGGGAATCCGACTCAACGCCCGTGATGCGCGTCTCGCCGCAGCCCTCCGGAACGTCCGCGCCGCACCATGCGGCGATCTGGCTCAAAGTCAGTTCTTTCATTTTTCTCTCTCCAAATGCTCCGCTACGATCTCACGTTCATCCATATGTCTCTTTTCGTGGCCGACCTCCTGATAGGTCTCATGTCCCTTGCCGCAGAGCAGAATGATATCATTCTCCCTGGCATGGTCGAGCGCCCAGCCGATAGCCTCCACGCGGTTTTCGATCACGACCGGCTTGTTCTTTGCGTCCTTCATGCCCTCTGCGATCTGCGCAATGATGGCATTGGGGTCCTCCGTGCGCGGATTGTCCGAGGTCACAACGCACAGGTCGGCCAGTCTCCCGCCGATCTCGCCCATGACCGGACGCTTGAAGGGGTCGCGGTCGCCGCCGCAGCCGAATACGGCGATCACCCGGCCCTTGCAGAAGCCGCGCGCCGTTTTCAGCGCGTTTTCCAGGCTGTCGGGCGTATGGGAATAGTCGATCAGGACGGTATAATCCTTTCCGGGTGTCGGAACGACCTCCATCCGACCCTTGACGCCATGCGCCTGCCGGAGCGCCGCCGTGACCTCGCTCAGAGAAAGCCCCAGCGCAAGCCCCGTACCGATCACGGCCAGCGCGTTATACACGCTGAACGCGCCCGGAATGCGCAGCTCCGCGCGGCTGATCTCGTTTCCGGTCACAACGTCTGTCTCCACGCGGTCAGACTTGAGGCGGATGTTTTTCGCCACAAGATCGGCGGCGTTGTCCTTCGTGGAATAGGTCAGGATGCGGCAGGACGCCTGCCGGCGGATACGGTCGCAGTAGAGGTCATCCAGATTCATCACGCCCACGTCGCAGCGCTGGAAGAGCTTCGCCTTCGCGTCGCAGTAATCGAGCATCGTCTTGTGGAAATCCAGATGATCTTCCGTCAGATTTGTAAACACGCCCACGCGGAAATGCACACCGTCCACACGGCTGAGCGCCAGCGCGTGGGAGGACACCTCCATCACGACGTGCGTGCAGCCCGCGTCGCGCATCTCGGCAAAGAGCTTTTGCAGCTCGATGCTCTCCGGCGTCGTGCGCTCGGTATCAAGAACCTTGTCCCCGATCATGTTCTGGATCGTGCCGATCAGGCCGACCTTCGCGCCGAGCGTTTTTTCCAGCACCGTTTTCAGCAGATACGTCACCGTCGTCTTGCCGTTGGTGCCGGTCACGCCGATCATGGTCATGGAATCTGCCGGATGGCCGTACCAGTCGGCTGCGGCCATCGCCAGCGCGTGGCGCGCATTGCCGGTCAGAACGTATGGCACGTCTATCTGCGGTTTTTTCTCGCAGATCACCGCCGCCGCGCCGTTTTTGACGGCGGCGGGAATGAATTTATGGCCGTCGGCCGCAAAGCCGGGAACGGCAACGAAGAGTCCGCCGGGCTGGACCTGGCGCGAGTCGGCGCTCACGCCACTGATCTCCAGCTCCGGAGAAGCCGTGCATTCGATTACCTCGATTCCTTTCAAAAGTTCCTGAAGCTTCATTCGTATCTTCCTTTCTCAGTCCTCAAGAGAGCTGTGGTCGGTAAATTCTACTGTTATTGTAGTACCTCTGTCAACCATGGTCCCCGGCTCGACAGACTGGTACGTCACGGTCGCATAGCTCGTGGAGTCCGTGCCCTTTGCCTGCACATAGACACCCGCGTAATTCGCCAGCCAGTTGACGTCCGCGACCGAGTGGCCGATAAAGTCCGGGACCTCCACCTGCTCGGTGGATTTCTCGTAGTCAAAGTACAAAATGACCTCGGAATTGCCGGGAAGCTCCGCACCTGCCGCCGGGATCTGATCGGTGACGATTGCGCCGTTTCCAAGCGTCCGGCACGTCAGGCTTCTTTCCTTGAGCGCCGCCTGCACTTCCTCGAGCGTCATGCCCGTCAGCTCCGGCATCTTCACGTTGATGCCGCGGATATCGTCGGAGGAATAGTCCGGCTCCACGCCAAGATATGGCAGGATGTCCAGGAAAATATCACGCACCGTCGGCGCGGCCATCAGGCCGCCGGAAATGTAGTAGCCGCTGGGCGTGTATTTGGTGTTGTCCTCCTGGTATTTCGGCGTATCGAGCGCCACAAGAACGAGGTACTGCGGATCGTCGATGGGCGCGACGCCCACGAACGAGACGATCTTGTCCTCGACCTGATTGCCGTTTTCATCATAGGTATCGATCTTTTCGGAGGTACCGGTCTTACCGCCGACGCGGTAGCCGGGTGTCTTGGCGCCCTTGGCGGTGCCCTCGGTGACGACCTTTTCCATCAGGTCGCGCATCGTGATCGAGGTGCTCTCGCTGATGGCCTGCCGCAGGACCGTCCGTCCGTTTTCCAGCACGACGTTTCCGTCGGCGTCAAGAACCTGACTGACGATATACGGCTCGAGCACATAGCCGCCGTTCACGACCGCCGCGATGGCTCTCGCCTGCTGGATCGGCGTGACGCGGAAGGTCTGGCCGAACGCGCCGGAAATGACCGACGCATAGCCCTGACTCAGCACGTCCAGACCGAAGAAGTAGCCCTTCGATTCGCCCGGAAGATCGATGCCCGTGCGCTCCATGACGCCGAAGTCCTTGGCGTACTCATAAAAGCGCGTGCCGCCGAGCTGAACGCCGATGTGGCCGAAGGCGATGTTGCAGGAATTGCCCAGCGCCTGCGCAGTCGTCTGCGCGCCGTGACCGGCTGCCTTCCAGCAATGGACGATCTGCTGGCGGTCGGCGATCTTCTCCGCGCCGCCGCAGTAGTAGGTGTCGTTCAGCGTCGCCGCGCCGCAGTCGAGCGCCTCGGCCAGCGAGACGACCTTGAAGGTCGAACCCGGCTCATAGCCGTCGGAGACGCAGCGGTTTCGCCACTGCTTCAGGCGCGCCGCAGCCACAGCCTCATTGTATTCCGTTTTTGCCTTTTCAAACTCCTCCGTCCCCTTTTGCAGGCGGAGAAGCTGCTGATACTGCTGCTCAAGGCGCTCGTTCAGAACGTCGTCATAGATTTGCAGATGGTCGTTCGGATCGTAGCTTCCCAGCGTCGCCATTGCGACGATCGCGCCGGTGTTTACGTCCATGACGATGCCGAATGCGCCGTTCTGGATCTCGTAGCGGTCGATGGCCGCCTGAAGATTCTTTTCCAGATACGCCTGCACCGTCGTATCCATCGTCAGCACAAGGCTGTCGCCGTCGCTGGCGTCGTAGTATTTCTCATAGGTAAAGGGCATTTCCGAGCCGTAGTTTCCCTTGGTCGTCACGACCTTGCCCGCCGTACCCTCCAGATAGGAGTTGTAGTAGGCCTCGAGTCCCTCCGTACCGACGTTGTCGTCGCTGACGAAGCCCAGCAGCTGCGCACCCAGCGAGGAATAGGGGTAATAGCGCTTGGAGTCCGTTTCCAGATAGACGCCCTTGATGTTGCCGTCGTTGATGAACGCGCGCACCTCGTCCGCAAGCTCTTCGGAGATCTTCTTCTGAATGATCTTGTAGCGGTAGGCCTTATCCGCCGCCTGCTGACGGACGAAATCCTCCGTCACATCCAGAATGCCGCTCAGGCCCACTGCGATCCGGTCGAGCAGGTCGCTGTTCTCCGGCGTTTTCATCTCCTCCGCGATCTCGTTGGGGTCGATGAACACTGTCTCCACCGTCGTGGAGCCGGCAAGAATATTCATGTTCCGATCGTAGATCTCACCGCGGGAGGCCGTCAGCTTTGTATACCGGGTCTGGTTATTGATTGCAAGCTCCTCATAATAATCGTGATCCACGATCATGAGCTTATACAGCCGTCCGGCCAGCGTCAGAAACAGCGCGACGCCGAAGAAGCCCAGCAGGATCCAGATCCGCGTCAGGATCGTGCGGCTTGCCCGGCCTTCCTTCTTGTCCTGCGCGGGCGTCTGCCTCCTTTTTCGATTGTGACCGTCCTTCGGACGAAGTACTTTGAGTGCCATTTACCTTGCCTTTCCCGCTGCTGTGTAAAACAAGGGCGGTTATCCTCATCCAACCGCCCTTGCCAAAACCTATTATCACGGCTGCACCGGCTCACGATGAAGAAGCATGTCTGCGGCAGCCGTGTTTCACACCGTCTGCTTCATTCTATGCCGCCGAGGGCCGCAGATATGCGATCAGATCTGAGATGCTTTCTTCCACCGCGCCGATGATCTCTCCGAGAATGTTTGTCTTTTCCTCCTCGTAGATCTCCGCTCTGTCCGACCCGGACAGGCTGACGTAGATCACCTGATCGTCTCTTGGCGCAGACATGCCGAGCTCCTCCGCCCGCTGCTGCACGACCTTGAGATCGATCTTGCTTTCATATTTGCTTTCCAGCAGCGTCTGCTGCGCGGTCAGCTCGTTGAGCTGGCTTTGCAGCTCGCCGACTCTCGTCGTGGCCTCAAACAGCTGCACATAGCCGAAAATGACGAGCACCAGCATCAGGGCCGCCGCCGCCATGCCGAACAGCGTAAACGGCGCGACCGCCGTCTTGACCTTGACGCGCTGACGGCGCTCCGGGAGCGTGCGCTCCTCCGGGAGGCCCTGCCGCTGCGGCTGCCGGACGGCGCTGCCGTCATAGTAATTTTCCGTTCCGTTCGGATAGCGATAGACGTTGGAGTAGACGTCGTATGCTGCGGCTCCGTTCGTGCCATAGCGTCTGTTTTCTGCCATGCTATCGTTTACTCCCTTCTATCGCCTGCCGCGTCTGCGGCAGCTGTTCAGATTTTTTCCGCCACGCGGAGCTTTGCACTGCGTGCGCGGGGATTTTCGGCAAGCTCTTCCTCACCGGCCGTGACAGGCTTTCGCGTCACGATCTCAATACGCGGCTTTCTGCCGCAGACACATACCGGAAAGCTCGGCGGGCAGATACAGCCCTTCGCGGCCTCCGCCATGGAATTCTTCACAATGCGGTCCTCCAACGAATGGAACGTGATGACCGCAAGCCTTCCGCCCGGATTCAGGCGGTCGACCGCCGTTTTCATCATGCGGCTGACGCAGTTCAGCTCGTCGTTGACTGCGATGCGGATGGCCTGAAAGCTCCGCTTGGCCGGGTGCTGCTTTTCGCGCAGCGCCTGCGGCGGCATTGCGCCGCGGATGACGGACGCAAGCTCCAGCGTCGTTTTGATCGGATGCTCGCTGCGTGTGCGTTCGATGGCTGCGGCAATGAGCGGCGCGTAGCGTTCCTCACCGTACTCAAAAAGGATGCGGCGCAGCTCCTCGCGGGGCCATGTATTGACGATCTCATAGGCCGTCAGCGCGTCGTCCCGGTTCATCCGCATATCGAGCGGCGCGTCGGTCATATAGGAGAAGCCGCGTTCGCCGTCGTCCAGCTGCGGCGAGGAAACGCCGAGATCGAACAGCATTCCGTCCACCTTGGGGATGTCCAGGGAATCCAGTATTTCGCCAAGGTCGGAGAAGTTCCCGTGTACCAGCGTGACCTTGTCCATATGCTCCTTCAGCCGCTCCCGCGCCGCGTTCAGCGCGACCGTGTCGCGGTCGATGCCGATGAGGCGTCCGCCGGTCAGCCGCCGGCAGATCTCGAGCGAGTGGCCCGCACCGCCGAGCGTACCGTCCAGATAAATGCCGTCCGGGCGGATATTCAGAAGCTCGATGGTCTCGTTCAGGAGAACGGATTTATGTGAAAATTCCATCAGAATCCAAGCTCCTCCATGACCGCCGCCAGATTCTCCGGCGTGAGCGTCTCGCTCTCCAGCTTCTCATAGGCTTCGCTGTCCCAGATCTCCGCGTGGCCGCCCTGGCCGATGAACGTGACCTCCTGCTGGAGGCCCGCGTACTGCCGCAGCTCCGCCGGGATCAGGAAGCGTCCCTGCTTGTCCGGCTCGCACTTCGCGGCATTGGCGAAGAGGAAGCGCATCTTCCGTGCCTGCGAGATGGGCAGTGCGTTGTATTTATCCAGGATGCCCTGCCAGCCCGCCTCGGTATAGACGGAAAGGCAGTGATCCAGTCCGAGCGTGACATAGAAGGCGTCGCCAAGCTCCTCGCGCAGCTTCGAGGGAACGAACAAGCGACCCTTGGGATCGACCGTATGCTTGTATTTTCCGTACATTCCCTCTCACCTCGCTCCATTTTGATCTATTTTGCTCCACTTAGCTCCACTTCACTTATATAATAAGGGCCGCACCCTTAAAATGCAAGTCCTTTCTTGAAAATTTCTGCGCAAAATTAACCCGATTTTTTAGGCAGTTTTTCGCCGTTTTTCGTATTTTAGAACGTTTATTTAAGAATGACAAAATGTAACGGAAGGGCAGGCGCTTTCAGCCGCCCGCCCCCATAGTCTCCAGCACCGAGATCCCGTTTTCGTCCGCCGCGACCGTCAGCCTGCGCGGCGCATCCTTTTGAAGCAGGCGCTCGGAAAGCGCCGTTTCGACCATGTCCTGAATGCGGTGGCGGACACTCCGCGCACCGCTGTCGTCCTGGCTGCACAGCGCGGCAAGATACGGACAGACCTCCTCGCTGATCTCCAGCTCCAGGCCGCGCAGCGCGGCCCTCTGCACCATCTGCCGCAGCTGCCGCCGTGCGATCTCGGCAAGGTCGTCCTGCGAGAGTGGACGGAAGGTCGTGATGCAGTCGATACGCCCCAGAAGCTCCGCCGGGAACGCCTGCCGAAGAATTCGTTTTGTCCGGTCCTGCGCGCTGCCGGGCGTGAAGCCGACACCGTTTTTCACCGATTCTCCGCTTCCCAGATTGGAGGTCATGACGACCATGGTGTTCTTGAAGTCCACCGTCCGGCCGAGAGAATCCGTCAGAATTCCGTCCTCTAGAATTTGCAGCAGCAGTCCCGTCACATCCCGGTGCGCCTTCTCCAGCTCGTCGAGCAGCACCACACTGTACGGCCTGCGGCGCACCTTCTCCGTCAGCGTTCCGCCCTCCTCATAGCCGATATAGCCCGGCGGCGCGCCGATCAGACGCGTCACGGAGTTCGGCTCCATATATTCCGTCATGTCGATGCGCACCAGCGCGTCGCGGCTTCCGTAGACACAGTCTGCCAGCGCCTTGCACAGCTCCGTTTTTCCGACGCCCGTCGGCCCCATGAACAGCAGCGACGCCGCCGGGCGCGTGCGCTCTCCGAGGCCCGCTCTTCCGCGCAGAACGGCCTTGGAGACCTCCTCGACCGCCTGCTCCTGCCCGACGATCCGACTGCGAAGGTCCTCGCGCAGGCCGAGGAGCTTTCCACACTCCGGAGCCGTCAGCTTCCCCGCCGGAATGCCGGTGCGCTCCGAGACCGTCTGTGCCACGTCCTCGCGGTCAAGCGCGCGCCCGCGCAGGCTCTGGGTCACGCTCATCTGCTGGCGTATCAGCGTTTGCAGCCGGTCGCGCAGAACTGCCGCCCGCTCATACTGCCCCTCTGAGACCGCCTGCTCCAGCTCCTGCGTCAGCGACTGCCGTTTCCGCTCGGAGAGCCGTCCCACGCTCCGTTCTCCCTCTCTCAGGAGCACGCGCGCCGCGCTTTCGTCAAGCAGGTCGAGCGCCTTGTCCGGCAGAAAGCGGTCGGTCAGGTACCGGCACGACAGCTCCACCGCCGCATCGATGGCCTCCTGCGTGATGCGGATGCGGTGATGCGCCTCCAGCCCGCCGCGCAGGCCAAGGAGCATCTGCTTTGCCTCCTCACGCGACGGCTCGCGCACCACGACCGGGCGAAAGCGGCGTTCGAGCGCGGCGTCCTTTTCGATATACTTCCGGTATTCTGCCAGCGTCGTCGCGCCGATCATCTGAAGCTCGCTCCGACCCAGCGCAGGCTTGAGCAGATTCGCTGCGTCGATCGCGCCCTCCGCGCTTCCGGCGCCGACCAGCGTGTGCATCTCGTCCACAAAAAGGATAATGTTCCCGCAGCGGCGGATCTCAGCCAGAATGTCGCGGACGCGCTCCTCAAATTCGCCGCGGTATTTCGTTCCCGCCAGCACGCTCGCCATATTCAGGCAGAACAGGCGCTTTGTCCGCAGCGGCTCCGGGACGTTCCCGGCAGCGATCCGCTGCGCGAGTCCCTCCACAATGGCCGTTTTCCCGACGCCCGGTTCGCCGATCAGCGCAGGATTGTTCTTGTTTTTCCGGCATAGGATCTGCAAGACGGCAGATATCTCCTTCTCGCGCCCAATCACAGGGTCGCTCCGCGACGCCTTTTCCAGCATATTTTCACAGTATAGCTCCAGCAGCTTCGTAGTGGTTTCCCTCCTGTCGTTTTGTACCGGACGCGGCAGCCGCAGACTGCTGTAGGCATCGGAAAAGACACAGTTCAGATCCGTCCCGCCGCCCAGCAGAATGCATGCCGCCGTACACCGCTCCTCCCGCGTCAGCGCGAGCAGCAGATGCTCCGGCTCGATGCGTTCCATATTCAGCATGGCCGCCTCCCAGCCCGCCTGCCGGAGCGTCTTTTTCGCCCTTGGAGAAAGCCCCTGCAAAAGCGGTACGCGCCTGCTCCCGCGTCCGGTCTGCGACAGCAGGAGGCTGCGGAAGCTCTCCGCCTCCCAGCCCGTGCGCGTCAGCACGCGGCAGGCCGCAAGCTGCTCCCGGCGGAACATCGCCAGCATCAGATGCTCCGTCCCGACATAGCTGTGTCCCATCTCCCGCGCCAGCGCATACGCCTCGCGCAGGAGGCTCTGCGTGTCCTCCGAAAGCGGCCGTTTTTTCAATCTGCGTCACCTCATTTCCAAGAAATTTTCGCCGCGGCCTTCTTTTTTTATACGGTATCCACGAAAAAAACATTTTTTCCATTTCGGCGCAGAATTAACATTTGCTTTTTTGAAAAACCGTGATAGAATAAAAGCGCATTAAAACAGATGGAGGTGCTATTATGGCATATGTTATCAGCGACGCTTGCGTCAAGTGCGGCGCTTGTGCAGACGCTTGCCCGCTCGGCATCATCACCGAGGGCGAGGACAAGTACGTCATCGACGCCGATCAGTGCGTGAGCTGCGGCACTTGTGCTGCGGAATGCCCCAACGAGGCTATTTCCGAGGAGTAATCATGTACATGGCAAAGAGCCTGTGCAATTTTGCACAGGCTCTTTCTCAATATTTCACTTTCAGGAGGCGTTATGGTCGAGGAGCTTTGGAGCGGCATCCGGATGCAGTACAGCGCCGGACAGTTCCAGCTGAGCACAGATTCGATGGTGCTGGCGGATTTCTGTACGCTTCCGCCGCGCAGCGCCGTCTGCGACCTCGGCTGCGGGTGCGGGAGCCTCTCGCTTTTGCTCTGCGGAAAATATCCGCAGGCGCAGCTTACCGGCATGGAGCTTCAGGAGGAGGCCGCCGCGTTTGCGCAGGAAAACGCCGTGCAGAACGGGCTTTCTGACCGTCTGCGCATCCTCTGCGGCGATCTCCGGGAGCACCGGACGCTGCTTCCGCACAGCAGCTTCGACGCCGTCGTCTCCAATCCGCCCTATTATCCCGCCGGGAGCGGCGGCGTCTCCGATTCCCCGGCGCTGGCTGCGGCGCGGACGGAGCTTTTCTGCACACTGGACGATCTCTGCGCCTGCGCGGCGTGGCTGCTTAGAAGCGGAGGGCGTTTTTTCGTTGTCCATAAGCCGGAGCGTCTCGCGGAGCTGATCTGTGCGCTGAGCCGCCGCCGTCTGGAGCCGAAGCGCCTGCGTCTGGTGCGCCATCAGGCCGGAGGCCCCGTTTCCCTCGTTCTTCTGGAAGCGCGGCTGGACGGCCGTCCGGGGCTGCAATTTGACCCGGATCTTTGTCTTTATGACGCAAGCGGAGCCGAAAGCGCGGATTTCCGCCGAATCTATCATCATCAGGAGGCTTGACATGGCCGGTACGCTTTATCTTGTTCCCACGCCGATCGGCAATCTGGGCGATATCTCCCCGCGTGCGAAGAAAACGCTTGCGGAGGCGGACTTCATCGCCGCGGAGGACACACGGGTGTCCTTGAAGCTTCTCAACCATCTGGAGCTGAAAAAGCCGCTTGTCAGCTATTATGAGCACAACAAAAATGAAAGCGGCCCGCGCATCGTCGAGCGACTGCTTGCCGGCGAGAGCTGTGCGCTTGTAACCGACGCCGGTTCCCCCGCCATCTCCGATCCCGGCGAGGATCTGGTCGCGCTCTGCGCAAAGGCGGGCGTGTGCGTCTGCGCCATTCCCGGCCCCTGCGCGGCGGTCACGGCGTTGAGCGTCTCCGGCCTGCCGACCGGGCGCTTCTGCTTCGAGGGCTTTCTGTCCACGAACAAAAAAAGCCGTCGGGAGCATCTGGACTCCCTGAAATCCGAACGGCGCACTATGATTTTCTATGAAGCGCCGCACAAGCTTCAAAACACACTCAAGGATCTTACCGACGCCTTCGGGCCGGAGCGGCGCATCAGCCTCTGCCGGGAGCTTACCAAGCTCCATGAGCAGATCCTTCGCATGACGCTCGGCGAGGCCCTCGCCTACTACACGGAAAACGATCCGCGCGGCGAGTACGTTCTGATTCTGGAGGGCGCGGCCGAGGCCTCCGTGGAAGCATTGACGCTGGAGGACGCCGTCTCGCTTGCGCTGGAGCGCATCGCCTCCGGCGCGTCCAAAAAGGATGCCGTCCGCGAGGTCTCCCGCGAGACCGGCTTCCCAAAAAATGCGCTCTATGACGCCGTCCTGCGTATGCAGGACGCAGATTGAGCTTTCCATAGAAAGGAGCACCGCTATGGCGACCTCTCCTGATTATATCACCTATGTCTGCGACCAGCTGGCGGGCTTTCAGCCGCTCCGATACCGGAAGATGTTCGGAGAATATATGGTCTATCTCTCCGACCGGCCCATTCTCACCGTCTGCGACAACACCGTATACGTCAAAATGTATCCGGAGCTTGCGCAGCTGCTGGACAGCGCGCCGTGCGCCGCACCGTATGAAGGCGCGAAGCCGCGTTACATCCTCGATATCGAAAATCGCCCGCTTCTGGAGCAGCTCATTCCGCTCCTGACGGAGCTTACGCCGCTTCCGAAGCGGAAGAAGGCTTGACCGCCGATTATCCGAATAGAAAAAGTCCGCAGTCTTTCGACTGCGGACTTTCGCATATTCATCAGCTTGCTGCGTTCATGCTCAAAGCACAAGGCCCTTCTGAAGAATGATGTTCGCGTAGATGGCGCTCTCGCCGGACTGAAGGATGCAGTAGCACTCCTTTGCGCGGTCATAGAACTCGAAGCGCTCATATGCGCCGAAGGCCTTCTCGCCGCGCTCGTCATGCTTGGCGACGATCTTCTTGTATTCCTCCCAGACCGGGATCTCCTTATCCTTGTCGCAGTCCATCTTTTCCATCAGCATGACGGGCGTTTCGACGTAGCTGTCCAGCGGGAACACCTCAAGGATCGCGTCAAGCAGCTCCGGCACGCCGTGTCCGTCGGCACGCAGGAAGATCGTATTGCCGCTCTTCGCCATCGAAGCGCCGGGGAAATTGCCGTCTCCGATGCACAGGCGGTCGCCGTGGCCCATCTCGCTGAGCACCTTCAAAAGCTCCGGGGAAAGGATTTTGGGAATCTTCTTGAGCATTGTTTTTTACCTCCAAATATTTTATCAATCCTGTAAATGGAACGCTTCCTTGATCTCTTCGATCTCCGGGTCGGTGATATGGACGATCGGCCCGATCTCCTGTGCGCTGATGATCGAATGCGCGGTGGACTCCATGACCTCCAGCCGGTCAAACGCCTGAAGCAGTGAGCCGCCGGTGACGATCACGCAGTCGTTTTCCACCATCACAGCCGGGCAGCTCGGCACAAATTCCTTCGCCATCTGATCCGGATTCGTGTAGATCTCCTCATACGGGATCTTCTTCACATCACGCAGGAGGATATAGCTCTCCGGGATGGTGCGCGCGTCGAACGCCGCATCCGTCACGGCAAAGGCCATCGCGTGGACGGGATGCGCCAGCAAAATCGCCTGAATATCCGGGTGCGTCTCGTAGATCTTCTCATGCAGATGCACCGCGCGGGACGGCGTCTTACCAAGCTCCTTCATGCCTGCCTTGACGCGGACAAGATCGTCCTCCTCAAGGTAAGCGCGGTCGTAATTGAACGGCGTGATGACGAAGCTGCCGTCAGCCAGACGGACGGAGTAGGTTCCGTGGGTCGCCGTGAACAGGCCCATCTGATAGGATCGGTGGATCAGCGTGATCATATCGCGCCGCGCGGCCAGCTCCTCGGACGAACGGCTGTTGGGAATAAAGTCGTCCATCTTCGTGTGGAAATTTGTCTCGCTCATGCGGTAGGCATCGGCGGGAAGCTCGTGGATATTGCCGACCTTTCTGCCGAGCACCTCGAGTGAGGCCGTGTAATTGAGGGTCTCAAAGCGCTGGAACGCCGTGAACATATCCGGCGCGCCGACACAGACGCCGTGGTTTTCCAGAATAGCAATGTCGCAGCCATCGGCAAACACCGCTCCGACGTTCGCGCCGAGCGCCTCGCTGCCGGGTACGGCATAGGTCGCAATGCGGACGTCCGGGCAGACGCGGCGCACAGTCGGGATCAGGTCGAGGCTCGGGCACTGGCGCACGATGGAGAACGCGACCAGCGCGGGCGGGTGCGCATGGAGCACGGCGTGCAGGTCGCTGCGCATCTTATACACGGAGATGTGGAACGGCAGCTCGGACGAGGGCTTATGCGGCCCGATCACGGTGCCGTCCGGCTTGACGCAGATGATGTCGCGCCGGGTCAGCGTCCCCTTGTCCACGCCTGCGGGCGTGATCCAGATGTTGCCGTCGTCGTCACGGATGGAAAGGTTGCCGCCGGACATGGTCGTCAGCCGCTTATCATAAATGCGCTGCATGAACATGACCAGCTGGTCTGCCGGATGGATGTATTGAATATTCATAATCTTCCTCCTTTTGGGGTCTTTGGGTTAATCATCGAACACAATGACCAGCATTGTGAAGGTCTGCTTGTTATAGGTATTGGAGAAGGTCACAACGGTCGTGCCCGCATGCTTCGGCGTCACGGTCATCGGCGTGCTGGAGCCCCATTTGTCCTCGGTGAACGCAACATCTGCCGAATCGCCGTCCAGCTCTCTGCGGACGATCGAATTGGGGTTGAAATCGGTCGTCAGGAGCACGCTTCTCGGCGCGTCCGACGTTTTCATCACGACCACGGCCTCGCTGATGCGGAAAATATCCGACGAGCCGCCCGGATTGTGGCCATTTGCAAAATCGACCAGCGCATCAAACGCCTCGCTCTTTGCATTTTCGCCTTCCAGCTCCGATGCATTGGCGTCGGCCATTTCCTTCCACGCTTCCTCCGAAGCCGCCAGATTTTCGTAGGATGCGGACACATCCTCGAGCTGTGCCGTCGTATCCGCAAGCTCCTGCTCCAGCTCGCCGACGCGGCTTTCCGCAAGATCGGCGCGGGTCTCCGCGTTTTCCGCGCGCTTCTGTGCGTTCTCAAGCTCCTTCTCCGACCGGCGGAGCGTCTGCGCCGAATCTGCGGCCTCGCTGCTCAGCTGCTCGTTTTCACCGGCGCTTTTGCGGCTCTGCAAATACTGGTAGGCGTTCAGACCGAGCGCTGCCGCAAGCAGCACCGCCAGCACGATCAGCAATGCCGTACTTCTTCCCGTTCCGGGCTTGGGCGCAGGCTTTGGCTGCGGCACAGGCTTCGGTGCAGGGTCCGGTACTGGCTTCGGCTTGGGCGCGGGCGTGGGCTTCGGCCGCGGTGCCGTCTGAACGTTCGCACCGCAAAAGCGGCAGAATTTGCTGTTCTGCGGCAGCTCACTGCCGCAATAAGGACAGTTCATACGTTTCTCTCCTTCTGTTCTTTTCTTCTGTTGTCTGATGTTATTTTATCATCTTTTTCCCGATCTGTACATATCCAAATACGCATTCTTCCAAACAAAAGCAGCATGGCACGGCATCGTAAGCGCATGCATCCCAAAAGCGGCGGCGCGTCACAGGATGCGCCGCCGCTTTGTTTTCTCTATTCAGGACTGCGGATATCGGACCAGTTCATAGAACGCGCCAAATTCGCCGAAGCGCCGCGTTCCGGCAAGCTCCATGCCAAGGCGGACGCAGAGCACGCAGAAATCCTCGGCCAGCAGCGGGATCACATGGCCGAAATTGCCCTTCCAGTGGCAGCAGGTGCCGGGCCGGAGCAGGATCGCCGGAGAGCTTTACCTTTTCTGTCATTCTTCCTCACATCTCCATTTCCATATCCATTTCCGGATGCTCTGCGCCTGCCCATATCGCGTTCGCTGTCATCCAGATCAGCAGCGCCGCATTGCCGGAGTCCTGGCTCAGTACAAAATCCATTGTCGAGACCTCCGCTCCGGCCAGCTTCCGGATATCAGGGATCAAAACAAAAATGATCTGCCACGTCGGCATATGAAACACGAACATCCGGCGCGGCAGGACCGTTTTCCTTGTCAGCACGGCAAAGGCGCTGCTGAGAATGAGAAGGAGCATTCCCGCACCTATACCGGCCGCCGGGAGGTATGCGCTGCTTCATACTTTGCTCTTTCGCCTCTTGGTTAGTCAGCTCTAACCATCATGTCATGGAAAAGCCGCTCTCAGGCGGCGATCTCACTGGTCTCGCTCTTGCTTCTGGTCTCTTCCGCAGCTTCCATGGCACGGCCGGACTTTTTGATTATATTTCAGCACCGAAATCCCGCTTTTTCAAGTCAGGCGCAGAAAAAACATACGAAAATATGTCAGATACCGCGCATATCAGAAGCCCAATAGCAGGATCTCTTTTGAAAAGCTGCCGTCTCCCCTGCGGCTGCATTTTTAATTTTGAATTTTTCAAAAACGGGCTTGACAATTCGTCAGATTATGCTATAATAAGCGAGCTGTTTGAGAAACAAGCATGCTGCTGTAGCTCAGTCGGTAGAGCGCGTCATTGGTAATGACGAGGTCGGCAGTTCGAATCTGCCCAGCAGCTCCAGAAAAATCCTTGAAACCGCAATGGTTTTGAGGATTTTTTCTTTTTTCTGTAAAATAGTTTTTTCTGAGGCTTCCAACAAATCTTCCAACAAAATAACCCGTGCAGCCGCTACATGGCGGCAAGCAGCTTGACCATCTCCGGCCTTTCTGCAAGAACTTAAAGAACTTTCTGCATCTCCCCTGTCGGCACGAGCGCTCCTGGAATTGGTGCCTGAAAAAATTTTTCGTCCACCTTCTGCGCCAGAAGCAGTCGTTCCTCATTGTTCGTATGCGCATATACCTCCGTCACCATGCGTGCCTGCGCGTGACCGGTGTCGCCCTGAACCGCCTTGATGTTGCCGCGGCTGATCCGGAGCTTGATAGAGGTGCTGCTGTGCCGCAGACTGTGAAACACAACGCTCCGCAGTTCGTTTTCCTGAATAAACGTCGACAGCATTTGGTCGATCTGCCGCGGCTCATACGGGTGGCCGCCCGACTGTGCAAGAACCAAATTAAAATCCTTGTAGTCAGAGCCAAGCAGCATCTTCTCTTCGTCCTGCCGATTCTTCGTCTCGATCAGTGCCAGTGCAACGGTTTTCGGAAGGAAGGCCGTGCGGACGCTGCTGGCTGTTTTCGGCGTTTTTAATGTGAGCATTGTCTTGCAGTTTGTCCGCTTCCACTCCGGAAACGTAAAAAAGACTTTGCTCCGACCGCGCTTTTCCAGTGCCTCCAGACTGCTCTTTTCACAGCATCTGGATTTCACCCTCTCACCTTACAACGGACATTTTTTCTACATTTTGGGGTATCCTAAATTGTAAAATTTCCGTGAATTAAGCTAATATGCTTAGCTTGCAACCATTGTACTATACATATAAGTTTAGGTCAAGCCGGTTTGCAGGAAAATATTAAATAAATTTGCTTGGATTTTTCTTGACGAAATTAAACATATCTGCTATACTCGTTATCAAAGACAACCGACACAGGAGATGGCTATTATGGCGATTGGTGAACGCATCCACTTTTTCCGCACGATGCGGGGCATGACACAGAAATATCTCGGTATGGCGCTGGGTTTCCCGGAGAAATCCGCAGATGTTCGCCTTGCGCAGTACGAGAATGGTTCCAGAACGCCCAAAGCGGACGTGACCGCTGCGCTGGCACGGGCGCTTGACGTTTCGCCCAAGGCGCTGGACGTACCGGACATTGACTCCTATGTGGGGCTGATGCACACGCTGTTCACGCTGGAAGACCGCTACGGCCTCAAGATCGACGAGGCGGGTGGGGAAGTCTGCTTGAAGATTGATGTTTCTAAGGGCAAAGACGCTGCCCATCTGCATGAAACGCTGTGCGCCTGGCATCAGGCTGCTGCCATGTTGGAGGCGGGCGAGATCACCAAAGAAGAATACGACCGCTGGCGTTACCGCTATCCTGAACTTGACACCTCCGGTCAGTGGCACAAGATCACGCCGTCGCAGAAACTTAGTGATATGCTCCTTGCCGACCTCAAAGAACACACGGAAAAATGATGTTCAGGCACTCTTGACAAATTATCAAATTAATATTATTATAATATTAATTTGATAATTTGGAGGGATAATACATGGCGACTAATCTAATGAACGTATTCAAGACTGTGGATCTTCAGGGAGTTGGAAAAACCGCTGCAAATATTGTTTCTCTTGCGTTTAAGCCAAACAAAAAAACGGGGGCTAAAATTGCACGAGCTGTATTAGATGATGGAACAACTTTAATAAAGACCGTAACCGCTTCTGGAGTTGTTTCCGAAACAATTCATCGACTTCCCGAAATCACCTCAACAGTTCAAAGAAACGAAGTAATCAAAGATCTCTGCAAACAAAAAATTAATCAAGAAACCATTGCAGCGATGCTGGATATTTCGCAATCCACCGTTTCAAATGTTTTGCGCAAGAAATAATACTCTTGTCTAAATAGAAAAGGCTCTGCCGACCTTCTTTTACAGAAAGTCAGCAGAGCCTTTTTCGCTCTCAATATATGATTGGATGCGACAGCAAACCTGCAAACCATTCGCTCGGCAAAATAAGAACAAACAAAATGACTTTGGTATCTGCTATCATTTTGCTATCAAACAGGAAATGAGATTTTCAAAAGGTGAGTGTTTTCAAGGCTTTGCAGCCTCTCATATTCACTTTTTTCTCATTCCCACTCGGCAAATTCAAGTATAGGGCTGCTTATTTACAATGGTTTTACAAGCAAAACATTCGCAAATATGTTAATGATTTGCACTGATATTTGCGGCTGCTTCATTTTTTAGTATCAAAATGGTATCACAGAATATGAGGAATTGCAAGGCTTTCAGCCTTGCAATCATCCAGCATGGGAGCGCACACGCTCCCATGCTGGGGCAGGACGCTCCGCTCTCTCAAGTCAATGGAGGCGGGCAAGTGCCTTTGGCCTTGCCCGTCTTGGTGACCGCGCAGCGCACCCATGTGGGGCAGTCAATGGCGGCGCGCTGTGCGCGCCGTTTATCTCGACCATTGACGGCCACACATGGTGGGCGCTAGGTGATAGTGTATTTCACTGAACCCGATACCCGGTCATAATCAGGCCAACAATCACCTTCCAGAAGTCGTGTTCTTCTGCGCTGTAATACCGGCTGTCTGGAATTTCGTGAAAGGACACGATGCAGCTCCCTTCATCCAACCATGCCTCAAAGACCATTGTTATCTCCGACACTGATTTCCTGTGTTTGGAGCGAATAGTGAAGTGTCAACGATACATCGCCCCACGTCATTGTGACGATCAGCGTTTGACCGTCCTCTGACAAGTCCTTTGTCCAGACGGCGTCCGCATCCAGATAGTGCAAGTCAGCGTTCATGCCGCTGAAATAATCGACAAATGCAGAATAATAGCGCGGCCATTGGAAAATATCGCCGGGCAGGTCGCTCCGTTTGCTGTCCTCCAACTCAAATTCCCAGACCCCATCTTCGTATTCCGGCACCCAGTGTCCGCAATCCAGCCTTGCGTGAACTCTTGACCAGATGCTGTCATTCATCGGATAGGTATCTTCAACGCTGTCGGGGCGTGCATTCCAGCCGCGACCAATATTTTGTTTCGTATTCGTTTCGCTGCCGGAAAGTGTAATGTTCTGAACTTCTTTCAGCCTACCGGGGATCACATGCAGGAATGGCGTATTCGGCTCGATGGAAACAGTTTCTTCGCTTCCGTCGTCAAGCGTAAGCTCAAGCATATCGAATGCCGGATCGCTGCCTTTTGTAAAACCGTAGACAGCGGCAAATGTGTCTGTACGCATCGCGCAGACCATATCTTCAAGCGAGGAATCCCAGCCATACGATTCATTCCACGCATAGAGAACGTATGCGCCGTCATTCTGCTCCAAGGCGAATACCTGGTAGCCGGTAACTGAGGGATTTTCACTGCCAACGAGCAGCAGAATATAGTTGTTGCCGTCAAAATCAAAGGTCTGCGTGTCCAATACGGTGTACTGCGCAGAAAGATATGTGTTGACCCATGCGGCAGCTTCTTCCGGAAGATCAAGTGTATTGCTGTCGCTTGCCGGAATACCGTCCCACGTCCAAGTCATACCGCCGTCGTGCGTATGAAGTGTCGTGGTGCGGTCGTTTCCGTCCTTATCGAGCAGTATGACCGGATAGCTGCCGTCATTGCCGGAAAACGTTGGATTCTGCGGCTGCATATTGCACTGCGCGTATTCTTCCGGAATATCCAGTTCCAGCCGCGTCCATGTTTTGCCGCCGTCCAGCGTCCGCGCGATTTCGGGGCCGTTGTCAAAAAAGTAGCGGTAGCTGATAAAGCCGACCGTTTCAGACGCAAAGCCAGCGCCGATGACCGTGCCGGTATAAAGCGCGTTTGGGTCAGAAATTTCCCACGTTTCGCCGCTGTCCGGGGAAGTGCAGACATTTGCTGCGCCTGTTCCGGCTGCGGGCGGCAGCGCGGCGACGCACCAACAGAACGCGCCGATCTCGCCATAGTAGAATGTGGTGGAATCAAGAAATCCAAAGGTAAAGGCTTCACTTTTCCTGTCACAGCCGGGGAGCGCCGCAATCAGATCATAAGGAATCTTTGCAAGCGGCTCCTTGCTGTCTGTGCTTTCGTACAGTTCAATCCACGGCGTTTGCGAATCGGCAACGAACCCAATCAGTTCAACCGTATCCATGACCGGCAGCGCAGAATCCGCCTCTTGCGGCGTTGCGTTTGCGCTGGAATCGGCTGCATGATCCGGCATTGTGATTTCTCCCGCTTTCTGCTGCGTCAGCTCCGCAAACGAGCAGCCGGTCGCGGACACGACGAGCAGCAAAGCCAGAATGACACACAATACGCTGGTGCGCTGCTTTTTCGTCAGGAACAAAATGCGCTCCTTGACTGGAGGTCCAGCCAAACTCAGCGCTGCCGTTTTGCGCGGTGCTTGTGCCAGAATCGCGCGGGCGTAGGCAAGGCGCTTGCTCTCCGGAAGCTTGGCGGCGACTGCCTCATCACACGCCAGCTCCGCGTCGCGCTTAGAGCAAATCGCAGCAAGCCAGATGAACGGATTCCACCAGTAGACGGTCACGGCCGCTGTGCGGCAAAGCGACCACAGAAAATCCAGATGCCGCAAATGCGTCAGCTCATGACGCAGGATCAATTCCGCCTCGTCCGCTTGCAGCACGTCCTCTGTCAGATAGACCGCCGGAATCAGACCGGCAAGGCACGGCGATTTGACCGCATCGGAAACATAGATGCACGTTCCGCCGCGCTTGCCGACAAAACGCCGGTCACGGTGCAGCCGAATCGTAAACACCGCCCACGCGCCGAACAGCCAGAGTCCGAGCAATGCGCTGCCGCTGAACCAGACAATTTGGAGAATCTGTGCCGTCGTTAACGGCTTTGCAGCCGGTTTCACGGTTTCCTGTTCCGGGGAAACCGGTTGCTGCGCGGGCGTTTGCGGTTTCGTCACGGTTTGTGCGGGCTGTTGGATCACCGGTGCAGTCTGCGCGGGCAGCTCTACGCTCTGTACCAGAGTAGCCGCCTTCTCTGCCGGAAGAACCGGCAGCGAGAACAGCGTTCCCGGCAGGCAGAGCTTCAAAAGCACGACCAACCAGAGCGCATAGATCATCCGCTTCGGCACACGGTTTTTGAATATCGCTCGCACCAGCAGTACGACCAGAATCAGCGCCGAAAGTGTCAGAATGTCTCGCAGCATATCAGTCCTCCCGCGTTTCCGCTGAATCCAAAATAGCTTTCAGTTCTTGAATCTCCTGTTCGGACAGCGCACCGCGCCCGACTAAGTTTGATACCATCATTCCCACGCTGCCGCCGTAGACCTTGGACAGAAATGATTCCGTTTCCTCCGGCTCGACATCGGCGTAGGCGATCGCTGCGCTGTATTTTTGAAATTTTCCGCTGTCGTCCATCGTGACCGCGCCTTTGGCGATCAAACGCTTGAGCATCATAAAGATCGTCGCTCGGCTCCAACCCGTGTCCGAATCCAAAGCGGAAACAAGCTCCGCCAACGTCTGCCCCTGCCGCGTCCAGAGCGTTTTCATCAGCTTCCATTCGCCGTCGGACAGTTTGAGATGTTCCATAGCATACCACCCCTTTTGTAAATGTTAACGCATGTTATATTTGAAGAATATCACAAGTGATAACGTTTGTCAACATATTTCGTTTATCTAAAATTAGTGTTTGATGCCTGAATAGTATTGTTGCTTTATCGTTCAAAGGAGCGGCGCGAACGTTTCTGTTCCTGTTTCTGCTGTTTGGCGGCATTTAGCGTTGCTTCAATCTGTTCTGCGCCGAGGATTTGCTTGAGCTGCGCATAGTCGGCAGAGGTGCGCCGGAGGGATTTGTTTTCCAGCTTGACTTCCTGCAAGCGTTCAGACAGGCGGCTGTTGGCCTTCTGAACCTGTCCATAATCCGCTTGTAGCCGTTCAAACTTTCCTTTCAGCTCGACGTAGGCAAGGTGTAATGCCCGCAGCACCTTGACAATTCGTGCAAGCAGCGGTTTTGCTTTTTTCTCGCGGTAGGAGCGTCCTGTTTCCAATGCGCCTGCCTCCGGTAGAATCTGTTCCGGGTTGGCGGAAAAGTCCGCAGCCAGCCGTTCCATGTTCTTTACCGCCGGGGCAAGCTCACTTAGACGTTGCTCTTGCTCCGCGACCTCGCTCTCTTTTTCTGCTTTGACGGTTTCTAGCGCTGCAATTTCTTTTGTCCGCTGCTCTTTCTTGTAATCCAATACAGACAGGTGCTTTTCGTGTGTGTCTTTCTTCTCCCATTCAATTCCGTGACGCTGCATCACAAGCGAAAGTTGATCTTTTTCTGAGCGTACCCATTGATTCCACTCTGTATCGCCTCGACTTCCGCCTTGAAATCCCTGTGCAGCCAACGCCTGTTTGAGAGATACCCGCGTTTCCAAGCCGCGCTTGCTGCCGGTTGTAAATGGAATAAAATCAATATGCAGATGCGGCGTGGCTTCGTCCATGTGCAGATGTGCGGAAAACACGCGGAGCTGCGGATTTCTCTCCCGAAAGCCAGTCATGTATTCTTCTAAGATTTCTACGGCAAGCGAACCCTCGTCGCTCCCTGTGTGCATATCGTCCTTATTGCCAACTTGCAGAATAATCTCATGGAACGTCTTTTCCTGCTTGCTGGCACGAATCTTCTCATAATAATCTTTGATTTTCCGGTCTGCTCTGGTCTGCTTGGAATTGTATCGTGCAAGAGCTTCGTCAAACAGTTCGTGGTAAACAGCTTTGATATTTTCCTCACAATAGGTGATATTCAGGTGAGAACGCTCCGGGTCAGTGTTCTTTGCGTGAAACTTTCGAGTGTTGTGATTTACAGAGCCGCGTCCAACCCTTGCACTGATCGTTCGTTTCATTCATTCACTCCTTTCCGCCGCGCAAGCGGCGTGCCTTTGTTACTTTCTGCGAAAGTAACGCAAAAGCACTTTTGACAGCCAACGGCCATCAAAAGCGCATTTGCGCCCTACGGGGTGGTGTGGGGGCGTTGCCCCCACTGTCTGCGGACAGCACCCCCAGCAGGGCTGCCCTTTGAAAAGGGCACCCTGCACCCCGCCTAAACTTCTTCACTCGCCGTTAGGCAGAGCGGAAAGGCACACGCCTTTCCGCTCACCCGGCAAGTGTTTCCCGTGTGCCAACTGTCAAGGGGTTCGGGTTGTATTGCCTTGCGGCAATCTCCACCCGCAAGTATGCCCCCTTGACAGTTGACCCCGCGCCCCGTGACAACCGTGACGGCTGTGACGGCTTTTCAGACAGCAGAGCCGGTATCGGGAAGATCGTCACGGCCGTCACGGTCGTCACACACAGTCTGATCGAGCGTCAGACGGATGCTTCTCCCGGCGTGGGTGCGGGCGCTTTCATAGCAGATATGATATTTACAATTTAGCTGCCACGCCCGCACATTGAGCCGCATTGCCAGAGCATTTGGCTTCATGTTTATCTCCAGCGCAGCAGCCAGCTCGGTTGCTGTGCCGCACCAGACCGGGCGCTCCGACGTTATAAATGCCGCAACTGCTTCTAAAACAGGATCAGGTGCTTCATGGTGAAATTCTGTTTCTGCCCGCTGCAATTCCCATATCAGCTTTTCGCTGTTCCGTGTCAGATAGAGCCGTTGATCCTGTTGGTCACGCCCGGATATGTCCAGCGTCGCAGAGCAGTCTGTCCGGCGCTCCTTTTGGAGTAGGAACGCGCCATCCGCTGCGCCGAGCAGACCATTTGTGCCGGAAATCATATCGAATCGATCATCGGCCTGCTGCTTGCGCGTATGGTGCACCAGCAGCAGACAAACACCGCTTTCGTCGGCAAAGCTTTTCAAACTGGCCATCATTTCATAATCGCTGGCATAGCTGCATTTTTCGCCGCCGTCCTCCCGGATTTTTTGCAGCGTGTCAATGATGATAAGGCGCGTGTCCGGGTGTTCCCGCATAAAGCCTTTGAGCTGTGTTTCCAGACCTTTGTTTAGCTGCTTTGCATAGACTGCAAAATAGAGATTTTCGGTGCTGTTCTCTCCGAACATCCGGTACAGACGATCTTGCAGGCGGCGGTGATCGTCCTCCAGAGCCAGATAGAGAACCGTTCCGCGATTTACGGCATATCCCCACAGCGGAATCCCCATGCTCACATGATAGGCAAGCTGTGCCATGAGGAACGATTTTCCGACCTTTGGAGCGCCCACAAAGAGGTATGTTCCCGCGTAGAGCAGACCGTCAATCACTGGCGGTCTGCCGGGAAAGACCTGTTCATAGAGGTCGTTCATAGACACGGTTGGCAGATACGCCGGGTCGCTGGCCCGGCGTATCTGCTGCATGATTTCCTCCAAATCGTCCGCTTGCGTCTTGTATTCTGCGGCGTCCTCTGCTATACTTTGATTAGTTTCTTTTGAGAGCGGCTGTCCTCCGTCTGCGCCAACAGGCGGATATAGGGCAGTCGTTTTCTCTTGTTCAAAATCCATCTATCAATCCTCCCGCATACCGTCCAGCGTAGCGGCAATCAGTCTGATTGTTTCCAGCTGCTCACCGTCGATGGACTGTCCGGCTTCTATACGTTTGAGTTCTTCCAGAACACTGTTCAGCTCATTGCGCAGCGCCTTATAGACCCTTGGGTTGCCCTGTACGACAATTTCACGGCACAGGAGTCGCCTTGTAATATAATCTTGCTTGGTCAGGCCAGAGAGCCGCACAGCGGTTTCAATCTGCGCATCTTCCTCCGGAGATACCCGAAAAGCAACGGTCTTGCTGCGCCAGCGGTTGTGTCGGTCAAGATTCTTTGCAGACATGATTTATGCCCCCTTTCGTTCCAAATCCAGCTTGTTTGCCATCGCTGTCTGCCGGGTGGGAAACAGGTGCGCGTAGCGGTAAGTAATGTCGATGCTTTCGTGTCCTACCCGGTCTGCGATTGCCAATGCCGTAAATCCCATATCAATCAAAAGGGAAATGTGTGAATGTCGTAAGTCATGGATTCTGATGCGCTTGACACCTGCCTCTTTTGCACCTCTGTCCATTTCTCGGTGGAGATAGGATTTTGTGACGGTAAAGATGCGGTCAGTTGGCTGCACAGCGTACAGACTTTTGATGTAATCTTGCATTTCATCGCACAGAAACGCTGGCATCTGAATCACTCGGTTGCTCTTGGGTGTCTTGGGGTCTGTAATCACGTCACGGCCTTTGATTCGCTGATAGGATTTGGAGATCGTGACGGTCTGCCTTTCAAAATCGAAGTCGGCGGCGGTGAGCGCCAATAGCTCACCCTCCCGCACACCGCACCAGTAGAGCATTTCAAAGGCGTAATAGGAGAGCGGCTTGTCCATCATCGCGTCTGCAAATTTCAGATATTCCGCCTTTGTCCAGAACTGCATTTCACGCCCCTTGGCTTTTCCCATGTTGCCGACTTGGGCGGCAGGGTTGACCTTTAGACCGTAATGCCGCACCGCATGATTGAATACGGCGCTGAGCTGGTTGTGGAGCGTTTTCAGATATACCGGGGAATATGGCTTGCCGTTTTCGTCATGGTGATTCAGCATCTCGTTCTGCCATGCCATGATCTCTTTTGAATGAATGTCACACATCTTCCGTTTGCCGAAGTAGGGCACCAGTTTTTTGTAGAGGATATGCTCCTTTGTACCCCATGTGTTTTCCTTGATGCGTCCTTTCATATCCGCCGCATAGAGCGCGACGAAGTTTTCAAAGGTCATTTCCAGATCGGCAGTCTGTTGCTGCAAAAACGTCCGTTCCCATTCCAGTGCGTCACGCTTGGTGGAAAAGCCGCGTTTCAGCTTTTTGACTTTCTTTCCCGTCCAGTCCTCATAGTAAAAGGACGCATACCATGTACCTTTTCCTTATCCTTGTATGCTGGCATTGCTGTTTCCTCCTTACTGCCTGTCACGCAGGCCATAGAATTTTTCTTCAAAATACCGTCTGCTTACCCGTCCGGGGATGGTGATAAAGCCTTTCTGCTTCAATTCCTCGTTCATTTCCCGCACCAGCTTGTAGGCGTAGGGTTTGGAAATGCCAAGTTCGCTGGCAACTTCCTCCGCTCGTACAAACAATTCTTGTGTCATAGTGTCACCTCCTTATTGATGATTCGCAAATATGTTAATATCCGCGTCCTTATTATACATTAGCATAAATGTTAATGTCAAGAATTTATTTCGCTTTTTTGTTAATATTTATCTTGCGTATTTCGCAAATTTGCGCTATACTGTTTTCGGAGGCGGTGGTATGAATGACAGTAGGAGATAAGATTCGGAAAATCCGTACCTTTCGAGGTATGACGCAAAAGGAACTGGGCGTTGCCATCGGACTGGAGGAAAAGGGCGCGGATAATCGCGTTGCTCAGTACGAAACGAATTACCGTGTTCCGAAGAAAGACTTGCTGAACAAAATCGCGGAGGTTTTGCGTGTAGACCGACAAAACTTCTATACAGATGCTCCGGGGTGCGCAGAGGACTTTATGCGGACATTCTTCTGGTTGGACGAGGATAGTCCGGGGTCTATCCGGCTGTTTCAACTTGTCCGCAATCCGGTCAAAGAGCGAAACGGGGATGATACCACCGCGAAGTACAACGACAGCGACGAATGGCCTGTTAGCCAGCCAGTGGGAATGTACTTCCAATATGGTCTTGTCGATGAGTTCATGCAGGAATGGCTGCTGCGCCAACAGGAGCTTCATGCGGGGCAGATCACGCGGGAGGAATACTTTGAATGGAAACTGAACTGGCCGCATACCTGTGATGATAGAAAAGAGCGCAAGGAGTATATTCCTTGGAAAAAGAAATAAAACAAGCAAAAAACCGTCCTGCTGAATTTGTCGTTCAGCAGGACGGTTTTGCTTGTCATTTTGGAATCATTCTCTCGGAGTGCCGGATTTGAGAAAATAGTATCAATCCAGTATCACGAGCCATTTTGACGGGCAAAAAAGCCTGTATTCATGCGGGTTTCCGGCGTTTTCGGAATTACTCCCACTCGCTCCCTGAAACCGTGACCTAAACGATTTTGTATGTGTAGTTTAGCTCAGATTATCGGGATTGCTTAGATTATCCAAAAATTACTGTGTATCATAATTCCTGTTGTCATTGTGTTGTCACGAAGATAGGTTGGTGCAGGACCAAACTGTATAGATATTATAGCGCAGTGTTCTTTGAATTGCAATACCGCTTTTCAAAATTTACACGCAATATTTTCAAAAAGCGTGCAAAACATATTGATTTTTTGGAACGTTGGTATTATAATATAAACACGCATAATGCAAATATTGCGTGCAGAAAGTTGGTGACAGGTTGAGCAAGTACGATATCGTCAACGAAGTCTTTGATACCATCGGAGAAATTGCAAAGAAATCGGATTTCATTTCTGCCGGACTCAAAGGCCAAGATGTATATGCACTTTGTAAGCAGGGGTATCTCGAGCGTGTGAAGAAAGGGTATTACAAGCTGGCTGTCGGGGACGAGCCCAAAGAGGAGCTTATCCTTTCGAAACTGATGACGCACGGGGTCATCTGCGTTGAATCAGCTCTGTTCTACTACGGCTATAGCGACTTTGCGCCCAGAGAATGGTCGATTGCCGTCCCACGCTCTTATTCCAGAACGGTGAAGGCGATTCAGACGGAAGTGCCGGTGAAAGCGTATTATGTGCAGAATCCGATGTTTCACCTGGGGGAAACAACTGGCACCTTCAACGGCGTAACGCTTCCGGTCTATGACCGTGAGCGTACCATCTGTGACTGTTTCAAGTACCGCACGAAGTTGGATAACGAGATATTCAACAAAGCCGTTAATGCTTATGTGGCGGATGAGGAGAAAAATCTTGCCAACCTTTCCAAATACGCAAAAGAAATGGGCGCTTATAAAAAAATGATGAGCGTTATGGAGGTGCTGCTGAATGGCTGACGTGGCTGCATCCGTGCTTGCACGGCTCAAAAACAAAGCGGCACAAAGCGGCAGAAGCTATCAGCTCTGCTTGCAGCTTTTCTGCCAGGAAGAGTTCCTGCGCCGTCTGGAAAAGTCAAAATATGCAGAAAATCTCGTTCTAAAGGGCGGATTGTTCCTCTATTCCCTCACGGATTTCGATAGCCGTGTTACGGCTGATGTGGATTTCCTGCTCAGAAAGATGCCAAATACACCGGAACAGCTTCAAGCGATATTGGAGGAGATCATTGCAACCGAAACAGGCAACGATTTTATCACATTTGAAATCAAAAATGTGGCTCCCATTGCTGTGGCAAAGAAGTACGCCGGTATTGGTGCCTCCCTCGTAGCAAGGATGAAAAACACAAAAACTCCTTTTGGCATTGATTTCGGTGTGGGGGACATCATCGTGCCGAGACAGGAAAAGCGGAAGATACCAACGCAGCTTGACGGTTTTGAGGCTCCGACGGTCAATACCTATTCGCTGGAAACGACCGTTGCCGAGAAGCTGGATGCAATTTTCAGCCTGATGGAATTCTCCAGTCGGATGAAGGATTATTACGATCTCTATTATCTTGCAAACAAGTTCGATTTCAACGGTGCAACGCTGACGGAAGCGCTGAAAAAGACCTTTGAAAACCGTGGACACAAGTTCACGGTGGAGCAGTTTGAGCAGGTCATGGCCTTTGGCAGCGACGATGCAATGCAGAAAAAGTGGAAAGCATTCTGCCGGAAGATTGACACAAAGACCGATGATTTTAATACGGTGCTGAGGACGATAAAAACATTCTTGGCAGATCCGTACAAGGCAGCGGTTACTGGCAACAAATACACAGAATCTTGGTCCGCTTATAACGGTAGCTGGACACGGGGAGGAAATAACAATGGCTAAAATTCAATCTGTCGAGCCGAATGTTGCGGATCTTGCAAACGGTTGGCTGAAATCGTATAAACTTGATTATAAACTGGAACAGGAATCGCTAAATACAGAAATAGACCAGGCGCTTAATGACTACTATTCCAAAAATGGCGGTGTAGGCGGGAATCGTCCCGACGCAAAACTCCTTTTGCAGGACAAGAATTTGGGCAATTATCCGATTTTGATTGAGTATAAGGGCTATAAGGATAAGCTCGTTAAGCTTGACGCGGATGGCAAAGTAGCAAACAAAACCGCAAAGAATCAACCCGATTTCAAGAATATCAATTCGTATGCCGTAAATGGTGCCGTTCATTATGCAAATGCACTTCTGCATTATACGAGCTATACCGATATTATTGCCATCGGAATGACCGGCTACAAAAACGATGCCGGAAAACTGGAATATGAGATCGGCGTTTACTATGTTTCCAAAAGTAATTTCGGTGTCGGTCAAAAGGTCGATGATTTCACTGACTTATCTTTCTTGAAAAAGAGTAATTTCGATGCCTTCATCGAGAAAGTGAAACAGCTTCAACTTTCGCAGGAAGAAATCGAAAAGCTCAGGGAACACCGTGAGCAGGAAATCAACGCCAGCCTTGTAAAGCTGAACAATGACATCTACAACAACGAAAAAGGGTTAAGTGAGCGCGACCGTGTTTACCTTGTGGCGGCTTCCATTATTGCAACGCTCGGCGTTCCCGGGAAGGTTGCTGCACTTGAGAAATCAGAACTGAAATCCTCGACCGAGGAAGGCAACCGTGATGGCGATATTATCCTTCGGAAAATCAAAGCATTCTTGGGCGAAAAGAATTTGCCGCAGGAAAAACGTGATCTGATTGTTCGTACCTTACAGAACACGCTGACAACCGATAATATCAATAAGGTTGAAGACGGAGAAAGCCAGCTTAAACGGGTCTTTACAAAAATCATTGACGATCTGGGCATTTACTATAAAATCGGGTTAAGTACCGATTTTACCGGTAAGCTATTCAATGAAATGTATAGCTGGCTCGGCTTTTCTCAGGATAAACTCAACGATGTTGTTCTGACCCCCTCTTATGTAGCCACCCTTTTGGCACGTCTTGCAAGGGTAAATAAGGATTCCTATGTGTGGGACTTTGCGACCGGCTCTGCGGGTCTTCTTGTCGCCGCTATGAACGAAATGCTGATAGATGCCAAAGAGCAGATCAAGTCTCCCGATGAATTTGCCTTGAAATCTGCTCAAATCAAGACGAATCAGCTTCTCGGTCTTGAAATCCTTTCGGAAGTTTATATGCTTGCCATCCTCAATATGATTTTGATGGGTGACGGGAGTTCACATATTTTGAACAAAGACTCTTTAAAAGAGTATGACGGTACTTATAAAATCAAGAAAGTGGATGCAGAGGGGCATGAAGTGGAGAAAACTATCGATTTCCCTGCTGATGCCTTTATTCTGAACCCGCCTTATTCAGCCCCTGGCAATGGAATGGTTTTCGTTGAAAAAGCCCTCTCGATGATGAGCAAAGGATACGCCGCAATTATCATTCAAAACTCCGCAGGCAGTGGCAAGGCAACAGAATATAATAAGAGAGTTTTGCAGCACAGCACTCTGCTTGCCAGCATCAAAATGCCGATCGACCTGTTCATCGGCAAGTCAAGTGTCCAGACCAATGTATATGTTTTCCGAGTCGGTGAAGCGCACCAGAAAGACGACACTGTAAAGTTCATCGACTTTTCCGTTGACGGGTATACGCGAACAAATCGCAAAAAGGCAAGCTGTAATCTGCGGGATACCGACCACGCAAAAGAGCGTTATCAGGAACTGGTGGATTTGGTGCGTTTCGGTAAATCAAAGCTGAATATCTTTACCGAAAAGGAATACTATGAAGGCAGAATTGATCCCAACAACGGCGCAGACTGGAATCAGACAGCTCCAATCGACACAAAGCCGACACTGGAAGATTTCAAGAAAACCGTCAGCGATTATCTGGCGTGGGAAGTATCAAATTTGCTGAAAAATCAATCCACGGAGGATGACCGCCTGGGAAAATGAATGCCTCACTTAACGAAAAGCTGGGGACTGTTAAGTGGGGCGAATTTAAACTCATAGATGTGTTTACTGTTAAAAACACATCCAACATTCTGGCATATAACATTATTGAGGGCAGCGGAACAGTTCCATATTTATGCGCCAGTGCAGAAAACAACGCTGTCAGTACATACATTGACTACGATAAAAAATATCTTGAAAAGGGTAATTGTATCTTTATTGGCGGGAAAACATTTGTTGTAACTTATCAAGAGAAAGATTTTTATTCCAACGATAGTCACAATTTGGCGTTATATTTGAAAGAAGGAACAAAGTCTAAAAACGTTTTTCTGTATACAGCTTCCTGTATTTATAAGAGCCTTTGCTCCAAGTATTCTTGGGGTAACAGTATAAGTAGAGCAAAAATTCAAGATGATGTCGTCACATTTCCTATCAAAGATAACGGGGTCATCGACTTTGATTTTATGGAGTCCTTTATAGCGGAGCTGGAAGCGGAGCGTGTAGCGGAGCTGTCCGCTTACTTAACAG